>QFCH01001993.1_pt1 | contig 518758 bp, 513 predicted proteins | sample 5346071 | NCBI WGS metagenome assembly QFCH01 (sample SAMN09062255, study PRJNA434731) | Human gut metagenome, whole genome shotgun sequencing project. | isolation source: stool timepoint B chromium assembly | host: Homo sapiens | collected 2015 | reverse complement strand
ACAAAAAGGAATTAAGCAACAATTAGTTGCTTAATCCCTTCCTAAAATTCTTCATCAACACTATTTGACAAAGAGCCATAATAAATACCCCCTTTACTGGTTTGTCCAGTAAAGGGGGTACATATCAATTTTTCAGCCTTCTCTCATCTATTCTGCGTCGCGGTTATGCAATCCTTTTTCTTTTTGAATCGCTTTTAGTTTATCTGGAGTCACGTCATTTCCTTCTTCATCGACGATTTTTAATCCTTCGATGTGGTTACGCATGCCTCCACGAAAAGCTTCCAAATACTCTTGACGTAAGAGTTGTTGTTCTTTTTCTTCCGTTGGAGTCAATTTTCCTTCTTTTTTCTTTTTCGCTAATTCATTAATACGGTTTAATTTTTCTTCTGATAACATTTTTGTCATTCCTTTCCCTTGGCTTCGTCTCCTAGTGTAGCACGAGACGACATTTTTTCCTAAAAATCTGAATTAAATACGAACATTTGTTTGATTTCTGTTTACAAAGTGTGTTACACTAGTCTCAAAGAAGGAGATGTTCCGATGACAAATTTAAAAGATTCTAGACAATTAGATGTATTACAGTTTATTTATAAAGAAGTTCAAGAGCACGGTTATCCGCCAACAGTGCGTGAAATTTGTAACGCCGTTCAGCTTTCTTCGACTTCAACCGTTCATGGTCACTTATCAAGACTTGAGAAAAACGGCTTAATTCAACGTGACCCAAGTAAACCACGTGCCATTGAATTAACAATGGCTGGACTCAAAGCAATCGGCGCTAAATCAACAGCGATTCCAATGCTTGGTGTGGTAACAGCCGGCGAACCAATTCTCGCTGTAGAAGAAGCAAGTGACTTCTTCCCTATTCCACCAGAACTACAAAACGATGCAGATGATTTATTCATGCTTCGTATTAAAGGGGACAGTATGATTAATGCTGGAATCTTCGATGGCGATTCTGTCATTGTCCGTAAACAATCAACTGCCTCAAATGGTGAAATTGTCATTGCGATGACTGAAGAAGACACTGCAACTTGTAAGAGATTCTATCTCGAAAGCGACCATGTGCGCTTAGAACCAGAAAACGACACGATGGACCCTATCATCTTACCGAACTGTACGATTTTAGGAAAAGTCGTTAGCTTATACCGCAGTCGTATTTTCTAAACCAAATGAAAATCTCCGCTCAAATCTGAGCGGAGATTCTTTTTTTGATTTCATTAAGCTTTTAACGTTACTTTCCCTACTTCTGCTTTTCCTTCAACAGCACCTTCTGTGGCTACCACAACAGATTCCACTTTATCCATATTCGTAAAGAGAACCATCATTGCAGTATCTTTACCAGCTTCTTTTAGCGCTTCTAGGTCCACAGTCGATAACACAGTATTTTCATCCACCTTTTGGCCAACCGTTACTGTAGTTTCAAAAGGCCCGCCTTTTAATTCAACCGTATCGATTCCCATATGCACAAGCACTTCTAATCCACCAGAAGTTTGAATCCCTACAGCGTGAAGTGTTGGGAATACATTTACGACTTCCCCTTTTACTGGAGAAGTAATTACTCCACTTGCTGGAATGACCGCAAATCCGTCCCCCATCATCTTCCCAGCGAACACTGGATCATTCACTTGTGTAATGGGAACAATTTCGCCACCTGCTAATGCAAATACTGGCACTTCTTTTTCTACTTGATTCTTTTTAAAAAATCCAAACATTTTATCGTCTCCTTATTCTGGTTGAATGGCATGTAATGTATTTGAGAAAATCGAGCGTTTGCGTTCCTTATCGATTTCCTTGTAGTAACTATATAAAATATCGACAATGACAAGTACTGGAAATTGCGGTGTAATGGCCGTTCCTTGTTCTAAGGCGTTCTTCATCGCAATCAGCACTAATTCGTCACAATCCTGTTGCAACTCTTCGCTCTTCTTAGAAGTAATCAGAACCGTTTTGGCTCCTTGCTGCTTGGCAATATTCACGGCATTCACAACACTCTCGTTAGCCGACACCGTAATTCCAATTACAAGGCAATCTTCATCGACTAATACGCGGTTCATCAGCATCGTATGTAAATCCGTAATCGCCTCGCAAATCATCCCGAGTCGCATAAAACGAAACTTCATCTCCAGCGCTGCTAACCCCGAGCTTCCTTGACCGTAGATATACACGCGCTTAGCCTTGCTGAGCATGTCACACACATGAATCAGCTGTGCTTCATTGATGAGCGAGAAGGATTTGGTTAAGAGGTCTGCATAATCGTCTAACACAATTTTGGTTAAATCATTATGCAAGTTGGTCTCTTCTTGCTTTCCCTTTTGATAATCATAAATGAACTGTCGATATCCTTTATAGCCACACTTTTGAGCAAATCGTGTTAAGGATGGAATCGATACGAATAATCTTTTAGATACTTCTTGTGCGGATAACGATTCATTTTCCGGAATCACACCCAAGAAATATTTCGCAATCGTTTTTTCAATCGGTGTCAACGTATCATAAATCGATTCAATCATCGGTGCTACTTTTTTCTCAAATGACAACATCTGCTTTTCCCCTTTGCATTGCTAGCTTCATTATAGCACAGGTTTAGGAAAAGATTTTGCCTTTTTTCAAAAAATAAAAGATGGACTGATTTTAGGGACCAGTCCATCTCAAAAGGTGTTTTTACTGACTAGTCGTCTACACCTAAAATTTCGTTAATATTGTTCTTGTAAAGAATAGCTTTCGCACCGTAAATGGCTTGAATACCACCTTTAACATCTAAAACATCTACGGCTCCGATATCTTTCAACGTTGCTTTATTTACTTTTTCAACGTCTTTAACAGATACACGTAAACGAGTGATACAAGCATCTACGTCTTCGATATTTTCTGCTCCACCTAGAGCTTCGATAATACGAACGCTATCTTGTTTCAAGCTGTCGCGTGTTTCAACAACTGGTTTGTCATCTGATTCTAAAGAATCTTCTAAACGACCTGGAGTTGCTACGTTAAATTGAGTGATGAACCATCTGAATACTACATAGTATAGACCACTCCAGATTAAACCAAATGGAATTTGTAATAACCAGTTTGTCTTATCGTTACCTTGTAATACCCCGAATAATGTGAAGTCGATAACCCCACCAGAGAATGTATTACCAATAGAGATATTAAGAATATCTGCGATGAAGAAACTTACCCCATCAAGGAATGCGTGAACAACATATAAAACTGGACTTACGAATAAGAACATGAATTCGATTGGTTCTGTAATACCAGTAATGAATGAAGTTAATGCAACCCCTAAGAATAAACCAGCGTATTTTTTACGACGGTCTTTTGGTACACAGTGATACATTGCTAAGCAGGCTGCTGGAAGACCGAACATCATTGTTGAGAAACGACCAGCGAAGAAACGAGTTCCTTCAGTAAATAAACCTACGTGATTTGGATCTGCTAATTGAGCAAAGAAGATTTTTTGAGCCCCAGCAATTGTTTGACCAGCTACGACTTCCACTCCACCTAATTCTGTATACCAGAACATTGGATAAATCATATGGTGTAATCCGACTGCACCACATAGACGCATTAAGAATCCATATAAGAATGTACCAATAGGACCTGCTTGTGAGATATATCCACCAGTTGAAACTAATAATTGTTGGAATGGTGGCCATACTAAGAAGAAGATAGCCCCAACAAAGATAGAAGCAAATGAAGTTACGATTGGAACAAAACGGCTACCACCGAAGAATCCAAGCACTTGTGGTAATTGGATATTGTTGTAGCGGTTATGTAACCAAACAGCGATTGCCCCTACTACGATAGCTCCGATAACCCCAGTATCAATAGAAGCATCTTTACCCATGTATAATCCTACAAGAGCTTTGATTGTAGCAGTCATTACTAAGTAACCAGTAACCCCAGCAAGTGCTGCAGTTCCTTTGTCACGTTTCGCTAAACCGATACAGAGACCCATACAGAGAAGAAGTGATAGATTTGCAAAGATAACTTCCCCAGCTTGGCTCATTACTTTAAAGATTGCTTGTAAAACTTCGTTATTTAATACAGGATAAGTTGCGACAGTTACCGGGTTAGATAAAGCTCCCCCGATTCCTAATAAAAGACCAGCTGCCGGTAAAATGGCAATCGGCAACATAAAGGCCTTCCCAATTTTTTGTAAGACTTTAAACATATGGTTTTCCCCCTTAACTATAAATCAGTGATGTTTAATCTTTTTCTACTTGTTGAATCGCATCAACAAATTTTTTTGTGATGAGTTGTGGACGAGTAATCGCTGAACCTACAACGACACTATAAGCACCTAACTCAAGCACACGTTTCACCTTTTCAGGTGTATCGATATTGCCTTCTGCAATAAGTGGATGTTTGATTCGTTCTAAAACTGTTCTCAAGATTTCAAAGTCATTTTCTTCAATTTTGTCGCCTTTACTTTGTTTTGTATATCCTACTAAAGTACTTCCGATAAAATCAAAACCGAGTTCATCAGCATGAATCATTTCGTCTACTGTAGAACAGTCTGCCATCAATAATTGATCTGGATATTTTGCTCTAATTTCATGATAGAAATCATCAAGCGTTTGTCCATTTGGTCGAGTCGATGTAGTGGCATCCAGAGCAATAATCTCTGGTTTCACTGTCATCAATTCGTCAATTTCTTTCATCGTAGCGGTAATAAAGACGTCGGCATCATCATAATCACGTTTAATAATTCCAATAACTGGTAAATCGACAGCCTCTTTAATCGCTTTGATGTCAATCACTGAATTGGCACGAATTCCTTTCGCTCCTCCTTCCTGTGCAGCAACTGCCATACGAGCCATAATATAATCACTATGTAATGGTTCATGCGGCAATGCTTGGCATGATACAATTAATTGACCTTGTAATCTCATAAACAGCCTCCTTCTATTTTTAGTAAAACCCTTACATTTTTAGTATACTCACCTTAGAAAACATTTTCAATATTACGTTTATTTTTAGTAACTACTTTCAGAATCAGGTACAAATCACTGAACTATCACACTTTTATAGAAATTACTTTCATCAAAAAAGCCAATCTTGTAAGAACAAGATTGGCTTTTCGTTACATTTTAATCAGTTGATGCTTGAACGCATAAATCGTTGCTTGCGTTCTGTCCTCTACTCCTAATTTTGAAAGAATATTCGATACGTGCGTCTTCACTGTCTTCAATGTGATAAACAACTCATCAGCAATTTCTTGGTTGGATTTTCCTTGTGCGATTAAGAGTAAGACTTCTAATTCACGCTGCGTTAAATCTTCGTGTAAGAAATGTTGCTGTTTCATTTGAATACGATTCACAAGTTTATCTGTGACTTGTGGCTCAAACACGCCATCACCATTATACGTATCTCGGATAGCTTTAGCGATTTGAGAGGCGGAAGCTGTTTTTAAGATATAGCTCTTTGCTCCGGCGTTGATGGCTGGAAAGACCTTCTCATCATCAATAAAGCTCGTTAAGATGATAATTTTCGCTTCTGGCCACTTTTCAAGAATTTCCTTTGTCGCTTCAATTCCATCCATCTCAGGCATCACAAGGTCCATTAAGATAATATCTGGTTTTAAGGACAGGGCTTTTTCTACACCTTCACGGCCATTCTTGGCTTCATCCATCACTTCAATGTCATCTTGCATCGATAGATACGAAGAAACGCCTAGTCGTACCATTTCGTGATCGTCTACTAGTAATACATTAATCATTGTTCATCCTCCATGTGACGACTGAGCGGAATCTTGATTTCAATTGTCGTTCCTTGATTTGGGAAGCTCACAATTCTCACCTGTCCACCGAGCCCTTGCACTCTTTCTTTCATATTATTAATTCCATAGCTTCCTGGAAGAATTTCCTCGCTATTAAATCCAACGCCATTATCCTCTATCTTAAAGAGAACCGTGGAGTCTAGTTGTCGTAAATACACTTCTAAGGTCGTTGCGTGTGAATGACGCAATGTATTCGATAAAAGTTCTTGAGCGATTCTGAAGAGATGGTCTTCGACGCCTTCAGGAAGTTTCACGTCTTCGATATCCCAATGAATCTTCATTTGTACTTTCGTTTGTAATTCGATGAGTAATCCTTCGATACCAGATTTCAATGATTTACTTTCTAGTGAAATTGGGCGTAAGTGAAGAAGCAATGCGCGCATCTCTGATTGTGCTTGAGAGAGAACATGTTCAATCATCTTCAATTGTTTTTGTTCCTTCTCATCAAACTTGTCGGCACGTTCGTTTAAGGCAGAAATCATCATCATCGCCGCAAAGAGCTGCTGGCTTACAGAATCATGTAATTCGCGAGCGATACGGCGTCTCTCTTCTTGAATGACTTGTTCTTTTGTCTCAGTCCCTAAGAATTGCGGTTTGCTTCCTAATTGCTGTACTTCTAATGATAATTTTTCTAATCGTTCTGAAAGTGCAGCCGTTTGTTCGTAGAAATCATTTAAGTCTACAACTGTTGCTTCCATAATCCAATTTGGGCTATCTTCTTCTTTTACAAGTCTATGCTTGGCCTTTTGAATCATGAGTAACTGTTCACCGATTTTACGCTCTGCTTGACGATTTAAAATTAACATCGCCGCAGCAGTCACAAAACCAAAGAATAGAATCAATAATAAAAATAGTGTAATCGTACCAAGAATCTCTTGAATACTTAGCGTCTCTACCATTTCATAGCGAATCCATCTGCGGAATAGGAATAGGAAAACAGTACTAACAAAACTGTAAACCGCTGAATAAAGCATCCAGCTTTTAACGAGGCGTTGCTTCATGCTTCAATCACCTCAATTTTCCCAGCGACAATCGTTGTATAAATCTTAATCTTCTTCGTGCTACGATTGTATCCTGAACTATATAACTGAATAGATTCATTACTTAATGCGTATGTTTGTCCTTCGAATTCCACTTGACCGCCAAACGCATGATGGTGAATCATCACTCCTACCCCGTACGGTACTAGAATTCGAACACGGCCAAATCCTTTTCGAATGACGATCACATTTTCCTTGGCAGGAAGAATCGTATTTCCTAAGTCGATAATGGTATCCCCAACAAGCTGTCCTGCATTGATATCATTCCACTCATACGGTTCGTTCCCCACTTCTTGATTTCCAAACCAATCATAGCGATGGATTTCTCCAGGCGTTGGTGTATCTTCGTGAGAGTCAACGAAAATATACTCTTGTCGGCCCTTTTTCGAAAATATTCCTGAGAAAGAAGCAATCGAGAAAGTATCTTTAGTAAAGAATAACAGGAGCAATGCCCCAATCATTCCAAGCCAAATACCAGCAGTTGATAGAAGCGGCAAAATGATAAAGAGCGCCCCAAAGCACATTCCACTATTTCTTAAAAATTTAACACGTCTAAAAACAATAAAACTGAACATTGTAATGGCGACCCCAATTGAAAAGAAGATGAAGAGGCCCAATTTTGAAGTCATTTCAATAGCGGAGACAATCACTCCGATTAATAGTACAATTAGCATTCGTTTCAGTTTATTCATCTTCTCACCTCCGTTACAGGTATTAGTATACCATCTTCTCACGTTCAATCCTATCATGAATCAAAAATGAATCCATCAGACTTAAGGATGAAATCCAACAAAAAAGAGCTAGGACATTTCCTAGCTCTTCTCTTCATTCAAATGAATCGATTACGCAGATTGAATATCAATAATTCTGATCTTCATTTCTCCGCCTGGTGTTGGAATCACCACTTCTTCATTTAATTTTTTACCAATAATTCCTTTGGCAATTGGAGAGTCATTTGAAATTTTACCCTCAACTGGGTTTGCTTCTGCACTACCCACGATTGTGTAAGTTTCTTCGTCTCCATCTGGTAATTCGATAAACGTAATTTTTCTTCCTAGTGAAACAACATCTTTTTCTACATTGTTATCATCGATGATTTCCGCAAAACGAATCATTTTTTCTAACGTTGAAATACGTCCTTCTACGAATGCTTGCTCATCTTTAGCTGATTCATATTCAGAGTTTTCAGATAAGTCACCATAGCTACGCGCAATTTTGATACGCTCTACGATTTCTTTACGTTTAACGACTTTTAATTCTTCTAATTCAGCTTCAAGTTTTGCTTTCCCTTCAAGCGTCATTGGAAATACTTTTTCAGTCATACGATTCTCCCCTATATCGTTTTTTTAGATTATCTCAATCTACAATGCTAAAACTTTAACATTTTATAACCGAGATTGCAAGCCCTAGAGAAAAATTTAATTGGATTTTAACTACTTATTTTGAGCACAACCCCATAAAAAGCCCCTAGGATAAGCTTTCCTAGGGGTTAACAATTTAATTTAAATGAGATAAAATTGAAGCTATTTTTGTAGTCATTAAGTCAATCGCCACTCTGTTTGAACCACCTTCTGGGATAATAATATCCGCAAATTTTTTCGTTGGTTCAATAAATTGGTGATGCATTGGTTTTACAACGGACATATATTGGTTGATGATGGAATCGAGTGTTCTTCCACGTTCTACCATGTCACGTTTAATACGGCGAATGATACGAATATCATCGTCAGTATCTACATACACCTTGATGTCCATCAAATCACGCAAGCGTTCATCTTCAAGAATAAGAATTCCTTCGATTAGGATAACATCTTTTGGCTCTTGATGGATTGTTTTATCGCTTCTTGTATGATTTTCATAATCATATACGGGCTCTTCAATCGATTCAAAATTAATTAATTTATTCATATGTTCAATTAATAAATCTGTATCGAAAGCAAATGGATGGTCATAGTTCGTTTTTAAACGTTCTTCAAACGGCATATGACTTTGATCTTTATAATAGTAGTCTTGATCAATTTTACAAATCGTTAAATCTGGAAAGTTCGCCAAAATTTTACGACTCACACTTGTTTTCCCACTCCCAGAACCACCTGTAACTCCAATGACGATTGGCTTCTTCTTTTCCATGACCTACTCCTTATTATCAATATACTTAGCTTTTAACTCTAAATGTTCCTCATACGTCTTCGCATAATAGATTTCTTTTGTCTTAATATCTGCTAGGAAGTATAAGTAGTCTGTTTTCTCTGGTTCTAACGCTGCTACGATAGAATCCTCACTTGGACTGTTATAAGGTCCAGGCCCTACGCCATAGTTTTGATATAAGTTATATGGAGAATCTACTTCTAAATCTTCTAAAGAAAGAGCTTCTTTGTGCTCGCCTAAAGCGTATTGAACAGATACGTCTGTTTGAAGCTTCATATTCTCTTTAATACGGTTATGGAATACACTAGAAATCTTTTTACGATCTTCTAATTTCGTTCCTTCTTTTTCAATTAAAGAAGCTAACGCCATAATTTCTTGTAAAGTATAGTCACTTGCTAAAATCTTGTCGTAGTATTTCGACATGACTTCATCTGTTTTGGCAACCATTTCTGTAATCAACATTTGAAGTGTTTTTGAGTCATTCATATCGTATGTCGCTGGGAATAAGTATCCTTCAAGGACATATTTGACTTGGTAGCCATTATACGATTGCGTCAATAATTTCGGGAATTTTTGAACTAAATAACGTAAGAAATCTTCGTCTTGAACTTTTGCCATGAAATCTTCGGCAGAGTATTTTGTTGATTTTTCAACTTCTTTAGCGATATCTGTTAATTGTTCCCCTTCACGAATCAGAACTTTAGTCGCGTTTTGATCTTTATCTTTTCCTTGACCAGAAAGTTCTGCGATAATTTCGTCTAAAGTCATGCTTTTAGAAACGTGGTACAATCCTGATTTAAATCCAGAAACGTTTTTGAATTTCAAATAGAAATTAAACAGCTTTGAATTACGGATAATTCCTTCTTCTTCAAGCGCTTTTGATACTTCTTTAACAGATGCGCCTTGTTCAATTTCAAATGAAACAAGTTCTGTTTGAGCTGTATCAACTGGTTGTGTTTCTCCTTTAATGTAATTCCAAGTAAAGAATCCTCCTACTAGGACAATTACTAAAAGTGCAATCATAAAATATTTCATTATCTTTTTGATAATTGAAGTTTCCTTTTTACGAATATCACGTTTCGTATCCGTATCAGAAATTAAGGAATGTTTTTTATGTTCTTCTTGAGACATTGTTTTCCCCCTTAAATTGGTATCAAATGATACCCATAGTTGTAGTTATTATACCTCATTCTTATTGAAAAATGAAGAAAGTCAATCATAAAGAGTGCTATTACAACAAAAAAAGCTTGAGGTATCCCCCAAGCTCTATTATTGATTATAAATCTTCTTCAGCTAAGAATGTGTTTAATACTTCTTCAACCATATCCCATTCAGCTTCTGTTTCGATTGGGTTTAATTGGCCATCCGTACCATCTTCGCCTTCAACATATGAGAATGCTTGTAATTCTACTTCTTCTCCTTCAGGAATTCCTGCTGGGTAGCATAATACATATGATTTGTTGAAATCATCAGATTCGAAAGTGAATAATACTTCGTGTAAAATTTCGTTTCCTTCTTCGTCGATAATTGTAATATGTTCGTGCCCTTCGTGGCCTTCTAAGTGATCATGTTCATGATCGTGTTCGTGATGTTCTGTCATTTTCTTTCCTCTTTCCTTTGTTATTGATTTCCATTTAAATCTAAATAGTTTTGCAAAATCATGACTGCAGCCAGCATATCAATGACTTGTTTGCGTTTCTTTCTTGAAACATTACCCTCTTCGACAAGCATGCGTTCAGCCTGCATCGTCGTCAGTCTTTCATCATGAAAGACGATTGGAATTTCGAGTCGTTTTTCTAGGCTTGCACCATAACGACGGGACGCCTCAACACGTGGTCCTTCCGTATTATTCATATTTTTTGGAAGACCGATGACGATTTTTTCAACGCCATACTCTTCTACTAACTCGACAACACGTTTGAACCCAAACTCTGAAGCATTCTCATTAATCGGAATCGTTTCAACCCCTTGAGCAGTCCATCCCATTAAATCACTAACGGCAACGCCCACAGTTTTACTTCCGACATCTAATCCCATTAACCTCATACTAGGCATCTCTTCCTGTTGAGCGGATATAATGTCTAATGAGTTCTTCCAAAATCTCATCTCTTTCGTGGCGACGAATTAGGTTACGTGCATCACGATGTCTTGGAATATAAGCTGGGTCTCCAGATAACAAGTATCCTACGATTTGGTTAATCGAACTATATCCCTTCTCATTCAACGCATCATAAACGATGGTTAATGTTTCTTGAACGGTTTTTTCGTCCTTTTCATTAAATTTAAATAGGACAGTTTCATCTATTGAACTCATAGCGACACCTCATTTCAATATATATACTTATTTTACAGGATTTTCGGTGAAACTACAATCGATACTTACCGATTCTTAATATTTAGAAAGCCTTTCCTTTGCTTATAAAACAAAAACCTTCCTTAAAACTCACCTAGGAGTCTAAGGAAGGTTTCATCATTTCTATCATTATTTAGCTAAATATTCTTTTAGCAATTCGAATGCTTGTGGAATACCTGCAGGGTTCTTACCACCTGCTTGAGCCATATCAGGACGGCCTCCGCCTCCACCTTGGATTGCTGGAGCAATTGCCTTAATGATATCGCCTGCTTTTAGTCCTTTTGCATTTGCATCTTTCGATACGGCTACTAAAAGGTTTGCTTTATCAGAAGAAGCAGTACCTACTACGAAGATATCGCTGGCACCTTTTTGTCTCCATGTATCTGCTAATTGACGTAATTCATCCATCTCTTTATTTTCAAGAGCTACAGTGATGAATGAAGTTCCGTTCACTTCTTCTACGTTATTGAAGACATCTGCTACTTCAGATTTCATGATTTTAGCTTTTAGTTTCGCAATTTCGCCGTTTGCTTCTTTCAATTCTTGGCCTAAAGTTGCAACGCGTTCTACAACAGTATCTAATTGAAGAGCTTTTACTTCACCAGCTACTTGTTTTAGTAAGCTTTCGTGATGGCTTAATAAGTCAAAGGCTTCTTTACTTGTGACAGCCTCGATACGACGAACGCCAGCACCGATACCTGATTCAGAAACAATCTTGAATAATCCGATGTCTTGAGTGTTTCCAACATGGATACCACCGCAAAGTTCGATTGACCAGTCCCCAATGTTCACCATACGAACTAAGTTGCCGTATTTTTCACCAAAGAGTGCCATTGCCCCACGGCTCTTCGCATCTTCTAATGTCGTTTCAATCGTAACCACTTCTAAACCAGCCCAGATTTTCTCATTAACGATACGTTCCATTTCAGATAATTCTTCAGTAGTAACTTGTCCAAAGTGACTGAAGTCGAAACGTAATCCAGTTGGTGTTACAAGAGAACCTGCTTGGTTTGCGTGAGTTCCTAGAACATCTTTTAATGCTTGGTGTAATAAGTGAGTCGCTGTGTGGTTTTTAATGATTTTCGCACGTTCAGATGCATCTACCACTAATGTGTAAGTAGCGTTTACTTGTAAGTCGCCTAACACTTCTACAGTGTGTAATGGTTGTCCATTAGGAGCTTTCTTCACTTGTAACACATTGGCTACAACCGTACCGTTATCATCTTGGATTGTACCGTGGTCAGCTAATTGTCCACCCATTTCAGCGTAGAAAGGTGTACGGTCGAATACTAATTGAGCATGAGCATCTTTATGTGCAGATTCAACTAATTCATCATCTACAACAATCGCTTTTAACACGCCTTCTTCTGTTGTTGAAGCATATCCAACGAATTCACTCTCTACAGTGATATCACGTAATACTGCAGATTGTACGTTCATTGATGTTTCTGTGTTACGAGCAGCACGCGCACGGTCTTTTTGAGCTTGCATTTCTGCTTGGAATCCTTCTTCATCGACTGTGAAACCATTGTCGCTTGCGTATTCTAATGTTAATTCATATGGGAATCCATAAGTATCATATAGTTTGAACGCATTTTCTCCAGAAAGTGTTGTTTCATTTGAAGATTTCATGTCTGCAAAAATAGTTTCTAAGATTGCTAAGCCATCGTGAATCGTTTCTTGGAAACGATCCTCTTCGTTTGCAATCACTTTTTGGATGAATTCCATGTTTTCAGTTACTTCTGGATAGTAGCTATGCATAATTTGAGCAACTGTTGGAACTAATTTTGTTAAGAATGAACCTTGAATTCCTAAACGTTGTCCGTGCATTACTGAACGACGGATTAAACGACGGATGATATATCCACGACCTTCGTTTGAAGGAAGCGCGCCATCCCCAATTGCAAAGCTTACCGCACGAATGTGGTCAGCGATAACTTTGAATGATACATCAGTTTCTTTAGATTCATTGTATTTCTTACCAGCGCTTAAGCTTTCTAATTGCTTAATAATTGGCATAAATAAGTCTGTTTCGAAGTTTGTTGGTGTATCTTGGATAACAGAAACTACACGTTCAAGACCCATCCCCGTATCGACGTTCTTATGTGGTAATGGTGGATAAGTTCCGTCTGGCATATGGTTGAATTGAGAGAATACTAAGTTCCAAATTTCTAAGTAACGTTCGTTTTCTCCTCCAGGATAGTTTTCTGGATCATCTTCTGCTAAGTTATTATATTTTTCTCCACGGTCGTAGAAAATCTCAGTATCCGGACCACATGGACCTGCACCGATATCCCAGAAGTTATCTTCTACTGGAATGATATGATTTTCAGTAAGACCCACTTTATCCATCCATAATGTTTTTGTTTCAGGATCTTTTGGATAGTAAGTAACGTATAGACGGTCTGGATCAAGACCTAACCATTTTTCGCTTGTTAAGAATTCCCATGCCCATGGAATTACTTCTTCTTTGAAGTAGTCCCCAATTGAGAAGTTCCCCATCATTTCGAATAATGTATGGTGACGAGCTGTATGCCCTACGTTTTCGATATCGTTTGTACGAATACTCTTTTGAGCATTTGTAATACGTGGAACTTCTGGTGTTTCCGTTCCATCGAAGTATTTCTTAAGCGTTGCAACCCCTGAGTTAATCCATAATAATGTTGGATCGTTTACAGGAATTAAGCTCGCACTTGGTTGCACCTTATGTCCTTTTTCTTGGAAGAAATCAAGGTACATTTGACGAATTTCGCTACTTGATAATTTTTTCATCTTCATTCTCCTTCTTTTTGTAAATAAAAAAACTGCCCCATTGCTGCAAGGGCGTCCTACCGCGGTACCACCTTGCTTACAATGAAACAGCTGTTCATTCATCTCTAATTCCAATAACGCTGGAAGAGCGTTTGTATTTCTACAAAATTTTCAATCGGGAGCACGATTTTGATAGCTATTTTCACCAGACAAGCCTCTCTAATAAGTAAAATCTCAATCCGATTGCTTACCTTTAGAAGTATACGAAAAGCGCCTTGTTTTGTCAACTATTCGCATGTCCTTCTTCTTTTAAAGGAAGGTGTAAATACACTTTTGTATATGCATTGGGCTCAGATTCAATTTCCATCGAGAAAGCTTCTCCGAAAAACAGCGCTAATCGTTCTTGGATATTCTTAATACCAACACCACCGAGTTCTTTGGTGCTCGTTGTATTTTCTTTTATTCCTACCCCATTATCCTCAATACAAATATCTATAAAAGTATCTCTTTTAGACACAGTAATCGTAATTTTCCCAGGACGTTCTGACTCTTTAATTCCATGATAGATTGCGTTTTCTACAAGTGGCTGCAGAACGATTTTTGGAAGTTTAATATCAGGAATATCATCAGGTTCATCAATCTCATATTTCAATTTGTCTCCATATCGTTCCTTTTGAATAAACAGATATTGACGGACATGCTCGATTTCTTGGCGTAAGGTCACTATCTCTTCTCCAGCATTCAAGGAAAGTCTAAAGTAATTAGAGAGCGCCTTTGTAATGTCTACTACCTTCTGATGATCTTGAAACTCTGCCATCCAAATAATAGTATCCAGCGTATTGTACAAGAAGTGCGGATTAATTTGACTCGTTAAAGCCTTTAATTCATAGATGCGGGTCAATGCTTCTTGCTCTTTTTCTTCCTTCATTAAGGTCTCGATTCTCTCGAGCATCTGATTAAAGGTGCCTGCTAGCACTTGGAACTCTTGAGCTCCTTTTTGTTCTGCTCGAATGGTCGTATCGCCTTCTTCTACTCGTCTCATTACTTGCCCTAGTCTTTTAACAGGCAGTAATTGATAACGAATCAATGTAAAAATACCCAACATACAAATAAGCAAGCTAAGCACTCCAACAACACTGACAATCCCAAGTAGTTTTACAGAGTCTTCTTTAAACCTACTAAATGAGCTAACACCTACTAAAATCCAATCGCTATTCTCAATAGGGCTTTTATGAACAAAAAAATCCTCAGACACCATTGAATCCATCGGACTATTTGATATTTCTTGTACCGACATTTGCTTATCAACTGACTCGAAAGCTTCCGAATCCGGATGATAAATAAGTGTGCCGTCTTTTTGGATGACAAAGGCATACCCATTGTCCCCAAGAGAAAGTTCTTTCAAATATTTTTCTAGTTCGTGATAATCCACATCTAAGCGGATAACGCCGAGATTTTCTCCTGTGTTGCTTTTCACTTCCTGACTAATAGAAATCACGATTTGATTATTTTGATTCTTGATAGACTGAATGATTGGGACATTCGAGTGTTCTAGAGCATCTTGATACCATTTTTGGGCCATCATATCCGCTGAAGTCACCATTTCCTCTTCCATCCCGGTCGTAATTAATCTTCCATCTTTCGTCACCAATCGTATCGATACAAAATCCGGATGACTCTTCAACATTGTCTCAAGCCATTCATGGATTGCCGTTTCATTTTCAGCTGTTGTTTGACTGGCAAAGTCCTTAATTGCCTGCGACTGTGATAAAGATCTTGAAGTAGATTTTAAATTCGAAACGTACTGTTCGATATACTTGGAACTTGTATCAATCTCATGAATGGTATGGTCTTCTACTTCACGATGAAAAACCTCGCTACTCTTTATAAAATAGAAGCTTCCAATTAAAACGACCATGACAAAAAGCATGATACTTAAATAGGCAAATAATCTTGTTGCAAGGGACTGTTTTTTCATATTTTTGCCCCACTTCTAAAACTTTTAGGGGAAACGCCGACAATCGACTTGAATCGATAAGAGAAATAGTTCATATCTTCTATTCCAACGGCTAAAGCCACCTCATAAATCTTCATGTCGGTTGATAATAAGAGACGCTTTGCTCTTTGAATCCGTTGCTGAGTCACATACTCTTGAAAGGACATTCCAAGTTCTTTTTTGATTAAAAGGCTAAGGTAGTTTGTACTGAATCCTAATTGCTTTGCAAGTTCACCTAGCGCTAAATTTGGATTAGTTAATTGCTCTAAAATCAGCTTCTCGAAATGCTGAGTTCCTGAAGAGGAATCCTCTTCACTTGCTAATGCCAATAGTTCGCGTTGGCGCTTTTCTTCGTTTAGTTTGGATACAACTTTCACCAATAAAGCTTCGATTTCTGATTTCGTTACTGGCTTTAAAATATAATCTTCTACTCCAATTTTCACTGCAGATAATAAATAATCTACATAATCATACCCTGTTAAGAAGATAATTCTCATTTGCGGATATTCTGTTCTTACCAACTGCGCAAGAGTAATGCCATCCATTTTCGGCATATTAATATCTGTCAGTAAAATATCCGGCGCTTCTTCTCGTATTTTTTCCAGTGCTTGCTCCCCATTTTCTACTTCCTGAACCGTTGAAATTCCCAGCGATTCAAAATCAATTAAGGATGCAATCCCTCTACGAATAATTGGTTCATCTTCAACTATTAAGATTGAATACATCTTATTTCCCTCCTTTCTCTATTATACTTCTATTCATAACGGTTTTAAATCTATTTTTACTCAAAAAAAGTGCTTCTCTAAAGGAGAATAACTTAGAGAAGCACTGAGTGGTTATTTGACGAAATCGACTAAATAACCATATCCCTTTGCTTCCATCTCATTGAGTGGGATGAATTTGATGGAAGCACTATTGATACAAAAACGAAGTCCACCTTTTTCTTTCGGACCATCTTCAAAAACATGTCCAAGGTGTGAATCGGCTACCCTACTTCGAACTTCAACACGTTTCATATTGAAACTATTATCCTCATGATAGGTCACAACTTCCGAAGAAATTGGTTTTGAAAAACTTGGCCAGCCGCAGCCAGAATCAAATTTATCTTTTGAAGAAAAGAGCGGTTCTCCGGTAACTACATCTACATAAATTCCTTGTTCATGATTATCCCAGTATTCATTTGAGAATGCTCTTTCCGTTTTATTTTCACGAGTAACTGCGTATTGTTCCTTCGTAAGTGTTGCTTTTAGAGTCTCTTCGTCAGGTAGTGGATAAAGACTGGCATCAATTACAGGGTCACTCGCCTTTTTAACGTCAATGTGGCAATATCCATTTGGATTCTTCTTCAAGTAATCTTGATGATAATCCTCTGCTATAACGAAATTTTTTAAAGGTTCAGTTTCAACGGCTAATTTCTTACCAAAGGATTCTTCTTTTTCCTTCATGACTTGTTGAATAATGGCACTATCTGCCTCATCAACATAATAAATACCTGTACGATATTGTCTTCCTGTGTCATTCCCCTGTTTATTCACAGAAAATGGATCAATGACTCTAAAGTAATACAATAATAACTCGCGTAGGGAAATCTTATCAGCATCATAAGTAACATGAATCGTTTCCGCATGATCTGTATCATGAATGAGCTTATAATTGGTCGTTTCAACCTTTCCATTTGCGTATCCACTCACAACATCAATAACACCATTAATTCTGGAAAAGTATTCTTCTAATCCCCAAAAACATCCACCAGCTAAATATATTTCTTTCATATTTTCACCTTCCTTATTCATTTCACCAGTAGTGCTATCTGTTTCAATTAGTTTGGTCACCTTATTTGAGATTTCATCAGCCTTTGAATCCTTTGCAAAGGTACTTCCTTTGGCAAAATAAGCCAATCCTAAAAGAATGATGACAACGGCAAAGAGTGTAACCACTAATTTTTTATCCATAGGAAATTCTCCTTTCTTATAGGCTTTCTAACGTTTTTACGATATCGTCATTAGAAACGTGTCCGGGTTGAACTCTGACAACTTTTCCATTGGCATCGATAAATGCTGAGGTTGGATATCCCACGACTCCAAGTTTCTTCAAGAATTGACCGTCTTTATCTACGAGTACTGGTAATGAATGGTAGTCTACCCCCATAAACCATTCTTTGAAGTCCTCTAAAGATTTTTCGCGGTTCACACCAGGTGCAATGACTGTAAGGACCACTGAATCTTTTGGTGGCATTTCAGAAAGTTGTGTGATGTCCGCTAGTCCAGATAGACAAATTGGGCACCATGAAGCCCAGAATTTTATATAAACTTTTTTTCCTTTATAGTCTGCTAGTGAAACTTCTTTCCCATCTAATGTTGTAAAGGTAGACTGTGTCATATCATCCATTTCTCCCATCTGTTTGTCCATCTTCTCATCTTTTGAACTCATGTTATCCATTTTATCCATTTTTTCACCACTCATCGAGCTCATCATTTCAGTGGTTTCTTTCATGTCTTTAGTATCCATGCCCATTTGTGAATTTTGACAAGCGCCTAAAAGCACTGTACTAAATAATGCAATCATCAATTTTGTTTTCATCTTCGTTCCTCCTAATTTTTAATGGAATACTTGTGATAGTTGAGAAAAGATAATCGATGCTCCCATAATAACAATCACGAGTCCTCCGATTTTTTTAAGTAATAATAATCGTTTCTTAGCAAGGTTAAACCATTTAAACGCTACGGTTGAAGCAGCAGATAAGATTAAAAACGGAATAGCCAAGCCTAATATATATAAGCAAAGTAAGAAAATACCATAAGTGCTACTGGCTTGTTGCGTGGAGATAAGCGTTAGGACCGCACTTAGTACTGGTCCCACACAAGGTGTCCATCCGAAGCTGAAGCTGAGTCCTAATAAGTAACTACTCCATAGCGATTTTTTGTCTTTGATTTCAAACTGAACTGTTTTTTGTTTTTGTAAAAATAGTAAATGGAACAGTTCCATTTGGTGCAATCCCAATAGCACAATCACGACTCCCAGTGTGATATTAAACCAAGGATTGTAAATCAGACTTCCTAATGCAGTTGCCGCAAATCCTAAGAAGAAAAAGACTGTTGAAATGCCAGCGATAAAGATGACTGTGCGAATCATTGGCTTCCAATAGATCTCTAATTTCCCAATCTTCAGGTGAGGTCCGTCCTGTTCACTCATTAAAACACCAAAATAGACTGGAAACAGCGGTAGCACGCACGGAGAAAAAAACGAGAATAAGCCCGCTAATAATACGCTTCCCCATAATACAAAATCCATAAAATCCCTCCTTCATTTGTATCTTTAGTATACTTCTGGAAGAATCGTAAAAATATAGATTTTCCACACATAAAACTTGATTATGATACGATGATACAAAAGAAAACAAAAAGCCACGTGAGCTTTCACTCACGTGGCTTAATTAGTTACTCTATTAGAAGAATAAGCTATTATTCTTTTCTGATTGATAGTTTTGACGGACACGGTTACCTGCACCTGGTTCCACTTGTTCTAACGCTGACTCAATAATTTGTAATGATTCATCGTATTTGAATGTGTGGTTGAATAGGTCAAGCGCACGACCAATTGCTGTTTCGATTTCAGGATGTGATAAACGGTAACGGTTCGCGTGTTGAATCATGTACTCTGTTAATTGTGCATTATCAACAATTTGTTCTGTGAAGATATCTAATTTTTCAACATCTTCTTCGATCACATTGTTTGCCGCATTAATTTCGTTCATATCTAGTTTCACACGATCCATCTTTTGCCATAATTGCTCAATACGGTTACTTGTTGCAAAGAACAATTCTAAGTACTCTTTTGGAAGACCTGGTAAGTGGTACTTCTCAATCGTACGTTTCATATTACGTAAGTCTAATTCGAAGACATCTAATCCGTCGCGAATCGCTTTTTCTTGGCTACGTAAATCAGATAATGTGTTGACTAAATCAGTTTGATCTTCATCAATGCTGTTTAATTTTTCAAGAACGAGTTCGTAATGTTCTTTCACTACTGAGTAAGGCACTTGATGATTTTCCATCGCTTTGCTGTAGTATTGAACGGCTTCTTGTTCTTTTTCTAATTGCTCAGCAAATTCTTGTACACGAACGAATTCGTTATTTGACAAGATATAGTTTTGAGAAACACGGTCAACTTCGATATTCACATAACGGTTGCTTTGTAATACTTGGTTCAAGCGTTTTTCAACTTGAGCTTTGTTACGGTATACAAATTCACGTGCCTCAATTTCAGCTTCCATCACATCGTAAAGTTGGTCGATTTCACGAGCCACTTTATCTAATTGTTGACGAGCTTCTTCTAATTCTGTAGCAGCGATATGTCCACGTGCCACTTCAATTGTTTTTTCAATCTTTTCAATTTCTTCAGGAATTGAAATTTTAGAGAATTGATAATGCTCTTCGACCATACGAGCATATCCTTGTTTCAAGTCTTCTACTTGTTCATTGTACTCTGTTTCGATTTCTTTTAAGAATTGAGGAACTTGTTCAACGATTGACTCAAATTCTTTCATTTCGTTTTCGATACGTCCAAGTACTTCTTTGGCTTCTAAGTGGTCGCCTTCGTTTGTTAATGTATTAAATTTCGCGAAGTCTAATTCTAAATAAGCTAAACGTTTTTCTAACGTTTCTAGCGCTTCGCCGAATGAGAAACTATGTGCTAATAAGTCTTTGCGCATTGAAGCATAGCGTTCTTGTAATAAGTCTAGCTCCGCGCGGTTTTGTTTTTCACTATCCAATAATTTTTGTAATGCTGAGTAAATTTTATCAACTTCAGCTTTTGTTTCTTCAATCAAGTTTTCAGCTTGTTGTGTTACTTGATTTCCTTTGATGAAGTTTAATTTTTGGATATATTGTTCTGCACTGACTAATGCAGCTTCGATTTCAGGGAATCGGAATCGTGTGATTGTTTGCCATGTAGCTTGCCATGTTTCATACGTTCTCTTTGTTTGTCCTGTTAAATTCAAGTTTTTCAAAGTATAGAACGTGTCCGCAATCGGCACTGCCATTAACTTATCCTTTTTCTCTGATAATTCTTCAATTACTTTAGTTTGTTTCTTTGTCATGAATATTGCTGTTGCATAACCTGCGGCACCCAGTACCACAATCAGCAATAGAAAGATTACAAATCCCATGCTATAGCCTCCAAATATATATTTACAGTTTTCACACATAATATCATTAGTAGTATAGCATGTTTTATAGCGATTTACCAAAAACTTCAAGGTTGTAAAGAGATTTTTTTATAAATGATTAGTGTATTAATCGACCAGACTCCAAAGTGTAGCGCTTATTGTATAAGTCGATATCTTTTGGCACCCTATGTGCTATCTCTACAAATGGAATGTTATCATTAATGAGAAGCTTCCTAATCATCATCGTTGTATCTTCATCAATAGCGGAAGAAAACTCATCTAGTAACAGCAATTGGTATTTTCTAAGTAATAGACGTGCTAGACAGATTCTAGCTTTTTCTCCTCCAGAAAGTGATTCATCAAGATTTACTTCAGCATTATGTAGCCCTATTCTATCGACTAAGTAACCTAGCCCTACTTTTTGAATCACAGAGGTAACTTCACTATCAGAATACTCTTCTCCTAGAGAAATATTAAATTTTAGCGACTCATAGAAAATCCTTGATTCCTGAGTAAAGAATCCAATGTGTTTTTTTAAATCATCTCCTGAAACTAATTGTCTCTGAATTCCATTATACTTTTGAACTCCATCTTTAGATACATAGAGTCCGTATATTAATTCTAAGTGTGTAGATTTTCCAGAGCCTGATGGTCCCATAATCAGTACCCTATCATTCTCATTAATTTCTAAATCAATTTTGTCTAATATAGTCATTTTTTCAATTTGAACATTACACTGTTGTAACTCAATCGGAAATACGGTACTAATACTAGATTTACTTTCAGAATTATCACATTCAAACTCTGTATACTTTTCTACTCTTTCAATTACAGGAATGATTGAATTAAATCTTTGATAATAATCTATTGCACTAAGTAAAGGACCAACAATACGATCGCTAGCTAAATAAATTGCAATAACTGTGGCTAATTTAGTCTCACCAATAATAACTAGATATACCCCAATAGCTAACGGCACAAATGAACTTAATCCAGAAAGTAAATTTGCTAATAACTTCGATGTAAATCGAACATGATTCATTTGAAAATAGGCTTCTTCTGTTAGACTCAATGTTCCCATCAACTTATTCAAGAAGATTTTTTCTACAAAAAAGTTTTTAATAATTGGCTTACTTTTCAAATATTCTTGTTGCTGCAAAATACTTAATTGGTTCACTTCAGCCCATTCCTTTGAATGCTTTCGAATAGATTTAGCAAATAATTTTGGGACTAATATTGGTAAGAACGATAACGTAATAAAGAGCGCTGCTAATTTTAAATCTATAGCAGATACATACAACAAGGTAACCAATGCAAATACGAGGCAATAGAAAAATCCCATGACAGACTTGATGCCCTGTTCTTCTAATAGTTTTAATTCACTAAGCACTATTGACTCTACTTCCTGTTGGTTAAACTTTCCGTAAAAGAATGCTGTAATGATTTTTTCTTTAAGCGTTAATGTTAATTGTTTTATCATTCTTTGTTGAGAATCTTCCCATATAAATAATCCAAGTCGAATAAGCGAATAACTAAGAACACCTATGATTGAAATTTTTACTAAATCCTCAACTTTTTGAGTGGATGAAACATCTATTAAACCTGAGATAAAGGAAGGAATAATAATACCGTCTAAAGCTGTTAAAGACATACCAATAGCAATTAGTACTAAGTATTTGCGTGGTAACCACTCCAAAATTTTCTTCATATAAAACATCATTCCACTTCCTAACCAACAAGATTCTAATCAAATTTATGAGTTATTCTTATACTCTCAACTATCATTCATATTCATTATTAACTTCAGTATAGGATATTTGTGAAAAAATCAATAACTAAAACGATTGAAGTCCCCGAAATACATTCTTTTTTTGGATAAATGCCCGATTTTTTATACCTGCTTAGTTTTTATCTAGAAAAAGTATTTTTTATTTAGATAGACAAGATATATGGGTTCTATAATTTATAGGGTTGATGGAGAAAATCCACCAACCCTATAAATTATAGAACCATTTGATCACCATCAGGATTTTTTGTATGCAATAAAAGGTTCTATAATTTCTAGGGTTGATGGAAATTTTCCACAACCCTATTTTAGTGTATACAAAAAGGCCAACATCCGTTATATTAAAATCGCTAAACCTAATACAAAAGGATGATGACCATATGAACAATATACTAGAAGCTACGCTACAAATCAAAGATAAAAACATTATTTGGGATAATAAAGTTCAAGAGAAGATATTTAAAAAGAGAAAATCTTTATTTTATTCAGCTACATATACGCATAAACCAGAATTTTGTACTGTCTGTGGATGTGTTAGCCAAAATAATAATATCGTCAAAAATGGCACGAAAACTTCTCGTATCACTCTCTGTTCTGTTTCAGGCCTTCCGGCCTACTTAAATCTACGCAAGCAGAGATTTCTCTGTAGAGAATGCGGCTCTTCATTTACTGCAGACACTAGTCGAATCGTAGAAAAAAACTGTCATATCTCTAAACGATTAAAAAATGAAATCAAATCAAAAATTAGTGAAACAGTATCTGAAACATATATCGCAAAAGAAACAAATGTTTCAGTTCATACTGTAAGACGTATTATAGATGATACAGCACGATTATTGACCATTAAACCATTACACGATTTACCTGAGCATCTGTGTTTTGATGAATTTAAATCCGTCAAATCTTCCGATAGTAATATGAGCTTCATTATTTGTGATAGCACTACACACAAGCTGGTCGATGTTGTACGAGATAGAAAATCTTACAGTTTGAAACAATATTTTTATCGTTTTGAGCCTAAGACTAGATTAAAGGTAAAAACTATCTCTATCGATATGTACGTACCGTACATTCAATTAATAAAAGAAATGTTTCCTAACGCTAAAATTATCATTGATCCTTTTCACATCGCACAAGCCTTAAATAGAGAATTAAATCGAACTCGGGTACGTGTCATGAATCAACATCGTTATAAAGACGCTAAATTATATCGAAAGTTAAAACATTATTGGAAGTTAATTTTAAAGAATCCTAATGAACTTCAGAACTATAAATATAATCGTTATAAGCTTTTTGAAAGCTTTATGACAACCCAAGGAATTGTGGATTATATCTTAGAAAACAATCCATCTCTTAAACATGATTATGAGGTTGTACATTCACTTCGTGAATGTATACAGGATAGAGATTATATAGAATTCAAGGAAACGATTGAAGCAGCTACGCAATTAGACCTATCTCCTGGGTTAAAAAGAGTATTAAAGACTCTTATGACTTACTTGCCATATATTCAAAATACTTGTGAGTATCCAACTAGAACAAATGGCCCTATCGAAGGAATAAACAATAAAATAAAAGTGCTTAAAAGAAATGCCTACGGTTTTAAAAACTATTACCATTTTAGAAACAGGATTATCTTAATAACAAAAATGTTTGGCCCAAAACAAAAAGGAATTAAGCAACAATTAGTTGCTTAATCCCTTCCTAAATTTCTTCATCAACACTATTTGACAAAGAGCCCAATAAAATCAGTTCTTCCAATCACAAAAATTATCTAATTACACTATTTAACTATTAATTACTCTACTAACATATTATTTATAACTAGATGATTGTCCTTGATAGTAATGATTTTATCATATCCAACCATCATTTCCTCTGAAATGTGATGTTCTATATCAATAACTGCTCCAGAATAAGTTTTTATCAAATCATTCAAAATTTTTGAACTCTCATCATCCAGCCCTGATAAAGCTTCGTCAACAAGTAAGCATGGTTTTTCAAATAATAATGCTCTTGCTAACTCTAACCGTTTTAATTCTCCACCAGACAGAGAATGTAATTGTTTATCCATTTTAGTATGTAACATCTCTTTTGTTGCTAAATGTTTCATTCCTACTCTTCTTAAAATTTCAATGACTCTACTTTCATCTATTGGACTATCAAACGTCAGATTAAACAGCAATGTTTCGTCAAAGATAAATGGGTTTTGAGAAACAACAGAAAAAAGTTCAATTCCGTTTTCTTGCCCATAATTGATAGTACCAGATAATACCTTCGTTTCCCCTAAAATAGTTTTTAAAAAAGTACTCTTTCCTGAACCTGAAGGTGCTTTGAATAATATCTTATCATAACTTCCAAGTGAAAAATCAATATTTTTAATCAATTCATTATCTTGATATCCTACTGTAGCTTGTTTAAATTCTAAGATAACTTCTGTACTTGTTGGTAACTCTAACAGTTGCTCATATTCTTCGGCTTTACTATTAAGAGTTAGCACTTTATTCAATACTGGATCAATTGATTGAATCACATTATATGTAGAAGCAACAGTTATTAATGGAGATACAACCCTATCAGCTGCCATATAAATAGTGAGCAAACTCCCTACTGTCATATATCCATTTTGAACAGAACTTATTCCCAGCATTAATGCTATCAATAATGAGCACACATATAGTAAACTAATAACGGTATTAGCGATATTCTGATTAAAATCCATCTTAAAATAATTTTTTTCAGATACTCCTAACTTCTCATTCAACTTTTTTAGTACATTATTTACCACACCAAATCTTTTCATCAACGGGCGTGCCTCTAAAAAATCTGTTAAAAATCCTATATATTGATCATTGGCTTCTTGCCAACGTATAGTTCCTTTCTTTAACCATTTTTTAGTTAACTTAGGAATTAGAGCAGGTATAGCTCCCAAACTAACAAAAAGTAAACCCACTAACATATTGATATTCATCAAAAATACAAATGTAACAACACCTTGAAGTGTACACAAAATCATAGTAAATACATTATTGATAAATTTTTGTTCAATTTGCTGGACTTCACTAGTAATACTAGTTATGTAAGAACTTGGTGATTGCTGTAAATTCTCTTTTCTAACAGAATTTACTGCATGTATATTTTTTAACTGATAATTTACATTTTGAATAAACTTTCCTTTAAAGAAACTAAATAGAAATTGTGATAAAACAATTAACAGTAAAAAAATCAGCCATAAAAATACTGTATGTATACTGCTATTAAAATCACTTTTGTTCATATAATCTGTAAATTTCCCTAAAAAATACGGCGCACCAATTCCATCAAGAGATAGTAAAGCTAAAAATAACACAGCACATATAAATATTCGCTTATTACCTACTAGTATGAATCTTAAGTATCGAAACATTCTAATTCCAGCCTCTCTAATTTAGAAAATTTAAATTCAATTATGCAAGTTACGTTTTTCGCAAAAAAACATTAAAAAATGATTAACTTTCAATTAAATTTTAAACAACTCCGATAATTTTGTCAATATATATTTTTACGGAATCGTTTACGCTGTCTAGGGGAATCATTTATGCTGTACAAGAAGTACCTTCACTTAAACCAGGATATGAAACAGTACATCAATTAAGAGAAGCTTTTAAGGAGCGAAATTTCAATGATTTCAAAGAAGAATTGATGAGTGTACAAACGAGACATCTGTCTGATGGATTAAATCGTGTTCTACAAATATTTATGAAGTTTTTACCGTATTTACAAAATACTTGTGAGTATCCAACTCTTTCAAATGGACCTATTGAAGGGATTAACAACAAGATTAAAGTACTTAAAAGAAACGCTTATGGCTACACTAGTTTCACTCATTTTAGAAATAGAATTCTACTAATGTCTAAACTATTTGCTCGAACAACTAAAAAAGGAATTAAGCAATCTGATGCCGCTTAATTCCTTCACTAAAATTCTTTATCAACACTATTTGACAAAGAGCCGTTTTTTATCGTCCTTTAAATACATTATCAAAATTGGTATTTTTCAAAAGATTATTATTACTCATTTTAGTTAAGTATATCTATTGTCTCATACTCTATATCTTCTAGTTCTTGCGTACGATGAGTTATCATAATAACCGTTGTATTTTCTAATTTAGATAAATTGTCTAAAATCATTTTTGAGCTGGTAATATCGATACTTGAAAAACTTTCATCTAATAAAATAATCGGATTGGGATTTACTAGTAACCTAGCAATCGCAACTTTTTGCTTTTCTCCACCTGATAAATCAGTTATAGATTTAGTTAAGTCAATATCTAACTGTTTAATAATCTCCTTAAAATTATCAGACTCATCTTTTCCTAGTAAAATATTTTCCTTGATACTTGTGTCAAACATATATCCCTGTTGCCTTAAATAACTAAACAATTTGTCTGTGTTGTATTGTGTCATATTAATGCCATCAATCAAAATCACACCTTTTTGGGGCTCTAGTTGTTGTAATAACAGCTTAAATAGTGTGGACTTTCCTGTACCGGAAGCACCGTTCAGTACGTACCATTTCCCTTTATCTAACTGTAAGTTAACGTTGCTAAATAACACACGATCTGTTGTATACCCGAATTCCAAATCTGAAATAGATAGACTATTCCACGCTAATAAAACAGGTTTTTCAATGGTTTTATCATTACTTGCTTCAAATTTATCAATTTTATCTAACAGTTGAACTGAGGAATGGATAATAGTCAGGTATTGATTAATCGCAGAAATAGAATCAAACAACTTCATTGCTAAATCGGTTGTAGACAGGATTGCACCAACTAAAATCAACTTATTTAGTATCAACAAACCTGTAACAAAAATGACAGCTAATTGACTAATCACATTTAATAGAAAAATAATAAATGTGACTTTGCTCGTTTCTTTAGCAAGTAGCACTCGACTATTCTTAATTTTCAATAACTCTTGACTAAATGTATCCTGATAAAAATTTAAGCCCCCAAATTCTTTTAGAACATCAATTCCCTTCATCATGTTATTAATTTTATTCAAGTAACTTTTATTCGCATCAGAAACTTGATTTCCAGCATTGGACACCATTTTCTTTGTCAACAAAGGAATAAAATATAATATAATCGACAAAATCAGACTCACTACGAATAATAAGTAATGGATGTAAAATAAAGCAATTAAAGATAAAATGGCACGCAACATAAATCGTATCATACCGAAAATACTTCTCAACACTTTATTTTCAATCATATTTACATCGTTTTGTAGAAAGGACTCGATTTCCTTTTGTTCTTGATTATCAATATAATTAGCTTTTATATTCCATGAAGCATATGACATATCACTACGCATATAATTACATATATTTTGAATAACGATTTCTTGATAGACTGTCTGATAGTATGAAATGATTAAACTAATAATCCATAATCCCAAAATAATGAATACTTCATTCATAAATACGCTTACATTTTGTTGGATAATATATTCAGCAACCTTCGTCATACGTAAAGCAGCATACACTTGTAACCCCGATACAGTGAATAAACCTGCTATATTTAATATAATTCCCAACATCTCTTTTCTTAAATATTTAATCATTTCTATCCTCCTCCAAAGAACTCAAAAACTCAAAGTCAAGTTGTCTATATTTTTTGGATATTTATCCGAAGAAAATATGTATTCAAAAATAGTGTTTATTCTTCTTTAATTTTATACTAATCTTATCCGATTTTATTTTCTTTGTAAAAATATTCATATTAATAATACATTAAAAAACTCTAAAAAAAGCAAAACAAGGAGAACGGAAATCCGTCCTCCTCGTTATTTACGCGTTTATTTAATTAATTCGTAAATCGCCTCTGCATAAATTGCAGCAGATCTAAATAAATCTTCTAATGCGAAGAATTCATTTGCTTGGTGCATTGTATCGATTGAATCTGGGAAGAGCGCACCATACGCTACACCACGTTCAAAGATACGTCCGTATGTTCCACCACCGATTGATTGTTCATGTGCAGGTAATCCTGTTTGACGGTGATATACGTCTAATAATGTTGATACTAATTTATCTTCTGGAGATACATAGTGAGGAACTTGTGCTTTACCGTGAGCAACAGTGAAACCATATCCTGAAGCCACTACTTCTGTCTTAATTTCAAGACCTTCTGCAGTAACTCCTAATGGATAACGGAAGTTTACTACGGCTACCCCACCTAATTCTGGTGTGTAAGTGAAGATTCCTGCATTCGCTGTTAATGGTCCCATCACTTCATGGTTGAAGTCTACTTTCAAGTTTTTACCATCAGTATCTTCATGTAATACTTCAGCAGCAAATGCTAAGTATTTCTTCGCACTGCCTTTGAAGTTGAATTGGTTTAAGAATTTAGCTAAGTGTGTACCTGCATTGATTCCTTTATCTGGAGTAGATCCGTGTGCTGATTTACCAACAACGTCTAAGATAACTTTGCCGTCTAATACTTGAGCACTACCTTCAACAGGATTTGCAGCAACATATGCAAAGAAGCAATCAACTACTTCATCAGCATTTGGAACAACGATTTCCGCATGCGCATCTTGAGGAACCATGTTTTCACGTAAACCTGCGTCGAAGCTTAATAATTGGTAGTCGCCTTCTGCAGCTCCCCCAGGAATATCATAGTGTAATGAAAGGATTCCTTTTTCACCATTGATGATTGGGAATGTTGCGTCTGGTGAGAAACCAAAGTCCGGCATTTCTTCTGTTTGGAAGTAACGGTCCATACATTTCCAACCTGATTCTTCGTCTGTTCCGATAATGAAACGAACACGTTTTGAAACTGGTAATCCTAATTCTTTGATGATTTTTAATGCGTAGTATGCTGCCATACTTGGTCCTTTATCATCGCTTGAACCACGCGCATAAATACGATCATTAATAATTTGTGGCTCGAATGGATTTGTATCCCATCCAGTTCCTACTGGAACAACGTCCACGTGACCTAAAACTCCAAGAGTTTCTTTATAGTCTGGATTTGGTGCAAATTCAATGTGTCCTGCTAAGTTTCCAACTTGTTTTGTTGTGAAACCATCGCGTTCACCGATTTCTAAAAATGCTTCAAGCGCTTCTTTAGGTCCAGGTCCTACTGGTGCATCCTCTGTTGCTTTAGAATCATCACGTACACTGTCGATACGTAATAATGTGAATAAATCTTTTAATAGATCTTCTTTACGAAGTTCTACTTCTTTTTTCCAATCAATTGTCATCCAATCGCTCCAATCTCTATCAAGTAGATTCAATAGTCTTATCTTACCATTTTTACAAAAGGATGAAAAGCGGTTAAACCCTTTCTATAACAAATAAAAGCCTAGGATTTCTCCTAAGCTTTCGTCATTCATGAATCATTAATGATTCTAATTCTTCTTCGGTTAAAGGTCTGCTCTCTCCTAACGCGAGGCTCTCATCCAACTTGAGCGGTCCCATCGTGAGTCGCTCTAAATCGACAACGGTTTTCCCACAGGCTTTGACCATTCGTTTCACCTGGTGGAATTTCCCTTCTTTCAAATGAATCTGAACAATCGATTCATCCTGCGTCGTTGACAGAATATCCAGACGTGCTGGCATACACTCCGTTCCATCCGATAACACGATGCCCTTCTCAAAAGCAGCGGCATCTTCCTCAGTCATCACGCCTTCGACTCTTGCTTGATAGATTTTTGTGACGTGTTTCTTCGGTGAAAGAAGACGATGCGCCAATTCTCCATCATTTGTCAAGAGCAATAATCCATGCGTATCGATATCCAAACGTCCTACCGGGAAGACTCTCTTTTTAAAATAAAGCGGATCGATTAAATCCAGTACCGTTTTATGAAGATTATCTTCGGTGGCACTAACGACTCCCTTAGGCTTATTCATCATGATATAGACGAACTCTTCGTACTGAATCTTCTCGCCATCAAACAGAATCTCATCCGTTTCAGGATTCACTTGTACTTTACCATTGGTGACGACTTTACCGTTGACGGTAATTCTTTTGGCCTTTAATAAAGATTTGACCTCGGAACGAGTTCCAAGGCCACAATCTGCTAAACATTTATCTAATCTCATTATTTCATCCTCAATTTACGACGAATTCCACCGACGCGAGCGCCAAGCATTTCATCAGCTAATCGATTCTTCAAGGTAATTAGTCCGTAAGTCACAACTCCGACAAAACCTACAGCAGCAACTGCAATTAACGCACGTACTTTACCACCGATTGGCATTACATGTTTAATCGCATATAAAGTCAGTGCTGAAGTGATGGCCATCGCAAGAGATGCAAGAAGCACTTGCCCGAATTTCTTCAATACGTAATTCAAATCGAATCGTGTTAATCGAAGTACATGACGACACATATAAAGTGTTGCGACAAAATACGCTACTGAGCTGGCAATTAATGGACCTGCTCCACCAAGGAAGTAAATCATCATTGGTTGCCATAGCAATTTAATAAGCACTGTAAATCCTAATGCTTTAATCGCAATGATATGTTGCTCCATCGATTGCAGGATATACGTGAACGTTACGAATAATCCTAAGAACACACACATGATACATGAAACCATTAATAGATACGTTCCTGTTGGGTCTGGTGAATAGAACACATTATAAATTGGTTCTGAGACAATCGCCATTCCTACAGAAGCTGGAATCATGATGTATGCAAATAATCCTAAGTTATTCGCAATGACACGTTTGACTTCTTCACGGTCATTCACTGAATAATGAGCCGCAAGCAGTGGCAATGCCGCTGTTGAGATACTCATCGCTAGCGAAATGACAATCATAATCACTTTATTCGCATTAAATCCAAATAACGTAATCAGTTCTTTCCCTTCTTCAAACGAGAAGTTCGTAAAGATTGGAACCAGACGTTGGAAGGTTTCTTGGTCAATCAAGCTGATGATTTGGATACTTGAAGTCACTAACACGAAAGGTAACGCCTCACGCATGACTTCAAAAATAATTTTCCAGAAACTTAGTGGACGTTCAGGACGCCCTTCTTCCATTAATTCCATCATCCCTTTATGGTCACGGAACATCTTATATGCTAAGTATAAGAATGCGATGACTGCCCCGACAAAGGCCGCAAATGTTGAATGCGCTACAGCAACGACGAATCCGCCATGGATGACACGCATCACAAAATACGTTAATCCTAACATATACAAGATACGGACGACTTGTTCCCATAATTGAGATTTCGCAGAAGCCGCCATTTCATTGTATCCTTGATAGTATCCACGCATTAAGCTAAGCGGTGGAATAATGAGTACCGCAGGCGTTAGCGAACGGATGACCAAAATACTATCCGCAACTTCTTCAGGAGTAGCTCCTTTGGCAAAAAGTGGCGCTGCAAAATACATTCCCGCCGCAAAGACAAATCCTAAGAATGTCATAAAGAGCATCGTTCCTTTAAACAATCTCCAACTTGTCTTATAGTCTCTTCTTGCATGGTTATCCGCTACGATTTTAGAAATTGCAACTGGAATCCCTGCCGTTGATATTTGTAATACTAAAGCATAAATATTATAGGCGATAAAATATAGGTAGTTCGCATTATCCCTATCGGCACCCATCCACATTCCCCAAGGGATAATATATAGTGCTCCAAGTAATCTTGAGACGATATTCCCAATCGTTAACCAAGATGAACTTTCCAAGAGAATTTGTTGCGAATTTTTCTGATTTCGAATTTTATCACTCAGGCCTACATAAGGCTTTCTTTTAAACATATACTGAAAAATCCTCTTTCTTAAATTATACCAACCATAAGAGTACATTATTTTAATGTAAAATGCTAGCATTCTTATGAAACCTTAAGCAGTTGCTAAACTTTGAATAAAAAAGAACCGAGCTATTTAGCTCGATTCTTCCTAATGATTAGTCTAATAAACTTGTTTGGCCTTCTTCTTCCACTTCGACAGGAGCTACTACTCCAATGCCATAGTGGGCACGAACTTTTTGATTCAAGTCTGCAACGACTTCTGGATGGTCTGCCAAGTATGCTTTTGCATTTTCACGACCTTGACCAATCTTCTCGTCGTTATAAGCGTACCATGCACCACTCTTCTTAACGAAGTCGAGGTCTGCTGCCATATCGAGTAATTCCCCAAGTTGAGAAATCCCTTCTCCGTACATAATATCAACAACAGCTGTTTTAAATGGTGGAGCCACTTTGTTTTTAACAACTTTGATTTTAGTTTGGTTCCCTAAAATTTCAGTACCTTGTTTGATTTGATCAGCACGACGTACTTCTAAACGAACAGTCGCGTAGAATTTCAACGCACGTCCACCAGGAGTTGTTTCAGGGTTTCCGAACATAACGCCTACTTTTTCACGAATTTGGTTGATAAAGATTGCGATAGTTTTTGTTTTGTTAATAGAACCTGATAATTTACGTAATGCTTGAGACATTAAACGAGCTTGTAACCCTACGTGAGATTGTCCCATGTCGCCATCAATTTCGGCACGTGGAACTAACGCAGCAACTGAGTCGACGATTACAATGTCAACGGCTCCAGATGATACTAAAGCATCTGCAATTCCTAATCCTTGTTCCCCTGTATCTGGTTGAGATAATAGTAATTCATCAATGTTAACGCCTAAAGCTTTTGCGTATTCTGGATCTAGAGCGTGCTCAGCATCGATAAACGCTGCTACTCCACCACGTTTTTGAACTTCCGCAACCGCATGAAGTGCAACTGTTGTTTTACCTGAAGATTCTGGTCCATATACTTCGATGATACGTCCACGTGGGAATCCACCTACACCTAATGCGATGTCTAATGCTAGAGACCCTGAAGATACTGTTTGAATTTGTGTATCTACTTTTTCTCCTAATTTCATTACGGCACCTTTACCGTAGCTCTTTTCAATTTTCTTTAGTGCATCTTCCAATGCTCTTTGACGATTTTCATTTTCTGCCATGTTTTAATTCCTCCACGAATTTTAAGTCAAACATATTGTACACTATGTTCTATTCCATGCGCAAGCAATATGCGAACATTTGTTCTTATCTTGTTCGAACTTGTTTTAATAAATATTTTCTAAGTAAATTCCAACCATGTTGTACCGCGAATTCACGGTTGTCGTTACGAGTACGTGCAAGGTGTAATTCTAACACTTCTACATCTGTTTGAGACGCTAATGCGACGAAAATCGTTCCGACTTCTTTCCCTTCCATTTCACTTGGTCCAGCGACTCCTGTAAATGAAATTCCCAAATCACTTTGATAATGGAGTCTTGCTTGTTCGGCCATCGCTTTAGCACATTCTGCACTGACCATTCCAAATTGATCTAGTAATGTGCTGTCGATTCCTAGTTGCGTTTCTTTCGCTTCTCTTTGATAAGCAACTGTTCCACCTTGGAAATAAGAGGAGCTTCCTTCGAACGCCACGACACTTGCTGCAAACAATCCACCTGTTAAACTTTCAGCGCAGGCGATTGTGAGTCCTGATTCTTTTAGTAAATCAACAGTGACTTCTTGTAATGTATTATGGTCGCCGTATCCATAGAAGTATTCTCCTACTTGTGATTGGATAAGCAGCTCCATTCCATCAAGAAGCTCTGTACATTCTTCTTGTGTTTTTCCATTGGCTGTCAATCGAAGCATCACTTCGAATTTACCAGCATATGGCGCAATTGTTGGATTTGTTTGTTCTTCAATTAGATTTTCTAGAATGGTTACTAATCGAGATTCCCCGATTCCAAAGAAGCGTAAGTATCGTGATTCGAATAAATCCACCTTGCCCACTTTCTTACGTAAGAAAGGCAATACTTCTTTTTGCATCATCATTTTCAATTCATTTGGTGGTCCAGGTAGAACAATGAATTGACGTCCATCTTTTTCAAAACCACAACCAACTGCTAGTCCATTATGATTTTTAAAAACAGTTCCGCCTTCGAAAGCTAGTGCCTGTCTACGATTATTTTCACTCATGTCGCGATGAGAGCGCACGTGAAAATCGATCACTTTTTGAAGACCTGCCTCATCTTCAACAAGTTTCACTTCTAAAAAGCGAGCCAGTACTTGTTTCGTAATATCATCTGTCGTTGGTCCAAGACCTCCAGATAAAATAATCAACTCACTTCTTGAAGCGGCTAATTCAATCGCTTCAAGCATTCTTTCTTCATTATCCCCAACCACTTGTTGATAGTAAGTTGGAATTGAATTTTTTGCTAATTCTTGGGCTAAGTATGCACTATTGGTGTTTACAATTTGCCCCATTAGTAACTCCGTACCAACTGCAATGATTTCTGCATTCATAATTTCGCCTTCCTTACACTCTTTTTCGAAAAATAAAAAGCCCAAAACAATTGTTTCAGGCTTTTGTTTGTTATTCTGTTTTAGTAAATGAATCCGCAAATACATGTCGATTCTTTACAAAATAATCCAAACCTGAATAGATTGTAAATACTAAACAACTATAAAGTAAGATTTGTCCGATTGGAATTCCAATGGCCTTAAAGAACAAATCATCTGTTAATAGGAAAATAATCGCCAACATTTGAGTGGCTGTTTTTACTTTTCCTGGCCAAGCAGCTGCCATCACTTCGCCATCTGTGACTAATAATAATCGAAGCCCCGTTACTGCTAATTCACGACAAACAATGATACTTACGACCCAAGCAGGTGCTAAATTGAATGAAACAAGCATAATGAATGCGGTCATCACTAACATTTTATCTGCTAAAGGATCCGCAAACTTCCCAAAGTTTGTCACTAATTTGTATTTTCGTGCTAAATATCCATCAAGATAATCTGTAAAACTAGCTACTGCGAAAATAATCATTGCCAAAAAGTGGACAACGCTAATCTGTGAACCTAATAGATTCATAACACCGAACGTTTCACTTGGCAAACACATGAGGATGATAAACACCGGAATCATGAAAATTCGCAAAACCGTTAATTTATTTGGTAAATTCATCGCAATTCTCCTATTGAATCGTGATATAAATTCTTGTAGCGTTTGAACCTTCAGGAATTGTTAGTTCAACACCACCAACAGTAATTGTTCCTAATGGAGTATATCCAAAGTCCATACGAATCGTTGTTGTTCCTTCAGGAATCGAACCAGTCACTGTTTGATTTGTTGCTGGAACGCCGTCTGCCACCACTTTACCATCCGCTGAAATTTGTGCCCATAAAGCATTTCTTGCTTCATTAAGTACTTTCACATCTAATGGGAATTTACTTACATTCGCAATATAGTACAATGCATTTCCGTTCGCATATGAATAAGTAACGCTTGTCACTTCTGGAGCTGCAGTTGTCGTTGTAGCAACAGTTGTTTCTGCTGCAACAGCTGTTTGCGTTGTAGCTTGTGTCGTTACAGGCGTATTGCGTTGCGCACGGTTGCTAAATACAGCTTGCCCGATTGCAAAAATAATCGCTACGATGAACATTCCCAATAAAATGGTTGGGAAGTAATTTTTTAGAGTATTGGATACTGAAGACCATTTACTCTTGTTTTTATTTAAACGTGTACGATTACTTGAAGAAGTCGTATAAGTTGCCTGTGGAGTTGTCTTCACAACAGCTTGTGGAATTTCAGATGCATGCTCTTCTAATAAAGCCGCTCCATCTAATCCAACTGTGTCAGCAATTTGTTTGATGAACGCGCGTGTATAAAACGCACCTGGCATCAAGTCGAAGTCATTATCTTCAATTGCGATTAAATAACGTTTTTGAATTTTTGTAATTTGTTGCAAGTCATCAAGAGTGTAGCCTTTTAATTGCCTTGCACTTTTTAAAATTTCTCCGATTGTTTGTGTCATTATTTCACCATCTTTTCATTTTCTCATTGAAAAGTATACCATATCTTGAAAATGAAAAAAACAAAAAGAAGTCGCTATGTAGTGTTTAGCCTATTTTACAAACTGAATATATAGTGTATCTTCCTTCGAATGACCATTTGGAAGGTGCGCCTTTAGGGTAAATTGATGTGCTTTCTCATTCCACTCTACGCTCACCGTTCCACTAGAAAACTGAATGCTATCGGGAAAAGTCATCTCATCCCCATTAAAAGAAATCTTTTGCCGCAGTATCTGACTTGTCATCTCTAGCAATATATCCATTCGGTACCCATCTTCCAGAAGGCGATATTCAAGAGTGTTGTGGGCATGGATTTTTAGTAGCGCGATAATAAGGAAACTGGCAATAGCAAGTAACGCCAGAAACTGAAATAGTAGCGTTCCTTTTCTTTTAGGGTTTGTCATTTTTCTTTTCCTTTACTTCTTTCACTTTGACATAAATGACTCGATTCTTTGGCGCGAAATTTAAGCGAAAAGTACTTCCTTGGTTGAGCGTTGTCGAAATCAGTAACCTGCTCCCGTTTCTTTTGATAGATAGCCTTCGAATGCCATAAAGAAATGGTTGGTGTCCTCCACTTCCTCCTGCTCCTTTATAAATCTTCCCGCCATCTTTCCAACTAGAAACGAGTGTAATCACTTCTGTTTTCTCAGATGTCATATTTTCAAAATGTGCGGTATAAGGATCATAGCCATTTAACGATGTCAGCCTAAAGCCAGCATAATTAAAATTCATTTGCTGAACGGCGACATGCCATTTAATATCGTCAGGAACATTGAGCCGGTCCTTGATTTTTAGAAACGCCGTAGAAAGTCCCATAAACGCTACTAAACTAATCGAGATAATCACGAGCGCAATTAGGTGTTCAATGAGTAGGAATCCGGACTTTTTTCTCGGTAATCGCATTGATTTGAAACACCTCCTCATGCTCTCCGCAAGAGACCGTCACCACTGTTGGAGAGGCTGCTGTATTTACTTTTTCAAATGTCACTTTTTTCATCTTTTGAAACTCTTCGCTTGGCAATTTGTTAACAGCCACAGGATAAGTAGCACTCGCTTGTAAATCCATTAACTGAGTAGCCGCAGCATCCAAAAAGCAGCCTTTAAGTTGTTGCCTATGATACAGCTGTCCCATCATAAAGCTGATTAAAGACACAATAACGGTCAAAACCATCAGACCGATTAAAGCTTCCAGCAATACATACCCTCTACTTTTCGGTAATTTCAACATGATACTTAGCCTCCCCTAATTGAAAAACATAAGTGTACCTGCGATTTCGTCCATCAAAAGTCACGGATGAGAACTGACTAACATTCCCACTATAGGGTTTAAAACCATACGTTTGAACAGAATAACTTTTCATCGTATCCGGAAAGCGAATCTTCTTATCCAATTCTCTAGCCCCATGACAATTTAATTCAACGATACCACCTGAGACCGTTACAAACGAACCTTGTCCCGTTGAAATAGCTGTAATCTGCGCCGTATCCATCACTTGCTCAAACTCTCTTAGAAATACTTCTTCCTTCCAATTTACATAGGAATGACTAATCAAAGGCGGAGTAAGTATCAGTAAGAAGCAAGCAATGGCGAGCGCAATTAAGCATTCAACAAGCGTAAATGCTCTCTTTTTCATAATTATTGTTCAGGAGTTTTTTGACGATTTTCATATGCTTTCTTTTGATCTTCTGTAATATAATCCTTTGCTCTAAGAGTCTGAACATCAGGTATTTCCTTAGTATTATTATCTAACATGTAAGCTTGTTGTTGTGTTTCAATTACTTTCACAATCGCTTCATCTGATTGTTTCTGTGCAGTCTTTCTTTGTTGCGCAATATTCGGAATAATCAGTAGCATCATCAAGCCAATAATAAAGAGGCACACGAGTAATTCGATTAACGTGAAGCCTTTTTTCTTTGTTTTCATTTTCATTTTAATTTCCTCCAATCATCGTTAGTGTCGGTAGTAATAAGATCAGATACATGGAAACGATGAGGAACCCAATCCCCATAAGTAGTAACGGTTGAATCCACTTGATTTTCTTTTCGATACCTTGGGTAAATTCGTCGAGCATTTGGTCGGCATATACTTGCAGTTGCACGTCTAGTTGCCTTGTCTTTTCTCCTTCTAACACCAGCCAGATAAACTCCTGGCGGAACAGCTTCATCCTCTCAAGCGCTGTAGAAAAAGACTCCCCTTGAATCAGTTGTTCTTCTAGCTTCTGCGAAATCATCTTTGACAGTGCGCTCGTCCCCTCTTTCTTCAGTTCGGACACCATCGATAATAGCGACTGTCCATTCCCTAGAAAATACGAGAACTCTCGTGCATACAAAAACGTCACGTATTGCTGCGCACTCTTTCCAATGACCGGCAGTGAAATCAACATGCGAAACTGATCATAGGTGTTCTTCCTTTTCCAGTACAAGCGGACAAGGAGAACGAGTGCCACAACAACGATCAAAAATCCCGTTGCCAGCTGTGGTAAGTTTTGAAACCCCAGCCATATCCAATACAGGAAGCCAGACTGCTTGAGTTGTTCTTCTTGCACCATGCTGGAAAGTTGGTCGAGTAACAGCATTCGGATACAGAGCACCATCCCGATAACAAACGTAAAAAGAAATGCAGGATACATCATCATCTGTTGCATTTTCTTTTGCTGTTTTTGCTTCCTGGTTAGAAACTCTCCAATCGACGCACAGGCCTTCTCGAAGCTACCAAACTGCATGGATAAATAAATTTGTGAGGTGTTCGTTTCTGAGTATCCGACCCGTTTCAAGCACTCATCAAAACGCCGTCCTTCTCCAAGCGTATCCCGCATTTTCTCCAAGTCTTTCTTCTCTGAGTCGAATAAGTATTCTAGAAACTTCAACGCCTCATCCAAGCTGAACCCTTCCTGGAGTAAATGAGCAAGCTGAATGAGGAACCGACTTTGAACAGGCCCCTTCCATTTCTTAGATAATTTGATAGGTTTCGTAAGTTTTGTCCGTAATGTATCCCAATGCATAAGCCTTCCTCAATACCTTATTAAAAGGATGTACTCTTTCTTCATCAGTCCCGAATTGATTCGTTTTAAAGAAATGCGCTAACTTTTCATGAGTTTCGATTTCAAAAATCGTCCCGCGCTTTTCTCCGTTTGTTAAATGATTACAATGCAACTGGCATTCCTTACCGCATAGACCACAATTCCGAGGGAGTAGGCGTTGTGAACAAATGGCGATAATAGTTTGTTCGAGCATTGTCTTACTGACGCCCAGTTCCAAGAGCCTTGCTACTACTCCATTACAGTCCTTTGCATGAACGGTCGCTAGAATTAAGTGCCCCGTTAAGGCTGCACGAATCGCCATCTTTGCCGTCATTTCATCTCGAATTTCACCGATGAGTAAAATGTCTGGGTGATGACGCAGGCAACTCTTAATGAGTAATTCGTACGTAATTCCAGCCTTCTCGTTAATCTCCGTCTGTAAAAACATCGGCTCATGATACTCCACTGGGTCTTCCATCGTAATCACTTGAAGCGTCTTTTCTTGCATACGGCCCCTGAGCAAAGCATACATCGTACTCGTTTTCCCAGAACTGACCGGTCCGGAAAATAAGATCAAGCCGCTCTTATAGCGTAAGAACTGTTGCAAGAGTGCCCAGTCCTTTGGAAAATAAGTCATCGAACGAATCGACGCCTTTTCTTTTTTAGACCGATGCAAGAGCCTGATAACCATGGATTCCTTCTGCTTAAAATTCGTAATCACTGATAATCTCAGTTCAATCATCTGTTCCTTTGAAATCTCAAAGGTTAAGGAACCACTCTGCGGTCTTCGTCTCTCTCCAACATCCATTCCCGCTTGATACTTTAAGTACGAAATAAATTGTAAGGCCATTTCGTCAGAAATTCTTCTCAACTCTTTTAACCCGTTAACATCTCTTAAATAAAATACATACTCCTCTCCAACCGGTAATAAATGAATATCATCTAATTGGTGTTTAATGGCTTGCGTGAACACTTCCGTTGCTAATTCATTCATTTCCATCGTTCTTCCCCCACTCTTTGACTAGTCATAAAGAACTACGATAAAAAATAAAAAGGAGTCTTTTGAGCAACAAAAAAACGCTGAAGAAAATCTCTTCAACGTTTCGAGTTGTTTATCTAATTTTTTTCAAGGTTCCTAGTCCTACACCGACTGCTGCGCCTACAGCATCTACGAAAACATCTTGGATTAGAGGTGTACGACCTGGAGTCACTCCTTGGTGGAATTCATCGGTCATCGCATATAGCACTGCGATAAAGAACGCCAAGAACTGTGGCCATCCTTTTTTACGGACATGAACACTTAACCCTCTCGTCCATTGATATCCAATGAAGAAGTAAGCTAAGAAATGAGCGGCTTTACGAATAAAAAATTCGATAAACTGCGCATATCCTAAAGAAGGAATACTGATGGTTTGTCCTGCATATTCAAATTTGATTTTGGATAATAATTCCGAAAAAGGTTGCATCGGCAGTCCCTTTTGAATCGTAGACACAAGTGACTGATCCTTGTAAGGCATACTTGAACTAATAAAGATTAAAACCATGACTGCAATCGCTAGTGTAATCGCAATAGTTGCTTTTGTTTTCTTGGACATGAAACCTCTCCTTCCTAATGACTTACTTTATTATGGTCAACTCTACAAGTTTAGTCAAGCGTCTTTCCTATTTCTTAAATTCCATAAAAAATAGATAAAAATGTATATTGACGCATCTTTATGAAAGCGTTACAATTAATGTAACAAATACATTATTGGGAGAGTGTATTATAATGGAACGCTATACTCAAGATTTAAGCTTATTGGTAAAACAGATTCAGCTGCTTGAGGAACAACAGCAGCAACAGAATTACTACAACAATCTCTTCAGCCAGAATCCAAATCCGTATAACAAGTCTTTTGAAGAGATTATCGAGTATTTACTCGGCACAACCGAGTCCACTTTCTTAATCCACCACTTTGAAGATTTCCCACAAGCGCTGTCCTATGACCAGCAGAAAGAATTCCAGAAGCTGCGACACTATTATTTGCGTCATCAAAACGCCCTACGCTGTTTCAACAAACCATTTTCCGAAGAATGCCACGCGCTGACCTCGCTGTGGATTAAAGGCATGCGCGGCGACAGCATCATCGATCTCATTCCTCATCTCGATAGCTTGAGAGATTATTTCCACTTACATTACCAGAAACTCCTAGGCCAACCTACTGTCTCCTACAAAGACGTTTTAGCCTTCTCGTTTGGCCCACAAATTACTGAGTTCTATTACACGCTCATCAAAGAGAGCAAAGATTCTTTCTTGCGCCTTTATAACGATTACTTAGAGTCATTCCCGCAAACGTATATTCCTGTGCACTATTTACATTTATCAAAAGAAGAGACGCTGCTCGTTTTAGAGGAGCTGATTACTCTTGCGTCTTCCGTTTTGCCAAAACAAGACTTCTACATTAACTTTGGTCCAAATCCATTCCCTAGTCATTTCCATAATGAACATACAACTTGCTTAAACTTGGGTGTATTCACTGATTTTATGACTGCGCTGCATCAATGCTTAAAGCAACTCGGCAAAGTCTTTCTTCAGGAATACACCCATTCTTTTGTCATTATGCAAAAATCCGATTTCGAACAGCTTCATCTGCACCATTCTATTTTAGAATTTTGTACACTTCTACCGATTTTATCCCAAACGATTTCCAAAGCCATTATTAAAACCATTTATCCGGATAAACTAACGGACGATAAGTTTGTAAATCAAATCCAAGAAGAATTGCTCTATCACTATTTTAGAACGAATAAGTTAAACACCAGCATCGAGAGTCATCAGCCTTTGCAAGAAATATTAAAATGCTACATCGAAATGGAAATCGAGGAAGACTGGTTCAATGGCGCGTTCCCTTCCATCGAACTCTCGCACGAGTGGAATGTCCGCTCTAATAAGTGCTTGCATAAAGTTCCTTCGACGCATATGGATGGGCTACTTCGTCATATTCACTGGACTCAAGGCGAACTCGGAAATGCCTTTGGTAAATTACTTGGTCTCTTCTCCATCTTCTGCAGTGGTCTGCCAAAAGAACCTTATGACCATCCATTCTCCGAATTTCTCGAGCACTTCTCATCGGATCAACTGCGCAGATGGCATCCAACTTATGAATTAATCGAGCACTTGCGGATGAATCCTGAATCGACGAAATGCTGCTGGGTGTTCTTTAAGCAGAAGCTGAATGAATTCAAATAAGTCAAAATTATCATATATGATAATTTATCTTTTATGATCATTACCAAATATGGTAATTACCATATTTGGTAATGTCATATTAAAAAAAGATCCCATCAACAAATTTTTGCTGATGGGATCTTCACTTTATAATGCTGTAAATTGATCTGGACGTTTTGTAGGAATCGTTGTAGCTCCGTGTTTTTGAAGCCATACAATATCGTACCAACGATTGAATTTACATCCACATTTTTTGAAGTGGCCGCATTCTATAAACCCTAAATATTTATGGTAGTTTACACTATTCATCGTTAAGTACTCATCTTCCACTTCTGGAACGGCTACACAAGCATAAATGTTTTGGTACCCTAGCTCTAGTAACTTTTCTTCTAAAGCGGCATATAACAATTTGCCATAGCCTTTTCTTTGATGATGTAAGCTAATATAAATACTAACTTCGGTCGACCAATCAAAGGCGGCACGCGCGGAAAATCGTCCGGCATACGCATATCCGACAACTTCTCCGTCCTCTTCTAACACCAGATACGGAAAGTTCTCTAAGGTTTTCTGGATACGTCCTTCAAACTCTTCCACGCTAGGCACCACTTCTTCAAAGGTGATAGCTGTCGTTTCTACATAAGGCGCATAGATGGCTTGAATCGCTTTAGCGTCTTCCACTGTTGCAACTCTTAACAATACATTACTCATTGGCTGTTGAAAGTTCCACGGGAGGAACTGTAACTCCTTTTAATAATTTATGAACGGGGCATTGACGCTCTGCTGCTTCAAGAATTTCGTGGGCTAATGCTTCGTCTCTACCTGGCATCGCAACAAAAACGGATGGATGGAATAGATAGCCTTCTCCCTCTGAATCCAATGTCAAATCAATCTTCACTTCTACCTTGCTCTTATGCTCTAATTTCATGCGTTTTTCTACAAATTCAATCGACGCATTTAAACAAGTGGCATAGGCCAAGGCAAATAATTGTTCTGGGTTTGTCCCAGCATCTGCACTTCTTGGCGATGAAATCTGTGTGCTAAAGTCTTTGTCTCCATTTCCTTTGGTGTACGCTACACCTGTTAGTCCGTCTTCGTTAACGGCCGTTGTTGTATATAAAATTTTCTCCATGCTCTCACCTCATGCAAGTTTCTCTTTGTAGAATAGCACATTCCTAAAAACAAAAGCTATCCTAACAAACTGTTAAGATAGCTCTTTTTGCATTATAACCATTCATTATATTTTTTAATATACGCTTTTTTTACAACCGTTACTAAGAACATGTATCCTGCGATAATGAGAATTAATGCAAGGAAGTATAGTCCGTTTAGCGGTGCAAGTTTTAATGGTCCTGCCAGTGGTGTGTAAGGAAGAACCGTTACAACAAATAAAGCGAATAAAGATGTCACTAGCAATGAGAACGCTGGTTTAGATTGAACGAATGGTAATTTTGGTGAACGTAACATATAAATAACCATCGTTTGTGACCACATAGATTCAATAAACCAACCTGTTTGGAAGACCATCAAGAAGAATGCTGGGTTCGAAGACGTCTCATAACTGCTTCCAGTAATCATTGGTGCAATTCCAAAGAACATCACTGCAAAAGTAATGATGTCGAAGATAGAACTGGTTGGTCCAAACCAAGCCATGAATCGTGTGATGGAACTTGCTGTCCATGCACGTGGTTGTTTTAAGAAGTCGGCGTCTACATTATCAAATGGCAATGCCACACAGCTTAAATCGTAAATTAAGTTCAATACGATTAAGTGCACTGGAGCCATTGGAAGGAATGGTAAGAAAATACTTGCGAATAATACTGAGAAGATATTCCCGAAGTTTGATGAAACGGTCATCTTAATGTATTTTGTCATGTTCGCATAGACTTTACGACCTTCAATCAATCCTTTTTCAAGAACGAGTAAGTCCTTATCTAATAAAACAACATCTGCGACTTCTTTGGCAATATCCACGGCACTATCCACAGAAATTCCAACGTCGGCCACTTTTAGGGATGGCGCATCATTGATACCGTCGCCCATGTAACCAATCTTGTGTCCTTTCGCTTTTAGTAAATGAATAATGCGTGCCTTTTGTTCTGGAGATAGTTTTGCAAAAATGGTTGTTTCTTCAGCTACTGCTGCTAATTCTTCATCGCTCATATCTTCAATTTCTGTACCAAGTAAAACTTTATCTACTGGTAGCCCTACTTTTTCACAGACCGTTAGCGTTACTTTTTCATTGTCACCAGTAAGAATCTTCGTCGTTACTCCATGTTCTTTCAACGCTTGAATCGCTGGAGCTGCAGAAGGTTTTGGTGGATCAAGGAAGGCTAAGTAACCCATTAGAATCATATTGGATTCATCTTCAACCGTGAAGGCATAGTGAGTATCTTGATATTTCTTTTGGCTTACACCAAGCACGCGAAGCCCTTGTTCATTTAAGCCACTGACTGCTTCTAGGATTGATTCGCGAATTTCATCTGTAATAGGACGAACTTCATCTCCGTCTTTTACATGAGTAGAGATGCTAAGCATTTCTTCTAGTGCTCCTTTTGTTACGAGCACTGCTTCATCGTCTTCTTTCACGATAACGCTCATACGACGACGTTCGAAGTCGAATGGCAACTCATCAATTTTTTGATAGCGTGTTGCTAAATTTTGTAAATCTTCGTGTTCGTCGGCTTCTTTTTCCGTACGAGTAATGATGGCACGGTCTAATAAGTTTTTAAGTCCTGTTTGGAAGTAGCTGTTTAAATACGCAATTTTTAATACGCCCATATCTAGATTTGCGTGAATATCTAATGGGTATTCAAGAATAATTTCATCTTGCGTTAGTGTACCTGTTTTATCTGTACAAAGAATATCGATAGCCCCTAAATCTTGAATCGCGTTTAATTTTTTAATAATTACTTTTTCTTTCGCCATGATGACGGCCCCTTTTGCAAGGCTGGCTGTAATAATCATTGGCAACATTTCTGGAGTTAATCCCACGGCAACACTCAAGGCAAATACCCCTGCTTCTAACCAGTCGCCGTCTGTTAATCCGTTAATCAAGAATACAACTGGTACTAAGACAAGCATTAAGCGAATCAAGAGCCATGAGATTTTATTCATTTCTTTCTCGAAACTCGTTTGTTCTTCGAAAGTATTGAGTGTTTTTTCGATACGACCAATCATCGTATCATTCCCTGTTACTAAAATAACTGCTAAGGCACTACCGCTGACAACGTTTGAACCCATAAAGACGAAACGTTCGCTCTCGAGTGCTTGTTTTTTCTTTTCTTCTTCATCTGGAACCCAGATTGATTTTTTCTCAACAGATTCACTTTCACCAGTCAAACTGGATTGTTGAATAAAGAAGTCACGTGTTTCTAATAATAATGCGTCTGCTGGTAACATATCTCCAGCACTTAATTTAATAATATCTCCAACTACTAAATCTTCAATCGGAACTTCCATCTGTTCGCCGTCTCGAATCACGGTTGCTGTATTGACGATTAGACTAGATAAGTTACTAGCCGCCTTGTCACTCTTCATTTCCTGAACAAATCGAATCGTTCCTGATACAGCTACGAGCACCACGATAATGATAGAAGTAGTAGGGTCGGCTTCACCAGGTTTTGCAAGAATCACATTCGTGAATAATGAGATTACCGCAATCACTAATAGAATTACCGTAAATGGATTGATAATAGACTCATAAATCTTTTTCCAAATTGGATCTTCTTTAGCCTTTGTAATTTTATTTTCTCCATATGCTTCGCGGAGTGTTTCTACTTGTTCTTCAGTGAGTCCTTTTACAGATGTGCCTAACGCTTCTAGAACATCTGCCATTGGATTCATCAACGCTAAGTCGATTCTTTCTTTTGCTGTTTTCATAGTCTTCACCTCGTTTTTAATATAGGCGAAGCTCCGGGTGATCATCACACTCTTCCCTTCGCTCATTGATTTGTTTCGTTTGACTCTCCGGTCCTGGCATATGATCACCCTCTTTCTAAAAGTTTTTGGCAAATGAAAAAGCACCTTGTCATAGCTTAAACGCGACAAGATGCTTACCTAATAAACAATTCTCATTTTCTCGTTCAAGCTTTAACATCATGGAGCGATGAAATGACATTAGTCTCTGCCTTCACGACAGAGGCTGCTAACCAACGCATAGTGTCTCCACTATTTTGCGGTAGTCATCCGTATCTCCATGGTAGTCTCACCTACCGATTTACATCCTCACCATACTCCTATAATCTCCCTTTGTCAAAGAAATGACCTTTGTATCTATATTAAAATATGAATTAGTAGTATAATAAACGTGTAAAAGGAGGAATCCCTATGAAAAAATCAATTTCTTTGATTTTAGTCGCATTGGTTTTAGCTGGCTGTTCATTTTTCCAAAAGAAAGAAGACACAACCACTCAAGCACAAACGACGACTACTCAAAGCACAACAACAACGAAACAAACAACGACAAGTACTACTGAAGCTCCAACGACTATCGTTGCAACAACTGCTGAAACGCAACATGCAACGGCTCCCGTGCCAAAGACGGTGTCTACTGAAAAAGTAGCCGTTCCTGCCGAAGCTCCTGCTCCTTCATCAATGGATATTCAAGCGATGAAACAAGGCGACTTCCGTAGCGTAGCCGGAACATGGAGAAACTCTGCTGGATGGGAATTCCACATTGATAAAGATGGAAATATTACTTCTGGTGGAAAAACGTTTAAAGTCGGTATTACCGAACAACAATTCCAAGAAGGACTTTTCAACTGGATTATGGTTCCAGAAGGCAATGAAAATGCATTTGTAGGAGGCGCCGTATTCTCATTCATCCCTAAAAATGTAGAGCTCACTTATGGTGTGATGTCTGGTGACAAAGATCAATCGGATATTTCTAAAGACCGTATTTATGGTACGCAAACCGTAACAGACGGCAAAACTATCAAAACATTGATGTACTATAAAGTCGATTAACAGATAAAGCACTGTATTCAATTACAGTGCTTTCTTTTGTACATAAAAATAACGGATACCTCCTATTGGAAGTATCCGTTTTTTGTTACGGTTCACTAATAAATAAAATTTCTAGTAATCGTCCTCTTAATTCCTCATCTTCATGATGTAAGATATTCATGATTTCATTCGCATTTTTAGCATTCACTAATCGACGATATAAGAAATCTTTCGTTGCGTAAGGAAGGTTCGCATTCTTGAGTACTTGGAAGAATGCTTCGTTTCGATTAACTGTTTGTTTTTCGCCCACTGTAAATTCAACAGTCGCGTTTTTATTTTCCAATTCAACGACAGCTGCTTGGCTTCCTTGAACATGAACGCGGTGGATTCTGTTCTCTGGAAGGATACCTGTTTCTCCTTCAACAGATAATTGAATCGCTCCTAATTTCCAATCAACAGATAATGTTGTGACACAACGAGCTCCATCTAAGTCTTCCACTATTTCGAATGAATGATGGGTACCTGGGAATACATACCAGTCAATCACTTCAGGTAAGTCCACACCCATCTTCACACCAGAACCATCGAGAGGCACAATCGCTCCTTCTTTAGCAAATACAGGAATCGATTCGATATCACGATAAATATCAAGCACTACATCTCCTGCATACTCTCTTCCAGTGAAGAAGTCGTACCATTTTCCTTCAGGGAACCAGACTTGAACTTTTGCAGATTGGTAATCCTTGTTCATTGGTTCTGTAATTGGAGCGACCATCAACTCGCTACCGAAGAAGTATTGATTTGGCACATGGTAGCTTTCTTCGTTTTCTGGATAGAAGTAGTACATCGGACTCACAAGAGGTGCTCCCTCATCATGCGTTGCCACATTCATCGTGTAAAGATATGGAAGCAATTGATGTCTTAGACGTAAATAGTGCTTCATAATTTCTGCAGTATGTTTCGTAAAGAACCATGGCTCCTTACTATTAAACGGACTTTGCGTACTATGAAGTCGTGTAATTGGACTAAAGATGCCATATTGTAACCAGCGAATTTGCAATTCTTCATCATAATAACCACGCATATGTCCACCAATATCATGACTCCACCAGCTATATCCAATGTTAGAAGCCGTTGAAGTGAAATATGGTTGAAATTGAAGAGATTCCCAAGTCACAATCGTGTCCCCAGAAAATCCAACTGGATAACGATGGCTACCAGGTCCTGCATAACGAGACAAGATTAATCCGCCATCTGCTCTCTTACAATTATCAACAAAATGATAATGGTTTAATAACCACAATGGATCTTGTACCCCTTGCGTTCCTTGTTGCCAGTCAATCCACCAGAAATCAACTCCTTGTTCTTCTAATGGATAATGAACATCTTTAAAGTAAGATTCTCTAAAGCGAGGGTCTGCAATATCAAAAATCGCAGGTTCTTCACTGGCTGCATCTAATCCTAAACGTTTGGCAACAGCTGGATACGCATCTTCATAAGCTCGAATACCATCTGCTGGATGGACATTTAGAGAAAGTTTTAATTTCTTATCATGTAATTTCTTTAATAATTTTTCTGGTTCTGGAATGAGTTCACGGTTCCAAGAGTAGCCTGTCCAACCACTTCCGAAGCGTTCTGGAATTTTGGTGATATGCCAATCCATATCTAACACGCCAACCGCAAGCGGTACTTGCTCATCTTCGAAGCGTTCAACGAGACCTAAATACTCATCAGCCGTATACGCCCAATAACGGCTCCACCAGTTCCCTAAGGCATAGCGTGGTAATAATGGAGTTGCGCCAGTTAGGCGATAGAAGTCTCTGATGGCTCCTCTATAATCATGTCCATAAGCGAAGAAGTATAGGTCCACTTCGCTTTCTTTTTTGATAAAGCCTTCTTTTTCATCACTAATAAATCCATTGGAGTCATCTAAAACAGCATAACCACTCTTACTAATAATACCGTCTTCGAGTTCTGTTTCCCCGTCTACTTCGTCGAGTGTACGAGTCGTTCCTTTTAAAGTTTCGATTGGTTCACCAAAATACCAACGACTACCGTAAAGAGCAAATTGCCCTTTTAATTCAATAAATAGATTTTGATTATTGAATTCACCTTTGTTATAGCGTAAACGGAAAAACTTTGTATTAATATCTAATAGTTCTGGCGTTTCTGTGGCTTCAACTTCCACTTCACCAAAGTCTCTGTTTTGGATTAATTGCGTATGTCTATCTTCGAATTGTCCATTTTTTGAATATTCTAAACGAATCAGTTTATCCGTTAGAACGCTGATACGATAAAAATCTCCTTTAAAAATTTTCATCTTGCGTACCTCCATTGCTTAATTTATATGCCTTCTCAAACATTTTACTCGTTACTTTTACATTTAACAATGCCCAGATTGCAAATCCACCAAAAGTAAATACATAAATCGACGTCAATAATCGCTCAGGCGTATTCACACTCATATACACCACTGCGCAGTTAAATAGAATCAATAAAATTGCACGTAACGGATCTAAAATACAAACGAAAAAGCTATTGATGACACTGGCTTTTAAACTATTTTCAAATAACCCAACATACGGTAAAAGGATAACAATTCCCAGTATCGCAAGCATTCCAAATGGCGCAAGAAGTAATAATCCATATCCATTCAAGAAGTTTGTATTCGAAAAAATACTATAGTTCAAAAATAATAGAACCGAAAGTACTACAAGAGCTGCCCAAATGACAGTGGCTTGTTTAAAGTTAGATTTAAAAATACGAAAATAATGATAGACAACATCGCCATCATCGCCCTTTAAAATCCGATGCAACATCGTATTGAGAGATGTCACAGAAGCCCCCATCGTCACAATAGGAATGCTCGTAATGATAAATAATGTATTTAATAGAATCAAATTGGTGATGAGCGTTAGTCCTCTAACGAGTGGCCCATCAATTCGAAATAGTTTTTGCAATGATATCACCGTTCCTATATGAGAAAAAGGAAGCGAGAAAGATTTTTCTTCATCTCGCTCCCTCTACTCATTGTATTTTAAACGTTTCAGTTAGGGTATTTGTTAAAATGTGATTATTTAACTTCTTTTTGATAACGGTCATATGCGTCTTGTTGAATCTTGATGAATTCATCCAATCCCATATTTTTAAGGTTTGCTAAGTAAGAATCCCATTCTTCTTCAATTCCGCCATCAACTACCCATTTAGAAGCTTGTTGTTTTACATAAGAATCAATACTTACGTAAATTGAAGCTAATTTGCTTAGTTCTTCTTGAGAATAGATTACATTAGGGTAAGCTGGTAAAGCAAATTGTTTTAATTCTTGGTCCATCTTCAATTTCAAACCGTCACCTTGAGTTTGGTCGATTTCTACGCGGCTGTTGATGTTGTCGCTCACGTATTTAGGTCCGAAGTCACGTAGAGAGTGAATCCAAGCATATTCATCAGCAGATTTACCGTCTTTTGGAGGTAATACTTTATATTTGTCGCCATCTTTTTCTGTCGCAATTCCAAATGAACCATAGAAGTTTTGGATACTTGCATCGTCAGTATAGAATTTGTCGAACCATTGTAATAATTTAGCAGGGTTCTTCGCTTTTGTAGTGATTAATAATTCATTACGTCCATAGTTGTAGTGGTCTGGGTCAGAAGCAACATAGCCTTTTCCGTCAGGACCTTTTAATGCTGGTAAAGGAACATATTCGCTAGCATGTAATCCAAATGTGGCATCGGCAGTCCAACCACTTGAAACACCTACTCTAGATACTGATTTGTCCATACGTTTTGCAGCACTCATTGATGAATCTTCAGTGTAAAGTTCAGGATCAATTAAGCCTTTCTTGTATGCGTCATGCATTGCTGCAATCCCTTGTTTGTAGCTTTCTTCTGTACGAAGATATACAGGTTTACCATCTTTAACAGACATTTCATAAGTGTTATCTGCACCTAAACGGTTGTTAAATGGAAGGATGTAAGAGAATGTTGGGTCAAAGTTACCTGATCCAAATGGAATTTCGTCTGTTGCATCCCCGTTTCCGTTTGCGTCTTTATCTTTGAATTCTTGTAGTACTTTTACTAATTCTTCATAAGTTTGAGGTACTTTCAATCCTAGATTATCGAGCCATTTTTTATTGATGAATAATTGGTTCCCTACTGTTGGACGCATTGGTAATTTCTTAGGAAGACTGTAAATGTGTCCGTCAGGAGATGTAATCATCGCTTTTAATTTTGGTTCTTGTTCCAACGCCTTTGTAAGGTTTGGCATGTTTTCTTTAATTAAATCTTCTAGAGGAATAAATAAAGATTGGTTTTGCGCAATTTCAGCGTCGTTAAATGCGTTTGATCCTAAGAAGGCATCTGGTAGGTCTCCGCTGGCAATTAATACAGATTTTTTGTCTGTCCAGTCTGAAGCCACTAAAGTATCCCAGCTAATTTCAATGCCTGCTTCTTTGGCAGAATCATCGATAAATCCTTTATGGTACTCTTCACCCCAGTCCGACCATCGAACCGTTGTGATTTTGAAATTTGTTTGATCTGACTTTTCGTCACTTGACTTAGTTGTTGAATTTGAGCAAGCTGCTAGTCCAGTAAGTGTAGCTGCTGCCAAAAACAAATATTTCATTTTATTGATTTTCATAATATCTCTCCTATTCTTTTAGTGCGCCAATCATGACACCCTGATTGAAATATTTTTGGACAAATGGATAAAGCAACATAATCGGAGCTGTTGAAATTACAATTGCTGCGTATTTCATCATATCAGCTTTAATCCGAAGGTCTGATGCAAGTTCCCCTGTTGCCTGAGATTGCATCATTTGGTTACTAATTAACAATCGTCTTAAGATTAATTGCAATGGTTGCAAGTTTTCTTTTGTTAAGTAAATTAAAGCGTTGAACCAAGAGTTCCAAATACCAACCGCTGTCCATAAACCAATTACAGCGATAATGGCTTTTGATAAAGGAACAACGATTTTGAAGAAATAACGAATTGTTCCGCACCCATCAATTTGAGCCGCTTCCCACATACCTTCTGGGATGCTGTTGTTGAAGAATGTTCTTGCAACGATAATGTTGTAAGAAGATACTGCAAATGGAACCACCATTACCCAGAATGAATCGACAAGTCCTACACTCTTCACTGTTAAGTAAATTGGAATCAATCCACCTGAAACAAACATTGGAACAATGTAGAGAATGCTGACCCATTTTTTACCAAGTAGGTCGCGTCTAGATAATGCGTATCCAGCAGGGATATTGATTAGTAGTGCAAATAAAGTACCGACTACTGTATATAAAATCGTATTGAGATAACTTCTTAAGAACAGTGGTTGTTCAATTAATCGAAGGTATCCGTCTAATTTCCATTCATGAGGAATGAACCAAACTTTACCATTGGCTACATCAGAAGGATTACTAAAGGAAGCAATCACAACAAACCACAATGGGTAAACGATTAATAATATTAACAAGATTGCAAAACCGTAGATTACTACGTCAAAAAACAAATCTGATTTTGATTTTCTTGAAACCTTAAACCATTTCATGCTATGACCACCCTCCTTTTAAAATAGTCCTGTTTTGGTATATCGTTTAGAAAACCAATTGACAGATAATAGAATGATTAAGTTGACTACAGTATTGAATAATCCGATTGCTGTAGAGTAACTATATTGGAAGTTTTGCATCCCAACTTTATATACGTAAGTCGAAATCACCTCACTTCCAGCTAGGTTCAATGGATTTTGTAATAGTAATACTTTTTCAAAACCGATACTTAATAAGCTACCGGCTCTTAAAATCAAGAGAATCATTGCTGTTGGTAAAAGTAATGGTAAATCGATGTTGAGAATCTTTTGCATACGAGAAGCTCCGTCCATCGTAGCCGCTTCGTAATACGTTGGGTCGATGGCTGATAACGCTGCTAAGTAAATAATGCTGTCCCAACCGATGTGTTGCCAAACGTCACTCCAAACATAAACACCAGCAAAACTTTCTGGTTTTGATAATAAGTTAGGCATTGTCCATCCAAGAGACTTAAAGATGTTGGCAATCAACCCACTATTTGGTGATAGGAATAAAATAATCATCCCACACATAACCATTGTTGAAATAAAGTGTGGTAAATAAGTGGTTACTTGAAAGACCTTTTTGAATTTCCCCGTTCTTAATTGGTTACATAAGAGCGCTAGTAGAATTGGTAATGGAAATCCAACGAGAATGCTATAAATTGAAATCTTTAATGTGTTCATCATCGTTGTTCCGAATTGAACCGAATTAAAGAATTGGGTGAAATATTTAAACCCTACCCACGGACTATTTAAGATTCCGTTTGCCGGTGAATAATCTTTAAAAGCAATCACAAGTCCTAACATCGGGATATATGCAAACATTATAAGTAAAATAATTGAAGGAAATAAGAGCACATATAAAGGAATGTTGCTTTTTATCTTTCTTTTTTGTAATTGGGTTAAATCTTTCATAATTTCCCTCCTGTTTCAAATTCCTGATATTATTTTATAAAATAAAACGCTTTCTTTATATCACTTTTTCGATAAGTAGTATTCACTATTCAGACAATATTGCTAAATTTATATCACTTTTCCGACATCTTCTTAATTCATATCGTTTTTTGACAACTTTTATGATAGTGTTATACTTGAGAAGCGAGGTAAAAGTTATGAAACTACATAGTATTCTTTCTAAAAGACATTCTTTTAAATTTTTCTTTCAAGTATTATTAGTTCTTCTTATCCTCATTACAGTGATCAGTCTCTTTGTCAGCCATGCCACAAGAGATTTTATTAAGAATCAAAATATTCAACAATTGACGAGCTCTATTGAGATTTACGCCAATGGACTGAATGATGAAATGCGTTCCGTTGAACGCTTTTTATATTCAACGGTCACTCATGATCAGGGATTAGATGAACTAAATGAACCACAAAGTTACACGGATTTTGAGAAAACCGTCAAGAAGGTTCAGACCACCTTCAATGATTACGAATATCAACACGAAACGCATATGTCGTTTTTGGTGGCTACAGAAGGTACGCATCATTTTCTGAGCGCATCTACTCTCTATATTCCCTATCAAGATTACTTATATTTAAAAAACAATATCAATTCGTTCAGAAATAATACTGACGACCGTAAATGGCAAGCAATTATCATTAATGATACGGAATACTTGATTAAAGTCGTTCATTATAAAGAAAAAACGATTATGGCGGTAATCTCAGCCGACGACATTCTAACGCCTCTTCGAAAACTCAATATCGGAAAGAATGGACATATTTCACTGAAAGAACCGAAAAACTTGTCCTCTTCGACTCACTTAATTGAAGCCGATAGCGAACGGACGCAACTCCCTTTTGACATTTACGTGGCGGTTGACTACACAGATGTATTTAAGAGTATCGTTCTTTTCGAAGTCTTTATCGCCATTGTTCCTATTCTCATTGCGATTGCTTCACTCGTGTTGATTATTTTCATTCGAAACAGAATGTTGAAGCCAATCACACGGTTAACAGAGCGTCTTTCACGCATTGATGAAACAACGTCGATATACGACATCGCTTCTTCTGAAGGGATTTTGGAAATCGATACGGCCAATGATAAATTGAGTCAGGTCCTCTTTGATATGCAAGAGTTAAAAATCCGTGAATATCACGCTCAATTAGAATTAAAAAAAGTCGAACTCAACTACTTAAAGAGTCAAATTCGACCTCACTTTTATTTGAACATGCTCTCCATGATTCACAGTATGCTTCAAACGGAGAACTATAAGGAAATTGAAGAGTTAACGATTTTAACATCCGACTACTTAAGATATCTCTTCATGGTGAATCAAGACTTTTCACCACTGGATAAAGAAATTCAGCATATTAAGGACTACTTGGAAATCCAACGCATTCGATACGGCGATAATATCCATTTCGCACTAGAGTTTGATAACGAACTCCAACATGCGTTAGTGCCTTCTTTATTACTACAAACCTTCATTGAAAATACGATTAAGCACGGTTTCTCTTTCCAAGATGGAATCGCCATCGACCTTTCTATTCAAAAACGAATCGTTGATGAGAAGCCTTATATTGAAATTTGTGTTAAAGACAATGGCCCTGGATTCTCGACTGAAATTCTAAACAAACTTAAAAATATGGAATCATTAATGTCAGAAGACGGACACCATATTGGGATTACAAACGCGATTGAACGACTCAATCTTTTATATCCAAATGATTATTCGATTACGTTTGAAAATAACAATACAGGAGGCGCTAGAATTGATGTTCTAGTTACTTATAAAGAGTCGAAAGGAGATTCTAATGAATATACTACTCGTTGATGACGACCGTTTTATCATCGAAGCGTTACGTGAAAAAATCCGTTGGGATCGATTAAAAATCGACAACGTCTACGCAGCTAACAGCCTCTCTCAGGCTCAAACAATCATTAAAGAACATCCTATTCATCTAATGATTAGCGATATTGAGATGCCTCAAGGAAGTGGTCTTGAACTGCTCTCTTGGGTGAGAAATGAAAATTACGACATCAAAACGATTTTCTTAACGAACTATGCGGATTTCAACTACGCACAAAAAGCGATTGAATTGCAAAGTTTTGAATACTACTTAAAACCGATTAACTTCGAAAAATTAGAGTTTATTATTCAAAAAGCACTGGATAAGATTACAGAGCAGCATCCAGCAGCGCCTCTTGAATCATCCTTCCAAACAGAGAATAATTTCTGGTTTGAATATTTAAGAAAACCACGCATTCACCGGATGGAAGAACTGCACTCTGAACTTTTAAAGCGGAATTTGAAATTAAAAGAACATCAATATTTTCTAACGGGTGTAATTACATTAAATATTAGCGAGGCAGATTACGCTCCGGAACTCCCATCATGGACCTCTCAATTAAGAAAAGTATTCCAAGCCTTTTCTAATGAGATGTATCAACTAGCAAGCTTGTTTAAGATGGCAGTTCTTGTGGAAAGTTACGTTTGCCTCTTTATAGGTGATCATTCTATCAATACTGAGACATTCGCTAGAAAAATCAAGCAAGAGATTCAAGACAAGTTGCACCGAAATTCTATCATCACGTTCACAAATTGCATCCAATGCACTAGTATTTTGAAAGACGTGAAAGAACTCTACGCGGCAACTGGACAACAAGTTCCTTATTGGAATACGATTATTCCTATTACTTCTGGTACTACCATTTTACAAGAAACTACTAATACAATGAGCGCACTCTTCTTCTCGGATGCACTCGATGAAAGTGAGTTAATCACAAATCTGTCTCAGTATATTTCAAATGGATTCGTTCCAAAAGCTACTCTGCAAAAGCTTCATTTGGACTGGACGCAACAAATCGGGATTTACTTAGATCAAAATGGGATTTCAGCACATAAGCTATTCCAAAATACTCAGCATGATTTCCTATTCCAAAGAAAATTCCATTCGATTGAGTCTTTTGAGGAATACTTCAATTACTATTGGTCTCATGCGAGAAACTTCGTAACAGATGCAGAAAATCAAAAAAATAGTATTCAACGCATCATCGAATATATCGACCATCACTACAAAGAAGACTTAAGTCGAACCACTTTAGCCGATATGGTGTATCTCAGCGCAGATCACCTAGCTCGTATCTTTAAGAAAGAAACAGGTGAAACACTGGTGAAATATATTACGGATAAACGCATCAATGCTGCAAAAGAATTGCTATCAGATACGAAGACGCCTATTGCACAAGTAGCCTCTGAAGTCGGATATGACAATTATTCTTACTTCACGAAAATCTTTAAAGAAAAGACTGGTTTCTCTCCTGGAGACTACCGAAAACATCATACAAGTTAAATAAAAAAGAGCTAGTTCGAATGAACTAGCTCTTTTTCATATTAGTTTTCTCTTTTTTTCACTTTACCGTTCCATGCGTCAAAGCCATGTTTTAAAATGTAAATATTTGTATAACCATTTTTCTTTAGACGGTAAGCACAACGACCAGCGATAGATACGCCTTCTTCATATAAATAGATTGGTTGGTCTTTACGTAATTCCATGTAACGTTCTTTAAATTGAGAATAAGGAATGTTACGCGCTCCTAAAATATGAGCGGCTTTAAATTCATCTTTTTCACGTACATCGATTAATTGTCCGTGACGTAAATCCTTTCCGAACTCTTCAGCGCTAACTACTTGCGCAGCAGATTGACGCATCCAGATTAATACAAATAAGTAAATTCCATAGGCCAATAATAAACCTAAAATAATATACAACATGAGACTAAACCCCTTCAAAAATAATTTTAATCAGACAAGAGCTATTGTATCATGTTTCTTCTAATCTTTCAAAAGCACTAAAGAAGCTGCTCCAATGACTCCTGCATCGTTCCCAAGTTCTGCTAAACGCAAGTGTGTTGTTTCGCGAACTTGTGGGAATACTAATTGTTCATATTCATTACGAACGCCTTCTAACAAGAATTCTCCTGCTGCGCTCACTCCACCACCGATAACGATGAAGGACGGATTCAACATATTCGCAACATGTGAACATGCAATTCCTAAGTATTTTGAGAAATGACGAATGACGATTAATGCGAGTGGATCTTCCTGTTTTGCTAAATCAAAAACATCTTTAGCACTCACATCTTGTCCATCATCGATTCTTGCTTTTAATTCTGAATCTCCTGCAAATTCGTCGGCATATCGACGTGCTAAATTCACAATCCCTGTTGCACTCGCTACCGTTTCAAGACAGCCTTTTTTACCGCAAGTACATGCAAAAGGTCTATCACTAAAATCAACCGTAATATGTCCTAGTTCTCCACCAGCACCAGCTACACCATGAATAAGACGGTTTTCGGCGATAATTCCACCACCAACACCTGTTCCAAGTGTAAAGAAGGTTACGTCTGGTTGGTCTCCACCAGCACCCATCCATTTTTCACCTAATGCTGCTACGTTAGCATCATTGTCAATGAAGAAAGGAATTCCTATTGCGCCTTCGATTTTTTCTTTCAATGGTTGTAATGTTTTCCAGTTTAAGTTGTAGGCACCAATGACTGTACCATTCTCTCTATCAACAACCCCTGGAGACCCCATTCCAATCCCTGCAAAGTTTTCTGCCGTTAATCCTAACAAATCTAAACGATGACGAATCGACTCGATAATATCTTCTACAATATGACTTCCTTCATCAAGAATATTTGTTGGAATCGACCATTTATGTTGGATTTCACCTTCTAGTGTAATAATCGCAAATTTGATGGAAGTTCCACCTAAATCAATACCAATAATTTTCTTTTCCATACTATTCACTCCATGAAAATTTGTATATGCTTACATTATAACAGCATTACCCTTTCATTCCTAGTGTAAAAAGTAAAATCGCAATAACAAAATAAGCAACGATTCCTGCAATGCGTGAAGCAGGTTTTGTAAGACGGTCCCCTCTAAAGCTAATTGCCATCATCACTAGGTATCCACCGATGAGTCCTCCTAAGTGCCCGTAGTTATCTACCGCTGAATTAATAAATCCAAGGATAATATTGATAATAAGTAGTCCTGCGTATTGCACTCCCATTTGTCTAAAAGAACGAATGTAGCCATGTTTACGAGATAGATAAACCACTGCTCCCATCAGTCCAAAGAGTGCCGTACTTGCCCCTGCTGAAATACTTGAAGAAAAGGCAAAACTTGCAAGATTCCCCATTATTCCTGATAACAGATAAACTGCAAAGAATCTCCAGTGACCAATTTCGTACTCCATCTGACGACCAATCATATATAAGAACACGCTATTAAATAAAATATGTTCCAGTCCAATATGTAAGAAAATTGGCGTTAGGAATCGATAATATTCATGTTGATGAATAATATACGGATTGAACTTCGCCCCGAAATTAACAAGGACTTGTCCATTCGTGCTACCACCTGCAAGCGTCATTACGATAAAGAGCGCTGCTTGAATCGCTAAAAATAAATAAGTAAAGCTGAAGCTCTCGTTGAAGTTGCGCTTCATGCGTTCTAATTTCCAAGGGTTAATCTTAAACATCTCGTACCACTCCTTCACTTGTAATAATCGTTGGAATATGAATATCCGTTTCAAATACCGGCCAGTCGGCAACAGGCGTCACCTGAGTCGTATAGGCTAGTGAAAGAATGCGATAATCGTCTACCTTCTGTAAGGTTCTATCATAGTAGCCTCCACCAAAGCCAATACGGTCTCCTTTCGTACTATAAAGTAGTCCAGGAACAATGATTAAATCAAGGTCTTTAGCTTCAAATAGCGGATGCGTGCTATCGATGACTGGCTCTAGTACTCCATATGACGTACGTTTAAAAGTTGTTTGTTCATTCCATTCAACAAATACCAACGTCTTATCTGGCATCGTCACTGGTACAAAGATTGTTTTACCAGCACTTCTAGCCTCTTGAACGATTAAATCTAATTGGAATTCCATTCGCATCGGCATCGTTAAGGCAACAGTTTTCGCCTCAATCCACTGCGGCATTCCTTTTAGCCATTCTACCACTCGTTTTTCTTCCGCGCGGCGTTTCCCTGGCGTCATCGCCTCCAGTTCTCTCTTTTGCTGCGCGCGTTTCAAGTTCTTCACGTCTTTTTGATACGTCTCGAATAGTTCGGTGAATAACTTCAAGAATTCGAGTTCGACTGCTCGCATGTTTCTTTCTTCGAGAATTGGACTGCTGAGTAATGGCGCTTTTTCCATTATCGGTTCATCCGTTAAAATGATTGGCAATTCATTAGAGAGCATTTCATGATCAATCGCCCACACTTTCGCCCATTCTTTTTCTTCTAAATGTTGTAAGAAGAATTTCTCTTTAATCACTTCGAATAAATTATTTTCCATGATTTCGTACTCTGGCAATTGGTTTTTCACAGGACGAATTAAATCGGCAATATACGCTTCTGTCGCATCATGTAGTAAACATGCAAGGACGGTTCCTGTTTGGTAACCTCTGGCAATCGCTTCTTTTGCACAGTTAATGCTATGTAATCCTACTGAATAAAAGAAACGAAGATGTCCGTTTCCTCGACACATCATACTTAAGGCATGAGCAATATCTTCAATGGCAACATTGTCTGGAACCATTTCAAGCGGATTAAACACGCGCCCTGTATATGTATTCATAAATAATTTTTTGTCTTCCATATGTTCCTCCATGGTTGATGTCAGTTTATTTTATCATTGAATTCATGCGATTTAAAAGGATTTAGGCATTTCTTAATGATTCTGTTTATTATGCTAGTTTCTTCTCAATATAAAGAAAGATTCCTTCAAAGCCTTACGGATATCTTCATAATAGCTGGAAGCTTCTCCGGAATCTTATCTTTCTAAGGTGGATTCTAAATAAATACCACAGATTAGGAGAATTCCCAATCTGTGGTTATAAACTTCTTATTGTGCGTGTTTATCGCGGTATAGTTCAATTAGCTCTTGCGCTAACAATTGAACGATTTCGGTTGAAGCCATTTGGTCCTCGGCATGCATGAACAGCAATGAAAATTCTGTTTTTTCTCCGCTGGCCTCTTTTTGAATGAGCTCTGCGTGAATTTTATGCGCCTCAACGAAGGCTTCTTCTGCTTCCACAAGTTTTGCTTTAGCATCTTCAAACAATCCTTTTTTAGCCGCTTGAATCGCTTCTACAAAACAAGATTTGGCTGCACCACTATTGGCAATCAGCCGGAAACAGATGAGTTCCATTTCTTCTGTCATATTATTCTCCTATCAATGCCAAAGCTTGGTCTAATACTTTAAGACCGTTCATCATTCCGTAGTCACGCATATCAATGGCATCTACTGGAATATCCCCTGCGATTTCTTTTACTGCAGGCAACTCATAACGAATTTGTGGCCCGATGAGAATAACATCCGCTTCATGGATATTCTTTTTCGCTTCTGTAATGGATTTTGCTTCGATAGAAACTTCAATCCCACGTTCAGTCGCACTTTGTTGCATCTTTTTAACAAGCATACTCGTCGACATTCCCGCGTTACATACTAATAAAATTTGTTTCATAATCTTATCCCTTCATTTCTTGTTCAACAACTTTATCATTAACTTTGATAAATGGAATGTATAGAAGAACTCCAAGTGCAAAGATGACTAATTGAACGAGAATTGCTCTGAAGTCCCCTGCTGTTGCTAACCATGCATTTAAGAAGACTGGTGTTGTCCAAGGAACTTGTACAAATGCTGGACTCATGAAGCCTGCAGCTGTTGCTAAGTAGCTGATTAAAATACCAAGAGCTGGAACAGCAATAAATGGAATTGCTAATGAAATGTTATAAACGATTGGGTAACCGAATAATACAGGTTCATTGATATTGAAGAGTCCAGGTCCAAATGATAATTTAGCCACGTTTTTAGAAGCAGCGTTACGACTTACTAAGAATGTTGCAACTAATAAACATAATGTAGATCCACTACCACCCATTAAAGCGAATGTTTGAACTTGAGATAAGTTGATGATGTGTGGAATTGCTTGTCCATTGTTTGCTGCAGTGATGTTTTCTGTAATGTTAATTAATAGTAATGGTTCTAGAATTGCACTGTAAATAACTGCTTGGTGAATACCAAATAGCCATAACATATTTCCTAGAGAGTAAATAATGATTACCCCAATTAAGCTTGTACCAATATGACGAATTGGTTCTTGGATGAAGACTGTAATAATTGAGATTAAGTTTGTTCCAAATAAGTTGAATAATAATGCTGAAACTACACCAAATAATGAAATAACTGTCATTACTGGAAGTAATACGCTGAATGATTTTCCAACTGCAGGCGGAATGTTATCACCAAGGTTAATTTGTAATGCTTTAACGTTTGATAACTTGATGAATAATTCTGTTGCAATAATCGCTACGATAACCCCAGCGAACATTGCACCTGTACCTGTGTTGTTAAATGAAAGAACACCTGAAATATTCACGGCATCTTTTGCTCCATCAGGAACTGCAGAAATTGTATTTGGCATCATAACAATTAAAGAAACTAATGATAGCATTGATGCTGCCAATGGATTTTCGAAGTCTCTGTTTTTCGCTAAGAAATAACCAACCATTACGGCAATAATAATACCTGAGATACTTAAAGTACCGTTTGCAATTGTAATTCCCCAATATTGGAATTTCGTTAATGTATCCCCTTGGAAAATCCACTTAAATACTGTGTTGTTCAAAAGAACAATTAAACCTGCCAAAATATATAATGGCATTACTGTCGCAAATGCATCTCTGAGGGTTTTTAAATGAATTTGGTTCCCCAGTCTACCTGCAAACGCGGCAAATTTATCAATAAATTTTGAGTCTTTCATCTGAATATCTCCTCTCTTTATTCCTCAATTTTTATTTCAAAACCGTTATTGTCGCTGACGTTACGATACCATCTTCCACTACTCTTGATGGTTCTCTTTTGCGTTTCTAAATCTACAGAAATAAATCCATAACGATTCTTATACGCATTATTCCAAGACCAGCAATCAAAAGCAGTCCATGTATGATATCCAAAACAACGACTACCTTCTTCAATCGCTTTATGTAGCCATGTTAGATGTTCTTCGTAAAATTCAATACGATACACATCATCAATGACTCCATTTTCTCCAATGAATCGTCCTTCGTTTTCAACACCCATTCCGTTTTCACTAATGAACCATGGGATATTGCCATATTCTTCCTTCACAATCATTGCAATGTCATAAATGGCTTTCGGGAAGATTTCCCATCCACGATATGGATTCATGCGACGCTCAGGCCATTCATACTCTTTGAAGTATTGGTCTGGCATCCAAGGTGATTTGTACTCTTCTGGATTTGGTTGTGCCTGCACACGTTTTGGATGATAGTAATTCACTCCAAGAAAATCGACTGTATTTTCTTGAATGAGCTGCAATTCCTCTTCAGTATGACTCCATAACACGCCGTCCTCCTCTAGTCTTTTCACCAAGGTTTCGGGGAATGTTCCCTTCACCGCAGGATTCAAGAAGACTCTGTTAAAGAAATCATCTGTAAATTGACTTGCTGCTAAATCTTCTGGAGCATCACTTCTTGGGTAAGCAGGTGTTAAGTTTAAAATAATCCCAATCTTGCCATCCAAGCCTAATGAGTGATAGAGTTGAATCACTTTGGCACTTGCAAGATTTAGATTATAAATCACTTGAACAGCTTCTTTCCCTTTCCCTTTTAGGTTTGGATAATGGAATGCATATAAGTATCCTGCTTCCGGAATGACCATTGGCTCATTGAAAGTTGTCCAGTAATGAATCTTATCACCAAAACATTCAAATGCAGTCTTTGCAAACTTCACGAATAAGTCCACGACATGTTTACTTTCCCAGCCGCCGTATTGTTGAAGCAATTCAACTGGCAAATCGAAATGATGTAAATTCAATACCAATTCAATATCGTTTTTCTTCGCTTCTTCAATAACAGCGTTGTAAAATTCCACAGCCTTTGGATCGGCTTCACCCGTTTCGAAGTCTTTAATCAAACGGCTCCATTGAATCGATGTACGGAATGAATTAAATCCAATCTCCTTCATCAAACGAAAATCTTCAGGATACGTATGATAAAAATCACTCGCCACATCTGGACCGACGCCATTAAAGAAATCTTCTGGATCAGTTCTAAACCAGTAATCCATCACATTTTCATGAGCCTTATCGAATTGTCCTTCTGTCTGCGGTCCACTTGAAGCAGCACCCCACCAGAACCCTTGAGGGAAACGCAATTGTTTCTTCATAATTAACCTCCTTTCTGTAAGCTCTTTCACGTATAGTATATCACAATTTAAATATTTGTCTAGACAATATTTATAAATAGTATTCAAATTGTCGATTTTGCCTATTCATTCTACATTTGTTATAATATAGCTAGTTTAGAGAAAGGATGACATTCGATGAGCGTAAAGTATTTACAGATTTACCATGCGATTCGTGAAAAGATTTTAAGTAACGAATACGCCATTAACCAACAATTACCCGATGAAATCACATTAACGAAAGAATTTAATAGCAGTCGAATGACGGTCAAGAAAGCATTAGACTTACTCGTTTCCGAAGGGCTTATCTTTAGAAAACGCGGCCAAGGTACCTTTGTCCTCTCTCGCGGCACGTCTAAGCGAAAACTTATCGTTCCAGAACGCGATATTAAAGGACTCACGAAAATTTCTGAGGATACACACTCTACTGTTGAATCAAAAATCATTCATTTTAAATTAGAATTTGCTTCTGAATTCCTTGCAGAAAAATTACAAGTACCGGTGCAAAGTCCTGTTTATAATATTCACCGACTTCGCATCATCGACGGTAAACCGTATGTATTAGAGCAAACATATATGAGTACAAGCGTCATTCCAGGAATTACTGAAGAAGTTCTATTAGACTCTATTTATCAATATATCGAAGGCAAACTAGGCTTACGCATCGCAAGTGCCACAAAAATCTTGCGTGCGGCGCCAAGTTCTGAAGATGAACAAAAATATTTACAATTACTTCCAACGGAGCCAGTCTTCGAAGTAGAACAAGTGGCTTACCTCGACAATGGCACTCCATTTGAATACTCGATTAGCCGTCACAGATACGATTTATTTGAATTCAATTCATTTGCACTAAGACATTCATCATAGGAGGCACATTATGACAAAACCAATCTTTTTAAATGCTGTACTGCAAGAGAAAATCTGGGGTGGGACAAAATTGCATTCGCTGTTTAACTTCACTCTCCCTTCTGACAAGACCGGTGAAGCGTGGATTATTAGCGCGCATCCAAACGGGATTTCAACCATCAAAAGCCCTGCTGAATATGCAGGACTAGGCTTAGACGAACTCTATAAAACACATCCAGAACTTTTTAATGGACAACAATTGGCAAGCTTCCCTCTTCTCATTAAGTTACTCGATGCTTCTGATGACTTATCAATTCAAGTGCATCCCGATGACGAATATGCGCTAGAACATGAAGGCGAATATGGGAAAAATGAATGCTGGTATGTCGTTCAAGCTGAACCTGGAGCGAAAATTGTATACGGACATACGGCGATGACTCCTGAAGAATTTGCAGAGAAAATCGACTATGAAGCTTGGAGCGACCTATTTACCGAAGTTCCTGTTAAGGCTGGAGACTTCTTCGATGTGCCAAGTGGGACGATTCACGCCATTGGAGGCGGTATTGTGATTCTTGAGACGCAACAAAATTCAGATACGACTTATCGCGTCTATGACTACAACCGCACCGACGATGCTGGAAATCCTCGTCCACTGCATATTCAACAAACAAAAGATGTGACAACGATTCCGCACAGTGTCCCAACACCAAATCAACAAGTAGTGACGACAGAGGCTGGAACAAGAACGACTTTTGTAGAAAATAAATTCTTTACCGTTTGGAAATACGATATTGACGGTGACTACAGCGATGCACTCTCTTCTACTTATCACCTTGTAACGGTGTTAGACGGAAAAGGAACGCTCACAGTCGACGGAATCGAGTACTCAATCCAAAAAGCAGATTCCTTTATTCTGCCTTCTGGAACACCAACACTTCAGGTTAACGGATCTGTTCAATTGATTGTTTCTCAATCGAACCAATAATAGTAAACGCAAAAAGGTCAGCAAAAAATGCTGACCTTTATTTTTATGCATTCAATTGTTTTGTAATGTCTACGATTTCGTCGATTAAGCCACCGATTGTTGCAATCGTATCTTTAAGCGGTGCATCTGTAGAGACATCCACGCCTGCTGCTTTGGCAAGCTCTTCTGCGCTCTTCGTTCCGCCCATCTTCAAGACTTCCACCCAAGTATTTGCGACACTTGAATCTTTTTGAATCATTTTCGCCACTTGTGTACCGATTGTTAAACCAGCTGAGTAAGTGTATGAATATAATCCCATGTAGTAGTGCGGTTGACGCATCCATGTTAACTCTGCACCTTCTGTAAGAACCACTTCTGGTCCCCAGAATTTAGCAAGAGTTTCTCTGAATAAATCGTTTAACGTATCGGCATCCAAGCTCTTACCTGCATCCACTAAACGGTATACTTCGCGTTGGAAGTATGCTTCTAATAAGTGAGTGACAAAGTTGTGGTAATACGTTTTTGCCACCATTTGAGAAATGATCCAACGTTTCATACGTAAATCATCGCCTGCTTTGTTCTTCAAGTAGAACTCAACCAATAATTCGTTTGTTGTAGATGGCGCTTCAACAAAGTACATGCTTGGACGACCATCTAGAATATTTTGATTTTTGTACGCTAGTTGGAAGTGCCCTGCGTGTCCTAATTCATGCGCGAGCGTCATGCAGTCATTCATATCTTCTGTAAAGAACATTAAGATAAATGAGTTTGCCCCGTAAGGTGATGAACAGAACGCACCCGTGCGTTTACCAATTGTTTCAGCGTAGTCAATCCAACGGTTATCGAAGCCTTCTTTCATAATCTTGAGGTAATCTTCCCCTAGTGGTGCTAATCCTTCTAAGATATGTTGTTTTGCTTCGTCATACGTTACTTTGGCAGCGTATGTTGGATCGACTTCAAGTTTCAAGTCTTCATAACGCACTTCATCTAATTGATAGATTTCTTTCAATAGGCGTGCGAATTTACGCATATGTGGCGCTAATTCTTCCATGATGACATCGATTTGACGGTCATATAGTTCACGAGAAACTTTTTGACGGTCTAGTAAGTAGTCAAATACTGAATCAAACCCACGCAATGTTGCCATTGTTTTTTCTTTTTGAATTTGTGTATTATACGCTGAAGCAGTGCTATGTTGGTATTTGCGTAATGTGTCGCTAAATACTTTGAACGCTTCACGACGGATTGCTGTATTCGGTTCTGATTGCATACGTCCTTCGAAGCTGTTGTATGTCATCGGAATCACTTGTCCGTCTGCTTCCACGTCTGCAAAATGCATATCTTTGAATTTAATATCGTTGTACGCTTGGTAACCAGCATCTAATGTATTTCCTAGAGCAGCTAGGGTTGCTTCCACGTCTTTTGATAATAAATGTTTTTTATCTTCTAAGAGACGTTCGATATATAAGGCATCTTCTTTGTTTGCGCGTGCTTCTTCTAAGACGGCATCATCCAATTGGCTTAATTCAGATTCAAAGAAACTTAATTTGGCATCTAATCCTGCTAACACTGTACGTGTTTGTGCAGAACGTGTTTGTGCTTCTTTATCTCTTGTATTCGCGCTCACAGCAAGGTTGCAATACGCAGAAATTTTACCGCGTTGTTCTAATAAGGCGCGATATGTTGCTAAACCAGTATTCACTTGAGGTACTGTTGTAATTTTCCCTTCGTATTCTTTTTGAAAAGCATCCACTTTTCCTTTAAGGTCTTCTAATGCTTCGTTAAAAGCTTCTTCTGTTTCAAACAAGAGAGATAAGTCCCATGTTTGGTTTACATCTACTTGACTTCTTTCAATCATATTCTCACTCCACTTTCTAAAGTCGTACTCTCATTGTACCACAGTTATCATCTAATTTTCAGAAAACTTTAATGATAAACAAAAAAAGTGTTACAGCCTCTCGACTGTAACACTGATTCATGTTTATTATTGTAACGCTCCGATTGCACGAGCGATTTCTTCATTAGAGCTTCCTGGTTTAATTTCGAAAGTACCAGTCCAGATCTTATCAGCAATGTTATTTGTTGTTAAGTAATCTACGAACTCTTTAGCACTCTTAACTAAGCCTGCTTTTTCTAATTTGTCGGCAACATCATTTGATGATTCGCCTTCTTCAACTGTAATAGATACAGGTTTTGAAGATTGTGTAGTTGCTGCTTCAGTTGTTGAAGCTTGTGAAGTAGCTTTAGCACTTGATGTAGACGCTTGGCTACCAGATTCTTTTTCAGCTAATAAAGACTCGTAAGCGGCTTTATAGCTTGCTTCATTTGCTCCTTCAGAAACGATTGGCAAATTCACTGCATCTAATTGGCTCTTTAATGATTGTGGTACAAAAGGCCAAATCACAGTAACCAATGCTAAAATTAACGCTGCTAATAAGAAGCCCATTCCTAAAGAACGAAATTTCGTTTTACTCATGTTCTTCCTCCTTAATTTGCATCTGCTTCAAAATAATTATCGATTACCAATTGTACTGTTGAAACAGGTACGTTTAATTGTTCAGAAATTGATTCTACTGAATTACCGTGGCTGAATAATGTAATGATTTGTTGTTTCGTTACATTGTGTAAGCGACCAGATTCTTCTGCAGTTGCTTCTTCCACTGCTTCTGTTTCTTCAGCTACTGGTTCTGGTTTTTCAGCTACACGAACTTCTGCTGTTTTTGCAGCGCGAACTTCTTCATAAGTTGGTTCAACTGATGGTCCTTTGTATACAGTTGTTCCTTCTAATTCTTGAATTTTTTTCTTTAATGAATATACTTCACGGTTTAATTCTAATAACCCTTCAGCTAATTCATCGATTTCTTCTTCATTGTGGTTATCCTTTAAGAATAGTGAAATGAATAAGAAAAATACTGCTAATGCTAATAACGCGAGAACTACGACCCATACGTGCATTTTTTCACCTCATTAAATATTATTTTTTTCCTTTCATCCTATTTTAAATAATGTTAGCCAAAATATCAAGGTTCACGGCAAAGTTTATCATTTTGTTAACGAATTGAAACATTACATAAACCACTTGAAACACAAAAAATCTTTACCCTCCAGTCCTTATTCAGGAATAAAAGGTAAAGATTTCTATCATGATTAACCGCGCATTTCTTCCTTCACACGTTTTTCTTTTTGGCTTAAAACGAGTAAGTTTTCGCGGAGTTCTTGTTCCATTTGCGTCAATTCGTATTCGGCTTTTCTACGTTTTTGACGGCCTTCTTGTTGAATAAGAATCGTTTCTTCTAATGTTTCAATCAAGTCTTGTTGTGTCTTTTGAAGGGTTTCAAGATCGATAATACCGCGTTCATTTTCACGAGCTGTTTCAATCGTTGAAATCTTCAACATTTCAGAGTTCTTTTGAATCAATTGATTTGTCGTTTCAGACACTTGACGTTGCGCTGTCACGGCATCCTTTTGACGAAGCAATGTCATCGCAATGGCAATTTGGTTCTTCCATAAAGGAATCGTTGTCGTAATAGAGGATTGAATTTTTTCCGCCAATGTTTGGTTCGTATTTTGAATCAAGCGAATTTGTGGCGCTTGCTGGATGGTCATTTGACGCGTCAATTTCAAGTCATGATTTCTCTTTTCAAGACGATCTAGGAATTGATGTAAGTCGTTGACCACTTGCACATCCATTTGGTCTCCTGATTCTTGCGCCTTTTGCATCGCTTCAGGAATCAGTTTTTGTTGCAACTCTTCAATCTTCAATTCCCCAGCAGCGATATAAATACTTAACGCCTCGAAGAATTCCTTATTACGTTGGTACAATTGTTCCAGTGACAAGTTGTCGTTTAATAATCCATTCTTTTCATGGTCTAATCGCACAGCAATCTTATCCACTTGAGAACCGACTTCTTGGTATTTCAATTGCATTTCGTAAATCGACTTCTTCACGCGCCCAAAGATTTTACGGAAGATGTTCGAATCTTGTGCCACAAGGTCGTTCGGGTTAGTCTCGTTGAGTCGCATCATCAACTCATTAAGCGTATCGCCAATTTCTCCTGTATCTTTATTTTGCACATGTGCCAGCATCGAATGAGAGAATTCACCAAGTTGCTTTTGCGCGCCAGCACCATAACTAATGATGGCCTGCATATTCTTTTCATCGATTTGTTTTGCAAGAGCACGTGCTTGTTCTTGTTGTTTCTCTGGCAAAGTATCGACCAGTGCACGTTTCGCGTCTAGTTGTTCTTGTGGAAAATCACTTGCCACATCTTGCAATGTCGTATTTTTTACTACGTTTTCTCCAAATGGGTTTTGAATGAGTGTATCCACCATTGATTTTTGTTCAGTCATTGTTTTCTACTCCTTTATCGTACGATTCACGTAATCCATCTCTGCTTCAGATTTTTTAATCTTATCTTCTTGGAAATGTAAGTAATCCTCTTCCAGCGTTGCACAGACGAGATCGATTTTTTCTCCTAATTCTTGTAGTGTTTGATACGTTTCGCTTCCTTTTACTGGTTGTTCACTCAATTCTTTGTAAGTTTTCGTCATTTCGTTTAATGACGGTACGCATGTATGAACGAACAAGTTGGCTTCTGGAAGCTTCTCAGGGTGTGCCACTAATTCTTTGAAATAATCTTTCATCGTTACTGTAGTGTTATAGCGATTACTAATAATTCTTAGCTTTGTATAACTTTGAATCGTCTCATCAATCTCTTGAATTTGTGTCTTCACCACTGCCATTTTTTGTCTAAAATAGTCGATATCTTGTTTGGATAATCCTGATTGTTCATATCGTTCTTGCACCTTACTTGAAGTTTTCTCCAACGGCTTATTCTTTCCAAAAACTGATTTCATCCCCATTTCTTCTGGAAATAGCATGAAGAAAAAGATACCTGCTAGTACGAGAAGTGAAAATAACAGCCTTACGGAAGAACCGTAAATATGACTCATAAAGTAACGCGTTATGAATACAAACAATACTAGTTTGAGAAGTCTATTCCACTGTTTCATGGTACTCCCTCCTTATAGACTTATTGTATCATTTGGCTATTTTGGAACATGGTACTTAAGGCCGATTTCTATGGGACTTGAGGCTGAATCAAATAACGCAAAAAAGGAATTAAACAGCCTTTGAAGTGCACCCTGTCAAGTAGACAGGAAAATAATTAAAGTGTATGACGAGTTCATAAGAACTCGTCTTTTTATTTATGCTGGGATTTTTAATCCCATTGATAAAGTAATTCTTTTCTTATTATAGAACTGAATATACTCCTCAATTTTCTTGAAAAGAGATTCATAGGTTTTGAAATGATATAAACGATATACTTCTTCCTTTAATGTCCCCCAGAATGATTCAATCGGTCCATTATCGATACATCTTCCAGGACGGGACATACTATGTGTTATTTGTCCTTTTTCTATAAAGTGCTTAAAGAAATGAGAAGTATATTGAAATCCTCGATCACTATGAATCATTGTTTTTGTGGGAATTATCTTCCTTTTTATTTGATCAAAAGTATCTTTAACGATTTGATTATTATTTTGTTTAGATATTTGATATGCAACTATTTTCTTTGTTCCATAATCTAAAACTGCACTTAAATAAGCTTTTTCTCCCTTTCCATACTTCAATTCAGTGATATCCGTTAATAGTAGAGCCATTGGCTCGTATTCCTTCTTAAATTCTCGATTTAAAATATTAGCTGCAGTGTATTCTTCAGTGTTCGATTTATAACGATAACGTTTTTTTCGTATAACTGCCTTTAATCCCATTAGTTTCATAAGACGCTGAATACATTTATGATTCACTTTTGCATTTCTATAATAGTTTAAATAGATTGTGATACGACGATATCCATATATACCTTGAACAGATTCATATACTTCGTGTATTAATTCCATTAAACGACGTAGTCGTTTTTCAGATTCCGAAGGGACACGATTTAACCATTTATAATAGCCAGCTCTACTGACTTTTAACACTTTACATAATAGAGTAATATGAAATCCTCTTTTACTTAATTTTTTAATCGTTTGATATTCCGCTTCAAATCTCGTCTGGCAAACATCAACTCGCTTTCCACTTCTTGTAATTTTTTTAGTGCGGCATTTTCTGTTTCTAAATATTCGTTTCGCGCCTTTAATATTGCCATTTCTGCACGAATACGCTCAGTTTCTGTCTGTATATTTTCTGGTTTTCGTTTCCCTCGACTGTCTATTAATCCATCAGGACCATATTTTTGATATTTTTTTACCCATTGATACACCAAGTTGTAAGAAACGTTATATTTCTGTGCGGTTTGTTTATAGTTTAATTGATTTTGAATACAGTCTTTGACGATAAGGATTCTTTCTTCGTGCGTTGTTTTTCTATATTTCATAGTGTACACCTCTGGCTTAGGATCGTAGGCCTTCGTGGCCTCACCATTAGTATACTTAATAATCCAATTTCGTACAGTTCTAGCAGAAGGAATTTTGTATTTTCTTGCGATTACTCTTAAATAGGTTTTCGATTCTAAAAACTCTTTAACCACCTTTTCTTTAAATTCCTTTGTATAAGTGTTAAACCCGTCTCGATCTTCTAATGCAGAAGGTCCATTTGCTTTATAGTTCAAAAAATACATATTAAATGCTCCAGGTGAAATCTTTAAACCATATTCACTACGCAGCTCACGAAAAGGCACACCATCTAAATACAATTCTATGAATCGTTCTAATTCTTTTGCAGTATGTTTTTTAACCAATCTAAAAATGCCCCCTCTAAAGTAGTTTACTTTTTTAAGTGTCTACTTTAGAGGGAGCATATCACTTCACTGTCTAATTCCTTCTCGTTTTATTGAAATGTTTTATTTTTTGCTTTTAGCAAATACGAATGCGCCACCTGTTAAGAACACTGCTGATAGAATCAGATATAAAGTTCCCATCGAAGTACCTGTATTTGGTAATTCGTCTTCTCCCGCTTTTGCTGGTGCTGCTTGTGCAACAGGCGCTGGAGATGGATCTTTAGCTTCTTTTGCATCTTTGTCTGCTGCTTGTTCTGATGTAGCAGCAAGAGGTGTTGCTAACACACGTGTCTCAGTTGCTTCGGCATTTGTTTCAGGTGTTACAACTTTGTCTTCAACGACATTTGTTAAAACCTCAGTTGGTGCTGGCTCTTCACTTGCTTCAACAGCATTTGTTAAAACCGCTACTGGTGCAGGAACTTCACTTGTTGCTACAACTTCTGCAACTGTAGATTGAACCTCTGCCTCAGGAGTTGGTGTTGGTTGTTCCGTTGTATCTAGAAGTGCTCTTCTTCTACGAACACGACTTCTTGGTGCTTCTGTTGAAGTTGTTGGAGCCTCTGTCGTCGTTGTTGTCGTTGTCGGTGCTTCTGTCACTACTGGAGCAGATGTTGTTACTACCGGTGCTTCCGTGACTACAGGAGCTGAGGTAGTTACTACTGGTGCTTCTGTTACTACAGGTGCAGAAGTTGTCACTACCGGAGCCTCTGTAACCACTGGTGCAGATGTTGTTACTACTGGTGCTTCTGTGACCACTGGTGCAGATGTTGTTACTACTGGTGCTTCTGTGACCACTGGTGCAGAAGTCGTTACTACTGGTGCTTCTGTTGTCGCTACTGTTGTAGTTGGAGCTTCTGTTGTTGTAGTTGCCACTCTAGTTGTAGGGGCTTCCGTTGTCGTAGGCACTACTGTAGTTGTAGGTGCCTCTGTTGTCGTCGGAGCTTCCGTTGTAGTTGGTGCTACTGTAGTTGTTGGTGCCTCTGTTGTCGTCGGCGCTTCCGTTGTAGTTGGAGCTTCAGTCGTTGTAGTTGCTACTGTAGTAGTCGGCGCTTCCGTTGTAGTTGGTGCTACTGTAGTTGTTGGTGCCTCCGTTGTCGTTGGAGCTTCCGTTGTCGTTGGTGCCTCTGTCGTCGTTGTTGTCGTCGTCGGAGCAACGGTCGTTGTTGTCGTCGTTGTTGGCGTCGTTGTTGGCGCAACAGTTGTAGTTGTTGTAGTCGTCGTTGGCGCTTCTGTTGTTACAGGTTTCGCATTTGGTTGCCATACACGAACATAATCGATTTGCATGTCTGAACGACTGCCATCCTTATAACTATCTTTGTAAGGAATCGCGTCCGTATAGTTACGAGTACCGCCATCAAAGTCCTTCACAAATGAACCACCTACGATATGTGTTAATCGTAAAATAAATCCATTTTCAGGATTGACAAATGCTTCCTTATTTTTTATCTGACTGTATTTTAGGGTATAGACTGCTTGTCCATCATAGAAGAAAGTTACCTTATCTCCTTCTTTTAAGACTCCGTATGTGTGGAAAGCCGTTTGCGTATCTCCATTATTAGGGAGTTTTTGTTGATATTGATCGCTATACTTTTCCTGTGTCTTCTTCTTTTTCTTCTCGTCCTTCTCTTGAGTCGGTGCTGTATGGATATTGGCTTGAATGAATTTTGGATCATATCCTTTAGACTCGAAGACATCAATCTCACCACTCTTCGGAGAGCCTCCGCCTTTTGTACCAGTCATCCAGAAGGAAGCCCATGAAGATTCACTTAATGGTAACTTAATTCGTGATTCAGCATAGAAGTCACCTACAAATTCAGTAAGGACTTTCCCATGACGGTCACGTGTTTGAATCGCACCAGAAGTAAATGGCGCTTTATAAGTGATCGTTTGTTTTGTCTTTGAATCTACGTAAGTATTCTCACGGTCTACCCATTCATGTTTTTTTGTTTGGTCATTCCACTTCCATTGCTTCGGCGTATAGAGTGCCGTTAAATGAAGGATTCCATCTTTTAAAGATACATTTGCTGGGTCGTCTGTGAAATGCATTTGCGTTCTTGCTTTAGGATCGAAACTTGAAAGAGAATAATCCCATTTTGTTCTGTCGAGTTTGTCCCCATCAAACTCATCAAACCATGTTAAGTCATAGTTCTTTGGAACACCATTTGGCAGTGTTACATTAGGAACTCTTCCTTCACCTGTTTCTGCATAGACTGTTGCGAATGGCGCTAACAAACTTGTGCTTAAGATCAGGCTTGCTCCTAATACTCTTGCTCCTGCAATCATACCTTTTTGTTTATTACGTACTTTTTGCATATTTGTTCTCCTATTTCTTCTTTAATTTTAAGAAAGGAAATTCTGAAATCCCTTTCCTACATTAGACATTATCTAAACTGGGTAAGAAAAATTCCTGACAGACATATGAAATTAATCTATTAAAAGTATAGTTAAAATGCTAAATAAATATGATTTCGATTTAATTATAAAGAAAATATGGAGAGCAAAATTTCCTTTCATTTACAGAAAACCCTTCTTTTTAGTGGCAAAAACATTGCTAGAACGCTAAAAAAAGAGGTTAACTAGAATTAGTCTAATTCACCTCTCTAATAGTTCTACTTTTTGAACACAATTTGAAAAAAACTGAGTCGAATTTCTTCGACTCAGTTAAATTTTTATTATTCTGCTTCAGGAACTAATGCTTCTGGGAAGTGTTCACGCACAATTGCTGCACAACGATTACATAAAGTTGGAGCATCTTCTAATGTTCCTACTTCAATCTTCACAGCACGGCAACGTTCACATGTTTCACCTTTGGCATGTTCAACAACGACTTTCACGCCTTCGCCTTCAACTGCATTTGCAGGAGCTTCAACGCCTTCTTGAGCCACTTCTAATTCACTGACGATGAATAATTGAGCTACATTTGTGTTTAAGCCTTCTAACAAAGTACGAACTTCATTAGATGGATATAGCGTTACTTTCGCTTCGAAGTTCTTACCGATTAATTTCTCATTACGAGCTTCTTCTAAAGCTTTCAAAGCAGTGTTACGAACTTTGAAGAATTCAGCCCATTGTGCTAATACTTCTTCTGTATTTTCGTAGCTTTCTACTGTTGGGAATTCGGCTAATTGAACATAAGCTTCTTCTTCCTTCAAGTATTTCCAAACTTCTTCACTCGTATGAACTAAGATTGGGCTTAGTAATTTCGTTAATTTCACTAGGATATCGTAAATAACTGTTTGCATTGCACGACGTTCATAGTTATATTCATATTCGATATACACAACGTCTTTTGCAAAGTCTAAGTAGAATTGTGATAAATCAACTGTACAGAAGTTCATCACTGTTTGATAAATTGTTGAGAATTCATAGTTTTCATATGCTTCTTCAATTGTCTTCACAACATCATTGAAACGAATCATCATATATTGGTCAACACTTCTTAGGTCTTTAAATGCTACGGCATGTTTAGATGGTTCGAAGTCTGTAGTATTCGCTAACATAAAGCGCATTGTGTTACGGATCTTACGGTATGCTTCAGATACTTGGTTTAAGATTTCAGTACTGATACGTACATCTGATTCGTAGTCCACAGAAGATACCCATAGACGGATAATATCTGCCCCTTTTGTTTGCATTTCTTTTGCAGGCGAGATGACGTTTCCTAGGGATTTACTCATCTTCTTGCCTTCTCCGTCCATTACGAACCCTTGGGAAAGAACTGCTTTATATGGAGCTTTCTTATGAACCGCTACACTTGTTGTTAAACTTGAGTTGAACCATCCACGGTATTGGTCTGATCCTTCTAAGTATAAATCAGCTGGGAATTCTAATTCTGGGCGAATGCTTAATACACCAGCGTGTGAGCTACCTGAGTCGAACCATACGTCCATGATGTCCATTTCTTTTGTAAATGTGCCAGTTGGACTGCTTGGATGTGTGAATCCTTCTGGTAATAGGTCTTTTGCTTCACGCTCGAACCATACGTCAGAACCGAATTCTCCCACTAATTTCGCAACGTGTTCAATTGTTTCTGGAGTGATAATTGGTTCTCCGTTTTCACCGTAGAATACAGGAAGTGGAACACCCCATACACGTTGACGAGAGATGACCCAGTCGCCACGGTCACGAACCATGTTGTAAATACGTACTTGTCCTGATGGGTGGTACCATTTCACATCATTTTCAATCACATCTAAAATATCTTGACGGAAAGCATCGATTGACGCAAACCATTGTGGAGTTGCACGGAAGATAACTGGTTTCTTCGTTCTCCAGTCATGTGGGTAACTATGCACGAAATAGCTTAGTTTTAGTAATGAACCATTTTCAGCTAATAGGTCTGTGATGACTTTGTTTGCTTTTGCATAGAACATTCCTTCAAAACCAGGAGCTTCTGCAGTGTAATGTCCTTGGTTATCTACTGGTGATAATACATCTAAGTTGTATTTACGTGAATAGTAGAAGTCGTCTTCCCCGTGTCCAGGAGCTGCGTGAACTAAACCAGTACCGGCATCAAGTGTAACGTAGTCTCCGTTCATTACTAAAGATTCACGTTCATAGAATGGATGCCATGCTGTCGCATATTCCAATTCAGTTCCACGGAATTCTTTTAATACTTCAACAGATTCCCAACCTAATGTTTCAGCAAGTGAGTTCACTAATTCTTTAGCTACGACGAAGTTTCCTTTATCAGTTTTCACTTCAACATATTCATAGTCAGGATGCACGAAAATCCCTAAGTTTGCTGGAAGTGTCCAAGGAGTAGTTGTCCAGATGACAAATGAAGCATCCTCTGATACAACGCCTTTTCCGTCTTTCACTTTGAACGCCACATAGATTGATGGGCTTTCTACATCTTTATATTCAATTTCTGCTTCGGCAAGTGAAGATTCACTTGATGGAGACCAGTAAATTGGTTTTAATCCTTTGTAAATATAGCCATTCTCAGCCATTTTACCAAATACACGAATTTGTTCTGCTTCAAATTCTGGTTTAAGTGTTAAGTATGGATTATCCCATGTACCTGTTACTCCTAAACGTTTGAATTCAGCACGTTGGTTGTCCACTTGACGTAATGCGTATTCCGCACATAATTTACGGAATTCAGCGATTGATAACTTCTTACGGTCAACCCCTTCAGCGTTTGCTAACGCTTGTTCGATTGGAAGTCCGTGTGTATCCCATCCTGGTACGAATGGTGCACGGAATCCGCTCATTGATTTACTACGAACGATAAAGTCCTTAGAAATCTTGTTTAAGGCATGTCCCATGTGAACCGCACCATTAGCATATGGTGGTCCATCGTGAAGCACGAATGTTGGTTTGCCTTCATTCTTTTTCTGACGTTGTCCGTAAACGTCTGCTTCTTCCCATTCTTTTTGGTAATCTACTTCTTTTGTTGGTAAGTTTCCACGCATTGGGAATTCTGTTTTCCCAATTTGCAATGTTTCCTTCATCTTCATTGAATTTCCTCCTTTGTTTGACTGCTTTTTTCATCTTTTGACCACTGAGCATAAAAAAAGCCCCTGCCAGTTGCAGGGGCGAAATCATTTCCGCGGTACCACCCAAATTTACAAACAAATATTGTTTGCCTTGGTAAATTGTTAACGCCATTTAAGCGACTCTTCTTACTCTTATTCGTATTTCAGAAAAGTTTCTAAGAGATGATTCTTGCTATAAACAGGGACTGCCAATCTTCCACCAATAATTGGCTCTCTACAAAGTATATTTATACAATTTGTTCTCTTCATCGAATAGATAAATTTTACGCTATTTGAAACGATTTTGCAAGATTTTCCATCTACAAAAGAGAAAACCGGCTCACATTGTGAACCGGTTTGAGGGCAGACTATTTTTTCAAATGATTTGGACCGGTTAGGAGTGTCCAATGCATTCGATATTTTCGTTCATTCCTAGTCTCTTTTACCTTTTTTAGGAATGGCTAGGCCTAATCCACCAAGAGCTGCAAGAATTCCTCCAATGATTCCTGGAGTTACATCTTCTACCCCTGTATTTGGTAATGTTTCTTTTGCTTCACCTGCTGCAGGCGCTGGAGCTGGTTTATTTTCTCCTTGAGCTGCACTTGGAGCTGCTGCTACTTGTGTAGTAGGTGCTGCTGGAGTTGCAGGTGTTGTTGGTGTTGCAGGTGTTGCTGGAGTAGTTGGAGTAACTGGTGTTTCACTAGCAACAACTTTGAATGTAACTGCGTATAAACTGAAGTGTTTAACTTTAAGTGTAACGACTTTGTTTTCTCCGTTAGAGAATTCAACTTTTTCTTTCACTTCTTTTGTATCGCTAGTTACGAAGTATGCACCATCTACTTCTTTATCAACTGGGAATGTTACTTTCGCATCCCCTTCAACACGAACTGCTTTACCATCTTTGTCAACGAAAGTAATTTCATAACCTTGATATTCTTTTCCTTCAAGACCTTTAATTGTTTCGTTCACTTTTTCAACTTTAAGCATCTTGATGTTCTTATCAAGAAGTTTAGTTGGTACTTCAACGACTACTGGAGTATCTCCGTTTTCGTCTTCAAATCTCGCAATACCTTTTTCCTTATCAACCGTTACCTTCACACCATCTGTTTCGTATAGAGGTAATTCTACAGCTGGTTGGTCTGGTGTTGGTGTTGGTTCTGGGTTCGGAGTTGGCTCTGGGTTCGGAGTTGGCTCTGGATTTGGAGTTGGCTCTGGGTTCGGTTGAACTTCAGTTTCCTTAATTTCTTTCAAGCCTTCTACCAATTTACTAATTGCATTTGGTGTTAATAAGTTGCTTTCTGCAAGACCATTCTTGTATGCTTCAACCGCTGCTAAGTATTCTTTAGCATCTTTACGGTCAATCTTACGAACACGTTCTACTTCAGCGTTATATGCTGCTTCGTCTAATGGTTTATCATCTTCTACTGGAAGAACGAAGCGTAATTCTGCTGCTGAAATATGACCATAGTCACCGTATGTTTCATTACCTGTGAAAATAGCTTTCTTCACTTTGATTGGAGCATCGAAGTTAATGACTTTTGTCTTCGCGTTATTTGCCCAACCAGTAAAGTTGAAGTGATGTTCTTGGTCGTTTTCATCAAATACTGTTAGGCTACCGCTCATGACACGTCCGTTTGGTCCTGAAGGACGAGGAACATATTCAAAGCGAGTTGCTTCCATTGGTTTATGGAATCGAACAGTTAATGGTTTACCTAAGCTGTCTACTCCATAAGGTGTATGCCATAGTGAGTTTGTGCTGCCATCAAATGCATACCAAGGATTATCTTGTTCTTCAAATGGAGCTTCAACATCTTGAATATCATCCCAGTCTGGAGCGCTACGTTTCACTTCAAGAGCTTCTTTTGCTGCGTTCACACGTTCTACAAGAGCTTTGGCATCATCTACACTAATGTTTTCGTCTGCTTCTAATAAAGCTGCTACAGCGTCTTTATATGCATTCAACGAATCTTGTTTGTAGTTGCCGTTTACAATTGGAGTGTTCTTATCGAACGCTTCATCCACAAGCATCTTACCTGTTAACTTGATTTCTTCAATTTCAAGATTATCTAACATGAAGTCTTTATAACCTTTGAAGTTAATTTCGTTATTGTTTGAATCTCCTTTAGTATCTGCACCACGCGCATTTGAGTAAATACCGATCCAAGTATTTCCACCTTTTTCACCAGTAACATAGTAGCTTACTTTCTTAGGAGTTGATGAATTTTCCCAAGTGTTTTCTAAGTCGTATTTCGTTAATTTACTACGACGAGTATTTTCGCCATTACCGATTACGAATGAGTATGCTCCATTTGAACCTGCTTCATAATCAAAGGTTACTTTATAAGTCTTGCCTTCTTCGAAGCGGAAGTTTTGTGGAATTGTTTGGTAAACGAGTTTGTCATATCCTGATAAACCGTTTGTCTTCAATGACCAGTTGCCTTCGATTACGTCGTTGACTTTCTTACCGTTCCAGCCACGTTGTGTATACGGTTCGTGTTTTTCAGATAAGTGAGTACGGTTATCTTGTACGCCTTCAACATCCCCTACTACGAATGGGAAGATACCTTGAGGCACTTCTTCAAAGTCTTGTTTGAATTTACCATTTTCTGTGTCGTGTTTTTCGTTGTACATTACAGATTGGTTTTCAAATACACGAATTTCATCGAAGTAAGTTGCTGCTGCATCTGCATCACGTCCAAGTTCTAATGTCACGTTAGAAACATCTTCGCCTGTTGTGAAGTATACATACATGTTTTGGAAGTAACTTGTATTATCCACTGTCGCATTCTTCTTAAGTGTGTTATGCGCATGTGCTTGTACATAGTTTTTCGCAATTGATTTGTTTGTGTAGTTAGAAATTACTTTGTCGCCTACACGGATTGTGATATCTGCACGTGCATCGCTTCGGTTATCCACGCCCACATAAACAGCATATCTTGTATTTGGTTTCAAGTCTGTTAATCGTTGTTTCAATGTCACACGTTCAGTGTTTCCTTGAATACGTAACATTTCGTTAGCTCCTTGAGATTTCACGATTTCAGCATGAGCGCTGTCACCAGTTTTTTCCCAATGATCTAATGTTCCACTGTTGAAACCTTGGTCATAGATATGTAGCCCTTCACTCCATACCATTGTCTTCTTGCCTTGAGCAGCTTTGTAAAGTACATATGGTTGGTTCGCATCGCCAGTAATTTGAATCTTACGGTCTGCGCCGACTGTTAATTCTACAACATCTTTCTTACCTTGGTCTGTTAGACGGTAAAGGTATACTTTATCTCCAGTCCAATCTTCTGGAAGAGTCCATTCAGTTGTTCCACCTTCAGTCGTGTAGAAGTACATCTTTTCTTTGTCACCTGTTAAAGTTTTACCGTTTTCATCCCAGTTCCATGGTACTAAGTAGCTTCCGCCATTTTCGATCACACGGCCGTTTAATGTTGTGACACGTTTGCGGTAGTCTGGGCTGTTAGGGTCGTTTGATTGACGAACAATTTTTACTTCGTCCCCATTGTCATTTGTTAAATCAACTTCCATTTCTGGAGTCCACTTGTAGTTTTGACCATTATCGCTCATTGCGACTGGGTTTCCGTTCACCCATTTAGATACTTTGTAGTGTTGGAAGTACTTCGTCATAATGTTGTTTTCGAAGAGGTTACGAATATATCCTTCGTAGTCGCTTCGACCTTGCCATCCTTCGAAGTCTTTCATGTTATATCCACCTAGTAATGGATAGTTAGCAGCACCACCGTAGCTTGGATAGTCACCCACCCATGAGTCTTTTTGGTGGTTACGGATGAATCGAGTGATATTTGAGTTAATACCTTTCAATGTATATCCACCGTAAGTTAAGTCAGCAGCCCAGTGTTGGAATGTTGAGTCATATTCCGCACCGAAGCCCCACTCGATAGCCATACGCCAACCTTGAGCGTTTAATTCTTTAGCTAGTACGTGAGTTGGCCAAGCAGTGTTGTCCCCTGATTGTCCGTTACCCCAAACGTCCACATAGATGAAGTCTAAGTCGCCGCCAAGTTTTTCTCTTAATTCTTTCCAACGATCTAAACGTCCATGTGATAAGTCATATTCTGCATCAATGTTGATACCTTGGTCTAACCAGTTCCAACCGTACATATATGTTCCGTCAGAGTTTCTACGTAAAATCGCTTCGCTGAAGTATTTAGATTCAGGATATGTTTCAGAAGCATTGACGTGAATACCGATTTTAGCACCATATTCTTTTGCTCTAGCTAATAATTTCTTGAAGTCTTCAACGCCACCGATTCTCTTACCGATATCTGCATAGTTTAAGTGACCTGAGTCGTGACCTTCACTACCATATCCTTTAAGTAGGATTGATTGTCCTAATCCGTCTGTGTGTAAGTTAATCTTCTTAATACCATCTAATGTCATTAAGAATGGGTTTTGCGCTTGAGATGCGAAGTTCATCGCAATACGATACGCTACTAAATCTGGAACAGATTCTGCTCCTTTTGGATTGTTCATGATATTACGATATGCGATCGCACCATCTTGCCAGTCCACAACATTATCTTTGTTTAAGTCTTTTGTAATGACTACTTTAGAACTTGGTAAGTCTAATGTGTATTCTGGGAATACTAAGTTCTTATAAGCACGTTGATACCAGTAAGGTGAGCTTTGAATACCAATATAGTTTACGCCATCAACTCTTTGTAGGGCAGTTGTTATACGTGCAAAGTCATTTCCTTGGTATGTGAATTGTGAGTTACTCCAAACGGATGCTGCTAATTCATTTGAAGAAACAAAACCATACATGAAGCCATAAGCGTAATCATTCATCTTGCCTGTCTTCAAGTCTAAATGATAATCCCCTGCTCTATGTGTGTTTGTGGACATTTGCGCTCCGTCAAACTTCGCATTTTGTTTATTAGAACCTACAGAAACAAGTGTGTTCCCTGGAAATTCAATGGTTTGGATTAATTTTCGAACATTGTCGACTGGTTTACCCATTTCAACATTGTTTTTATTTACTACTTTTGTCACATCGAAATGCATTTCATTGCTGACTAATTGTAATTTCACAGTGATTTCAGCGTTGATGAATTCATCATCGTTTCTAACTGTCATTACATATTCTGCAGTAGTGTCATCAATTTTACGGTATTGAACTTCTGGAGTAACTAACACACCGTTGATTGACATTTTATCTAATTTTTGAACTTGACCTGTTAACGTTTTTCCATCTAATTCATATTCTTTAACACGTGGAAACGCCGTGTCGATGATGGCTTTTAATTGTTCTGATTGTAATGTTTCGTAATGAACATTTTGGTCGTTACGACGGAAACCATCGTCCACAGCTGGAGTTTCTTCTTCTGGTTTAATATTATCTTGGTTGTCCGCTTTGATCGATACAGAAGATAATTCTGTACCGTAAGTACCAGCTTTTAGGTAAACTTTATTGACATCCGCTAAAGCGTTCTTGACAGCTTCTGGAACGACTTCTGTGCTAAATAAAGATTGTCCATTATTTGTAGCGTTTAATTGACCGTCTTTCTTGTACACGATAGATAGGTGGTTTTCTTCACCTGCATTAGGTGCTTCTACACGAGTCTTGCTATACCATGTGTTTACACCTGGTCCTTTATATTGCCAGAACCAACCGCCCTTGTCATACCCTACAAAAATATTGTTATCATTATCTTTGTATTTTAGATATACCCCAAAGCGTGTTTCAGCTGGAGGAGTGTTTGCCTTTAACGTTAAGTCAACGCTTACATTTCCTTCCGCATCCGCTTGTAATCCAGCTTTTTCGAATAAAGCTTCATCTGCTCCATTGTTGTTAGCTGTTGTTGAAGTTAATTTGTTGTAGCGTACTCCGCCTTCTTCAACTACTTCAACATTCCCTTTCACACGGCTTACTGAGTCCCACTCTTTTTTCACTTCGGCTGTTGCTTCACGAGTTTCACCAGTTGCTTCACGAGTTTCACCAGTCGCTTCACGAGTTTCTCCCGTTGCTTCTGCGGCTGGTTTTTCCTCAGCTGGTTTAGCTTCAGCAGGTTTAGCCTCCGCTTTTTCGGTTGCTGCTTCAGTAGCTTTTTCTTCTACTTTATCAGTTGCCTCCGTGTTTGCAGCTTCTTTAGAAACTGCTTCTTTTTCTTCTTTTGGCGCTACTTCAGTTGCGTCAGCACCAGATTCTACTGCTGGTTTCTCTTCAGCAGTGGCTGCCTCACTAGCCGGCGTGTTTTCTACGGCTGTCGCTACTACCTCTGTTGCAGCAGCTTCAGTTGCAGAAACTGGTTGAAGTGTGCCAAAAAAGAAAGCCCCGATGATAACTGAACATGTACCAACAGTGAGCTTTCTAATAGAGAAGCGCTGTCTCTTCTCCATATTTTGACGATTATACATAATACCCCTCCTTAATATTATAAAAACGTTTCCATAATTAATTTTAGCACTATCTTTTAGGTGCTACTTGGACTTTTTTGCTCTTTACTAGTACTATTTTGCTATATTTAAAACGCTTTCATAACTTCTTCAAGGAATTAACAAAATTAAATCAAAAAGGCTCCTAGCAACCTTTGCTAGGAGTCTTCTTTTCGTTATTTTTGTCCCATATCTTTCACTTTCATAATACGAGTGATACTTGCTCTCTCGTTTTCTTCCAGCTTCATTTCGATAAAGTAAATCGTTTCTTCTAATTGTGGGATCAATCGATATTCAAGGGCGTTTACACGACGTCTTGTTTTCTCGATTTCATCTGCTAGCAGTTGACAAGTTTTTTCAATCTCCGTCAATTCTAGCAATTCATTTAATACACTTGAGATTTGTTCTACAGAATCATCAATCTCACTGTTGGAGTTTAAGTAACCATATTTAAAGTCACTTTCCTCCGTTTCATCTTTCACAGTGAAATGCATTTCTGGAACGTAAACACTCATAATGTTCTTTTCTTGAAGATCCAAGGATACGCTTTGTGGTGGAATCGCCACAAGTTCTTCGATAAACGCTTCTTCCAACGTTGCTTTTGCAAGAACGAAGCTCTTCATTCCTTCCACAAGACGACCTTCGACCGCCTCACGTAACGCATTGTTTTTTCGAATTAGTTCGATGAACTGACGCATTAACTCATCTTGTTTATCCTTTAGGAGTTTATGCCCCCTTTTTGACACGACAAGACGATGCTTTAATTTCGTCAACTCCATACGGGTTGGTTTGACATTCAATCGTGTCAAATGAATCACTCCCCTTCCGGAAGGTATTCATCTAATAACTCATCCTTAATACGTTTCAATTCCGTACGTGGAAGGATTGATAAGAGTTCCCATCCAAGGTCTAATGTTTCTTGGATAGAACGGTTCGTATAGAAACCTTGTCCAACATACTCACGTTCAAAACGTTCTGTGAACTCTACATATTTCTTATCTGTTTTCGATAATGCAGATTCCCCTAATACAACCGCAAGTTCTTTAGCTTGTTTACCAGTAGCATAAGCCGCGAATAATTGGTTCATCGTTGGTGCATGGTCCTTACGAGTCTTTCCTTCACCTGACCCTTTATCTTTTAGACGAGATAATGAAGGCAATACGTTAATTGGAGGTTGAATCCCTTGTTTATCAAGAGCACGGTCCAAAATAATTTGTCCTTCTGTAATATATCCTGTTAAGTCAGGGATTGGGTGAGTAATATCATCTTCAGGCATTGAAAGGATTGGAATTTGAGTTACAGATCCTGGTTTGCCTACGATACGTCCTGCACGTTCGTAAATTGTTGAAAGGTTTGTATATAAGTAACCTGGATATCCACGACGTCCTGGAACTTCACGACGAGCCGCTGAAATTTCACGAAGCGCTTCACAGTAGTTTGTCATGTCTGTCATGATAACAAGTACGTGCATTCCTTTTTCAAATGCTAAATACTCAGCTGTTGTCAATGCGATTTTTGGAGTCGCAATACGTTCAATCGCTGGGTCGCTCGCTAAGTTTAGGAACATCACTGAACGGTCAATCGCCCCTGTCTTACGGAAGTCTTCCATGAAGTATTCCGCTTCGTCGAAGGTAATCCCCATTGCAGCAAATACTACTGCGAATTTTTCGTCACTGTTTAATACAGTCGCTTGACGCGCGATTTGGGCCGCTAACTCTTTGTGAGGAAGCCCTGAGCCAGAGAATACTGGTAATTTTTGTCCACGAACAAGAGTGTTCAAGTGGTCAATCGCAGAAATCCCTGTTTGGATAAATTCATCCGGATAGTCACGAGAAACTGGGTTAATCGCTTGTCCGTTTACGTCTAAAGTCGCTTCTGGAAGGATTTCTGGACCGTTATCCATAACGTTCCCCATCCCATCGAAAATACGACCAATCATGTCTTCTGATACGTTTAATGATAATGGTTTACCACGGAAACGTACTTTTGTATCACGAATGTTGATTCCGCTTGGTCCTTCGAAAATCTGAACCATTGCTTTATCTTCGTTTACTTCTAGTACTTGTCCATGACGTAATTCACCATTTTGTAATTGGATTTCAACCAACTCATCATATTTAACGCCTTCGACTTGTTCAACCATCATTAAAGGGCCAACAACTTCACTAATCGTACGATACTCTTTAAGCATGTGTCATCCCTCCATGTTGAATTGTTTTTTCGATATCTGTTTTAATTTGCTCTCTGATTTCATCGAAACGAGCAATCTCAGATTCTGGAATATATTTTGAACGTGCGATACGGTCACGCACATCTTCTGTTCCGTCGATGATTTCAGCATAGTATGAACCAAGTTTCATCGCACGACGCGCTTCTTTTTCAAATGTCAAGATGAGCTCTAACATGCGATATTGTTTCTCACGAGATGAGAATGTATCGACATCGTCAAACGCATTTTGTTGTAAGAAGTCTTCACGAAGCATTTTAGCAGTCATCATAGTTAGACGGTCACGTTCAGATAATGATTCAAGACCTACTAAACGAACGATTTCTTCTAAGCTTGCTTCTTCTTGTAATGTGTTCATTGCATGTTGAACAAATTCAGACCAGTTTGCATGAACGTTTTCGTCCATGTATTTACCAACTTCTGGATCATACAATGAGTAAGACGTTAACCAGTTCATAGATGGGAAGTGACGTTTTTGCGCCAATGTTGCATCTAATCCCCAGAATACTTTGGCTACACGTAATGTATTTTGTGTAACTGGTTCTGATGTATCTCCCCCTGGAGGTGATACGGCACCGATTGCTGTAATTGTACCTTCACGGTCATCGCTACCTAATGTTTCAACACGTCCTGCACGTTCGTAGTATTCTGCGATACGGCTTCCTAAGTATGCTGGGTACCCTTCGTCCCCTGGCATTTCTTCTAAACGTCCAGACATTTCACGAAGCGCTTCTGCCCAACGTGATGTAGAGTCCGCCATGATGGCTACGTTATATCCCATATCACGGAAGTATTCCGCAATTGTGATACCTGTGTAAATAGACGCTTCACGAGCCGCTACCGGCATGTTAGAAGTGTTGGCGATTAAGATGGTACGTTCCATGATTGATTCACCTGTTGTTGGGTCAATCAATTCTGGGAACTCGTTCAATACGTCTGTCATTTCGTTTCCACGTTCCCCACAACCTACGTATACTACGATATCCACGTCAGCCCATTTTGCAATTTGGTGTTGCACCACTGTTTTACCAGCTCCAAATGGTCCTGGTACAGCTGCTGCTCCCCCTTTTGTTACTGGGAAGAAAGTATCGATAACACGTTGTCCTGTTAACATTGGAACTTCAGTGTTTTTCTTTACTTTATATGGACGACCACGACGTACTGGCCAACGTTGGATTAAGTTGAAATCACGTACGCCTGATTCTGTTTCGATTTGGTACACTGTATCTTCAATTTTGAAGTTTCCAGCTTCCACTTTTACTAATTTACCTTTCACACCGTAAGGCACCATGATTTTATGTTTTACAACTTTAGTTTCTTGTACATAACCGATAATGTCTCCGGCTTCTACTTCTTGACCTACAGTAGCAGTAGGAACGAATTCCCACTCTTTTTCACGGTCTAGTGGATCCACGTTTGTTCCGCGGACTAAGAAGTCACTTTGTGATACTTCTTTAAATTTATTGAGGGGACGTTGAATCCCATCAAACATTTGAGATACAATCCCTGGCGCCAATTCAACAGATAATGCTTCCCCTGTTGTTTCGACGGGTTCTCCTGGTCCAATTCCTGAAGTTTCTTCATATACTTGAATGGATGCAATATCTTTACGCATTTCGATGATTTCACCGATAAGACCTAGATGACCTACTCGACAAATATCTTGAATATTCGCATCTTCCATTCCTTCAGCAGTCACAAGAGGACCTGATACTTTTACGATTCTTCCGATCTTCACTGAGGTACCTCCCTTAGTTTCGTGTATTGGTTGGTTATAAGATGTTTTGTCCAACCGCTTTTTCTACATTTTCTTGAATTCTTGATTTTCCAATTCCTAAAGACCCTTTATGGTTCGGAATGAGGATGATGGCTGGTGAAATTTCCGCATCATAACGACGAATCGTTTCCGGAATTTGACTAGCAATAGCTTCCGTTACATAAATGATGCCGACTTCATCTTCAGCAAGTTCATCAATCATCTTGCGTGCCGTTTGCGCTTCGTGGCAAGGGAACACGTTAAATCCTAAAATTTTAAAAGGAAGGATGGAATCTTTGTCGCCAACTACGGCAATTTTATGAGACATAAACTGGTCGCATCCTTTCTCTTAATTGTTCTTCTGTAAACTCATTGTCCACACCCACAAGTAATAGACGGAGGTTTTTGACTTCCATCTCAAGCGCATGAATATACGCAAGACTTGGCAATGGTCCAAATGGTTCAAAAGTCGCTTCTTCTAGAATCTGATGAATCAATTCTTCTTTTAATAATTCCAATGCAAAGACTGGATGTTCTTCCTGTTCTAAAATCGCAACAAACTTGTCATAGTATGGAACATGACGATAAAGGTCAACAAGAGCCTCTGTGCCCTTTTCAAGCACTTCGTCGATTAATAACGTCTTATCTACAGTACCTTCGCTAGACAATACCCCAATTAAGAATGAGCGTGATTGTTTTTGCTTTGTGGCACGAATTAACGTTGTGATGTTTTCCATATCAATCATAATGTTCACGATTTGATGGATGACCTCTTGATTCATTGTACGGTCGATGAGTCGAAGATGTTTGAAATAGTAGCGATCCATAAATACATCGGCTGCTTCTAGGCGACCAAAGTTTTCAAAATCGGCATACGCTTCACGAACCCCTTCAATCATGATATCTGGTACATCAAGTGAATCTTGAGTTTCGACTAATTGATTTAAGGTTTCGAAGGAATAACGTCCTAACGGTACACATAAATGTTTTAAGTCTTTTCCAGAGAACTTCGATTTCAGAAGAACTTTTAAATTATGGTAAGTGTAACGAATCGAGAATACATCAAGGAGTGATGCATCTGGAATGAGTTCTAATACCTCATCATAGTTGCGTTTCAAATGGGCATCTAGGACCGGGTCGAACTGTCTTGATTCGAGAACTTCTTGTTCATCTACCTCATAACTTGTCTTTTGCAAGGCTTCTAATGCTTGTTGTAAGGATTTAGATACGAGAATCCCATTCAATTGTTCCTTGGACAGTAATTGCTGTTCAAGAATACGAACGGTCGTATTCACTCCTGAATAGGCTAAATCATTCATTCCATCCCTCCTTACCCAATGAATGCTTTTCTAGCTAAGATAGGTGAATATTCTTCTTTTAAATCTTCAATTAATGCTTCGAATAAATAGTTATATTCGATACCTTCTTGTTTCAACACAAATCCAGCTTTCTTTGGAAGGGTTGCTTCGTCGATGTTAACAAAGGCAAATTGCGAAGTTAATGCATGTTTGTCTTCATCGCTCAAACGAGAAACAGTGTCTTCTCCAAAAGTAAGTGTTGTTGGTTGTTGTTTTGGTAATTTGCGAATAGCTGACTCGATAAAGAGACGTAATGTTTCCCCGCTCCAGGTAGACATTACTTGTAGAACGTCCTCAAATACACTTTCAAGAAGTTCACGTTTGACGCGCAAGACTTCTTTTTTACTTGCGTTCAAAATAGTCTGTTGCTCTTTTTCGTATTGTGATTTTGCTTCTTGTTTTAATGCAGTTTTCTTCGCCATTTCTTGTTGCGAATATTGTGCATTCATTTGATTGATGCGTTCTTCTTGTTCTTTAGTAGCAACCTCAATTCGCTGCTTTGATTCTTTTTCTAAATCCGCTAGAATAAGTTGTTTTAGTTGCTCTAAATCTTTCAAGAATACCCCTCCTCTTAACCTTTGTTAATGATAATTAAGATAGAAGCAAGTAATCCTAAGATTGCGTAAGTTTCAACCATTGCGGCAAAGATAATCCCTTTAGTAGATTCTTCAGGTTTTTTCGCTAAGATTTGTACACCTGCTGCTGCTACTTTACCTTGGGCAATCCCTGAGAATAAACCAGTGAATGCGATTGGTAAAGCTGCCATGAATAAGTATAACCCAGCTGCTAAAGTCATTGAAGCTGACATGTTAATCATGATGAAGAAGGCAACGATGAATCCGTAGATCCCTTGTGTACCAGGTAATAGTTGTAAGATTAATGCTTGAACGAATTTTTCAGGTTGTTCTTTAATTAAGGCAGCAGCTGCTTCGCCGGCAATCCCTACCCCTTTTGATGATCCAATCCCTGAGAAGATAATGGCAATTGCCATCCCTAGAGCAGCAAAGATTTGCCCTCCACCATTTTCAGCGAAAAATGTTAACCAGTTTGTCATAATTATATTTCCTCCATTTATTCTGATTTCTGTTGTTTAATATCAACGTATTTTTCATATGTTTTGAACGGTTTTAATGCGCGTCCGCCACCGTCGTAAAATTTACCAAAGAATTCAACGAACTGTAGACGTAAGCCGTGAACGTAAGCTCCAAGGAATGAAAGGAAAATATTCAACCCTTGTAAGGCTACGATTAAGAAGATACCTGCTGTGAAACGTGCAATTGGTGGAAGGAATCCTACCAACATATTGAACGCACTTGCGATACTTCCTCCTGATACAGCTAGCGCCATTAAACGTGTGTAACTCACGACGTCTGCTACGTATCCACTAATTCCGTACAAGTTATATAGACCGCTCGCTAAACCGCCCCACTTGTTTTCGCTCGATAGGACAGTTACGACTACAATCGCAACGGCTGCAATAATCGCAATCGATGAACCGATTGTCGCAATCCAAGAAATATTGAGTACCATTGAGCCTAAGACATAAAGAATGATTCCCGTAATAATCGCTAACCATCCTAGATGACTCGTATAGGCATCAACATAAGCTTTTTTCTTTAGATTTGAGTAAGCCCCAAGTGATAAGCCGACCATAATTTGAATAACCCCGAAGATAATCGATAAGATCATAATCGTAATGAGGTCTTTTGAAAGTGATAGTGGCTGGAATGGTAAATCCGCACCGAATGCTGATCCAAAAATAATCCCCCAGATCATTACTGGGTAGCTTAGTAAGTGGAAGAACTTCAAGTTGCGGTTCATTCCTTTATCAAAATGGAAGAACTTCAACATGATGAATGTTCCCAACCAGAGAAGCGCTCCGTAGCCTAAGTCCGCTGCCATCATCCCGAAGAAGACGAGATAGAATGGTGCTGTATAAGGCGTTGGGTCTAATTCTCCGTATTTTGGTAATCCATACATTTCTGTTAGATTTTCAAATGGTTGTAAGAAGGCATTGTTTTCTAAAACCGTTGGCACTTCTTCGTATTCTTCTTCAGCAATATCTAGTGGTAAGAAGACATATTCGCCTTCTCCTAACTTTTCTTTGAGTTGAACTTCAACGTCATCGACTGATTTTGTAGTTAACCACCCTTGAAGCACGAATACATGTTGACCATTCACCAATCCATTTTTGGCTTGTTCTTTTTGTAATTCGTTATAAGTAACTTCCGCAGAAAGCTGTAACTTGCGAAGAAGGTCTTTTTCTTCTTGTAAGTCCTCTAACACTTTCTTCTTAGCATCCACAACTGCTTGTTGCGCTTTAAGATTTTTCTCCAACTCAACAGAAGGAGCTTCTTCAAACGCATACCATACAATACTGAAGTGTGCTTTCGCTAACTCTTCTTTGGCAGCTTGTTGTGCTTTTCGTGGATATGTCACCAATAACCCGATTTCTTCACGTGTGTGATACACTTCGTGAACAGAAATCAATTCGCTCTCTTTCAAACCATCCAAGTACGCATTATCCGTTGCTTGAGGAATCGTCCCCATTTTCGTTTTCGTATATGGATGTTTAAAGATATCTTTCGGATAGAAATCAAGGGCGCTCCACTTACGAAGCAAAGCCTCTTTCTCACGAAGTTCTTTTAATTCGTCATCCTTTTTACGAAGCGTGTTACGAATACTTTCAACATGTTCCACTAATGCATCAGTGTCCCAGTTTTGTACTTCTTTTTGTAATTCAGAAAGTGTAAATTGCTCTTTTGGCGTTTTTAACTTTTGAATTAATGACGGTTGCTTTTGATTTTTTTCGACAAAAGTAATAGCCGCATGAATCCCTTCGAATTTCTGTTGAAGAGCGTTCATCCCCTCTGCATCAGCTTCTTTTAAAGCGATGGAATTTTCGGTAAATAGTTCTTTCGCCTGTTCTAGCGAGGTTACTTCTAAAGATTGTAATTCTTGAATAGCATCCAATAGGTCATTTTGTTTGTCCGTTGGGGCAATCAACATCACCTTATTCATTTTAGCTATTGCCATATCTCTTCAACACCTCCTTCACAGTATCCTGAACTAAATCCTGTTTCAGATGATTGAAACGTTCTTTCAGCGCAGCAATTTCTGCTAATTCGTCTTCTTTCACTTTCGCTTCGAACTCTGCTTTCTTTTGTTGATTTTTTTCTTTCAACTCAGCTTTGTAGACTTCTAACGAATGTTCCATATTCGATTTAGCTTCGTTCACTCGTTGATCTGTCGCAGCATTCGTTTCGGATAATTGTTCCTCGAACTTTTCCTTCAACGCTTTTGCTTCAGACTCAATGGCCAAAACAGAATTTAGAATCTCTTGACTCATGTGACACCTCCAATCCATTCGCTTTCACGAATAGTAAAATGCTTTTCTTTACTATTATAAACTTTATTTTGCTTTCATTCAAACGTTAATTTCCCATAATCTCAGGCAAACTCAAACTTTATAAATAGGAAGAAACACATCTTTTTTCGAAAAACTTTTTCTTTTCTATTGCATTTTAGAACATTTGTTCGTATAATAAATATGCAAACAAATGTTCGGAGGTATCGAAAATGGAACAACGCAAATCAACATTTACATCATTTATCAAACCATTCATTAATAAACTACAAGTCTCTCAAGAAGAATATGAAGAAAGAGATGTGTTCTTTAAACCAACTGTCATGCCACTGATCGACGTGGTTGAACAAATTCACCACAGCTTCTACTTCAAGAAACCAATCGTACTCCACTTTGAGAAATACGATAACGCTGGGAATTTAGTGACATTCACAAAGAACGGTACAATCAAGAGCCCTATCCAAATGAATAATCACTTTGTGTTCCTAGAACAAGGATCAAACATCACTCACATCTTGAATGTGGAACAAATCGTCGCTTGCATGGAATTAGATTAATCCGCCATTACCATATTTGGTAATTACCAAATATGGTAATGTTTTTTTGTTATCAAATTGATTCAAGGCTAAAATGTCCAAATATGGACATGTCCATATTTGGACTTTTTCGATTAAGACAATATAAAAAATGCACTCACAAATGCTGGGACTGACCCCAAAAAGTGAGAATTTAATAAAAACACCCTAGGGCTACCGTCTCCGGTATTCAACCGGAGACAGGTAGTCCAATTTTTGTTGGATTCTATTTTCATTATAATATTTGATGTAATTTTCTACAATTTGAATTACAATAGAAGATGAAGTTATTACTTCATCTTTTATGTAGAAAGCTTCGCACTTTAGGGAAGAATGGAAGCTTTCGATGGGCGCATTATCTGCGGGTGTCCCCTTACGGGACATACTGCGGATAATGTACATAAATTGTAGTATTCGGCGGAAGTATAAACGCTGCCTTGATCACTATGTAGTAGAACACCCTTAGGTAAGTCAATTTGATTTAAAGTATCCAATACAAACTTAGTATCTTGTTTAGAACCAATTGTATAAGCTAGTATTTCTCCGTTGTATAAATCCATAATCGACGACAAATATAATCGTTTAGGGCCGAAAGGTAAATATGTGATATCAGTAGTCAACTTTTGCATAGGTTTATCCGCTGAAAAATCTCTATTCAGAGTATTGCCAGTAATTGAGAAAGGTTTACCTATTTTGATAGCTTTTTTCGTTTTCACGGCACAATTCCAACCATTTTTCTGCATAATCCGCTGCACAACCTTATGGTTAACAATCTGATTTAATTCCTTCTGAATCAAATGCTTAATCTTTCTGTACCCGTAAATAAATTTGTTTTTCTTACAAATTTTACCAATAGTTTCCTCGATAACGGTTGGAGAAAAGTCTTTCTTTTTCCATCGGTAGTAAGTAGATATGGGTACATTAAGGCAAAAACAGATTAAATGAACTGTATATTTACCTTTCAATTCTTCTACTAATTTTACAACTGCTTGAGGCGACACTTCCTTTCCAATTCCTTGTATTTTTTTAATATTTCTATTCAACTTCTTTTCTTCGTAATTCTAATTTTAATTGATCGATTTCAGAAAGTTTAGCCATTCCTTTTTCATAAGAATATTGTTTACCCACCTGTTGGTGGAAACGATGTGTTTCTCCATTTTTATACCATCTAAACCATGTTTCTACTTGCGTTTTGTTTTTAATGTTTAACTCCTGCATTACTTGTTTTGTACTATATCCCTGTAATTTCATTTCTACGGCTTTATTTTTAATATCGGCTGAATAAGCAACACGATTTTTAACCATAAAAAGACACCTCCATGCGTATTTGATAATATTGTACCAAATCCAACTTGGAGGTGTTTTTATTTAATTCTCATTTACGGGGGTCAGTGCCTGCTATTGTGAGTGCATTTTTTTGTAGTGGTTTGTTGATTTTAGTTGAGCTCGAAAAGGCATAGGCTCAAGCCTTTTCTCACATCCTATACAGTTGAACTCGGGCTCACAGGACTGACGTCCACTTCCTGATATGTCCGCACGACTTGTTCCAAGTCCCTTGCGTCATATCAGTCCAGTGATTCAGTCCTGATCGTTCGCCCTCGTATCCTATAATATCGGAGCGAACAACCTAGAGAACTTCTGTTTAAATCTCTTCCAGCGGTCTTGTTTTTCGAAGTATTTTTCGTTGGCGATGGTACAGTTCTTCAAGTCATGCACGAAATCTTCCTCGACTTGTTTAGCGAACTGTTCGTTATAAATAAAGGCATTCACTTCGAAGTTTAAACGAAAACTTCTCATATCAAAGTTGGAGGTCCCAACGGTTGCCATTTCACCATCAACGACCATTGTTTTGGCATGAAGGAATCCTTTTTGATACACGTAAATCTTCACGCCTGATTTCAATAATTGGCTTGAATAATATTCTGTCGCGCGATAAACGACTGGATGGTCCGGCTTACACGGAATCATCACGCGTACGTCCACTCCAGACATCGCAGCAATACTTAATGCCTCTTGAATACTCTCATCTGGGATAAAGTATGGAGTTTGAATCCACACTGATTTCTTCGCCATTAAGATCATCTTAATCAGACCTAGTTTAATTTTTTGAACATCACTATCCGGACCTGTCGATACGATTTGAATGGTATTCTCGCCTTCAGAATCGATTAAGGGGAAATACTCTGGAATGAACTCTCGTCGTCTATCCTCTTTTACCGCCGCATTCCAATCAACAAAAAAACGAGATTGTAATGAATAAACGGCATCTCCACAAATGCGAAGATGGGTATCACGCCAAACGCCAAGCGGGCCTTTCCCTAAGTACTCATCACCAACATTAAATCCACCAACATAGCCTACTTTACCATCGATAACAACAATCTTACGGTGGTTACGGTAGTTGATACGCCAGTTAATAAATCCTAATGTGTACCCGAAGAAGGCAACAGAATGACCACCAGCTTCATGCAATCTATTCCAGAAAGCATTGCGTGTCTTACGTGAACCTAAGGCATCATAAATCACCAGAACTTCAACGCCTTCTTGCGCTTTTTCAATCAATAGTTCCATGATTTCTTTGCCAATTTCATCCTGGTTAAAAATGTAATACAAAATATGAATGTGGTGCTTTGCACTCTTAATATCTTCTTTTAGACGGTCAAACTTATCTTTTCCATCTATAAATATCTCCACATCATTATTGTCAGTAATAATCGCATCATCGGCTTCAAGGAAGAATGATGCCAAGTCTTCGTGATGCGTACTCTTAAAACGAAACTTCGCAGTACCTGTTTGTTCCTTCTTATGCGCTAGTTCAAGCTGTTGTTGCTCTACTAGTTCTTGCAGGCCCACTGTTTCTTGCGCACGTAAATTAAAGATACGTTTTTTTCGGATACGACGCCCAAAGAAGAAGTAAATGATAAATCCGAGAACTGGAAGCATTACAAGGACAATGAGCCATCCCCAAGTTGCCGCTATTTCACGAGGTTCACGGAAAACTGTAATCACAGCAGCAATCGTATTTAAGAAAATAATGATATAAAGAATCGAACTAAAAACTCCCATTTGTTCTCCTCTCAAATTTTAAAGAAAAAAGACCACGACGAATCAGGGTCTTTCTCTTTTTTACTATTAATCGTTTAATAAATGTGATTGTTCGCGACGTGATAAGAAACGTGTTCCTTTTGGAATATATAGCGAACGTTTCACGTAAATTGGTGTTACTAAAAGTACAAGTGTCACTACTAATGTCACTACAAAGTTCATGCCAAAGCCGAAGAACCCTTGTGCTAGGGCTACTTTCTCAGCTGAGAATAGAGATGGTGCACCGATGGCTGTACCAATGGCATGGAAACCATAGCTGACAAAAGTTGCGATAAAGCTTGCTGTTACAACGTTTAATGTTGTTGATGACGTACGCGCATTGAAGGCTGTACGAACGGTGTTACGTGCAAAGAATCCTGCAACGCCCACGAATCCGTATGCCATCACTGAATCGTGGAAAGGCACCATAAAGTATCCTGCTCCACTTGGATGAATGAACATATGGATGACACCGAACAACACGCTCGCAATGCATCCCCATACTAAACCGCGACGTAATGCCACGAAGATTAATGGGATAATCGCAAGGTCTACGACAAATGGAAGTGCCTCTTGTGGGATAAACGATAATACCGCACTTACCACAACGGCCCCAAGTACTTCAAGTAAGATTTTAACTGCTTTTGAATTCATTCTAATCTCCTTAAATTCAATTATTTCTTATAGTTCGAAGCTTCCATAATCATCGGAAGGATGACTGGGCGACGTTTTGTTTTATCAAATAAGTAACGACTCAACGCGTCTCTGACTTCTTGTTTTAGGCGTGGCCATTCGAAATCATCGCTTGCTAAGTTTTCTTCGACAACATCTGTCACAATCTTTTGCGCTTCTGTTAAGAGTTCTTCACTTGTCTTCATATACACGAATCCGCGTGAAATAATTTGTGGTCCGCTAAGGATTTTTCCTAGACGTCTTGAAATCGTCACAACCGCAACGAACACCCCGTCTTCAGAAAGAATCTTACGGTCTTTTAGAACGATATTTCCGATATCTCCAACACCGATTCCGTCTACTAAGACATTTCCTGCTGGAACTTGTCCTGTAACGCTCATGCGGCCGTTTTCGATTTCCACGACATCCCCTTTACCAGGAATGAAGATGTTCTTATATGGAATTCCTAATTCATTCGCAAGTTCTGCATGCGCTAAAAGGCTGCGATACTCCCCTTGAACTGGGATGAAGAATGTTGGTTGAAGTAAGTTCATCATCAACTTCAAGTCGTTTGGAGTTGCGTGACCACTTGATTTCTTGCTGTTGGCCATTTCGAACACTTCCGCATCCGCACGGTAGATTAAGTCTTTTGTGCGAGCGATTTGTGTTTCCATTGCTACAGATGGAGTTGTTGCGATATACACTAAGTCGCCTTCGTGTAAGTTCACTTGACGGTGACGTCCAAGCGCCATCTTTTGCAAGGCTTTAATTGGCTCTCCAGCATTTCCAGTTTCAAGGATGACTAATTCATCATCGGCTAATTTCTTCATTTGATTGAAGTTTACGATTAACTCTTTATCTGGAACTGTTAATTTATTCAAGCTTAATGCGATATTGACGATTTCTTCAAGCTCAGATCCTGTTAGGAAAATCTTGCGGCCTGACTCGTAAGCAGCATTGATGACTTGTTGAATACGTAAAATATTACTTGCAACGCAGGCAACGATAATACGGCCTTCTGCATTCATGAATGTTTCTAGCATCGTTTCAGCCACTTTACGGTCGCTGACGTTTTCAACAGTGCTTTCTGCGTCACTTGAATCGCTAAGTAGTGCTAGTACATAGTCTTCACCTACATCTGCGATACGTCCAAAGTTTGTTTGATATTCCACTGCAGCACTTTGGTCGAACTTGAAGTCCCCAGTATACACAATATTTCCTTCACTGGTCTTAATGACAATCGCTAATGAATCTGGGATTGTGTGCGTAGTTTTAAAGAACTTCACGGTTGCGGTTGGAAAATCAATCTCTGTATTTTCTGTCACTTCATGATAGTCGCTAAATCCTTTAACGACGTTTGAAGAGTCAACATAGTATTTTGCAAGAGCAATCGTTAGTTTTGAACCGAATACCGGAGCATCAATGTTTTGTAAGAAATAAGGCAAGGCTCCTACTGCATCGGCATGTCCGTGTGTTAAGAACACCCCCGCAATACGATCTTTGTTTTCTTCTAAGTATGTGAAATCAGGAATGACAACATCAATCCCTAATAGTTCGTCTTCAGGATAGACAAGACCGCAATCTAAGACGAAGATCTCTTCTTCCACTTCAACGGCATATAAGCTCTTACCGTTTTCTCTCACACCACCAAGTGCGATGATTTTAATTGAACTCATGGTTTACCTCTCATTTTCTATTATTTAAATTGATTCCTCTGGGCAGATTTATCCACCCTATATACTCTATAAGAATATCATATTTGTCGTTTTTTTGCGAATATCAAAGAATCTAAGAAGTGCTCTATTGCTGTACTTTTTGAAGAAACAAAAAAGCCCCTGCAAAATGCAGAGGCTAGAAAAGAAAGATTATTCTTTATCTTCTTTTGGTAATAATGCTTTACGGGATAAGTTGATACGTCCTTGTCCGTCGATTTCAATAACTTTAACAGTCACTTTGTCGCCTAGAGAAAGTACATCTTCTACTTTACCAACGCGTTCGTGTGCTAATTCAGAAATATGAACTAATCCATCTTTTCCTTTAGCGATTTCTACGAATGCACCGAATTTTTCGATACGGCGTACAGTTCCTTCGTACACTTGACCTACTTCGATTTCACGTGTTAAATCTTCGATGATTTCTTTTGTACGTTGAATCATAGCAGCATCTGTAGAAGCGATAGATACGTGACCTTCTTGGTCGATATCGATTTTAACGCCTGTTTCGTCGATGATAGCGTTGATTGTTTCACCACCACGTCCGATAACCACTTTAATCTTATCAGGGTGGATCGAAATCATTTCAATCTTAGGTGCATATGGGCTTAACTCTTTACGAGGTTCAGAAATAGTTGATGTTAATTCTTCAAGAATTTCAAAACGTGCTTTCTTCGCTTGTGTTAAAGCTTCACGTAAGATTTGTTCTGTAATCCCTTGAATCTTAATATCCATTTGAAGAGCTGTAATTCCGTCTTTAGTTCCGGCTACTTTAAAGTCCATGTCTCCTAAGTGGTCTTCTAACCCTTGGATATCTGTTAGGACTGTGTAGTTTGTACCGTCTGAAATAAGACCCATCGCAATCCCTGCTACAGGCGCTTTAATTGGCACACCGGCAGCCATCAATGCTAATGTTCCCGCACAAATACTTGCTTGAGAAGAAGAACCGTTTGATTCTAATACTTCTGATACAAGACGGATTGTGTAAGGGAAGTCTTCTGGACTTGGAATAACTTGTTTCAATGCACGTTCCCCTAACGCACCATGACCAATTTCACGACGGCCTGGGCTACCAGCACGACCAACTGAACCTACAGAGAATTGTGGGAAGTTGTAGTGGTGAATGAATCGTTTTCCTTCTTCGATTCCTAAACCATCAATCACTTGGTATTCTCCAAGAGGTGCAAGCGTTGCTGAAGTTAATGCTTGCGTTTGTCCACGAGTGAATAAACCAGAACCGTGAACACGTGGTAATAAGTCGATTTCTGAAGATAATGGACGAATTTCGTCAATCTTACGACCATCAGGACGTACTTTTTCTTCAGTGATTAAACGACGTACTTCGTCTTTTTCTAAGTTATCAACTAATTGAGAAACTTGTTTTAGAAGGCCTGCTTTTTCTTCATTTTCTTCTAACACTGCTTCGAAATGCTCGATAGCTGTTTCTTTTACTTTTTCGATATTTGCTTCACGCGCTAATTTTTCTTCTGTTTGAATCGCGTGAACCATCGCTTCGCTGAATAAATCTTTTACTTGTGCTTCGATAGCTGGATCGAATGAAAGTAAAGTCACTTCCATTTTTTCTTTACCAACTTCGCGAACGATTTCTTCTTGGAAAGCTACTAATTTTTTAATTTCTTCGTGACCGAATAATAATGCACCAAGCATATCTTCTTCGTTCACTTCTTTAGCTGAACTTTCTACCATGTTGATGGCAGTTGCAGTACCAGCTACAGATAATTCGATATCTGAATTTTCTTTTTGTTCTGTTGTTGGGTTAATGACGTATTCACCGTTTACACGACCTACGTCTACTCCAGCGATTGGTCCATCAAATGGAATATCTGAAATACATAATGCTAATGAAGAACCAAACATTGCTGCCATTTCTGGTGGACAGTTAGGATCTACTGACATTACAGTATTTGTGATTTGTACTTCGTTACGGAACCCTTCCGCAAACATTGGACGGATTGGACGGTCGATTAAACGCGCTGTAAGAGTTGCATGTTCACTTGGACGGCCTTCACGTTTGATAAAGCCTCCAGGAATTTTACCTGCTGCATACATTTTTTCTTCGTAGTTCACTGTTAACGGGAAGAAATCTGTATCTTTTGCTTGTTTTGTACCAACAGCCGCTGTTAACACAACAGTATCACCGTAACGTACTAATACAGCACCATTGGCTTGTTTTGCTAATTGGCCGATTTCAACTGTTAATTGACGTCCGCCCCAGTTGTAGCTAAAAACTTTCTTTTCTGACATAACTAATCTCCTTTTCTCTTATTTGCGTATCTTCCAGACCTACTTTTAGAAATAAAAACGTTCGACACATTCGGGCGCTTTTATTTCTAAAGTAAGATGACACTAGAAGATACAAAGTTTGTCATACAGAGTCATTTTATCATATCTGCCCATTAAGTACTATTCTTTTGCGATAAAAAAAGACGAGTGGCCTTTCTCCCCATATGGCGAAGAAAACCACTCGTCTTTATTGTTGAATTTTATAATGTCACAACATTTCCTTGTTCGAAAATAGTGAACTCTTTTGTTTCAAGGTTTGCTTCTAAGCGTGCTTCGAATTCTCCTGAAGCGTCCTTACGTGTAATCACGATTGTGTTTTCACTTGGTGTTTCTACTTCAAAAGAACCTTCTAAATCAAACGCTTTGGATGTGTTTCTGAAGCGTAATAAGTTGATTAAACGTTGTACGACTGGACGTTCTACTTCACGGTCGATTTCCTCTACTGTGTAGTAGTGACGGTTGATGTTACGTCCTTCTTTTGAAGATTCTAATAACTCGATGTCATTTTCCCCAGCAAGTAATCCAACATAGTAAATTTGTGGAATACCAGGTGCAAAACATTGCAATACACGTGCTAATAAGTAACTTGCATCATCATTTCCTAAGGCACTGTAGTATGTGCTGTTGATTTGATAGATATCTAAGTTATTGTATTTTTCACTTGAGTAAATACGTTTTACGTTGGCACCTACGTCGTATAATTTATTTGAAGTGTAATCTAACTCTTCATCTGTTAATAAGTCTCTAGCATCTACAACCCCGATACCATCATGCGTATCTAAAGTTGTAAATTGTTTCATTGGACTCATTGAAAGCCAGTTTGCTAAACGATTTGATTTCCCTGAGTATAGTGAATATAAGACTACCATTGGCAATGCAAAGTCATAAACGAAGTAATCATGGTCAGCAATCTTCATTTGAATTGAATAATGCTCATGAATTTCAGGAAGCAATTCTACTTGGTATTTCGCTGCTTCATCACGTACTTCATTTAATAAATCCCAAATATCTGGTTCTACGAAGAAGTCGTTTGTATCGAGTTTTTTAATCGCATATGCAAAGGCGTCTAAACGAATTAATGAGCAACCGTGGCTTGCCATGTCTTTAATCGTTTCACGAATAAACTCTTTCACGATTTCTTTACGAACATCAAGGTCGATTTGCTCTTCCCCGAATGTGTTCCATACTTCTTCTGTTGTTCCATCGGCAAAATGAACCGTTTGGAATGGTGCTTTATCTTTACGTTTATAAATTAAGTCAATATCCGCTTGGTTTGGACGTCCTTCTGGGAAAAACTCATGAATACGAATAAACATATCTTTGTAAGGTGAGTTCTCGTGATTTTCTTTAAAATCTTGGAAGAACTTAGACTCACGAGAAATATGGTTAATCATGAAGTCAAACATTAAATAATATTGTTCCCCTAGAGCATCCACATCTTCCCAAGTTCCAAGTGATGGGTCTACGCGTGTGTAGTCACTTGGAGCAAATCCTCTATCCCCTGTTGATGGGAAAAATGGTAATAAATGGACCCCACCAATGGCGCCTTGGAAATATTTATCCAAAACGCCTTTTAAGTCCTTCATATTGCTTCCCATGCTGTCTGAGTAAGTGATCAGCATTGCTTCGTTTTTAATTTGCATGGAATTCACCGTGTCCCTTCATTCAATCGATTTAGTTTAATTTCCAAATGTCACGGTTGTAGTCTTCGATTGTACGGTCACTTGAGAAGAAGCCAGCCATTGCGATGTTTGTCACCACTTTAGCATTCCATTCGTCTCTGTTCTCGAAATCGCGATACATACGTTCTTTTGTTTCAATGTAATCTTCTAAGTCTAATAATGTCATGAACCAGTCTTTTGTTGTTAATTCTTGGTATAGACGTTCTAGACGTTCTTTGTTTCCGACTGCAAGTAAAGCGTCACTCTTCACGAATTCTACTAATGGACGGATTGCGTCTCTCTTCGCAAATTCACTAGCGTTGTAATCGCCTTTTTCATAGTGCGCAATAACTTCATCACTCTTTTCACCGAAGATATAGATGTTGTCGTCACCCACAAGTTCGTGGATTTCCACGTTCGCACCATCTTCAGTACCAAGAGTTAATGCCCCGTTTAGCATGAATTTCATATTTCCTGTTCCGCTGGCTTCTTTTGAAGCAAGAGAAATTTGTTCAGAAATATTACATGCTGGAATTAAGTGTGTTGCAGCTGTTACGTTGTAGTTTTCAACCATTACAACTTGTAAGTGTGGGCTTACTTCTGGGTCATTTGCGATTAATTCAGATAATGAAAGAATTAAATGAATCACGTCTTGTGCAATGACATACGCAGGAGCTGCTTTACCACCAAAGATAATTGTAATTGGTCTTGCTGGAATGTTTCCGCTCTTGATATCTAAATATTTATGAATCACATATAAAGCGTTCATTTGTTGACGTTTATATTCGTGCATACGTTTGATTTGAATATCAAAAATAGAATTTTCATTCACTGTGATACCTTGTTTTTCTTGTAGGTAAACACTTAAACGTTTCTTGTTATCACGTTTAATCTTGTCTAATTTTTCGCGAACAATCGCATCATGACGGAAAGCTTTCAACGCTTCTAATTTAGAAGCATCTTTGCGCCACTCTGTTCCAATTGTTTCATCTAATAATTTAGCTAGTTCTGGGTTGGCATGCATTAACCAACGACGGAATGTAATCCCGTTTGTTTTGTTGTTGAACTTCTCTGGATAAATTTCGTAGAAATTCTTCAATTCACTTTCTTTTAAGATATCCGTATGAAGTGCCGCAACACCGTTTACGCTATATCCGTAGTGAATATCCATATGCGCCATGTGAACACGGCCATGTTCGTCGATGATCGCTACTGATGGATCCGCGTATTTTGCTTTCACGCGAGCGTCTAATTCTTTAATAATCGGCACTAAATGTGGCACTACTTTTTCTAAGTATGCTAAAGGCCATTTTTCTAACGCTTCTGATAAGATTGTGTGGTTTGTGTAAGCTGTCATTGCTGACACGATTTCCACTGCTTCATCGAATTCCATTCCACGTTCCCCAAGTAAACGAATTAATTCAGGAATCACCATTGATGGGTGCGTATCGTTAATTTGAACAGTTGCATATTCTGCTAAGTCGTGTAAGTTACTTCCTTTAGCAAGTGCTTCGTCGATTAATAATTGAGCACCGTTACTTACCATGAAGTATTGTTGGTAAATACGTAATAATTCACCTTGCTCATCGCTATCATCTGGATATAAGAATAATGTTAAGTTTTTAGCGATTTGTGTTTTATCAAATGAGATTGAATCACTTGAAACTAAAGACTCATCGATTGAATCAACATCGAATAAGTGTAATTTATTTTTAGTAGATTGTTCATATCCTAATACATCAATATCAAACATTTTTGATGTTAATGTAAAGTCTGCAAAAGGTACTTTATAAGAAGTTTCGGTTGGAACCAACCAGCTTTCAGGTGTTAACCAAACGTTTGGCACTGCATTTTGTTGGTTGTTTTTGAATTTTTGTTCGAATAAACCATAGTGGTAGTTCAAACCAACGCCGTCTCCTGTTAAACCAAGAGTTGCGATAGAATCAAGGAAACATGCCGCTAGACGTCCTAGACCACCATTTCCTAAAGATGGTTCTAATTCGATTTCTTCGATTTCAGCTAATGTATGCCCTGCTTCAGCAAGTACTTCTTTTACTTCATCGTAAAGGCCTAAGTTAATTAAGTTGTTTGATAATAATTTACCGATTAAGAATTCAGCAGAAATGTAATACACTTTTTTCTTACCATTGTTTTGTGGTAAGGCTGCGCTTTTTTCTTTTGTAAATTGTAATAAGGCTAAGTAAACTTCTTCTTTTGAGCAGTCTTTTAATGACTTGCCTAAGTTTCCTTCTACATATTGTTTAAAATCTTTCATTGTTCTCTCCTTTTTAGTGTGCGCGAGGTTATTTTTCTTCCTCGACTAACTCCTCTTTAACATCCACATTATGATGCGGATTTGCACGATCATACAATTCAGTAATTCCAAGTAAGAACTCTTCTACTGATTCCGTTAACTGCTCTTTGGTCATTCTCCATACCCAGTTCCCACCTAGTGTACTTGGAATGTTCATACGAGCTGTTTCGTCTAATTGTAGTAAATCTTGCATTGTTGCAACTGTCATACGACTAACAGAACCATATAGTCCGCGAAGTAACGCAAAGCTAATTGGCTCTTCGTCGCGGCGGTTTAAGTAACGATTACAAAATTCTCGAGTTTCTTCTGTAGCCGACTTATACCACCCTAATACTGTATCATTATCGTGCGTTCCTGTATAGGCAACCGCATTGACAGGATAATGATGAGGTAAATCTCCACTCTTAGGATCTTCACCCATAAACCCGAATTCCAAGATTTTCATCCCTGGGAATCCAGTAGCTTCACGAAGGTTGATGACATCTTCATCCATGAAACCTAAGTCTTCTGCGATAATTGGCAATTCTCCGAGTTGCTCTTTCACCGCTTTAAATAAATCATACCCAGGACCTTTAACCCATTTCCCGATTGTTGCGTTTTCTGCTTCTGCTGGAATTTCCCAGTAAGCTGAGAAACCTCTGAAGTGGTCGATACGAACGACATCAAATAATTCAAAACTTGCTTGTAGTCGTTTGCTCCACCAAGTGTATCCATCTTCTTTCATTGCTTCCCAATTATAAATTGGGTTCCCCCATAATTGACCTAGCGGAGAAAAATCATCCGCAGGACATCCAGCTACACAAAGTGGATTACCTTCTTCATCTGTTTTGAAGTAATGTGGTGTTGCCCACATTTCTACGCTGTCTGCTGCCACATAAATTGGCATATCACCAATAATTTGAATGAAGTTGTCATTGGCATATTTTTTAAGAGCATGCCATTGTTCATCAAATAAGAATTGAGTTACACGGTGATATTCTAACTTATCTGCAAGACGTGTGCGATACTCGGCCAACGCATCTGGTTGACGACGTTTGATAGCTTCGTCGCTCCACGCTGTACATGGTTTCATATCGAAAAATTCTTTAATCGCCATGTATTCTGCAAATGGTTCTAACCACTCTGCTTTCTCCTCTACGAATTTCTCGTATGCAGGAGTTTTACCTTTTGCAAGGAAAGCAGCTACTGCCTTTTCTAAAACTGGACGACGTTTTTCATATAATAATGCGTAGTCAACCGTCGTTTCATCTTCGCCCCAATTTGTAAGGACGTCTTCTTTATCAATTAAACCTTCTTTTATTAAAATGTCGAAATCGATAAAGTTCGTATTTCCTGCAAAAGCAGAAAAGGATTGGTATGGAGAATCTCCATAACTTGTTGTTCCTAATGGAAGAATTTGCCAATAGGTTTGTTTTGTACGAACAAGAAAATCTACAAAATCATATGCTGATTTTCCAAAAGAACCAATACCATAGTTACCTGGTAATGATGAGATATGCATTAACACACCTGATTCTCTATTGCTCATTTATAAATCCCTCTTTTCTATATAATAGATATTTCTACTAGTCATTGAATGCGCAAACATTGCGCAACCGCTTGCCTTAATATTAGAATATTTTGTTTAATAACTCAAGTAATATTTTTCAACTTTTTTATTCTATTTGTATATAACGGCGTTTTTATCGTGTTTTTCGGACTATTTAAATATTAATAACCTAAGAAAATCGCTTTAAATCCGCATTTTTAAGAAGTGAAAAATTTTTTTGATAAAAATACTTGCAAACGTTTCATGAAAGCGGTATACTGAGTTCAGTTAAGAAATCGTTTGCGTAATCTATAACGAAATTTAAGGAGGAAAATATTATGGCAAACAAATGGTTTACAAAATCATTAGCTCTTGGTTTAGCTGGTTTAGCATTAGCTGGATGTGGAGCAAAACAAGAATCTTCTAACGGAGGAAGCTCTGAGAGCAAAAAAGAATTCACTTTATATAGTAACAAGAGTGAAATTCAAGAAGCTTTAACAGCTTATGCAAAAGAATGGGGAGAAAAGAACGGAGTAACTGTTAACATTAAAACATGTTCTGGTTCATGTAAAATCTCTGACCAATTAAAAACAGAATTCACAGCTGGTACAGCTCCTGACGTATTCGTAATCGAAGGTCAAGCTGGTTACGACATGTGGAAAGACAGCATCCAACCATTAAAAGGTGACTGGATCGACAAAACTGAATTCGAATTCAAACAAGGAAACGACGTATACGGATTCCCAGTATCTGTAGAAGGATACGGATTAGCTTACAACAAAGACATCTTAACTAAAGCTGGTATCGACCCATCTACTCTAACTTCATTTGAAGCTGTTCAAAAAGCAATGGACACATTAGAAAGCAAAAAATCTGAGTTAGGATTATCTACTGTTGTTGCTACTGCAACTAAAGAAGGCGAAACTTGGATTATGGGTATCCACGACTTCGGTGCTTACTTAAGTTCTGGTCTTCCAAACGGCGACCGTTCAGTAACTGAACAAGTTCTTAAAGGCGAAATGGACAAAACTCGTTTAGACAACTACGCTAACTGGGTTGAATTATTATTCAATCACACAGAGAAAAAACTCTTAACAGTTGGTACACAAGAAGACATGGACTCAGCGTTCGCTTCAGGTAAAGCTGCTTTCCTACACCAAGGTAACTGGAAAGATCCTAACCTAAAACAATTAAACGCTAACTTCGAAATGGGATTCATTCCTTATCAAACTCTTGGTAAAGATAAAAACGCTGACGGATTATTCATCGGTGCTCCATCTTACTACGTAGTTAACAAAGACACTAAAGCTTTAGAATACATCAACAAATTCTTCAATGACTTAGCTGATACTAAAGAAGGTCAAGACTACATCGTAAACAAAGCTAACATGATTTCTCCATTCTCTAACACAACTGAGAAACCATCAGCTCCATTATCTCGTTTCTTAGCTGAATGGATTAGCGCGAAGAAACCTGTTTACTCATTTGATAACCCATACTTCATGCCTGATAACTTCTTAATGAACAAATTAGGACCAATCTATGGACAATATGCTCAAGGTCAAATCGACAAAGCTAAATTCGAAGAATTGATTACTAATCAAATCAAAGAAGTGCCTAGCTTACTTAAAAAATAATCATTAATATTGTTTGCATGGGGCCCACAGCCACTTTCAGTGACTGTGGGTTATGTGCTACAATAGAACCAAATCGGTGACTACCCTCACCGCTTAATTTTAATAAAGGAGGAACTCTTATATGTCTAAGAATAAGAAAGCTTTAAGCAGAGAAGCTCGTGCAAAACGCAATTTTTACCGCTTAGTGTTACCTGCATTTATCATCTTTGCACTTGTTATTATCGTGCCTTTCTTCTTAGGGTTCTACTACTCACTAACTGACTGGAAGAGCGTTACACAAACTAACTTACAATTTGTGGGACTTAAAAACTTTACAGACAGTTTATCGGACACACGTTTCCAATACTCTTTAATGATCACAGTAATCTTCGCATTATTTAACGTAATCGTGATTAACATTGTATCATTCGGCTTAGCTCTACTTGTTTCAAGTAAAATTAAGCTTAAAGACATCTTCCGTGCTGGATTCTTCATTCCGAACTTAATCGGGGGTCTTGTACTAGGTTACATTTGGCAATTCATTTATAACTCAGTATTCCCTGCTTTAGGTCAAATGATTGGAAGCGACTTTTTAATTAATAACCTATTCCTTGGGGATGTGAAATTAGCTGTTACAGCTTTGATTATCACAAACACATGGCAATATGCAGGTTATATCATGATGATTTACTTTGCAGCCCTACAAAACGTACCATCAAGTCTTGTAGAATCTGCTTCACTTGACGGTGCTAATGCATGGCAACGTCTACGTCACATTATCATCCCAATGGTAATGCCAGCGTTCACTGTATCGCTCTTCTTGACAATTACAAACTCATTCAAGATTTTCGATTTGAACTTCTCATTAACAGGTGGTGGACCTTCACTACTATGGCATGATAAAGCCATCCAAAGTACAGAGTTCATTACGATGAACATCTACAACACTGCTTCAGGAGATAACTTAATGGCTCAAGGTCAAGCTCGTGCTGTTATCTTATTCTTCATCTTAGTAGTCATCAGCTTGATTCAAACATCTATCACTAAACGGAAGGAGATTGACTTATAATGAAAAAACAAAAATTTGGAATCTTACTTCTTGAAATTTTAGGAATACTCCTATTCTTACTTTTCTTAAGTCCAATCGTTCTTTTAGTGATCAACTCTGCAAAGAGTTCTGCTGACATCCTAGCAGATCCGCTTGCACTTCCTGCAAGTTTCGGACAACTTTGGACAAACATTGTTACTATTTGGAAAAACCCATCTATTAACTATCCTTCATCATTCTTAGCATCAACGATTATTACTGTGATTTCATTATTAACAATCACTTTATTCTCTGCTCTTGCTGCATGGGGATTAGTTCGTTACCGTTCTAAAGCTTCATTAGTGATCTTCTTCATCTTCGTAGCTTCAATGGTAATTCCTTTCCAAGTTGTAATGTATCCTTTAGTAACTTGGTTCAAAATCATGAGTGACGCCATTACAATGCCAATCTTCGGATTCAGCTTATTACGTTCTTACCCAGGGATTATCCTAGCGTACACAGGTTTCGGTATGTCACTTTCAGTATTCATGTTCCATGGATTCATTAAAGGTGTTCCTTTAGAAATCGAAGAAGCTGCTGAATTAGACGGATGTAACAAAATGCAAACATTCTTCTATGTAGTTCTTCCAATCTTAAAACCAATCTACGTTACAATTTTAATCTTGAACGGTATCTGGATTTGGAACGACTTCCTGTTACCACTTCTATTACTTGGTAAAGGAAATGCGATTCAAACATTACCAATCGCGGTTTCAAACTTCGCCGGTTCATTTACAAAACAATGGGATATGATCTTAACTTCAACATTACTCATTATGTTACCAGTTATTATCCTATTCATTCTCGCACAAAAACATATCATGAAAGGTATGGTTGACGGAGCGATTAAATCTTAGAACCATTTTGGCACTGGATATGGATTTTTGTAAGTTCGTATCCAGTGTTTTCTTTTAGACATCACTTATTACAAGAAAGGAGGAATACAGATGGCATCCACGATTAAAGATGTGGCTAAACTCGCAGGGGTCTCCCCTTCAACTGTGACGCGCGTATTGCAAGATAAATCAAGCATCAGCGACGCAACAAAGAAGAAAGTACGTCAGGCGATGGAAACATTAAACTATCACCCAAACGTCAATGCACGAAGCTTAGCAAGCAATAAAACGAATGTCATTGGTGTAGTTCTCCCAGAAGACTCTGATGCGTTCTACCAAAACTCATTTTTCCCTGAAGTCATTCGAGGGATTGCTCAAATTGCAGCAGACCATCAGTACTCGATTCAATTATGTACAGGACAGGATAACCATCAGCGTTTAGCCATTTTAAAAGACACGATTTTAGGACGCCGCGTGGACGGTCTAATCTTCCTATACGGGGAATTGGAAGACCCTCTTGTGAACTTTGCAATTGCACAAGAATTTCCAGCGGTGATTATCGGTAAGACACTTTCCCCTCTTATTTCATTTGTCGATAATAACAATGAAAAAGCGGGACTTGATGCTACTGAATACATCATTAATAAAGGCGCCAAATCGATTGCTTTTATCGGTGGTCGTGACCAACTTTTCGTATCTAGAGAACGTCTCGAGGGTTATATCAAAGCTCTCAAAGAATACGAACTTGATGTTAACGAAAAACTCATTGCTCAAGTAGATGAATTTACGATTGAACGAGGTTATGAGACGATTAAAGAACTTCTCGAGGCCGGAACAATTGATGGACTCGTGACAGCCGACTCCCTCTTTGCAGAAGGAGCTGCGCGTTATTTAAACGAGAAGCATATTCAGATGCCGATTATCACATTCGACTCTGTACGCCCTTCTGTTCAAATCGATGCTTATGTAGACGTGCATACACTCGAATTAGGACGTTCTGCATTTAAAATCTTGCGTAACGTGATTAAATCAAATAATAGCAAGAATATGATGTGTTACCGTCAAATCGTTGCACACTCAATTAAAGAACTATAATTCAAATAAAAGAAGGCACAAGATTCCACGATTGGATTTTGTGCCTTTTTTGTATGTTTCTTCCTGCCGCAATATTGTTTATATGCTATATCGTTTAATCGCTGTTTCACAGCAACAAAAAACTCCCAAGCACGAATGCCTGGGAGTTCTCAATTGGCTTAAAATTAACGACGTAATCCTAAACGGTTGATTAGTTCACGGTAACGTTGAACATCTTTGTTACGTAAGTATGCTAACAAGTTACGACGGTGACCAACTTTTTTCATTAATCCACGGTTTGAGTGGAAGTCTTTTTTATGAACACGGATGTGATCATTTAAGTGGTTGATTTCGTATGTTAATACAGCGATTTGTACTTCTGGTGAACCAGTATCTCCTTCGTGTAACGCATACTCTTTGATGATTTCGTTTTTCTTTTCTTTAGAAATAGCCATTTCTAAACACCTCTTTCTTTTAATTTATGCCTTGTACTGAGTAAAGCGTTGGTGATTCGCAAAACTCTGTAAAAGGTCTGTGCTTTAAGCACTTAATTAATGTACCTTATTTTGAGTAAAATTGCAAGTGTTCTTACTGCACTTGTTTATTCTCTACACGGTCAAAGTAAACGTAATTTGATTTTAATGGTTGATCCGCCATTAACTCAGTGACCGTTACTAATTCGTAGCCTTCCGCTTGTAAATACTCGATAACAGCTGGAAGAGCTTCAACAGATTCTTCATGAATATCGTGCATTAATAAGATTCCGCCATTATGAGCTGTTTCTTTAATATGCTCGATTGCTTTCGCTGCATCTCTATATTTCCAGTCAAGGGAATCAATTGACCAGTTTACAATCGCGATACCAGCTTGTTCTGATACCATCTTGTTAAACCCACCATATGGCGGACGTAAACTCATTGGTCGCAAACCTCCGCTTGCTTTTGCAATTAAATCAGAAGTCTTATGCACTTCTTGATACACTTCATCAGCTGATTTCTTCGTCAATAACGGATGGCTGTAGCTGTGGTCTCCTAATTCATGACCTTCTGCAACGATTTGTTTAACGATGGATTCATTGCCTTCTACGTGGCTTCCTACGATATAGAACGTTGCGTGCGCGTTATATTTCTTCAAGATTTCTAACACTTTAGGTGTTGTCTCTGCACGAGGTCCATCGTCAAATGATAATGCAATTCTCTTCTTCCCTAGTTTTTCTTTTACAGTCGCTAGGTACGCTTCGTAATTGTCTTTTTCTGTTTCAGGAATCATGTTTTCGTTCATGTATGCAAATAATTCAGTAAATGGAATGGTCCATTCTGCATCTTGATCACTTGCATCTTTATATTTCACACGAACTCCATTTTGGATAATCGAAGCATCTAACTTCTTCCAGTTTCCATCCATAAATTGCGCAGTCACTTTAGCAGTTTGCTCGTCTGATAAACCATTTACTTTTGCTTCATCTAAAGCCTTCTTCACGAAGAAGTTAGACACTGCGAGTTCATTGTTAAATAATTTAGCAATCTCGAATGGTTGTAATGTATCCGCAAATACTAATTGGTGTGAGAGCTCTTTAAATTCTAACTGTTCAAAACCACTCTCTTTTTGTTGATAAACAGACACATAGTAGTGAATATCGTTTACGTTTGAGATGATTTTTGTTTGGTACGCCTTGAAGAAGATAAGTGTCTTCTTAGTAGCTCCCGCGTACTTTTCAAGAACTTCTTGTTTCAACGCGTCCATTTCAGTCGCAATGGCTTCAATCGGATTACCAGAAGCATCTGTTGGGATTAACTCCTGCACTTCCATATTGCCTTTTGTTTCATCTTTCACGGTTAAATTCTCGTTATATTTCTTCGCATCTTCTTGTTCGACTTGAATAATACGTTTGAATTCTTCTTCATTGAACTGATCTGCCATAATGCGGTGAATTGTTAATAATTCAAAAATCAAAATAAGAAACGTTAAAATCCCAATGACCCAGAAAATCGTTTTATTCATTTTTTTCTTAGGTCTTTTCTTCTTAGGCTTTTTCCCACCAAAGAGTTCTTTTTCTTCCAGTTCCTCAAGAGCTTCCTCTTCGACTACTTCTGTTTCTTCGAAGTCTTCTGGAGCTTGCGTATATTTATTTTCCTTTTTTGAGTGCTCATCTTTGCCACTTTTGGCTCTTCGTTGAATGACCTTCTCCATACTCCTATACCCCTTAATCGAATACTATTTTTGTTTCTTTTGACACTCTGGGCACACTCCGTACACTTCCATACGGTGTCCTCTTACTTTAAATCCTGTCAGCTGTTCTGCAGCTTTTTCAACGTCTTCGAGTACTGGGTAATAAAGGTCCACCACTTTCCCACACACGTCGCATACGGCGTGATAATGTTGTCCTAAATCAAAGTCATAACGACTCGCGCTATCCCCATACGTCAATTCTTTTACGACGCCTTCTTTAATAAATAGATTTAAGTTATTGTAAACAGTTGCCACACTCACTTGTGGATCCTCTTTTGTCAACGCCTTGAAGATTTCTTCGGCCGTTGGATGCGTGTGTACACTTGCTAAAAACTCAAGCATCGCAACACGTTGAGGTGTAATTCTTACCCCTTTTTTGCGAAGTTGACCAACAACTTCCTTCAATTCTTCTTTATGCATACTATTACCTGATTTCTATGTACTAAGTTTTATTTTGTCATTCATTATTTTCTCAAATTTCCGGTTAAATTGCAAGTGTTTGAGTTAATATTTTTGTAACATTGTAACATTTTTGTAACAAAAGAAGACCCGCTCCTATTCGAGACGAGTCTTCTTGCCATTTTTATTTTTTGAGAAGTTTATTATATTGCATTCCTTCACGAAGAGCACTAGTGTCAGTACCCAACGTTTCTGCAATCGTATAGGCAAATTCAAAGGTTGCAGCTGGTCCACATCCCGTAATGAGTTTTCCATCTGTTTCCACGAGCTGTCCTGTATACGTTCCTTGGTTGATGTCTTTTTCTACACCAGGGTAGCAAGTATATTTCTTGCCCTTGAGTAATCCTGCACGGTGCAGTGCAATTGGAGCTGCACAAATCGCTGCGATAATTTTTCCTTTTTTAGAATACTCTTTTAGTTTCTTAATAAGAAATTCATCATCTCGTAAATGAGTGGCTCCTGGAAGACCACCTGGTAGTACGAGCGCATCGATATCCGCCCAGTAGAATGTATCGAGTACATCATCCATTTTTACAGGAATATGATGACTTCCAGTAATCACTTCACTGCCCAGTCCTACTGTGTGCACTGTGTGTCCTGCTCTTCTTAAAATATCAACCGTTGCAAGGCCTTCGATTTCTTCAAATCCTTGCGCGAAAAATACAACGACATTTGCCATTATTTTGGCCTCCTCTTATTTTTTGAATAAGCCCATTACGCCACGTGTAATCACACGACCAACTTCACGACCCACACTTGACATAACGTTCTTAGTGAAGCGGTCCATTGCTGAATCTCCGCGTTTTGTAGCGGCTTGACGTGCTTGACGCTCTAATTCTTTTTGTTCACGTTCGCGTTCTTTTTCTTCTAATTTTGCTTGTCTTTCAGCTTCTTTTTGTGCAAGTGCTTCTTGCTTTTCAGCTTCTTTACGATCTAATTCAGCTTGTTTTTCAGCTTCTTTTTGCGCAAGTTCAGCTTCTTTTTCTTGTTTGAATTGTTCATCTAACGCTGCTAATTGTTCATGAGCAGATTCACGGTCAAACATTTCTGCATATTTATCGTAGAATGCTGATTGATTGATGAGTTGTTGACGAACAAGCGGATCGCCTGCTTCTAATTTACTCTTAGGAGGGTAAATTGATACTACTTCTGCAAAGCTTGGAGAACCATCTTCTTGAAGTGTTGAAACAACTGCATCCCCTACTTTAAGGTTTGTAATTACTGTTACTAAATCTTGTCCATCTTCTTGACGGAACGTTTCTGCTACAGCTTTTACGTTCTTTTGTTCAGCTGGAGTGAACGCACGTAATCCGTGTTGCACGCGGTTCCCTAATTGGCTCGCGATAGCATTTGGAATATCAGTTGGGTTTTGTGTTACGAAGAAAATACTAATTCCTTTAGAACGGATTAAACGAACGATTAATTCGATTTTCTCTTGAACTGCAGCATTGCTTTGGCCGAATAATACGTGAGCTTCATCGAAGAAGAAGACTAATTTTGGTTTATCTAAGTCCCCAACTTCTGGTAAGTTTTCGTATAATTCTGATAAGAACCATAGTAAGAATGTTGCGTATAATTTTGGTGTTTGGAATAATTTTTCAGACGCTAAAATATTGATGACCCCACGGCCATTTTGGTCTTGTTTAAATAAGTCATTGATTTCAAACGCTGGTTCACCGAAGAATTGGTCTCCACCTTGTTGTTCTAATACGAGTAAGCTACGTAAAATAGAACCAATTGATTGTTGTGCGATATTTCCGTATAAGTTACGTAATTCCCCAGCATGTGCGCCAACGTAATTTAACATTGCACGTAAGTCTTTAATGTCGATTAATAATAATCCTTGGTCGTCCGCTACTTTAAACGCAATGTTTAAAATACCTTCTTGAGTTTCGTTTAAACCTAATAATTGAGCTAATAAAATTGGTCCCATTTCTGAGATTGTAGTACGGATATTAATTCCGTTTTCCCCAAAGACATCCCAGAAAGCAACAGGATATGAGCTTGGTTCGAAGTCTTCTACATGAACTTTTGCCAAGCGTTCTGCAATCTTCTCAGTTACTTCGCCTTTTTCAGCAAGGCTTGCTAAATCCCCTTTAATATCTGATAAGAATACAGGAACTCCTGCTTCACTTAATTGCTCCGCTAATACTTTTAACGTTACAGTTTTACCTGTACCTGTAGCCCCTGCAATGACACCGTGACGGTTTAGTTTATTCGCCATAAATTGTGCTGGTTTTGAACCATATCCGAAAGAAATAGTTTGAGTCATAAAACTCCTCCTTTTATTTTTACACTTCTACAATATTACAGAAAGCGCTAAAATGCTACTAAAATGAAAGGAAAAATCTAGATTATTTGACTTGTTTTGATATTCAAAGTATATTTATTTAGAATAGAAATATAATTCAAAGGAGAACCCATGATGAAATGGAAAATTATTGCAGATTCTGGTTGTGATTTACGCGAAATCGAGAATCTTGCTCCAGATACACAGTACATTAACGTACCACTAACAGTTCAAGTTGGTGACAAACACTATACAGATGATGCGTCTTTAGATATCGATGCTATGATGATTGAAATGTATCAAACGAAAGATCAAACAGCTTCAGCCTGCCCTAGCCCAGATGCATTCCTTGAAGCTTATAAAGGTGCAGAAAATGTCATCGCCATTACGATTACAGGTGGTCTATCAGGAAGCCAAAATAGTGCTCAATTAGCAAAAAATATGCTTTTAGAGGAAGCTCCTGAAACAAATATCGAGGTATTCGATAGCCTTTCAGCAAGTAGTGAGATGGTTCTTTTCGTACAAAAAGCCAACGAACTCATCTCTCAAGGCCTCTCTTACGAAGAAGTCGTAGCTGCATTAAAGGATTATTTAGCAAGCACAAAACTATTATTTGTCCTTGCACGTGTCGATAACTTAGTGAAAAATGGTCGCTTAAACAAATTAGTCGGCGCCGTAATCGGAATGCTCAATATCCACTTAGTCGGAAATGCATCTCCAGAAGGAACTTTAAACCTTCTTCACAAAGCAAAAGGTCAAAAGAAAGCTGTCCAAGCACTTTGGGCTGAAATGAAGAAAAATGGTTACAAAGGTGGCCGAGTGGTCATTAGCCACTGCAGTAATCCAGAAATCTGCGGCTTAATTCAATCAGCCATTCATGGTGAATTCCCAGAAGCGGACGTTTCAAGCATTCATACAAGCGGTATCTGCAGCTATTATGCAGAACAAGGCGGAATCCTAATGGGATACGAGGCTTAAACTAAATAAATTCGAAAAGACTCTCTAATCACTCGATTAGAGAGTCTCTTATTTTTATTAAAACAATGCTTTTAATTCTACATCTGGATGTTTATCTTTGAACCAGTTTAAGGCAAATTGGTTTTCGAATAAGAAGACTGGTTGGTCAAAACGGTCGCGACATAATAAGTTTCGACTTGATGACATATTTGGATCCAGTTGTTCTTCGTCAATCCATCTGGCAATCTTGCTTCCAATTGGAGTCAAGATTACTTCGGCATTGTATTCATTTAATAAGCGGTATTGGAACACTTCGAATTGCAGTTGACCAACGGCACCAAGGATATATTCTCCTGTATGGTAAGTCTTGTACAATTGGATAGCTCCTTCTTGTACTAACTGCTCCATTCCTTTATGGAATGATTTTTGCTTCATCACGTTTTTTGCAGAAACTTTATTAAAGAGCTCTGGCGTAAATTGTGGTAGTGGTTCGAACTGCACAGCGTTCTTCCCTGAGTAAATCGTATCTCCGATTTGGAAGTTCCCTGTATCGTAGAGTCCAATGATATCGCCTGCTACGGCTGCTTTAACTGTTTCACGGCTATCGGCCATGAATTGCGTTGTATGTGATAATTTCATTTTCTTTTGCGAACGGTTCACGGTAATATCCATCCCTGGAGTAAATTCTCCTGAACAGATACGTACAAATGCGATACGGTCGCGGTGGGCTGGGTTCATGTTTGCTTGAATTTTGAAAATGAATCCAGTGAATTGTTCTTGTAGTGGGTCTACCAATTCTCCTGATTCAGTTTTCTTGGCAGATGGACTTGGCGCAAAATCAACGAATGCATCTAAGAATGTTTGAACCCCAAATCCTGTTAACGCCGACCCGAAGAATACTGGTGTTAATTTACCAGCCGCAATCTTCTCTTCATCGAATGCATTTCCTGCTTCCAATAAGAGTTGTGCATCTTCGATTGCTTGGCTATAAAGCGTAGATTGTTTGAAAGCATAATCGCCGTCCACTTCGCCATCTTCATTCAATGGTAAGAAGTCATTATCATCATTCTCTTCTGGATGCATCAATTCTACACGTTTGTTGTAAATGTCATATAACCCTAAGAATGTTTTTCCCATCCCCATTGGCCAGTTCATTGGATACGCGTCAATGCCTAATACTTCTTCTAGTTCCGCGATTAATTCTAGCGGTTCACGTCCATCACGGTCTAATTTATTGATGAATGTAAAGATTGGAATTCCACGCATACTACAAACTTCGAATAATTTCTTCGTTTGCGGCTCAATCCCTTTAGCACTGTCGATGACCATCACAGCACTATCCACGGCCATTAATGTACGGTACGTATCTTCTGAGAAGTCCTCGTGCCCTGGTGTGTCCACGATATTAATATGGTTTCCGTCGTATTCTACTTGCATTACTGAACTCGTAACAGAAATCCCACGTTGTTTTTCGATTTCCATCCAGTCAGATTTTGCAAACTTCCCTGTTTTCTTCCCTTTTACGGTACCGGCTTGACGAATCGCACCCCCGTATAAGAGTAATTGTTCTGTAATCGTTGTTTTCCCAGCATCCGGGTGGGAAATAATCGCAAAGGTCTTGCGAGATTGTACTTCTTCTTTTAAGTGTGACATGAGTATCTCCTTCGTGTTTATTCTCAAGTATTATAGCCGATTTTCACGATTTTTAAAAGTTTAAAAACACCCTCTAGAAGGATTTGAGAAAGTGCGGTATACTTATAGACAGTAAAATGTCTTTCAGGAGGTCGCTCAATGTCGAAAGAATTACCCATTATTTATATTAGTTTAACTGGAAATACACATAACTTTGTCACTCGTTTAAAAGACCATTTACGCTTTTTGGAACCCTCTTTAAACGTGACTCTAACGAATGTGAAAGACCTTGTTAAAGGACAAGAGGACTACTTCAAAGTAGGTAAACCATTCGTTGCGTTTCTTCCAACTTACTTAGAAGGTGGAAATGGCGTGGACAATGGAGACGTCGAAGTCCTAACAAATCCACTTGGCGATTTCTTAGCCTATGAACATAATTACGCCCATTGCTTTGGTGTGATTGGCAGCGGAAATCGTAACTTCAATAAGCAATTCTGCCTCACTGCTCGTCAATATTCTGAACGATTTGGATTCCCAGTGCTCGATGAATTTGAGCTACGTGGAAGTAATCGCGATGTGGAGCGCATTGCCGCAATGCTTCTTGAAAAAATCTAAACACATAAATAGGCCCGTAGAAAAATTCTGCGAGCCTTTCTTTTTATTTAAAATAGTTTTTGCATTTCTCACTAAAGCCAACTAACGCTTCAATGGTTGCTGGTTCCATCGCGGTATGTCCTGCAGCCTGCGCAAAAATGAGTTCTGCGCCATCGACTGCTTGAGCGAGTTCAAACGCCGCGCTTGGTAAGCAATCAACATCATAACGGCCATGTACGATATGCATTGGAATTCCTTTGAACGCATCTGAACGATTCAAGATGTAATTATCGTCTTCCACAAAACAATGATGGTAGAAGAAATGACATTCCATTCGCGCAATCGTTAGCGCTCCGCGAATCCCCGCTTCATCCCAGATAATAGGATCATATGGAATCAACTTCACGAGACCGTGTTCCCACTCTGCCCACGCACGTGCAGCTTCAAGACAAATCGATTCATCTTCTGACGTCAAGCGTTTGTAGTACGCATTGACTAACTCTCCTTGTTCCTCAACTGGAATCGGCGATTTAAACTTCTCGAAGTTCTCTGGATAAAAATGAGATGCTCCATCTTGGTATAACCAATCTACATCGCTTTGACGACCAAGGAAAATCCCACGAAGCATTAATCCTACGACGCGTTCACGATGTGCAATCGTGTAATGTAAGGCTAGCGTTGTCCCCCAGCTACCACCAAAGACAAGCCATTTTTCAATCCCTAGTGCTGTACGGATTTTCTCCATATCTTCCACTAAATCATGCGTCGTATTTTCTTCTAGTGACGCAAACGGCGTACTTTTTCCACATCCACGTTGGTCGAATTGGATGATGCGATAGAACTCTGGGTCAAAAAATTGACGATTCGCAGGAGAAGATGCCCCTCCTGGTCCACCGTGTAACACAACGACTGGATGACCTAATGGGTTCCCTGACTCTTCCACATAAATCGTATGCAAGGGGCTCACTGGAATCATGTGTTCCTTGTAGATTTCGATTTCTGGATATAATTCTGTTCTCATTTCTTGGCTCCTTTAATCACTTCTTGTACTCTCTTTTGAAACTCAGGTAAGACTTCTTTTTCAAACCATGGATTTTTGGCCATCCATCTACGGTTTAAGGGCGATGGATGTACGAGTGGAAACATTTTTGGTAAGTACTCTTTATACGCCTTCACCGTTTCCGTTAAGTTTTTCTTCTTTGTCTCTTTTAAATAATAATCTTGTGCGTATTTCCCTACAAGAATAATAAGTTCAATATCTGGCATTAAGGCTAGCGTTTCTTCATGCCATTTCTCAGCAAAACCCTTGCGCGGTGGAAGGTCTCCAGATTTACCTTTTCCTGGATAATAGTAATCCATTGGAACCACTGCAAATAAATCGGATTGATAGAAGAAATCTCGAGTTACACCCATCCAGCTTCTTAAGTTGTCGCCACTTTGGTCATTCCAAAACAAGCGACTCTCTTGCGCTTTAATACCAGGGCGCTTGCCCTACAATCAGAATTTTCGCTTTACGTGGTGCAGAAAATAAAGGGGCAATCCCTTCTTTTGTATACTCTGCATTTTGAGGATCGGCCTCAATTTTTTTGATTAATTCATCTAATTTCGTCATATAAATTCCACCCTTCTCACTTAGCATACTCCGATAGTGCTTCTTGTGCAAATGCTTGACGACTTCATGCAAAAAAACACCTAACCTCACGTGTGAGATTAGGTGCTTCCACTATTTTATTTTAAGCGCGGTGTTTTCAAAGTACGAGGAAGTGTTTTGCTTGAAAGCACTCGTGGTAATGTATGTGATTTTGCTTTTGATGCTGGACGGTATGAAACCGGTCTTGTAGCACGTGTATCAACATACATTTCTCTTGAAGTATTTGAACGACTTGAAGCCGATTGTAGCGCTTGTTTTGTTACTTGTTTTTTCGCTTGTGAGCGAAGTTTTGGATCTGAAACTTTATTTCGCGGACGATATACACGTTGCGGTACAGCTTCTGTAGCGACTACTGGAGTGCTTGTGCCTTGTGCTCTAGTTACAGAAGCATTCGCCCCATTTCTTTGAGCAGAACGCGTATTTCCAGTTCGAGCTCTACGATTATTCTTGCGCGCCTTATTTTGTTTTCCTTTAATTCCGAAGAAAACAGCGATGATAAGGACGATATAAAATATTCCCTTACCGAGTCCTTCACCAATTTTGTCCGTATCTAGTTGATCAAAGAAGTTATCAATCTGATCAAAGATATCTTTGCTTTCAGAGCCTTTTGAGTTCCCTTTCGAGTCACTCGCGTTTGAATTATTGGAATTTGAACTATTGGCGTTTGAACTCTTTTCGTTTGAGTTCGAAGCTTTCGCAGCCGTAGTAGTTTCCACTTTGTCCTTGGCATTTGCTAAGTCTTCTAAAAATTTTGTTCGTTCTTTGTCAGTTGCCGTGAATTGAAACGCTTTTGTGACTTTCCCATCTTCGACATGAAGCAGATCATAATAGATAACATTGTGGTCTTCAATGGTCTCAACAAATGATTGAACTATGAGGCTATTATCTGTATCTTGATATACGTAAAGTCGAATACCGCCCTTCCCTGTTGGAAGGTTTTTAATTTGAACGGGAACTTTAATCTCTTTATATTGAGGATTATTATAAGTTAACTTAATCGTCACTGTCGCATTATAATCTTCCCCATCCACAAAGTTGATTTTTTGTTCAAAGGCGCCTTGTATCTTCATCTTTGTGGTGTCTACCGGTTGTGGAGTTTCAGCATTGACTGTTGAAACACGTGCAAAGGTTCCTACTAACAATAAAGTGGCAATCAGTACCGCAAGCCATTTCAACCCAAAGAAAGATTTGTTAGCTTGTTGTTTCATGATTATTTACCTGCTTCGTCCCAAACTTTACGTCCTGATGCTAATGAAGCAATGTTTTCAGCGATTTTTGCATTGTTTTGACCGTCCATTAATACAACTGTATTGTTTGGACCTTCAGCAAGAGCTTTTTTAGCGTCGATTGCTAAGTATTCTAACGCAGCAGCATTTAAGTTAGATTCGTTTAATGCATTGTTGATAGCTGTTAATTGAGCAACAGTTGCTTGAGTGTCAATTGCAATTTTTTCAGCATGTGCACGAGCATCTGCTAATAATTTGTTGTTTTGAGTTCTTGTATCCATTTCAACTGTTTTTTGACGAGCGTCAGCAGCGATTAACGCAGCATCACGTTCACGGTCAGCAGTGATTTGTTTGTTCATCGCTTCAACGATGCTTTGTGGAGGAATTACTTCACCGATGTTAACACGGTCGATTGTAACCCCGTAAGAGTCTGTTTTACCGAATACACGTTGGTTTAAATCAGTGTTGATTTTGTTAGTACCACCAAGGATTTCAGCCATTGTCATTGTACCGATAATGTCACGTAATTCGTTTTGGATATCTAAAAGTAATAATCCTTCTGGGTTTGTGTTTCCATATAAGTATTCTTCAAGATTATCTACGTGGTATTTAGCTGAAGCGTCAATTGTTAAATTAACGTTGTCTTTTGTGATGATTTCTTGTGGATCTAAGTCTAATGAACGTTGACGCATATCCACAACGTAAGCAATGTTACGAATGATTGGTGTTACAAAGTGTAACCCTGGTCCTAATTCTCCAACATAACGTCCGAATGATTGAACAGCAGCTTTGTGTCCTTGTTGAACGATACGAATTGATTTGAAAGCAATAATTAATAAGATTAATACTACGGCGATAATTAAGATTGTTACTGGCATTTTATATTTCCTTCTCTCTAAATAGTTACATATACTAATTTTTCTGGATTGATTTCCTCAATCACTTTTACATATACCAACCCATCCTCGTAGTCAATGACTTCAAGCGGTTGTCCTTCTTCGACTGACATAACATCCAAAATTTTATATGGATAGTTCCGTCCTCGGTAATTAAACGTTCCGAAGACTTGCTCGGAGAACGCCTTAAACTGTCCATGCAATAATGTTTTAATTGCGTCGGGCCAGTTTTCAACTTTTTTCTGATGACTCTCGACTTCATTTTCAATGACCGTCCGGAAATAAGTTGATACGTCCGTTGAGATAATCTTCAAAAACGCTTCTTTTAAAGAGGGCTCAATCGTAAAGTTAATCCGTTCAGTCTTATTTTCGTTCGACCATGGTTGTTTTCTCATACCCATTCTCCTTTCTTTATATCTCTTGATGAACATATTATAACACGTTCTGAATATAATACAAGTGTAATATCTCGTAAAATGTAAATTTTTCACCTAGAGTGCATTTTCGTTCAAAAACATTGATATAACAAGGATTATTTTATATGAGAATATCCAAATTTCTGAGCAAATAATATTAAGAAACTATAAAATTAAAAAAATATAATATATTTTGTGATTTTCTGCTATAAAAAAAGCACCTAACTTTTCGCTAGATGCTTATCTATATTTTTTCCGAGTTCGAGTGATTTTTTTCTATACTCCTCAAAAGAAATTTTATCGTTTTGATATAAATCGTATAACTCATCCGATGCTTTCTTCAATTCTGGTCGAGAATCATAATAGTTTTTATAACTTTCTTCAACTTTTCTTTCTCGCACCATCAAAAGTTCTTCTTCTGTCATGGTAAAATGTATACCTCCCATTTATTATAATCACGTAATTACAGCATTCTTAATTATATTTTTTACCGATTTCAAGAGCTCTTTCTCTAAATTCTTCGGGCGTGATTTCATTATTTAGCCACGAATGTCGGAGCTTTTCCATTTCTTTTTTGAATTCTGGGCGTTTGGCGAAATATTCCTTATATCCTTCAGCTACTTGTTTTTCTCTTCTTATATATTCTTCACTAAGCATAAACATATCCCTCGATTTTTATTTATCATTACACTACTATCATATAACTACTAAGTCCCATAATCAATGGCAGCGGAAAAATTGAATATAAATAGCCAAGAAACCTGATAAAACCAGTGTTTCTTGGCCGTTAGCCTCTTTAGCCGACGCTACCTTCCATCTCGTACGCGATTAAACGGTTAAGTTCAACGGCGTATTCCATAGGAAGCTCTTTTGTAAATGGTTCAACGAACCCCATAACAATCATTTCTGTTGCTTCTGACTCGCTAATTCCGCGACTCATCAAGTAGAACAATTGCTCTTCTGAGATTTTTGAAACTTTGGCTTCATGCTCAAGTGCTACTTTATCATTATGAATTTCATTAAATGGAATCGTGTCTGATTTTGACTTGTCATCCATAATAATCGTGTCACATTCGATATGAGAAATAGAGTAATCTGATTTCTTACCAAACGTTACTTGACCACGGTAGTTTACCGCTCCACCATCTTTTGCAATCGATTTTGAAACGATTGAACTTGAAGTATGTGGCGCATTATGAATCATCTTCGCACCTGTATCTTGGTGTTGGCCTTCTCCGGCAAACGCGATGGATAACATTGTTCCCTTCGCGTAAGGTCCTTCTAGGAAGACTGAAGGATATTTCATCGTTGTTTTCGCTCCAAGGTTTCCATCGATCCACTCTACAGTTGCGTGAGCAGCAGCTTTGGCACGTTTCGTTACTAAGTTATACACGTTATCCGACCAGTTTTGAATCGTTGTATAACGGCAGTAGCCACCCTCTTCAACGAAAATTTCTACAATCGCCGCATGCAAGCTGTTTGAAGAGTACGTTGGCGCTGTACATCCTTCAACGTAGTGCACGCTGGCTCCTTCGTCTACGATGATGAGCGTACGTTCGAATTGTCCCATGTTTTGGTCGTTGATACGGAAGTACGTTTGAAGCGGCACATCACATTTCACGCCTTTTGGTACATAGATGAACGTTCCACCTGACCATACGGCTGAGTTTAACGCCGCTAATTTGTTATCGGTTGGTGGTACTAGTTTTGCAAAATACTTTTTGAATAGTTCAGGATACTCTTTTAAGGCAGAGTCTGTATCTGTAAAGATGATTCCAAGTTTATCGAACTCTTCTTTCATATTATGGTAAACCACTTCAGACTCGAATTGCGCAGAAGCTCCAGCTAAATACGCACGCTCTGCTTCTGGAATTCCGATTTTCTCGAAAGTATCTTTAATCTTCTCAGGAACATCATCCCAAGAACGCGCTGGCTTATCGCTGGCACGTTTGAAGTACGTAATCGCATCAAAATCAATATCTGAAAGGTCCGCACCCCATGTTTGCATTGGCATGTTTTCGAATGCCTTCAATGATTTTAATCGGAAATCTAGCATCCATTGTGGCTCGTTTTTCACTTGTGAAATCGTACGAACGACTTCCTCGCTTAATCCCATCCCTGTTTCATAAACAGGTGTTACATCCTCATGAAAGCCATATTTGTAATCGGCTAATTCAGGAACTCCACTCATTTTGTCACCACTTTCTTATGCTTTCTCATTTTCTACTGCACGTTCTAATGCTTTCCACGCAAGCGTGGCACATTTAATACGCGCTGGGAATTTTTGAACACCGGCAAGTAACGCCGCATCCCCTAAAGGTTCTTCATCTACGGTTTCACCCTGCACTAGACTTGAGAAATCTTCTGCTAGAGCGACCGCTTCGTCAACTGTCTTTCCAATAATCGCATCACTCATCATGCTGGCACTTGCCATACTAATCGTACAGCCGTGTCCGTCAAAGTGAACATCGTCAATCACGCCATTGTCATTTACAACGAGCTGCAACTGCAACACATCTCCACACGTTGGATTATTAAATTCAATCGTTGGAATGCTCGCATCATCTACCAATCCTTTATGGTGCGGATGAGACGAATGATCCAGAATCACCTGACGATAAAGCTGATCTAATTTAGATAAGGCCATATTGGAAAAACTCCTTTACTTTTTCTAATGCTTCTAAAAACTGTTCTGCTTCTTGAAGCGTGTTATAAATATAAAAACTTGCACGGCATGTTGCCGGTACATCGAGCCACCTCATCAAAGGTTGTGCACAATGATGTCCTGCACGAACCGCAAATCCTTCCATATCGAGCGCTGTTGCGACGTCGTGTGGATGGATGCCGTCAATAGTAAAACTAATGACTCCAGAATGGTGTTCTGGGTCACTTATCCCGTAGACTGTCACGCCCTCCATCTCTTGCATCTTCGGTAAAAGATACGCAACAATTTCTTGTTCATGCTGATGGATATTCTCCATGCCGATTTCTTCTAAATAATCAATGGCAGCTGCCAGTCCAATCGCTCCTGCGATATTTGGCGTGCCTGCTTCGAATTTCCACGGCAATTCATTCCATGTACTCTCTTGGTCATACACGAAATCAATCATTTCTCCGCCAAATTCGACTGGATTCATCTCTTGAAGAAGGGCTTCTTTTCCATATAAGATACCAATTCCTGTTGGAGCCAGCATCTTATGTCCGCTAAAGGCATAGAAGTCACAGTCTAACGCTTGGACATCCACTTTTTGATGCGGCGCTGCTTGAGCACCATCCACAACAAGAATCCCTCCTACTGCGTGCACCATTTCGGCTACGCAGCTCACATCCGTTACCGTTCCAAGAACGTTTGAGGCATGGTTAATCGATACGATTTTTGCCTTCTCGGTTAAGGCTTGTTCTGCTGCTTCGAGATCTAATTCGCCCTCTTTCGTTAATGAAAAATAACGTAAGACGGCTCCTGTTTGTTTGGCTACTTGTTGCCAAGGCACCACATTCGAATGGTGTTCAGAAGGGCTAATCCAAATTTCGTCCCCTTTTTGCAAGCGTCCTGGAGCAAATCCTTGTGCCACCCAGTTTAAGCTGGTTGTCGTTCCACGCGTAAAGAGCACTTCTTTTGTACTGGCTGTATGGATAAATTTCGCCACTTTAGCTCGAGCCGCTTCATACAAGTCAGTGGCTTCCTGAGCTAATGTATGCACCCCACGATGAATATTGGCATTGTGGGTCGCGTAGAACTTCTCAACGGCTTCTACGACTGGACGTGGCTTTTGCGTGGTTGCTGCATTGTCTAAATAGACAAGCACTTCATCGTTGACTTCACGCTTTAAAATCGGAAAGTCTTCTCGAATCATTTTACTAATCATAGCTAGCAACCAACTTTTGTTCAATCATGTCCACAAGTTCTTTTTGAAGAGTACTTGAAGGAATTGAACGAATTACGGCTCCTAAGAATCCACGAATCACAAGGCGTTTTGCCTCTGCTTCTGAGATTCCACGGCTTGTTAAGTAGAATAATTGTTCATCATCCACTTGCCCCACGCTCGCTGCATGTCCTGCCGTTACTTCATTTTCATCGATTAATAGAATTGGGTTCGCGTCTCCACGTCCGCCTTCTGAAAGCATGAGTACACGGCTTTCTTGTTGCGCATCTGCGAATTTCGCACCTTTAATAATATGTCCAATTCCGTTAAACGTTAAGGTTGATTTATCTAAAATAACACCATGCTGTAAGATGTGTCCTACTGAATGTGGCGCATAGTTTGTCACACGTGTATCGATTCCTTGTACTTGGCGTCCTGTAGAAATACCGATCACATTCACTTGCGAATGAGAACCGTCTCCGCGTAATTCAGAATCGAAGTCCGCAATCACATTTCCGTCATTCATAATGCCAAGCGCCCAGTTAATCGTTGCATCTTTTTCAAGATAGCCACGACGGTTCACATACGCATCTGTTGATTGACCTAACGTATCAACGGCTGCAAACTGAACTTTCGCGCCTTGTTTTGCAATCACTTCTACTACAATGTTGGCTGTATTCTTTTTGTCACCGACACTTTCAAAACGTTCCACATAAGAAACAGAGCTGTTTTCGTCCGCCACGATTAACACGTGTTTCACGAATGCTTCGTCGACTAAGTTGTTTTGAACGAAATGAGATTCAATAATATCTTTTACGTCTACATTTTTAGGAATATAAATAAATACTCCTGAGTTGACCATAGCAGCGTGGTAAGCCGTTAAGCTATCTTCTTCAACTGGTACTGCCTTTGTCATATAGTACGGTTTTACGAGCTCCGGATATTGTTCCAGGGCATCGAATAAATCCATCACGAGAACGTCTTTCAATGCTGTTTCAACATTCATTTCTTCCCAGTAAGATACCGCACCGAGTTGTACAATTTTTGCACTTCCGGCTGCTGTTGGAATCACTTTTGGAAGTTCTTCAATCATTGAAGTGCCTTCACCGATTGCTGATTGGAATAAGTTCCAACGGTGGAATTTCACACGTTCAATAAAAGGTAATTCTAGCGTTTTAGCTAGTTCCAAGCCTTTTAAACGTGTTTGTAGAAACCACTCTGGTTCATTCTTTGTAAGAGAGAATGCGGTGATTTCTTCTGGTGTTATGGTTAATTTTGTCTCTGCCACAATCTCACTCCTACTCTTGATGTTCAATCTTGATTCCTAATTCTTCACTGATTCCTTTATAACCTTCAGCTTCTAGGCGACGAGCAAGAGAAGCATCTCCTGTCATCACGACACGACCATCCATCATAATATGCACTACATCTGGTTCAATGTAGTTTAACAGACGTTGGTAGTGCGTAATAATTAATGATCCAAAGTTGTCTCCACGCATTGCGTTTACTCCACGAGAAACCACTTTTAATGCGTCAATATCTAACCCCGAGTCGATTTCATCTAGAATCGCAAATGTTGGTTCAATCATTAATAATTGAAGAATCTCATTACGTTTCTTTTCCCCACCTGAGAATCCTTCGTTTAAGTAACGTTCTGCCATTTCTTCTGGCATATCTAAAAGGGCCATTTTTTCATCTAATTTCTTGATGAATTCACGAACTCCCATTTTGTCGCCTTCCTCACGACGAGCGTTGATAGCTGAACGCATGAATTCTGCGTTTGTCACCCCAACGATTTCACTTGGATATTGCATCGCTAAAAATAGACCTGCACGAGCTCGTTCGTCTACTTCCATTTCTAAGACGTTTTCGCCGTCTAATAGGATTTCTCCTTCTGTTACTTCATAGCTTGGGTGACCCATAATCGCTGCAGAAAGTGTTGATTTCCCAGTTCCGTTTGGTCCCATAACTGCGTGAATTTCTCCAGTGTTAATCGTCAAATTAACGCCCTTCAAAATTTCTTTGTCTTCGATCGATACATGTAGATTTTTAATCTCTAAAGTTGCCACGATTCATTCTCCTTTATAATTATTCTATTCTGTTATATTTTATCCTACTTGAGAATGATTCGCAAATAGCCGCGCTTTGAAATGATGTAATAATGCTTTTCATTTTCATGAAAATGCGGTATGATGGAACATATTTTTGAAAGAAAGGCTGATGCACATGCAAACTTATCCACTTATTGGTATTGCAGGAAATCATCGCCAAGATAACACGGAAGAAGATCGCTACATTTTATCGTATGCGCCAAATGGTTTTGTCCGTGGTCTTGAAAAGGCAAAAGCGATTCCTGTCATCATTCCCATCAGTAACCCAGAATTTGCAAAAGAATTCATCTCACGGGTTGATGGACTTCTATTAGCGGGTGGACAAGACGTTTCTCCATTATTATATGGCGAAGAACCACATCTTAATTTGGCACGTACTTATCCTGCTCGTGATGCGTTTGAAATTGAGCTCATTAAAGAAGCTTATAGACAACACAAACCAATCTTTGCAGTGTGTCGCGGCTTACAAATTCTAAACGTCGCTCTTGGTGGAACACTCTACCAAGATATCGAATCACAATACGAAAACATCTCTGTAAAACATACACAAAAAACAATGCCAAGCCAACCAACGCATACAATTCAAATCGCAAGTGGTAGCGAACTTTCTCGAGTTCTTGGAACAACGACTCCTGTGAACTCTTACCACCACCAAGCGGTTAAACAATTAGCCGAGGATTTTGTCCCTGTTGCTTGGAGTACGGATGGCATCATCGAAGCGTTCGAATCGAAATCTAAAGACCAAAGCGTGGTTGCTGTTCAATGGCATCCTGAACTTTTAATTGAAGATAGCAATGTCATGCAAGGGTTATTTGATAACTTCGTGGAACGCGTGAATCGCTCAATACAAAATGCATAATAAAAAACTACGAATTCTCAAACGTTTGAGAACTCGTAGTTTTCTTTTTTTATCTTTATTTTACTTCACATTGTTCACATGGAAGGTCTTCGTCTAATAAAGCATCAAATTCCGCTTCATCTACTCCATTTAAACGAACAATCCAGTTTTTCTCTTCTGCTAATTCGTTTAAGAATTCTGGATTCTCTTCTAATTCGTCATGGAAAGCCACGACTGTTCCGCTAAGTGGAGCAAGTAATTCAGTTACTGCTTTTGCAGCTTCTACACTAATAATCGAATCTTCAGGAGTTACGGCTTCGCTCTTTAATAATTCCACAAAGCTCACATCTCCTAAGTCATCTTGACCCTTTGGTGAAAGTCCAATCACATATTCTGAACCGTCTTGTTTAATCCATAATCCATTTTCACTATATTTCTTCATCTTATCTCTTCCATTTCTCTTCGTAAACTTCTTCTTTGAACCCGAATGTCGCTTCCCCATTATCCAACACAAGTGGACGTTTAATGAGCATGCCATTCCCAGCAAGAAGTTCTGAAGCTTCTTTATCGCTCATCTCAGGAAGTTTATCTTTTAATCCAAGTGAGCGGTAAAGTTCTCCACTCGTATTTGCCATTTTCTTCCATTCTAAGTTTTGAGCTTTTTTAATCTTCAATAGTTCTTTTGCAGTTGGTGGAGTTTCGCGAATATCCTTCTGTTCAAATGTCACATCATTTAACTCGAACCATTTTAACGCCTTTTTACAAGTCGTACATTTTGGGTGAATATATACAATCATTTTCCATCCTCCTGACGTAAACGTAACATTGTCGCATCTTGGTGGTTGGCACCAAATGCTGAATCTTCATCTTCAAAAATCGTACTCTTGAAGTGATAACGCATTGACATAATGAGCCCAATCCCCATCATATTTCCAAGCAAGCTTGAACCCCCTTGCGAAATAAACGGCAACGGAATCCCCGTCAATGGTAATAGTCCAATCGTCATCCCGATATTTTCAACCACGTGGAATAAAATCATCATGATAACGCCGGTTGCGATATACGTATAAAACTCATTTTTCGTATCGAAACAGACACGAATCATTTGATAAATCAAGATAAAGTAAATCGCGATTAAGAAGGTACCACCTAAGAATCCAAAGTTTTCCCCGATTGTCGCAAAGATCAAGTCAGACTCACGAACGGGTACATATACATCAGATACACCAAAACCTTTACCAAGCATTCTCCCTGAACCAATCGCCTTCAAACTTTGGAATAATTGGTATCCATTTCCACCTTGATCGCCGTATGGATCTAACCATGAATCGATACGCGCGAATTGGTAGTTCTTAAAGCCGATGTTTAATAGGATTTGACGGTTATACACTACTAAGTAAATAAGGAGTGCGCCGATTAATCCTGCTACAATAATAATTGGAAGTAAGATTTTCCAGCTAATCCCTGACATAATCAGAACGCCACCCAAAATCATTAAGAATACAAGTGTTGTCCCTAAGTCATTTTGCAAAATAACGAGTACTAACGCTGGCGCTGCCCATAAAATTAATTTTACGAATAATTGCCAGTCCGTATGTGTACTCTTATACTTCGTCTTCATATTATGCGAAGTCGCGACTTTGGCTAAAATCAAAATATAGAAGATTTTCACCACTTCGGAAGGCTGGAATGAGAAGGTCCCAAATCTGAACCAACTCTTCGCCCCTGTGTCGGCAAATGTTGCTCGGTCATAGAAGAACAGAACGGCAAGTAGCATGAGGAGTCCAAAAATATATCCCCAAGTGGTTAGTTTCCATAACTGTTCCGAGTCAAATTGCATAATCACAATGATTGCAACAACCCCTACTACGTACCAAACGACTTGCATCAGCACCATTCTTAAAGAGGTGTTTCCACTAATCAAATAAGTTGTTGAGAATAAAGTTGCAATACTAATAAATGCTAATAATAATACAGGAAGGATGACGCCATAGTCGATTCGTGAATCTTTATCGTCATACATTAAGTTCTTCTTTTTCATCCGTTACTCCTTCAGTGTCTTGTTTTGGGTGTCTAAAGCGGTAAACAATCACGTTCAACACGCCCCCTAAAATCATTACATTGGCAATAAAATACAGCCAAATCATAAATACAATCAATGTTCCAAACGCTCCATTGGCCGTAAAATTACGACCCGCGTAATGAATATAAATCGAGAATAATTGCGAAATCAATACAAATCCAATTGTCGTGAATAAGCCTCCTGGAAAAGCATACAGGAATGACCATTTCACATTAGGAATTGAATAGTACATGAAACTCATGAGTAAAAAGACGGTTCCAAATAAGAGCCCCCATTTTACAAATGAAAGATCTAAAATAATCGATGCTAAATTTAGCGAGAAGAATTCTGCAACTAATCGTAACACTTGCTCACCAAAGATGAAGACAATCGATACAGCAAATACGATTAAAATAGCTGCCATCGCAATAACAACGGCAAAGAATCGTTCAAAAATAAAGTTTCTTCTCACCGGTGCGCCATATAAAACGTTTAACGAGCGCTGAATACTACTAAACATCTGAGAAGCTGGCCAGAATAAAATCACCAAACCGATAGAAAGCGCGCCCCCATTGAAGTTTCCTAAGTAATTCCGAAGAATCGGGAATAGGACTTCAGTAATATTGTCCGGTAAAATCGTTTCTAGTGTTTTAAAAATCACATCAATAGGAATTGGTAACAATGGAAGAATATTGGCAACCAGCATGACCATTGGAATGACAGACAATAACATATAGTACGCCATCGCTGCGGATTCAACGCCAATATTCACATGCATTAAATCTTCTTGAAAAATTTGCCAAAGCTTTGTTCCAAATTTTTTCAGTCGTTGCACGACCTTCCTCCCCTTTCCTTTAAACCCTAGACACAATACTCTTATTATATCCTATTTATTGTATCATAGTTGCCTACTTTTTTCTTGTTGAAAGAAGTGATTTTTACCCTTTCTAAAAAATTAACGACTCCTCTTCTCCACAAAAAAAATCTCAAGATTCACTTTATAAGTAAATCTTGAGATTCAGACATCAAAAAAAGAGGATGCAAGCATCCCCTTTTCTAAAAGTGTTTATTTACCTTCTGCTAATACGCGTTCTTGTTCAACAGCAGCTTGTCCTAAGATGTTTAAGTAGTTCCATGGACGGTCGAATACTGGTTGGAAGAAGAAGTCTACATAAGCTAAGTCTTCGATTGTCATTTTGTTTTGGATAGCTAATGACAATGTGTTTGCAGAAGCTGTACAGTCGTATTTAGACATTACTTGTCCACCTACGATACGGTTTGTACCTACTTCGTAAACTAATTTCATGTAGATTTTTTCGTATGTTGGCATGAATTCTGGACGGTGGTTATCTACCACGTATACAGAACGTACATCTAAACCGAAGTGAGGTGCGCTACCTACGTTAACCCCAGTTGAACCAATGTTCCATCCGAATAAGTGTAATCCAGATGTTGATTGAGTTCCACGGTATTTTACTTTGTGACCGTTGATGTTTTTACCTACTAATGAACCCATACGTACAGCGTTCGTTGCTAATGGAATATATGCATGTCCACCATTTGGGTTGTAGTTAACAGCACAGCTGTCTCCTGCAGCATATACATCTTTAACAGATGTTTCCATGTAGTCATTAACGATGATAGCACCGTTAGGCATAGTTTCTAATTGGTCTTTCACTAAGTCGTTGTTTGGACGGAAACCAACACATAAGATAACCATGTCAGCTTCGTATTCGCCACCTGAAGTTACAACTTTGTTTACAACGCCGTTTTCGCCTTCGAATGATTTAACCATTTCGTTTAAGCGAACTTGTACGCCACGTGCACGTAAGTCTTCTTCTAAGATGTCAGTGAATTCTGGGTCTAAGTATTTGTTTAAGATACGGTCTAAACCGTCTACTAATGTTACTTCTTTACCTTCTAATGCAAAAGCTTCAACTAATTCGATACCGATGTATCCACCACCGACAACAACGATTTTCTTCTTGTCGTTTTTCTTAGCAAAGATTTCTTTTGCTTGGTTGTAGTTTTTACATAATTGAACGTTTTCTAATTCACGTCCTGGAATTGGAGGAAGAATTGGCCATGATCCAGTTGTAAGTACTAATTTGTCAAATGAATCAGTCTTTTCTTCGCCTGTTTTTAAGTCTTTTACTGTTAATGTTTTACCAACAGTATCGATGCTTGTTACATCGTGTTCCATACGAACTGTAGCTCCTAATGATGCTAATTCGTCTGGATTTGAATAAAATAGTCCTTGAGGGTCTTTAACCACGCCTCCTACGTATAAGGCAATCCCACAAGATAAGAATGAAATATTATCATTTCTTTCGTATACAACGACTTCTGTTCCTGGATTGTCATTTAAAATTGTTTTGACTGCAGCAGTACCCGCATGAGTACATCCAACTACTACAACTTTCATGTATTTTCCTCCTATAAACCTGTTTGTTTATTTTGTGCTAGATAAGAATCATTATTATCTATACCCTTATATCCTACACATTACCAGACAAAAAAGCAAACGATATCATTTGGAAAAATATTAATGTTTTATTGATATTTCAATATTTTTCAAATGTACATAACAGATGGCCATTTTCCTGACTTTTTATTCTAAATGAGAACAGTTATCGATATTTCTCCATCAAAAAACTCTATTCCAAATTTCTAAGGAATAGAGTTTTTGTGTTTCTTCTTAGTTTAGCTCTTCAAAGCGTTGTTTCATCGTTGGATTATTCTTCACGAGCTTCTTCACTGTTAAGTCTTCCGCTTTATTATTCGCTAAGCGTAAATTATTTTCAGAAGAAAGCAATGCCGCTTTTGTCTTCTCAAGACTCTTAATCGTCTTATCTATTTCATCAATGGCCGATTGGAATTTCTTACTTGCAAGTTCATAGTTCCGCGCAAAGCCTTTTTTGAAAGTCTCAAGATCTTCTTCAAAGTGCGTAATATCGATATGTTGATCACGCATCAAGGCTAACTCTTGTTTATATTGCAATGAATTTAACGCTGCGTTACGTAGCAAGGTAATAATTGGAATAAAGAACTGTGGACGCACCACATACATTTTCGGATATTGGTATGATACATCCACAATGCCTGTGTTATAAAGTTCATTATCTGCTTCTAGGAGACTGACCAGAATCGCATATTCACATTGCTTCTCATGACGGTCTTTATCCAACTCTTTGAAGAAGTGTTCGTTTTTCTTCTTCGTTGCTGTTTCGTCATTTTCGTTCTTCATTTCAAACATAATGGATAGAATTTCAATGCCATTCTCATCATATTCACGGTAAATATAGTCACCCTTGCTTCCCGTTTTGGCATCATTGTCCTTGCCAAATTCTGCGCGCGGGAATGCGGTCATGCGAAGACGATTAAATTCGATTTCGCAATGTTGTTCAAGGCTTTCTCCCACCATCTTCGTTGATTGTTTCGCCTTGAAATCTTTATAGAACGCAATGGCTTCGTCTTTTGCCTTCAACTCTAACTCGAATTGGTCTTTCTTTGAACGTAATTCCAATTCGTATTTTTCTTTTAGGGCCGTTTGTTGCACTTCTTGTTCTTTTTGTTGTAACTCTTTTTCTTGTTTCAATTCAAGAATCGTACGCTCTTTCGCGTGTAAATCTTCTTGGAATTTTTGTGACAATTCTACTTCTTTGAATTGGAGTTGTTGTTTTAATTGATCCAATTCTGCTTGTAGCACACTAAATTCTTTCTCTTTTTGATGGAGTGCTTCTTGCACATTCTTTTCTTCTTTAACATCCGCATTCTTCAATGCTAATTCAAGCGAAAGAATCTTCTGTTCAAAGTTGGCACGTTCCTCATCATATAGACGCTTTTCTTGCTCTTTTGCGAGTGCCTTTTCCGTCTCAAATTGCTTCTTGGCAAATTCCAACTGCTTATGAACATCCTCTGCAAATTCCTTATTGCGTACTTGACTCACAATATCTGCATACGAGTTCTCATCAATCGTAAAGACCGTTTGGCAATGTGGACATTTAATTTCGTTCATCGAACCCCTCCTTTTTATTTCTATTTCATTCTATCACAATATCGAATTTGAGCACAGACCCAAAACAGTTCATTACCATATATGGTAATGAACTATTTTTTGCATGCAAAAACTCTCCGCGAATCACTTTCACGGAGAGTCTCACTTTACAATTATTATCCAATAAAGGCTTTGATTTGTTCCACACTTTGTGATGAATCACAAACCACACGCACTTCACCGCCACGAGCAACTAATAAACCAGGTACTGTTGGCATATTGTATTTCGCACGGAAAGCTGCTAAAGCTTCGTTAGCTCTGTCTTCTGAATTGATGAAGTACATTTCTTTTCCTAATGCTTCACGCACTTCGTTAATTTTTGGAGCAAAACGACGGCAGTATGGGCAAGTTGGACGTCCTACGAAAAGAACGACTTCCTTTCCTTCACCGATTAACGCTTCTACTTTCTCAGCAGTTGTTTCCACAAATTGGCTTACATCTTTTGCAAATTGTTCCATGATATCCCTCCGTTCATTTTCCTTCATTATGACAACGAAAAAAGAGTAGCGCAACAAATGTGCCTACTCTTTCTTATCTTTAGGATTGATTTCTTTATATTTTTTACGAATGTATAATAAGCGGCAAATAAACGCTCCTAACATCCCGAGTGCAATCCCGCCAATGACATTGTCAATAATCATCCCAATTCCAAATCCGATAGCAATCCCAATCACCATGATAAGATTCAATACGGACATTTCTCTAATTCTGTCTTTTGGATTTTGTTCTCTCATCGCTACCTCCTACTCAACGACGTTAATATGACACATCTTCATGGCGCTTAACGCGTTATCGTGTGACGCTGGCGTTACTCCTGCGCAGGCACTTGCAACGACATTCACTGGTACATTGACAAAATGCGCTTTAGCAAGAAGTGCATTACTAATCACACAAATATCTGTACAGATTCCAATGAGTGTAATGCTTTCTAAATCTCGCACTTCTTTTTGAATGAGTTCCATTAATTTTTCTGATCCAAATGTTGGTTTTTCAACGCCTTTTGCATGACGACTCTCTAAGGCTTTTTGGATTTGTGGATTTAACTCCCATCCTTTAGACCCTCTCACGCAGTGCACGACTGGTAAGTGACGTCCTTCCTCTGTTTGAAGATAGTCTTCACTATGAGTATCTAGCGTATAAAATACCTTTCCAGCGAAATTTTCGATGACCTCAACGGCATGGTCGATAATGGCTACAGCTTCTTTTGAGCCAAGCACTCCATCGACAAAATCATTTTGCATATCCACAACTACTAAAGCTTTCATGTTTTTCCTCCTATTTATGTAAAAATGCTTTACGGAAACTAAAATAATACAATCCAACGAGAATATATCCAATTCCTACAGCGATGATTGTTGCTGCCCCAAAGGATTGAAATAGCTGGTATGAAACCGTGACGCCAATTCCAAAGAACAGCATGCTCGTAAAATAAAAGAGCACTTTCCAACGATCCTTAATCTGACCGCGCATCAATCGCCCAAGAACCACTCCAATATCGGTTAAATAGCCTGTAAAGTGAGATGTTCGTACGATAATTCCATGGTAGTAAATGAACATTCCATTTTGTGTTCCGACAACAAACGAGAAGAAATATAACCATTTCTCGTCGCGTAATCCAAACAGAAATAATAGAAGCATCATACTTCCGAACATCATTAATAATACTCCATACCGTTTTGTCGGTTCAAATTTTTTCTTCGAAAACAGAAATCCCGACAAGACGCCGCCACCAGAAAAACAGAGAATCATTCCTAGTAAATGGAGCATTGTCCCCCATTCTTCTTCATTGAAGGACAAAACAAATTGCGTAATATTCCCAGTAAAGTGCGTTGTTGGCGTGAAAAATAGTAATAGTGTGACAACATTGACCATTCCCGCTAACGTACTAAGAAGTGCAATCCAAACATCAAAATAAAAACGTTCTTGTTTTTCCATGAGCCCTACTTTCTAAGCCATATACTATAATAAAGGATTCCCCAGATTGCGATATTCAATAGGAATGTCCACATAAAATAGTGTTTCCGCTTTTTATGGTTAAAAATCACTAACCCAAGTAGCCCACCAAAACCTCCACCAAACAAACCAATCCCAAGCAATATTTTTTCCGGAACGCGCCACTTTCTCATGACGGCACAAAGCTTATCAAAGCCCATCAATACAAATAGCAGCCCATTTATTCCAAAAAAGTACAGTGGAATGACGTTATTCTTTAAGTCTTCCACTACTTGGCAAACCTTTCTTCGAGGTCGCTCACTTCAAAAATATACTCTCCACCATCGACAAGACACGGAACTCCCACCATTCCCTGTTCTTTACGTGGAGTAAATACTTCTTCAGTATCTCGTACTCTCAAGAATTCTTTTAAGTTTCTCATGCTCGCTGTAATATCCACTTCACGAGCGGTTACGCCCAGTCTTTCCATTGCCGCTTTAAACGGTGCTGTATCTGGACATAAACTACTAAAATAGAGTGTTCTTTCGTTCATTTCATTTCTCCTTTACTACTTTCCAATCGTTTGTTAGAGGGCTTGTCTTGCTAATTGATCCGCACCTCTATTTTCACTTTCAGGAATCCACTTTACAAATAATTGCGAGAAGTCTTTCAGTTTATTCTGGATTTCCTTTAAAACGATTCGATTTGCTTCTTTTTTCGTATATCTTTTCGAAATGGCATCAGCAGTCACCTTGGAATCAGTATGCATGAAGATTAATTCTTCCTGAAGCCCTTCCTCTAACAACCAACCTAACGCCCAATTGATAGCTGTGAATTCCGCTAAATGATTATCCATTTTTTCTTCCACAGAAATCTTAAACGGCAATTGTTCGCCATCTTTTAGCACGAGGACTCCCAATCCTACGTCTCCGGGATTTCCATTCACGGCCGCGTCTGTATAGACTTTAATCATTTTCGACAACGACCACATGCGTCGCTTGAACGCCATGTGCTCCTCTTGTAATTTCGAAAGTCACCTGTTGACCTTCTTTCAACGACTTGAATCCTTCTTGCGCAATTCCTGTGAAATGCACAAAAATATCTTCATCCGTTGTTGTGTTTCGAATAAACCCATACCCTTTTTCGTTGTTAAACCATTTTACAACTCCGTTTTCCATGTATATCCCTCCTTATATCATGTACCTTTATTATACTGTTTTCTCTCTATTTGAACAGGTACTAAGCCTTCAAATGACGAATAAAAGTTTCATCATTTTCGTACAAGCTTAATAATAAATTCTCTCGTTGTAGCTGTACCTCTAGCCACTCAGCTCCATCACTGAAATAACGGTCCAAAAATGGACTAACGCGAAGAAAATCGGCTTGAGCCTTTTGCAATAACAGTTCTTTCATCTCTTCTTCCAAAGCGTTTTGCGTATCAATCAGCCGTTCAATTTCAACAAATACTGGATGTTCATAGACCGAAACCACTTCTGATTTATCGACTTCGACCACCTTTTCGCTAAACGCATCATAGTATCGAATCTTTGCAGTCTTCCCATCCGTTAACCAACATTCGATTAAGAACCCTTTCCAAAACAGTTGTGTCAAAGGGCTCATCAAAAACGCTTCGATAACGGTCCATTTCAATGGTGTTTGCATCAACATCAAGGTTGTTGCCATATAGTCATTCTGCTCTTCGGTTAATGGCTCGTCTTTTTTCAAGCGTTCACTTAATTGTTGTAGCTTCTCGACTTCTGCTTGCGTAAAGCGATTCTTTTCCTTTTCGCATAGCAATGTACACTCTAGAACCTTATCCATTCCAAGTGCAGCAATCACATTTTCGTGAACCAGCCAAGCCTCTACTTGTTTAAATTGCTCATTTTGAATCGCTACTTTTATTTTCCACATCCAGTAGCTAGATTCACTCGGCAGCTTTAATTGATCTTCTTCGATATAATACGTCAGGTCATCCCACCGATTCGCCTTCTCAAGCAATTGGAAAAACTCTTCAATCTCATCGATATACTCATTCTTCTGTACTTTTTCTTCAAAGGCATCGATGGCATTCTCCACAAACGTTTCGAATTCTTCTTCTGAAAGTACTTCTAGTTGTTTCTTTTCCTCGCTCATACACGTCTCCCCTGTCTTATACCTTTCCATTATACTTTAAAGGCGGGCAATTAGAAAGCACACAAATAAAAAAAGGCTCATGACAATTCGCCATGAACCTAACCTTTATTCTTCCTCTAGTGGTAGAAATTCTACAATATCTTTGAAATTAACAACCGTTCGCGATTCACAAATATCTTTCATGCATGTATTGGATTCATTCCAATCAATCACAACGATGGCACTATTCGCCAATAATTTATAGATAATCCCAATCATTTCTTGTTCTCTAAAAGTAAATCGAATGCGATTGCCGACTTCCGGACGAATCGATTCTTTTACTTGCAGAATAATTCGAACCCCTTCATCATAGGAGACCCCTAACAAATGCGCAATTCTCGATTTGCTCGTCCCTTTTCGAAGTTCTGTTTCCACAGTACTCTTGACATCTTTCGTGACACGTTTCGCCATTGCTTTCGCCTCTTTTCACGCCTGGCCAAAATCCTACACTACACACTCATCAAATTTATTATATCACAAATCGGTCCTTCTGTGGGCTAAATTTACTAATTTTCTGATTTAAAGGCTTTTCTTTTATGAAAAATTGACGCCTTTCATAAATAAAATTTGCTTTTCGGCGACTTTTTCAGGAGTTTTTGCTCATTCGTGAACATATATTTGTAAAACGCATACATTTCCACTATACTTTAAATGTAATGAATGGAGGGATTTTGATGTTAGACCAATCAATCACAATTTTAAAATATGAGTATCATATTGCACCGGGAAGTTATTTCCACGTGGAGACACCTTGGGTAAAAGATGTTAGTGAGATTAAAACGGTCATCATTGATCAAGATAATGTTTTTACGAAGATGTTGAGTATTTACCCGAATAACTTTGTAATGTTTTTAGAGCAATTCCCTGAATATAGTATTTACCGGACAAATATTCCGCTAGAACTTATTCCAACTGGCGATTCATACCGCGTTTGTTTTGATCAAGCGTGATTACAACTGCAAAAAAGCAGAACTTGGACAATCTTATTTCTCTGCGTCCGAGTTCTGCTTTTTCATTTATTCTTCTATTGGTGCGAGTAAGCGTAGTCCGTTTAAGAGTACTAAAATCGTACTTCCTTCATGTAACATAACTCCCCAGCCGATGTTTGTTAATCCAAAGAAGTTAAGGACTAGGAGCATCACAACGATTGACATCGCAAAAATCATATTTTCTAAAATCACACGATGTAATTTCTTACTAATCTTATGCGCTGAAACGAGTTTTTGTAAGTCGTTTTTCATGATGACGATATCACTTGTTTCAATCGCAATATCTGTCCCATTTCCCATCGCAATACCGACGTCTGCTGTCGCAAGAGCTGGCGCATCATTCACGCCATCCCCCACCATCGCTGTTAATCCATAGCGTTCTTTTTGAGACTGAATCTTTTCTAATTTTTCTTCAGGCAATACATTGGCAACAACTTCTTGTACTCCAAGCTTCATCCCAATCATTTCAGCCGTTTCTCTTGAATCCCCTGTGATCATTGTTGTATGCACCTGTTGACTCTTGAAGTAATCGAGCACCGCTTTTGACGCTTCGTTTGGAAGGTCCATGAACGCCATCAAACCAACAATTCTATTGTTTTTTACAACCGTCACAACTGTCTTGCCTTCGCTTGCCCATTCTTGCATACGAGAAGCAACTTCATTAGAGCGGTCAACTGTATCCATCGGTTTAATAATATGGATTTCTTCGTTACGAATGATGCTTCGAACACCTTGTCCTACAAGCACTTCCACTTCGATTTCTTCTTCAAGAAGTGTCCAGTCGCTGAATCTTTGAACAACTGCTTGCGCCAGTGGGTGTGTCGATTGTTTTTCCATCGCAACCACTGCTGGAATCATTGTTTCATCTTCAAACCAGTAATCCGTTAACTCTGGAGTTCCTTTTGTTAAAGTACCTGTTTTATCAAAGGAAATCACGCGTAAGTCTTGCAATTGAGAGATGGCTGCTCCACCTTTTGCTAAAATTCCCATTTTAGATAAACGAGACATCGCTGCTAAAGTTGCTGGAACGGCACTTGCTGCTAAGGCACATGGAGATGCCCCGACAAGGTAAACCATTCCACGGTAGAGCGTTGTATTTAAATCCCATCCCATTAAGAAATATCCAAATAATAGGAAGATTGGCCAAATGATTAAAACGATGTTGACATAAATTGGTTCAAATTTTTGAATAAATGTCGCTTGTTTATTCATTGAACCTTGAGCATTTTCCACAACCTTCATAATTTTCGCAAAGACAGTATCCGTACTTTCTGCAGTCACTCTCATCTCGATACGGTTTGATAAGTTCACTGTACTCGCGAAAACTTCATCTCCCTCACCTTTTGAACGAGGCATGCTTTCACCGGTAATGGTCGCTTCGTCAATCGATGTTAATCCTTTTGTGATGACTCCATCGATTGGCACTTGATCGCCAAGCAACACTTCTAAAGTATCTCCAACTTTTAAGCTAGCCACTTCAACGACAACCACTTCTCCATTTTCTTGGATAAGACGCGCTTGCGTTGGATTCATTTGTAATAACGCTGTAAGTGACTTACGGCTTTTCTCTTCAACGTAGTCTTCAAGGAAGTGTGCTCCAGCGAAGATTAAAATTAATAACGCTCCTTCTTCTGCATTTCCAATTAACACTGCTCCAACTGCCGCAAGTGTCATTAAAATATGCACATTCGGTTGGAATTTCCCTTTCTTTTTGGTTTTTTCAATCGTATCTTCAACACCTTCCATCGTTACATGGTAACCTGAAAGGATGACAGTTAGAATGAATAGAATATTCGCAATCCCGTTCCCCATATATTGAAGAACCATCCCGATAATGTAAAGGACTAGTCCTGCAATATAAAAGATAACTGCTTTACTATCATCGTGGTTGTGACCTTGACGATCTCCATGTTCATGATGATGCTCATGCTCGTGGTCTTCATGATGTAAGTAATGATCTTGGCATGTTTCTCCTTCATGAGTTTCTTCTTTATTCAATAAGTGTTCAAATTTATGTTTTAGGTTATGTGTTAGCTCTTTGAAATCCATTATATCTCTCCTCACTATTTCTTGTTAATCACATAATACATGAATGAACATTCATATGTCAAGAGATATCTTAAAATTATTCTAAATTATTTTTACATAAAAAAAGAGACTGGCCGAAGCCAATCTCTTTTGGTGTTTCTATTAACGACGACGTTCTTGGATACGTGCTGCTTTACCACGCAAGTTACGTAGGTAGTATAATTTAGCACGACGAACTTTACCGTAACGAACTACTTCGATTTGTGCTACACGTGGAGTGTGTAATGGGAATGTACGTTCCACACCAACACCGTTAGAAACTTTACGTACTGTGTAAGTTTCGCTGATGCCAGCACCACGACGTTTGATAACAACGCCTTCGAAGATTTGGATACGTTCGCGAGTTCCTTCAACAACCTTAGCGTGAACACGTACAGTGTCACCAGGACGGAATGAAGGGATATCTGAACGTAATTGTTCTTGAGTTAATTCTTCGATTAATTTGCTCATGTTTTTTTCTCCTTCCAACAAACATTCATGACTTGGCATTTTTCCAATCAGCGGAATATCGTTATCTCTGAGTGAAGTCTCACTCACTCGAAATATACTATCATACTTGCCTATCAAATGCAAGCAAGTTTATCAATTTTTTTGACGATTTTTCTCCATAGAAAAACTACGAAGAATGCTCTTCACAGCAGTGCTCACTTGCTAAGTTATAGAGCTCTAACACATGGTGATCTTCAAGCGAATACCACACGTGTTTCCCGACCTTTTCGGCCTTCACAATATGATGCGCGCGAAGCTTTTTCAACTGATGAGAAATCGCAGACTGCTCCATACCAGTACAGTTCATTAAGTCTTCTACACATAGTGGTTCGCGCTGTGTCAATAGCGTAATAATATTGAGTCTTGTTGCATCCCCAAGCAACTTGAAGAGCTGCACCATTTCACTACGCCCTTCGTCCTTAGACAACAGTGCTTGAAATGCTTTAATTTCTTCTGCATTTAGATGTTCCGTCATCTAGCATCCCTCTTCCTCTTTTACTTCTTGTAGTAACTTTGCTTCCTCTTTTGAGAGTTCATACTTTTCTAGTAAATCTGGTCTTCTTAAATACGTCTTACGAAGTGATTCTTTCATTTGCCACTGTGCAATTTTTGCATGATTGCCGCTAAAGAGAACTTCTGGAACTTCCATTCCTTTATATTCTCTTGGACGTGTATATTGTGGGTGTTCCAGTAATCCTGTCGAATGCGAATCCCCAACAGCAGACGCGTCATTTCCTAATACATCTGGCAAGAGTCGCACCGTGGCGTCGATCATCACCGTTGCGGCTAACTCCCCACCTGTTAACACGAAATCTCCGATTGAGTATTCATCCGTCACAAGCGTACGAATGCGTTCGTCATAACCTTCATAGTGGCCACAAATAAATACCAAATGTTCTTCCTTTGACAACTCTTCGGCGTCCTTTTGCGTAAATGTCTTTCCAGCCGGATCCATTAAAATCACACGTGGCGTCGTTTCAGGAGAACGCTCACGAATCGACGCAAGCGCCAAATCAATCGGTTCCACCTTAAGAAGCATCCCAGCTCCCCCACCGAATGGATAGTCGTCGACATGATTATGTTTATTGTTTGAAAACTGACGGAAATCCGTTGTCTCAAATTCAATTTTTCCTGCTTCGATGGCCTTCCCGATAATCGATTGCGTCATCGGACCTTGCACCATTTCAGGGAATAATGTTAATACATCAATCTTCATCTTAATCGATCAACCCTTCCAATAAATGGATATAAGCTTTCTTTTCTTCTTTATCAACTTTATAAACGACTGGTTCAATAAATGGAATCAAGAGTTCTTTCTTTCCTTTTTGTTTTACAACCCAGACATCATTTGACCCTGGAGAAAGAATTTCAGTGACTTTCCCAAGTACTTCGCCTTCATCCGTTACGATTTCAAGTCCGATAATTTCGTGGTAGTAAAACTCATCATCTTCAAGTTCTGTCAACTGCTCCTCGGCTACCTTTAGGAGACATTCTTTGTATTTTTCAACATCTTCGATACGGTTCATCCCTTCAAACGTTAACAAATCAAAGTTTTTATGACGACGATGACTAGCCACCGTCACAAAAGTTAGGAACTCCCCATCTTTAAAAATGGCTAATTCTGTCCCTTTTTTATAACGTTCTTCAGCAAAATCTGTCGTTGAAATCACACGCACTTCCCCACGAAGACCTTGTGTATTTACGATTTTTCCTACTTTATAAAAAGTTGTCATTCCATTTCCTCCTTAAAAGAGTCGTTCTACAATAATCTTAAGCGTTTCATCCGTTACTTCAATATCGTAATCATCAATACATTGACCAAGGATGCAATAGTTTTTATCACGATTATGCGATCCCATCAACGAACTGTACATCGAATCTAATTCTAAGTGTTTTTCTACAGATAATCCTGCTTCTAATAAATCTAAGTCTTCTGGTAATTTTGTATACGGCGCTGTACACGTAATCGTTGCTTTTTCATGCGGTACATACACGACATGCGCTGTTACATCATACAATTCGTGATATAAATAGTAGTCCACCATTTCCTTCACGATACGTTTCACAAAGTCCTTTTCTGTTGCCATTATCCCTCAGCCTTTCTTTCTTTTATATCTTGACGAATCCCTTCAAAAATTTCAAAAATTGGTACGAGAACTGCTGCAACGAATCCTCCCGCGAATCCATTGTTATAGAGGTTTAATCCACCATGCATTACAACCACGTGGCTCACAAGTGTAATGTGTACAAACCCTGCAATCACCCCAGCAAGCGGTCCATAATATCCGCTCACCGGCGCTAATGTCGTTCCGAAAATCGCAGCCACAAGCGCACTCGTACTTGCCACGTCAACTCCTGTTAAGTAGCAGCCAATCATAATCCCTACTAGCACAGGAACCGTATTTTTCACTTGATTCCCGAAGGCTCCAAAACTCATCGCGCCGATAATACTACCGACAATCGGACCATTGAGTTGCCCACCATTAATCATCACATAACCTAATAGGATGAGCCCCATAATACTCATATTGAATGTCACTGTAGCCAAGTTTGTCATCTCTACGAAGTCACTTGGCAGACGTCCTGATAGTTTCAAGAGCAATTTAAAGTGATATTTTTCTTTCTTTTTAAAATGAAGATAGAAACTTGTCGCAAGTAAAACCACACAAAGTCCAATTAAGATTCCATATAAAATCAGCGGACTTTCAGTATTAGCAAGCGCCTTTGTTTCTACTTCGATTTCAAATGCATTTAGAAATCCTAGAACGACCATCCCAACAATTCCAGCTGTAAACCCAACGTTATACAAGCTGAAACCTTGATGGAACCCTAAATACTGCGTTGATAATTGTGGCAAAATAAATCCAATAAAGATTCCAAGTACATAGGCAATCAAAATACTAAATCCGCTTGGTAATACTCCTCCAAAAGTGAGGAAAGAAACTAGTGGTCCTAATGCCGATCCAAACAATCCGACAATGACATAATTTCGATAATTCTGCTTCGTGACTTTTGCATAAATCCAGACGCCTAGCATAAACGGAATACTGTTAAAGAGGTTTTTCCCGAAGAAAGAGAATCCCGCAAGCATCCCTAAACTCCCAATAACCGTTCCATTAACAGGAATTTCTAATTTCTTATAGCTATAAATATTAATCAGAAGCATAATAGCCACATTTAATAGCGTGCTTCCAACAGACGCAATTTGCATATAATCCGTAAACAACTGACTTGGCGAAATCAGAATCGTAATCATTCCTTGAAGTAACGATTGTGGCGATTCTAGACAAAATGCTAGCAGCATCAAAATAGTGGATAGGCCAAATAAATAATAATATTGTCGATTCATTTGTTCTTTTAATATCGGCTTTTTCTTCATAAGGTCTTCCCTTCAACTATAATTTTACTCACTTATCATACCAAACTCACGAAAAACAATCAAAAAACCGAGTACTAACAACAATAAAAGAACACTCATTATACCGTATACAGTATAATGAGTGATACCTTATACGGTATCACCCACCTTTTCTTACCCTCTAACTCAACGCAGAAATCCATCTATTGTAGCACCAACAACTTTGAGCACCCATTGAAAGCACACACCCTCTTCTGTCTCTCCCCCCGGCAAAGCTTTGAAGAAATCCAAACTTTTTATAAGCACTAAACGATGACGAAGAATACTACGGATTTTATACTAGCAGTACTAGGGAATAGCATTCAAAGTGAATTATGGACTCTTAAAAATTTATTTTTTAGAGTCCATTTGAATCTTGAAAGAGCTTGAGACAACAGGCTCAAGCCGGTGCCCCAGTACAGCTAGTATAAAGAAATCCGTAAGGATTCGAAGTCATCGTTTTAAATTTATTCTTTACAGCACAAAAAAAGCCTTGGATTTCTCCAAGGCTTCGCCTATTAATCTAGGTTCTCAATACTTAGACGCACACGTTTTGGTCCGCGAGTACGAACACTATAAGTAATCGTACGAATAGCGCGAGCCACACGTCCTTGTTTACCAATCACACGACCGATATCTTGAGGATTCACGCGTAAAGTATATTCCATGAATTCATCTGATTCAGAAACGTCAATACGAACATCATCAGGGAATTCAACTAATGGTTTAACCATTGACAATACTAATTCACTAATCTCTGGCATTCTTTTCACCTCTCCATCGAGTTGTCGACTTTATAGAAATTACTTAGAAAACTTTGATTCGTGGAATTTCTTCATGATACCTTGTTGTGATAACAAGTTACGAACTGTATCAGAAGGTTGCGCACCGTTTGCTAACCATTGTAATGCTAATTCTTCATTGATTGAAACTTCAGCTGGGTTTAATAGTGGGTTGTATGTTCCGATTGTTTCGATGAAACGACCATCACGTGGTGAACGTGAATCAGCTACAACAACACGGTGTCAATACGAACATCATCAGGGAATTCAACTAATGGTTTAACCATTGACAATACTAATTCACTAATCTCTGGCATTCTTTTCACCTCTCCATCGAGTTGTCGACTTTATAGAAATTACTTAGAAAACTTTGATTCGTGGAATTTCTTCATGATACCTTGTTGTGATAACAAGTTACGAACTGTATCAGAAGGTTGCGCACCGTTTGCTAACCATTGTAATGCTAATTCTTCATTGATTGAAACTTCAGCTGGGTTTAATAGTGGGTTGTATGTTCCGATTGTTTCGATGAAACGACCATCACGTGGTGAACGTGAATCAGCTACAACAACACGGTAGAAAGGACTTTTCTTAGAACCCATACGTTTTAAACGAATTTTAACTGCCATAATTTACACCTCCATGTATTAATCTCACAGTTACATAGTTTAGCAGATGGAAGGATGCTTGTAAAGTATTTTCTCTTTACACCTTTAACTTTTTTTGTAAAAAACGCTCTAAACCCTACTCCCACTAGCAATAAATAGTAATTTTCATCGTTTTTTGATATAATGGACAAAAATATGTATAAATGAAAAGAGTTGAACTTATGTCAGAACAGAACCAAACTCCAGATTGGCGCGAGGCTCTACTTTCTATTTGGAACAAACCGATTCTTAAAAATATGCGTTTTATTTTTAATATTGCTTATTCAGTCCTTAAAAACATTTTCGTAATCGCAATTCTAGCACTGATGCTTATTGGTGTATTCGGAGGCGGGATTGGACTTGGATACTTTGCAAGTTTGACTTCCAATGAAGAACCTCTTACTCAAGAACAAATGAGTGATGCCATCGGAAATCTCAACTTAATCTCAAGTTTCTACTATCAAGATGGAACGAAGATTTCAGATGTAAATACTGATGAGTTACGTATTGTAAAACCTTTATCAGAAATTTCGCAATATGTAAAAGATGGAATCATCGCAACAGAAGATAGTTCATTCTATGATCATAACGGGATTGTTCCTAAGGCTCTTATCCGTGCCCTCTTACAAGAAGTTGCTTCTTCTGATTCAGGCGCAACGGGTGGATCTACCTTAACACAACAATTAATTAAACAACAGATTTTAACAAGCGAAGTTACTTTCAAACGTAAAGCCAATGAAATTCTTTACGCATTACGTCTTGAAAAACACTTTACAAAAGACCAAATCTTAGAAGCTTACTTAAATGTTTCTCCGTTTGGACGTAATCATAACGGGTTAAATATCGCCGGTATCGAAGAAGCCGCTCAAGGTGTCTTCGGGGTTTCCGCAAAAGATTTATCATTACCACAAGCAGCGTATCTTGTTGGGATGCCTCAAAACCCAATTGTTTACACACCGTATACAAACATCGCAACGATGAAAGAAGACGTGTCTGCTGGTGTAGAACGTATGAAGACTGTTCTATTTAGTATGTATCGTGAAAACAAAATTACTAAAGAACAATACGAAGAAGCGCTTGCGTACGACATTACGATGGACTTCCTTCCTCCAAAAGAGCTCACTTCAAACCGTCAATCATACTTATATCAAGCTGTTCATCGTGAAGCGGTTAAAGTCTTAATGACAAAAGCAGCTGAGAAAAACAAATTGACGTATAACGATGTGAAAAACGATTCAGAGTTATATAGTAAATACTATAATGAAGCTGAGCGCGAATTAAGCTCTTCAGGTTACCGTATAACATCAACTGTTGACCAAAAAGTATACGATGCGATGCAAAAAGCCATTGCTGAAGGCGGGGACTTAATCGGACCAACGTATAACACTCAATATGTTGATCAAAGTACTGGTGAAACTAAAACTCAAAAAGAGCCAGCTCAAAACGGTGCTGTGTTAATTGAAAACAAAACAGGTCGTATTCTTGGTTTCGTCGCAGGTCGTGACTTTGAAGCCAACCAAGTGGACCACGCGTTCTCAACACACCGCTCTCCTGGTTCAACCATCAAACCAATCTTGGTGTACGCGCCAGCGATTGAAAACAACTTAATTTATCCAGCAAGTATTGTTCCGGATACGAAGATTAGTATCGCACAAGGAAACGGAACTTACTGGCAACCAACCAACTATGGTAACTCAATTACGAACCAATTCTTAACGGTTCGTTACGCACTGTTCAAATCATTAAATAACCCAGTAATTAAGATTTACCAAGCAATGCTTCAAAAAGGCATTAACGCTGGTGAATACTTGAAGAAAATGGGGATCACTGAAGGTATCGGTGAAGATGAATATCAAAATATCGCCCTTTCAATCGGTGGTACGAGAACAGGTCCTTCTGTAAGAGAACAAACAAGTGCCTTCTCTACACTGGCAAATGGCGGTGAACACCACGAATCATACTTAATCGAAAAGATTGAAGACTCTCGTGGAAATGTGATTTACCAACACGAAGATAAATCAGAGCGCGTCTTCTCAGATGCAACAGCGTTCTTAACAACGAACATGTTACAAGATATCGCAAGCTCTACTATCTTCTATAACATTAAAGGAAATATGGGATTCAGTTCTGATTTAGCTGGTAAAACAGGTACTTCAGAAAACGAGATTGATAACTGGTTTGTAGCTTACACTCCAACAGTTACTCTTGGTTCATGGATCGGATATGACAACTTCTATAACGCTCGATACGCGATTACTGGTGGCGACGGATACGGCGAACCAACGATGCGTAGTCAACGTCAATGGACGAACTTGATGAGAGCTGCATACGAAGCAAACCCTGAATTGATTGGTAAAGAAACAAGCTTTACGCAACCAGACTCTGTATATCGTGATTCTGTTGTATCAACAACTGGTACAAAAGCAGGTTCATTTAAAGCAGAAAATGGTGGTACGTACTCGATTGGCGGTTCAATGACTACTGATTGGTTCAAGAAGGATTTCCCTCCTATGAATCCAAAATACGACTTTATGGTAGGTGCAACTCCAGAAGAATTAAATCGATTCTGGAATAAATCTTCATCTTCTAGCGATAAGAAAAAAGAAGAGGAGAAAAAGAAAGAAGAAAAGAAACCTGAGACAACTCAAGCACCAACAACTCAAGTGCCAGCAACTCAGGCGCCTACCCCTCAACCTCAAACAACAAAAGCACGTTAATCTAAATAACAGAAAGGCTGGATAATGTCCAGCCTTTCTGTTATTTCCTTCTATTCTCTATAGTATAAAAAACAGCCTATTCTATGTGATAGGCTATTCGTTTTTTCTTACTTTGTTGTGTTTCGTAACTCAATTTTGTAAGGTAATGTAATTTCAGATTCCACAATCTCTTCTTTGTTCATAATCTTCGTCAATAGACGCATTGCTACGGCACCAATATCATATAAAGGTGGTGCAATTGTTGAAAGAATTGGACGTGTCATCTTCGTTAATTTAGAGTTATTGCTTGAGATGATTTCGAATTTCTCAGGAACTTTAATTCCTAAGTCGATTAATCCATTTAATAATCCTACTGAAGTTTCGTCGTCTGTTACGATTGCAGCTGTTACGCCCGCTTTATGAATACGTTCTGCGACTGATTCACCTGCATGGTATGTCAATGGCACTTCGTATACTAATTTAGGATCGAATTTAATACCTGCTTTATCTAAAGCAGCTTTATATCCTTCTAAGCGGAAATCTACAGAAGCTACATTTTTCAACGCAGCTGTTACGAAAGCCACTTTCTTATGTCCGTTTTCAATTAATGTTTCAACCGCTTCTTGAGTCGCTTCTTTATAATCAATATTGACAGACGCAATTTCATGTTCCGCATCCATTGTTCCTGCTAAAACGATTGGTGTTTTAGAACGAATGATTTCAGTGCGTAATTCAGGTGTTAAATGGTTTCCCATATATAAAATACCATCTACTTGTTTTGACAATAATGTGTTTAACACTTGAATTTCTTTATGATTATTTTGGTCTGAGTTCGCTAGAATAATGTTGTATTTATACATTGTCGCAATGTCATCAATCCCACGCGCTAAGCTCGCAAAGTAAAGGTTTGTGACATCTGGAATGATGACTCCAACAGTCGTAGTTTTTTTACTTGCAAGTCCACGAGCAACGGCATTTGGACGATAATCTAATTCATCGATAACATCTAGCACTCTCTTACGAGTTGCTGGTTTTACGTTAGGGTTTCCATTTACTACACGTGATACAGTAGCCATGGATACATTTGCTTCACGAGCAACGTCATAAATCGTAATTGTTTGCTTTTCCATCTACAAATCTCCTTTGTGCATCTTTTCATCTAATCTTAGGGTAGCACTTTCATAAATCTTTTGCAAGCGTTTAACAACAATTTTCATATAATTTTTGAAACTATTTACATCATTGATGTAATAATATGCTACAATAGATTCAAGGAGATGAAATTATGAAACTAAACGCTACTTTTATGCAATTGGAAAGTGAAATGAAAGAAAAACAAAATCCGATTGTTTTTATCCAAAATCCAGAGACTATTCGTCTTTTGACGAAATTCTCAACAGAACCACATGAACGAATTGTAGCCCTTGTATATACACCCGGTGCTACTCCGCTACTCTTCGTTCCAGCATTAGAACATCAAGTCGCTCAAAAAGCTGAGCCCGGCTTTATCGTGAAGAGTTATCAAGACCATGAAGATGGTTGGAAACTCTTATCAGATGCGATTAAGGAACACTTCCCTACAGAGCTTAATTTCGCCGTGGAAAAAGTGGACTTCTCACTCTTTGCAGCTGAACAATTGCAAAAGCACTTCCCTGGTATTCAGTTCTCAGTGGACTTAACGCCAGTCGTGCAACAACTTCGTCTCGTAAAAGACGCAGAGGCCATCGATAAACTCGTCTACTCAGGAACCTTTGCCGATAAAGCCATTGAAATTGGAAAGAAGGCCTTGAAAGTTGGCATTACAGAACGCGAAGTCGTTGCCATTATCGAATTCGAAATGAAAAAACTAGGTGTCTCTCAAATGAGCTTTGATACAATGGTGCTCTTTGGAGACCACGCTGCGGATCCTCACGGTGAACCTGGAGACCGTACCCTTAAAGAAAACGAATGGGTCCTCTTTGACCTAGGAACGATGGTCGATAGCTACGCAAGTGACATTACTCGTACGGTCTTCTTTGGAAGCGAAAGCGCGAAAGACCCACGCCATCAAGAAATCTATGACATTGTACAAAAAGCACACGATACAGCTATCCAAGCAGTAAAACCTGGCATGAAAGCTAGCGAAATTGATAAAATTGCTCGTGACATTATCGCAGAAGCTGGATATGGTGAATACTTTATCCACCGCCTTGGACACGGAATTGGGCAAAGCGTTCATGAGTTCCCTTCTATTATGGAAGGAAACGATATGGAACTCGTTGAAGGGATGTGCTTCTCTGTTGAACCTGGTGTGTATATTTCAGGTGACTACGGGGTACGTATTGAAGACTGCTTAGCCGTAACAAAAGACGGTGCAAAACTCTTCACATCTGTTCAATACGACTTCTAAACCACAAAAGAAAAAGCCTGGGGATTTCCCCAGGCTTTCGTTGTTTATAAATAAAATTAAGCTTCTTCTTTAACGTCTTCTGCTTTTTCTTTAACATCTTCAGCTTTTTCTTTAACGTTTTCTGCTAATTCAGCAACTACTTCAGCTGATTCTTCTTTGTGTTTAGCAAAGTTTCCTTTTACTTTATCAACTGTTTCGTTAAATTGACCTTTTAAGTTTTCAGTTTGAACTGCAACTTGGTCTTTTAAGTTAGCTGCTTGTTTAGACACTTGTTCTTTTAAGTGACCAGCTTGTTCTTGTAAGTTAATACGAATATCTTGTGTTGAAGTTTTAGCTACTTCTGCAAATTCAACACCTTTTGCACGTGCAATTTCACCGTATTCTGATAATTGTTCTTTATAGCGATCTGCTTCTTTCGCTAAATCTTCACGTAATTCTTTACCTGATTTTGGTGCAAATAATAAAGCTGTTACTGCTGCTGCAGATGCTCCGATAAATGCTCCTAATAAAAATCCACCTGATTTACTCATGTTCAACACTCCGTTTCGTTATTTTACTTTTTTCTTCTTTGAAAGAATTGTTCTTCCAAAATTAAATGCCGCAACTGCACGACTTGTTTTTGAAAGCTTCACTGCTTTTGTTGCTAGATTACGAGATGATGTATTTACATCAGAAATCGTCACACCTAAATCGCCTGCCGCTGTAAACAACGGATTTGTCGCTTTAAGTTTGCCGTTCACGTCATCTACAAGTACATTTGCTTTATTTAATAATCCTTCAACTTCAATTGAAAGGCTATCAACATCTTTTGTAATGATTTCTAATGAATAATTCACGTTATCAACGGTTTTATTTAATCTTGATAAAATCGGTGATACTTTGACAATTACAAAAACCACTAATGCTAATAAAGCACATGCAGCAATTAATGCAGCAATCTCAATACCTGTCATTGAGCCATTCCTCCAATCTTATAGTATAAATTAATGATAACACTTTCTCATGAAAAATACCATAAAATTATTACTGGAAACTGCACTACTTTCAATCATATTTTACATATGGTACACTTATTCTATTACTAATAAAGGGTGACAAATATGCACAACGTCTTATGGATAGATTCCATCACAAATTTCTTTACAAATTACTGGAATTCCTTTGATTGGGAATCCATTTTATCTAATGTTTTTACGAAATTATTATCATTAATTTTATTATTCCTACTATTCTACTTTGGAAAGAAATTTTTACATTTTCTATTTAAGAAAACTATTCTTTCCTCTGTGAAAGTCGTTCGTCAAAGCGAAAACAGACAAAAGACGATCGTGAAGCTCTTAGAAAATATGCTCGATTATTTCTTATACTTCATCTTAATCTACTGGATTCTCTCGATTATCGGGGTTCCAATCTCTAGCTTACTCGCAGGGGCTGGAATTGCTGGGGTTGCACTTGGCCTTGGCGCACAAGGTTTCCTATCAGATGTAATCAACGGTCTCTTCATCCTACTCGAACGCCAATTCGAGGTTGGGGATTCCGTTTTAATCAACAACATCTCTGGAACCATCGCAAGCGTGGGCGTCCGTACTACTCAAGTTCGTGGATACGACGGAACACTTCACTACATTCCAAACCGCAATATCACAGTCGTGAGTAACCAATCTCGTGGAAACATGCGTGCTTTAATCGAATTACCTTTAAATAGCAACGTGGATTTAAAATCCGTATACTCAGTCATTGAAGCAATTAATAACCAATACACAAGAACCGACGAAGCTCTAACAGCTCCGCCAAAAATCGTTGGTCCACAAACCAAGCCAAATGGTCAATTTGTATTCACCATCGCTCTAATGACAAAAAACGGTTTGCAACATGCTACTTACCAACGCTATTTAACACTTTATCAAGAAGCACTGCTAAAACAAGGCATCGACCTCTCATCCCCTGTCATCCCATATACAACTAACTAAAAAAGAAGGCCTCGCGCCTTCTTTTTGTTTCCTTATAATCCACTCCATAGGATGCACCACATCCTATTCCCTCTCCTCTCTTTCTTACGGAATGGTACATCACTCACCAGCATTATAAAAATAAGCTACAGCGATTCCGAGGAATCGCTTTGTGTTCTAAGAAACTCAACATGTAACTTCCAAATGGGATGCAGTTTCTTTTCTCACATTTCCTCTACTTTCTACGGAAGGATACATCAACTCACTCAAATTTGAATAAACCAATTACAAAAGAGTCCTTTGGATAATGTAGTAATCATCGTAGCGAGTGTAATCGATGCGAATTACTGGTGCTTGAAAATTTATTTTCTAGCGCCAGTTTGAGGCTCGATAGGAACTGAGACGTAAGGCTCAGTCCGGTACAGCTACAATGATTACTATATGAATATCCAAAGGACTCTAAAGTAATTGGTTTATTTACTATTTTCTTTTTCTACAAAATCATATTCGCGGGTGAGTTCATGTACCATGAAGTTGATGCGCTTTAAAAGCTCCTTCCTCGTCACAATCCCCACAAACTCATCCTCAGCATTCCCAATACAAATAAAACTCTCATCCACAAGCTCATTTAACACATCTTCCACTTGCGTATCCTGATGAATAATCGGAAACTCCGTACGCATCACATCACGCACTTTGTATTTTCCTAACTGATTCATATGGATTTGTTCCACACCCGTGATTTTGTGTAAAATCATCGCCAGTGAAATCAGACCTACAATTTTATTTTCCTTATTCAGTACAGGAATGAGTGAATAACGCACATTCGTCAACACAAGCATCGCGTGTTCCAAAGTATGGTCTTCTTGAAGAATAGCTACTTTTTCTGAATCGATAAAAAGCTTATCGCGATCTTCAAGTAGTAACTCTTGGATTTTCTTATGAATCAAGCGTATACCCTCCCTCATTAGACCACGTATAGTCTAAAACGAGCCCATCTAATATTTCGTGTTTTGTTGTGTAATAGGTTAAGCGTAATTTGTCTTTTGAAAGAATATCCAGTACTGCATACGACGGTGTCCCCATATAGCTACCACGCGGGTAGTTCGTTGACCCTGAATTGATGCAAAGCACACCGTTAACATTCTCAGCATTTAGTTTATGCGTATGTCCGTAAAATGCGACACGCGCACCCATTTCTTTAGCCGCATTTGCTAAATACTCACGACCGGTGTTCACATATTCAAAATGCCCATGCGCTACAAAGAAATTGATACCTTCTAGTGTGAACACTTCTGAATGAGGATACTCTGGGTCGTAATCACAGTTTCCTGTTACGCGAATACAATGCGATAGACGTTCATCTTTATAAGGAAATTCTGAATCTCCCGTATGCACAAATGTCACATCACTTCCTGCATAATGGTCGAAGATTCTCTTTAATGTTAATTCTTGTCCATGGTTATCACTGACAACGACAATTTTCATAATGATTCCTCCGTTTGATTTAACTCATGAGTCCATTTTTCCCACTGGCTAACAAGCAATTCAATGGCTTTTGCTCGGTGGCTAATTTTATTTTTAATATCCATTCCTAGTTCCGCAAATGTCTTACCATACTCAGGAATAATGAATAATGGATCATATCCAAATCCGCTATCCCCAGCTGGGAGTGTCGCGATTTGGCCTGGGCATTCTGCTTGAACTACAAGTGATTCACTATTTGGCGCCGCTAGCACTAAGCAACAAGTGAAATGAGCCGAGCGCTCCTCTCCAACGAGTCCACCAAGTTCTGATAAAAGCTTCGCGTTATTCGCAGCATCGCTCTTTTGTTCGCCAGCAAAACGTGCAGAATACACACCTGGTTGCCCGTCCAAAGCATCCACGCAGAGACCAGAGTCATCCGCTAAGACGATTGTTTGAAGCTCATTCGCAATCGTCTCAGCTTTCAAACGTGCATTTTCTTCGAAGGTTTTTCCTGTCTCTTCGACTTCTTCTAATTCTGGAAAATCTCGCAGTGTCTTTACAGAATATCCCTTTGGTTCAAAAATCTCTGCAAACTCTTTGGCTTTACCAACATTATTCGTCGCAATCACGATTTCTTTTTTCAATTCAACTGGTTTCACTTCTTCTTTAAGTGTCACTTTCTTCACCTTCAGACCTGTTCGATTCAACCAGTTTTCAGCAATCTCTTCAAAAAGACTTGCTTCTCCAGTTGTATAAATTTCAAGAGTTGGTTCAGGATTCGATTCAGGCGTTTCGCTTAATTTGCAATAATCTAATAACGCGCTCACACTAGAGACTGTTTCTGCCCCTGAGTCAATTAATGTCACGTTTGCTCCGACCACTTTTTGAATCGTTTGACGAAGCAATGGGTAATGCGTGCAGCCTAAAATGACTGTATCGACCTTGGTTCCTTCTAATGGACGTAAGGTTTCACGAACGACTTCTTCTGCTTCCTTCGTATCTGATTGATTTCTTTCAACAATCAGTACAAATTTCGGACAAGCAATATCGAACACTTCAATATCTTTATTCTTGTCATGCATGGTCTTTGGATACACTTTACTAGCAATCGTCGCGTTTGTTCCAAGAACACCGATGCGGTCATTCTTCGTTTGCTTGATGGCTGCAAGGCTTCCTGGTTGAATCACTCCAACGACTGGAATCGTTAATGTGTTTTGTAATTCTTCTAGAACTACTGCAGTCGCGGTATTACATGCAATCACAAGCATTTTAATATTTTTTTCTAGTAAAAATTGCACCATTTCTAATGTGTATTGGCGGATTTCTTCAACGGGTCGTGTGCCATATGGGCAACGTGCAGAATCGCCAAGGAAGATCATGGATTCGTTTGGTAATTGTTTGAGGGCTTCTTTGAGGACGGTAAGACCGCCAACGCCCGAATCGATAAACCCGATTGGTCTTTTCATGGTTTCTCAACCTTTCTTTCTTTAGTCTTCTATAGTATACCATAGTTCGCGTGACGCTGATTCAAATGTGGTTTGGTTTATGAAAAAGTTAACCAACGGGAAGACACCTTCGGTGTTTGAATGAAAAGGCTTTGGATGGTCTACACTGCGTGCCTTTATCGGATATCTTCATAGTGTTTGTAATAGCTGTAGCGGTTCGAGCCATGGTCTCTCACCTACTGAGCCTCAAAGCAGTAGTAAGGAATCAATTCCTAACTACTGCTAATTCGCATCAGTTACGCTCGCTATTACTCACACTATAGAATCCGATAAGCACTCCGTTTGACTCCTCCAGCCTTTTCATTCAAACACTGGTGCTCATAACTTTTTTAATACGACCAGGTGACTAAAAAAGAAAGGAGAGAAACCTCCGCCCTAAACAAAAAGAACTCCTGAGTGCAGGAGTTCTAGGATAGATTTTAGTCTGGAGTGATGCTTTGATGTTTTCTTGTAACGAGGATTTGAAGCACCACTAGAATCACTAATGCGATAGAAATAGATTCAACTTTATGTGTTGTAATGAGGTTGATGAATTCTAGAAGAGCTTTTACAAATTCTGGCATTTGGCCATCACTAACTCGTCTAAAAGCACTTCCACCGATTAATGCAGTAAGCATGAGCACTCCTGATAATGCGAAGATGCCTGCCTTTTGATTAATTTTATTAAGAACAATCCCAATAACATTTGCGATTAGGTGAATTAGAACAACCTTCACGAAAAGAACTGCGATGCTAATCACGATATTTTCTGGGTCAAATAAGTCCCCTAAAATCGATTGAATGGTTACTGTGCCGAGTGAAACTCCATTTCTTAATGGAATTAATAAGGCGTAAATGAGTGTGATGATTCCTGAATCGACAAGTGTTTGAATGAATAAGCTTTCGATTTGTTCTTTTCTTGTTAATCCTAATTGGCTTTCTAGACGGAATTGTTCAACGATATATCCAATTCCGATGAGTAATAGGATAATTGCAATTTCATTATCGAAGTAAATCGGGAAATAAGTACCGAATGTACTAAGGTCCCCATTTGCAAAAATCTTCATTAAGAAACTTGTAATAATCCACCAAGCTCCTAAGAACATTAAAATTGTTTTCCATCTTCTAGCTAATCCCATGCTGACAACTGATAATAAACGGTTCATCTTATTCATTCTCCTTTCGTGTGATTGAGATAAAGTAATCTTGTAATGTTAATGGAGAAAACTCTAATCCAGGTTGTGCTTCTCCAATAGCACCAATCACCACGCTTCTTGTAAAGTTTCCGATTTGGTCTGTTTCAAGTACTTTCTTATCGGTAACATATTCTTGTACCAATGTGGAAGCTCCACTAACGACGTATCCTTTACGAAGAACATCTTCGACCAATACTTCTTCTGTCACTACTCCGTCTTTAATAACGATGACTTTTTCTAAAATTGAAGCTACTTCTTCGATTAAATGCGTTGCGATGACAAATGTACGAGGACGGCGCGCATACGCTTCAAGCAACTTCTTGTTGAAAATATGGCGGTGGTTCGCATCAAGCCCAAGCACTGGTTCATCTAAGAAGATGTATTCGCTAGGGTTGGCAAGTGCTAGGATAATTTTCATGATACTTTTATACCCTGTTGAGGCTTTTGAGTATTTTTGCTTCACGTTCACATCGAATACTTTGATAAGGTCTTGGGCAAATTCCATATCAAATTCTGGATAAGTCCCTTGATAGATAGCAAGGAGATCTTTGAATTTATATTCTTGCGGGAACCAGTTATCCGAACTAGATAAGTACACTTCATGCATCGCGTTTGCTGTCTTATGAAGGTCCACCCCGTCAAGAGTGATATCTCCGCTTGTCTTTTCGATACGGCGAGCAATCATATTTAGCACTGTACTCTTTCCGGCACCATTTCGTCCAAGCAACCCGATAATACTTTCAGGTTCAATCGTGAATGTTGCTCCTTTTACCGCTTCTTTTTTTAAAAACTTCTTCTTTAAATCTTTGACTTCGATACTCATTATTGGAAGCCTCCTTCGATGATTTTTACTAATTCGTCTTTTGTAATACCGAGTGCTTGTGCTTCTTTTAAGAAGTTTGGCACCATTTGGTTGGCAAATTCATTTTGCTTCTTGCTTAAGATAATTTTTCTGGCCCCTTCTGCTACAAATGTTCCGAGACCTCTTCGTTTTTCAAGTATTTGTTCGCTCACGAGTAAGTTCATTCCTTTCAATACCGTTGCTGGATTGATTTGATATCCTGTGGAAATCTCAGTTGTCGAAGGTACTTGATCTCCTTCTTTGTAGACTTCATGGAAGATTTCTTCTTCCAGTTGATTCGCTACTTGTTGAAATAACGGGATATCACTTTGAAAATCAAATTTCATAACGCACCTCCTTGTTCATGATCACTTTGTGTTAATTGGTTAGTTACTTGTGTAACTAACTATAAAACTAAAACAAAAATTTGTCAACACCTTTTCGAAAAAATTTTTTAACAAAATAAAAAAACGCCTGACATACCAAGGAAAAACCTTGATATATCAAGCGTTTGGAGACTTTAGATTTTATAAATATTTTTCTAAAATTTCTTCTAAGTGTTCTTTAGCATGGTAGCCAACTACTTTATCAACGACTTCGCCATCTTTTTTGATAAGCAATGTTGGGATACTCATAATGCCAAATGCACGAGCTGTTTCTGGGTTTTCGTCAACGTCAACTTTTGTAAAAGTTACTTTGTCTCCCATTTCTTCGTCTAATTGGTCAATTACTGGACCTTGCATACGACATGGACCGCACCAAGTTGCCCAGAAGTCTACTAAGACTACTCCATTTTTGGTTTCTTCTGCAAAGTTTTTATCTGTTAATGATTTTACCATTAGAATCATCCTTTCCTTTTTCTACAAACCTAGTATAGCAAGCCCCCTACTTGCGACCAACTATTCTGCTCACGGTTTACTTAAAGGTTACGATGGTCGCTCCATTTCCACCCGTATTCATCGGTGCAAATTCAAAACTTGCGACAGAACGGTGGCTGCGTAGTACCTTATGAACTCCTTGCTGGATGGCCCCTGTTCCACGTCCATGAATAATCGTCACGCGTGGATAGTTCGCTAGAATCGCAGCATCCAGATATAACTCTAGATCCTTCATCGCTTCTTCGTAACGTTTTCCGCGAAGGTCTAGTTCTGAAGAGACGTGACTGGCACGCGCACTCTTCACGATGACTTGTTGCTTGGCTTCTTGCGCCTCGGCGATTGGAGAAAGGTCCTCAACTGCAATCTTCATCTTGATGATTCCCATTTGAACCACCCATTCCTTGTCGTTCACCTTCTCAACAAGCGTACCACGTTGGCCAAATGACAGAACTTCGACACTTTGTCCGACTTGCAGCGCCTTCTTCGCTTTTTCCTTACGAAGTACCTTGTTTTTCTTCAAGGCTTGCTCATGCTTCAAGTCTTTTAGCGCCGTTTTCTTCTCAATCATTTCATGCTCTTTAACGGTACTTTGCTTACTTCTTAATTGAAGTTCACGAATTTCAGATAAAATCTTATCCGCATCATCTTGACTCTGCTCAATTAACGTATTCGCACGTTCTTTCGCTTCTTCTAAGAGACGTGCTTTATTGGCTTGGAATTGTTCTGTTTCGCGTTGTAAGTCCTCAAGTAACTGCGTACTCAATTCTAACTGATGGCGCATCTTATCGGCATCACGCTGCGCACGGCGACGTTTTTGTTCCAAGTCACTAATCATCGCATCCAAGTCTTGGTCTTCTTCTGAAAGAAGTCCACGTGCTTGGTCGATAATGATACTTGGTAAGCCTAGACGTTTTGAAATATCAAAGGCATTACTACGCCCTGGTACGCCAAGTAAGAGTTGGTACGTTGGTTGAAGAGTGTCCCCATCAAATTCCATACTTGCATTAATCGTTTTAGGGCGGTCATAGCCGTATGCTTTCAACTCTGGAAAGTGGGTTGAAGCAATCACATAACTTTGCTTACTTGCAATATAATCAAGAATCGCAATCGCAAGTGACGACCCTTCTTGTGGGTCTGTTCCTGAACCAATTTCGTCAATTAAAATCAAGCTCTTATCATTGATTTGTTTCAAAATAGACACGATATTCGACATATGGGACGAGAATGTCGATAGGTTTTGCTCAATCGATTGTTCATCTCCGATATCTGCGAAAATCTCCGTAAAGACTCCCACACGGCTATTTTCACCCGCAGGAATATACAGCCCCATCTGTGCCATCAATTGAATCACACCGACCGTCTTCAAGAGGATGGTTTTACCACCCGTATTCGGCCCTGTAATGACAATCGCTTGATATTCTTCACCAAGAATAATATCGTTTGCCACAGCCTTCTCACGCTCTAAAAGTGGATGCCATGCTTGCCAGAGGGCTACGTAATTATTAGCGTCGATAATCGGCTCTGTTGCTCTCAATTCATGAGCGTACAGCGCTTTTGCATTCACTACATCCAGACGCGCCAATACATAATGGTTTTGATGCAATGAATTCGTGTATGGCATCAGTTTTTGAGACAACTCCCAAAGAATACGTTCTACTTCCCGCTTCTCTTGGATTTGATACTCACGAAGCTTGTTGTTTAAATTTACGACCGCTTGTGGCTCCATAAAGAGCGTTTGTCCCGTCGAACTTTGGTCATGGACCGTTCCACCAAAGACAGATTTATATTCTGCTTTTACAGGAAGTACATAACGGTCATTACGAATCGTGATAATCGTATCGCTTAAATATTGCGCATTCTTTCCTGTGAGGTATTGATCCATTTGACGACGGATATCTTGTTCCGTCTTTTGAATCCCTACACGTACACCGTGTAAGGTTGGAGATGCGCTATCTAAAACATATCCGTCTTCACGAATAGACGCTTCTAGTTCGCTTGTTACCTCTGGAATACTCTCTAGTTTTTCGACAAGACGAGGCACACGTTTTAGTGCGATTTCCTCTTCTTCGACTTTTTCAAAGAAGCGCTCAACCTCATGTGTTGTTGTTAACACACGCAGGATATCACTTAATTCGCGTCCATTTAGCCCTGCTTCTAGCTCTAGACGTTTCAAGGCAAAACTAATATCTTTCAATCGTGGAATTGGAATCCCTTGCTTCAACCGTAAGAGCTCCACTCCATCCGTTGTTTCTTCAATTTTATGTTGAATAGCCTTTGCATCGACTTCAATCGGAAGTTCCTTAATCATTTGCTTCCCTTTTTCGGAAGTCGCATATTCGGCCAGTTGTGTTCTAATTTTTGAAAATTCTAAAACCTTTTCGATTTTCGAATTCATAACAGTCCTTCTTTCTTAAAAAACGTGGAACAAGTTTGTTCCACGCTTCGAGGTTTTATTTAGGTAATAACCAACTTGAAACGATTTGCGTTACAATTGGTGTTTTTGTGATGATGAAGTTTTGCAAACCGCCTTCAACAATTTTTTGAGCCGGTGCCAGTGGAATCATCGCTACTGCGTATAATACAAAGTAAATGAATAAGTAATTCATAAAGAATCCAAGTGCTGCTCCACCGATCGTATTGAATTGTTTCAATAGTGGTAAGAATGTTAATTCGCTAGCGACATATCCTAAGAAACGAACCACTAACCATCCAAGAATCATGATGATTAGGAATGCAACCAATTTATAGAATGATTGGTCGAGTGACATCGCTTGGGCTTCTGTGAAAATCGCTAAGTGATTTCCAGGAATGTATGATGGATATGGGATGTACACCGATAAGAACTTCGCGAGTCCTTCGTAAGTGAACATCGCAACTAGGAATGTGATGAAGTATCCTGCGATATACACGAGTTCTAAAGTTAATCCTCGGCGCATTCCAGTATACACACCAACTAATAAATAAAATAAAATAATTAACGTTACCATTGAACCCTACCTTCTCAACAAATCTTGTTGTAATTCAAATTGTTTTTCTAATTCTTGTTTTCTATTTGCATCAATCGAAGGGCGTTTATGTTGAACGGAGCGCAATTCTTTTTCCAACTGCTCTACACGTTTCTTCAATGCGACCACTTCTTCTTGCTTTTCAAATTGATTCGAGATGGCGTTGATGGCTGCAAGAAGCGCCACTTCTTCCGTCGACAATTTGTCAGATACTCGAGTGATTTGGTCTAATTGTTCTTGTAAGACACGCACAATACTTTGCATTTCTTGTTGCGACTTACGACCAATAATCGTATAAGATTTCCCTGAAATCGTTGCTTTTACTCTTGTTTTTGGTTGATTCACAAAAGACCCTCTCACTTTCTCCATAATATCACCTTATTTTACCATTTTTCATTTAAAAAATACACTAATAATCCACTTTTTTAGAGAGTGGACGGATGAAATTTGTCATGGTATGCTAAAAAGAAAAGGGGGAACGACATGAATTCATTAACTTTAATTTTATCACCTGAGCAAATTGCGACCCTTGGAGCAACCTACGCTTCATACACGCAATCTCCTCCACCACACGCAACATTGCGTCTAAAGGTCGATGGATTATCGATCACAGCCTATAAATCGGGCAAGGTTCTCTTCCAAGGAAAAGGCATTGAAGACTTTATCCAAAAGAACCACCTCGAACAATCGATTGACGCCACTTCAAAGAAAGCTCTCGAAGACTCTACCCTTCCAGAAGACTTTGCGACTTGGAGCGTTGTCGGAAGTGATGAAGTCGGAAACGGCGCTTACTTTGGACCACTAACCGTTGCGGCAGCTTATGTTTCAAAAGAAAACATTGCCACACTAAAAGCGATGGGCGTTCGCGATTCAAAAGATATGACGGACGACCAAATCAAGGCGCTTGTTCCAAAAATCAAAGAAGCTGTGCCTTATAAATTACTAACGCTTTGGCCTGAAAAATATAACGAAGTCCAACAAGTGAAGAATTTAAATGAGATGAAGGCTCTGCTCCATAACCAAGCTCTCCGTCTCTTAACAGAAAAACTCGCTCCTGAAGTTCCAGAAGCGTACTTAATCGACCAATTCTGTAAACCAGACTTGTATTACCGTTATCTCAAAGGCCAAGACCTTGTCGATAAGAAAAAAACATACTTTATTACAAAAGGCGAAAGTCACCATATTGCTGTTGCGGCTGCCTCAATGATTGCCAGATGCGCTTTTCTCGACGGCTTAGACTCTCTAAGCGCCGAATACGGATATGAACTCCCAAGCGGTGCCGGTGCCAACGTTGACAAGGCAGCAGCCACTATTTTAAAACACGGCGGCATGGAACTCCTCGGTAAAGTGGCCAAACTCCACTTCGCCAATACCGAAAAAGCTAAGAAACTTCTCTAACCTCCCATCACCAAATGAGTTTAGATAGTCTGCTTTCTTCTCCACACCAAAAACACTCCTACTCGATAGGAAGTAGTTTTCTACGTGCTGACCCAGCAAATGATTACGGAGAATCTTGTGGATTTTATTGTAGCAGTAACGTGAAAAAGCAAAAAAAACGAATTAAATCGTTTTTTTGCTTTTTTAATATAGTAAAGCTTATCAATATAGACGCAGTGGCTGATTGAATTAAGCTTCATCACTCGTGATTCGCTTAATTCTAATCACCTTTGCGGGGGTAAGACTACGAAACAAACTGGACTCACACTCTGAGTCCAGTTTTAATTTCTGTCTTACTCCCTTTTTGAGGCTTTTTTAGGCGCAAGACCAAGGCTTGCGCCGGTGCAACGTTACGGCTACAATAAACAAATCCGCAAGGATTCGAAGTAATCATCTATCAGAGCACCAATAAAAAACTAGCACATAAACAACAAACACCTTCCTATCAAGTAGGAAGGTGTTTTTGGTTAATCTTTCATAATGCGCTTGATAATCTGCGACACGCCTATCCAACCGAGTGCGATAATCAAAAGAATAATCGCCCATCCATGTCTAAACTCCGTAAACGGAATCTGCACATTCATCCCAAAGAATCCCGTCACAATATCCGGAATCGTCATTAAAATCGAGATGACCGTTAAGAATTTCATCGTGTCGTTCAAGTTATTATTCAATACATTGTTATACGTACCCGCGATTTGATGCAAGATTTGGAGATGTAACTCTGTCATCGCTACTAATTGATTCGCTTCGATGATGTTATCTTCCAACTGTTCTCTTTCAGAATCGTCGAGCGCCTTGAAGGCTTGTTGCGTCTTCAATTGCTCGAGTACAACCGCGTTTTGCTTCGTTGCTGAAACTAAATACATACCCTCAATTTCCAAGTCAGACAAGCGGAATAAATTATCCTTTGTCGTTTTCTTTCGAAGCAATTTACTAATATTTTGTTGTTCTTTATTTAACTTTTCGATAACTGGGAAATAGTTTTCCGAAATCGCAAATAAACTATGCAATAAGAAATTAAATACGCTCCAATGCATATTCTCTTCCAGTTCTTCGCGAATTTGATCAATAATATATTCATTTTTCTCATTTGAAATCGTGACGATTTGATTTTGTCGTACGATAAATGTCAACGGAATCGTATCGTAATGATTTTCTTCGCGCGATAAGTTGAGGACATTATAAATGACCACCAATGTCTTCGTCCGGCGATTATACTCCATATGCGCGCGTTCGTTTTTATCCAGCGCGTATTCAATCATCTCGTCATCGATTTCATACGTATCGTAAATGGATGAATATTCACTGATTAAATCTGAATTAATGTTAATCCAAGTATTGTTTTCGCCAAAATGCATGACTGCCATTTAAATCCCTCCTTCGACTAGAATGCTGTATTAGTATACCATAAATACCGCTAAACCACCTATTCATAGGAAACAAAAACACGTAACTCTTCTTTTTCAAAGAGTTACGTGCTTAAAAGTTCTATTGTTCAACCGTTGTCGCTTCTTCAGTAGTAGCAGCTTGGGTTGTTGCAGTTGTTTCTTCCGCTGTTTCTACAGAAGCGGTCGTACTTTCTGTCGTTTCTGTCGTTTCTTTCTCTGTTTCTACAGAAGCAGTCGTACTTTCTGTCGTTTCAGTCGTTTCGCTTTGTGTCGTTGTAGTCTCTTCGGCTGGTTTTTCCTCTGAAGGTTTCACATCTAGGATAGAGCTCTTCGGAGTGCTGTTATCTTTATCCGATTCATCCAGCGCCATTTCAGCGAAGTCTTTTGCCTCTTGGAAAATACTTTGTTCTTCTTCAGAAGCCGGTGTTAAAATTTCTTTCAGATTCTTTCCGATTGTCGCATCGACTTTTCCATCGAATTTCGCATGAGATTCTTTAACCGCTAATTTTGTACGATATGATTCTATAATAAGGGATTCAACAGGTGTCGTCGCAAAGTTCAATCGTGAACCCATATAGCGCTTAATTAAGCTTGCCACTTCTTCACGAAGCGTAGCAGGTAATTCTTGGTCTAAAACGTGTTGTGTTAAGAAGTATAAGTAACGCATTCCTTCAATACTAATACGGTCGTTAGCATCACGCAAAGCTTGTACTAATGAACGAATCGCGTTCACTTGCTCTTCTGTATTGGATGCACGCGCTTTTGAAGCTAAGTCTTTTAACTCGTCAGCCGTTACGCCGTAGTCTTGTAAGTTCAACTCACCAACCATACGAACCGTTTCTTCGTGAGTCGCGTTCATCTTTTGTTCTTCAGGACTTACTTCTTCTGCAGCGACTGTCTCGTGATTAATCGTTTGCGCCTCGAAGCGTTCCAATCCTTTGACGAATCCTTCTGTTGAGTTCCCTTTTAATTGCACTTGTTCTTTATATTCGTTCAAGGCTACTAAAATACGGTTGAATGTCACTGGATCATCTTTGTATTTTTCACTGGCACGCGCTTTGACTTCATCGATTTTCGCAAAAACGTCATCCACGTTTACATCTCCTGCCACAAATGGCGGAACGATGACTGGAAGTTTATTTTTCTCATAGGCTTCGATACCGTCTTTATTAACGATATTCATTGAGTGACTATGGTCTCCATGCGGAATATCGAAGCGTCCATTCACAATACGAATCGCTGTACGAGAAATCCCCATACGTCTTGCGATTAAATCAATTTCCTGAGAAAGTCTCACTTCTGCAGGAATCGATGCATCAGAATTTGGCACCTCGAATCGTTTCAATGGAATGACCCAAGGATGAATATGGTTTTTATCTTGTCCTTGCTCCATGTTTTGGAACGCGAAAACTTTTCCGACATACTCACCTTTGTCGTTTGTTACAGATTCGAACTTAATCGTATCTCGTTCTACGCCGTAAGCATAGACGATGTAGTCTAAATATTTTTGAATCTCTGGCGATTGCAATGTCCACTCCTCAGCTTGCGGTGTTGCAATATCTGTTGCAGACGGCGTTACAGGCTGCGCGCTTGCTGTACTTGGTCTTGTTGGTGTAACGGCACCGATTGTACTAGCCACTCCTGTGTTGCTTCCACTAGTCGATGGTCTTGAAATTGGTTCATCGTCAAAGGCGAAAGAAGCACTACCATCTCCGCAGTCTAATACATCGTGGAAATGGTCTCCGTGTGGAATACGTATTAATTTACAGCTTCTCTTCTTGCCGTTTTCATCTTCTCTAGTCACTGTCTGTGCGTTTGCTAATTGTGAACGGTAGATAAAGTGAAAGTGGTCGCCGTGTCGAACGACAAATCCTAATTCATTTTCACTCACGATATCATTTGGATTGAAGACGTAATTGTCTTCTACTGTACTTGTTGTCGCACCTGGTTTTTTCTGTTCATAAATCGCATCTGCTGGTGGCGCACCATATACAAAATGATAATGATCTCCGTGTTTTTTCAAATATCCATTCTCAAAGACTTCTCCGACAATTGTCTTTGGTTTATTGTCTTTAATTTCTTGTGCTGCCTGTTCGTATTTTGCCATACGCTCGGCATCAATGGTTGTCTCCTCGGTTGTTGTGTCAGTCGATGCAGCTTGTTGCTGTGTTAATACGGCACCTGATGCAAATAGCAAGCCTAGCGCAACTGCCCCTCCTAAAATAACCTTTTCTTTCTTGTTCATAATTCTCTCACTTTCTAAATCGTAAGTTTTACGTTTTAGAGTATACTCTTTGATAGAACCCTTGTCAACAAAATTCTTCAAAATTTTTTCAAACCCAAAAAAAGCCTTCCCAAACACTGTTGGAAAGGCTCGATATTAAGCTTCTACTAATGAACTTAAAAGGTAAGCATCGACTAACTGTTGCGTTGCTTCAACCGAATCAAGATGCGTTCTTTCATAAGAGTGGCTTGATTCAATTCCTGCACCGAGTAAGGCGTGTTTCACTTCTGCTCCAGCACGCATTGCTGCTGAGGCGTCACTTCCATAATAAGGATAAATATCTAATTTAAATGGAATATTCTTCTCCTTACATAGAGATACAAGATGTTGACGGAAATCAAAGTTATAAGGCCCAGAACCATCTTTCACACAGACAGAAACGGTGTATTCGTCTGTTTGTTGGTCATCCCCCATCGCACCCATATCCACGGCTAAGAATTCGACTGCTTTTTCTGGGATGCTACTGTTAGCTCCTGTTCCAGTTTCTTCAATACAACTAAACATGAAATGAGTTGTCACTGGTAACGTGATTTCTTCTGATTTGTATTTCTTTAATAAGGTTAATAAAATTGCGGCACTCACTTTATCATCTAAGAAACGGCTCTTAATGAATCCTGTTGGTGTGATGATAAAACGTGGATCAAAAGATACAAAGTCCCCTACCTCAATACCTAATGCACGCGTTTCGGCTTCGTTTGTCACTTTCGCATCCAAACGAACTTCCATATTATCTTGACTGCGCTCCACCGTTCCTGCTTCACGGTATACGTGTACACTCGTTTGATGTAAAAGAATCGTTCCAGAAACAGTCGTTCCATTGCTAGCAACATGAACCGTACAGTTTTCTCCTTCAATCATATTCCAAGCAAATCCACCAATACGGTCAAGTTTTAAGCGTCCATCTGGTTTTACTGCGCGAACAATCGCACCAAGTGTATCGATATGCGCTGTTACGACGCGCTGTTTTTCGTCGTCTGCGCCAGGTACTGTTACAACCACTAATCCTTTTGCTGTACGTGTTGGCTCATACCCCATATCCGTTAAGACATCGATTAAATAATCTTGCACATCTCTGGTATAGCCAGTTGGTGACGGAATTGCCACAAGTTCTTTCAAGAAGTTTACAGTTTGATTCATACTTTTTCCTCCATTTCCATGTATGATTAGTATAGCACATTGCTGTTAAAATCAAACTGTTAGCAATTGTCAACCTTCATTAGAACCCATTTTTGTAAAAAGGCTTGCATATTAGAATTATTAGATTTATAATATATATTACAACTTGAAAGGATGTATTTCATGAAAAAAGCAATGAAATTATTCGCTGTGTTATTTACAGCATTATTCGTACTATTAGGATGTGCGAAAGAAGAAACTGCTACATTCGAACTAAAGCGAGAAGGTGTTGTTTCTACTTTAGTTTATTACTATAAAGGAGACGTTGTTACTAAACAAACAGCAAAATCTGAAATTGATTTAAAAAAACTTCCAATTTCAGAAGAAGAAGCACTTAAAAAATTCCAAGAAAACACTGATTTGTACAACTCAGTTAAAGGTGTAACTGCTACTCAAGAAGTTAAAGATGGCATTGTTACTCAATTTGTGACTGTAGACTACACTGTTGCTAAACTTTCTGATTTAAAGAAAGCCATCCCAAGTGATTTTGCTGGTCAAGGTGATAAAGTAAGCTTTAAAGCTTCTAAAGAAGCACTAATCAAAGCTGGCTATACTGAAAAGTAATAATTAAATAAGCAAGACCGGTAAAGAGCTCTCTCTTGCCGGTTTTATGATACATAACAAAAAGTTATGAATATATTACAAACCAAAAGGATGAAGTACATGAAAAAAGCAATGAAATTATTCGCTGTGTTATTTACAGCATTATTCGTACTATTAGGATGTGCGAAAGAAGAAACTGCAACATTCGAACTTAAGGATGAAATGCAGACTTCAACATTAACTTATTACTATAAGGGAGACGTCGTAACAAAGCAAACTGCTGAAAGTAAATACATTATCTCTGAATTACCAATCTCTGAAGACGAAGCAATGGCAGAGCTTAAAGAACAAAATGATCAATACACTACTCTCAAAGGGATCACTGCTAGTCTAGAATCAAAAGACGGAATTATTACTCAAACTGTAACGATTGACTATTCCGTTGCTAAAGTGGAAGATTTGAAAAAAGCTTTCCCAGATGAATTCTCTGGAGAAGGTAATGTGGTAAGTTTCAAAGCTTCTAAAGAATTGATTGAACAAGCTGGATATAAAGAAAAGAAATAATTAAATAAAGAAGACCGGTAAAGCTCTCTCTTGCCGGTTTTACGATACATAAAAAAAGTGAGGTAAAAATCATGAACAAAACAACAAAAGCATTCGCACTTCTATTTACAGCTGGTCTAGTATTAGCAGGTTGTGGACAAAAGCAAGACTCAACTGCTACTACTCAAGCTCAAGCAAAAGCAGAAACAACAACAGCTGTGCCTACAACGGCTACTCCAACGACAGCCACTCCAACAACTGTTGCAAAAGCAAAAACAGAAATGCCGGCTGGTGCTCAAAAAACAGTTTTTGAAGCTAGCGCTAAGGGTGGTGCAGAAACAATGACTGTGTATTATAAAGATGATGCCATATTGAAACAAGAAACAGTAGAAGTTTATACTCTTTCACAACTAGAGGTGGAAAACGCTCTTGAAAAACTTCAAAATAATGCTACCAGAACAAAAGAAGCACTTAAAGACTTTATCGGAAAAGGGTTTGAATATAATACAGAACACAAAGGTGATATTTTCACGATTACATATTCATTCGATTACACTAAAATCGATTTGGATAAATTAAAAGAAAAGATTCCTGGATTAAATCTACGTGATGATAAAACTCTAAGCTACTCTGAATTTAAAGAGGGGCTCCTTAAGGGTGGCTATAAAGAAAAACAATAGTAAAATTCTAAATTAAATAGGGAGAAGAGGGTCCTCTTCTCCCCCTTTTTTCAAAATTAAAGGAGACTATGCATGAAGAACACTGTGAAAATATCTGCACTCCTCTTTACAAGTGCACTCCTCTTAGCCGCTTGTGGTCAAAGTCAAAAAGAAGAAACTACGGTTGCTATGACGCAAGCAACGACAGTTACTCCAACAACTGTTTATAGCTTAGAAGATGCTCAAAAAGCAGTTTTTGAAATTAGTGATCGAGTTGGTACAATAACAATGACATTTTATTATAAAGATGATGTCTTATTAAAACAAGAATCTGTAGAGAATTATAAACTGACAAAAATTGATGCAGATAATCCTCTTGAATTACTTAAAAATTCTTCTGCGGAAGACGAACAAAAATACAAAGATCTTATCGGTAAAGGTTTTGAGTATAAATCATCACACAATGATGATATTTTCACTGTTACTTATTCATTCGATTACACTAAAACCGATATGAAAAAACTCAAAGAAATTGAGCCAAATTTACGACTAACTGATGACAATACGGTTAGTTACTCTGAGTTTAGAGATAAACTCCTCAAGGCTGGTTATGTAGAAAAATAATAATATGATTTCAAAATAAGGAGTTTATTATGAACAAACTGACAAAAGTATCCGCACTCCTCTTTACAAGTGCACTACTCCTAGCCGCTTGTGGTCAAAGTCAAAAAGAAGAAACAACGATTGCTACGACTCAAGCCCCCACCACTCAGGCAACCACGCAAGCGACAACGACTACACCAGCAACAACGACTGCTCTATCGCAAACTACTCAGGGTACACAATCGGATGCTAAAGATGGCCAAGTCGCATTTGAAAAAATTAATGGAAACAACATCACGAAAGTCAAGATTACCTTTAAAGATGGCTTGATTCAAAAAATAACTACCGATTCCATTATCGATTTTGACATATCAGGTTTACCAGAAACTTCTAGAGAAGCTTTCAAACAGGCGTTGCAAACACAAAAGCAAAATATGGAACAAAGCTATAATCAACTCAAAGATCAAATTCAAGAAGTCACTGGCCTAAAAATTGATTTTCGTATGGAAGGAACTAAATACATCCAATCATATGAAGTAGACTATTCAAATGTAGACTTTGACAAGCTGCAAGAAATTGATCCAGATTTTACATCTAAGGAAGAGGCAACGAATTACGAGCAAATCATACAATCTCTACTCGATGCCGGATTTACAAGAGTTAACTAATCATAAACTTGTAGGAAGGAATTCTATAAAATGAATACAAAAATCAAACTGCTAACACTTTTAGCAACTGCAGGTTTCTTACTAGCCGCTTGTGGACAAGGTAAAAAAGAAGAAACAACGGTTGCGACAACAACTCAAGAAACGACAGCTGCTCCAACAACTGTTTATAGCTTAGAAGATGCTCAAAAAGCAGTTTTTGAAACTATTAGTGTCAGTGGTAAAGACACCGTGACATTGTATTATAAAGATGATGTCTTATTGAAACAAGAAATAGTAACCAAATTTATTGTTTCAAAAATGGAAGAGAAAAATCCTCTTGAATTGCTTAAAAAAACTGCTCAAAAGACCCAAGAAAAAATGAAAGATTTTATTGGTAAAGGATTTGAATTGAAAACAGATTACAAAGATGATGTTTTCATATTTGCTTATTCATTCGATTACACAAAATTGGATATGCAAAAATTAAACGAATCTATACCAGATTTGAATCTTCGTGATGATAATACTATTAGCTACTCTAAGTATAAAGACTCCCTCGTTCAACAAGGCTATAAAGAAAAACAAACAACTGCTGCCAAGGAGAATGCTGTACAACCTGTACAAGCTCCAGAAGGTCAAGAGGTCGCAGTCTTTAGAGCTACATTGGGTGCAGAGGTTACGGAATACATCGTTTATCATAAAGGCGATACTATCACAAAAGTAGTCTTAAAAACACACAGAAACTTCGAAAAGTTTGGCAATGCTAAGGACACACTCCTAAAACAAGAAAAACTTTTTACTGAAGAGAATGTTAAGGAGCGTAAAGAAATATATCGTTCTGTAGACGGCGTTTCTATTTCATATGAAGTTAATGGATACACTATTACAACGATTGAAGAATTTGATTATACAAAGATTGATTTCGCAAAACTAAAAGAGATTGATCCTAAAAGCCAACTTTTTACTAGTTTCAGTGAAATGAAATCCGATTTCGAAAATCAAGCCATTTTTGAACAAGTTCAATAAAATTTTTAAAAGCGGAAAGGACGGAGCTCTATGAATACAAAAATCAAACAACTTACACTTTTGGCAACTGCAGGTTTCTTACTTGCCGCTTGCGGACAAAATAACTCAGCGCAGACTACACAAGCAGCGCAAGAAACAACACAAGCGAATAATAAACAATCAAAATTGAACCCGGCTACTAATAATCAAAGCCAGGAAAAAACAGAAAACAATCAACAAAATAAAGAAAAAGCGACTAATAATCAACAAAACAAGAAAAAGTCTAACCAACAAAACAATACAAATTCTAACCAACAAAGCAGTAGCAACCTTCCAAAAGACGGTGAAGCTGTTTATAAACTAGAAAAAGACGGAGTTACAACATCTATAAAATATTATTTCAAAGACGACATCGTGTATCAACAAGATGCTGTATTTGCTTTTAATCCTAAAGAAATGGGGAAAACCGAAGAGGAAGTACAACAAATCGTCAAAAAGAGACACTCCATTTACAACGGCGTTAAAGGATTTGAATCTAATATTGCGCGTAAAGACGGTATTTACTACCATACACTCAAAATTGATTACAATAGTATCGACTGGAAAGAACTTCATAAACGTGATCCTGAAACCCATACGTCTGAGAATCCACCAGCTTTAAAATATAGTGACGCTGTCAAATCAAGACTTGAAGAAGGTTACGTTAAACAATAAAATATAAGGAGTTTTAAGAAAGGTTTATAACAAAATGAATAAACACTTGAAAGTATCAATCGCATTACTCGCATCAATTTTTGGACTTGCCGCTTGCGGACAAAACAATTCAGCAGGGACAACTGCGGAAACTACACAAACAGCCCAAGAAACTACGACCGCTCCAACAACACAAGTAGCGTCCAATAAACAAAATACAACAGAAGCTCTGCCAAAAGACGGTGTACAAAGATTCAAGCGTATAGATAAAGGTGGATCAACATTTCTTATCTACTACTTCAAGGATGACATCGTCTATAAACAGATGGGTATTTACTTTTATAACCCTAAAGGATTAGGCAAATCTGAAGAAGAGGTTATTCAACTTCTGAACAAAAGTCAAGAGCTTTATAAGGATGTAACTGGAATAAAGTCTACCGTTGAGAAGAAAGATGGAGAATACATTCAAACCGTAATATATAATTACCAAACTATTGACTGGAAAGAGTTACATCGACGCGATCCAAATCAATTTCCTGCGACCAAACCAAAACCAGTGAAAATTAGTGAAGCTGCAGCTAAATTACAAGAAAAAGGTTATGTTGAATATACAGAATAAATTCAACCAAATAAACAGCACCAAAGACACTCCTTAGTCGTCCTTGGTGCTGTTTTCTTGTTTTAAATTTAAGATGTAACAAAAATATGACGTAACATTTTTGTTACATCTTCTTTTGTATCATTTATGATACGTATCATAAATGATACGTGATTATCAAATATGGAAATTTGAAGTGAACCCCAAAAGTTAGACAGAAAATCTAACTTTTGGGGTGCTTTTTTATGAAATTAACTTATGAGGATAAAGTTCAAATTTATGAACTCAGAAAACAAGGAGTTAGCTACGCACGACTTGCAGATACGTTCGGTATAAATGCGAGAAATCTTGTCTATATGATTAAATTGATTGATCGTTATGGTTTAGAGATAGTAAAAAGAGGGAAGAAAATTTATTATCCTCCAGAAATAAAACAAGAAATGATTGATAAAGTCTTACACAAAGGTTTGAGTATAGAAAGAGTTTCTCTTGAATACGGTCTTCCGGGTCCTGCGATGCTTTATAACTGGCTCGCACAATACAAGAAAAATGAGTATACTATTGTTGAGAAAACAAGAGGGAGACTACTTAATATGGGCCGTAAGCCAAAGAAAAAATCAGAAGAGATGACAGAACAAGAACGCCTTCAGGCTGAAAATGAGTATTTAAGAGCGGAGAATGCCATTCTAAAAAAGTTGAGAGAACTCCGCTTGAAGGAGGAAAAAGAGAAAGAAGAAAGACACAGATTGTCAGAGAGTTAGTGCCAGAGTTTCCTTTAGATATTCTTCTAAAGATTATTAAACTTGCTCGTTCAACTTACTACTATCACTTAAAGCAGCTAAACCTAGAAGATAAGAATCAGGCCGTAAAAAACGAAATAGAAACTATTTATAACGAGCATAAAGGAAATTATGGCTATCGTCGTATTACTCTTGAGCTTAGAAACCGTGGTTTCATCGTAAACCATAAAAAGGTACAACGCCTGATGAAAATGTTAGGTCTAAAGGCTCGTATTCGCAGAAAACGTAAGTACTCTTCTTATCATGGAACCGTTGGAAAGAGAGTTGGAAACATTATTCAACGTCAATTTGAAGCTGAAAAACCGATGGAAAAGTGCTATACAGACATTACGGAATTTTCTATCCCAACAAGTAACCAAAAACTATATTTATCACCAATTTTAGATGGTTATAACAGCGAAATTATAGCTTATTCCCTTTCGTCTTCACCAAATTTAGACCAATTAAAAGATATGTTAAAACAAGCTTTTAGAGATGAACAATATGAGAGTACTATTCTCCACAGTGATCAGGGATGGCAATACCAGCATGAGTTTTATCATAGTTTTTTAGAAGATAAGGGCATTCAGCCATCTATGTCCCGCAAGGGTAATAGTACTGACAATGGCATGATGGAATCGTTCTTTGGCATTCTTAAATCAGAGATGTTTTATGGCTATGAGCAGACATTTAAGTCTATAAAGGAACTTGAGAGGGCAATCGTCGACTATATTGATTATTACAACAACAAACGAATCAAAGTAAAATTAAAAGGACTTAGTCCTGTGCAATACAGAACTAAATCCTTTGCTTAAATTAATTGTCTAACTTTTTGGGGTCAGTACAAATTATCATATATGATAATTTCATCGTCTCTCCTTCTCTAGCGAGCGCAGAAGAAGTATTAGCACTTGATAAACTAGCGCAATAAAATAGTACGAAGATTATCTGCACTCTGTATAAAAACAAAGATTACCTCGGTTTCTATAATAACAACAATAGCGAGTGTAATCGATGCGAATTACTGATGCTAGAAATTTATTTCCTAGCATCAGTTTGAGGCTCGATAGGAACTGAGACGTAAGGCTCAGTCCGGTACAGCTATTGTTGTTATTATGAAGATAACCGAAGGTAATCTAAGTTTTTATAGTACTACATAAAATAATCTTCGTACTCACTCTATTTTATTCGAATGATAATTGTTTCGACAGTTCGACAGCACGCTTTTCAAACGTGGCCATTTCTTCCTTCAACTCTCTTTGCAGTCTTTCTAGCGATACGTTCACTAGATTTTTATGATCAACGACTCTTTCCCCATTAATCCATACATCTTGAACATTAGATGCGTTGGCTGAATACACCAAGGCCGCATACGCATCATGCACAGGGAACATATTCACTGAGGATGTTTCGACAAGCACCACATCCGCTTTTTTGCCTGCTTCAAGCGTTCCAACTTCTTTGTCAAGTCCAAGCGCTTTTGCCCCGCCTCTTGTCGCCAAAGCCACGATTTCTTTTGCAGGGAACGCGCTACGGTCCTTCAGATGCGTTTTATGGAAATTAGCGACCATTCGCATTTGTGTAAATAAATCCAGCGTATTGCCACTACTTGGGCCGTCCGTTCCTAATCCAACCGTCACTCCATGGTCTAGTAAACTACGAATCGGTGCGACACCTTTTGCAGACTTGGTATTGGCACCGATGCAATGAACGACGCTGACCTTTGGATACTTAGCCAGAATTTCGACATCAGATTCCGTCATCAGAATCCCATGTGCTAGAATGACTGGCACTTCGAAAAATCCAAGTGACTCTAAAAATTCGATTGGTGTTTGGTTATAGGTTTTACGGAAATAATCCATCTCGTACGTCATCTCAGAAACATGGAGCGTAATAGGAACTTGGTTTTCTTTCGCAAACGCTAGAATCGCTCTCATCACTTCTTCGGTATTTGTATTCGGAGCATGGGGGGCAATTAATGGGTGTACGAGTTCGTCACCTTTCCACTCGTCAACAAACGCTTGAGTATACGCTAAAGCTTCATCTGTATTCTTACTATCGGGTGTCTTCATATCGATAATCGTTTCGCCGACTAAAGAGCGCATCTTCATTTCTTTTGCGACTTTGGCAACGGCGTCTTCAAAATAATACATATCACACATCGCCGTCACCCCTGCCAGCTGCATCTCTGCAATCGCATAGGCCGTGCTCTTGGCGATTAACGGTTCATCGACCACTTCTTGTTCTAGGGGAAATAGGAAGCGTCTGAGGCGATCTGGGCAATCGTCTCCTAATGAACGGAAAGGAATCATCCCGCAATGCGTATGAGCGTTCACGAATCCAGGAAGCAGGATTCCACCATGCGCGTCTATCCACTGGTCTGCATTACTCTCCTCAAATTGATACATCGCACCAACTTCTACAATCGAGTGCTCCTCAATCACTAAGTACCCATTTAAGTACTCTGTAAAGGCATCATCCATCGTTAAAATCCATGCGTTCTTATAACCGATTCTCATTACTGCCACTCCCTTTCCTGTCTTCTTTATTCTAATTGAATTCCATTCTAAGAACAATCAAAACTAGAAGGTAGAAGAACAAAGCCGCCAGTCTAATCATTATCTAGCGGCTTCGTCTACTCTTTATTCTGATATGTCCTTAAATAGAATTCACTATCCTATTATTGGTTTAAGATTTTATTCCATTGGTCAATCCAAGCTTTAAGGTTTTCGTTTACAAGTTTGAAATCAACTGTTTTCGCACGTTTTGCAACATCCCCATAAGTCATTGTTTTCACTTCGTTCTCTGCTAATTTTACATCTTTGTTAACAGGAGCTTCACTCAATGATTTTGCTTTTACAGCTTGGTTTTCAGCGCCAATACGGAAGTTGACATATTTGTACGCATTTTCTTTGTTTTTCGCATCTTTAACGATGTTCACTGTATTGTAGTTTGCATAAGTTCCAGATTCAGGAACGACTGATACAACATTAGGATTAGCTTTTTTTACTGTAGAAATAGCAAAGTCTACAACTACTGCCACTTGTACTTCGCCTGCTTGGAACATATTTGCTAAGTCACTTGATTTAGAATATGTTTTAACGATATTTGGTTTTAATTCTTCAAGCGCTTTGAAGGCTGCTGCCCCTTTATCGTCTTTAAGAGCTTTTCCGCCTTTATCAGCCGCTACAGATAAGAATAATGGACCACCTGTTGTTGTGATGTCAGGAATCGCCACTTTACCTTTCAAATCTTCTGACCATAAGTCGCTCCAGTCTTTAATTTCACGACCTAATTTTTCTTTATCATAAATAATCGCAATACTGTTAATAGAGAATGGAATTCCGCCACCGTTTTGGAACACTTCTTTAGCGCCATCTGTTAATAACGCAAGGTTTGGAATTTCTTTTTCAGTGACTGTTTCAAATAATCCTTCAGTTGTTCCTTTTGTAGAACCTGATTGTGATAATTCGATAACGTCGATATTGCTTCCACCGCTTTGAACTTTTGTTAAACGTTCTGAAGCATTCCCAACTTCTAATGTCACTTTAACGCCATTCGCTTCGGCAAATGGATTGATAATGTCGCGCTCAACGATATCTTGGCTTAATCCGAATGTGGAAACGACTAATTCAGAAGAAGCGCCTTTTGAAGCATCTCCTCCTGCTGTTGTGGCATCATTCTTTGGTAAATTCGCTTGGCTATTTCCGCAACCTGCTAAGACTAATAAAGACGCTACTGCAATACCTGCAATTGATTTTTTCATGTATGTACACTCCTTAATTTTTTTATTTTATAACACAATGACATGATCTTTAGGGAACGCTAGAGAGACTTTCGTTCCGACTTCTAAAACGGCTGGGTTGTTCACAAGAAGCACGCCCACTTCCGTTTTCACTTCATACTGATAAGCTTTTCCGATAAAGGTTCTTACTAAAATTTCGCCTGAAAGAACACCATCGCCCTCATTCAAGAGTTCGATATGGTCTGGACGAATCGTGACCGTCACATCGCCTTCTTTAGCATGTTCCATCGTTTCAAGAACAAGTCCATTCGATAATTGAACAGCGTTTTGATGTTGCACCGTTCCTTTAATGAAGTTTTCAAATCCAATAAAACGAGCGACAAACTCAGTAGTTGGATGTTGATAAATTTCTTCAGGAGTCCCGTATTGTTCGATAATCCCATTATTCATAACGGCTACCTTATCCGAAATTGAGAAACATTCCTCTTGGTCGTGCGTTACGAATAAAGTCGTAATCTTGAATTGTTGCTGGATGCGTTTAATTTCTAGACGCATTTGCAGTCTCAGTTTGGCATCCAAGTTACTTAACGGTTCGTCGAGTAATAAGAGTTTTGGTTCAATGACAAGTGCTCTGGCTAGTGCCACCCGTTGTCTTTGTCCGCCTGATAGTTGTTTTGGATAGCGATCGCCAAGTTCTGCTAAGCCGCACACTTCAAGCATTTTAGCAACTTTCTCGTCAATCACTGTTTTACTTTCTTTTCTCACTTTTAATCCAAACGCCACATTTTCAGCCACTGTTAAATGCGGGAATAATGCGTAGCTTTGGAATACCATCCCGAATTGTCGGTGGTGGACAGGCACTTTTGTCATGTCCTCACCATCTAATTCGAAGGTTCCGCTATTTTGATTAAGGAGTCCCGCTACAATACGAAGCGTCGTCGTTTTCCCACAACCACTCGGACCAAGCAAGGAAACCAATTCCCCTTTTTCAATCGATAAATTCAAATCTTTTAAAATATGATGCTTATTATCATAGATCATATTTACATCTGTTAATTTTACAAATGACATATCTTTCTCCTTATGAAATGGAAGCTAAGCCCAACGTTTTTTCAATCGCAATCATAATCCCCATCGTCACAAACATTAGAATCACCGATAATGCCGAAACAGATGGATCGTAGTTGAATTCCATGTAACTTAATAAAGTCGTTGGAAGCATGGTCACTCCTGGACCCGATAAGAACATCGAAACAGGAACGTTATTGAATGAGTTCACGAACGCTAGCATAAACGCCGCGAAAATTCCTGAAGTGATATTCGGTAAGAGCACCGTCGCAAAGGCTCTCTTCTTCGTACATCCAAGCGTCCAAGCCGCCTCTTCCATCGAAACATCAACTTGTTCCATACTCGATCCAACGACACGAATCACATATGGGATACTAATGAGGAAGTGCCCAATCAGTAAGCCTGGTAGAATTGGGAATTTAAAACTCACAACAATCATTTGATAGAGGGAATACCCTACGACAATCCCCGGAATCATCGTTGGCGATAAGAAGAAATCCTTCATTAACTTCTTCCCTTTAAATTGGTCTCTGGATAATACATACGCTGCTGGCACCCCAATGACTAATGCAAGGAGTGTTGCCACAACGCCCACTAATAAGCTCAGTTGCAAGCTCGACATAAAGGCTTTCGACGTAAGCGCCATAATGTACCAGTCGATGGTAAATCCTTTAATCGGGAAGGTGATAATCGCTTCTGTCCCAAAGGAAGTAATCACGATAATCACGAGTGGTAAGAATAGGAATAAGAAGACAACAGTCGCAATCATTGTTAGTAATTTATTTTTACGCAATGTCTCCACCTCGCTTATCCATCGATTTCGCTAAGAGATTCAATGCCTTCATAACGGCAAATGTAATCACAATCATGACAAGCGCAATCACACTCGCACTTGTCCAATCACCAAGCGTGGTCGCACGTTGGTAAAGTAATGTCGCTAACATCATCTTTTTATTTCCACCTAATAATTGTGGAGTTGTATATGCGGTAAGTGTCCCTGTAAATACGAGAATACTTCCGACAATCATTCCTGGTAGCGATAGTGGCAAGATAATCTTGAAGAAGCCTTTTAAAGGACTTAGCCCAAGCGTTGCCGCCGCTTCTAGCAGGTCATCATCAATATTTTCTAGAACCCCTACAAGCGTCATAATCATTGTTGGTAAGAATAAATAAACCGAACCGATAATAATTGAGAAGTCAGTATATAAGAGTGACATTGGCTCATGAATCACGCCAAACATCATAAGTAGATTATTAATAACTCCGTTTTTACCAAGAATCGTAATCCATGCAAAGCTTCGAATAACAGAGTTTGTTAAAAGTGGGAATAGCGTCAATGCAATCAGAATCCCTCTCCACTTCTTAGATACTCCAGAAATAACGTATGCTGCCGGCAATCCCAAAACAGCACAAAAAATAGTAACGATCAAGGAAATACTAAGCGTACGTCCTAACACCGCCATAAAATAGGAATCTTTGAAAAAATCAATATACAGTTGCAAAGAAAAACTACTTTCTGGGAACACAGTAGGAATCAAGCTACTTAGTAACGGAAGGACTAAGAAAAAGCACAATAGAACAATCCCAGGAAAGAGCAACGTATATCGAACGTTCTTTTTCATAATACATCTCCTTGTTCGTTTTTAGACTTATATTATACGTCTAATTTTAAAGTTTTTCAATACAGTTTTCAAAATTCCAAACAAATTTTTATATACCCTCTATTTAATTCGTGTTTAAATCCCTTTTCAACCCGCAATTACCAAATATGGTAATTACCATATTTGGTAATGTCCTCTTCTCTCCTTCCATCTCAACGAGCGTAGAACAACATGAGTGCCTTTTAATAAGCTAACTGACCAAAGTTCAAGGATTACAAAAAAGAATCAGTTTATTGAAAGAATAGCGGGAATAGTATTGAAACGAATAAGCCGGAGTAAGGAATTTATTCCTACCGAAAATACTCTATATAGTTAGACGCAGTAGCTGATTGAATTAAGCTTCATCACTCGTGATTCGCTTAATCCTAATCAGCCTTGCGGGGGTAAGACTACAAAGCAAAAAGGATTCACACTGTGAATCCTTTTTTGTCTTTTGTCTTACTCCCTGAGGCTTCAAAGGCGAGAGACACCGGCTCGAGCCGGTGTCCTTTGTTCTTCTTATTTTACGAGCGCAGAAGAAGTATTAGCACTTAATAAACTAATACAATAAAAAGTACGAAGATTATCTATCTTATGTATAAAAACAAAGATTACCTCGGTTTCTATAATAACAACAATAGCAACTAGTAACCGATGCGAATTAGATTCTCTTGAAAATTTATTTTCTAGAGAATCTTTAAGGCTCGGTAGGATTGAGACCTTGGCTCAATCTGGTACAGCTATTGTCGTTATTATGAAGATAACCGAAGGTAATCTAAGTTTTTATAGTACTACATAAAATAATCTTCGTACTTACTTTATTTTATCGAATAGATACGTTTTCTAAAGCAACTAATGCTTCTTCTACGCGAGTCATGGCGGACTTAATAACATCCTCCTCCAACGTCGCATTGCGGTTCACAAACAATAATGAATACGCTAATGATTGGAATCCTTCTGGCACGTGTTCCCCTTTATAAACGTCGAATAACGTTACTTTCGATAAGAACTCACCCGCATTTGCACGAATGACATCCACTAACTCAGCATGAGTTAATGAAGTTGGTGCTAAGATGGCGATATCACGCGTCATGCTTGGATATTTCGCAACAGATTGAATCACCGCTTCTTGTAAGTTAGCTGCAAGTAATGGTTCCACATCTAACTCGAAGACGAATGTGTCTTGTAAGTCTAATGCTTTTTGAACGGTTGGATGAACTTTACCGATTAAACCAATCGCTTCGCCGTCTAAAAGAATGCGCGCTGTTTGTCCTGGGTGTAATTCTTCGATGTCTGTTAAAGGTTCGAAGCGGACGCGATCTAAGCAGTCAAGTTGCGCGAAGTACTCTTCTAGAATTCCTTTTACCACATAGAAATCAACTTTCTCTGCTTTATGGTTCCAGTTCGCACTTGTCACATCTCCAGTTAAAATACCTGCAATGACTTCGTTCTCAATGAAATCTTCATTGCCAGCAGCACCTAGTTTGAATACACGGCCTACTTCGAATAATTTCACGTTGTTTTGTGAACGAGCTACATTGTATTGAACGGCTTCTAATAAACTTGGTAATAGTGATTGACGTAATTCGCTACGATCTTCACTCATTGGCCAGCTTAAACGCACGCTTGTTGCATCTTTCTTCGTAAACCATTTTGCTTTCTCTGGAGTTGTTAATGCGTAAGTGTACGCTTGTGAAAGTCCAGCCCCTTGCATGAATTGACGAGTGTAACGGATGAAGCGTTGTTTATCTGTTAAGCCACCCACTGTACTTTCAGTTGTTGGTAATGTTGCAGGAATCTTATCGTATCCGTAAATACGACCCACTTCTTCTACTAAGTCTGCTTCGATAGAAATATCAAATCTCCATGCAGGGATTGTCACGTCGAAACGTGTTCCTTCTACAGTTGTTGGATATTCTAATTGCGCAAATACTTGTTTCACTTCATCTAGAGTTAAGCTTGTTCCTAAAACGTGATTTAAGCGTTCTAGAGTGATGCTTACAACTGGTAATTCTAAATCATAGCTTTGTGCAGAAGCAAAGGCCTCTTTCACTGTTCCGCCACCAAGCTCAGCAATCAATGCTGCAGCGCGTTTTCCGGCTTGAACGATGGTTGCTTTGTTAATGCCTTTTTCAAAACGAGCACTTGATTCGCTACGTAAGTTATGTTTTTGTGACGCTAGACGAACCGCTTTAGGATCGAATAGGGCTGCTTCTAATAAGACTGTAGTTGTTTCGTCTGAGATTTCAGTGTCTAATCCACCCATTACCCCAGCTAATGCGACTGGTTTGCCGCCTGAAGTAATCACGATTTCGTTTTCTAGTGTACGTTCTTCCCCATCTAAAGTCACTAATGTCTCGTCTTCTGTTGCGCGACGAACATGGATTGCTTTTTCAGGTAATTTATCGTAGTCAAATGCATGAAGCGGTTGACCGTACTCCATCAAGATGTAGTTTGTTACGTCTACTAAATTATTGATTGGACGGACACCAGCTGCGATTAAACGGTTTTGCAACCATTGTGGACTTGGAGCCACTTTAACGCCTTCGATTAAAAATGCGTGGTATGCAGGAGCATCTGCTTCGTTTTCTACAGAAACTTTGACAACGCCTGGAATTTCAGAAGACGTTCCTTTTTCGAATGCATCAGGTTCTAAAGTGTTCTTCAAGTTGTAAATCGCACCGATTTCGTGAACAGAACCGCGCATGCTTAACGCGTCAGAACGGTTTGCAGTGATATCGAGTTCCACAATCGCTGAATCAAGCGCTAAGGCATGAATGGCGTCGCTTCCAACTTCAATGCTGTCATCTGTGAAGACGTAAATTCCATCTTCGTATTCTTTTGGAACTAAGTTACTTGGCACACCGATTTCTTGTAAGGAACAAATCATCCCTTGAGATTCTACGCCACGTAATTTTCCACGTTTAATTTTATGACCACCAGCAATGCGTGAACCGTGAGTCGCCACGATAATCTTTTGGCCTGCTGCAATGTTTGGAGCGCCACACACGATTTGAAGTGGCTCGTCAGCTCCTACGTCTACTGTGACAACGTGTAAGTGGTCTGAGTCTGGATGGTCAACGACTTGCGTTGCTAAACCAACCATTAGTCCTTTTAAGCCTTCGCCTGGAACCGTTACGCTATCGACTTCGATCCCTGTACGAGACATTTTTTCTCCTAATTCTTGAGGAGTGATTTGTGATAAATCAATATATTCATTTAACCATTCGTATGATAATTTCATGTTCTTCCTCCTCTTATGATTCTTTCGTAAATTGGCTTAAGAAACGCACATCGTTTGTATACAATGAACGAATATCATCAATTCCATATTTCAACATTGCAATACGGTCTTGACCTAACCCGAAGGCAAATCCACCGTAGACAGTTGAATCCACACCGGCAGCTTCAAGGACGTTTGGATGTACCATCCCACTACCTAACACTTCAATCCAACCTGTTCCTTTACATACAGAACAGCCTTCGCCACCACATTTGAAGCAGCTAATATCCACTTCTAGAGATGGTTCAGTGAATGGGAAGTAACTTGGACGAAGACGCACTTCACGGTCTTCCCCGAACATTTCTTTGGCAAATGCCGAAAGAGTTCCTTTTAAGTCTGACATCGTAATATGTTTATCGATAACAAGACCTTCGATTTGATAGAACTGATGTGAGTGAGTCGCATCATCGTTATCACGACGGAATACACGACCCGGACTTAACATCTTCAATGGACCTTTTGTAAAGTCATGTTTTTCCATTGTACGAGCTTGTACTGGAGAAGTTTGTGTACGAAGTAAGTACTCAGGAGTGATGTAAAATGTATCTTGCATATCACGCGCTGGGTGATCTTTTGGCAAGTTCATCATCTCGAAGTTATAGTGGTCTGATTCCACTTCTGGGCCTTCTACCACTTGATATCCAAGGCCGATGAAGAAATCTTCTACTTGGTCTTGAACGTGCGCTAATACGTGCGCAGTTCCACGTTCCATTGGACGTCCTGGCATTGTGACGTCGATGGTTTCAGATTGTAACGCTTCTTCTAATGCTTTTGCTTCAAGCACTTCTTTAACAGAAGCGATTTTTTCTTCTAATACAGAACGTAATTCATTGGCAAGAGCCCCCACTTTTGGTTTCTCTTCGTTGGCTAAATTTTTAATGTTTTTAAGAACTTCTGTGATTGGTCCTTTTTTCCCTAATTGTTGTACACGAATTTGATCAAGCTCTTTAAGGTTTGTTACTTCTTCTAATGAAGCAAGCACATCTTTACGAATCGCATCAAACTGTACTTTCATTTCTTCTAAATTCATTGTATTCCTCCTTATAAAAATAAAAATCCCTTATAGCCAATAGACTATAAGGGACGAAATTTCGCGGTACCACCCTTGTTCCTTGAGACTTGCTCAAGACACTTGGACGCTGTTAACGGGGGCGACCCGAACCATTATTCATCAGTGAATCCCAATGGTCACTCCGGAAGTGAAAAGTTTGAAACGTTACTTGGAAGACTTGCAGTCAGGATCTTCCTCCCTGAAAAGCTTTGTTAAAAACCCTTTTCCATCAATGTGTTTTCTATATATGCCTTATCCTATCATAATGATGTGAAAATGAAAAGGAAAATTATTCTAAAAGAACATTTGAATCGCAAGAATGATAATTAAAAGAACTACTACTGAAACAAGCCATACGTTTAAGAAATGGTTGTACTTTTTTAGTCCTGATTTTGGAGTACGGTGTACTTGTACACTTTCTTCCTCATGTTCAGACTGAAACTCTTCTTCTCTTTCATAAGAGCGTCCACGACTGTCTCTTCGCTCTTGTCTAGTTTCTAGTTCTTCTAACTCTCGATTCTGTTTTTCTAATTGTTCTTTATACGATTTTCTCGTTAATAAAGGTTCATTTGGCATTGATTATTCTCCTTTATGCATCCAAGCATACTGTGCTGCAATAATCGTCTTCGCATCCGCAATTTCGCCGGCTTCGATTTTTTGCATCACTTCTTCTAGTGGCATCCATAAGATTTCAACAAATTCATCTTCATCTGCAGGTTTTGCATCTTCCTTGACCGTTACATTTTTTGCTTGGAATAATGTGATTTTCTCGTCGCAGAATCCAGGTGTTGAGACCATTTCCATCATCTTCACCCATTCACTTGCAACAAGATTTGTTTCTTCTTCTAATTCACGTTTTGCGGCTTCTAGAGGCACTTCTTCCTTCGAGTCTAATTTCCCCGCTGGAATTTCTAAGAAATGCATTTCTAATGGCTTTCTATATTGACGAACAAGCAACATCTTTCCGTCACGAATGACAAGCACTGCTACTGCTCCTGTATGGAATACGAGGTCCCTCGTAGAAGTTTTCCCATTTGGTAGTTCCACGATATCTTGTGTCACCGTAAAAATGCGTCCTGAATATTTAACATCTCGTTGAATTGTTTTTTCTGTAAAGTCCATAATTTCGCCTCCATTTTGCTTTATTATAATTGGTTTTAAGCATTTCAACAATTGATTTTACTAAACTTTAATGACAAAAAACTGAGCGGCACAACGACCACTCAGTTCCTTTTTAACGTCGGTTATTTTGTTGTTGTCGAATTTGTGAGTTTACAGTCGCTTCATTCGTTTGTGAAGAACTATTTGTTTTTGCGAAGTACGCATCATAAACTTGTTTAGCCACTTTGGCAGCATAGTCAGATGGGTATCCATCTTTGAAGTACGGAGCAACAACAGCTACTACGATTTCTGGATTATCGTATGGTGCATACGAGATGAAGGTTGAATTTTCAACGGCTTCATTAGTATATGCTGGATTTGGTCCCGAATAGAACGCTTCGGTAGTCCCTGTTTTACCAGCGACTTGTGGAGAATACGTTCTGAATGTCGTAGCAGACGTTCCGTTTTCACCATGCGTTACACGGTATAGCCCTTCTTTAATATGATCCAAGATTTCTTTACTTACTTGAATCGAATTCATAATCTTCGTTGGAACGACATCTTCTAAATTACCAATGCCACCACTTGGACTTGTTTCATGAATTTCTTTTACTAAACGTGGGGCAATACGTGTACCACCATTAGCAATGGTAGACATATATTGTGCTAATTGCAGCGGTGTATATAAGTCAAACTGACCGAACGCAAAGTCAAGTGCTGAGAAGGCATTGGCTGTACCACCATTATACCCCTTTCCTTCATTTGGAAGGTCAATCCCTGTACGAACACCAAGTCCGAACTGCGCGTAATACTCACGGAGTTTGTCAAATAGGCTTAGATTAATATTTAAACGTCCGCCTTTTTCGTACGTTGTTTGTCCACCCATCTTCATCGCCAGTTTAATCATATAAACGTTTGATGAACGTTCTAAGGCATCTAAGTCTGTTAATTCCATTTTACCATTACGGTTAAACCATGAACTCTTTGGTTTAGACGCTTCGAATTCAATTGGTTCATCGACAATCGTATTATCCTCAAGCGTGATTGCTCCATCCATATACCCTGATAGGACGGTTGCTGGTTTTACAACAGACCCCATTCCAAATGAGTTATTGATGGCACCAAGAGCATCGTCTTCGACACCCGTTGAATGAAAGTTTTCATCAAATTTCTTTTTCTTCCCTGTAATTCCAAGAATGTCTCCATTTTTTGGATTCATTACAACGATATACACACGGTCCGCAGCAGGATCCGTCATCTCTTCAACAGACTTCTTTGCAATCTCTTCAATTTTCTTTTGGAATTCAGTATCAATCGTTAAGACAAGGTTTGACCCGCCTTTACCTGGATACGTTTCAGTCGTATTCACCACTTCACCTTTTGTATTGGTTTGTGATTTTACAACTGTCTTCGTTCCGCTAAGCACTGTTTCATATTGTTCTTCTAAATAGCTTGTTCCAACACGGTCATTGAGTGAGTAGCCTTGCGCTAGAAGTGACTTCACTTTATCCGAAGGAAGCCCCGTCTTTTCGGACGATACCGTTCCAAGAATTGTCTTCAACATATCGCCCATTGGATATTCACGATCCCAGTCAGAATCAACGTCGACCCCGCGAAGCTCTCCAAGGCGTTCACTGATTTTAGCGACCTCTTGTTCTGTGACGCCTTCATTTTTCAGTGTCACTGTTGATAAGGCATACGCACTATTCATTTTCGTAAAAATAGCAATCACTTGTTTTTCCGCATCGCTATAATTTAATTCATCAGCAGGAATATGTGCCAATTGCATTTCATACGTTTGACTCGTTGAGAGATTTTCTTTAGCGATTCTCTTCTTCTCTTCTGCTGTTAGAAGGCTATCAACTTTGTCAGGGTTTGTCGCTACCCAATAGTCTTTCAAGTCACGTTCTTTTAACTCAGAAGCATCCACAGAAATCAATGTTGTTAATTTCTTTGCGATTTCTAACATCGTTGAGGCTTTAACATCTGCAGGTCTTGTATAGTTAATAGCGAGTTTTGGTTTGTTTCCCACTAAAATACGTCCTTGGCTATCGTAAATCGACCCACGCGGAACTGATTTTTTAGCAGTAGTTGTCTCTGTACGTTGTACGAGCGCAACAAACTCGTCCCCTTTAACTAATTGGATATACGCCAAACGGCTAATTAAGGCAATAAATGAAAAGAATACAATTAAAAATAATAAATTTAATCGAAATGGAATATGTGATTTTTTCTTTTTCTTCTTTAATTTTCTTTTAGTAAGCATAATACACTCCATATAACATCTAGTAACTCATAACAGTATACCATAAATCTTGCCCTAATCTGTATAAAAAAGGGGTTATAAAGTGGTTAAGATTTTTTTGCGTTAAAGACTAATTTTCCGTGCAGGCTCCGCGTTTCCATGCTATGCTAACAGTAACGACTAGAAAGGAGGGCCACTATGGACAAGACGATGACGAAGAAGAGATACTATACCCTTAGTATTTTGATTCCAGCAGTGATGATTTTAGCGATTTTTCTACTCTTTACAATTACGCCTTTTGGAAATCGCACGTGGTTAACTATCGACCTTGGACAACAATATGTCGACTTCTTTAGTTACTACCAAGACACTCTCTTGCATCACCCAGAGCAATTCTTCTATAGCTTCTCGAAGTCTATTGGCGGAGAAATGGTAAGTTTATGGGCGTACTATTTACTAAGCCCGTTTAATCTACTCTTTTTGCTCATCCCTCGTTCGTCAATCGCCATGGGAGTGACTCTCCTCATATTCTTAAAACTCTTCTCTTGTACAGTTAGTTTCGCAGTATTGCTAGATGTGAAATTCAAACAAAGAAATTGGACGACGCTTCTCTTTGCACTCTCATACGGATTTATGAGTTATCTTTCAGCCAATCAATTTAATGTGATGTGGTTAGATGCACTCATTGGCCTTCCACTCATTATCCTCGGCGTGGATGCACTCTTACAAAAACGGAATCCGTTATATTATGTATTTCCTTTATCGCTCACCATTTTGAGTAACTACTATACTGGATATATGATTTGCCTCTTCCTAGGCCTCTATTTCCCGTATGCCTATTTAACGGCAAATGATTCGTTCTCATGGAAAAGTTTTATAAAACAGTTTGGCCGCTTTATCTTTTATAGTGTCCTTTCCGTTGGACTCATTACAGTCATTCTACTTCCAACATTTTATAGCCTACTTGGAAGTAAAGGGACAGCGACTACCATCGCTTGGAGTCTAAATTCTGAATATAATCCGCTACTGATGGCCTCAAAACTCTTTATCGGTAGTTTCGACTTCCATGAAATGCAAAAAGGATATCCAAATATTTTTGTTGGTAGCCTGGCCTTGTTTAGCTTCCTTTGCTATTTCAAAGAGAAAAAGATTGCACTATTCCAACGCCTTTACGCGCTATTCATTACGGTTATCATCCTCATCAGTTTTAACATTGAGATGTTTGATAAACTGTGGCATGCTGGTCAACTTCCGAATTGGTATTCCTATCGTTTCTCATTCCTCTTCAGCTTCTGGATGGTCTTTCTAGGCTATCAATGGGCACTGAAGAAAACAGCTGTTGGGATTCATGAGACATTTGTGTATTTCTTCCTTGTATTAGGGGCAAGCATTGGTTTTATTCTCTTCCCTCAAGACTACCTACAAGGCTGGCAGATTGCTCTTGGCTTCGGGCTTTCAATGGGAATCTTGTATGGTCTGATTTTAATCGGACGCGGAAAAGCCTCGCATCAAAAGTTCCTTATTTCATTTGTAGTGATTGAACTGCTCTTAAACAGTATCGTCACCTTATCCAGACTGGGGTATGTCATGAATTCTGAATTCACGGCTTATCAATCGTCATTAGCAGACTGGTCTACCGTATTACGCCCTGCGGAAAATGAATTTTATCGCAGCGAGAAAACGATGCTTCGTTCGAAAAATGATAGTCTTCAAGTTCCAACGTACGGCGTATCCCATTTTTCATCCACCTTTGAAAAGGAAACAGAAAAGTTCTTTGATGCGATTGGAGTTCGTCAAGGAACCGCCTATGTCAATTACAGCAATGGTACCCTTCTGACTGATGCCTTACTGGGGATCAAGAATACCTTTATCGAAACCACAGATGCCACTTACAACGAACGCTGGGAACGAAAAGACTTGGAAGATTTCTCAACAATCGCGAACTTTGACGAAGGACACATTGTCACAAATCCAAACGCCCTCTCGATTGCTTATCCGATGAAAGCAATCCTGAAATCGATGAAGGTGCCAACAAACCATCCGATTACGATGCAAAACCAATTGGCAAACGCGCTTAGTGGAACAACGAGCCCAAAAAATATTTTTACAAGAGTTTCTTACGAGACGACTTTCGAAAATATCATTGGATCCCCTGTCGTGTATCAACGAATTCAACTTAAGGACAACACTCAAGTTGGAACAATTACACTGACCTTTACTCCTGAAACCAACGATCCGATTTACTTAGAAATGGCGGGAACGATGGGAGAAGAAGATATGGAAATGACGCTCAACGGCGAACCGTATGCCTTTTATCCGGTTCAATCAAAACCCGTGCTTCTCAGCGTCGCTAAGAACCAAAAAGGCCAACCGCAAACACTTCGAATTACCGTTAAAGATGATGGCTTTGAGTTTTCTAAACTGAATCTCTACTCACTAAATACTTCTCTCTTGAACGAGCGATTAGAGCAAACAAAAACACAAGAGTTAAAACTCGAAACTTTCTCTGCTACTCATTTTTCAGGAACAATGGATGTCTTCGAAGACTCTACCGTTCTTACAACAATTCCATATTCAACGGGATGGAAAGTATGGGTAGACGGCCAAGAAGTAGAAACATATAAGATTTTGGATAGCCTGCTTGGATTTACAATTTCCAAAGGGACTCACCAAATCGAATATCGTTATACGACTCCATTCTTACTGGAAGGAAGTCTTGTGAGCATTACTTCTCTTCTACTACTAATCTTTATTCTATATAGACGCAAAAAGACCGATGCCTCTTAGGAGACACCGGTCTTCGTTTTTTATAGATTATTTAGCTGCTTCAAAACGACGAGCTACTTCATCCCAGTTTACAACATTCCAGAATGCTGAAATGTAGTCTGGACGACGGTTTTGGTAGTTTAAGTAGTATGCATGTTCCCATACATCTAATCCTAATAATGGAGTTTTGCCTTCTGATAGAGGGCTGTCTTGGTTTGGAGTAGAAACTACTTCTAATTTTCCGTTAGAAAGGACTAACCAAGCCCAACCTGAACCAAAGCGAGTTGCTGCTGCTTGCGCGAATGCTGCTTTGAATTCGTCGAAGCTTCCGAATGCTTCGTTGATTGCTGCTAATAAAGCACCTTCTGGAGCTTTTGCACCATCAAGAGATAATTGAGTCCAGAATAAGCTGTGGTTTGCATGTCCGCCACCATTGTTGCGAACAGCTACACGGATGTCTTCAGGAACAGCGTTTAAATCGCTAATTAATTCTTCAACTGTTTTTTCGAATAATTCAGGGTGTTTTTCTACCGCTGCGTTTAAATTTGTAACATATGCATTGTGATGTTTGTCATGGTGGATTTCCATTGTACGTGCATCAAAATGTGGTTCTAATGCGTCAAACGCGTATTCTAATTTTGGTAATTCATAAGTCATTACTAAATTCCTCCTAAAATTAAATACAGTTATGAAAACTGTTTCTTTCTTTAATCATCATACCACCCAACAAACACGATACGCAAAAATTATGCCCACCCTCATGGCTCCACCCTTAGCATGAATTTATGATATAATAATCCCGCTACATAGAGAAAGAAAAGAGATGAAAACATGAAATTTACAGATTACGCATTACAGCCTTACTTGCAAAAAGCATTGGCTGACTTAAAATTTACACAACCAACACCTATTCAAGAACGCATTATTCCTCTTTTATTAAAAGGAGAATCTGTGATTGGTCAATCGCAAACCGGGAGCGGAAAGAGCCATAGTTTCCTATTACCACTTATCAACAAAATTGATCCTAACCGTCAAGAGTTGCAATTAGTGATTACTGTTCCAAGCCGTGAACTCGCAGAACAATTAACCGCTGTTGCTTCACAACTCATTTCATTTAGTGATACAGAAATCTTACTAGAAAAATGTATCGGTGGTACGGATAAAAAACGTCAAGTGGCTAAACTAACGCAAACACAACCACATATCGTGATTGGAACACCTGGTCGTATTTTCGACTTAATGCAAGAGAATGCTCTCTTCGTTCAAACTGTTCAAATGATGGTCGTCGATGAAGCCGATATGACGTTTGACTTAGGGTTCCTAGAAACTGTCGATGAAATCGCGTCTCGTATGCCAGAAAACTTACAAATGTCTGTTTTCTCTGCAACGATCCCAGATAAAATTAAACCATTCTTGAAGAAATACTTGGGCAATCCAAAGATCATTCAAATCGAGAATACACAACTCGTTTCACCGACGATTAAAAATCAATTGCTTGTGACAAAGGCTCAAAATCCAATGGACGTTCTTCGTCAGTTACTTGTAATGGGACATCCTTACCTCGTCCTTATTTTCGTAAACACAAAACAAAAAGCAGACGAAGTGACAAAAGACCTTCGCAACCATAACTTCAAAGTAGCCACGATTCACGGAGATATCCCTTCAAGAGAACGTCGCCGTGTGATGAAACAAATCCAACAAATGGATTACCAATTCGTTGTGGCCACTGACCTTGCTGCACGTGGAATTGATATCGAAGGCGTTTCTCATGTCATCAACTTAGAAATCCCTGGCGAATTAGAATTTTTCATTCACCGTGTTGGCCGTACTGGACGTAATGGTCTTGAAGGAACAGCTATCACCTTCTACACACCAGACCAAGAACAAGCCATCCAAGCATTAGAAGGAAAAGGCATTTCTTTTGAAACGGTGGAATTGAAAAATGGAGAGCTGGTAGAAAGTTATGACCGCTCTCGTCGTGAAAAACGTAAAAATACGCAATCGAAAGACTTGGATCCACGCCTTAAAGGGATGATTAAGAAGGCGAAGAAAAAAGTAAAACCTGGCTACAAGAAAAAACTTGGCCAAGAGATTCGTCAAAAACAGCGTAGACAAAATCGTACAAAAAATAAATAATATTGAGCACCTTCATTATTTTAGATTACTTCGAATCCTTACGGATTTTTCTATAATCGCTGTAATGGGGTACCGGTTCGAGCCTAAGGTCTCTCACCTTCAAAGCTTCAAAAAGGGAGTAAGGAATCAATTCCTAACTCCCTTTAATTTATCTTTGATACCATCCCCCACTACTGCGATTATAGGATCCGTAAGATTCTTCGTAATCTACTCTTAAATCTCTGCTATTTATTTTTGGTGGATTTTGGCTAAAGAAAAACTCTTAGAAAACACTTTTTCGTGGTTTCTAAGAGTTATTTTTTATTGTTTTTTATTTTGCTGAGCGATGAATTCTCGCATTCCAAGGAGCCAGTTGAAAGTCGATGTAACCAATAGATACATAAACATTCCTACTCCTCCGCCGATTCCTAACACGCCAATCACCATATAGATGGTCGCTGGTAGGAACATAGCAGCGATCGTTAATTGTTTTGAGACCGTTGGATGCATTTGAATATAGGCTCTCATAAACAACGCCGTTAATAATCGTACGACGAAGCTGATGATAATCATTAAAATATAAACGGCAATCGTATTATAGACAAATCCGAATAACATAACGCCGATAAATACCATCCATAGTTTTGATTGGAACTCTTGAATAAACTGCTCTACATTTGTTTTATTAAAGCCGTTTAAGCCTTCATAAGAAAACTTAGCAGTATTCAAGATTGTATCCACGACAATATGGTCTTGTAAAATCCCGATAGATGGAATCCCTTGACTTGACTCAGATGTCACATCATTATCCGTTGACTTTCCACTTGGGTCAAATACAACATTAAACACATCTGAACGGTAAACAAATCCTGAATTATCACTCGCTGATAACTTCCCATCTTGAATCGAAAGCTCTGGGAACTGTTTCGCTACGATTCCTAAATTCGTATTCATGCTTGCAATATCTTTTCCAGCACGAATAAAGCCAGGAATCGATACAAGTAATACGAGTAGGAAAAAGATTCCTTTGATTTTCTTTAGTGGATTTTGTAAAATCGTCCAAATTTTATTAGGTTTTAAAATACTCAATTGAATAAACTCTCTAATCGTCATGCGCGCCTCCTATATAGAGAACAGTTTACAGAAAAAGGGCGGTCTTTTCAAGAAAACGGGGTTGCGCGATGAGAATGCATTCTAAAATATTCCTAAAAATCCTTGCGGATTTCTTATAGTAGCGGTAACGTTACACCGGTTCGAGCCGTTTCGTCTCTCACTTTCAACAAAACAAAAAAGACTAGGTTTTCACCTAGTCTTTGCTGTATGTCATTAGTCACGGTCAACCCACTTGCGGCCATCACGTTCAATAAGATCGTAACCTGCTTGTGGTCCTTTGCTTCCAGCAGCGTAGTTTGGAAAATCGGCTGCAATTTCACTATCCCATGTTTGGCGAATACTATCTACGTATTTCCATGAAGCAGCTACTTCTTCCCAATGCGTGAAGTTTGTCATGTCGCCTTCGATACAGTCGAGAATTAAGCGCTCATACGCTTCTGGACTGCTCATCGCGAAGTTCTCATCGAAGATTTTTTCCAAGTGACTTGTTTGAAGCGCGATGGTATTTCCAACGGCTTTCGAATTAATCACGAAGCAGAATCCTTCACGAGGTGTAATATGAATAGAAATACGGTTCGATGGACAACCATCGATTCCACAGAATAATGGAGAGCTTGCTTCTTTAAAGACAACATCAATGATTGTTTCTTTTGAATGAAGACTCTTACCTGTTCGAACATAGAAAGGCACGCCTTCCCAACGTTCATTATCAATAAATACTTTACCAGCAACATATGTTTCCATATTGGAATCATCTGCCACATTGGCATCTTCACGGTAACCAGGTTTTAACCCGTCTACAGAAGGTCCATATTGCCCACGCACGAAGTTTTCATTCACTTCTTCGGCAGTTTTATAAGGACGAAGTTGTTCTAACACTTTAATCTTGTTTTTACGAACATCTCCAAATGAAACTGGAGGCTCCATCGCTACTAGAGCGAGAATTTGTAAAATGTGGTTTTGAACCATATCACGTAAAGCACCACTTGTATCGTAGTAACCCCCACGTTCTTCAACACTTACTTGTTCTAAGAGCGAGATTTGAATATGATCGATATTCTCTTTATTCCACAACGCTTCAAATACACGGTTGGCAAAACGTACTGCAGAAATGTTTTGAATCATCTCTTTCCCTAGATAGTGGTCGATACGGTAGATTTGTTTTTCTTCGAATGATTGACGAAGTTGATTGTTTAATTCTTCCGCAGATTCGAAATTTTTCCCGAATGGTTTCTCGATAATAAGTCGATTATAGCCTTTTTCAGTAATTAGGCCTTCTACTTTTAAATGTTCTGTAATCGTTCCAAAGAAAGTTGGTGCCATCGCTAAATAGAAGACGCGGTTACCTTCGATTTGATACTCGGCATCTAATTTCTCTGACAGTTCTTTTAATACGACATAATGATGTGTGTCAGTAACGTTATGAGGTTGATAATAGAAATGAGAAAGAAATTGGTTTAATTCGTCTTCTGATTTCACTAATGACTGAACAGATTGTTTGATAACATCTCTGAAATACTCATCAGTCCACTCTCTACGTGCTGTCCCAATCACTGCGAAATGATTTTTGATAAATCCTTTTTGGAATAAACGGAATAACGCTGGATAAAGCTTACGGTGAGCTAAATCGCCTGTCGCTCCAAACAGTGTAATGAGTACATGTTGTTCGCGCATGAGTTGTCCTCCTTGAATAAAATATGCAAGTCGATTGCCTGCTTTAACAATAAATAACTACCTTTCTAGTGTAAGTTATAAGTGTAGAAATGTAAACTATAAAACGCTCCTCTTCAAAAGAAAAGGAGCGTTATTATTTTAACCAATATTATGCGTATCTGAAATCTCAGATGTCTTATCTGAATTGATTGGAATCGTCTTTTGTTCAGTTGTTTCCTGAGTAATCATTTAAAAATCAAAAAGGACTCTTAATAAAAGTCTTTTCTATCATGAGTTGAAAAATTCATATAACATTTTTTCAGTTTCAATCCATGATTTCCATCCCGGATGTATTCCATCATGCATATAATCTAGTTCATATTCCTTATCAGATAAGTCCCAGATAGTAGCGCCATATTCTTTGGCGATTGTCTCCACTTTTGAATAGTATTTCTGTCTAGTTTCTTTAGTCATGCCTAAGTGATCATACCACTTCCCATTAATTGGGAATAGGATAACTTTCACTTCAATCCCCAATTCTTTGGCCATCTGAAGAAATAGCTTATAATCATCAAACTCTGCTGATTCGTCAAAAGTGATATTTTTCTTATCATCCTTAACTTTATCTACTTTATCAGCATAAAATTTCTTGTAAGCAGTATCTTCCATATCAAAAGGATTCTCTTTTGTATTGTTTTCAGCATCTTTAATCGTTTCTGATTCAAGTTTATCCCAATCGATATCTGCTGCCAATGTATCCTTAACACCTTTAACGCCAAAAGATTTTTTATTTCTCGCGAAATTAGACTTCAAAACCTGATTATATTGCATTAATTCAATTTGCATAATCCATTCATCCATACCTAAGGGATTTTTATCAACCAATACTCTTTTAAAACGTTCAAAAGTTTCCTTCAATGAATCATTATCTCTGCTTAATGAAATGATACGATCAATCAATTTTGTTTTTGTATCCTGACTTAATTTTTCGTTCGTTAAGGCAGCATATACAGCTTCTTTCGAAATTCTACTTACAAACGCTTTACGATTTAAATCTTTATCTTCAAACCACTGCATAGATTCCACAATCGCAACTTTATTTTTTGGAATTGCATCTCCCAATGCCCCTAACATTGTTGCATGAATAAGGTTCTGATAATATCCACTTCCGATTTGCATAATATGAAAATCACTTGTATTAAACACCTTATTAATACTGTAATCTTTATGGTTTGTTATTTCTAATTCTGATGAACCCAATAACAATAACGTATTGCTATCCATATTATTTTTTATAATATCTACACTCTTATACTTATCCTGACTAATACTATATCGTACCGAGTTGTCAGAAACTTTATAATAATTGTTAATATAAGGTATATAAAAATATAGGACTGTAAGAACAGTTACAATAGATAATAGAACAGCAAACCCAAATGCTTTAATTCTAACCAACTGATATTCTCCATTCAAAATAAATTACCACCCAATTTTACCATGTTTTCAACGAATTTCTAGTAAATTGGGTGGATTTTTAATTAATTTTTACATTCTTTCAATCGGTAATTTCACTTTAAACAATGATCCATGGTTGATTCGGGAAGTCAGGCTAATTTTACCGTTATATCCTTCGATTAATTCTTTAGCAATTGATAAGCCTAAGCCATTTCCACCACGTTCTCTCGAACGAGCTTTGTCTACACGATAAAAACGTGAGAAAACTTTTTTCTTATCTTCTTCTGTTAACCCCATTCCGAAATCCTGAATGCCGATTTCGACTGCCTCCGTAGTCGGAGAAAGGCTAACAATAATTTCTTTTCGATCTGTTGAATATTTCACAGCATTATCGAGTAAGATGATAATGACTTGCTCGAAGTGATTGCGATAGATTGGAGAAATAATCTCCTTTTTCGTATCGATATCGGCAATAAACGTAAAGTCTGGATAGAGTATTTTGAAGTTTGTTACAATCTGCTCTACTGTCGCCACGACTTCTGTTTTGGCATCTTTATATTGCTCTCTTACTTGAGGGGCACGCGATAAATCAAGCATCTCTTGAACGAGCGTCTTCATGCGCTTAATTTCCGCTAGAGAGGCCGTGAGAGACTCTTCCAGCACTTCTGGGTCATCTTTTCCCCAACGGTTTAAAAGCTTCAAATGCCCTTCTACGATTGCGACAGGCGTACGCAATTCGTGAGACACATCTTCAACGAAATGCTTTTGTTGAGCAATATAGAAACTAATCTTATCTAGTAGCTCGTTGAATTGTTGGGATACAATCGCGAACTCGTCATTTTTCTTCGGAACAATTAAACGTTTTGTTTCAATGTTTTCCTCATTAATAGACGCGATAATATCATGAATTTCTTCAATCGGTTTTGAAATGAGTCGCGAAATGAAATACGCAAGCCCTATTGAAACAATGCCTTCCATCACAATGAGCTGAAGGAATAAAAAGCGCAATTGCTTCTTCAATTCAGCCAGCTTCATCATTCGATTGGTTACTTGCAGGTGCCCAATCAAGACACGAGTGTTTCTGGAAAGAATCGGCATCATCACTTGCACACTTTCTTCCCCGGTCGATAGCGTCACATATTGAACCTCGAGCTTACTCGATACCTGCGGACGGTCTTGCCATTGTTGCGTTTGGAATAATAACTCTTTACTCGTATCAAAGACGCGAATATTCACTTCTTCATTCATCGGATAAAAACTACTATTCTTTTTATAAACCTGGTTCTTGTCTAATTCATATTGTTCCGCTTTGTTTATAACAGCAAGAATGTCTTCACTTGTTAATTTCTCCGTTTTTTCCGATAACAAATCCGCGATAACTTGTGCGTAAACCACTGTCTGATTTTTCTCATTGTCACGCAGGCCGATAAGTTGCCCCTCAATCAAAATCGCAGTTAATACAGCTAATAACGCAAAAATGGTGGCTGATATCACCCACCACCATTTTTTTGCTACCGATTTATGTTGGTTTTGGTCCTTCATATGTAGCTCCTCAGCTTCTCATTACATATCCAGTTCCACGAACGGTTTGAATATAACTTTCTCGTCCTGGTACATCAATTTTATTACGGATATAACGAACGTATACGTCAATCACATTCGTTTCGACTTCGTTCTTATAGCCCCATACTTCTTTTAATAACACTTCACGTGAAAGAACAATATCAATGTTTTCCATCAGTAATAAGAGTAATTCATATTCTTTCTTCGTTAAATCAATAACTTCTCCCGCACGACGAACAACACGGTTTTCAACTTCAACAACAAGGTCACGATACTCCACTCTTGTTTGTTTCACAACACGAGATTGTTCTTCCATTTGCAGACGTCTAAAGAGTGCGCGTAGTCTTGCAAGAATTTCTTCGATTTCAAACGGCTTCACTACATAGTCATCTGCCCCTTGATCAAGCCCTGCAACACGGTCCATCACTGAATCGCGCGCTGTCATAATAATAACGGGTGTTTGTTTGACTTGGCGAAGGCGACGAACGACTTCTAATCCATTCATTTCCGGTAACATTAAATCTAATAAAATAGCGTCCCAATGCTCATCAATGGCTGCTTGTAATCCACTACGGCCATCTGCACACACTTTTGTTTCATAGCCTTCATGTTTTAATTCTAATTCAACAAAGCGACTTAAATTCTTTTCATCTTCAATAATTAAAATACGTTGATTCGCTGGCATTTGGAAACTCCCTTCTCTATTCTTCCCTAACAGATTTATCATACCATATTCATAAGATTCTTAACAGAATTTAATGAAATTTTCTGTCAATTATCTTCAATCCAATAGTCAAAATTAACTTATAAGTTAAATTTGGATAATAAAAAGAACTAATCTACAGAGTAGATTAGTTCTTTTATTTATATAATATTTGTTTCATTTATTGAACTTGTTCTTCAGTAGTCGTTTGGACTGTTGTTTCAGGTACTGCTTCAACTTTCTTAATAGGAATTTCTTCTGTTGTAGTCGATACTTTAGGGGTGTCTCTCCAAACACCCTCTTGATCAACATAGTAACCGCCTGGAGTTACTGCATTTCTAAGCATCGCACCTGACTTGTCAAAGTAATGCCAGTTATTACCTAATTTGATCCAACCTGTCTGCAATATACCGTTACCGTCAAAATAATACGTTGAGTGATAAACTTGATGTAAGCCCGTTACCATTCTTCCGTTTTCTGCTAAATAGTACCACTTGTTACCTTCTTGATACCAACCAGTTTGCATTGCTCCACTGCTCTTGAAATAGTAATAACCTCCAGCTATCCACTTCCAACCAGTTTGCATTGCTCCACTATCAGTAAAGAAATACTTAGTTCCGGCAATTTCTTTCAAACCAGTTTCCATTGCTCCCGAACCATTTAAGAAATACCAAACACCACTAATTTGTTTCCATCCTGTTTGTAAATACCCATTTGAATCAAAGTAATACCAGACACCACCAGATTGTTGCCAGCCTGTTTGAAGGGTTCCTGATGAACTAAAGAGGTAACGATTGTTTCCAATTGTTTGCCAGCCTGTAACCATTCCACCAGAACTATTTAAATAGTACCAAGAACCACTCAAATATTTCCATCCTGTCTGCATATATCCATTGTTATCAAAGTAATACCAGACATTACTAATCTGTTGCCAGCCTGTTTCCATTGCTCCTGCTGAATTGAAATAGTACCAAGTACCACTTAATTGTTGCCACCCAGTTTGCATTACACCTGAGCTATTAAAATAATACCAAATACCACTGATTTTCTTCCATCCAGTCACCATGACATAATTTTCGTAATAATACCATTTACTATCAACTTGTTCCCAACCAGTAGCTTTTACTTTGTTTAATGGTTTCCCGTCTTCTCTACGCGAGCGATATTGGCCACCCGATTTAAAAATCTCACAGGCTGTTCCATCTTTATCACGATCAAGATGCCCCGCATATCCCGGTTCCCCAACTAAAATATCCCCATAACCTGCAGCCCATGCTTCTGAACAATTTCTAAAATGAACTGTATCTGCATGAACAGTATTTTCTATCGGTAAGATAAAAGATACTAAAACTGCAAAAAAACAAATAATTACTTTTTTTAATTTCATACCTAAACTCCTTTTCAAAGTGATAACTTCATTATAAATGAAACCGTTATCCTATTCAATCGAATATTGTAAGTTCATCAAAAAAGCCCTAGCCAAATTGGCTAGGACTTCGTCATTTGTAATTATTGTTCAATCTCTTTTTCTTGAGCCCATTCGAAGTGGAATGTTCCTGGTTTGTCTACACGGTTGTAAGTATGTGCACCGAAGTAGTCACGTTGAGCTTGAATTAAGTTTGCAGGTAATGTTTCTGAACGGTATGAATCATAGTATGCTAACGCACTTGAGAATGTTGGTACTGGGATACCAGCACGAACAGCCGTTACAACAACATCACGAACTGCATCTTGGTAAGATTCCGTTACATATAAGAAATACTTATCTAATAATAAGTTTTTCAATTGAGGATCACGTTCGAACGCATCTGTAATCTTTTGTAAGAATTGCGCACGTATAATACATCCAGCACGGAAGATTTTCGCGATTTCGCCGTAGTTTAAGTCCCAGTTGAACTCTTCACTTGCTACACGCATTTGAGCAAATCCTTGCGCGTAACTCATGATTTTAGAGAAGTATAATCCTTTACGAACTTGTTCGATTAAAGCTTGACGTTCTGAATTTGTTAATTCAGGAATTTTAGTTGCTGCTAATTCTTTACTTGCTGCAACACGTTCTTCTTTCAATGTTGAAACGAAACGTGCAAATACAGATTCAGTAATTAATGGAAGTGGCACACCTAAGTCTAATGCGCTTTGTGAAGCCCATTTACCAGTACCTTTGTTTCCAGCAGTATCCATGATTACGTCAACCATTGGACGACCTGTTTCAGGATCTTTCTTCGTTAAAATGTCCGCTGTGATTTCGATTAAGTAGCTATCTAATTCGCCTTGGTTCCATTCTTTGAATACTTCAGCGCATTCTTCTACAGATAATCCACCTACACGACGTAAGATATCGTAACTTTCAGCGATTAATTGCATGTCACCATATTCGATTCCGTTGTGAACCATTTTTACGTAGTGACCTGCTCCGTTTGGTCCGATGTAAGTCACACATGGAGCGCCATCGTCTGCTTTAGCAGAGATTTCTTCTAAGATAGGTGCTACTAAGTCGTATGCTTCTTTTTGTCCACCGGGCATGATTGAAGGTCCTTTTAAGGCTCCTTCTTCTCCACCAGATACACCAGTACCGATGAAGTTGATTCCTGAGTTTGCAAGTTCTTCGTTACGACGCATTGTATCACGAAAGAATGTATTTCCTCCATCGATTAAAACATCGCCTTTATCTAAGTGTGGAAGTAAACTTTGAATTGTCTTATCTGTTGCTTCCCCAGCTTTAACCATCAATAAGATTCTTCTTGGTTTTTCTAGAGACTCTACAAATTCTTCAACAGAATATGTTGGAACTAATTTTTTATCTGGATGTAGAGCAATCACTTCATCTGTTTTTGAAGTTGTACGGTTGTAGATTGAAACGCTATAGCCACGGCTTTCAATGTTTAAAGCTAAGTTACGTCCCATAACAGCCATACCCACGACACCAATTTGTTGTTTTGACATGAAACTTCCTCCAATTTGTTTTATTTAACACATCTATGTTATCAAAAATCACGCTTTTTTGAAAGGTATTTGAATGCTTTTCTTTTACTAAAGCTCTTTTTCATTTCACTCATTTTCACTCTTAGAAAACCTTTTAACATTTAACTCTAGTAATTCACATCGATTTACGGTAAACTATTACCGAGCAAAGAAAAAAGGAGCGATTTTGTTGGCAAAGAAAAAACGTAATCTTTCAACAGTTGAAAAAATTACACGTGTTGTAGCCGTATTAATGCTAATCGGTACACTCGGTGCTATCATCTTACAAGTAGCCTTAACTGCAATGAATTATAAATAAACGAAAGACCGATTGGGACATCCAATCGGTCTTTTATTAGGTTCTATAATTTCTAGGGTTGATGGAAATTTTCCACCAACCCTATTTTAGTGTATACAAAAAGGCCAACATCCGTTATATTAAAATCGCTAAACCTAATACAAAAGGATGATGACCATATGAACAATATACTAGAAGCTACGCTACAAATCAAAGATAAAAACATTATTTGGGATAATAAAGTTCAAGAGAAGATATTTAAAAAGAGAAAATCTTTATTTTATTCAGCTACATATACGCATAAACCAGAATTTTGTAATGTCTGTCGATGTGTTTGTCAGAATAATAATATCGTTAAAAACGGCACGAAAACATCTCGTATCACTCTCTGTTCTGTTTCAGGCCTTCCGGCCTACTTACATCTACGCAAGCAGAGATTTCTCTGTAGAGAATGCGGCTCTTCATTTACTGCAGACACTAGTCGAATCGTAGAAAAACACTGTCATATCTCTAAACGATTAAAAAATGAAATCAAATCAAAAATTAGTGAAACAGTATCTGAAACATATATCGCAAAAGAAACAAATGTTTCAGTTCATACTGTAAGACGTATTATAGATGATACAGCACGATTATTGACCATTAAACCATTACACGATTTACCTGAGCATTTGTGTTTTGATGAATTTAAATCCGTCAAATCTTCCGATAGTAATATGAGCTTCATTATTTGTGATAGCACTACACACAAGCTGGTCGATGTTGTACGAGATAGAAAATCTTACAGTTTGAAACAATATTTTTATCGTTTTGAGCCTAAGACTAGATTAAAGGTAAAAACTATCTCTATCGACATGTACGTACCGTACATTCAATTAATAAAAGAAATGTTTCCTAACGCTAAAATTATCATTGATCCTTTTCACATCGTACAAGCCTTAAATAGAGAATTAAATCGAACTCGGGTACGTGTCATGAATCAGCATCGCTATAAAGACCCTAAATTATATCGAAAGTTAAAACATTATTGGAAGTTAATTTTAAAGAATCCTAATGAACTTCAGAACTATAAATATAATCGTTATAAGCTTTTTGAAAGCTTTATGACAACCCAAGGAATTGTGGATTATATCTTAGAAAACAATCCATCTCTTAAACATGATTATGAGGTTGTACATTCACTTCGTGAATGTATACAGGATAGAGATTATATAGAATTCAAGGAAACGATTGAAGCAGCTACGCAATTAGACCTATCTCCTGGTTTAAAAAGAGTATTAAAGACTCTTATAACTTACTTGCCATATATTCAAAATACTTGTGAGTATCCAACTAGAACAAATGGCCCTATCGAAGGAATAAACAATAAAATAAAAGTGCTTAAAAGAAATGCCTACGGTTTTAAAAACTATTACCATTTTAGAAACAGGATTATCTTAATAACAAAAATGTTTGGCCCAAAACAAAAAGGAATTAAGCAACAATTAGTTGCTTAATCCCTTCCTAAAATTCTTCATCAACACTATTTGACAAAGAGCCTTTTATTATTGTTGTTCATTTTTTTGCAAATATCCATTATTCAGGTAGCTAATCGATACATGTAAAACTAGTCCTAATATAGAGAATCCATACATTGTAGCACTAATAAACATATTTGTAACCCCAAGAATAATTAATCCAATTAAAATAAATTCAATGATTAAATTCTCATTATTTGTTTTAAACTCATTCTTTATAGTCGAAATAATTGGCTTACCAACATACCAGAAGAATGCAAGTAGCGCAATAAACCCACTATAGAATAAAATTTCTAAATATCCGTTATGGACACGATAGCTCTTTTTAACAATATAACTATCTGGTTCTATTTCCTTAGCAATTCTTTCCCAGTTTCCAGACGTATATCCAAAAATTGGTCTTTTTGCTGAAAATTTAATTGCATCTTGCCAAATTGAAAAACGGTTATTGGAAATATTTTTAGCATCGGTGTCATTTCGTTCAAGAGTTGCTAACACTTTATAATTCCCTGTATTTTTATGCTCTTGATTTAATTTTGAAATAACAGCCGTATTTTCTTTCAAGATGATTTGTGAACCATGATATACACCTTGATAAGCTCCAACGGTAATAACAGCAAATATAGCAACATTTAACAATTGTTTTTTTCTATCTTTCTTAAAGAAAGCCACAATTGCAATATAAACAAATACTGCTGTAATAATAATTAATGAAGTACGTGAACCTGAAAGTACAATATAAGTAAAGTTAAATAAAATAGCTAAATAACATAGTATTTTGAAAATCTTTGTAACTTTATTTTGTAAATATCCAAGATAAGTAATGGTTAATAGAGAAACTACAGATTGAATATTAGGATCCGTAAATACCCCAAATAAACGAGAATCTATAAAGCCTTGTCTATAGACATTGCCTTTATATGACTCAATAATATAGCCGTCAAATGTTACAAATTGGAATAAAGAAGCTAAAACTGCTCCGGTTGACATTATTGCAACTACTCCACCAATACACAATAACGTTTTATCAGCTTCCTCTTTCTTAATAAAACTGATAAAAGGATAAATTGAAAAGAAATAAACGAAGAATACAATTAAGTCTTTTACATTATCAACATATCCATATTTCATATTCACAACAAGTGATATGATAATCACAATAAACAGAAGAATTAAAGGACGAATTCCTTTTGTATTCTTTAATGCATTCTTTACTAGAATATTATAAAGTCCAAAAACAACTCCTGATACACTTAGTAAAATAGTGACATAGCTATTTGCATTAAAGAAATTTAACGGAACAATAATACTTGTCATCAGATAAATACTGAAAATAAGCAAGTATGAAATTCCAAATTTAAAATAATTTCGTTCGAAAAAGTCTAAGATTTTCATCATATATTTGTATAACTGTGTATACTTTCCCTCCTTAAAGTTTGATCACTTTCTTCAAATCGCCAGAAACAATTGCGAATATCGCATAGTAGACGACACAACCAACAATTACAAATCCTGTATTCATTAAAAATACTTTTGACATCTGATATTCAAATGGAATGAAATAATCCACCACTAATTTAATAGCCACAAAAGGTAGCGAAGCGATTGTGTATCGAATAAAAGTCTTTTTAATTTTTCTCACATCATATAGCGAGCGATCACGAATAAACTTCACTTCTAATATTAATACAATGATTTCAGCGATAAGAGTTGTTAAAATATAAAATTCTGGATTTTCAATACCGAGTAAATACAGCGCACTGTTAAATATCAGATTGAAGAATCCCCCGATAAAATAAATTTTTGTCAAACTTAATTCATGTCCCTTAAGGAAGATAACTTGGTTAGCAAAAATCGTATCTAATGTCCATGTCAAAATTCGAATAGAACAAATAATCATTGTCGGAACTGCTAAAATATATTTAGGTCCCGCGTACAAGAAGATAATTGATTGACTCACACAAGCTAATCCTACTGATATCGGTACAACTAGGAATAAGAAAAGCCTACTAGTTTTCAACTGTAAATCATTAAATTTCTCAAAATCTTCTTCTGCATTATATTTTGCAAGTCTTGGAATACTTACAATAATAATTGATACTACAACGCCTGTAATCATCATCGATAAATTCAAGGAAATCGTGTAGTAACTAATATAAAGATTATTCTGAACTGAAGATAGGAATAATCTATCTAGAATTGTATATAACATATTCGCATTTGCTAGGAGCAACATAGAAAAGAGCGGTTTGAAAATCTTTATCAGCTCTTTTAATGGAATACGAACAAGCTTTACTTTTCTACGAATATAAATATAACTTGTAAAATAGTTTAGGAAATTTGCTAGCGTCATAATAAGTGCATACGGAATGATATCATCTCCATTTTTAACGAAAACGAAAATCGAAACCAACATAAAAATACGCACAAACAAGGTTTTATATAAAATAAAATTGTAACTTTCGAACGCTTCTGCCATCCATTCTACATATAAGAATTGCACAATGATTTGGAAAATAAAAATCACATATAACAACATATTATTTGGATTTGCTAACCAAATATAAAGTATGTAGATTAATGTGACAACTACCGAGCTTATTGTACTAGCGTAAAATAAAAGTGAAAAATTATGAGAAGCTTTCTGTTTATTATCTCGCACACCACTTACTAGTCGAATTCCGTAATTGTAAACACCAAATCCAGCAAAAGGAATAAACCATGCTACTAAAGCATTCACTTTATTAAATTCTCCAAATAATTCTGGGTCTAAAATCCTTGTTAAATAAGGCCCCGTTAATAATGGGAAAATGATATTTAGGATACGCACTAAAGTACTTGCGATAGCATTCACTTTAATGTTATTTTTACTCATTTTACACTCTCTTTCGTTGTTTAAATCAATTCAACACTAGCATCAGCACCATCTGCCGATACATAGATTGGATTTTGCCTCCAATCATAATTCGTGTTAGGAATTAGATAGTCTTCTCCGTAATAACCTTTTAGATAATCAACGGGGTTTGTAGGAACATAAGTTGTTGCATCCATAAAGCTTACTTGCTTCAATTCTTCCATCGGAAGTTCATAATAAAATGCTTCAATATCTACGGGTTTATTTAAGGCATTCATTCCGTACCAAATCATCGTTGTAGAAATAACTTTTTCATTTACACGTTCAAATAAAATAATATCTACATTCAATCCATTGTATGAGAACGAAATCTCCTTTACATCACCTTTATATAGTAACTTACGATTTAAAACAAAATTTCTTTCAGCTAAAAATTCAATGATTTTATCTAATTCTGAAGAATCATCTGGTTTTAACATCGCAAAATCCATATCAATATCATGAGAGAGAATTGCTCCTTCTCTTTCATATCCTAATAATGTACCCGCTTCAATCCATATTTTATGTCCAAGTTGATTACTCACTTCCTCAAACTCTTTTAAAATTTGATGAGCATTCTCTTTTAATAACTTTTGACGATCTCCATCAATTTTTTTATTAGCTAGATGGTTCAATTTATTAATGATTGGTAGCTGTATAAATTTATCTTTCTTATCTCCTAATAAATGCGCCATCGTTGATTTTAGCCATTTTAACATACTGTGTCTACTCCCTAAACTCTTTTAAGAATTGTTTTATATAGATTCTTATTAATTAGCAATGCAGCAAACGATAATTTTCTTTTAGCGTTGAATAAAGAGTTACTTAAAATAAATTTCTTATGCTTTTTCAAGTATTGAATGAGTTCCGTTTCTAATTTTTCATCCTTATACTCTTCATCTTTAAGCAATCTATCTAAAACATAAAAATACGCCCAACAGATTCGTGTATCTGCTTGGTATTTTAAGTCCGGATACTTATCAGAAACAATTTTAGCATTTTTTTCATATGCTTCAATTACATTCAAAAATTTAGGGGTAAATTTTTGTGTTGTAATGCTATTTTCACGATGCATATAGTAATACTTTTTCGCCTCTGTAGCAGCAATCTTCTCACATCTACTTAATAAATCCACCATAATAAATGCATCTTCTGCTATCTTACCTTTATCAAAACGAATTTGATCAAACAAACTCTTCTTATATAATTTATTAACAGCAGTAACAGAAAACACTTTTGCTTCAAGTACCATTTTTATTGCTTGTTCACTTGTCATTAAGTATGGTTTATTTTCAGTATTATCTTTTGTAATTTCATCGTTGTAAACATCATTTAATCTACAAAAAGAAATTTCAGAATCATACTTTAATAGATTCGATAGAAGAATTTCGTACATATCTTCATCGACAAAATCATCACTGTCTACAAATCCAACATAATCTGAAGTAGCTTTATCAATACCATAGTTTCTTGCATCAGATAATCCACCATTTTCTTTATGATAGACAACAATTCTAGAATCTCTTTGAGCTAATTCATCACAGAGTTTACCACTGTTATCTTTTGATCCATCATCCACTAAGATAATTTCAATATTTTTATGTGTCTGATTAATCAACGATTCCACACATCGTTCTATGTATTGTTCAACGTTGTATACTGGAACAATGATACTAATTTTTGGTTCCATAATACTCCCCTTTATACTTCTCGTATCCATTTTCAAGATCGACAAATAATGCATCATGATGCGCCACTTGCTTATCTGCTGGAGGTGGTGTCATATAATCACCAAATGCTGTTTTTAAGTATGCATCGTATCCAACTGGAATTGGCATTTCCGTTTGTTCAAATGGTACAAATAACGCTGATTCAAAGCTTTCAATTGGATATTTATTCTTCATATATCCAGGACCTGCACAAAGTTCAGTAATTCCATCACTTTCTTCACGCGTGTACTTTGTCATCTCACGCTGCGCCTTGCTCCAAATCTTATAACGTAATGAACGTGTTGGGACTAATCCTAATAAGAATAAGCTTCCCCACTTCATCAATCCACCATGTTTTTCAGGAATTGTTTGCGCACGGAACAATGAGTAAATCAATGCCCAGCGGACTTGTTTCTTACGTTCTGATTCTGATTTTGGATAATAATCTAGTGGAAGGATATCAATCGCTAAGCCGTGTGGGATATCTAAATCCGCTTGATAAGGTTTCACGCAAGTCGTTTCTTTATCACGAATTGTCACAAACAAATTACGGTCTAAGTAATGTTCGTCACTGTTTGACATCACATAACGCGCGTCTGCTTCTTTTGGCCATAATTCGATTAATTTCTCATAATCTTTACGTGGCATAAAGAAATCTAAATCATCATCCCAAGGGATAAAGCCTTTATGGCGAAGTGCTCCAATGGCCCCACCACCGCATAAATAACATATTAGTTCATGTTGCTTACAAAATGACACAAAGTATTCAGCCATTTCTAAACATTTCTCTTGTAATGGTTCCATGTTTTCCTCACTTTCTAAATATCCCATTTAGCCACTGTTTTAAATGGCGTTAATTTATCTTCCTCGAAGAAATGATAAATGTCTTTCATCTCTTGGATTGGATTTGATTCAAAAATAATTAAGTTCAAACGTGCATGTACTTTTGGATCTGCCATGAATTGAACTGCCTCTTCAAAGTCCTTGCGACCTGACCGAGAACTTCCAACCCAAGTCAATCCTTTTTCAAGAATGTCACGTGTGTTTAATGGTACTTCGAACTCGCTAACCCCCATCATAACAACCGTACCTTGAGGTTGAATATGACGGATAATCTCACGGTATGCATCTTGAGTTCCGCTTCCGCCCACACATTCAATCGCATGATCGAATGTAAAGTCTTCTGGAAGATCGCTCACATCATACACTTCATCAACGAATGAGAACAAACGTAATTTCTCAGGATTTTTACCCACAATAATAATCTTAGATTCTGGGAATTTTGCCTTTGCAATCGTTGCAACAACGTATGCTAAACTTCCTGAGCCCCATACGACGATACGATTACGACGGCTATGAGCCACTTTGTCAAAACGACGCAACCCGTGAACCCCAACTGAAACGAATTCAGAAATAGCAGCGACTTTATCTGGAACATCTTCGTATTTCACAACACGATCGATTGGAATTGTCACGAATTCACGCATGAATCCGTCATGGCCACTTGAACGGAAGTATGTTCCATTCACATAGTTCTCATAGAACTCTGTCTCCTGGTCAAAATCACGTGGTGGCTGATTTGGAATCATCACCACATGGTCTCCTGGCTTATACGTTCCTGTTGGGTCCGCAACGACGATTCCACAACATTCATGAATCAATGCCATTGGTAATTTCTTCTGCAAAATTTTAGCAGGACGTGTTCCTTGGAAGTAACGTTGGTCAGCATGACACAAAGCTAAATAGTTTGGTCGTACCACCACAGTATCTTCTTCATAGAAAGACACATCTTCATATTTAATTGAGAAAAACGATGGACGAATGAGTTGATACACTCGATTAATCATTTTAAATCTCTCCTAACATCGCTTGCGCAATTTTCAAATCTGTTACTGTCGTGATTTTAATATTTGAGTATTCGCCCTCGACAAGAGCTACTTTCACATCGTTAACCACGAATACTTTACAAGCATCGGTCAAGATTTCTTTGACATCATCTGTAAGGCTATCATACAAGTCAGTAAAGGCTTGAATTTTGAATGTTTGAGGTGTTTGCCCTTGATACATATGTGTTCTGTTTGGAATAGAAGAAATCACTTTTCCATCAACCGATTCCACAATTGTATCATTAGCCATCACTACAGTATCCGCTACATCATAGTGTTTCATCGCTTCAATATTATCAACAATCATGCGATATGAAACAAACGGACGAACTGCATCATGTGTAATCAATACATCTTCAGGTGAAAATGATCCGCTATTTTTGATATCCGTAATAATACTTAAGATGCTATCATTACGGTTTCCACCACCGCTAACGACACGGATTTTGTCCTTGTTCGTTAAAATATGTTTATCTAATAAATCATTGAAGTAGCTTACCCAGTTTGGATGAACCGCTACATAGACAACATCTACGTCTGGAACAAACAAGAATTTTTCGACTGTGTGAATAATAATTGGTTTGTTTCCTAATGGTAGAAATTGTTTTGGCATTTCTTGGATTCCCATACGAGTTCCGGTTCCACCGGCTAAAATCCCAGCATAAATCATTTTATACACCTCTTATTTCCCCTATTAAGGAGTTGTTAAATAATATAAATCTTCTCTTTGTTGTAGTAATGGATATGTTTGAACAGTTGGTTGTCCCATTAATTTACGAATCGAATTACTTACTCCAAGTAACACTTCATCCGTTGCATAAGAGTAATAAATTTGCTCTCCTGCATTGTTTGTTAATAATAACTGTCTTTCTTCGATAAATGTTTGTGATAAATTATTTCCTGCGATGGCAGGACCATATGTGTTTTTAAGGGCCATCACTTGTCCAATTGGCAAGTCCGTTTTCACGTTTTTACTTACCGCATTCAATAATTGCTCGAAGTTTGTAACAGAATTAAATGTCATCAATTTCTTAACGAGTTCCTCGATAACGATACGTTGACGTTTTTGACGTCCTGTATCTCCTTCTGGATCGTCATAACGCATACGTGCAAAACGTAAGGCACTTTCACCATCAAGCAGTTCAGTCTTTCCTTCAACGAAAGAACGGCCTTCGTACGTAAATGTAAGTGGACTTGTCACTTCAATTCCACCGACAGCGTCGACGAATTCCATTAACCCTTCCATGTTAATTTGCACATAGAAGTCAATCGTTGTATCTAACATCTTCTCAACTGAATTAATAACCATTGGGGCCTTTCCATAAGCAAAAGCGTGGTTCAATTTATCATAACCACCCGTTCCTACGATTTCAGTGTAAGTATCACGAGGCAGACTCAATAATTGAGATTTCTTCATTGATGGATTAACGGTTAATAGTAGCATCGTATCTGAACGTCCATCTTCTTCCGTACGTCCATACGCGCCATTATCAATCCCTAATAATAATATGTTAATTGGTTTTGCGTTTTTAATAATGTCGTTTGCTTCTTGCTCTGTACGGTTTCCGACATCTTGAGTAATCGTGTTAATCGTATGGTTAATTCGACTTGCGTAGTAAGTTCCCACTACTGCAATAATAGCTAGTAACAGAATTAAAATGAAACCAATACGTCCACGTTTCTTTTTCTTTTCTTGACGTCTCCCTTGTCGGGTCCATTCATTTGATTCGTTCATATTTACACTCCAATACTTTTAAGGGTTTTGTTTTTGTGTAGGTTGTGTTGGCGCAACAGGCCCTTGGGTTGTAGGAGCTGATCGCGTCGGTTGTACAGGCTGCGGTTGCTCTGGCGCAGCCGTCGCTTGTGATGCCTGAGTTGCTGGTGCTGTTGGTGTCACAGCACTACTTCCGCTACCATTATTAGATGGATTTGTCGGTGCAACATAGTCGTCATCATCATTACTGTTGTTATTGTAATTGTTATTATTGTAACTATTGTTATAATTTGGCGTTACATTTGGTTCTACGTAAGGATCCCCTTGTTCTTGTACGTTCGAATTATTTTGTGGAGCATTTTGCTCAATATTGACTGATGACTGCGTTTCTTTTGTCTCGATATGTTTCAATTCAGTAATTTCTTCTAAATCAAGAGATTTTCTGATGACATTTGAAACACGAATTTTTTCTGCTTCTGGAATGACAAAGTAATAAATTCCATTGATCATCGATCCATCCCCATTAATCGTATCCGATTCAAAATGTTGGAGAGCTTCTTTATGCGTTTGAGCAATTTGGAATAATTTTTCTACTGTAAAGTTTGTTTTTACAGAGTTTTCTAATGTTTTGAGAATTTCTTCGTATTTCGTTACAGAACCTAAAGTCAATAATTTTTCAACTAATTTTTGAATTACATATTGTTGACGTTTTTGACGGCCTGTATCTCCTTCTGGGTCATCATAACGCATACGAGCGTAACGAAGTGCGGCTTCCCCGTCTACATGACGTGTAACCCCTTCAGTAAATGACTCATCTTCATACGTAAATGTTAACGCTGGGGTAATTTCTAATCCACCCACTGCATCAACAAGACCCATCAATCCATGCATATCTACAGTTACATAGTAGTCAATTGGAACGTTCAGCATATTTTGTACACTGTTAATTGAGAATTGTTCTTTCCCAAACGCATACGCATGGTTAATCTTGTCAAAAGTACCATATCCGATAATTTCAGTATAAGAATCACGAGGAATACTAATCATTGTGGTTTTCTTTAGTTTTGGATTTACCGTAACAAGAAGCATCGTATCTGAACGACCTACTTCCGTATCACGACCATACGCTCCATTATCAATTCCTAATAGAAGAACCGAAAAACTGCTATCGTCTGTTAATTCTTTCTCACGTAATTGGACGGTTTCTACCTTTTGATGAATCGCATCTTCCGCTTTAGAAATACGACTCCATGCATAAGCAGCACCTGCGATAATTACAGCGCCCAAAGCCAGTAAGACCGTTAAAATAACTCTCCTTATTTTTTGATTATTTCTTTGTTTTCTTCTATTTGAAATTTTTTCTTCATTTACTCTCATTCATTCCACTCCAATAACTATACAATCAGTTTATTATACCATAGATTTGCTTGAATTCATGAGTATTTATAGGAATTTTAAGATTTATCTTCTGAGTCAAAATACTCTTTTTTAAATTCAAAACCAAAGATCCATCCTTTAATCGTTCCAATACCATATGCAAAGTGAATGGCAATCATAATGAATGGAATTAGTAGTAATGTTGGATTGAATTTTTGCTTAGAAATTTCAAAAACAGACAATCCTAAAACTGCCAATAAATAGAGACCAAACACTGTAAATAATGGTACAAAACTAATTGGCGTCAACATCATTAATACAAGTAAAGTCACCACAAATACACCTGGTCCGAAATGGAATAATGATAAGGAATCTCGGCAAACATGAGAGGTTAAACCAATCCAATAGCCGTTCGCAAATTTTTGTTGAATCATTTTTGTAAAGGTTGGACGAATATATTGGAAGGACTCAATTGATGTATCGTACCAAATTTTAAATCCGTTTTTACGAATACGATAGTGATATTCGTTATCTTCTGTACGCGTTAATTTTTCGTCAAAATAACCTACCGTATCGACTACATCTTTGTGATACATTCCTTGGAATACAGAATCTACATAGCGGCTTGTGTCTCCTTTTCTGTAGTTGGCGATACTACTTCCAAGGGCAGACTCTTCTACAATATGTAATGTTTTTGAAAAATCATCTTCTGCTTGGACAATAGTTGGTCTTTTACCCCCACAAACTTTTTGCCCCGACTCAATCACTTTGACATTGGCTTCGATAAAGTTTGTAGGAATTTGTGAGTGTGCATCTACTTTTAAATAGCAATCACCATCTGAGTTTTTAAATCCTAAGTTCAACCCTGTATTTAATGTTTTTCTTGGATTATCAAGAATCTTCACACCATAAAATAAATGCTCATTTTCTGCTTTAAATTGATCCATTAACGCACGAGTATTGTCTGTAGACATTGCATTCACTAGTACTACTTCAATATTTTTTAATGGATACGTTTGATTTTTTAAACTTTCAAAAATTTCAGGCAAGTAATCTTGCTCATTATAGGCACTAATATTTACGGAAACTAACATTTTTCCACCTCTTTATATATGATAAAAGGATTGAGATAACTATCCCAATCCTTTTCATTTTATTTCTTTTTATTCGCAATATCAATCAATTCATCGTGTAATTGTTGATCTGTATAGCTTTCGAAGTTTTCAATAAAATTATACACGCGATTAATTTTAGAATTGTCCGCAATTCCAATATGAATCTTAGGAAAGACTTGTTTTGGATTTACTTCTCCTTCGTTCAGTAACTCTTCATACATCTTCTCTCCAGGACGTAATCCAGTAAACTTAATCTCGATATCCCCTTCATCATATCCCGAAAGACGAATTAAGTTCTTCGCTAAGTCTACAATCTTCACGGGTTGTCCCATATCGAGTACGAAGATTTCCCCGCCACGAGCAAGAGCTCCAGCTTGGATTACTAATTGAGCAGCTTCCGGAATCGTCATAAAGTAACGTACGATATCCGGGTGAGTAACTGTAATTGGTCCCCCTTCAGCAATTTGCTTCTTGAAGAGCGGAATTACTGAACCACGTGACCCTAATACATTCCCGAAACGAACCGCAACGAATTTTGTATACTCGCTACGTGTCGCCATATCTTGCACAATCATTTCGCAAAGACGTTTTGTTGCACCCATAATATTTGGTGGGTTAACTGCTTTGTCTGTTGATACCATTACGAATGCTTTTACACGTGCATGGCTTGCTGCTTCAGCCACATTTCTTGTACCAAGAATATTGTTTTTCACCGCTTCACGAGGGTTCAATTCCATTAAAGGTACGTGTTTATGCGCAGCAGCATGGTAAACCACATCTGGTTTGTATTTATCCATCACTTCAAAGATACGTTTGCGGTCTTGCACATCAGCAATCACCGGTGTAATCGTGAAGTGTTGAGAATATTTACCAACTAATTCCATATTCAGTTGATAAATACTATTTTCACCATGCCCTAAAATTACGATTTCTTTTGGTTTGAATTTAGCCACTTGACGGCAAATTTCTGAACCGATTGAACCACCTGCACCCGTTACAAGAATCTTCTTGCCACGAAGTTGTTTTTCAATCATCGTTTGATCCAATTGAACTGGATCACGACCTAATAAGTCTTCAATTTCAACATTTCTTAGTTGTTGTACGTGTAAGTTCCCGCTCATGACATCGTCAATATTTGGTAAGATTACACATTCAGCACCCGTCTTACGAGCCACATCGTACACTTCATTTAATTTCTTGATTGGAAGTGATGGCATCGCAATAACGACTTTCGTAATTCCCATTGTATCTACAATATGTTCGATATCTTTAATCGCTCCTAAAATACGAACTCCATAAATATCTTTACGTAGTTTTTCTGGGTCATCGTCGACAAAGGCAATTGGATCCATACGCATTGCAGGATGCATAAGCATTTGACGAACTAATAATGTTCCGGCAGCACCAGCCCCAACGATTAATGTTGGTTTTGCATTTTCCATGACGCTACTATCCGCAAAGAATTCACGGAAAACACGCATTGAAAGACGAACTCCACCGATTGAAATCACTAGTAATAACCAGCAAACAATTAGGAATTGCCACGTTACTTTTGTATCGAAGAACGCTATCCCTGAAATTGTTGAAACAATAACAGTTGCTGAGACACATTTTACGACAGTAATAACTTCGTACACACTTGCGTATTCCCAATCTCTCCAATAAAGATTGAAGAAATATGAGAACACATAATAGGCTACTAACGATAAAATCGCTGTAATTGTTAATCCGTGAATATTACGAATTAACCCTTCTGTTACTAATCGAAATCCTAAAAATACTGATCCAACAACAAGTAGCGAGTCCACGATGAATAATAATAAAATTTTTAATCGATTATTCATTTAAATATCCTCTCCTGACTATCCAAGTACTTCTTGAATCACTTCTAAATAATTTTGAATAATGTAGTCCACATCTTCATCACTAAGTAATCCATGCAATGGAAGAGTCACTTCATTTTCAAAGAAGCGGTAAGCATTTGGATAATCTTCCATACGGAATCCCATATTTTGGTAAGCCGTTAATAATGGAAGTGGTTTGTAGTGAACGTTACATGAAACGCCACGTTCCGCCATTTTTGTAATGATTTCTCCACGTTGGTCATAGCTTGCACCTTGAACACGAGTGATATATAAGTGACGTGAAGATTCATAATCTTTACCTTCGTGAGGTAACACTTGGATACGTTTATCCGCAGATAATCCTTTATTAAGATTACGTACGATTTCTTTTCTACGTTCCAATAATTGTGGGTAACGTTCTAATTGCGCTAAACCAATCGCAGCCATAATATCTGGCATATTGCATTTGAATCCAGGAATGACAATATCGTATTCCCAAGAACCAGGTTTAATTTTTGCTAAAGCGTCTTTTGTTTGTCCGTGTAATGAGTACACTTGGAATTCTTTATACATTGCTTCAGAATCCAATTCGTTTGCTGGATTCCATGTAATACATCCACCTTCTGCAGTTGTTAAGTTCTTAACGGCATGGAATGAGAATGATGCAAAGTCCGCTAATTTAGCAACAGAAACGCCGTCGCGAGTTGTTCCAATTGCATGTGCACAGTCAGAAACAACAATGACACGATTGAAATAACGTTGTAAGTTTGTAGATGGTTGGAATAAGCCACGTTTTGATTCTACTACTTCGAAAATACGACGATAGTCACATGGTACCCCCGCTAATTCAACAGGAATAACCACTTTTGTTTTTTCAGTGATGGCTTCGGCTAACGCATCATAGTTCATTTCGAAATGGTCTTCTTGGATATCAACCATAACTGGTGTTGCTCCAACGTGTTCAATCACACTACAAGAAGCTGTATATGTGTATGCCGGAACAATAACTTCGTCTCCAGGTCCAACGCCTAAAACACGTAATGCTAACTCTAACGCAGCAGTTGCAGAGTTCAAGCAGACTACTTTTTCCGTGCCCATGTATTCTGCTAATTGACGTTCAAATTCTTTTGTTTTTGGTCCTGTTGTAATCCAACCAGATTGTAGTACTTCGACTACATTGTTAATTTCCTTTTCTGTAATATCTGGTGGTGAGAATGGAATATTTCTAACTTTCATGTTGGTTCCTCCAAGTTATTTTAAGACTGCAATCACAGTTTTTACCATGATCGCAATGTCATTTTTTAAACTACATTTTTTTAAATAATCAATATTGTATTGCATTTTTTCTGGCAAAATATGTTTGATATAAGCTTCATCCACTGTTAAGCCTTGTTTTGTCCACTCTGCAATCTTTTCTGCTTCGTGTCTAAATTCAATCGCAGCAATCGATGTCACTCCGGCAGGAAGTAATAAGGTTGTTTGCATTTCTGGTGTATATGCATCTACATATTTTTGTACTTCTGGTCTTGCGCCTACGAAAGACATATCTCCAATTAATACATTGAGTAGCTGGGCTACTTCATCCAGACGATAATTACGAACACGACGTCCAACTTTTGTAATACGTGGATCGTGATCTTGTGTCACAAGCGGCCCTACTTTATCCGCATTTAATACCATCGTTCTGAATTTAAAAATTTTAAATTTGCGTCCATTTGTCGTAACGCGTTCCTGTCTATAAAATACAGGTCCACCATCTTCTAATTTAATTGCAATCGCAATGACTAAAAAGACGATTGATAACGGAACTAGCAGTATTAATGAAACGACGATATCAAATATTCGTTTTGAAATCAGATACCCTTTTCGCTGTCGAAGTTCCTTCTGTGTTTTGATTACGAGTTCGTTTCGCATAAATTCTGGCAATGAAATATTCTCGTTCATAAAATCTCCTTTCATGCCTAGATAACCTTCCCTATTATACCACATTTTTTCAAATTGCGGTAAATTTCTATATAAATCATCCTATTAATTTAGCATTAGAAAGAACAATAAAATAAACCAATCTAACGGAAACGTTAAATTGGTTTATCGTATCTCTTATTATTGACTATCGAATCACATTTTCTCCCACTAGAGTTTTCCAAATTTCAAGAGCTAACGCGTCTTTTGAACACTCTGGAAGTGGAATTTGTTTTCCATCTTTAGTAAGAATCGTTACTTGATGATTGTCTGCATTAAAGCCAATATTTGAACTAGAAACATCATTAGCAATAATCGCATCGGCTTTCTTCTTTTCTAATTTAGCTGCAGCATAATCAAGAACATTTTCAGTCTCTGCAGCAAAACCAATCACAACTTGGCCCTCTTTTTTAGAATGTCCAAGCCCTTTTAGAATATCTGGATTTTCTGCTAATTCTAGTTTTAACCCTGATTCATTGTTTTGCTTTTTGATTTTCTGGTCCGAACGATTCGCTACATAGTAATCAGATACTGCAGCTACCATCACAGCAACATCTGTAGTTGGAAATTTTGCTGCAACCACTTCTTCCATTTCACGAGCGGATTCCACATAAGTTACAGGCACTCCAAACGGAACTTTTAATTGTTTTGTCGTTGAAACTAATTGAACTTCAGCTCCTAAGATGGATGCAACCTTTGCCAGTGCATATCCCATTTTTCCAGAAGAATCATTTGAAATATAACGCACTGGATCTATACGTTCTTTCGTTCCTCCAGCCGTAATTAGTACAGATTTCCCTTTTAAAGGAGAACCGTATAACCGTCTATTCTCAAAGAAAGTCACTTGCTCAAAGATTTCTTCCGGTTCAGGCAAGCGGCCTTTTCCATTATACCCTTCTGCTAAAAATCCAGTCGCTGGTTCGATAATGATTTTTGCATCTGCTTTAAGTTGTGCAACATTACGAACCGTCGCAGGATTTTCCCACATATGTTCATTCATCGCAGGAGCTACATAAATCGGGGCTGTTGTCGCCAACAATGTACTTGTCACGAAATTATCGGCGATTCCATTAGCCATTTTTGCAATCGTATTAGCTGTTGCCGGTACAACTACAGCGACATCCGTCTTATCCGCTAAATGAATATGTTGGACCTTGCTCGCTTCGACTTCATCAAACGTATCCGTGTGTACTTTATTTTTGGTCAACACTTGAAACGTTAGTGGCGTAATGAATTCACACGCACTTTTTGTCATCGCAACTTCCACATTCGCTCCTGCTTTTACAAATAAGCGAACGAGTGTAGCTGCTTTAAATGCGGCGATTCCACCTGTAACAAAGACCGTTACGTTTTTACCTTCCCACATAAACTATCCTCTTTTCTTAGAAATCGTTACTAAAATCGATGCAATGATAGGTGTCATCACGGTTGCAGCTAAAGCTTCAGCAATCCCGTTTGTCATGACAACTCCCATTAAGAAGAGCGGCAATTCCGCAACAGTTTTTCCAGTTAATTCTGCATATTGATTTCCCATGAGTAAATAGATTGAGCTTAATACCAATACAGTATTCATAATACTTCCAAGGAAACCAGCTACTGCCATTCTGAGTCGGTCATAAGCAATGAGTTTCGTTGCTTTATGATAAAACAATGCAACAAGGCCACCCATTAACAAACGTGGCAAGATAGAGATCAATGGATTTGTAAAAATCATCAAGCTAAGAACATTCCCTGACGTAAAAGCACGTAGAAACGAACAAAGTCCCCACGTAAAACCTAAAAGAAAACCTGCTTGTGGCCCTAACACAATCCCACCAACAATAACTGTAATATGAATAATCGTAATATCTAATATCACTAATGGTAAGTTCCCTAAAAACGGAACAAAACTTTGTAAAATAATCATTGCGATAAACATCGCGCTTAATACCATTTGAAAAGTTCTTTGTCTTTTCATGTCGTCACCTCGAGTCTTAATGACTGTATTATACTAATCTTTAACCTTTCAATCAATGTAAAAAACTGAAAAAGCTAGGAAAGAACAACCTTCCTAGCTTATAAACTTCATTTTTAGAATGCATTATAAATAAATTCTGCAGAATTCGTCATATCATTAAAAATGCAATATAACAAAATCCCCGTAATAAGAATATAAAAGAGGACTGTCCATCCTAAAAAACTGTCACATTTACGCACTAATTTTTGAAACTTTTCTTTCACGATTCATTCCCCTTCTTCTTTACTACGATTCGTAGTATACCATATTCCTTTCTTTGTGAACATACTCTACCAAAAAATCTTACAGAGTTTAACACTTTTTTAGAATTTTGGGCGTCAAAAAAACACCCAAGGTTTCCCTCAGGTGTTCAGGCTATCTATCAATTAGATTTTTGATACAGCTTCTGCTACTAATGCTTCAACTTCTTCAACAGTTGCACATTCGTTAATTGCTTTAGCTGCTAATGCTTGCATATCGCCTAATGTTAATTTAGAAATTAAGCTACGTGTTTTTAGAACACTTGATGCAGACATTGAGAACTCGTCTAATCCAAGACCTACTAATAGAGGCACAGCTGTTTGATCTCCAGCCATTTCCCCACACATTCCAGCCCATTTACCTTCTTTGTGTGCTGAATCAATCACGTGTTTAATTAACGTTAAGATTGATGGGTTGTATGGTTGGTATAAGTATGAAACGCGTTCGTTCATACGGTCAGCAGCCATTGTGTATTGGATTAAATCGTTTGTTCCGATACTGAAGAAGTCCACTTCTTTAGCGAATTGGTGAGCTAAAACTGCAGCTGCAGGAATTTCAATCATGATACCTACTTGGATATCGTCGCTGACTGCAACACCTTCTGCGATTAATTTAGCTTTTTCTTCTTCTAATAATGCTTTAGCGCCTCGGAAATCATTTAATGTCGCAATCATTGGGAACATGATACGTAATTTACCGTATACAGAAGCACGTAATAACGCATGTAATTGTGTACGGAACATTTCAGGTTCATTTAATGAAATACGAATTGCACGATATCCTAAGAATGGGTTCATTTCGTGTGGTAATGGTAAGTATGGTAACTCTTTATCCCCACCGATATCCATTGTACGAACGACAACAGGTTTTCCATTCATGCCTTCTAAAACAGCCTTATAAGCTTCAAATTGTTCTTCTTCTGTTGGCATTTCGTGAGAATCCATGTATAAGAATTCTGTACGGTATAAACCAACACCTTCTGCACCATTGTTTACAACACCTTCTAAATCTTTAGGTGTACCAATGTTTGCAGCCAATTCAACTTGATGGCCATCTTTAGTATAAGTTTTTGAGTCTTTTAATTTTTCCCATTCAGCTTGTTGAGCTGCAAATGCTTCTGCTTTAGCACGGTATTCAGCAATCACTTCTTCAGATGGGTTAAGGAATACATCCCCAGCTAATCCATCAACAATAATGATGTCTCCGTCTTTAGCAATTGAAGTCACTTCTTTAGTACCAACGATTGCTGGAATTTCTAAAGAACGCGCCATAATCGCAGAGTGAGAAGTACGTCCACCAATATCAGTAACGAAAGCTTTAACGTATTGGCGATTTAATTGAGCTGTGTCACTCGGTGTTAAATCGGCAGCAACGATAATCACTTCATCTTTAATAGTTGCTGGGCTAGGAATTTTAACGCCTAAAAGGTGTGCTAAGATACGTTTTGATACGTCACGAATGTCCGCAGCACGTTCTTGCATATAAGGGTTATCTTCCATTCCTGCAAAAATAGAAATAAACATGTCTGTTACTTCTTTTAATGCAGATTCCGCATTCACTTTATTTGATGTAATGCTATCTTTAACTTGTCCAATTAATTCTGGGTCGCTTAAAACCATTAAGTGAGCATCAAATACTTGTGCTTCTTCTTCACCTAAGTTCTTTAAGGCAGTCTCTTTAATTAATTCGACATCTTTAATTGATGCTGCTAATGCATCATCCAAGCGTGAAACTTCTTTTTCTGAATCTTCTACAGTCACTTTTGTCACTGTTAAATCAGGCTCAGTCAAAGTATATACTTTGGCAATTGCGATACCATCACTAGCAGCAATCCCTTGTAATGTTGGTTTCATATTATTCAGCTAATCCTTCTTTTTTCATAGTTTCGTCAATTCCTGCTAATGCTTCTGCTTCATCAGCACCTTCAGCAGTGATCACTACGTCAGCACCTTGGCCAACACCTAATGACATAACGCCCATGATTGATTTTAAGTTAACAGATTTTCCTTTGTATTCTAATTGGATATCTGAACTATATTTGCTTGCTGTTTGAACTAATAAAGTTGCTGGGCGAGCGTGGATCCCTGTTTCTGCGATTACATGATATTCTTTCTTTTCCATATTGAAAATCTCCTTTGAAAGTAAATTTTTGTTAAGAAATGTACGTTCGAGAGCATGTAAGCCTCAAAAATACAACCCTTTCAATTAATAAGATTACCATTTTTTGAGAGATTTAACAACTATTTAAATACATTTTTTAAAAGCACTTTCATCACAATCCCTATCACACTTACAAAAAAATCTCTTGATTGAAAATTCTTTAAAATTTAATAACTTTTCTTAAATTTTTAGGTGAAAATGAAGCAAAAAAAATGTATAATGGTTTCAAGGAATTTTTCAGAAGGAGGCTGTGTCTATGAAACTTATCGATATTACTAATTCTCACTCGCAACTTGTCAATGAACAGTTAGCAAATACAGATGCGTACTTCATCAAGGTATACTCACTTGGTCAAACAACTGTTTTCTATGCTGACGCTGCCACTCACCGCGATATTGTAATCTTAAACAGAAAAAGACGTATTAAAGATGTTGAAATTGAATTCGTCGTTCATCGCCTATTCCATATGGAACCAGAAGGTCTAGATATTATTCATGCTGATAACTTTGTTGAAATCAGTATTCCAGTGGAGAAAAAGCGACCTACGTTCAATTAATATAGATAAATTGAAACCGCCAACGAATAAATTTCGTTGGCGGTCTTTTTAATTAAGAAAGTAGAAAATTATCATATATGATAATTTTCTACTTTGAATTAAATTCCTACCATATCTAAATAAAGTCGATGTGAATAACTATCCGTCATCCCTGATATGAAGTCCGTCGCTAATAGAAGGCGTAAGTATAATTTTTCAACTTCGCTCTTTCCTTCTGCAAAATAATGATAAGAACGTTTTTGACTTTCAGAAATAATACCAATCTTCTTCAACTCTACATAGTCTAACTGACGATTCGTATCATAAGACACGAGAGAAGGCACAAAGCTATCTAATAAATAAGTGAGCGTTGTGTACCCTGCAATCTCTAACCTCAAGATTCCTTTATTGTCATAAATGCGTTCCTCTGACAATTTACGAAGAATCACATATAAATCTTCTGCCCAAGAATTTTTAAATAAGTCTTGATTGAATGTCCCTGCCATAATCTCATCGTAATGATTCACAAAATTATGACGTGCACCATCGATTAATTTATCACGTAAATCCACAAAGAATCGGTTAACACTGAAGACTTTCTCGTCGATGGTTGTTAACACTTCTCGTGTATGAACGGAATGCGGTGCACTATAGGCATCCGTACTCAAGTTCTCTAGCAAGAACTCTCGCACATCTCTAAAGGAAATCACGCCTTTTCCAATCGCATCTTCCATATCTGCCACTAGATACGCAATATCGTCTGCAGCTTCTAGGATGAAAGTCAATGGATGACGACTCGTTCCAGCTCCTGTAATCTCCGTTATTGTTTTAAAAGCTTTTTCTTCGGCAAAGAAATACCCTACTTTTTTAGAAGCAATCTCTTCTGTTTTCTTATGAGAAGATGGATACGTATATTTTAGAATCGTATTAAGCGTTGCGGCAGTTAAATCCAGTCCATCAAATTCACCTTTGAAATCATGCAACTTCGATACAATACGAAGCGATTGCGCATTTCCTTCAAAGCGATAAAAATCATAGACATAAGGACTCGCTAGAAATTCTTCTGCCACATCACTTCTCTCTTTCAAGAGGCTTGGCAAGTTTTTCTTAAACCATTGACGAATGATATCTTCTCCAAAGTGTCCGTATGGAGGGTTTCCAAGGTCATGCACGAGACTGGCACATTCAACAATTTTCAATACATCTTCTTGTCGAGCAATCATTTCCGCTTTACTGCTGTCCTGTTTCTTTTCTACTTCCTCTTGCAATAAAATAACAATTTCCTTCGCTAGAGAACGTGCAACCATCGCCACTTCTAACGAGTGCGTTAGTCGCGTATGAATAAAATCAAGACGTTCCAGCGGAAACACTTGTGTCTTATCCTGTAATCTTCGAAACGAAGGACTCGTTACAATTCGTTTGTAATCGTCGTCGAACTCGTTGCGATGTGTTGCTTCTTTACCAGAAAGACGTTTTGTTGAAAGTAATTTAGACCATTCCATAAATCCTACCCCTTCCGTATTTCAAACTATTATACCAGAAGTTCGTCCGTCTTTGGAATCTTGCGCATTTGATGGATATAAACAGTAATACAAATGATAAAGCAGATAAAGTCGGAAATTGGACCTGCGAAAATCAATCCGTCTACTCCAAAACTGGTTGCAAGAAGAATCATCACTGGCAACAAAACAAACATTTGTCGCGTTAAAGAAAGAATCGCTCCTAATTTTGCTTTCCCGATTGCTGGGAAGAAGGTTGTCACAATTATGGTAGTCCCATTAATAAACGTAAAGAATAAGAATGCTCGTGCATATCTCACTCCAAATTCATAATAAAGAGCATCCCCACTTCCAAACATTTGAATGAGTTGAAGCGGAAAGCCTTCAAATAGAATCCATAAAACCGTCGATAAGATGAGGGTTACTTTCAGTAGTAAATTCATCGTTTCATGCACACGTGAATATTTCTTCGCGCCATAGTTAAACCCTAAAATCGGTTGTGCTCCTTGATTCAACCCAATTACAACTGCAATGAATATAACGAAGATTTTACTCACGACACCCCCTACCGCAATCGGGATATCACTACCGTAAATGGATTGTGCCCCGTATGTACGAAGCAAGTTATTCGATGTAATTTGCACGATAGTCGCAGAAATTTGGAAAATGAACGATGTTAACCCAAGAGATGCAATCACTTTTACATCTTCAAACGACAACTTAAAGTCGCTACGCTCAAAGCGAACGGATTTAAATCTTGGTATATACGCGAGTAATACGATTGCTGAAACAATTTGACTAATCACTGTTGCCCACGCAGCTCCTGCAATCCCCATATTAAACCCAAAGATAAATAATGGATCTAGGATTGTGTTGAGTAGAGCTCCCACAATAATGGCCATCATCGAGTAAGTGGCCCTACCATCTGCACGAACTAATGGATTAAAACCAATCGAAATCATGAAGAACGGAATCCCAAAAGCTGTAATTCCTGCATACTCACTGGCGTACCCTAAAATCTGATCAGTAGCACCAAATAAGTTCAATAATGGTTGTAAGAACAATAGAACCACACTCATAATCATTAACCCAGCTGTCACCAACAACACCACTGCAGTCCCAGCAACTTCACGAGCATGCTTGTCCTCTTTTCGGCCCAGCGCCAAGTTAAAGTTTGACGCGGCACCAATTCCTACCATTAAACCAATCGCCATACAGATGGTTGTAATTGGAAAAGCAATATTTGTAGCTGCATTCCCAAGATACCCTACCCCTTGTCCAATAAAAATTTGGTCAACGATATTATAGAGTGCGTTCACCACATTAGCGATAATAGCAGGAATCGCCATCTTTCTAAGAAGAGTTCCAATCTTTTCTATACCTAATGGATTTTGTTTTTCTTCAACTATCATTTAAACGCTCCTTCTCAATAAATTATATATACGCATAAAAAAAGTCCCTCCACACGCGGAGAGATCTACCAATACATTTATCTTAACTTTGCAATCTGATTTTGTCAAACATCCACTCCCACTATTTCAGCACTCACCTCACCATGGACAGCACCAGCGGACGCTCCATAAAAAAACACAGCGGGCGCTCCAATTATAGCGATAACTAATTTCTTGAAAGACTCGTCTTTTTTATCCGCATTTTGATTTATGGCGGTCTAAGAAAGATAGCTCATCTTATAAAATATACGAATAGATTTTTAATGCTTCGTTCTGGAGAATCATGCGGATTCTATAAAAGCAGTAATGGGGAATCATATCAAAACGAATTAACGGGAGTTAGGAATTCATTCCTTACTCCCGTTTTTGAGGCTTTGAAGGTGCAAGACCAAGGCTTGCACCGGTATCCCATTACAGCTTTTATGAAGACATCCGCATCGATTCGAAAGAACGACACCTCTATAAAAATGCACTCTCCTATATTTTATAAGAAGCAGAAATCTCCTTCTTAAACCGAATACCGCCATAAATCAAAACCTTCGGTTTTATATTTATAATTAAGCACAAAAAAGACTCGTATTGCTACGAGCCTTTGAAAAATTAGTCTTCAAGCGGGCGAGAGAAGTTTGCAATCTCGCGTTGTACGTATTCTAAGTACGCTTCAACAGACATTGATTTAGTTTCTTTAGAACCATAACGACGAACAGTTACAGTACCTTCTTCAACCTCTTTATCCCCAATTACTAATTGGTAAGGAATTTTTTGAGTTTGAGATGCACGAATCTTGTAACCCATTTTTTCATTACGGTCATCAAGTTCTACACGCATTCCTAAGCGAGCCATTTTTTCTTTCAACTCACGTGCAGCATCATAATGATGTTCCACACTTACAGGAATGATTGTTGCTTGAACTGGAGCTAACCAAGTTGGGAATGCTCCTTTGTATTCTTCGATTAAGTAAGCTACGAAACGTTCTGCAGTTGATACAACCCCACGGTGGATAACCACTGGACGGTGAGTGTTATCTCCATCTTCACCAACGTATGTTAAGTCGAAGCGTTCTGGTAATAAGAAGTCTAATTGGATTGTAGACATAGTTTCTTCTAATCCCATAGCTGTACGGAATTGAATATCTAATTTAGGACCGTAGAATGCTGCTTCACCGATAGCTTCGAAGTATTCTAATCCCATTTCATCCATCGCTTCTTTTAACATTGTTTCTGCTTTGTTCCACATTTCATCGTCATCGAAGTATTTATGTTTATCTTCAGGATCACGATAGCTTAAACGGAAGCGGTAATCTTTTACGTTGAAGTCGTTATATACTTCACGGATTAAGTCTAAGATACGTTTGAATTCGTCTTTAATTTGGTCAGGACGAACGAATGTATGTCCATCGTTAAGAGTCATTTCACGTACACGTTGTAAACCAGATAACGCACCTGATTTTTCATAACGGTGCATCATTCCTAATTCAGCAATACGAATTGGTAATTCACGGTAGCTGTGGATGTGGTTTTTATAAACCATCATGTGGTGAGGACAGTTCATTGGACGTAATACAAGCATTTCGCCATCGCCCATGTCCATTGGTGGGAACATATCTTCTTGATAGTGAGCCCAGTGACCTGAAGTTTTGTAAAGACCTACATCAGCCATAACTGGAGTGTACACGTGTTGGTATCCAAGGCTGATTTCTTTATCCACGATGTAACGTTCAATTGTACGACGGATTGTAGCCCCTTTTGGTAACCAGAATGGTAATCCTGACCCAACTTCTTGGCTAATCATGAATAAGTCTAATTCTTTACCTAATTTACGGTGGTCACGTTCTTTAGCTTCTTCACGCATCTTCAAGAATTCTTTTAAGTCTGCTTTATCGAAGAATGCTGTACCGTAAACACGTTGCATCATCTTGTTGTTAGAGTCACCTCTCCAGTAAGCTCCTGCAAGTGATAATAATTTGAAGACTTGAATACGTCCTGTTGAAGGAACGTGGATACCACGACATAAGTCTACGAAGTCTTCTTGTTGGTATACAGTGATTGTTTCATCTTCTGGTAAACCGTTAATTAATTCTACTTTATAAGGGTCGTTAGCGAAGATTTCTAACGCTTCTTGGCGGCTTACTTCACGACGAACGATTGGGTAGTTTTCTTTAACGATTTTCATCATTTCTGCTTCCACTTCTGGAAGAGCATCTTCAGTTAATTGATTTGGCATATCAGTATCGTAGTAGAATCCTGTTTCAATCGCAGGTCCAACTCCAAAGTGAATTCCTGGGTATAAACGAGTTAACGCGTGTGCTAATAAGTGTGCTGTTGAGTGACGTAAGATTCCTAATGCATCTTCGTGATCTGGTGTAACGATTTCGATAGAAGCATCTTCTTCGATTGGACGATCGAAGTCTACTAATTCTCCGTTCACTTTACCTGCTAATGCTTTTTTCGCTAAGCTTTTGCTAATGCTTTCTGCAACTTCTTTTACTGTAATTCCTTTTGGAAACTCCTTAACGGCACCATCTGGAAAAGTAATTTTAATCATTGACATTTTCTTCCTTCTTTCTTTTTGAAATTTCTGAAATAAACAAAAAATCCCATAGTCTGCTACTGCAAACTATGGGACGTCATATTCTACGTGGTTCCACCCAAATTTGTTCATCAAAAAAGATGAACCTCAACGGAATAACGCTCCGATGCGCCTTGCTCTACTGAATTCAAGCAAAGATTCAAAAGTGGTAAAACTATTCCGGATGAAGTGTTGCACCAACCCACTTCTCGCTGAAATGTAACCAAGAGATAGTTTCTTGTCTTTTTCATCATTTTCAAAATATTTAGTTCATTAGTATTTAACCACTAATCTTTCATATTTTCAAGCATTTTCATCTATGATGGATTTCTGTGATTTTGTCCATCAACAAAATACTCTTTTGCTAAGAAACGAATCCGTTCAATCAGACGTTTTGCTTTAAGAAGTTCTTGGTCTCCTTTGTTTGAATGAGCAAAATGCGCTTCTAACTGATCAATCGTGAAGTTCGATGTGAAGAACGTTGGTAATTCTTGCAACATACGGTGTTGTAAAATCACCATCAACACTTCATCTCTAAACCATGCGCTATTCATTTCCGCACCGATATCATCCAATACTAAGATTGGTGTATTTTTAATCGATACTAATTTTGCTTCAACGGTATTTGTCGCAATAGCTTGCTTAATTTCTGCACTATACGTTGGAACATTGACAAGCGTCGTTTCAACGCCGTTTTCAGAAAGCTCGTTTGCTAAAGCGCCCATCATATATGTTTTCCCAACACCAAAAGGCCCTGCTAAATACAATCCTTTTTGGTATTCAGTACTATTTGGTTTGTAACTATTGATGAATTTCAATAATTCTCCAATGACATCTTGTCGCTCTGACGTAAGAGCCGTATCTGAGAAACGAGCCTCCGCGATATTTTTTGGCATATTGATGGAATGAATCAGGCGTTTACGTTTACGTTCTCTTTCCTCACGAATCGCTTCTTCGGTACGTTTGTAATTCACTAAAATAAATCCGTTATGCACTTCTAAACATGGTTTGAGACCTGGAGCTTTCACTTCCTTGTTGTTCTTTCTAGCATCTCTTTCCATTCGAAACTCCAATAACGCAGACATTCCTTTACGAATAGCTTCCGGAGTCAATTCTTCTTTATGTTGTTCAAGAAAAGCTTTTACATCTTCATCTTCAAAGATTTCTTTTTCGATGTTTTGCATGTTCGGCATGCCTTGTGTTGCTCCTCTTTGATCTAAAAATCCTTTTAATCCTTCCAATTCGTTCACCTCCGTTATTGTTGTTCTCTTTGATTACTTGTTTTTAATTTTGCGATTTGTTCTGCTAAATCACTTGAAACTTGTGTGGATTGGCTTTCAGTAGGTGCAGGCGTTTGTTTTTCCTTTGCCTGAGAATCTTTCGCCCAATCTGGCAATTGCTCTTGATAGCCACCCTGTCTTCTGTAGTTATTCTTACCTGCATTATGCAGTTGTTGTTTTCGTTTCACTTCTCGCTGCAAATCGCGGTTTCGTACAGCTTCCATTGCCTCTTGAGCGGTCTTGATTTCTTTTGTAGCCCAGTCGTTGGCAATCGCATCGATAAAGTTTCGAGCCAGTGTCGCGTTATCGAGCTGTACCAAAGCATAGTGGAATAAAATATTTAACACTTCGTTTGGTAAACCGCTAACAGATACTAAATCAAAAATCAATTGACGTTCTGCTTTTGAGACATAGCCTTTCTTTTGCGCCTTGATGCTTGAAACAAAGTCAATTGGCGCCATTCCTTTAGCCGCTTGAATCAATTGCTGGATGGCTAACTCTTCTTCAGAGGCCCCTTCCACCACTTGAGGTTGAGTAGGCTCTACAACAACAGGCTCAACCACTTCTTCGCTTCGAAGTTGTGTCACTTTATCTTGAGCAGCCTCTTGCCCTAATTTCAACAAGAACTCTTCATCAATGACTTTCGTTGTTAAATCCGACGCAATCACTAAGAATTGTGCGATTTCTTGTTCTGTAAAACCATACGCGCGGTATAAGGCATCGACGATTTTGCGAACTCCCTTAGTGATGGAATTTAAATCGACGAATTCTGTTTTTAACAGCCCTTCGATTAAATCCCAATCCACATCCGATGCAAACTCGAATTCAGGTTGTTGCTTGCTATCTAAGACCATGCGGTTTTCTTGCGCATGGTTTCTTGTATAAGATTCCATGTTATAAGGAAGTCGATACGCTTCTTCAAACTGCGCACTGTCGTTCTCTCCTAAGTCGCCTGGTTTTGACAATAAGAATCGTTGTTTTAATTTTTCAAAACGATGATTCCCAATTTGGTTTAACAGTAACGTCGAAAGCAAGGCATCTTTGAAAAAGAGACGCGGAGACGTTGGCGCTTGTAATTCCATCGTGTACGTTTGAGGGCGTGAAGCAGTTGGCTCCTTACGATACGTTTTAAGTAACCCAATCCCTTCCAAACGTGTTTTTGCTAAGTAAAAGTCCGGCATTCCTAAATTCGTCATCGACAACAATTCAGAAATAGAGAAGACTTCGCTTTCGTATTCCGATGGAGATAACTCACCGTACAAAGTCGCATACAAAAGAGTCGCTTCTTTCCCAATGAACGGAGCGTATAATTGCATTAAAAATTGGATTTCTCTTTCGGTAATCCACACAGGTTGTACCACGAGGATACCGTCTTTAGGCTTATACTGTGCCCACGGAAACTCTTTTGAGTGCATTCTTGTAATTCCTTCCTATTTTTCTTGGCTATCCATAATCATAGACATTCTTTCTAATTCTTTTAAGAACATTTTGCGGTCTGTAAATTGACGATACACACTTGCAAAACGGATATACGCGATATCATCAATCTTTGCTAAATGATCCATCACCATTTCCCCAATAAGAGTGCTTGACACTTCATTTTCTCCCTCTTGGTTGATGGAACGTTCGATTTCATTCACGATATTTTCTAGTTGTCCGAGTGATACTGGACGTTTTTCTGCTGAACGAACTAGTCCGTTTAATAATTTTTCACGGCTAAATTCTTCACGATTCCCGTTACGTTTAATGACAAGCAATGGCGCCTTTTCTAAGCGCTCGAATGTTGTAAAACGGTAGCCACATTCTTCGCATTCTCTTCTTCTACGAATAGAACGACCATCATCGGCTGGACGACTATCAACTACGCGAGAACCATTGTTTTTACATTTTGGACATTGCATTGCAAATACCTCTCCTTTTATGTGCTTATTCGATTTATTATATCATTTTTTAAGGAAATTTTCGAGTAGCCACTGATGGACTTTTTGTTCTAACTCTTGAAGAGTTCCTTCATTGGACCACACGATTGTCGCTCTCTTTACTTTTTCTTCTAAAGGCATCTGCGATCGGATTCGCTCTAACGCTTCTTGTCTAGTATATCCGTTCCGTTTTTCCATGCGAGCAATTTGCGTCTCCACAGAAACTGCCACCACGATTATGTCATCACATAAGCTCTCATAGTTCATTTCAAATAAGAGTGGAAGGTCTAAGACAATTAAAGACTTTCCTTGCTCTTGGTAGTCTTTCATCTTTCCTGTAATCTCTTGACGGATAAGCGGTTGAAGAATATCATTTACTTCCTTGCGTATCGCATCATCACTGAACATTCTTTGCCCAAGTTCCGTTCGATTTAACGTTCCATCTGTATTCAAAATAGCCTCTCCAAAGCGGTTCACGAGCGCAGTTAATCCATCTGTCCCTTTTTCGACGACTTGTCTAGCAACGACATCTGCATCAATCACCGGTACTCCAGAGATTTTAAATAAATTAGAAACAGTTGTCTTTCCACTAGCGATACCGCCTGTTAATCCAATGACTCTCATCTTTTTCCTCCAACACTTCTTGTAAGACCTATGTTAGTTCAAAATGCCCATTGTAGCAAGTTCTTTTCCTGATTCGAGCGTACAAAGATACAAAAAACCGCATCCTCAGTTTGAGAATGCGGTCAGTTGATTATAGACGTTCGTTTAATTCTTTTGCTAAGTCTTCGAATCCTGGTTTTCCAAGTAAAGCAAACATGTTTTTCTTGTATGCTTCTACCCCTGGTTGGTCAAATGGGTTAACGCCATTTAAGTAACCTGAAAGACCTACTGCGATTTCGAAGAAGTAGATTAAGTGTCCTAATGTGTAAGCTGACATATCAGGAATGTTCACTACAAAGTTTGGAACTTGACCATCTGTATGAGCAAGTAATGTTCCTTGGAAGGCTTTTGTATTTACAAAGTCCATTGTTTTACCTTGTAAGTATCCTAATCCATCTAAATCTTCTTCTGTTTCAGGAATTACTACTTCTTCATTTGGTTTACCCACTTTGATAACTGTTTCGAAGATGTTACGACGACCTTCTTGGATGTATTGTCCTAGTGAGTGTAAGTCCGTTGAGAAGTTTGCACTTGAAGGATAAATTCCTTTGAAGTCTTTCCCTTCTGATTCACCAAATAATTGTTTCCACCATTCAGAGAAGTATTGTAATGTTGGTTCGTAGTTAATTAATAACTCTGTCACTTTTCCTTTACGGTATAACACATTACGTGCTACAGCGTATTGGTAAGCTTCATTTTCTTTTAAGTTTGATGAGCTGTATGCTACACGTGCATCTTCAGCCCCTTGCATTAATGCATCTACATCTGCACCAGTTACTGCGATTGGAAGTAATCCTACAGCTGTTAATACTGTGAAACGTCCACCGACATCATCTGGAATCACAAATGTTTGGTAGCCTTCAACATCTGCTTCTGATTTTAATGCTCCACGAGCGCGGTCAGTTGTAGCGTAAATACGATTTACAGCTTCTTCTTTACCATATTTTTTAATTAATAAATCTTTGAATACACGGAAAGCAATCGCTGGTTCTGTTGTTGTACCAGATTTAGAAATTACGTTTACAGAGAAATCACGGTCTCCGATTAAGTCGATTAATCCTTGTAAGTAAGTTGAGCTAATGCTGTTCCCTGCAAATAATACTTGCGGAGTTTTACGCTTGTCGCTTGGTAAGTAGTTATAGAATGCGTGGTTTAAGAAATCAATCGCTGCACGCGCGCCTAAATAAGAACCACCGATACCGATAACCACTAACACTTCAGATTCTTCTTGAATCTTTTTAGCAGCTTCTTTAATACGAGCGAATTCTTCTTTGTCATAGTCGCGTGGTAAGTTAACCCAACCTGTGAAGTCGTTTCCTACGCCTAATCCTTCGCGTAAGTCTTTATCTAACGCTGTTACTGTTGATTGTAAATTGTCAATTTCTTCTTGGCTGAAGAAATCTAATGCTTTTGAATAATCAAATGAAATATGTCCCATTTGAATGCCTCCTTCGTATTTAATAACGATTGTTTTTTTAATTTTTGTTTTTATCTTTTACAAATTTCTCTTGTGCTTCTTCGATCCACTCTGGCAACTTCTTCGCTAAGCTTGAAAATCCGATAGACGGAACGTAGCGTTTGCGATTTTTCTTGATTCGTTGCGGAACATCTGGTACATCGAGTTTTTCTAGTGCTCGAATCGATAAACTAATCTTATTTGAGAATTCATCGACATCAATGACTTTGGCTGTCACTTCCTGTCCCACTTTTACAAAATCATGCACATTATCCATATATCCATGTTTACACTCAGAAATATGAATCAAACCTTGCGTATCTTCGTCTAGCTCCAAGAAAACTCCGTAATTTTGTACACCCGTTACTTTAGCCGTAACGATGTCTCCAATTCTAAAAGTTTTGCTCATAGAACCCCCTACGCTTTTACGTCCATCGATTCAATCACAACATCTTCTAGTGGACGGTCTTGCGCATTGCGTTCTACGCCTTCAATCTTAAGAACAACGTCCATCCCTTCAACAACGCGTCCAAATACTGTGTGACGGTGGTCTAACCAAGGTGTTCCACCCACTTTAGCGTATTCTTCAACGATTTCTTCAGGCCAGCCGCCATCTTTTAATTGTTTCAACATTTGTGCGGGCACTTGTTTTGCTGTAACAATGAAGAATTGAGATCCATTTGTGTTTGGACCTGCATTTGCCATTGATAAAGTTCCATACAAGTTGAATGCTTCTCTTGAAAATTCATCTTCGAAAGTACGTCCGTAAATAGACTCACCACCCATACCTGTTCCAGTTGGGTCGCCACCTTGAATCATGAAGTCTTCAATAACACGGTGGAAAATTACTCCATCATAATATCCATTTTTTGCATGTGTTACGAAATTCTCCACTGTTTTAGGCGCTACTTCAGGGAATAATTCCAATGTGAAATCTCCTAGATTCGTATGCACAGTCACGAGTGGATTCTTTTCATTCACTTCATTCAATTGCGGAAATTGACTCATTTTTCCATCTCCTTTTAATTCATACTGATGATTGCTCATCTACCATCCTCTATTAAACCACAAAAGGCAAACGGGTGCAATTTAGCGTTCTTATCCACCTTAATTAAAAAATAAAGAATATCTATAAATTTTCCTTAGTGATTTTCATGGTTTCGTGGTATAGTATTTGAGTATAGAAAAAAGAAAGAGTGAAAGTTTAATGACAATATTTCAAAATTATCCATTAATCGCTTCAATTTGCTCGATTCTATTTGCACAATTTGTTAAATTCCCGATTGCACTCTTCTCAAAGAAAGATGGTGCACACGTTTCGTTAGTAACTAGTACAGGTGGAATGCCAAGTTCTCACTCTGCTGCAGTTAGCTCGCTGATTACAGCGCTTATTATTGAATACGGATTTGCTTCTCCACTCGTTGCAATCGCAACAACGTTCGGTTTAATCGTTATGTTCGATGCCATGGCCGTTCGTCGTCAAAGTGGTGAACAAGGAATTCTCCTACAAAAATTATACGAAGAACAAGTACGCGAAGAATCCAGCGCATTAAAGCATGTTGAAATTGAATCAGAAGATGATCCAATCAATCTCTTCGACACAGAAGAAAACAAAAAATTAATTATCAAAAAATATTTAGGTCACAAACCTATTGAGGTATTTGCTGGTGTATTGACTGGTATCGCAATGGCCTTTATTTTAAGAATGTTCTATTAATTCGGAGGTAAAAAGTGACTCAAGAAATTGTTGATATTATTATTATCGGCGGTGGGCCTGTTGGGCTTTTCACCGCCTTTTACGCGGGCTTACGTCAAGCGTCTGTAAAAATTATCGAAACTTTGCCCCAATTAGGTGGGCAACCAGGGATGCTTTATCCTGAAAAGATGGTTTACGATATTCCAGCCTTTCCAGAAATTACGGCTGGGGACTTAATCGAGAACTTAAAAAAACAGCTCGAACGTTTCCCTGAAACTCAGTTCTGCTTAGAAGAAGAAGCACTCGAATTAAACAAGACAGACTTCGGATATGAGCTTGTGACTTCTAAACAAACGCACTACGCGAAAACAGTGATTATCGCTTGTGGGAACGGAGCTTTCCGTCCACGTAAACTCGATGTAGAAAATGCAGAAGCTTATGAAAACAGCAACCTACACTACTTCGTAACGAACTTAGAGCGTTTCCGTAACCGTACTGTAGCCATCTGCGGTGGTGGTGACTCTGCGGTAGACTGGGCACTTGCCTTGGAACCAATCGCAAAGAAAGTAACGATTGTTCATCGTCGCCCACAATTTCGTGCACAAGAACATAGCGTGAAACAATTAGAAGAATCAAGCGTTGAAATCTTAACACCGTATCTTCCTGACCAAATCATTGGTGATAGTACAAACATTCAATCCGTTGTATTGAAACACGCTAAATGTGAAGACCAAATGGAACTTCCTGTTGACGATTTTATCGTGAACTATGGCTTCTCTTCCTCTATTGGAGGAATGAAGAACTGGGGATTCGATGTGGTTCGTAACACCATCGTGACAAACAGCCAAATGGAGACGACTCTTCCTGGTGTCTTTGCCGTTGGAGATATCGCAACATACGAAGGCAAGGTTAAAATCATTGCGACAGGATTTGGTGAAGCACCTGTTGCCATTAATGCTGCAATGACTTACGTAAACCCCAATAGCCGTCCGAGCACAATTCATAGCTCATCGATGTTCTAACCGTTTACAAAATTTCAAAAAGAACGCTCAATTCATTTGGGCGTTTTTCTATTTTGTGTTAAAATAAAAAGCTACTCTTTTTAAAAGGGTTTCATAATTTGTTAAAAGGAGGATTTTTCATATGAAAAGCCCAAAAGAATTACACAATCGCTGTTTAGAATTACTATCTGAGCGCGGTGTAGAATTAGAACAAATTGCTGAATTAGTTTATTTCTTACAAGAAAAATATGTACCAGGATTAACGAAAGAAGAATGCTTATTGAACGTTAATAGCGTATTGAAAAAACGTGAAGTTCAAAACGCCGTTATCACAGGTATTGAAATGGATAAATTAGCAGAAGAAAAGAAATTACATCCATTATTAAACGATATTCTATCTCAAGACGAGCCCTTATACGGTGTCGATGAAATCTTAGCATTATCGATCGTAAACGTATATGGTTCTATTGGATTTACAAACTATGGTTATATCGATAAAGTAAAACCGGGAATTCTTAAAAACTTAGATGATAAATCAACTGGTAAAGTAAACATCTTCTTAGATGACCTAGTTGGTGCTATTGCTGCCGCTGCAGCAAGCCGTCTAGCTCACAGCATTCCAGCAAAAGAAGAATTAGACTAATCAAGCAAAAAGGATGAAGCACCTCGCTTCATCCTTTTCTAAATAGATAGAGTGATACCGTATACGGTATCACTCTATTTTTTACTTTATTCTCCTAAAACGAGTCCCGCAAATTCTTCAGCAGTAACAGCTCCAAAGTAGCTGCTCAAATCGATTTTGCTTAAGACGTCTACTAAGTCTTCTTTCACCATACGAACGCCTTTTAATTTTTCTTCGACTTCTTGAACATTTCCTTTAGCGAAGAAATCTCCGTAAATACGACAATTTGAAATTCTACCTTGTTCCACTTCTAAGTAACATTGAATCGTTCCACATTCAAAACGTCCATCACGATAATCACTATATTGTGGAGACTGACCATAATTCCATTCCCAGTTTTTATATTTAGATGCTGTGAGTTCATCGATGGCTTTCCAATCTTCTTCCGTTAACACGTAACGTTTCGCTTCATCAATCGAGTTGATTCCCAAAATCTTACAAGTGATTAAGTTTTTAAACTCATCTACAGTCACGTTTTGATACTCTGGAGCAAGATATGGACGAATACTTCCGACACGTGCACGAACCGATTGGATTCCTTTAGATTGTAATTTCTTCTTGTTTGGGTTCAAGACTTTTTCCATCGCATCATAGTCGACATCTAATAAGAGCGAGAAACCACCGTATACACGACCATTGCTGATCGTCATCGCAGCTCCGGATACTTTTTTCCCTTCAATGGTTAAGTCGTTACGCCCTGTTTGTTCTACAGTTGTTGCGCCGAGTTCATGTAAAGCTTTGATAGCTGGTTCATATGTTCTCTTGAAGTCTCCAAAGATTCCATTATCTTGAATTAAGTAGCATACATTCACGGCACCAGAGTCCACATACACGGCACCACCACCTGTGTCACGACGGACAACAAGAATATTGTTTTCTTTTAAATACTCTTCGTTTACTTCGGCAATTGTATTTTGGAATTTCCCAATTTCAACTTTAGGATCACAGTAATACGGAAATAAGATGTCATCATCCAAGAAGACATTACTTTGCACATATACTTGCATCGCAAGCGCTACTGCTCCATCTTTTACATATTTTCCATCACGGATTGGTTCGATTAAATACATCGTTTATTCTCCTTTAAGCTCTTGATACGTCCCATGAATTAATGGGGCGATGTTTTCTGACAATTGTACGGTTTGCTCTCTTAGCGCAAGTGGAATGCGATAATGTTTATGATTCATACTTACAAATAGCGCATTTGGATTAGCTTGTACGCATTTTTGGAAAGGGGTCTTGATAAATTGTGGCGTTGTAAAGCCCACTCCAATCTCTAAAAAGAGAACCTTATCATTTTTATGTTCTTCTAAAAACGCATCATAGCGTGCTTTTTGTGCAAAGAAATCAGCTGACTCTACCATTCCTTTTTCAGCGTTACGCTTATTAATTTCAAGCGGTGCTCCGCATTCTGGGCAGAACGGAATCAGTTCATACGGAACCTTCATGTCTTTTTGCTCGACAATCATCTTGCGAACTAAGGTATCATCGCTATACGTTTTTGGATGACAGTGCTGACTACATTGGAAAAGCCCATATTCGCCTTGAATATGATAAACCTTCTCTTTGTCATATCCAGCCACCCAAAACGCATTATCCGCATTCGTAGTGATAATGTGGTATGGCTTTGTTTTAAGCATTTCTAAGAGTTCCACATACGATTGTCCCACAGGTTGATCCAGGTAATTGAGTGCAATAAAACGACTTTGAAATGCCCAATACTCTTCCCAACTTGGAAAGTGAAATAAACTCGCTTGTAACATATCTAAAAATTGATACTTCTCGATAAAATCAGGAAAAGCATCTTCGAATCGACTTCCAATATAGGTGAATCCATCTGCTGACGACATCCCAGCCCCGATACCAACCACAATAGCATCTGCTTCCTGGAATATATCTGCCAGTAGACTAGCTTCAGTTGTTCTTTCTTTTTGTAATGCATTCCATTTCGTCATTCTACTGTTCTCCTGATAATAATTTCTGATAAATTGTTTGATCTTCTTTAGTATATGTTGAAAAGACAACGGTAATTGTTGAAGACGTGTCCTGTAACCATTTGTTCACTGTATCCACGGCTATACGCGCAGCAGGTTCTTTTGGAAAACCAAACTCTCCTGTTGAAATTCCGCAAAAAGCAATCGAGGTAAGACCTGCTTTTCTTGCTGTTTCTAGACAACTCTTGTAACAACCAGCAAGTAACTGTTCACGAAGTGGCGTTACTTTTTGTCCTGGAGGTAAAAAGGGCCCGACTGTATGAATGATGTACTTCGAAGGCAAATTGAATGCCGGCGTCATTTTTGCTTTTCCAACAGGTTCCTTTTTCCCTTGTTCTTCCATTAAATGGTGACAAAAGGAGCGAAGTTCAATTCCTGAAAAAGTATGAATTGCATTATCAATACAGCGGTGGTTTGGAATAAAACATCCAAGCATCTCACTATTCGCAGAATTCACAATCGCATCGACTTTCAGTTCACATAAATCGCCATCATAGAGTTTGATTTGGTCGTTTGCTGTCGACGCGCAATCTGCTAATGTCTGAACTCTTGGTGAATGGTATTCTTGTAAATACTCATTCTCTAAAACGAGATAGTCTGCAGGGGCATCTTTTGGTTGTCTGACATTCACAAGTCCTCGCCAAAGCGTCTTCAACTCTTCGGGAGTTTTTCCTTCAACTGATACGGTTTCTACTGATTCCTGAGCCAGGATCTCAATCATTTGTTTGAGCAACTGCTCTTCTGTATGATTATTCATCTTCTAATGCCAAGAATGCTGCTTCATCAACATCCGTTAATGTCACTAACCAGTGTTCTTCTGGTTTTTCAGAGTTTAATAATTTAGGATCTTCTGTTGCCGCTAAGTTTCTAGCTACGACTTTCCCTGCAAGTGGTGTCACAATCGACATCACTGTTTTACTTGCTTCTAAACTTAAGATTTCGTCTTCAGCTTCTAATTGATCATCCATATTGAATTGAACGAATCCAATTGTACCGACATCATCTTGAAGCTCTGGCGTCATACGAATCGTGTAGTTTTCTCCTTCTTTATCAATCCATAAAAAGTTAGCAAATTTTCTCATTTTATTTTTCTCCTTTATATAATTCAGCAAGTAATTCTACTGAACGTTTTCTTTTTTCAATGGAACCGACGAGTGGGATAAATAAAAGCTCGTCAGGGTTGGAAACTGCTCTTAGCGCCTCCATTTTCTCGTAAACTTCACGCGGATTTCCCACAATGAGTCGACTGCGGTTACTTGCAATTTTCTCTTGATCACGCTGCGTTAGTTTATATTCTTCCACATCTTTTTGTGTTGGAAAGGTATGGAACTCTGAAAAATCCTGTTTTCCAAGCATCCATAAATCTAATGGTTTCGCCATCTCTTCGGCTTCTACGCTCGTATCTGCAATAACTACAAATACCGCTAGTACAAAGTTGCTTGGTTTACTATGTGGTCCTGGTTTAAAGGTGCTGCGATATTTCTTAGAAAGACTTTTCGCCAACTCCACAGGATCTTGAGGAATATACGGAAATACACCATATACAAAACTCAATCCAAGAGTTGCCGCTGACTCAATCGACTGACCGCCCATTCCAAGAAGGAACTGTTCAGGAACATTCTCGGTTTCGGGTACAACCATACCTTTCCAACGCGCTTCATTCAAATAGTGCTGCAACTTTTCTAACCACAGGGCATATTGCTCCTTCGAATAGAGCGACTGTAAATGACGACCTACAAGAGGTGTTCCTGGCGAATTGCCCAGACCAATATCCACACGGCCAGGAAATAACCCTTCTAGCGTTGACATGATTTCAGCCACCTTATATGGCGAATAATGTAGCCCCATGATACCACCAGAACCAATATGGATGTTCTTCGTATGGCTAGCAATATAAGGAATCACCACTTCTGGAGCACTAATCGATAGTGCCGGCACATTATGATGTTCACTCACCCAGAAACGATGGAATCCCAGCTCGTCTGCTAATTGCGCCAACTCCAGCGTTTCACGAACAGCCTCTGCACTCGTTTTCCCTTCATCCACGAGGCCATAATCTAACAGACTAATTTTCATCCGTCTCTCTCCCCTCGTAGTTTGCTTCGAGCCCTCTGAAGAAATCTCGTGCTTCTTTTTCAAGCGACTCTCCAAAATCCATTAAAGGAACGATATCTTTGAAGGCCGCCTTTGGAATCGCTAAGGCTTCGAGCGCTTCTGGTTTAATCGTTAGTTGAATCTCTGATTCGTTGCCTTCTTGAATCTTCACGGCAAATTCTGGATCCGTGATAAATGGTGTTGAAAGACCTACTAAATCTGCATTTTCTAATGCTTCGAGGGCTTTTTCTTTAGAATTAATGCCGCCTGAAGCAATCACTGCCACGCGCCCTTTCAAGCGTTCATAGACCACTTTATTAACGAGTTCGCCTTGATGTGGTCCTTTAGCACGGACTTTATTTCTGAAGACATCATGTCCCCAACTTGCAATGGCTAAGTAGTCAATGTTTACTTTTTTAAGCGCCTCTTCGAAAAACTCGAGGAACTCATCAACAGTGTATCCAATTTGATTTCCACGCGTTTCCTCAGGAGTCGCACGGAAACCTAAAATAAAATCATCAGAGGCATATTCATCAATCACTTCTTGAACCGCCAATAAGACTTCCATCCCGATTCTCGAACGGTCCTCTAATGTCTTACAGCCATACTCATCTGTACGTTCGTTTGAGAACGTTGAGAAGAAGGTTTGGATAAGTAATCGCTGTGCCGATGAAATTTCTAGCCCGTCGAATCCAGACTGGACAGCGATTAGTGCAGCACGGCTATAATCTTCGGTAATGCCATGAATTTCTTCTACGGTTAACTCTTTAACTTCATGTGGGAACGGCGATTGCAATGTCATCGCACTTGGACCGTATACATAGCGGTCACGATTTAAAGCATGGCTTGCAAAACGTCCGGCATGGGTTAATTGTAAGATAGCTTTTGCGCCACCTGATTTCATCGCTTTGGCTAGTTTGGTTAAGCCTTCGATATCGTCTAGAGAAGTCGCGCTAAATCCATACTCAAATAGCTGTCCGTGCTTGTTCACGTATGCCGCCCCTGTAATTTGAAGGGCTGCAGCATGCGCACGACGCTCGGCGTATTTTAAATCATCTTCTGTAATATGACCTTCTTTCGTCGAAGAGTTCGTCACCATTGGAGAAAGCACAAATCGATTGTCCAATGTGACTCCTTTTTTTAATTCGAAAGGCTTAAATAAAGCTTCTGTTTTTGACACACTTTCACTTCTTTCTACTGTTTTGTTACTTGTAATAATTGTTCCTGCTCGAACCATTCTGCGATTTGTAGGAGCAAGTCTTCTCTTCCTTTTGCTGCAGCAAGTTGCACGCCAATCGGAAGTCCGTCTTTTGTATGGTGAACTGGCAGGCTAATGGCCGGTTGACCAGTAATATTAAATCGCTGCGTAAACGGCGTATCGGCTACGCTCTCCTCGAACATTTCCCAGAGTAATTGTTGTTTCTGGTCCTTTGTAAAATCATCAATACGACTGAGTTTGGATTGTAAATCCGCAGATAATTCATAAGGAACAAGACTTGGTGCGGCCTGTGCAACCGTTGGCAATAATAGCACATCATACTGCTTGTGTAACTGCCCCATTTGCTCGGCATAACCATCCCAACTTGAAGCCACTTTAGAGTATTCCATTCCTGAAATATCCAGGCCACTACGATAAATCGCCCATGTCATTAGTTCCATATCGTCACGAGTTACTGGACGCTGTAGTTGACGTTCAATATTTTGGAACATCAACGCTGTCTCCACTGCACTAATAATATAAAATCCTTTTTGCAGCGCGACACCGTCGACCGGATCCTTTTGTAGAAGCGTTACAGAGTTCCCATGATTTTCAAAGAAATTCGCAATCTTCATCACGGCATCTACCGAATCCTTAGAGACCTCTTCTCCCACTGGTGACTGTAACAACACCGCCACTCTTAATGGTTTTATTTTTTCTGTTTTATAAAGCTGTTCGTAACTCAGTTTCGGTAATGGAAATGGACTTTCCATCTGGCACTCTTGCAGTTGGAATAATAGATTTCTTGTATCTTGGACGGTTTTTGTCAGCGCAAAATGAACGGTTGCACCATTCCATCCACGATAAGAACCTGGCCCGACAATCACACGACCTCTAGAAGGTTTCAGTCCAATCAATCCATTATGACTAGCCGGAATTCGAATCGATCCACCACCATCACTAGCTGCTGCAATTGGTGAAATTCCGCTTGCTACCACAGTTGCCGCTCCACCGCTTGAGCCTCCAGCATTCCTCTCAGGATTCACCGCATTTCGAACGGGGCCATGGAGAGTGGCATCACTTACTGTCTTGAATCCAAATTCCGGAGTATTTGTACGCCCCATAATGATAAAGCCGAGTTCTTCTAAACGTTTGACAAAGTTATCAGTCTGAGTAGATTTTACATCCTTGAATAAGCGTGAGCCATATGTACAGACGCTCCCTTTTTGCTCCTGCCCTAAGTCTTTTAAAAAAATAGGTACTCCCGCAAAAGGTTGATTCGTCAGCTTAAAGTGTTTTGCCTTTTCGAGTGCTTCTTCATATTGCTCATAAACAATCGCATTAAGAGAAGGATTAAGCGTGTGCGCACGTTGAATTGTATCTGCCACTAATTCTACAGGACTCACTTTTTTCAAGCGAACGGCTTGAGCCATACTTGTCGCATCCATCACTTCATCACTTTCCTTTCTCTAATCAATAGGTCATTATACCCACTAAATACCCTCAATTACAAAAGTACGGCCTGTAAAAACACGAAAAAAAATAATCTCTAAAATCATCACGATTTCAGAGACTATTTTAATGATCATCTATTCATTTTTATGCTTTTTCCATAGAAAAATCAGTAAGAGCAGTGACGAAATGGAAATAAACATTCCAAGATGTAATCCTGGAGGAGTATAACTCCATACAATCTCGTGTTCTCCTTCTGTTAGCGAAACGCCCATAAAGAATCCAAGCGCTTTTTTTACTTCTTGCTTCTTGCCATCTACTGTTACGCTCCAACCCGAATGGTAAGGAATCGTAAAGGTCGCAAAGGACTGTTCGCTATTTGTCACTGTGACATGTGCCTTCACCATCCCATTCGAATAGGCATCAATTGTAATATCATTTGCTTTCTTATACTGCGTCAATGCATTCGCAAGCGTTGTAATATCAATCGTATAGAACTTGAAGCCTCGAAGATCCCATTCTTTGGCTTTTGCGTCCTCAATCGCAAAGGTAATCGTCTTGTCTAAGTTCCCATTTCCAATCATCCATAATTGATTTTCATGGAATCGATTCTCGTACGGATAACCGATACCATTTAGCATCACTTTTGATTTAATCACAGAACCCGCTTGACGTTCTGGAATTTCGACAAAATACAATTTGTTTGGTTGTAGATTGAACTTCCATTCAATTTTAGCAGGTTCCGCCTCATTTGTTAGCGTGTATTTCTCCTGTCCCTTCGTTAAATTCGTTGTCACAGACTCGCCAACATTCACTTCAGTCAATGCATTCGTTCCAGAGAGCCCAATCACTTGTAAAAGTTGGTTCACATTCGCTACTGGTTTATTTTTTTCAAAGGCAATATTCGTTGCCGTATTTTCATTCGTTAAATAACCAAGAGAAAACGCATAGGGGTTCCGATAGATTGCGAAGTGCTTCATTGCCCCTTCTTTGGCATACATCCCACGCACATCCGCAAAGACACGATTTTCATCGCCATCCATCATAAAACGTGATACACCAAAGAGCGAATCTAAAATCACATTGCGGTCGGTATAATTCGTCACCGATTGAGACGTTGGAAGTCCTAGATGACTCATCTCTTCAATCAGCGCATGCTCTAAACTTGATGTAAAGTGGGAAGCTCCATTGTAGCCAAAAGCAATTGGAAAATTCGCGTACAATAATCCTTTATGTATTTCCATTCTAGTAAAAATATCTTTATTACTATATCCTTCTTTTTCAAAAACTATCGCATATTCCATCTGTTCCTTCAATCCGTAATTATCGATGAAATAGGGTACACGTTTAAAGCCTACAAAGGTACTCATCATCATTTCAAAAATCACCGTTCCGGTTGCTAATTGTAACCTGCGATTTATTTCTGCATTGCTAAGAAAGAAAATCAGTACAATACCCACCCAAATAATAAACGCGAGTATTTTCTGCGAGGTCTCAACATATTGAAGACTTCTTAGAGTCGACAAAATAAGAATAGAGCCAAAGCCAAAGATGGCCACTAAAAATTCATTCAAGCGGAATTCATCTTTCCACTGCATTAGACTTTCGGATGCTAGCACTAGCATAAAGCTATTAGCCACCCAAGAATTTCTGAAGTAGAAACCGACTGGGCGTTGTCCCATATGCCAAATTTGGTCGAAGCCTTGAATTGAAAATGAGAGCAGTAAGACAAGTAACACGACTGTCGCCGCTAATTTCTTACGAAGTGTAATCTCTTTTTTAGCAAAGAAGGTACATACTCCAAAGAGTCCTAAACCACCAATAAAGAGTTGCGGTAACGCCTTAGAATCGCCCCACTCTTTTTCACCAAAGGATCCTAAGATGAATTTTTGCGGCATAGCGACTAAATCATTCACGGAATTCCACGACCATGCAAAGGTACTTCCCGCACTTGCTTTACTTTCTAATAAGGCACTAAAGACTGGCAATAGCCAGAACGCTGCAAGGCCTACCCCTATCAGTGCAAATAACGCGACTCTCGCTATTCTCTGTACGGCCTCTTTCAATGAAGCATCTGAGGAGAAGACCACATAAAATGAATAGAGCGCCACAAAGAGACACATCATATACCCTGTATAAAAATCCGTTATTAAACTAATGGCAAGAAACAGCGGTAATTTCACCGAACGCTTCCCTCTTGCCACCTCTTCAATTCCCAAGAGAATAAACGGAATATAGACCAGATTATCTAAGAAATTTGGATTGTACTGTTGCGATACGACAAATCCGCTAAGGGCATATGACGAAGCCAATCCTAATGATAACCAGTAATGTTTCGATACGCCTTGGAATTTCTTTTCTAAGAAATATCCAAAGACAACTCCCATCACCCCAGCACGTAAAAGTGGAATCACATAGCTAAGGACTTGAAAACTTGAAATGGGAAAGATCACATATAAAAACGTGAATGGACTTAAACTATTAAAGCCCCAGACACTTGGCATGGCTCCTCCAAGCGATTTCTCGAAGGACCAAAATAGACCACTAAAATCTCCACTCCAAAATAGCTTATGCAATCCGATATAAAGCGGAAAATATTGAGAAAGAAAGTCTCCACTATGAATCGAATTTTGCGAAAAAGGGGTCAATCCTAAACTTAGGAAGACCCCCAACATCACCACAAATGGAACGAAGAATAGCGAACTATATTTTAATTTCATTTTTGAAATTATCATTATAGTCTACTCCTATTCAATTAAATCCATTTTTTATAAATGGCTAACACATAAATACAAATTGATAAGATTGAAATCACGAAACCTGCCATAAATCCTTCTGGCATATAAGTCATCTCAATCGTATGTTCACCAGGTGTAATTTGGAAAGCAAGAAGACTATCCCAAACTTTAGCCGTTCCAACGACTTGACCATCCACTTTAACTGTCCAGCCTTTTTCATATGGAATACTTGTCATCATCCATGTGCTATCGTCTGTGATATTCACAGTTCCTTGAATATGACTATCATTCCAATGAGTGACTTTCATCCCTTGAAGTTGACGCTCTTCAATCATGCGATTTACTAAGGCACTATTTGAACGTGCTAGGCGTAAACCTGACAAATTGTATTCGTCATCTGTGTCAATTTCAATCGTTAAATCAACGGCTTTTCCAACTGAATCATGGGCCACTTGAATGAGTTGTGTTTGTTGGAATTTATCTTGGAAGTCATACGTATTTCCATTGAGTAAAATTCTCACTTTGTTTTTATTCGTATGAGAAAGTTTTTGTGGAATCGATACCCAGTAATCTTCAGAAGACTGCGGCACTAAATGAAACGTAATTGTTCCTGGTTTCGATGAATCTACACGTTTATACGTCTCTGGTTTAGAAGAATCTGGAACTTCCATATTGTCCAACTTCACTTCGTTAGCTGCTAGAAGCGTTAAGTAGTTTTCACTTGTAGCTCCCATCGCTTGAACAATCTTGTTATGGTTTTGAATTGGTTGATGATTTTCCAGTTTTACATTCACTGTCGCATCATTCACACCATAAGCAATTGGTAAGATTAATCCTGTTTCATATGTCTTCGTTCTTACAGCTTCATATACTGGTTCTTTTGACGTAATATCTTTACGCGTTACCATATTTCCGAATACATACATCTTCGAAGTATCAGGATATTCTTTTGTATACACTGGTTTTGGCGCCACTAAATACTTCACTGAGAAGAGTGCGTCTTGCAGCGGTGTTCCTTGATAGTATGTTGTTGCGTTAATCCCGTTATTTCCTAAGCGGTCAAATAAATCACGCGTACTATTTTCCAAGTTCGAACTAAATACTGATAAACCTGGGTAATCGACCATAAACGGATCGTTTTTACTTAAGTTAAATGTCTTATTGATACGGTAGAAATCTGTATCGTCAGGGCGAATTGGATTGATGGCATCTTTCAATTGAAGAACCGCATCATGGTATTTATACGCATCTGTATATCCGACACGCGACTGAACAATGGCCGCATTGGCTGTCAATTCAACTGCCGTCAATACTGCAATCACTGCCCATGGTTTCTTCGCTTTTGTCCAGAACAATGCAAGAAGCATAATCATGAAAATACCAAGTGTTGCGATACGTTGCCAAATTGTTAAGAATGAATGTTCTTGGAATTGAACAATCCCAAAAATAATCGCCATTCCGACAAATAAGATGCTCGCTTCTTTTGCGGTAAATCGTTCAACTTCGCGTAAGCTTAAGTAAGCTAGGTACACTAAGAAGAAGGCGATAATCCATGAGAAGCGGTAGAAGAATCCAGCTGGGTTTTGTCCCATATGCCATAATTTACTTGTAAATTCATGCGCACAAGAGATTAAGAAAACAACAAGAACGAATCCTGCTGCGACCTTCCCCCATTTTGTAATCTTCTTAGAGATAAAGTAATAAATCGTTCCTAAAATCCCGAAGCTCGCCACATAAATGTTTGGCAAGTTTGGACCTGCTGGCCATGAATCATTATCGAATGATCCAAGGAATAATTTCGATAAAATTTCTAAAGGATTGATTTGCAATGTCCACTCAAATTTCAATGAGTTTTGCAAACCACCCTTAGTAGAAACTAAACTGATGATGATTGGCAATAGAATCGCCGCAACCATCCCTACTGCGATAATCGAAGCGCAGGCTAGTTTTAACATGCGTTCAAAAATCACTTTGATATTTGTAAATTCTTTAGATCGGATAACATAGAATAATGCGTAGATGACTACGAAAATGCATGTCATATAACCCATATAGAAGTGTACAAATAGCGCTAGAGCAAGCATTCCGATATAGCCTCGTGGAGACTCGTTATCGAGAACTTCTTCCACCCCAATCAACACAAGTGGCAACATAATCATGCCATCATAAAAAATTGGGTTCATTTGGTAGCTGACGTTAAATCCATTTAAGGCATAAATTGTCGCTACGATTGGAAGTAAGTAGGCTTTTTTCTTTAGGCCATCATAACGCTTCACAAGGAAATGCGTCATCGTAAGTCCCATTGTCCCGTAACGCAATGCGATAACGATAGGAACAACCCATTGGAAGTTTTCTTCAGAGAAGAAGAGGAATAGGAAGTTAAATGGACTTAATAAGTTAAATCCCCAAATCCCAAGCATTCCGCCCCCAATTGATTTCGAGAAAGAATAGAAGAAGCTACTCCAATCCCAATTTAAGAAAAGATGTTTGAAATAAGCATAGAGCCCGATGTATTGCGCGTTGAAGTCAACCGCCATCAGAGACTTCGCACCAAACGGGAAGAAGCCATCAATCGCCCAAGCGATAAACATGATGACCATCGGCGCAAGGAAGCTTGCTAAATAGACCTTTTTCTTAGTCGTCATGTTGCTCTCCTTTCACCGTCATATTCGTTTCATCTACTAAGTAATGCGGACGTTTCTTCACTTCGTAGTAAATCTTACCGATATACTCTCCTAATACCCCAATCGAAATCAATTGGATTCCACCAAAGAGCACGACAGAGAAAATCGTTGTGAAATATCCACTAACAAGTGAATCTGGCGCTACAAAGTATTGAACAAATGTCCAAAGAACGTAAGCCAGTGAGATTAATAAACAGAATAAACCAAAGTTAATGCACATACGAAGTGGCTTATCATTGAACGATAAAATCCCTTGAATCGCATAGTTTAATGAGAACTTCAATGAGTATTTCGTTTCACCAACGGTACGAACTTGGTTTTCATATTCGATGACTTTTTCTTTAAATCCAATCCAAGAGAAAATCCCTTTAGAGAATCGGTTGTATTCTTGTAATGAAAGAATGGCACGAACCGCTTTACGGCTAAATAGACGGAATTCAGAGACCCCATCCATCAATTCGATATCCATCATTTTGTTTGCAAGGCGATAGAAATGTTTTGCTAAGAATGTACGGTGTGGTTTTTCACCAGTACGTGTACGACGAGCACTCACAACGTCATATCCTTCTTCATACGCTTCAATCATTTGTGGAAGAAGTGCAGGTGGATGTTGTAAGTCCCCATCCATTAAAATCACAGCTTCCCCTGTTGCGTATTCAAGTCCTGCAATTGTTCCAGCTTCTTTCCCAAAGTTTCTGCTGAAACTAATATATTTTACACGAGAATCGCTATCTGCAATTGCAAGCATTTTTTCAAAAGTACGGTCTTTACTACCATCATTAATAAAAATAATTTCAAATTCTGCTTTAGTAATTTTATTCACTTCAGCTACTAAGGCATCATACATTTTCTGAATCATATTTTCCTCGTTATAAAACGGGATGACAATTGATAATTTCATTATTCCACTCCTCAATCCTTTAAATGTTCATCTCTTATATCATACCATTTTTTTGTGTGAAATTCCTCTCATATGCGAATTTTTTTGGTACAAAAAAACGAGAACTCTTTCTTTTCGAAAGAAGCTTCTCGTTTCTTACTGTTTTAAATTTCTTTTAATCGCTTAATCGCAACGTTTGTCCCTAAAAGCCCCACCAATAAAAAGGTGAATACAACGGCAAAACAGAGCATAAAGAATTCCTCTGGCAATGCTAAAATAATCGGGTCGTTTTTCGGATCGAACATCCACGCATCATTGTTAAAGAACACTTGATGGAACTTCACAAAGAGCGTGTCGAAGAATGCCGCAATCGCAAAGCAAACGACAACTGGAATTAAAACAAGCCAGCGAATGGGTCTACGTAATTGCCACGTTTGTCTTCTTTGTCGTAAATACCTCACCCCAAAGAAACTAATAAGCCCCGAAGCTAGTAGTACTGCAAAATTCACAAAGAAGAGACGTTTCACCTCAAAGAAGTGGAATAATCCCTGTTCTGAACTTGGAAAATCGGTCATCTTCAATGTATCGTTCAATGGATTCGTTAAATATCCAATGAGTTCATGATAGTTCATCTTAAGTGTATCTGCACTGTAACCAGTGAGCTTTTCCACTCCAAACCAACCAATCGACCAGTGATACATCGGCTCAAAGAAAATCACAAACGTAATTCCTAAACTTAAAAAGAAGAGGAATAGCGCGATGGAAGTAATCCACTTAGGCACACGGTAAGTTCTTGTTAAATAGTCCATTCACTCAAATCCTCTACCAAGTGCGTTGGTTGTTCTTCCACTTTTTCTAAGTCTTCGCGAGTTGAAAATCCTGTTAATACCATCAGCGTATCCATGCCGTATTGAATGCCGGCTTGAATATCCGTTTGGTAATTATCTCCAACCATTGCGATGTCTTCTTTTGTAAAATGACGGTCTGGGAATTTGGCATTTAAGTAGTCTAATGCAGACTCCATAATCACACTACTTGGTTTACCAATGATAATTGGTTCTACTTGTGTTGCCACTTTTAAGAAACCAGTGATAGCACCTGATCCTGGGATTGGGCCTTTTTCGCTTGGCAAGTTTGAATCGATATTCGTTACGATATACGTTGCACCATTACGAATCGCAAGCGTTGCCGTTTCTAAGTCTTTATAAGTCACATTGCGGTCAAGGGACTGCAACACGACTTCTGGGTCTTCAGAAACAAGCGTGTATCCAGCTGCTTCGACTTGATTTTTAATCGCTTCTTCCCCTATGACCATGACACGGTTCACGTTGAAATGAGACTTCAAATAATCCACTGCGGCCACACCGCTTGTATACACTTCGTCTGCTGATACTTCAGTGCCATAGTTCACACGTAAGTTTTCAGCTACTTGTGCAGGTGTTTTTGTAGCGTTATTGGTTACAAATAGGAATGGAATCTTGGCTTCTTGCAATCTCTTAATAAATGCTTCGGCCGTTGGAATACGGTCTTTTCCGCGATACATTGTTCCATCTAAATCAATAAAATATGCTTTATACATTTAGTTACCTCTTTGTTGGTTTTCTCGAATATGGAATCCTTTCTTCTGAGTAGATTTCACAGGGCTCTTCTTCACCTTACTGCTTGCTGGTTTCTCCACTTCTTTCATTGAGAAATGTTGAGAAGATTTCTTTTGTTTTGGTTTGAAGTTATTGCCTTCATATTCTTTTTCTTTCATCGTTTCTTTCGGAATAAATTCTTTCAAGTTAAACGATTGATCTTTCTTCGACTTTTGATTTGTCTCATTATTGCGTTTCTTCTGACGGTTTTGAGACTTCTCTTTAAATTTTCGCTTATTATTCGAACGTACTGGACTGTCTAAATCCGCAGGGCTAAATACATGTTCTCTGCGTTGATTGTTTTGCCGTTTACGTTGATTATTGCGTTCACGTCTTGGACGTTGTTGCGTTTTCTCTTCTTCCACAACTGGGTTATGTTTCGCCTCTGGATCTCTTTCTAATACGAAATATTGGCACCCAAAATTGCAATATTCCAATAAATATTCTTGTAAATAATCAATATCGCGGTCTGGAGTCGCCAATTTATGCGAATGTTTAAAGAAACCTTTCAAACGTAATTTCTCATGGCCCCAGTCGCCTACGATATAATCATAGCGCTCAAAAATATCATTATAGCGCTCATTTAATGCTTCAATATTAAATCCGTCGCGGTAGTCTTCGATGATTTCATAATGCACATCGTCAATCATCACGGTTGTATCTCCCACCATTACCGCACACTTCACTTCTTCTTCAGGTGTTGTCACAATCTCTTCTAAGACTTGACTTAATTCCTGTGAAAGTGTTTCTGCTTTCTGTTCAGTCATGATTCTTCCTTTCTTTGAATACTAATTCTTTTTCAATAATCGTTCTTAATAAATCTGGATAAATAATTTCGTTGTCCCCTTTTTCTTCAATCATCGGGAAAAATGGAACGAATCGCATATGGTCCGGGCAAACAAATGTAATGAACTCATCATCTGCCAACGTTCTTCCATCCATAACGATTTCGCCACTAGCGAGCTGGAATCCTGTATAAAGGATCTCTCCAAACAGTTTACCACGAAAACCATATCCACGAATAGCTTTTTCTAGTAATTCAGGCTGCTCCGATTCAAAAATTTGCAATAGTTGTTTGAAATCGGAAACTTTAAAGCGGCTCTTGTTCAAATGAATTGGATGTGGCATGCATTCATGTAAGTCAAACTTTGTGAGCGTTTCCTCTTTAAACGGTACTACGAAAAGTCCGGTATAAGTAAATGCCACCGCAACTCCAGTTTGTCTCGTCATCGCTTCTAATGAGAGAAGAGCTAGTTCTTTTACGGAATATACAGAAATATGTGGAAGTACCACTTCTGCTTTCAAGAGAGCAATTCCTTCTTGGCGAAGCGCTTCTCCTTCATCAATAGTCGACTCTCCTTTTAAATCCTCTACTGCAATCATTTTGTCAGAAAGAGGAATCAAGCGACTCCCTTCTGTCTTCAAGTGAAGTTCTCCAATATAAGCACCATACTTAAATCCACCTGTTAGAAGAGTTTGGTTCACCCATTTTCCTTCTTCAAAGAGATGATGCGTATGTGCCCCTAGAATCACTTGGATTTCTGGATAGGTTTCTGCAATCAGATGGTCCATTTCAATTCCTAAATGAGACAGCAAGATAATCTGATGACCACCTGCTGCAAGAGTCGGTACAAGACGCTTCAACGCATCCATCGGCTCTTCAATCAAATAGCCATTTGGGCCATAGCTTTCTGGATAAGAAGCCGTGAGACCAATAAAAGCAATACTGCAGTCGTCGACTTTTTCAAAATGAACTTCTTTTGCAAACGGAGGAACATCTCCAGTAGACGACCATTTGACATTCGAAATAATGACTTCGAACTGGCGCCCTTCATACGCTGCCTCTAATTCAAGCGGTGTATATGCCGTCCCTTCGTTATTTCCGAACGTTGCAAAATCAATTTGCTCTTCGTTCAACACTCTTGATGCAATCTTTCCGGCCTCTGCTTCGACCAGTGGATGGACACGGTCAATTAGGTCTCCTAAATCAATGCCAAATACCTTCTGACCTTCTTTTTCTAGCTGGGCTCTACGCTCCTTCATAAAGCGCGTTTGTGTCTTTATGGAGTGAAAGTTCGAGTGCATATCGTTAATGTGAAGAATCGTTACTTCACTCATGCTTCCACCTCATCTGGATGATTTTCGAATACCGTTGCTTGTGTTAACTGTTGTAAATCCTGTGGTGCAATCTCCAATTGAAGTCCACGTTTCCCCGCAGAGATACGAATCGTTTTTTGCTCCATCGCATGGTGTTCGATATAGGTTGGAAATTTCTTTTTCATTCCAATTGGTGAACACCCTCCACGAACATATCCTGTTAATGGTTCCAGTTTATCTAGTGATAATAATTCTACGCGCTTATTTCCTGAAACTTTCGCAATCGTTTTTAAGTCTAATTCGCGGTGAGCCGCAATACAAGCGACTAAATGTCCAGTCTTATCTCCTGTTAATACAATGGTTTTGTAGACTTCCTCGACAGGAATTCCCATCCCTTGTGCTGCATGAATCGCATCAAGGTGTGCTGTATCCACATCATATTCATGAATGGCATATGGAACTTTTGCTTGTTCGACCATTCGAACTGCATTTGTTTTGATTACTTTTTTCTTTTTCACGTAAAATCACTCCTTTTTCCATTTTACCACAAGGAGCATCCTATTTGAAATCTCCTTTCATCTTCCTTCCACCCTTTTTCAAAAAATAAAATCCCTAAGAAAACTCTTAGGGATTTAAGTTCTAATCTAATAAACTGAGACGACGAATGAAATCGGCATTCGACTTCGTTTCTCTTAATTGCTTCACGAGTTGCTCACTCGTTTCAAGTCCGTCTCCTTTTATGGCATGCCGCACTTTCCAAATGGCTTCAAGCGTTTCCTGTGAAAGTAACATGTCTTCTTTACGAGTTCCTGACCGTTTCACATCAATTGCAGGGAATACTCGTCTTTCAGCAAGTTCTCTCGAGAGATGGATTTCTGAATTACCTGTTCCTTTGAACTCTTCATAAATCACATCATCCATACGGCTACCTGTTTCCACTAACGCCGTCGCAAGAATCGTTAGGCTTCCGCCCTCTTCGATATTTCTGGCAGATCCAAAGAATTTCTTAGGACGATACAACGCAGCTGGATCAATCCCACCGCTCAATGTTCTTCCTGAAGGTGGAATCGTTAAGTTATATGCACGGGCAAGACGCGTGAGGCTGTCCATCAAGATGATGACGTCACGTCCATCTTCCACTAGACGAAGCGCACGTTCCAGCACTAATTCACTAATCTTAATATGGTTTTCTGGAAGCTGGTCAAATGTTGAATACACCACTTCCGCATCCACAGTTCTCTCGATGTCCGTTACCTCTTCTGGTCGTTCATCGATGAGTAAAATAATCAATTCGGCTTCTGGATAATTTGTTGTAATTCCATTAGCGATTTCTTTTAACAAGCTTGTCTTCCCTGCTTTTGGCGGAGCTACAATAAGCCCACGTTGCCCAAAACCAATCGGACAAATTAAATCCAACATACGAGAAGCGATACGACCACGTGTGGTTTCTAGCACCATTTGCTTTTCAGGATATAATGGTGTAAGTCCTGGGAAATGGTCACGCTCTTTAGCTTCTTCAGGATCTTTTCCATTCACGAAACCAACTTGCATCAACCCATTAAACTTCTCACCTTGACGTGGAGGACGTGCTGTCCCACTCACAAGGTCCCCATTTCGAAGGTCGAAACGGCGAATTTGCGAAGAAGAAATATAAATATCTTCCTGACTGCTTGAATAGTTAATCGGTCTTAGGAATCCAAAGCCTTCTGCGCGGTTAATGTCTAAGACACCTTCCACTTGAAAAAATCCAGTAGCTTCTTCTTGAGCACGAAGAATCGCAAGCGCCAATTCCTTTTTATTCATTTGACCGTAATAAGGAATTTTATAATGTTTGGCAAAGCCGTACATCTCTTTTAAAGTTTTTTCTTGTAAGCTTTGTAGCGTTACAGTTTCCACTTGTTCTGGCATAGTTTCCCTTCTTACTCTTCAATCATCGTAATATCGGCACCTAATGCTTGTAGTTTTTCAACGATATTTGAATAACCACGTAGGATATGTCCGATATTTGAAATCTTCGTTGTTCCTTCAGCCATTAATCCAGCTACCACAAGTCCAGCTCCTGCACGTAGGTCGCTAGCTGCTACTTCGGCACCGACTAATGGTGTTGGGCCTTCAAATGTAATGATATCTTCGATGACTTTTCCACGAGCTCCCATGCGGTTTAATTCTGGTACGTGACCGACACGTTTTGGATAAATTGTATCGACAACCATTGCCGTTCCTGTCGCTTTACTAAAGAGCGGTGTGATGGTTTGTTGCAAGTCTGTCGCAAAGCCTGGATAAGGCATTGTTTTGATATTGACGGCTTTTAATTCGTCTGTTGGGAATACATAAATATCGTCTTCGCCAACTTCCATCTTTACGCCCATTTCGTTCATCTTCGCAATGAGACTTTCTAAGTGTTCGAAGATTACGTTTTTCACACGGACACCCTCACCAACTGCTGCTGCAATTGATAAATATGTTCCTGCTTCAATACGGTCTGGAATAATGGTATGCGTACATCCATGTAAGCTTTCCACACCTTCCACACGAATGATGCTTGTTCCAGCACCTTTAATATTGGCACCCATTTTATTTAATAAGTTTACAACATCGATAATTTCAGGCTCGCGCGCTGCATTTTCAATAATGGTCTTCCCTTTTGCACGAACAGATGCTAGTAATACATTAATTGTCGCACCTACAGACACAACGTCCATATAAATTTTCGTACCCACTAACCCTTCTTCGCCAGTAGATAAGTAGATCGCCCCATCATGGTCTCTCACATCAGCACCAAGCGCTTTGAAACCTTTTAAATGTTGGTCAATTGGACGAGGGCCTAAGAAGCAGCCACCCGGAAGTCCAACAACCCCTTCCCCAAATTTAGCAAGAGTTGCTCCCATAAAATAATAAGAAGCACGCATGCTTTGGATTTTCCCTTTTGGCATCGGGATTGATTTCATTTCTCTTGGGTCGATGGTTAACGTTCCATCAACGAATTCTGTTTTTACGTTAAAATCATTCAAAATTTCAATTAAGGCATCTACGTCCTGAATCTCAGGGACGCCCTCTAATACAACTGGTTCATTTGCGATAATAGCAGCCGGAATTAAAGCTACTGTACTGTTTTTAGCTCCACTAATGGTAACTTCCCCTTTAAGTGGTTTACCGCCGTTAATGACTAATTTTTTCATACTCAAATTCCTTTCACTAAATGTTCTCAATTATTATACCATGTTCACACTAGAATCCGCTATCTTTTAATCGTTTGCATTTATTGTTAACCTAGAAAACATTTACAGTTGACAATCGTTTCGAATCTGTTACACTTAAAAACATGAATACTGATGAAAGGAGGATATTATGAGCACTAAACAGGACGTTTTACGTCTATTATATAGTACCGTGGACAAACCTCTTTCAGGACAAGATATCGCAGAACAACTGAATCTTTCTCGTACTGCTGTGTGGAAAGCCATCCAGCAATTAAAAAAAGATGGTTATGAGATTACCTCAAGCACAAAAGTTGGGTATCAATTATCCAGACAGACGGATTTGTTAACCCTTGAAGGCATTCGCACTCATTTAGGAGAGGAACTTCAAGACTGGGATATTCAAGTTTTTGAGACAACTACTTCAACCAATGATTTGGCTAAAACATACGGCGCATCAGGCTCGAGAGTCCCAACCTTCTTTATTGCAGAAGAACAAACAGCAGGTCGTGGACGACTAGGAAGAACATTCCTGTCCCCTCCAAAATCTGGCTTGTATATGAGTATCTGTATTTTCCCAGAAGGAGACTTAGATAGTATTTCGCTGATCACTTGTGCTACGGCCGTTGCTGCGACACGAGCGGTGGAATCCTTTATCCATGAAAAAATTGGTATTAAATGGGTGAACGACCTCTACTACCATGATAAAAAAATCGCTGGTATTTTAACAGAGGCCGTAACGAATATCGAAGCTCAAAAAGTCGATGCACTGATTGTCGGAATGGGAATTAACTTGCATATCGATGACGCTATTATTCCAGAGGATTTAAAACCCATTATCGGTTCCCTCTTTTCTCCGCAAGAGATTCCAGATGGTTTCAGCCGCAATGAATTCGTCGCTCGTTTCCTTAAAGAATGGAATCAATGTTATGAAGATATCAACGCTGGCAAGCGAGATTTCATGGAAGAATACAAAGACCATTCCATCATTGTCGGCAAGAAAATCAATGTCATTAGCGGTATGAAAACATATCCTGCCACTGCAAAAAGCGTGGACAATAATGGGCATCTTATCGTCCAAACCGATGACGGTGCCATCCATTCATTATCTTATGGCGAAGTAAGCATTCGTCCAGAAAACTAAAAGATTAGGAGTTAAACTCATGAAAAAAATATCGATTAAAACAATTGTGCTCGCAGCACTTCTAGGAGCACTCTGCTATGTATCTAGCTACTTAAAAATTCCGATTGGTCCAGTACCATTCTCAGCACAAACAGCCACAGTGATTTTGGCATCATTATTATTGCCACCAGTTGGCGCTTTTGCTGCTCAATTTGTTCACTTCCTATTACTTTTCTTATTAGGAGGAGGAACTGCATTATTTATTTCTCCATCATTTGGTTTTGTTATTGGATTTATGGTTGCAGCTCCTGTGATTTCATTTATCGGAAACAGTATCAACAATATCTTCGGATGGGTGATTGCCGCTCTTGTCGGTGAAGTCATTTTCTACGTCATCGGAATTCCGTTTATGACCTTTGTATTAATAGGATTACAAGGAAAGAACTTAGATCTTCAACAAATTCTTGGCTTCGGTTTATATCCATTCATTCTTCCTGACTTAGGAAAATTAGTCGTTGCCGTATTCCTTGCAGATCGTATTAAAGCCATTACTAAAAAAGACTTTTAAAAAGCATAAAAAATAAGCTAGGCATAATGCCTAGCTTATTTTTATTGTTCAAGGATTAACCCCAGAATTTAACTCCTAGTACGTTTCCTAAGAATGCAAAACCGATTCCGACAACTAATAGAAGAACGATACAACGTAATGGCGTCCATTTTTTACGCGCTAATAAGTAGTAAAGTCCTAAAGTAATTCCTAATGGAATTAATTTTGGTAATACACCATCTAAGATTGCTTGGATAACAATTGGTTTTTCACCGTTTGCGATTTGAATTCCTAATTTAGTACCACCGTAAAGGCTAGTTAAAGCCCCAACAACGAATACCCCTAGGATTGAAGCAGCACGAGTGAATTCTTTGGCATTTGCAGTAAAGATACCGATTGCATCTGTTCCTAAGTTATAAGACCAATGCATTAACCAGTAACGAATTGCAAATTGGAAGATATTAAATACCGCTAAGAATAGTAATGGTCCAGCGATGCTTCCTTTTAATGCAAAGTCTGAAGAAATACCGGCTACGATTGGAACTAATGTGAACCAGAATAAAGCGTCACCGATACCACCCAATGGTCCCATTGCAGCAACACGTACCGCACGGATTGTTGGAATATCTGCTTTGTTTTGTTCAAGTGATAATACAATCCCCATTACGAATGTTACTAAGAATGGGTGAGTATTGAAGAACTCTAAGTTATGAGACATTGATGCAGCTAAGTCATCTTTGTCTGTATGGATTTTTTCCAACCCTGGTAAAATACCGTATAACCAGCCACCTGCTTGCATACGTTCATAGTTGAAAGAAGATTGTAAGAAAATTGAACGCCATGCCATTTTGTTTAAAGTTGCTTTATCTAAGCGTGGAGCAGGCGTTTGGTTTTTATAAGAATCTGGAATATTATATGCCATCTTCTTCACCTCCATCGTTCACAATGCTAGCACCCGCTGTTTTGAATTTTGTTTGGATTTGGAAATCCCAGTATGCAATTGCAAAACCAATGAACGCTAATAATACTAATGCAGATCCAGCTAAGCTTTCACTTGCAGAAACAATGTTTGCTAAAGCAAAACCTAAGAAGTAGAAGCCCCATAGTTCTTTAGAAACCATTACTTTTAGTAAGATTGCGAACCCTACGAAGCGCATCATACCACCGGCAGCACCTAAACCTGACATGAACCATTCAGGAATAGATTTTGTTAAAGTATCCCCGATAGCTTGTCCACCGACGAAGAATAATACAACTACAAGACCAAAGATAGCTCCTAATGCAGCCATTGCTAAGTAGTTCAAGCGAGCAATTCCTTTTGGATTTGCATCGTGTGCATACTTATCAGCCACAGCCATCATTGGTGACATTAAAGCAAAGATTAAAGTAACACCATATTGACCTAAAAGCGCAAATGGAACAGCAGCACCTACTGCAGCAGCTGGTTCTAATTTAAGGCTGATAGCTAATACTGTCGCCATAATTCCGCCGATTACGGCATTAGGTGGTTGTGCCCCACCGACTGGCATGTTACCGATTGTCATTAATTGGTAAGTACCCCCAACAACTAACCCTGTTTGTACGTCGCCCAAAATAGCTCCGATCACTGGACCCATTACGATAGGTTGGTATAGTGATTCTAAAAAGCTGAATTGGTCAATCGCAGCAACAAAAGTTACAAGGAATACTAATAAGATTTGAATAAAACTTGCTTGCATATTCATTGACCCCTTTTATAAATAAAAATTATTGGAATAATTTCGAAACGTCTTCTTTTCCTTCAGTTGGTACTTTCTGAATTTCAAGTTCGACACCTAACTCCTGCAGTCTTCTAAATGCAGCAACATCTGCATCATCAACCGCAACAACACCTGCAACTTGACGTTTTCCTTCCGCCATGTGCATGTTCCCAATGTTAACCTTCTTGATTGGCACTCCTCCCTCTACTAATTTCACTACGTCTTGAGGATTTTCACAGATGATGAAAATCAACTGACGGTCTGCTGCTTTACCGATGACATTAATCGTTTTTTCAATAGTGAAATAACGAGTTTGTGCACCAGCTGGAGCAGCCATATCCATTAACCCTTGACGCATCGGATCCGCAGCTACTTTATCGTTAGCAACAAGCAGTAGGTTGGCCCCTAAGTAAGATGACCATTGAGTTGCAACTTGACCGTGAATCATACGATTGTCAATTCGTGTTAATAAAATATTTGGCATTACTAGCTCTCCTTTCATAAAAAGCTAAATTCATTATACATAATTCTTCGATTCTTTGGAAGCGTTTTAGTAAAACTTTTTTAATAAATTCTTCATTTTTGTGTTTTTATTACATTTTTGTATAGTTAATTTGTAAAACATTATATATAAATGCTTTTCCCACCACTTTGATGTCAGACAACTCTCACTAATCTCTACAAATATATTTGAATTTCTTCACAATTAACAAAGTCCCCCCCTCAATTTTTTCCCATAAAAAAAGAAGCTTAGAATCTAAGCTTCCATTTCACTTTATTTTGATTTTCCGATAATAGAACTAGTTCCACTGATAGTGACAATCACACCGAATGCGATAATAATCATTCGGTTCACCAACTCACCTGAGACAAAGAAACTACAAGCAATAATCAGAACACCTGCTAAACTAACGAGTAATGTTTTGGCAAGCGATCCTTTCTGCTCGTTTTGCTTCGAACGTTCCAACTCTCCTTCTTGGACTCCCTTTTTCACCACATACTTTGGCAAAATACTTTTCAGATAAGCAACTGTCGCAAGCGCGTAGAATAACGCTCCTACAAATACGCATAGCAACACATCTCCTGGAAAGAAACTATAAAAAATAGCTCCCAAAGCAAATGCAATAACAAAGCGATGTCTAAAGGCATTAAAGGTCACTAGGTCATCTGTCGGAATATGATAAACCGTCTTTAAGAATGGCAGATAGAAATAATCCTTACCGTCAGCTCCTGTATAAAACTCTCCAAAAATCGATTGCATACAGTCACCGCTTATAAGACTTCAGAAATCGCAAAACGAGATACCGTAATCACGACGCCTTTAGCAATCTCTACATCTACTTTCTCTTCATCAACTTTCTTTACAGTACCATATAATCCATTCGCACAGACAACACGTTTTCCAACTTGCAGGGCTTCATGTAATTTTTCAAAATACTGTTGTTGACGTTTCATATTTTTTCTTGAGAAGAAATAATAAATCCCTAAAATTACAACGACGAATACGATAAACGTAAGGGAACTCACTAAAATAATATTGGCAGTCATTAAATCCCATCCTCGTCATCAAATTCATCAATGTCATTATGTTGAATCGTTGGTAAGCTTACTTGTTGGATGGCTTCTTTACCAGCTAATAAGCTTTGTGTTACCACGTCTTGCGCACTTGCAGCAAATTCACGTAACATTGCAATTTCAATCAGCATTGGTAAGTTTGTTCCAACAACAACTTCCACATTTTCAAAATCAACAGAAGCTAACATAGCAGCCTTAAATGGACTTCCTCCTAAAAGGTCCGCAAATACAACAATCCCTTCTGTTTCTTCTTGCAATTCAGCCATTGCGTTTCTTAAATTATTTTCAAGAGCATCCATTGGATCACTTTCTAAAAATGGAACCACGCGATATGCCGCTTGTTTTCCAGCGATCATCTCTAACGCTTGTCCCACTCCAACAGCAAATTGTCCATGCCCAGTAAGAATTAACCCTATCATTCCAGTTCCTCCTAAATACTTAATATCTTAATACTAGACCAGGTTTCATTAAATAGCAAGCACAAATTAATGCGTTTTCATAAATTTTCTTCAAAATAAAACGTGGAGCATTGACGTTTCACTGGGGGGTGACAATACTCCACGTTTAAAAGCTATACGAATATTTTTGTTTTACCGATTAGAACAATTCTTTGTAGAAAGCAATTGTTTCTTCTAATGTTGGCATGAATGGGTTACCTGGTGCACAAGCATCGATTAACGCATTCTTAGATAGATATTCGAAGTCGAAGTCTTTTTCTTCAATTCCTAATTCAGTTAATTTCTTAGGAATACCTACTGTTTCAGAAAGAGTTTCGATTTCTTTGATTGCGTATGCTGCACATTCTTCATCAGATTTACCTTCAGTTTGTAAACCTAAAGCTTTTGCAACATCACGGAATGCAGCTGGAACACGTTTTGCATTTTCGCGTTCAATTACTGGTAATAACATAGCACAGCATACACCGTGTGGAAGTTTGTAAACAGCACCTAATTGGTGAGCCATTGAGTGAACATATCCTAGTCCAGCGTTGTTGAATGACATACCGCCTAAGAAGATTGCGTTCACCATACCTTCACGAGCTTCGATGTCATGACCATCTTTAACCGCACGTGGTAAGTATTCTTTAATTAATTCAATTGCACCAATTGATAATTTCTTAGTAACGCCGTAAGCACCTGGAGTTACTAAAGCTTCAACCGCGTGAGTTAAAGCATCCATACCTGTTGCTGCAGTTAATGCTGCTGGTTTAGATACCATTAATTCAGGGTCGTTTACAGAGATTAAAGCTAGGCTGTTTTTATCAACCATTACCATTTTAACTTTTCTTTCTTCGTCTGTAATTACGTAGTTGATTGTAATTTCAGCTGAAGTACCTGCAGTTGTGTTGATAGCAACTACTGGTAAGCCTTTTTTAGCAGATTTGTGTAATCCTTCGTAGTCTTGAGGTTTACCACCGTTTGTTGCAATTACTGAAATACAGCTTGCACAGTCTTGAGGTGATCCACCACCTAAGCTGATAATGAAGTCACAGTTGTTTTCTTTTACTGCAGCAACCCCATCGTTAACGTTTTTACAAGTTGGGTTTGGTTCTACATCAGAGTAAACAACGAAGTCCACACCTGCTTCTTTTAAAGGTCCTGTTACTTTAGGAAGAATATCACTTGATTCGATAAATTTATCCGTTACTAAAAGAGCTTTATGATATCCTAATTCTTTTACGTAAGGTCCAATTTCTTTAACGACTCCTCTTCCAATTAAGTTAATTGCTGGTACATAAAATGTTGACATAATTTTTCTCTCCTAACTAGTAAGTAAGTTTATAAAACACCTTTTTTCAAGATGATGTTTCCGTACAAGGCACTTTCTCCTGTTTGAATCACTAGATAAGCGTCTTTAGCTTGTTCGTAAAACTCAAATCGTTCGAACTCTTTAATCGCTGCTCCTGGGTGACTTTCTTCTAAGAGACGTTTATATTCATCCCAAATCACCGGAACTGTTGGATCTCCCGGAACGACTTGCATTAATCCTGCTTGATATGAACTGTAAGTATCTAATGGCAATACTTGTAGAATTGCTTCTAAAGCCACTGGAACACCATGTCCGTCCATACGAATCACTCGTTGGCCGATACGATGAGCTGGGAAGTTTGCGTCCGCAAGTACCAATTCATCTCCATGTCCCATCTCCATTAAATATTTCACAAGTTCTGGGCTTAAAATTTTAGGAATTTGTTTTAACATTACTGAATTCCTCTCTTCACTTTATTGAATTTCAAGCGAATTTCTTCTAAATTCTCAATCGCACGACTTTCATAACGCGTTACAGGTTCTGAAGCCTTGATAATGTCTTGTGCTTCTTTGCGACTTGAAATCACTCCAAGAGTTAGCATTTGTGACAAGATATTTCCAAGTGCACTCGCTTCTACCGGTCCTGTAATAACTGTACGTCCTGTAAAGTCTGCTGTTAACTGGCAAAGCAATTTGTTTTGAATGCCTCCGCCGACCATTTGAACAGTTGTCATTTCGTGTTTTGTCAATTGTTCTAATTGAGTAATTGTTTCTAGATAAGTTAAAGCTAAACTTTCTAGAACGACACGAACGATTTGACCTTTCGTTTGCGGCACTTTTTGTCCACTCACTTTACACCATTCTTTAATTTTTGTTTCCATTTCTCCAGGAGAAGCGAAAACTGGGTCATTTGGATGAATCCAAGTTTGGTTATCCGTTACTTCTTCGGCTAATGTGACCATTTCGCCAAAGCCAACTTCTTCCCCTTGCAAGCGCCAGTCGCGTTGTAATTCTTGAATAATCCACATTCCTGTTGTGTTTTGTAAGAGACGATATTTACCATCAAAACATCCTTCATTTGTAAGTCCCGAGGCAAATGCTTCATCCGTTACAACAGGCTCATCAGATTCTGTTCCAACAAGCGACCAAGTACCACATGAAATAAAGACAGTGCCTTTTTCATGTTCATATGGAATCGCAAGTACTGCAGCAGCTGTATCATGTCCAGCCCCTGCAATCACGTCAAACGGATCCACTTTCAACTGTTGAGTGATGCGTGGTGATAATTGTCTTAAAACTTCACCATTCTTCGTTGGCGTTGTGAACCATTTACGCGGAATGTCTAAGCGTTCAAATACTTCTTCTGAGAAGTCTTGTGTGAAGATATCCAATAATCCACTTGTACTTGCAATCGTGTATTCATTTGAGAGTACACCTGAGAGTAAGTAGTTGATTAAATCTGGGATAAACAACACGCGTTGAACGATATTTCTTAATTGTGGTTTTTCTTGCAAATCTGAATGGATTTGTAAGACCGTATTAATGGTTGCAGGCTGCACACCTGTTTTTTGGAATAATTCTTTCTTCGAGATAGCGTTATAAAATGACTCCTCGTATCGACCCATTCGATTATCTCTGTAACAATGTGGTTGATAGAGCAAATCTCCATTTTGATCTAGATAGGCATAGTCTACTCCCCATGTATCAACAGAGATGGAACGAATCGGAATCGAATCTTTGGAAGCCTTCTTGATTCCTTGCTTAATTTCTCCAAACAAGTGCAACAAATTCCAATACAAACCATCATTAAGATTCACCGGTTCGTTTTTGAACCGATGAACCTCTGATAATTGGAGGGAGTGCCCGTCATAAATCGCCTGCATAACACGTCCTGAACTTGCGCCTAAATCAATGGCTAATAATTTAATCAAGCTCATGTTTTCTCCTCCATTACTAATCCCTATTTTTTATTCGTATAGTAAAGCTTTGATTTCTTCGCTATCGATGTTCTTAGCGTCATACCATTTAGAACCAGTATCCACGTCTTTAACTGTTTCACCTTTAGCTGCAGCGATTGCTAATTTAACAGCTTGGTAACCAATTTGAACTGGGTCTTGAGTTACAGAACCAACGAAGATTCCTTTACGGATAGCATCTTGTTGTAATGCACCTGAGTCGAAACCAACAGCTAAGATTTTGTCTGCGCCAAGTTTAGATTCTTTGAAACCGCCGTTAGCGTTGATGATTGCTTTTGCAGCGAATTCGTTAGAACCATAGATTGCGATAGTGTCTTCTTTTTCAAGAACTGTAGAAGCTTCAGTTTTACCTGCAGCATCGTCTACTTGAGCTGGAACACGAACTTCAATAACAACTTTAGCATCAGCTTCAGCTACATCGTTTTTGAATTTGTCATGTCCAGTTACAGCAGTTTTAATGCCTTTTTTGTTTAACAATTCAACCATTTTATCAATGAAACCTTTTGTTCTTTGAGTGATTGAAAGTGAGTTAACTTCTTGAGAAACAACCCCGATACGAACTTTCTTGTCGCCGACTTTGCTTTCAAGTAATTTGAATAAGTGTTCAGCAGCGTTACCACCAGCAGCATGGTTGTCTGTTGATGCAGTAGCTTTGATAGCTCCTTCTGGTGCTCCTGGAACCCCTGAGTCAAATCCGATAATAGGAATGTTTTTAGATTGTGCTTGTTTAATCGCATCTAATTCTGCTTCAGTATCTAATGCAGCTAAAGCGATTGCTTTTGGATTTTTGTTGATCGCATTGTTTAATTGTTCCAATTGTTCTGCGATTGCTGTTTCATTTTGAGGTCCTACGAAAGTAATTTTAGCACCTAATTCTTGAGCTGCTTTTTCAGCCCCTTTGTTTACAGCTTTCCAGAAGTCATGTTGGAACCCTTTAGCGATTACTTCTACTTTGAAGTCTCCGCTTGCTTGAGCTTTATTATTTCCACCGTCAGCATTTGATTTATTTGAAGTACATCCTGCTAATAAAGCAGAAGCACAAGCTAGAGTTGCAATAGCATATTTGAACGATTTTTTCATGATTTATTCTCCTTTATATGTCCTTTTTGACCCTTTCTTTGAAGGTGTCTTCCCAACTCATTGTGTCAATATCAAACTATTTTTTCTTATTCATGCGGATTAAGATATCAGAGTAAACGGCAACGATTACAACGAAACCTGTGATGAATAATTGATAGTGTGGTTGTAAGTCGATGTATGGTAAACCAATCTTCAAGACAGACATGATGAATACCCCGATGATTGTACCAACAACTGAACCAACCCCACCGGCAAGTGAAGTACCACCGACAACTACTCCGGCGATGGCATCAAGTTCCATACCGTTCCCTGTACCAGGAAGGATAGTTGAATAAGTTGCAGCATATGCGATACCAGCTAAACCTGCTAGAAGTCCACTGATGACATAAGCCATACCTTCCCATTTGATAACGTTTACACCTGAAAGTCTAGTAGCTTCTTTATTTGAACCGATGGCAAAGATGTAACGACCAATTTTTGTTTTATTTAAAACAATGGCTGCAATAATCGCTACGACAATCAAGACGATCAACCCGGTTGGAAAATTATCTTGCGTTCTGAATAAGTCTTTGTACCAGCCTTCACCAGTTCCACGTAATGGGAACGTTACACTTTGTACGTTTGATACGATTGAGCTTAAACCACGTGAAATCATCATTGTACCAAGTGTTGCGATGAATGGTGGTAATCCAAATTTCGCAATTAAAATTCCGTTGAATAATCCAAATACACCCCCAATCACTAATATTGCCAACAATGCTAGCCATAATGGCCAACCCATTTTTGTATGGAGCACTCCACCAACGATGGCAGAACACATCATTACTGTACCGATTGATAAGTCAATACCGCCGGTGATAATAACGAATGTTACCCCAATTGCTAAGAAACCAATGTAATAAGATGCGTCTAAAATGCTGACCGCTGTATCAAACGAACGGAACGATTCACTTGAGACTGCAAAGAATGTGAAAATCACGATCAACGCGATTAATGCAATTAATTTTTGTAATCCAACTGATTGTACCAGTTTCGTCCATAGGGACTTTTTCTCTTCCATATCAATACCTCTCTTCGATTATCGATCCGTTGCTAAAGCGAGGATACGTTCTTGAGTTGCTTGACTGATATCAAGTTCCCCTGTTTTACGTCCTTCACACATGACAACAATACGATCGCTCATACGTAAAATTTCTGTAAGCTCTGAAGAAATCATAATGATTGATTTTCCTTGAGCTACTAGTTCATTCATTAATGAGTAGATTTCACTTTTCGCACCAACGTCAATTCCTCGAGTTGGTTCGTCAAAAATTAGAATATCACTATTTTGTTCTAGCCATTTCGCAATAACAACTTTTTGTTGGTTACCACCTGATAAGTTCCGAACGAGTTGTTTCGATGATGGTGTTTTCGTTCTTAATTGTTTAACGAATTCATCACTGACTTTGATAATTTCATCGTCATCGATTAAACCACCCTTAATGTACTTATCAAGGTTTGTCATTACTGTGTTATTGGCAATGGTCATATCAACGATACATCCATAACGTTTACGGTCTTCTGAAAGATAACCAATACCTTCTCTAATAGCATCTTGAGGATTTTTAATATCAACCTCTTTACCATTAATTTTAATGGTTCCGCTATCTTTCTTATCCGCTCCGAATAGTAAACGAGCTACTTCTGTTCGGCCCGCTCCCATTAATCCAGAGAAACCTAAGATTTCACCTTTATGAAGCACAAAGCTAACATCTTTTACATGGCTTCCTGAGTTTAAGTGTTCCACTTCTAATACAACAGGTGCTCCTTCTGGTACTGCAGAAACCGCTTTCGGATCTTCGTAAATAGTACGACCAACCATCATTGCGATGATCTCGTCCTTTGTAGTTTCTTTTGTATTTACAGTTCCAACATATTCCCCGTCCCTCATAACCGTTACACGGTCCGTAATACGGGCAATTTCGTCCATACGGTGAGAAATATAGATAATTCCTACACCTTTAGCACGTAAGTCATCAATAATTGCGAATAATTCATTAATTTCTGATTCTGTTAACGCTGCTGTTGGTTCGTCGAAAACAATAATCTTAGCATCCATTGACAATGCTTTGGCAATTTCAACCATTTGTTGTTTACCAACTGTTAAGTTTCCCACTTTTTCTTGTGGATTAATATCCAGTTTCAACAATTTGAATAATTCTTTTGCCTTTTTATTTCCGGCATTATCGTTGATGAAGAGACCTTGATTAATTTCTTCACGACCGATGAAGATGTTTTGAGCCACTGTTAAGTGGTTCATCATATTCAACTCTTGGTGCACGATTACAATCCCATCGTCCATAGCCTCTTTTGGCTTAGAATATTCTACTTGTTTTCCGTTATAGTGAATCGTTCCTTCATTCGCGCCGTAAATACCTGTCAATACTTTCATCAAAGTGGATTTACCAGCCCCGTTTTCACCCATTAGCGCGTGTACTTCACCTGTTCTTAGGTCAAAGTCTACACCTTTTAAGGCTTTTACAGGTCCAAACGATTTCACAATTCCCTTCATTTCAAGAATAACTGGATTACTCATGCATTTCACCTACCTGTTCCAGTTTTGTAATACGCTCTTTTAGCGTTTCTATTTGTTCTTGTTGATTTACAATGATGTTTACAACTTCTAGCAGCAAGTGGCTGTTCATAAAATGATCTTGCGCATGAACGGAAAGAAGTGTTGGACTAGCACCCTCTCCTCTAATTTCTTGCTGAATCATTTCTGTTTGAACATTATGCGCTTCAACTCCTTTAACTCGTGCTTCATCAAGGAGGCCTCTTGCAGATGAAATATCACCTGCAAGAGCACTCTTAACGGATTGCATTGCTAAAGTTGTTACTTTGCTACTTTTGACAATGAGTTGCATCAATCGTTGCGTATCTGCTTTTTTTGTTTCGCTCATTGGCTTAACCTAATAATTCAATCGCTTGTTTTAGAACTTCTTCTCCGCGCATGTTTTCAAAGTCATCGTCTGAAATTACAGCAACTGGAACATGAAGTGAAGATTTAGCTTTCTCTTCTAAATAAGCTAGTTGAGGTCCTAATAATAAGACATCAATATTTTTTAGAGTATCAATCCCAGTAATCCCTACTGAGTAGAATGAGTAATCTAATTTATCACGGTAAATTACTTCTTGAATGCGTTCAACGAGCATACTTGTTGTTAATCCACCGACACAGGCTAAAATAATTGTTTTTGTCATTTTAGTCTCTCCTTTCTCTTACTTATGGATAGGTCCTAATAGTTGGCATGCACGGTAGTCAGCTGATTCTAAATCTTCTGTTCCGAATAATGACCAGTTCTTAGGTCTGAAGATATCTTCTTCAGCAACGTTATGCATATTTACAGGGATGCGTAACATTGAAGCAAGAGTGATAAGGTCAGCACCGATATGTCCATAAGTGATAGCACCGTGGTTTGCACCCCAGTTATTCATTACATCGTATACTGACTTGAATGCGCCTTTACCTGTTAAGCGAGGAGCAAACCAAGTTGTTGGCCAACCTGGATCTGTACGGTTATCCAATGTATGGTGTACATCTTCAGGTAATTCAAGTGTGTATCCTTCAGCAATTTGTAATACTGGTCCAACGCCTTTCAATAAGTTCAAGCGAACCATTGTCACAGGCATATTTCCTTTAGATAAGAAGCGAGTTGAGTAACCGCCGCCACGGAAGTATTCACGGTTAGCTGCTGGGAAGTCAGTATTTGCAAGCATTGCATCTACTTCACTTTGTTCTAATTCCCAGAATGGTTTCATCACTGGTTCACCGTTTCTTGTAGCTTGACCAGTACCGTCTAATGTACAAGAACCAGAGTTGATTAAGTGTAAGAATCCATTTTCAGCATGGCCTTCAAGTTTATGTCCTGTTACACGTTCAACAGCTTCTGGACTCCAGTAAGTACGAACATCCGCAAAGATTTGTGGAGTGTTTGTTAATAAGTAGTTGAATAGCATTGATACACCGTTTAACGCATCATTTTCAGTTGCGAAGATGTATGGTCTGCGAATTCCGTTCCAGTCAAATTGAGTATTTAGGAATGTTTCCATGAAGTCTCCGTTAGGGAAGTGGTCTGTCCATTGACGTTGACCTTGGAATCCACCAACAAGAGCGTAGTGACCAACTGCTTCTTCTTCGAAGCCAAGTTCAGCAAGTCTTGGGTTACCAATCATTAAGTCACGTCCAATTAAGAACATCTTAATCACGAATTCCCATTGTTTATCTTTTTCTTCACGGCTTAACACTAGGTCTTCACGGTTACGGTCGAATCCTTCTTTCACATTTTCTTTCACCCATTTAAGCGCACGTTCGAATTCTTCGTGATCGTAAATACCACGGTCGATACGGCGAGTGAATTCAGTCATATCTACTGATTCATTACGCATTCCTAAGTATTCTTGGAAGAAGTTAGGGTCTACGATAGAACCACCGATACCCATTGATACACTACCCATTGATAAGTAAGCTGTATCTCTCATTAAACCTGTAGCAAGAGCTGCTCTTGCGTAACGTAAGATTTTTTCTTTAACGTCTTCAGGAATTTCTGTATCTGTTGCTTCTTGTACGTCTTTACCGTAAATTCCGAATGCTGGAATTCCTTTTTGAGCATGAGAAGCAAGAACTGCTGCTAAATATACAGCCCCTGGTCTTTCAGTTCCGTTGAATCCCCAAATAGCATGTGGAATGTCAGGAGACATATCCATTGTTTCACTACCGTAGCACCAGCAAGGTGTTACAGTGATTGTTGCACACACGTTTGATTTCTTGAACAATTCGTGAGACGCTGCTGCTTCTGGTACACGACCAATTGTTGATGGTGAAATTACACATTCAACTGGTTGGCCATCAGGATATTTCAATGTAGACTCGATTAAAGCAGCTACACTCTTCGCCATATTCATTGTTTGAACTTCTAACGATTCGCGAACTCCTTGGCGACGACCGTCAATAGTTGGGCGAATCCCAATACGTGGATGTTGAATCATTTTTATTCCTCCTATTTTTCTACACTTCACGAACAGTTCCGTCTGGATTGTATTTCTTGTATCCTGGGTGACGTCCTGTTACTTTGTAGTTTTCGCGCATCTTGAACATTTGCTCTAATTTTTCTCTTGAGATTTCTTTTTCTTCAATGCCTTTTGTTAGTAATAACATTCTTCCGTGGAATGTTGATTTAGCCACGAGTTCTAATGTTTCCATTCTGTAGTATGCTGTAATCACATCACTACCCACTGTTAATGCACCATGGTTTTCAAGTAACATCACGTCGTGTTCTTGTAAGTATGGTGTAATCGCATCTGGAACTTCCATTGTTGAAGGAACTCCGAATGGTGTAATTGGAATTGAACCGATAACAATCGCACTTTCAATTAGTGAATAAGTATCTAATGGAATATGTGCTAATGTGAATCCAGTTGCAATTGGTGGATGAGCGTGAACAACAGCTTTCACATCGTCGCGTTCTTCATAGCAGCGAATATGCATTTTAATTTCGCTTGAAGGACGGAAACCTTCGTTGGCTTCAATCACTTCTCCTTTCATATTTAATTTAACGAGTTTTTCAGGAGTGATAAAACTCTTACTGATACCTGTTGGTGTTGCGATGATGGTATCCTCATCAATGCGAACTGAAACATTTCCGTCATTAGCAGCAACCCATCCTAGTTGCCACATTTTATGACACACGTCACAAATTTGTTCGCGTACTACTTGTTCATCAAAAGTCATAGTATCATCCCTTTCTGATTTCTATCTTAGCAATTAAAGAAAGCGGATACAATATGTGGAAGCGCTATTGAACATCCTTCAGGATTTGTGCTATAATTTGTTCATAAATGTTCAAAATCGTTCAACTAGGGGGTTTTATTATGGTATGCTTCGAGCGAATGTCTCGTATTATGGACATTCTCGCGAAAAGGAAAATCATCTCTACCTTCCAATTGGAAGCATTGATGTACTGCTCCACCTCTACACTGAGGCGTGACCTGATTAAACTGGAAAAAGAAGGAAAGATTATACGATCTCATGGCGAAGTTCGACTTGTTACTACAAACAATATTGAATACGCTTACGATAGCAGAAGCCATGAAGAAACTCAGGGAAAACAACAAATTGCAGAAACGGCCTCCACTTTCTTAACAGATAACCAATCGATTTTTATCGATAGTTCATCTACTTGTGCCGCGCTCGCACCTCACTTAGGAACTCTTCAAAATTTACGTGTCATAACAAATGGGATTGAAATTGCACGTAGGTTGAACAATTATGAAAATATCACTTTGTTCTTTTGCGGAGGACATATCGGCTATGGAACAAACTCGGCTTTGGGAGATTTTGCGACGAGTTTTATCAATAACTTCCATGCAGATATTTGTTTTATGAGCTGCCGAGGTCTCGATCGTTTTGCTGCTTACGAGGCCAATCATAGCCAGGCTCTCTTTAAGCAACAGATGATTGCGAATTCCGATATGGCTATCCTGCTTGCAGACCACTCGAAATTCAATACGAGTCATTACTTTAAACTATCGAATTACAACGCGATTGATTATATCGTAACCAATCAAGCTCCTGTCGAATCATTCCAAGATACGGTAGGCGCTCAATGCGAAATTCTTTGGTAAAAATATCGAACAAAGAAAAGCACATGAAGTTATTTGAACATTTTGAAAAAGAACTAGCTCTATGTTGAGTTAGTCCTATCGTTTTTATCTTTGTTCCTATTAAATAGAAAAAACGCGCTACGGTTGTAGAGCGTTTTTGTTTACTATCATTATGCTTTTAATTCTGCTGTTAAGCTTTCTAATTGGTCTACTAAATGTCCAACGTAAGCAATTGCTTGTTTCAATGGTTCATCTGTTGAAACATCGCAACCTGCGTGAATTGCTAAGTCTTTGGCAGACATGCTTCCGCCTTTAGATAAAGTATCTAACCACACTTTAGCGTGTTCAGGATTTTCTTCGATTTGGTTCGCAATCGCAGTACCGATTGTAAGACCAGCTGAATACGTATATGGATATAATCCCATGTAATAGTGAGGTTGACGCATCCATGTCAACTCCGCCCCTTCATTGACCACAAGGCTGTCTCCGAAGAATTCTTGCATCACTTCTTTTTTCACGGTTGATAATACATCTGCGTTTAACATTTCGTTATTATCAATCATCTTGTAAATACGATCTTGGTACACGGCTTCCATGTAGTGCGTAACCATGTTGTGGAAATACGTGCGGCTAATCATATTGCTGATAACCCAACGTTTGAAACGAGCGTCTGTACTTGTTTTGAGTAAGTAGTTTGAAACGATGACTTCATTACATGTTGAAGGAGCTTCAACGAAGTATAATGAACATTCATTGTTTAAAATCGATTGATGTTTACCTGTTGACATGAAGTGGTATGCATGCCCTAATTCGTGCGCTAACACGAACACTTCGTTCATTTTACCTGTCCATGATAATAGGATAAATCCCGCAACATTAGGAACTGTTGCACAGAATCCACCAGTGCTCTTACCGATGTTTTGTGGGAAGTCTGTCCAGCGTTTGTCATAACTTTCATCAATCATCGCTTTATAGTCTTCGCCAAGAATGCCTAGAGCTTTCTTCAAGTACTCACGAGATTCTTCAATCGTCATATCCACTTCGAATTCTGGGTCCAAGTTGATTTTTGCATCCATGAATTGCATATCAGAGATGCCATGTTCTTTCGCTAATAATTTAATGTAGCGTTGCATATGAGGCGCTAAGTCTGTCATTAGCATACGAATTTGACGGTCGTATAATTCACGGTCTCCATCTTGTTCATCTAATAAGTAGTCAATCACGCTATCATAACCACGCATTGTTGCCATCATTTTTTCTTTCTTCAATTGAGAAATGTATTCATTGGCAACTGTATTTTTATATGCGTTTAATGTTTTATAGAAGCTCTTAGCCGCAGCACGACGCACTTCTTTATCAGGATCCATTTCGTGTAAGTTTTCGTATAAAACGAAGCTGTTTTCAAGAGTCTTGCCATTTGCTTCAAATGACTCGAATTGCATATCTTCGTGTTTTGTTACTTCATATAATTGATAGAAACTTGGTAAGCTGCTTAAGTTTGATAACACTTGTTCTGCATCTTTTGAGAGCGTATGTTTCTTTTGACGAATCACTTTTTCTACAAAGTATGCTAAGTCTGGTCTCTTCTCTGCTATGAATTGATTTAAGAAGGCTTCGTCTAATGAAATCAATTCTGTCATCACAAAGCTCATGTTTTCAGCATATGATACGCTGACTGCTTCAAACGCTGTCGCATTTTCCACCACTTTTGGATTCAAGCGGTCAACCGTCATTGGTAATTCTGCATAATGAGAAGCGCGGTATACTGCTAATTCAATCGCTTCATACTTGCGAATCGCTTCATCTAATACTTCTAAATCGCCTAATTGGTTTTCGTATTTTTCTTTGAAAGCTTTCATTTCTTTCTTTAATTTCTCCAACTCTGCATAAAATGCTTCGTCGCTTGGATAAAGTAAAGTCATATCCCATGTAATAGAAGGATCTACTTCACTTCTTGGTACTAATTTAATTTCAGCCATAATCGTCACTCCTTTTCGATAGTATCCATTATACACAATCTCTAGTTCGTTTGCTATACTAGGAATATTGAAAAACGAAAGAAGGTGCCCTGGTGAAAGTCATTTATAAACAGTCGAATTCTCCTCTTGTGATTTCTATTCCTCATAGTGGAACGGATATCCCACAAGACATTGCTCCGCTTTGTAATCTAGCAGCCAAGCGCGAGCATACGGACTGGGCACTAGAGGAACTTGTGGCCCCACTTTCCGAGACGACTCTAGTAGCTACCGTTTCTCGCTATATTGTGGACGTGAATCGTTTTAAACCACGCGCAGGAAAAACAACACAGCCCATTATTCCAAGAATAGATGAAAAGGGAAATCTGCTATTTAATAACTATCCTTCGAAGCAAAAACAAGCCGATTGGTTGGAGCAGTATTACACGCCCTACTACCTTCATTTAGAAAATCTATTGAACGAAAAGTTAGAACAGCATGAAAGAGTGTTGTTGGTCGATTTACATAGTTATGATGACAAGCTTTTTAACACAAGCGACATTATTTTAGGAACGCGCAAGAAACAAACTTTAAATCAAGACACCTTGAAACAACTCCAACTTCTCTTTCATGAAGAAGGATTAACCACTCAAGTAGATACTCCATTTTCTGGCGGCAATATTATTGCGACCCTTGGAAAACAAGAAAGAATTGAAGCCGTTCAAATCGAAGTACCATATTCGCTTTATTTAGAAGGTCACTCGCTTCATCCAGAACGAGCGAGCATTCTACAAACTCAATTTCAAAATATTTTCCAAAAAGTACAGATGTATCATTTTTGATACGTATCAAAAATGATACATTTCATTCTTTACAAAAAATCACCTTGAACGATTTATCCGTCCAAGGTGATTTTCTTTTTTAGTTATTTGATTCTTCTTGCAATTTTTTGATTTGCTCTTCCAATTGTTGGATGCGTGTTTCTTGCGCATCGATTTGTTCTTGCATTTGTGTAATCTGATCTTTGTAATTTTCTAGTGGTGTCTTCGTCGATTTCGAGAAACTACGATAAACGAATACGGACACAAATAGAATGATACCAGTAAGGATGATAAACACCCACGCTTGATTTCTTCTTAAATATCGATTAAAACTTCTTTGTAATTCATTTCCTTGTTCGCTCATCTGTATCACCTCTTATTTTCACAGTATACCATTTATTGCAAAATAACTCTAGGGAGCTGTCACAAGATGCGTCATCTCTTCTGTCATCTTGCCGACTATTCCTTCATCACAGACCACAATTAGAATGTCGCCACTACGGATAACCGTATCCCCACGAGCAATAATCTCTTTGGCGCCACGTCGAATGGTCGCAATGATCATTTCTTGCGGCCACTGAATATCTCGAATCGCTTTTTCAACTAGTGGACTATCCACCATCACAGGCACTTCGAAGGTTGTTCGCTCTCCTTTTGTATCCGTTGAATGTTCTTTATCTAAACGTTCTGCTAACACTTCATAGATTGGATCCATCTTCAAGAAGTCAGCCACGATATATGCCACTAATGTACAAATTCCAAGCGGCATTAATTGGTTCAATCCACCTACCATCTCTGTTACAAGTAGTAAGGCCGTTAACGGTGCTTTCCCAATCGCTGCAAAATATCCTGCCATCGCAAAGAATACGAAGCTCACGCGTACGCTTGGGTCCACTCCTAAGAAATCAATTAAGAATTCTGCATAGGCTAAGCCAAGAAGCGCACCCAGAGAAAGAATCGGTAAGAAGATTCCGCCAGGTAGCCCTGTTCCGTATGAAATCATCGAATAAACAAAACGAATCGCAAATAGACCGACTAAGAATTGAACAGTGTGATTTTCTTTAACGAGGGCTAATACTAACTCCCCGCCTCCACCTAACACATGCGGATTCCACATGCCAAGAGGAATAATGAGCATAAAGGCAATGATACAGTAATTATATGGTGCCACTTTTGGGAAAAGTGTCTTGTAAATCTTTGGCAAGGCTAATGTAAGGCGATGATACGCTAACCCGAAAATCGCAAGGATGATTCCAAGCAAAACAACGTACCCATAATATTCCATCGGGAAGCGTTGATCATTCCCAAGGTTTAATGATGGATGGACGCCAAATACATTTAATGAAATGAAGTTTGAAATAATCGCTGCTGTTAAAGTCGTCACAGCTACAAGCGGACTAAATGTATGATGAACTTCTTCTAGTACGAACATAAGCCCTGCAATCGGTGCATTAAACGCAGCTGCTAGTCCGGCACCTGCACCACTAGAAATAAATACATTTTTCTGAACACGGTTTGCATTAAAGGTCTCCGCCACCCCTTGACCAACCGATGCTCCTAATTGAATCGAAGGACCTTCTCGTCCAAGCAAGAGTCCTGAACCAATGGAAATCGCTCCACCGACGAATTTCTTCCAGCAGACAGACCACCAGTTCATATCCATCTTCCCTTGAAGTTGCAATTCTACTTGCGGAATCCCACTTCCTTTAATATCGGGGTCGCTTTTTACAATCTGTCCTAAAATAACCCCCATTACAAGGCTAAACAGAATCCAGACCGGAATCCATTGCGGTTGTTCTCTTAAAAACGAATAGACGGTCACTACTTGTTCTAAAATAAAACCAATCATATATCTAAATAAACTAACCGCACTTCCCGCCAGGACACCAATCAAAGCGCCAATAGCAATATACCCTGATTTGCGATATCTTCTAGGGTTCAACTGACTCCAAAATTCCACTTGCACTCATCCTTTTCGATTTATTCTCTTTCATTATATCAAAGTCTGCCCATAAAAAAAGGAAGAAATGAAAATTCTTTCACTTCTTCCATTATTTTATTCACCTTGTAAGTCTGCTTCATCGAGGGCATTCATTAATCTGAATAATTCTTCCTCTGTTAATGCTGCTTTTTCCTCTTTTGCAAAATCGCGGACGATTTCACCACGATGCATGACAATGAGTCGGTTTCCAAAATGAATCGCGTCAGATAAATTGTGTGTAATCATCAGCGCGGTTAAGTTCTTTTCTTCGATGGTTTCTTGTGTTTTCTGCATAATCTTGCGCTGTGTTTTCGGGTCAAGCGCTGCTGTATGTTCGTCTAACAGTAATAACTGAGGAGCGTTCATCGTTGCCATGAGGAGTGAAATGGCTTGACGTTGTCCTCCTGATAATAGTCCGATTTCTGTATGAAGACGGTCTTCTAAGCCAAGGCCTAGGGGGGCTAGTAAGGCTTCAAATTGTTGCAATTCTTCTTTAGAAGACGTTTTAAACAGGCTACGTTTTTGACCACGACGATTTGCCAACGCTAAGTTTTCAGCCACTGTCATACGAGGAGCCGTACCTTGCATTGGGTCTTGGAAGACACGACTGATGTAAGCCGCACGTTCAAAGTCCGCAGTCTGTTCGATTTGATGGCCACCAAACGAGATTGTTCCTTCGTCCAAAGCAAAATTACCAGCAATCGCGTTTAGGAAAGTCGATTTCCCAGCCCCATTTCCGCCGACAATCGTAATGAAGTCACCTTCTTGAATCGATAAGCTGACGTTTTTTAGTGCCTTATGCTCACGTGAAGTTCCAGGGAAAAATGTTTTGGATAAGTGTTGAATTTCAATACTCATTTAGTTTTCCCCCTTTCTATGACGTGTGCTTTTTTGCTGAATCCAGCTCTTTATTTGTGGCACTGTTAAACAGAATGCAATCAATGCTGCTGAGATGAGTTTGAAGTCATTTGCTTGGAAGATATTGAGTAACAACACAAGCATTAATAGTAAACGGTAAATGATTGATCCGTACAAGATGCAGACAAGACGTCCAACGAATGATTCGTCGGCGAAAATCACTTCACCGATGATAATCGCAGCAAGCGCAATTACAATCGTTCCAAGACCTGAGTTTACGTCTGCGTATCCATTATTTTGCGCTAAAATTGCACCGGCTAAGGCGATGAGTGCGTTAGAGAGCATCAAGCCAAATACCGTCATTTTACGCGTGTTAATTCCAAGCGCGCGTGCCATCTTTTCGTTGTCCCCTGTCGCAATCAGTGCTTGTCCAAATTCTGTTTTGAAGAAGCAATACATGAGGAAAATTAAAATCCCAATCACGACAAGCCCCATAATGATAATGTCAAAATACTTTGGTAAGCCTAGTTTTGAAAAGACACTAAAAATCGTATCTTGTCCAAGAAGTGTGATATTCGCTTTCCCCATCACACGTAAGTTGATGGATAAGAGTGACGTCATTGTTAAAATCCCTGCTAATAAACTTGGAATTTTACATACGGTCATAAGAAACGCTGTGACTCCACCAGCAAGCGCTCCGGCAATCATCGCCACAAGCGTTGCTAAGAATGGGTTCACCCCTTGTTGAATCAAAATGACACAAGTCGCAGCCCCAAGAGGAAAGCTCCCCTCAGTCGTCATATCTGCAATATTTAAAATTCGAAAACTAATGAATAACCCGAGAGATAATACGCCCCATAATATCCCTTGAGAAATCGAAGAAATTACTAAATCCATTTCGAAAAAAATCCTCCTCTGAAACGATCAATATGACGTTTAAGTCATATTGTGTATGAACCATCCCCTCTTAGAGTTGTTATCATATCAACGTTTCTAAACTATCTTATTTATTTGTTGGTGTTACTTTTTGTGCATCTTTTAAGATACTTTCTGGAATTGTAATGCCTAATTTTTTCGCTTTTTCTTCGTTGACATAAACAACACCTTTGTTTGCTAATGTGATTGGTGTATCGGCTGGGTTTGCACCTTTTAGAACTTTTACAACTACTTTAGCTGTTTCTACACCGATTTGGTATTGGTCAACACCTACACCTAATACTCCACCGTCAGCAACCATTGTATCAGCTGAAGGGAATACTGGCACCTTAACTGCATCTGTTACTTGAACCACTGTTGCCATTGCACTTGCAATTGTGTTATCGATTGGAACGAAGATGGCATCTACTTGGCTTGCTAAGCTTTCAGTTACTTGTTGAATATCGTTTGTGTTTGCAATCGTTGATACTTTAACTTCTAAACCTAATTCTTTTGCGTATTTTTCAGCTTCTTCGGCTTGTTTTACAGAGTTGTCTTCGCTTGAAGTGTAAAGGATACCGACTTTCTTCATGTTAGGAAGTACTTGTTTCATAATTTCTAATTGTTGTTTGATTGGTGTACGGTCACTAACACCAGTAATGTTGTTTCCTGGTTTTGATTCACTTGCGATTAAACCAGCTTCAACTGGATAAGTAATCCCACCCATGATAATTGGTGTTTCTTTTGTATTGTTCGCTAACGCTAATGTTGCAGGAGTTGTAATCCCTACTAAAATGTTGTTTCCACCTGAAACTAATTTTTCAGACATGCTTGCTAAGTTACTTTGGTCGCCTTGTGCGTTTTGAAGATCGATTTCTAAGTTTTTACCAACTTCATATCCTTCGTTCTTCAATTCGTCTTGTAACCCTTTATAAATCGCATCTAAGGCTGGGTGGCTAAGTAATTGTAATACCCCAATTTTAACGGTTTCTGTTTGCGTAGACGCTGTGTTAGTTGCGTTTGTTTCTTTATTTTTATCTCCTGATTGATTGAAGAATAATGCTCCAATGACTACTAATACTAATAATGCTCCGAATAAATAAATGCTTTTGTTCTTTTTCATGATGAATTCCTCCAAAAATTAAATAGTTGTTCGCAAACTCAATTAAAAAAGAGACTACGTATGTTACTACGAGTCTCTCATACAAATAGAAAGACCACGTCAGCTCTAGTCTATAGATCTACGTGGTCGAGTTTGCTTTATAATTGAAATCCACATAGATACAAGTTCACGTCAATGAAGGTTGTATCTATATGTACAAAAGTACGTTAAGAACAACCTGTATCTAGTGGCTTTGCCAACGCGTATTTAATTCTAATACGATACTTAAGTGTGTCATGTTCTTAACTCCTTTTCTAGTGATGTGTTCATTATGAACTCATTTGTCTTCAATGTCAACTACTTTTTTCAAAAAAAATTGTTTTTTCAGTGTGTATTTTCATTTTCATAAAAATGCTGTGTTTTCGCGAACAATCTCCTGATATTAATTGTACTAACTATGAAACTATGCTATGATATCAATAGAAATTAATAAAACATTTTTTCACAAAGGAGAGCGAAAATGAAAAAAGGTCTTTTAGCTAGTTTAGCTATTTCATCAGTTCTATTATTAGCAGCATGCGGAAATAATAGTTCTAAAACTTCAACTACAGCTCAAGAAACAACAACTGCTGAAGCTGTAGCAAGTGCATCTGCTCAAAAATATGCAGATCCTTCAACATTAAAAGATAGCTATGATGTTATCATCGTAGGTTCTGGTGGTGCTGGTCTATCGGCTGCCATCCAAGCTAAAGAAGCTGGTTTAAACCCAGTTATCTTAGAAAAAATGCCAACTGCCGGAGGAAACACAACAAAATCTTCTGCTGGTATGAACGCATCTCAAACAAAATTCCAAGAAAAAGAAGGAATTAAAGACTCTAACGATAAATTCTACGAAGAATCACTAAAAGGTGGTAAAGGTACAAATAATCCTGAATTATTACGTTACTTAGTAGACAACTCAGCAAGTGCGATTGACTGGTTAGATTCAATGGGAATCACACTTAGCAACTTAACAACTACTGGTGGTATGAGCGAAAAACGTACTCACCGTCCAGCAGATGGTTCAGCTGTAGGGGAATACTTAGTGAATGGATTATTACGTAACGTTTCTGAACGTGAAATTCCATTATTTGTAAATGCAGACGTAACTAAAGTAAACGAAAAAGACGGTAAAGTAACTGGTGTGAACGTTACTATCGATGGCAAAGAAAAAACAATCTCTGCTAAAGCAGTTGTATTAACAACTGGTGGTTTCGGTGCCAACATGCAAATGGTAACTGAATACAACCCTGCTTTAAACGGATTCGTAACAACAAACCAAAAAGGTTCAACTGGTGACGGTATTGTTTTAGCAAAAGAATTAGGCGCTGCAACTGTTGATATGAAAGAAATCCAAATTCACCCAACTGTAGAACAATCAACTTCAACATTGATTTCTGAATCAGTTCGTGGTGAAGGTGCTATTCTTGTAAACCAAGAAGGTAAACGTTTCTACAACGAAATGGAAACTCGTGATAAAGTATCACAACAAATCATTGGATTAAAAGAAAAATATGCTTACTTAATCTTCGACTCAGCTTTAACTGAACGCGCAAAAGCTGTTAAATTCTACGAAAAACGTGGATTAGTGAAGAAAGCTGACACAATAGAAGCTCTAGCTAAAGAAATTAATGTTCCTGCTGAAACATTAAAAGCAACATTAGAAACTTGGAACAAAGCTGTTGCTGATAAGAACGATGCTGAATTTGGACGTAAAACTGCAATGGACCATGATTTATCAAAAGGACCATACTACGCAATCCAAATCGCACCTGGTATTCACCATACAATGGGTGGATTGAAGATCAACACGAAAACAGAAGTTCTTAAAGAAGATGGTTCTGTAATCAAAGGCTTATACGCAGCCGGTGAAGTTACAGGTGGAATTCACGGTGCAAACCGTATCGGTGGTAACGCTGTTGCCGACATCATCATCTTCGGACGTCAAGCAGGTGCGCAATCTGCTGCATATGCAAAAGAAAACTAATTAATTTCCAATTGACCAAAAAATAAACTCTGAAGTCTCGGCTTCAGAGTTTTCTTTTTGTTTTATTTTAACAGGCCCTAGTCCTCATCCTTAATATCAATATCTTCCGGAATCGGTTCGTCCAAGTACTTTTGATATTCTTCCAAAAGTCGTTCGCGTTGTTTTAAGAAGAAGTCGAACTGCGCACTGTTTAACAGTAACTCACCATCCACTTCCACCGTCTTCACTTGTTTCGTTTGAATTAAATGCATGAGATATCCTAAGTCGATTTCCAGATTCTCTGCAGTTTGTTGTACGGTATAATACATCCCTTTTCCTCCAATAAAAAAGCTACCCTAAACAAATGGTCTAAGGTAGCTAACATTTATCATTATGCTAAAGCGTCAACTAGGCTTTGCGCGAAAGCTTGGATATGTTCGATATCTTCTGCTTCAGCGTTTAAGTCTACTAAGACATTTTCAGCACCTTTTTTGGCACCTGTTTTTGCAAATTGCGCATCAAAATCTAATACTGATTGGCAGAACTTATCATAGAAAGTATCTCCTGAACCAAGCGCTCCATATACTTTTCCTGTTAAATCCTCTTCCTCTAATTCTTCATAGAAGTCGACGATTTCATCAGGTAAGTCGCCATCTGTTCCGTAAGTATAAGTTGCGACAACATTAATATCATAATTATGGAATTCGCTTGCTTGCGCTGAAGTACATTCTTTCATATCCACTTCTACGCCACGCTCTTCTAATGCTTCTGCTAAAATATCTGCAATCTCTTCTGTATTTCCTGTTAAACTAGCATATACGATCAATGCTGTTGCCATAATACCACTCTCTTTCTCATTCAATAAGAAGATTATAACAAATCCACCAAACTCCGTCTATTGTTTCTGATTAAAATCCTACAGGGCCTTAGTTCCATTCTTAAAATGCTACAAAAAATATGTGAGCAGCACTCATTCCATCTTTGCACCGGTCCATTCCACGAAGGCGGATATGTACTGAATCAATTCTTGGACCTTACGGATTTTATCATTATCATCCGTAACGATTCAAAAAAACTGTGAGCAGCACTCATTACATCTTGGCACCGGTCCATTTCACGAAGGTGAATACGTAGTAAATCAATTCTTGGGCCTACGGATTTTATCATCACCATAATAGGGAATAATATTCAATGCGAACTAGTGGGAGTTGAAGCTTGCTTCCTACTCCCACTTTGAGGCTTAAAAGGCGCAAGACCGAGGCTTGCGCCGGTATCCTATTATGGTAATGATAATAACAATCCGTAAGGATGCCCAAGAATTGATTTAATCACCCTATCCACCGAGTTTTAGGTATACTTTATCTGTTGCACCCCCTTTTCAAAAGCATTACTATAATAAACGAATTTTATTTTTAGGAGATGACACCTTTGCCATTATCTGCAACGGAGCGCCTCAAGCAAGCCGAACGCGGCGCTATCTTAAGTATCGGCACCTATATCTTTTTATCTGCAATAAAACTGATCGTCGGGAAACTCTTCAACTCAGAAGCACTCTTTGCCGATGGTTGGAATAACTTTACAGACGTGATTTCATCAGTCCTTGTACTTGTAGGATTACGCGTATCGCAAAAGCCAAGTGATGAAAACCACCCCTACGGACACTGGAAATTCGAAACGATTGCCAGCCTTGCGACTTCATTTATCATGTTCTTTATCGGGATTGAAGTCATCAGGAATGCCTTCCAAGCATTTCTTAATCCGGTAACGGAGGCTCCTTCACTTATTTCTTCCATCGTTGGATTCTTTTCAGGGGTTGTAATGATTGGCGTCTATTTCTACAATAAAAACTTAGCTGCACGCATCCAGTCTCTTGGTCTTAAAGCAACCGCAAAGGACAACTTAAGCGATGCGATGACGAGTTTCTTGACGGCTTTAGCCGTATTATTCGCTTCCCTTGGATTACACTGGCTCGATAATATCATGGCCTTCGTCGTCGGTCTTTTAATTGTTCGCACAGCCGTTGAAGTGTTTGTCGAAAGTGCCTTTCAACTGACAGATGGTTTCGACCAAACGGAATTGGATAAATACATTCCTGTTATTTTACGTCATCCCGAAGTGAAAGATATTCGTGAAATTAAAGCGCGTCGATACGGCTCAAATGTGTATATCGATTTAACCGTTTGTATGGATAAAGACTTATCTGTTTATAAGAGCCATCAAATCACTGAATTTATTGAAAAAGAACTCTACGATGAGTTTGCCATTTCATTTATCGATATTCACATAGAACCTTATCAATTCTAAATAAAAATCCCAATCACTGTTTTTAGTGATTGGGATTTTCTGTTATTTAATCGTATTAAAGTTTAAGTTAAAGGCTTGTTTCACACTGTCGCTCACTTCTCCAACTGGAGTCTTCGATACAAATTTTCCTTTGATGCAATAACGGTTTGACGCATTATAGTCATCACAAGTAATGAGCGTAATCTCTGTCACACCAGGTTGGTCGTTAATGACTTCTACTCGTGTTGGTGCAATCAATTCGACAGAAGTTGTTTCATATTCATAAACATACTCTAAATCTGTCGTATAAATCTTCTCGCCGACTTTAAGGTTCACAAGTGGTGAGAATAACAGTGTCATATCGCCAAAGTAGTTATGACTGGCAAGAGCGTAGTTCCCTTCACCCATCTTTTGGTTAGGTTTCATCGTTCCAGCACCTGATAATAACACTTCATTGGCTAAGCCTTTATAGATTGGTAAGTTTAACTTCACGCTCGGAATTGCGATTTGTCCAAGTGTTAAGAACTTCCCTTTGTCGAAATTCGCTTTTAATACTTTATCTAAATCAATCGCTTCTACTTTTGAGAAATCGAACTCGGCTTCCTCCGCCTCGTTGGCTTTTACTTCGGCTAAAGTAATGTTTGAAGCAGCTTGAATTTGTTCACTTTGCAAGCGAGAAAGTAAAAATGTACGAATCGGACCTGCCGCAAATAATAGCCCTGCAATAATAAATAAAATTGTTGCTAGGAAGATGCGCCAGTTAAATTTCTTCTTTGGCTTCTTTGGTGTTTTTTGATTTCTTCTTTCTTCAATCTTTTCCATTTTCTATTCCCCTTTTTCCTTTGTGCTTACAAGGATCCAATACCCTTTATCGAGTGCAATGCGTTCGACATTCCCAAAAACTTCTTGCATTTTCTTTTGCGCACTCGGAGCCCCTTGTTTTTTCTGAATCACGATGACGAGTTGCCCTTCTTCTACTAAGTGGTCGTAAGCCTCTGCTAAAATGCGATGCACGACTTCTTTCCCGGCACGAATCGGTGGATTACTAATAATCACTGAATAATCCTGCGCGTGGACATTGTCATACGTATTGCTTTCGTGAATCATCACGTTCTGAATTCCATTCGCCTCAGCATTACGCTTTGCTAAATCCATCGCACGTTCATTCACGTCAACCATTTCCACAGACATTTCAGGATAAGCTTTGGCAAATGACAATCCCATTGGACCATAACCGCACCCGACATCTAGAAGTTTTCCTTGTGCAAGATGGGTTGGAACCTCATAAGATTCAATCAGCAATTGGCTTCCAAAGTCAATCGTGTTTTTCGAGAACACTCCATTATCACTCGCAAATTGGAATGTGAATCCCTTTAAAACATAGCTAAAATGTTTCTCTTGGCTCTTACTATTCGGTTGATTTGTATAATAGTGATTTTGATTCATGAGCGTCTCCTTTTTCTATTGGTCTTTGTCCATACTATCATAAATACCCCTTTTTCCAAAACAAAAAAACCCGCTGTTTGGGAACAGCGGGAAAAGGTTAGGAGGGTTTACTAATAAAAAAATGTTGGGAGTTCATTTTTTTACTTGGGAGAAGTAAACCTTAGGTGTTTTATTGGGTATGGTTAAATTATATTGGTCATTTATGAAAAAGTTGTGAATTTAAAAAAATATTTATGTGAATTAATACTTTTTTTATATTTTCACATCGTCGTATTCAGTACTTTTTTCGAATAAAGAAACGATATAAGGACATGTTGCATGAATCTTTAAGTTTTCATCTCTTGCAAAGTCTGCTAATTTGTCCACTAATTGACGTGCAACTCCTTGTCCGCGTAGGCTTGGATCCACAAATGTATGGTTTGCATCAATCACACCTTCCCCTTCTGGGATATACGTAATTTCTGCATCCATTTCTCCAGCTGCATTATAATGTCTAAACGCTTTTTCTTCTTTAATAAATTCCATTTGCAAATCCTCCTTTACAATTCTATCTATAGTATACGACTCTCACCATAGGAATTCTAAGAAAGTGACTTAGCAATGAATAGTAACATTTGTTAAACTTATTTTGCAACGACCTCATTTTTTTGGTTGTGATATTCTGTTAACAGCTTAAAAAAATATGAACGGAGAATTTGTTATGCATATACCAGATAATTACTTAAGTCCCGCATCTTGCGCCGTTTTAGCGGTTGCGGCAGCGCCTGTTGTTGGGCTATCGATTACGAAAGTCAAAGCACAATTAAAAGAAAATAAAGAATTAGCACCAATGCTTGGGATTGCGGCTTCTCTTTCTTTCTTATTAATGATGTTTAATGTGCCAATTCCTGGTGGTACAACGGCTCACGCTGTCGGTGGCGTGTTACTTTCAATCTTAATTGGACCATATGCCGCGAGTCTGGCACTGACCGTCGCCCTCCTCTTACAGGCACTTCTATTTGGAGATGGAGGAATTCTTGCTCTTGGCGCAAATATCTTCAACATGGCGATTGCAATGCCATTTGTTGGATACGCCGTTTATAATTTCTTCCGTAAACAAAACCACGAAACAGCCGGAGTTCTCGTTGGTTCTTACGTAGGAATTAATGTGGCTGCTTTCCTAACAGCCATTGAACTTGGAATCCAACCAATCATTGCCACTCAAGGAGGCGAACCCCTCTATAACCCTTATGGATTAGCGGTTACGATTCCTGCCATGATGGTGACTCACTTAACCATTGCCGGTGCTGTTGAAGTCTTCTTCACTTATGTCATTTATCGTTTCGTAAAACAAGTAGCACCACAAGAACTATACACACCAACTTCTGTGAATACGACTTCTTTCGTAAAGAAAATCCGCTATGTCTTAATCGCCTTAGTCGTATTAAGCCCACTAGGATTATTAGCAGAAGGAACAGCCTTTGGAGAATGGTCAGCTGACGAACTTGCTGAAATGATGAACAATGTCCCAGCAGGAATCGAAAATGGATTTTCATTTGAAGCCCTCTTCAGTGATTACACGATTCCAGGAACAAACATCGCAGTGGGTTATATTTTATCAGCCATTACTGCACTATTAATCTTCTATATTTTAGGAAAAATGATTCGAACAATGAATGGAGCAAAAGCATCTCATGCGTAAACTACCTGACTGGTTACAACAAGACGAAGCGCTCGCTGCCTCTTCGAAAAGCCATCAATATTTACAAATGAATATTAACTCATTGCGCCGTCTACTTGGCAAAATGAAACAAACGACACCCGCATTTAAGGCGAAATCTTCGTCTTGGATGCGGCTCGTTTACTTTGTGTGCTTAGCCATTCTGATCACACTCAGCCACTCTACTATCCAACTTTGGATTTTGGCGATTTTCCTATTAGCCCATATCGCCTTTCTTCCAGGAGAAGCGCTCCTTCGTCTGTGGAAGGTTCTCACGCGCGTACTTTTCTTTACAGCAATTGTCCTCTTGCCAAGTATTCTTCTAAGAGGCTTCCAGAACAGCGGCATCTTCCTTGGTCGTACAGGAATCCTTGTCTTAAACCTGTCGCTTTTCTTAGCAACAACGACAAGTGTTCAACTCGTTGAGGCGCTTCGCCAGTTGCATTTTCCAAAAACGATGATTCAAACGATTGAACTCGCGATGAAATACACGTATATCCTTGGAAAGCATCTACAGCAACAAATCGAATGTGTGCAACTGCGAACCATCGGACAAAAGGTGAATCTCGGGTTGTTTGGATCGATTCTTGGACTCTTGTATTTATCATCGAAAAACCACACAAAAGAAGTCTACGAGGCCATGACGCTTCGAGGCTACGGAATGGACGTCAAAACCAAAACCCCTTTCTGCTGGAAGAAAGAGGACGTGTTATTATTACTCGAATTAATCGTGCTGGTTGCCGCAACAACCATGCTACGCTAGAAAGGAACGCTTATGATTACAATTCACGATGGAAATTATCACTATAGCGAAGACATTGGAATCCACGACATCAACCTTCATATCGATAAAGGCGAAACAGTGGCTTTGATGGGACCGAATGGAGCCGGAAAATCCACGCTCTTTAAAATTTTGGTTGGACTACTTCCGCTCTCTTCTGGACAATATCAATTTAACAATTGGACGGTGGATGCAGACTTCTTAAAAGACCCAAGTAATGCCGGTCACTTATACCAACAGGTCGGTTTGATTTTCCAAAACAGCGATATTCAATTATTCAATACGACGGTTGCTGAAGAACTTGCCTTCGGTCCACGTCAACTCGGATTAACCGAAAAGGAAATCGAACAGCGAGTGAATGACACACTAGCGCTTCTAGAAATCGAACACCTAAGGAACCGCATTCCCTATCACCTTTCTGGCGGGGAAAAGAAACTCGTGGCGATTGCTAGTGTCCTCACGATGAATCCAAGCGTATTATTGTTTGACGAGCCATTTAACGGCCTCTCACCAAAATACCAACGCCTCATTGCGGAATTACTACAAGAGTTAAAAGCAGCAGGAAAAACGCTAATTATTTCCTCACACCATTACGAACAAATTCAAGAGGTTATCCAACGTGTTCTCGTATTTTCAGAAGAACATACTCTAACCGGTGACTTCACTAAAGAAGAATGGGAAGGCAATCCCGAATTCCGAGAAAATTTCCATTTAGGTTAAATCGTAAATAAACAAAAAAACAAGGCAACTCTTATTGAGTTGCCTTTACTAATATTCATTGGACGTTCAGTAACCTCGTCATCTCAGGTACCTCTCTTTGAGGTGCGGCAGGAACCTTTCTGCCCTCAATGAATATTCTGCAGTATGATTATAGCGTTTATCAGATTCTCCTGCAATAAATTGGTGTTCTTGACAAGCATTGCTAAAAGATTTATATTTTGAGGAAATTAGATTATTTTTTAATTATAAACCGATTATCGAAGGAGTTCGTTTGCGAATATCAACAGGGGAATTTAAATGTAGAAACAATCCACGAGCGAATCGACCGTTTAAGAAAGCTAGTGTAAATTTTCAGCGCTCAACAATAAAACTATCTTTCAATACAAAGGAGATCCATTGGGTCTTCTTTTTTTGTATCAATTGATTGAAAGTAACCAAAATCTATCTGCATCCCCTGCTTTGTGGTATAGTAGAAATACATTTATCCAAGTTTTTGAAAGGAAAAAGAATGCTGAAGTTTCCACTGAAAAAGAAAGAATCTCCAGAGCCCGCACCTGGTTCTGGAAAACAAAAGAAATCAAAAAAACAAAGAAGCAATCAAGCTGTCGACCGGTACCATGGCCCATTAATCACGAATGAGGTCAGCCTAGGATACATTAAATTCTTCCCTTGGCTTATGCTTCCGTTTACTGCGTTTCTATCTTTTGTTGCTGGACACGATGATCCTATAGGGATTATTAATGTCCTATTCTTGAGTGCGACGATTATTAATATCGCAAGCCTTCTCTTTGGACTTTTTACGCCTTTAATCAATCGCTTTAAGTCCCTAACTTATATTCTAGTGGCCTTAGTCGTTTGGACTGTCACACTCACCTTTACCTTTATCTTCCTACTGATGGTTACCGATGATAAAACACCCTTCAGCGCGTTAAAGATCTACGAGTCCAAGTTGACGCTATTTTATGTCATTCCAATAGTACTTCTATTTATAGTAATGACCGTCATTTACGCATGGTATTATCTTCCTCAAAATCAAGGAAAAATTTGGAAAATCAATCGATGGGAAACATATGAGGGGAATAGTAAGAAGAAAGAACTTCTTTTCAATATTGCTAAAGTCCTGGGCTTTATTCTATTTGTCATTGCCGTGATTACAGACTACATACAAATGATTTTCGGCTTTTTCTCTGGCGCATTAATGGCCTTCGCTTTCCCAGCCGTTTTAGTAGATGCCATTTACGCCGCAATCTATATCAAAGACCATCCCGATTATGAAGAGTTGTGATTGCACAAATAAAGAATAAAAAGTTATTGGAGGAATCATTTTATGGAATTTACTCATAAAATTCCCAGCGTTGAAGCCTATAATCAATTAAGAGTAAACGCTGGAATGAATAGCACTAAACCTCATTCTGAAGTGAAAAAGGCACTTGAAGGAACTCTTTTCTTAGTTTCTGTTTATGAAGATGATGAACTCATTGGTCTAGGAAGAATTGTTGGCGATGGCGGTGTCACTTTTGTCGTATCCGATATTATGGTAGATAAAAAGTTCCAAAGACGCGGTATCGCAAATAAAATAATGGAAATGATTGATCAGTGGTTTGATGAAAACACACATGAGAGTAGTTTTATCACTTTACTAGCTAAAGTTCCTGCAGATAAGCTCTATCGTAAGCATCATTTTTGCTATATTGACGAAAATCGAGTGGGTATGATTAGAGAAAAACAAATGTGAGAATAAACTTTATTTGGTTCTATAATTTTTAGGGTTGATGGAAATTTTCCACCAACCCTATTTTAGTGTATACAAAAAGGCCAACATCCATTATATTAAAAGCGCCTAAACCCAAAACAAAAAGGAATTAAGCAACAATTAGTTACTTAATCCCTTCCTAAAATTCTTCATCAACACTATTTGACAAAGAGCCACCAGAATTCAACAGGAGTGTTTTCTTGTGTCTCATTTTATGAGTGCAGTACCAAACTCATCTCAGCTTTTTTTACATACTATTAGATTTGTTAAAGTGAAGTCAAAAAAGTGATTCCACCTAAAATAACACCAGCTGAATTTGGAATGATTAGTACCCAATCCTTTTTAGGTTCTTTTGTCCATCCATAAATAACCCAGATTAAGCAAGATACAGCAGCTACTAAAGGTTGAAATGGTTGAGCTTTATTTCCTTGTAAATTGGCGATAATTTGAGGAATGTAGGCAATAAATACTACAATTCCAATAAAGGCACCAATGGAACCTACAATTCGATTAATTTTTTGTTTTATAATATTCACCTCCAATTAATTTGTCATATTTACCTCCGGTTGTAGAGTATCAAAATGATTGTTAACAGGCAAGGAATATGGTCATTTGTTATTATTATCTGTACAAAATAGAATAAAATGTTTATATTTTTGCAGAGGATAGTGTCAATAACTTTGTGTAAATACAAAGAGGAAGTAGACCATGAGCCCGCCAGTAAGCATTCTTACGATGGTCTTTAAACCACATGCTAAAAAGCAACCCTGACGAGTTGCTTAAAATCCTACTAAAAATTAACTGTGTCAGGATTATCCTGAGTTTTGATGCCTTGAATCTTATCCAAGACTGCCATATCTTCCTCTGATAAGTCGAAGTCGAAGATATCCAAGTTAGCTTTTATATTTTTAGGTGTCACAGACTTAGGTAGTGGCAAGAAACCTTTTTGAAGGCTCCAACGAAGAGCAACTTGTGCCACAGATTTACAGTTACGTTCAGCCACTGCTGCAACATCTTCATTTCCAAAAATGCCACCTGTACCTAGTGGACTATAGGCTTCAAGAAGGATATCGCGCTCTTGGCAATAGGCAACTAAGTCTTCTTGGTCACAACCTGGAGCCAAGAGGATTTGATTGACATGTGGAACAATTTCAGCTGTTTCCATAAGAGCTTCTAGGTGATGTTGCATAAAGTTAGACACACCGATAGCACGTACCTTACCTTCTTTGTAAGCTTCTTCCATCGCCTTCCATGCACCCGCATTGCCAGCCTTCCAAGCATCATTCTCACGAAGCGCCTTTGGATTAGGCCAATGGATAAGCAAAAGATCCAAATAATCCACACCGAGTCTTTCAAGAGACTCATCGATTGAAGTCTTAGCCAACTCGTAATCGTGTTTATCATTCCAAAGTTTGGTAGTTAGGAAAATATCCTCACGTGCCACATTACTATCAGCAATCGCCTTACCTACAGAAACCTCGTTACCGTAAATTTGTGCGGTATCAATATGTGTGTAACCCGCCTTAAGTGCGAAGCTAACGCTGTTATAGGCCTCTTCACCTTCAGCAATTTGCCAAGTTCCAAAACCAATTTTAGGAATAGCAACCCCATTTGCAAGTGTATATGTTTCCATGATTTTCACCTCTTCTTTTTTAATAGTACTATGTTAAAAAAGATAAGGCAAAAATGCAAAGATTTGCTACGGCCATTATTATGAAAAGTTCCTTACTTCTTTTTCTGCTTCTTCTTAAAGATAACAGCATTTCTTTAAGACTTTACATCCTATTGGCTTCAAATGGCACAAAGAATTTGACCTTGGAGTTATTGCAAAGATTTTAGGTCATAGAGATATTTCAATACTAGTAGAAGTGTATGGACACATCTTAGAAGAGAAAATTTTTGAAGAATTTAATCAAATTAGAGATGTCTGGAAAGATTGCTCATAAAAAAGGTTCTATAATTTTTAGGGTTGATGGAAATTTTCCATCAACCCTATTTTAGTGTATACAAAAAGGCCAACATCCATTATATTAAAAGCGCCTAAACCTAAAACAAAAGGATGATGACCATATGAACAATATACTAGAAGCTACACTACAAATCAAAGATAAAAACATTATCTGGGATAATACAGTTCAAGAGAAGATATTTAAAAAGAGAAAATCTTTATTTTATTCAGCTACATATACGCATAAACCAGAATTTTGTACCGTTTGTGGATGTGTTAGCCAAAATAATAATATCGTCAAAAATGGCACGAAAACTTCTCGTATCACTCTCTGTTCTGTTTCAGGCCTACCGGCCTACTTAAATCTACGCAAGCAGAGATTTCTCTGTAGAGAATGCGGCTCTTCATTTACCGCAGACACTAGTAGAATCGTAGAAAAACACTGTCATATCTCTAAACGCTTAAAAAACGAAATCAAATCAAAAATAAGTGAAACTGTATCTGAAACATATATCGCCAAAGAAACAAATGTTTCAGTTCATACTGTAAGACGTATCATAGATGATACAGCACGATTATTAACGATTAAACCATTACATGATTTACCTGAGCATTTGTGTTTTGATGAATTTAAATCCGTTAAATCTTCCGATAGTAATATGAGTTTCATTATTTGTGATAGCACAACACACAAGCTAGTCGATGTTGTAAGAGATAGAAAATCTTACAGTTTGAAACAATATTTTTATCGTTTTGAGCCTAAGACTAGATTAAAGGTAAAAACTATCTCAATCGACATGTACTTACCGTACATTCAATTAATAAAAGAAATGTTTCCTAACGCTAAAATTATCATTGATCCTTTTCACATCGTACAAGCCTTAAATAGAGAATTAAATCGAACTAGGGTACGTGTCATGAATAAGCATCGTTATAAAAATCCAAAATTATATCGAAAGTTAAAACATTATTGGAAGTTAATTTTAAAGAACCCTAATGAACTTCAGAACTATAAATATAATCGTTATAAGCTTTTTGAAAGCTTCATAACAAGTAAAGGAATCGTGGATTATATCTTAGAAAACAATCCATCTCTTAAAAATGATTATGCGGTTGTACATTCACTTCGTGAATGTATTCAGGACAGAGATTATATAGAATTCAAGGAAACGATTGAAGCAGCTACACAATTAAACCTATCTCCTGGTTTAAAAAGGGTATTAAAGACTCTAATTACTTACTTGCCATATATTCAAAATACTTGTGAGCATCCAACTAGAACAAATGGCCCTATCGAAGGAATAAACAATAAAATAAAAGTACTCAAAAGGAATGCTTATGGCTTTAGAAACTATTACCATTTTAGGAACAGGATTATTTTAATAACAAAAATGTTTGGCCCAAAACAAAAAGGAATTAAGCAACAATTAGTTGCTTAATCCCTTCCTAAAATTCTTCATCAACACTATTTGACAAAGAGCCATAAAAAACTGTGGGGCAAATTAGTTATAGACAAGCAAAAAAGCCTTGGAAAACCAAGGCTTTTTGCGTATAAAAAAATGCCCCCTACAGGGCTCGAACCTGTGACCCATAGATTAAGAGTCTACTGCTCTACCAACTGAGCTAAGGAGGCATTTGTACTTAAGGTACTTAATCAGTATACTACCATCCCCATGGTAAATCAAGGGAATTTTCTCGAGAAATTCTCCGTTAAAAACAAAAAATGTCCTCTAAATTTTTAGAGGACTGTTTTTATTCTAACCCCAGACTCACTTTGAGTCCTGCATCAATGATTTTCATAAAGTCACTATCGACGGTCGTAATCTTTTCAAGAATACGCACTTTATCAATCGTTCGTAATTGCTCTAGTAAGACGACAGAGTCACGTTCGAAACCGAATTGGTCTTTTTTGATTTCAATATGCGTTGGAATATTAGCCTTTGTATGTTTGGCGGTAATCGCCGCTACAATGACCGTTGTGCTAAAGTGATTTCCTACATCATTTTGCACGATGAGGACAGGGCGTTTTCCCCCTTGCTCACTTCCGACAACTGGCGATAAGTCCGCAAGACACACATCGCCTCTGACAATCTTATCACTCATTGATATACACCCGTTTCACGCGGTCTGAAATGATGCAAAGCACTTCATAGGCAATCGTCTCTGAGCGCTTCGCTAATTCAATCGCGGTAATTTCTTCGTCTCCATCTTTTCCAAGGAGCGTCACAGTTGTTCCTACTGGAAATTCATGCGGCAATCGAATCATGCACTGATCCATGCAGATGCGTCCAACAATCGGACAACGAACGCCGTCCACCAAGACTTCCCCTTTATTGTAGGCACGGATAAATCCATCCGCATAGCCAACTGGAAGTGTCGCTACCCATTGTGGTTCGTCTGCTGTATAGGTCGCACCGTAGCTCACTGTGTCTCCTGCTTCCAGCTTCTTCACTTTTACCATTTCCGTTTCCCAACGAAGGGCCGGTGTTAAGGCTGCTTCGTCTTTCAGCGCTAAGTCTCCATTAGAAGGATTAATTCCGTAAATACCGATTCCATATCGGACAATGGCGCTATCTCCTGCCCCATGCCAAAGCGCATAGGCTGAGTTCGAATAATGTACGTGTGCTGGTTTGACGCTTAATTCATCTACGAGACGACGAAACTTCTCGATTTGTTTGATTAACTGTGTCGTGTCAGCTTCGTCTGCAGTCGCAAAATGCGTGAAAATGCCTTCGAATTCAAACGGGCCAGATTGTAGAACGGCTTCAACCGCTGCTAATTCTTCCTCATTCACCACACCAATACGCCCCATTCCCGAGTCCACGGCAATATGGACTTTTAATGGCGTATCGTTTAAATACCTCGCTGCTTCTTTTAACCATGTAAAAGAATCGACACTCGCAGTGATTTTATTTTCAGCCAAGAGTGCGGCATCTTCAACGCGGCTTAGCCCTAAGTTTAAGATGGGTTGTGTAAATCCAGCCTCGCGTAATCCTAGTCCCTCGTCCAAATTCGCCACACAGAATCCTGTAGCCCCAGCTTCAACCGCTGCTTTGGCTACTGGAATCATCCCATGTCCGTATGCGTTGGCTTTTACAACAGCATAGAGTTCTTGAGTGGGACTCAACTTTGCTAGTTGTTTTTTAATATTTTGTTTTACAATCGATAAATCCACTACTACTCGTGTATTTCGATGGATGGCTTCTAACATCATTGGTTCATTCCTTTTTATTCGTTGGATTCTAATACGACGACGGCATACGCATCATGATTGGTATGCGTAATAGTGACCCATGTTTTGTGGGCGTACCGTTTGCACACAAGGACTGGTTTCCCAGATGCATCATTTAAGACTTCGATATCTTGGAAAGACACGTGTTGTCCAATTCCCGTTCCCAATGCTTTTGCGTAGGCTTCCTTGGCCGCAAAACGTCCTGCGAGAAACTCTACTTTTCGCTTCGTTGGAAGGCTATTGTATTTCTCTAATTCTGCTGGAGTCAGCACTTTTCGTAAAAAAGTCTTCGGTTCTGCCACGATTTTTTCAATGCGTGAAAGTTCCACTGCATCCATTCCAAGTCCTGTAATCGCCATTGTCGTCTCCTTTAACGTATTTCATTTCTTCATTTTATCAAAATAATGACCATTTGTCAGAAATTTTATCGTTTCTTATGATTCCCAGAGGCCTTTCCATAAAACAACTTCGCTAGCTTCAAGAGACGCCTGCACATCGATAATGCGCTGATTGCTACTACCTCGAAACTGCAAGGTCAAATCCTTCTTGGCGAGTTCAAATCGTCCATCGACTAAAATATCGATCAAGCCGAGCAATTCCAGCTTATCCTCTGTTTCTTGCATCAATTCTTCCCATGTATATCCCGTCCACGACCACACGTCTTTTGTGTTCCCGTATGCTTGACGAAGAGCTTTTACGAGAGAAAGACAGACCCCTGTATTTAAAAACGGCTCGCCTCCAAGAAGCGTTAAGCCCTGACAATACGATGCACCGATATCCTCAACAATTTGTGCTTCGAGTTCTTTCGTATATGGAATGCCGTAATTAAAATTTTGCGCGATGACGTTATAACATCCTTCACAGGCAAAAAGGCAGCCGCTCACATACAGCGAGCAGCGTACCCCTTCCCCATCGACAAAATTATACGGTTTATAGCTCGCAATCTTCCCTTTGGAATACTTGTGACTCGTCCATTCTTTTGGCTTCGGGTTATTCATCCTCCGTCACCCCAAGCGCATAGCGTTCCTTGAGTTTTGGCATATGTTTCACACGCGAAGAAATCTCCACGTGACGACCATGCACCATCGGACGGGCTTGCGGATTACCAAGATAGCCACAAGTTCGTTTCACCACATCACACGTTTGCGGATCATGATTTTTACACTGTGGGCATTCGAACCCTTTACTTGTAGGAGTAAATTCTCCATCAAACCCACACTGATAGCAGTGGTCGATTGGCGTATTCGTTCCAAGGTATCCTACTTTGTCATAGGCAAAATCCCACACGGCTTCTAATGCCTTTGGATTTTGACGAAGCACTGGATATTCGCAATAATGGATGAATCCACCTGAAGAATACACTGGGTAATCTTTTTCGAACTCAATCTTTTCAAATGGCGTTGGATTTTTACGCACATCATAATGGAAACTATTCGTATAGTATTCCTTCTGGGTAATATCTGGAACGAGACCGAATTTTTCGATATCGAGCTTGCAGAAACGGTCGGTCAAACTTTCACTTGGAGTCGCATAAACGCTGAAATGATAGCCGTATTCCGAACCCCATGCATCCGTATGAGCCTTCAACGATTTCACGATTTCTAAAGTAAAGGCCTTAGCTTCAGGGTTCGTTTCCCAGGCTGGCCCAAAGAAGGCTGTTGCGGCTTCATAGAGTCCAATATAGCCAAGAGAAACCGTCGCACGTTTGTTTCTAAAGAGGACGTCGACTTCTTCACCATCCTTCAAACGTTGGCCAAATGCCCCATAATGATACAACACTGGTGCATTGTCGCGAGTCGCTTCCTTACAACGTTCCACACGGTAGACGAGTGCATCTTTACAAATCGCGAGTTTTTCTTCAAAAATCTCCCAAAACTTTTGAAGAGATCCGTCTGCTTCGAGCGCAATCCGAGGAATATTGAGGGTCACAACCCCTAAGTTCATTCGTCCATCGTTCACTTCTTGGCCGTTTTCGTCCTTCCACCCTTGTAAGAATGAACGGCATCCCATCGGCACCTTGAAGCTTCCTGTTAGACGAACGATTTGGTCATAGCTTAATACGTCTGGATACATGCGTTTTGTCGCACATTCCAACGCCAATTGCTTCACGTCATAGTTCGGATTATTGGCTTCTAAATTCACGCCACGTTTCAATGTGAAAACGAGTTTCGGGAAAATCGCAGTCCGTTTTTCTTTACCAATCCCTTCCATGCGCACTTGCAAGATGGCCTTTTGAATACAACGTTCAAAGTGATTCGTTCCGAGTCCAAATCCAAGTGTGGTAAATGGTGTTTGTCCTTGGGATGTATAGAGCGTGTTGATTTCATATTCTAAGGATTGCATCGCATCATAAATATCTTTTTCCGTCTTCTTCATCGCGTATGCTTCTTGACGGTCTTCTCCTTCAATCCAGACTTTTGCATCTGCTAAATGCTTTTCGTAGTTCTTTGCTGCATATGGTGCCAGTAACTCATCCACACGGTTAGCAGAACAGCCACCATATTGACTACTCGCCACATTCGCAATAATTTGCGCCATTTGTGCAGTAGCTGTTTGGATGGATTTAGGAGATTCTACTTCTGCATTTCCGATTTTAAAGCCAAGTCCTAGCATATGCTCGAAGTCAATCAAGCAACAATTCGTGAGCGGCATATACGGATGATAGTCCAAGTCGTGATAATGGATGTCGCCTTTTAAATGCGCATTGGCCACGTGTGGCGGAAGCATCTTCAAGCCGATAATCTTCCCAACCGTCCCAGCCGTTAAGTCGCGCTGTGTATTAAAAACTTTACTATCTTTATTCGCGTTCTCGTTGACGACGCTAGCTTCTTTATTCGTTAATCGTGAGAGCGCCCATTGGAAATCCAACTGATTCTTACGGCGTAAATCACGGTCTACACGGTAGGAGATATACTCTTGTGCAAGCTCTGATTCCCCATCTTCAATCAGAAAATGTTCAATGATATTTTGAATTTCATAAATCTCAATCGTATCGTTAAAGCGTCTTGAAATCTCCGCGAGGACATCCTCTACGATGCGACCAAGCACTACCATCCGCTCGTCGCTTAATGTACCATTCAATCCGATTTCCGCTTTTTCAATCGCACGTTGAATTTTTTCCTTTTGAAATTCGACTTGTCGGCCATCCCTCTTCGTGACCGATAACGCTGTTAATGTCTCTACACTCATCACGATTCCTCCTTAAACTCTAGTCCTTATTTTAGCACTCAAAAAATAAAAATCAACCCCTAAAACACAATATATTGTGTTTTAGAATCGTTATAATTTACAACATATAGTGTGTAATGCCACAAAAAACTCCCTGACAAATCTGCCAGAGAGTCTGAATTTCTTATTTTTGTGCGTTTTTAACAGCTTCGACCATCTTATCCCACACGTTTTCCATATCTTGTACCAATTTCAATTGCGTACGTGCACGGTCCAAGTTTTGTCCTGGACGAGTTGTCGCATAGTAAACGTCGCCGTTGATGTAGTCCGTCAAGAAACGAATGCCTTGTTCTAGCGTAATAACACGCGCGCCCCAAGGTAAGTATTCGAGTTCGGATTCTGTCAAGATGCCGTTTGTCCCTTCGATAAAGCCTTTCACGTAAGTTTCATATAAGTCGAAATCGAAGTTCACTTTTGATAAATCAGGTTCGTCCTCGGCGCAGTCATTGGCACCAAATCGAATCGAATCCCCAAAATCAAATAACGCCAAGCCTGGCATTACCGTATCAAGGTCCACGATGCAAAGCGGTTCTTTCGTTTCACTGTCGAACATAATGTTGTTTAATTTTGTATCATTGTGCGTTACACGAAGCGGCAATACGCCTTCATCGAGTAAATCATAGAGTAAGAAGCAGTCCGCTTTACGATTTTGGATAAATGCAATCTCTTCTTGCACTTCTTTCACACGACCCACACGATCTTCTCTAATCGCTTCTTCCAACTGTCTGTAACGATTACGTGTATCGTGGAATTGTGGAATCACTTCTACTAATTGGCTCGCATCGAAGTCGTTTAAGTCATATGCAAAACGACCGAATGCTTTCGCTGTGATATAAAATTGCTCTGGACTTTCTACTTTATCTAATGAATAGCTATTTTCTACTGAATCATAAATACGCCAGTAAGTTCCGTTATCCAAGTTGGCTGTTAAATGGCCATCTTTTGTACGGATGACACGAAGCGTTTCACGAGCAGCATCTCGCCCTTCTGCTTCGTATTTCTCGCGAAGATAAGTCGTTACCTTCTCGATATTTTCCATTAAGCCGCAAACATTTGGAAAAATATCATGATTAATGGCTTGTAGTACATATTGTTTCTCTTCATTTTCATGTGTATGTGTAATTTGATAGGTTTTATTAATTAATCCATTTCCTAAAGGTTGAATATCTACCAATTCTCCTGGTAATTCATAATATTCATATGCCACACGTGCATTATTTAATGGATTTCCTTCTGTTGTCATAACCTTTTCCCCTTTTACCTTCTAACAAGTCGTATGTGTCTATTGTACCGCTTTCACTACTAAAAAGGAAGATATACGGCGAAAAAAATCGTGCAGCGAACTGGAAAAGTTCTACTGCACGATCCATTACTAGCTTATTTACTTCCGACTTCTTTACCGGCAATACGTCCGAATGTGATAATATCCGTAATCGCATTTCCTCCAAGACGGTTCTTCCCTTGGATAACCCCTGTTAATTCACCAGCAGCGTATAATCCAGGAATTGGTTCGCCTTTTTCATTTAACACTTCTGTTTTTTCGTTGATAACAACCCCACCCATTGTATGGTGAACAGAAGGAACGGCTTTTTCAATATAATAAGGACCTTCTTCTAGAGAGACTAATCCACCACGGTGATGGAAATCTTTGTCGTCTTTAGTCTTCGCATATTCATTTACTTTTGCGATTGTTTCTTTCAAGTTATTGATATCGATATCGAAGAATTTTGCAGCTTCTTCAATCGTATCAGCTTTAACTAACAATCCTTCACGAATCAACTCATCGTATTCTGCTTTATGCGCTTCTTTTGTCTTCGAAATCGCATCAATTTTATCGTTCCAGATTTGATAAGCATAGCCCCCTGTTTGTGCTAGGATTGCTTTTGAAATCACATCACGACGGTCTAGTTCTTCCACAAAACGTTTTCCTTCTTGGTTGACTAGAATCGCTCCATCAAAACGAGTATCGGCTAATAGCGAAATCATACCAGTCTTCGGATTTGCGATTGGGTATGTTTGGATGTATTCCATATTTTGTAATTGCGCTCCAACTTTTTGAGCCATTACAATACCGTCCCCAGTTGTTCCGACTGTATCTGTTGATTTATAGCGTTCGTCATATTCCTTGTTGTATTGTTTACGCATTTCTACATTTGAACCGAAACCACCTGTTGTTAATACAACCGCATTGTTTGCAAGGAATTTCACTTCTTTCTTCGTCTTGTCAGTTGCTTTCACACCTGTCACACGACCGTTTGCATCTTGAATTAATTCTTCTGCTTTCACGTTTAAGAAGATTTTAACACCAAGTTCTTCTGCTTTTGCTTTTAATTTAGACACTAATTCTGCACCAGTATGGCCCTTAGGAATCAATGCACGTTTAAATGAATGTCCACCAAATTGGAATAATTGGTCTGATAGGAATTCAACGTGTACGTCATCTCGTAACCATTCTGCTGATTCCAATGCTTTTTCAGCCATTAAATGAACGAGTTTAGGGTCTCCGATATTGTCTCCGCCCTTCATCGTATCATTATAGTACGCTTCTACAGAGTCGCCAGTAATTCCAAGATTCTTTTGTACCCAGTTTCCAGGTGCATTCATTTCCCCTCCGGAAATAAGAGTGTTTCCGCCGACTGTTGGCATTTTTTCAACGATTGCTACGGATTTACCAGCTTCTGCGGCTTCAATCGCGGCACTAAGTCCAGCACCACCTGAACCAACAATCACTACATCAAAGGTTTGTTCCGCTGGGAGCTCATTCTTATTCGTAGTTGCTTGTTTGGCAGCGACTAGCGTGATGCCTGATTTCTTAATCGCATCTTTCACGGCTTCCAGATACCCTTCACTCGTTGCACTGGCTCCAGAAACAACATCTACATCTGCTGAGTTTTGCGCGATAATCGTTTCCTTCAACTCGTTGTAAACCGGATCGGACAGCCCTTTATTTTCATCTTGCTGAACGACTTCGATGTTAGTAATCTTCGCATCGGTAATCGTAACGGCTACTTTAATCTCGCCGTGCTTCCCATTTCCCACTCCTTCAAATTTTCCACTCTTCTTTGCTGTAGCGCAGCCGAATAAAAGTAGAATCGATAAAACACTTAGTAAAAGAACTTTCCAATTTCTTTTCATTTTTTCTCACCTTTCAACATTTATTTTTTCCTTATTACATTCTCTATTATAACGCTTTCTCAAACTTTAATAAATAACAAATGAAATATTTCACATAAAAACAATATTTTAAATGTTAAATATTCAGAAACGAACCTATAAAAAAAGAATACCTCCCGAAACACTTTGTTTCAGAAGGTATTCTTCAGTTTTCACACTGTTATTTCATTTCTTTTGAGCTTTCCATAATCGCATCGATTAAGCCATATTCTAATGCTTCTTGTGCTGTCATGTAGTTATCACGGTCTGTATCTTTTTCGATACGTGATAATTTTTGGCCTGTTTGTTTTGCCAAGATTTTATTTAAACGTTCACGTGTTTTCAAGATTTGACGTGCTGCAATTTCGATTTCTGTCGCTTGCCCTTGTGCTCCGCCTAAAGGTTGGTGGATTAAGATTTCAGCGTTTGGTAATGCAAAACGTTTACCCTTAGCACCAGCTGTTAATAGGAATGAACCCATTGATGCTGCTAGACCCATCGCGATTGTTTGAACGTCTGCTTTAATGAAGTTCATTGTATCGTAGATGGCTAAACCAGCTGTTACGCTTCCTCCTGGAGAGTTAATATACATGTAAATATCTTTCTCTGGATCTTGTGCATCTAAGAATAGTAATTGCGCGATAATCGCATTCGCCATATCGTCGTGAACCGGTCCGCTCACCATGATAATACGGTCTTTTAATAAACGTGAGTAAATGTCATAAGCGCGTTCTCCGCGTGAAGACTGCTCGATAACTGTTGGAATTAAATTCATAAGTCTTCCTCCAAATTTTATTTTGTTTTAGTCTACTTCAATAGTCAACAAAGGTCAATCTATCTGCTTGTTAGTTAATAAAGTTGAAAATCTTATCCCATACTTCTTTTGAGAAAATATCAAATGGATTGTGACCTTCACCAAGAACGGCATAACCAACCATTAAGCCAAGTGCAAATAAGATGACTGCGATAATCACGAAGATTAAGACACGGAGTAGCGCCGTCAATAATAAGTGACCACTATTTTTCAATTCTTGCTTCATGCTTCTTCTTTCCTTTCATCATCAATCATATTCGCAGTTGGGTTCATTACGACTTTCTTAGAACTGAAGAGTCTTCTTAGCCCTGAGAAAATACCACGATCTGCTTTAATGCGGTTTAGTAGGATTCCTGTTCCAATCGCCACACTTTGAAGAGGATTCTCTGCCACCATCACAGGAACTTGTAGCTTCTCAGAAAGCATACGGTCAATTCCTTGGATGAGTGCTCCGCCCCCTGTTACCATCACGCCGCGTTCGATAATATCACCTGCGAGTTCTGGTGGAGTCGCTTCGAGTACGAGTCTAGCTTCTTCGCCAATCGTATCGAGCATTTCTTTTAAGCAATGATAAATTTCATTTGTATAAATCGTTACCGTCTTCGGCAACCCAGTCGTCATATCGCGACCTTTAACAATCATATCCGACTCGTTTTCCACTTCAATCGCACTACCAAGATTCATCTTGATGGCTTCAGCAGTACGGTCCCCGATAATGAGTTGATATTTGTCTTTAATATATTCCGAAATCGCAAAATCCATATTGTCGCCGGCTAATTTAATCGAACGGCTTGTGACCGTTGACCCCATTGAAAGAACCGCAATATCACTTGTTCCGCCACCGATATCGATGACCATGTTTCCAATTGGAGAGAAGATATCCAGTCCGACGCCGACTGCGGCCACTTTTGGTTCTTCCTCTAAGTAAATATTACGTCCGCCGCATTTGATTGCTGCTTGGATAATGGCCTTTTGTTCCACCGTCGTAATATTTGTTGGTGTACAAATTAAAATATCTGGTTTAGAAAACCAACTATTTAAGTTTAATTTTTGCATGAATAATTCAAGCAATTGTTCTGTAACTGCGATATCCGCAATCACCCCACCCTTTAATGGATGGTGCACATTGATTTCTTTTGGCGTACGGCCCACCATTTGGTACGCACGTTCACCAACTGCAATCACGTCGCCATTACGCTCATCTAGCGCAACGAGTGACGGTTCATTTAAAATAATTCCACGATCTTTTAAGAACACTAAAATATTTGCGGTTCCTAAGTCGATTCCAATATCTCGAACCATGAAAGTCTCCTCTCTTATAAACGTTCCTTCGTTTTGAATCCATTTTTAAATACGAAAAGAATATACGAGCCGATTAAGAAGGCTACGGCTAATCCTAAGCAATATTGCAAGACGCCGAGAAATCCATATTTATCCACATTCAAGAAGAAGTACGGAAACGGGCCGTCTTTGTTATTTCCAATCGGAATACGTGTGATAAGCGCAATCGCAACTGACACAATCGCATAGACAAGCGGCAATAGCGTCCACGTAAATGGATCATACCACTTATAGCAATGCCCTTTATCAAAGACGATGCAGTCGACTAGCGTTCCAAATGGCACAATATAGTGCGACAGGAAATTCTCAATCGTCCAGAACTCTTCGGCCGTCTTTTGTGGTGCTAACATAAAGTGATACACCAGACCGGTTAGAAGAATCGCAACCGTCACGCCACCCTTCAAGCGAAGGTCCATTTTACTCCAATGGCCGTCTTTGCAGTATTTCAATAGCAAGTACACCATAAACAATCCAACGAGTAGATTCGATTGGTTCGTATAGTAACGAAATCCATGCCAACCGTGAAGCGTCATCTGCATTAGGAAACCGACAATCGCACAGGTCGCAATGATACCTTTCGAGATAAGACTTGCTTTTAAAAATGTTGCTCTCTTCATTCAATTCCTCTTTCTCTTGAAACTAATTCTCTTTATTATACCATATCTATCGCCTTTGTCAGTACTATTAACGTGCAATCAAAAAGGCTTGGCCACAAACAGCCAAACCTTTCTCCTATTATGCTCTACGATGGTTCATTAAGTCATGTGGACTAACGACCGGTGTTGAGTTCACCCATCTAGCAAAATTGCGAAGCGGGAGATATAAAATATAGTAAATCACGATATTTAACATTAAGGTTGCCCCGAGTCTTACTACTAAGAACTCGTTCCAATCCATGCTCGCCACTCCTCGTAAGGCATACACGAAGTAAACAGAGACTTCGGTGAAGCTTAAGAAGAATACAAGTGCAAGCCCTAATGTAAATGGATTTTGAAGGATGTTCGAGCGAACCAAACGAATGATTCGTACAATCACTGCAAACAGCGCCATGTAAACACCAAGGACGCCCGAGTAGTAACTGTCCACTAAGAATCCTGCAACCACTGTAAACCAGAACATGGATTTATGGTCAATCATAAAGTTTAACATCACGACAGCTATAATAATCATTCGAGGTGTTAAGCTATAGCCTGAGAAGAGGAATAATTTTGAAAAATGATTCGTTAATACTCCATCGGCTAAGAAAGCAAGGATATAAACAAATAACACCCAGTAAACTCTTTTTGAGATGCGCATTATTGCCCCTCGCTTTCGCTTGTACGAATAACAACCGTCACATAACGAACGTCATTCGTATCCGCTGCTGGACGAATTTTCACTTCTTTATACAAGCCAAAACGGTCCATCGCCACTTCTTCAACCGTACCGATATATAGTGAGTTTGGAGAAATACCACCGAGACCACTTGTCACGACTTTATCCCCAACTTTGATATCTTGAGTTGCTTGAATTTGGCTCATCACTAACATATTGCTTTTATCGTCATAACCAGTGATGGTTCCGTAGATTGGTTCTTTTTCGTTTTGAATCATCGCTGCCACACGCACTAATGTATTATCAGCATTCGATAATAGCGCTACACGTGCACTCGTTGGATTCACGTCCATGACTTTCCCTACAAGCCCGTTATCACTCATAACAGACATTTGTGGTTGGATGCCGTCATTTGATCCTTTGTTAATCGTAATGACATCACGCCATGTATCTGGATTACGCGCAATCACCGTCGCATTCACTAACGTATAATCGTTCAGCGTATCTTGCAACTTGAGCGTTTCCTTCATTTTTTGGTTATCACGTTTTAACTCACTCAATTGAACTTCTAATTCATGAATGGTATCGATTTTTTGTTTTAACGATTGATTTTCTTGATACGTATTTGATAAATCACTCACGCTATCGATAAAATCATTAATACTATTTGCTGGATAAGAGACTAATCTTCCTAGAATATTGGTTACATCATTAACACCTTGAGTCACGATATTACTGCCGTAAGTAATGGAATACATGATCAATGCTAATGCCGTGATAATTCCGATTACCCAACCAATTAGTTTCTTATTTGAAAAAATTGGATTCACATCATCACTCCTCTTTATTTATTTTTCAACGGACTCTATTTTTTCATTAATGATGGATTTGCTAAAATCGCACCTGTTCCTAGTGCCACACAATCAAGTGGATCGTTGGCCACAAAGGCTGGTACTTGCGTTTCCTTCGAAATCATCTCAGCAAGGTGACGAAGCATTGCGCCTCCCCCTGTTAACACGATTCCATGATCAATAACGTCCGCAGAAATTTCTGGCGGTGTTTGTTCCAATACATCTTTTACTGCGTCTAAAATTTGATGAATAATTTCACTCATCGCAACTGCAATTTCTTTTGCAGGCACTTCAACAACACGCGGCAATCCCGTAACCATATCACGACCACGCACTTGCATGCTTCCTTGTGCTTTTTCAATGGAAGCTGAACCTAACATAATTTTTAATTCTTCAGCCGTACGTTCCCCGATTAGTAAATTGTACGTCTTACGAACATGCTGAATAATAGACTCGTTTAACTCGTCTCCTCCGACACGAATCGAACGGCTATTCACGATTCCACCAAGAGAAATCGTCGCCACATCTGTCGTACCGCCACCGATATCGACAATCATGCTTCCAGTTGGGTCTGTGACAGGAAGTCCTGCCCCAACCGCCGCTGCGAATGGTTCTTCAACCACGTACGCTTCTTTGGCTCCTGCATATTTTGTCGCGTCTAAAACGGCTCTCTTTTCAACGTCTGTAATGCCACTTGGCACACAAATAATGACCACTGGTTTAAAGAATGAGCGGCCCACAATCGACTGAATGAAGTATTTCAACATTGCTGTCGTTGTATTGTAGTCAGCGATTACGCCATCTTTCATTGGGCGTAATGCCACGATATTTTCTGGTGTTCTACCAATCATTTCAAATGCAGATTTTCCTACTGCGATAATTTCTTCTGTAACGATATTTTTTGCAACCACGGAAGGTTCACGTGTGACGATTCCCTCATCTTCTAGATAAACAATCGTGTTAGCTGTGCCTAAGTCAATTCCGATATTTTGTGCTTTAAAATTTAATGCAACCACACTGTTTCCTCCTTAGATAATTCTTCTACAGACTTGGCTGTAAGAATTCTATTCTAGTATAGCAGAATTTAGCTTTTTATTCTTGTATTTTATAGATTTTTAGGAAACTTTTTTATTTCGTAACATAAAAACGGTTTCTGTAATATTTTGGTGATATTTTTTGTGTAAAAATCTGGTGAGCCTTTGGCTGGAATGGGAGAAACAAAAAGGGATTTTGTGCTGTTTTGAAAAACTACGAGCAGCTTCGGATGTCTTCATAGGAATAACAATAGCTATACCGGAACGAGCCCCAGGTCTCGTTTCCTATCGAGCTTCAAACTGACTCTAGGAAATGAATTTCCAGAGTCAGTAATTCACATCGATTATGAGCGCTATTATTATTCCTATAGAATCCGAAGGCTCTTCGTTTTTCAACAGGCGATACGCCATGTTTCTCCCATTCCAGCTAGGGATATTCTGACAAAAAATTATAAAAATTTTGAAACAGCCTTATGAAATAAAAAGTACAAAAAATAAAAAGAAATTCTTGGGAGGGGGAGGACAAATATACCATATATGGACATGGCCAAATTTGTTCAATTTAGGCTTACCCTTTTCTATTTTTGCGCACAAAAAAACCACCGGAAAACCGGTGGTATCAAAGTTTAAGTTAAATTATAGTTTAACTACGTTAGCTGCTTGTGGTCCACGAGCGCCTTCTTCAACATCGAATTGAACTGCTTGTCCTTCTTCTAATGTTTTGAATCCTTCTGATTGGATTGCTGAGAAGTGTACGAATACATCGTTTCCACCTTCACGTTCGATAAACCCAAAACCTTTTTCTGAGTTAAACCATTTTACTGTACCTTGTTCCATGAACATTTCCTCCTTGTGCCATAGCACTTGTTATTCATATTCTTGCTAATGGTTCGAAAGGAGTAATACCTTACACAATTTCTATACCTAACAAAAACACATCATAAGTATAACATCTCACAGACAAATTTACAAGAGTATTTCCGATTTCACTGAGAATTAAGTGGAACAAATGCCGTTTTGTGCGTTTTTTCCGAATCGTTTCGTTAATTTTCAATAATATTTTTCGTGTAAATCGAAAACAATCTGTTTTCATCTTTTTTCAAAATTCAACTTTTCACATTCTTTTGAACCGTTTTTAAAAAGCCCCGAATTCTTTTAAAGAAATATACTCCTCTCCCCCGACGACAAAATGATCTAGAAGCTCGATGCCCATGAGTTCCCCGCACTCCATCAAGCGACGTGTAAAATCGATATCCGCTTGCGAGGGTTCGGGGTTTCCGCTTGGGTGATTATGCCCAATAATGACGCGCGCTGCCGAAAATCGTACTGCCTCACGGAAGATTTCGCGTGGATGCGCGACTGCACTATTCAGCCCACCGATGAAGATCATTTTCTTCTTGATAATCTCGTTTTTCGTGTTCAAATACAAGGCGACAAGATGTTCCTGATAGGCATCCTTCAACTCCTGCACAATCCACTGGCCGGCCATCTTGGAGGACGTAATCTTCCCGAGTTTCATTTGCGCGGCATTGCTTAAGCGCACCCCCAGTTCCATCGCTGCCTTTAGTTCAATCGCCTTGGTTCGACCGATTCCATTAATATGCATGAGTTCGTCCAGGCTTGCCATCTTCAGTGAGTGCAAGTCCTCGAAGGTATTTAAGACAACAACCGCTAGCTGCAGGACGTTTAAATCCTTGGAACCCGTGCGCAGTAATATCGCGAGTAATTCATGCGTTTCAAGCACTTTAGCGCCATACCGTTCGAGGCGTTCTCGTGGCATGGCGCTTAAAGGCACTTCTAATAATTTTGATTCAATCATTGTGACACTTCCTCTTTGTTTTCTCTACAAAGAGTTACGATGTCTATTCTTCTTTTGGCTTACGGTTCTTCCACCAATGTCGAACTTCGGCGATAAAATACAATGAGCCTGTCACCCATAATTCGCTCTCGTCGTCTGTTGAACTAGCGAAACGGTCGATGACTTCTTCAAAGCTTTCTTCATAGGTAATCTTACGAGAATCTAAGTACGCTTCCACGTCACTTCTAGCTATCGAAAGGCCTCTTGAAGGATGAAAACTCGTTAAGATGATGTTCACATCAGGAAGAGCTTCCTGCAATCTTGCAAGCATCTGTTGACTATCTTTTCGAGTGAGCGCGCTAAATAACAGCGTCTGTTTCTTGCCAATGCGTCCCGTCATATTTTGTACGAGTCGCTCGATGGCTGGTAAATTATGAGCACCGTCGATCATCACAAGCGGTGTGTCTTGCAACACTTCCATGCGTCCTGGCCATGAAACAACTCGTAGGGCTGCCTCGATGAACTCAGCCTGCACACTTCTTCCAGTGACTTCCATCCACGCGCGAAATGCTCGAATCGCAACGGTCGCATTTTCCTTCTGGAAGGCTCCTTTGAGAGCTAGCTGCTTCAGCGGAATCGTCAGTGAGGTGTCTTGATACGAATCTTCAATTAGAAAGAAGTCTTCGCCAAACGCCTGCACCGTTGCACCTTTCTCACTAGCAACTCCACGAATGACATCCATACATTCACAGCTGACTGGCCCAACAACCACTTGTTGACCAGACTTAATAATCCCTGCTTTTTGCGCGGTAATTTCTTCTAACGTGCTTCCGAGTAAGTCTTGATGGTCTAAGCCAATCGTCGTAATGACGCTGACGAGTGGATGCCCAACATTCGTATTATCCAACAGACCGCCAATCCCGACTTCAATAATCGCAAGGTCGACGGCTTCCTGTTGAAAGACGACAAACATCATCGCTGTTAAAATCTCGAAATAGTTAAAGGATCCCCACTCTTCGAATAAGCGGCTTTCCACCTCTCTTACCACGGATGCGGCTTGCCAGAACGGTTCCTCCCCTAGAGGCTCTCCATCTAGCTGAATTCGTTCCCTAATACTGTCCATATGTGGTGAAGTGAATGTCCCTACTCGCAATCCATGTGCCTTTGCAAAGGCCGTCACCATCGCTGCAGTCGACCCTTTTCCATTTGTCCCAGCAATATGAATACTCTTCAACCCACGTTCTGGATTTCCAAGTGCTTCTAGGATAGCTTCCATGCGGTACAATCCATGTTTACGCGGAATACTCTCGCTCTTTTTTAACCACTCTTGAATCATTCACTCACCTCCTGTTTTCCTCATTTATCATAACAGAAAATTGCCCTCTGGAACATACAAAAGAGAGCGCATGACACTTCATACGCTCTCCCCACCATTACAACGGATTAGATTTTTTTCAATGTTGCGATACGTTCTAACACTGCTTCGCGTTGTGCTTGATAGTCCGCACCTTTTGCACGTTCAGCTTCAACAACTGCTGCAGGAGCTTTTGCCACAAATTTCTCGTTCGATAATTTCTTCTCAACACGATCCACTTCTTGTTGCAATTTCTCTGCTTCTTTTTCAAGACGATCGATTTCGTCTTCAATGTTGATTAACCCTGCTAATGGTAAGTAAATTTCAGCACCTGTGATAACAGAAGTTACCGCATCAGATGGTGCTTCAACGTCTTCACCATACACGAATTCTTCTGGATTTGAGAAGCGTGCAATGTAAGATTCGTTTTCTTTCAAGATCGCGTAGTGCGTAGCGTCGCTCACTTTCGCAATGATGTTAATTGGTTTTGATAATGGTGTGTTCATTTCGTTACGAACCGTACGTACTGAACGGATGAAGTCCATTAAGAATTCCATTTCTTCGGCTGCTTTTTCATCCATTTGTTCTGGATGAACCGTTGGATAAGTGGCTACCACTAATGATTCCCCAACGTGAGGAACAGATTGCCAGATTTCTTCTGTCACGAAAGGCATGATTGGGTGTAATAGACGTAATGTGTTGTCTAATACATATACAAGAATGCTACGTGTTGTTAATTTCGCAGCTTCGTCGTCCCCTGCTAATGTTTCTTTCGACATTTCGATATACCAGTCACAGAAATCATCCCAGATGAAGCGATATAGGAGACGTCCTGCTTCACCGAATTCGAATTTCTCGAAGAGTTCTGTCACTTTGCCAATCGTTTGATTCAAGCGTGTTAAAATCCATTTATCCGCAAGAGTCTTCTCACCAGTGATATCCACTTGGTCCGCTGTTAAGTCGCCCACGTTCATTAATGCGTAACGGCTTGCGTTCCAAATCTTGTTGATGAAGTTCCATGCAGCATCCATCTTGTCTGTTGAGTAACGAACGTCTTGCCCTGGAGCAGAACCGTTTGCTAAGAACCAACGAAGTGCATCGGCACCATATTGCTCGATAACCTCCATTGGGTCAACCCCGTTTCCAAGAGACTTACTCATCTTACGTCCTTGGCTATCACGAATTAATCCGTGAATAAGAACGTTCTTGAATGGACGTTTGCCTGTAAATTCTAATCCTTGGAACATCATACGACTTACCCAGAAAGTAAGGATGTCGTACCCTGTTACAAGTGTGTTTGTTGGATAGTAACGTTTGTAGTCGGCTGCATCTTCGTCCGGCCAACCCATTGTTGAAAATGGCCATAACGCAGATGAAAACCAAGTATCTAATACGTCTGGATCTTGTGTCCAGTTTTCGATATCGCTTGGTGCTTCCATGCCTACATAGACTTCGCCTGTTTCTTTATGATACCAAGCTGGGATTTGGTGTCCCCACCATAATTGACGTGAAATTACCCAGTCGTGAATGTTTTCCATCCAACGTAAGTACGCATCGTTGAAACGTGGTGGGTAGAAGTTTACTGTGTTGTCGCCTTCTTCACGTTGCGCATTGATGGCTTGCTCTGCCAAAGGTCCCATTTTTACGAACCATTGTTTTGAAAGACGTGGTTCAACCACTACATCTGTACGTTCTGAGTGACCAACGCTGTGTAAATGTTTTTCGATTTTTACAAGAAGGCCAGCTTCTTCTAAATCTTTCACGATAGCTTTACGCGCCGCAAAACGGTCCATGCCTTCGTATTTACCGGCTAACTCGTTCATCGTCGCATCATCGTTCATCACGTTAATACGTGGTAAGTTGTGACGGTTCCCTACTTCAAAGTCGTTCGGGTCATGCGCCGGAGTGATTTTTACAACCCCTGTTCCGAAATCTTGCTCCACGTATTCGTCAGCGATGATTGGAATCTCACGGCCAACAAGTGGCAAGATTACTGTTTTCCCGATAAGCGCTTGGTAACGTTCGTCGTCTGGGTGAACCGCAACAGCTGTATCTCCAAGAAGTGTTTCTGGACGAGTTGTTGCGATTTCTAGGAATCCACTTCCGTCTGCTAGAGGATAGTTCATATGATAGAACGCACCTTCTACGTCTTTATGGATAACTTCGATATCGGATAATGACGTTTTGGCTTTAGGGTCCCAGTTGATGATGTACTCACCACGGTAGATTAAGCCTTTTTCGTATAAAGTTACGAAGACTTTCTTCACGGCGTCAGATAACCCTTTATCTAATGTGAAACGCTCTCTGCGGTAATCTACAGAAATCCCCATTTTTGCCCATTGTTCACGGATATGGCTGGCATACTCTTCCTTCCATTCCCATGTTTGTTCAAGGAACTTCTCACGGCCAAGGTCATAACGAGATAAGCCTTCACCACGTAATTTTTCTTCTACTTTTGCTTGAGTTGCGATCCCCGCATGGTCCATCCCTGGTAACCATAAAGTGTCGAACCCTTGCATGCGTTTTTGACGGATAATCATGTCTTGTAACGTTACGTCCCAAGCATGTCCTAAGTGTAATTTCCCTGTTACGTTTGGTGGCGGGATAACGATTGAATAAGGTTCAGCGTTTGGATCTTCGTTTGGATGGAAGACTCCTGAATCAACCCACCATTGATATTTACCAGCTTCAACTTCTTGTGGTTGAAACTTAGATGACATTTCTTTAGCCATTGATTTTCCTCCTTGTATCTTGTTTGTGTCCAATAAAAAAATCCTATGAAGACACTCTCCATAGGACGATTAAATTCGTGGTACCACCTAATATTCGCGTAAAAATTCATTACGCCTTGATGTTGGTAACGAAGTGTCGTCTCCGTACTCTATTACTTCTTTTCGTAGAGTAAGCTCACAAGCTACCTTCAAATGAATTTGCTAGGAAGTTGCACCAACCCTTCCCTCGCTCGTAAACAAAGTCATTTTACTCCTCTTGTTCATCGCTCTAATATACAAAATATTCTACCATTCAAACCCGATGCTTGCAACAATATCGCGTTCGTCTTACGATTTCACATTCCCGCTAGACACGCCTTGGCCTGCATCTTCTGGAATCCACCAGTCTAGGAACTGCTTCATCGCCCAGTCCCAGAAATCCCATTCGTGTCCGCCGACGTGCTCTTTATACGTTAGCGACACTCTTTGTTCTTTCAAAAAGCTGCTATAGCTACGGTTGTCTTCCAAAAGCCAATCTTCCATACCACATGCCATAAAAATCGAGAGCTCATCCTTACGCTCCATTGTTTGGACGGCATGATACAACTGATTTCCTTCCGCCACAAAGGTCTCTTCATCTTTGAAGACCGCCTCCAAAAAGCTTTTTCTTAAAAAGAACGGTGCTTCTGGTATCTCCTCTGGTGGAAGTGCCTGTTTCTTAATCGCGCTAGAGAACGCCCCAATCACGCTAAAGGTATCGGGATATTTGATGCCGTTTCGAAGCGCCCCGTATCCGCCCATCGAAAGCCCGGCAATGCCTAAGTCTTCCCGTTTTCGAGAAATAGGAAACATTCGGCGTGAGATTTCTGGAAGCTCCACCCCGATGAATTCTCCATAGTTTGTATAGTTCCACGGTTGGTCTACGTAAAAATGATTTTCCCCAGAAGGCATGATGAGGGCAAGGTTCTTCTCTTTAGCGTATCGAAGAATGCGCGTCTGATTGACCCAATCCTGATCACTGCCCAATACTCCGTGCAGTAGCACCAACGCTTTGTATGGACCTTCCGAGAGATACTGATTATTGAAGTCCACCGCATCGCTAGGCAAGTAGACTGACAGCGGGATGGTTCTCATTAATGTTTTTGAAAAGAATGAAACGTGTAAAAGTGCCATATAATGCCTCCATTAAGTTATTATTTTTTAATATATCGATTCACTACCGTCACTAAGCCAAAGATAAACGTGAATCTAACCACGTATTTTTGCCACGACTCCCATTGCTCAAACCCAAAATGATTCATAATAACCCCAAAAGCGATGAAAGCGACTATCCAAATCAAAATGACAGCTCCTCCGCGATTCATCTTCTTGAGCTGTTCTGGATTATCCCGATTCACCCAAGTATAAAAGGCAATACCAGCAACTATTGCATTCACAATAAACAGCGCGATATCTTGACGAAATAGTAGTTGATAGATGGCATTCACGCCACTGATGAACCCAAATACTATAATACCAATTTCTCTAACTTTATGACTCATTTCCAACAACCCCTCTCCCTAAAAACGGATTCCTGAACTTATCTATATTATACTGCTCCCCCAGCGTTTTTACTATACGCGCAAGCAAAAAAAGAACCCAGCATGACTGCTAGGTTCCACTTCTTCGGCCTCTATAGCCGAGTTTTCTATTTTATTCTTCTACCCCTAGTAATAGGTTCACTAGGATGTCCACTGTCACATTACCGAAGTAACGGCGGATATCGATGGCTTCGAAGACTTTTGTTAAGTCTTCGCGGTTGTATCCAACTCCCACTAGCGCTTTTTCAACATCGCTGATTTCACCAAGACCGAAGAAGTCTCCGTTAATCTTAATGTCTTTGATAGCATTCTTTTCAACATTCAAGCTGAACTCGATTTGTCCGGCTGGTGTACGTTTGGATTGTTTGAATTCGAATTTTGGATTTTTTCCGTAGTTCCAATCTGGGTTGTTGAAGTACTTGCTGCGTAATTCTTCTACACGCACCCAGTCTTCATCCGTTAGAACATACTCTTTAATCGTTGATGTATCTTCCACATTGAAGATGTTTTTCAAGAGCACTTCGCGGAATTGTAAGATGTCTAAGTCTTGATATTCAGGCGCTAAGTAAGGTTTGATATTGGTTACGCGTGAACGAACCGACTTGATTCCTTTTGACGCGATTTTCTCTTGTTTTGGACGTAAAATTTGTGGCAAAATGCTTACATCTAGATCGAGCATTAATGTTCCGTGCGCTGTTAAACGGCCATTGTTTGAGTACATCGCATTTCCAGAGAATTTCTTACCGTCGATGAGAAGGTCGTTACGTCCTTGTAACTCTGCCCCTGTTGCTCCCATTTTATGGAGTGCTTCAATCACGGGTTCTGTGAATTTTCCGAAATCACGGAAGCTATCTCCGTCATCTTCTGTAATGAAGCAGAAGCAGATATTTCCCATATCGTGATATACGGCTCCACCACCTGAAAAACGACGAACCACTTGTACGCCAAGCTTGTCTACACCATCTTGATTGATTTCTTCGATGGTATTTTGGTTTTTACCGATGATAATCGCATTTTCGTTAACATAAAATAACAAAATTGGTTCATCGAGTTTCTTTTCGTTTAATAAGAAATATTCGATGGCTAAGTTTGTCGTTGCATCGTAGATTTCTTGTCCATTACGTTGATTTTTTACATAATACATCTGAAAGTCTCCTCGCTTTTACTGATATCACTAGCGTTATCATACCATAACCCTCCCCTTCACACATAAGAAAGAAGCTTGATTTTACACTGTTTTTACTCCACTCCAATACGCAATTACCATATATGGTAATTGCAGCCTTTCAACAACAAAAAACGCACCCTTTCCAGGATGCGCTTTGCTCAATATTAGTATGCCCATGCGATTAATAAGTAGATAAAGGTTGAACCAAACATATCTGCCAATGCGTGCATAAGGAAGAATGGCAATAAGTTTTTGACCACTTTCTTGTACATGAAGTAGTTGAACAGTCCGTACACGACTCCGATAACAATTGCCCACAACATTCCTTGATACGTATGGAATGAGAAACGAACCAGTGTTGAGAATGCTAAAGCCTTCCACTGATGTTCTTCCTTCACCGATGTCATTAATCCAAGGAAGAAGAACTCTTCGTAAAATCCATTTAACAGCCCATAAGCGATGGCCATTGGAGATAACGCTAAGAACTTATTAATGATTTCCTGTGGGTTCATGAACGGAACAAGCGCTGGATCGAAGTAGTTGTATTCGCCACTCAGTGTGGTTACGACGTCGCCGAACAGTCCGACCATCGTGAATAATACCGGTACCCAGAAGAGTACGGACCAATGAAAACGAATCTTCAACTGCTTGAAGTCGTAATGACGGATGACTAAATACAAGAGTGCAATCGCTAGTAAAATCACCTGTAAGGTAAAGTTACTAGAATACGCTGCCCCGTCGCTATAGGACGTTATCGTCTCCGTATACTGTGGGGCCACTTCCGTTACTGGTTGTAAACTCTGTAGAAATTGTTGCGTGGAACGAATGATAAACTCCCCGAACATAATAATTGTCACGATGAGGATGTCAAACCACTTTAAAGTTTTTAATGGTTCTTTTGGTCTGATTTTTGTTAAAACAGTCATGATTGTATCCCTCTTTCCCTTATTGTATCAAAACACTGTTCTATTGAAAGAAAATCGCTTCTTTCTTTTGGCGTCTTCCTTAATAAGAGAATACTCATTAAAACTAAAATGAACCTAAAATCAAAAAAATTTCCACAAAAAAAGTGACTCCTAATAAGAAGTCACTGACTAATTTTCTAAAAGAAACGTCTCGGTATTTCGATGAACAAGATTACAAGAAGTCCATTATAAAGGCTATGTAATAAGATTGCGTCAAACAAACTTCTTCTTCGTTCATACACAAGAAAAAGAACAATAGAGAGAATAAGATAAGCTATAAACTGTATCCAATTATGGATATAAGTCGGAAAATGAATAGCTGCAAATAGAATTGAAACGATGGACATTCTAATAAAAGTATTTACTTTTCCTCGAAGCAAATTATTCAGAAATCCTCTAAAAAGAAATTCTTCTACAATAGGTGCAATAAACACTAATCCAAGTGCATCTAAAGCAAAAATAAATTTGTCTGTTGTTAGTGTTAGATCAGCCCTAAAGAAAAAATCAACTAGTTTTAATCGACCTGTCCCATATGCCATTGAACTCCACAAACTAATCAAATAGATTGAAAATCTGAGAGTAATATACGTTACAAACACAAAAATTAAATCCATCAGTTGAAACTTTCTTTTTACTGTTGGCTTAAATAATTTTGTATGTACTTTGTACATACAAAATACCAAAATGCCAACGCAAATAATCGTCACAATTAACTCCCACATATCCGCTTGACGACCTAGATTCCACAAATTCATTTTGAACACAAATTCAATTCCCCCGCGTATGACAATATACGCTACAAAAAAGAATAGAAACCAAAGCGGTTTTTTCAATCGAGCACCCATTTACTTCTACCTCACATGTTTTTCCTTATATTACCGTTTATAGCAGACACTGTCAATATGAGATTCTAAAAAAGCAGACTAGCGTTTTACTAGTCTGCTCTCAGTCATTATTTCTGACGGATGGTAAATCCTTTATCAGATTTCTTTTTGTTGTTACGGCGGCGAGAATCTTTCCCTTTATATCCGCGTGTATATTCATCTTCTAAGCCACGGCCACGACGGTCTTCTTTACGCTTGAAGCTTCCTTTTCCGTTACGTCCGCGGTTGTCTTTACGGTCGCTACGGTTGTAGTTTCCACGGCTGTTGCCACGTTTGCGGCTTGGCAATGGACGTTCTGGCGTGATTTTAACTGGAATTTCAGTTGGGTCTTTAATCATGCTCTTGAGTAATAGAGCTGCCAATTCTTCTGGTTCGTACTCGTCTAATAAGTAAGACACCGCTTCTTTGAAACGTCTTGGTTCCACAGTTTTCATCATTTCGTCGATAGACTCGATGGCTGTTTTTGTTTGTCCTTCCAAAGCTTCTGTTTGCGTTGGTGGACGAAGGCTTGTCATACGTTTGCGTGTTAATTCTTCAATCACACGTAAGTAATCCATTTCGTTTGGTGTCACGAATGTTACAGACATTCCTTCTTGACCAGCACGACCTGTACGTCCGATACGGTGTACATAGCTTTCTGGGTCTTGTGGGATATCGTAGTTGTATACGTGTGTGACGCCTGAGATATCTAGTCCACGTGCCGCCACGTCTGTAGCGACTAAGATGTCTAAATGGTTGTTCTTGAAGTCACGAAGAACGCTCATACGTTTTTGTTGGCTTAAGTCCCCGTGGATTCCTTCTGCACGGTAGCCACGCATTTCAAGTCCGCGTGCTAATTCGTCTACACGACGTTTTGTACGTCCAAATACGATAGTTAATTCAGGCGTTTGAACGTCTAATAATCGTGTCATAATGTCGAATTTCTCGTAGTCTTTACATTTTACGAAATATTGATCGATTAATGTCGCTGTCATCTCATTTGATTTGATACGAACATGTTCTGGATCTTTCATAAATTGAACACCGATACGTTTAATATCGTCTGGCATTGTCGCAGAGAATAAAAGCGTTTGGCGGTTTTCTGGAACTTGTTTGATAATCGATTCGATATCTTCCAAGAATCCCATGTTTAACATTTCATCCGCTTCGTCTAAGACAAGTGTTTCCACTGTCGCAAGCTTCAATGTACGGCGTGAAATGTGGTCTAACAGGCGACCTGGAGTTCCCACAACGATTTGTGGATTTTCTTTTAATTGGCGGATTTGACGGTTAATGTCCGCTCCACCGTAAACAGCTTGTACACGAATTTTTTTGTCGCGTCCGAGACGGAACAATTCTTCTTGTGTTTGAATCGCAAGTTCACGAGTTGGTGCGATAACAAGTCCTTGTACGCCTTTTTTACTTGGGTCGATTTTTTGAAGCATTGGCAAACCAAATGCGGCTGTTTTACCAGTCCCTGTTTGCGCTTGTCCAATCACATCTAAACCTGCTAGCGCTTTTGGAATGGTTTGTGCTTGAATGGGAGTTGCTTCTTCAAATCCCATTTTTTCGATAGATTCTAGTAAGGCAGAATCCAATCCTAATTCATTAAATTTCATATTTTCCTCCTTGGATACTTCGGTGAGAAGCACACGAGGGATTTCCCTTCATAACAAAAGTCTGGAGCTTTTCGTAAGAGCACCAGACTTCTACAATCGTTTAAATTTCAAACTATCTATTATAAATGTGTGTACATTTCTCAACTCAGCGAATAGTATAGCACGCATCCAGCGAGAATGCAAAGAATACAGACCGCCGACTCCTGCTTTTTATTCTTTAAAAATGCTTAAGGGATAAGACTTTACGGGCTTCAAATCCTTGCGGATTTTTCAATAATAGCTGTAATGGGGCACCGGCTTGAGCAACGGTATCAAGCTCTTTCAAGATTCAAACGTACTCTAGAAAATAAATTTTCAAGAGTACGTAATTCACTTTGAATGCTATCCGCCATTACTGCTACTATTGAATCCGCTAGATTTTCCGCCCGTAGTCACTGCGCATTCCAAACTGTAAAAAGCGGGAGGAGGTGGAGGGAGTGCTTCTCGTGGTGCAGTTGAGAAATGGGGATACTTTATAATAGATAGTTTTCAGGGAGGGGTCGAAAAAAGCGAGGGACGTTGGTGCGTCTCTCGCTTTACTTTATATTTGTTATTCTGCTTTTAAGGCATCGACGACAGCTAGTAAGCCTGTGCCGTTGCTTGATTTTATAAGAACTTGGTCGCCTTCTTTGAGTTCAGCTTTCAAGTCTGCAATCAACGCTTCTTTGTCCATGTAATGGTGAAGGGCTGTTGCTTCGAACTGGCCTTTCAACGCATCATAGAGTGCTTCCATTTCTTCGCCATACAAGTACACAAGTGCGACTTCGCTTGGAGAAATGACTTCTGAGATGCTGGCGTGCAATTCTTTCGAATGTTCTCCGAGTTCGCGGATATCCCCAAGAACGAGGACGCGACGGCCTGCTGCTTCGACTGAAACAAATGATTTAATGACCGATTTCATCGCGATTGGGCTGGCGTTGTAAGCATCATTTAGGATGGCTACTCCGTTTTGGCCTTTCACCCATTGCGTACGGTTCTTCGTCAATTCGAAGTTTGCTAAGGCTGATACGATATCTGAAAGTGGAACATCTAATGTGCGTGCAATTTCAATCGCAAGTAGTGCATTTGAAACATTGTACGCGCCAAGGACTGGTAATGTTACCGCCACGGTTTCTGATGGCGTCACTAATTCAAACGCGGTGTGGTCTGAATAAAGTTCGATGTTCTTAGCTGATAGTTCTTTGCTTCCTTCACCGACTGTAACGATTTTGAAGGTTGCTGGTTTTTCAGCTTGTGCAATCCCTGCTGTAATTAACTCTTCATGCGCTGGATAAATAAAGGTTCCATTTTCTTGTAGTCCAGAAAGGATTTCAAGTTTGGCTTTTGCAATGCCTTCCTTGCTTCCCAATTGTTCCATATGCGATTCACCGATGAGCGTAATCGCAACAACTTCTGGGCGTGCTAATTTTGATAAGAATTCGATTTCATGGAATTCGCTCATTCCCATCTCTAAGACGAGTGCTTCAGTTGATTCCGGCATATCTAAAATCGTTTGTGGTAAGCCGATATCGTTATTGAAGTTTCCTTGTGTTTTATAGACACGGTAGCGTGCGCCAAGAGCAGCTGCTGTCATATCTTTTGTCGTTGTTTTCCCAGAACTACCTGTAATTCCAACGATGCGTGGTGATACTTTTTCTAAGTACCATTTCGCTAATTTTTGAAAAGCTTGAAGTGGGTCGTCCACCCAAATGGCACAGATTCCATCTGGTAGCGTTACATCTTGTTTGCCCCATAACACAGCTGTCGCACCGGCTTGAATGGCTTGTTCAATATAATCATGTCCATCTGTTTGCCCTTGAAGTGGCACGAAAAGGCTATTTGGACCTAATTTTCGTGTGTCGAAAGCTACAGATTCGATGACTTCAAATCGATGTGCTGACTGATAATCAATCGCTTCGACGGCTTTTGTAATTTCAGCAACTGTTCCAATACTCATCTTTCTACCCCTTATCTCGCGTGACGATCGTTATAGCGTTTCAACGCTAATTGAATGAGTTCTTCGACTAAATCTTTATAGGAAATGCCCATTGCTTCCCAAAGTTTTGGATACATACTAAATTGTGTGAACCCTGGCATTGTATTCACTTCGTTAATAAACACTTCGTTTGTTTCTGTTAAGAAGAAATCACAACGTGTTAAGCCACTACCGTCAATGGCACGGAATGCTGTTACGGCATACTCACGAATTTTAGCAGAGACTTCTTCAGGAATCGCTGCTGGAATTTGAAGTGTTGTTGTGTTGTTAATGTATTTCTCGTTGTAATCGTAGAAGCCTGCTTGTTTCACGACTTCCCCAACCACAGATGTGTTCACTTCGTCGTTTCCAAGAACCGCTACTTCGACTTCGCGTGCGTCGATTCCTTGTTCTACGACGATACGACGGTCATATTTCAATGCTTCTTCGATGGCTGCTGTTAATTCTTCGCGGTTTGTCGCTTTAGAAATCCCAACACTAGAACCCATATTCGCTGGTTTCACGAAGACTGGATAGCGTAATGTTCCTTCCACACGTGTGAAGATGGCTTCTGGTGATTTTTCGAAATCTGCTTTCACAAAAGGTACGAATGGCACTTGTGGAATGCCTGCTTGCTGGAATAAATGCTTGCTGGCAATTTTGTCCATTCCGTTTGCGCTGGCTAATACGCCACAACCAACATATGGTAAGTCTAGGATCTCGAACAATCCTTGAATCGTTCCGTCTTCTCCGTTTGGTCCGTGTAAGATTGGGAATACTACTGTATCTGGTCCTGCGATATCGCATGGTTGGATGCGAACGCCTGTTGATGTTTCGCCTTCTGTTGTTGCAAAATGCGCTACAGTTCCTTCTGTTAAACGAAGTGCTTGGTCAAAGGCTACAGGTGCTTTTAACGCTTCTCCTTTTAACCAAGTTCCTTCTTTTGTAATGTACACTGGTTGCACATCGTAATACTCGAAATAAATTTCTTTAATAATTGAACCGGCTGTTAAAATTGAAATATCGTGCTCTGCACTCTTTCCGCCGTAAATTACTACAATTTTCATATGAATCCTCCAAACTATTCGCGTGCTGCGAACCGCCTCATTTAGGCTCTTCGAACGTTATTTTGAAAATAACCTTGCACTTTTCAGTATAACAAAACGGCCCAACGGTTACAAGTTACGGCCAAGGCATTAAAAAAGCACCTCTCACAATCGTTGTGAAAAGTGCTTTAAAGGACGTCATTCGTTGGAAGTTTTGCTGAAACTTTCCAGTTTTGATACGTTTCGCTATACGCGAGTTGTCCGATGCGGACGTTTTGTGTCACTTCTTTATCGGAATAATGATAACGGTCCTCCGTTAAGAAGATTGGTACTTCGTAGCTGTCTTCTTTCTTTGTGACTTTATCAAAAGCAAGACTGATTCCTTCACGATACAATGGCATCATTTCTTTGAGCGCTTCGATGGAAATCGCTGAAGCCACTTTGTCAGAACCAAAGAATAAGAACTTCGGTGTCTCGTTCAAGATATCTGTCATCTCGATTTGTACTTGCGACGATAAGATAGGCAAGAACTGCTCAATTTTACGGTAGTACACTTTCGAGTAGCCATTTTCAAGTGACAAGTAAATAAAGTTGTTTTGTAATTTATAGAAGAACGGCGAATGCAAGTGCGTCTTCGCATGCGAAATATACAGCAAGTCTGCAATTTCTTGAGGCGTTAATTGATGAACGAAATCAATCGAATCAAAGTCCACCCAGTTCGATGGCGCCTCTTTGCCTTCTTCCACCCCTTGGAGATACGCTAACACATTTTTACGCCCCTTCACCCACATGAAGCCAGTATATGGATCGTGTGTGGCAAGGCTTGACTTCCCGTTTAAGAGAAGAAGGTTTTGCGGAATCTCAGACTGTGGTAAGGCAGACAAACGAAACGCAATCGACTTTGTTAGTACATGGTTCGATACGCTATCGTAATGGATATACAATTGTTTAGCCACAGTCTCACCTCCATAGAGTTTATCATGTTCCATTATATAGGATTTCTTTCTACTAAAACATATATATTAGATTACATTTTTACGTGTGAACCGTTTTCTTTTGTAACAATTTAGCAACATTCTAATCTAGTTCTCAGAAAACAAAAAGACTGAGGAAATCCTCAGTCTTCAGGTTACATGTTTTCTAATCGTTTAATACGATTGGCCGTGGATGGGTGTGTTGAGAAGAGCGAATCTCCTTCTTCCCCAAACGGATTTGAGATATATAACGCCGCACTCTTCTTGTCGGCTTCCGTCATTGGCGGAGCCTCTGAAATCTTTTGAAGCGCAGAGATGAGTCCGTATGGATTTCGTGTGAATTCCACCGCTGACGCATCTGCTAAGTACTCACGATTTCGTGACAAGGCCAACTGCAAGATGGTCGACATAAATGGTCCAAGAATCATCGCGATTAAACCGATGACCATGAAAATGGCATTTGCGCCACCACCGTTATCATCATCATCTCGGTCTCTACTACCGCCACCCCAGAACATCATGCGACTTCCGAATTGGACGAGCATGGCAATCACGGCACCAAGCGCAATCGCAATCGTTTGAAGGCGAACGTCATAGTTACGAATGTGTCCAAACTCGTGGGCAATTACCCCTTCAAGTTCTTCACGATTCAACCGTTCTAATAACCCTGTTGTAACCGCCACGGCAGCATTTTCTGGAGAACTTCCTGTCGCAAACGCGTTTGGAGATTCGTCCTCGATAATGAAGATACGTGGCATTGGCACTTTTGCGATCATCGCCATATCAGTGACGATGTTCCAAATCATCGGTGCTTGATTTTTATCTGTAATTTCTTTGGCATGGTTTAATTGCATCACTACATTAGTCGCATTTGCAATCATCATCATTGAATACAACCCGCCGGCAACAAGGGCGATAATAACCCCAGCGACGACACTGCGTAAAGCATAATATCCAATTCCGATACCCACTGCAACGAAGAGCGCCATGTACAACACAATAACGACAAGCGTTTTGCGTTTGTTGGAAGCAATTTGTTGGTATAACATCCTAGCACTCCCTCCCTACTAATGAACTGTCAATTAAAATTTCACTTCAGGAACTTTACGAGCTTCAACTGGAGTTTCTAACATTTCTTCTTTAGTGAATCCACCAAAACCAGCAATAATGTTTGTTGGAATTGATTGAATAGAGATGTTATATCTCGCAACACTTGAATTGTATAATTGACGAGCGTAAGAGATTTTGTTCTCTGTGTTTGTCAATTCTTCTTGTAAGTTTAAGAAGCTGTCGTTCGCTTTTAAATCAGGATAGCTTTCAGCTAAAGCGAAAATAGTTTTTAAAGCACCTGATAATTGGTTAGATGCTTCCATTTTTTCTTGTGGTGAAACATCGCTACCCATGTTTGCAATTTGGTTTCTCATCGCAATTACTTGAGTTAATGTTTCTTGTTCGTGTTTTGCGTAACCTTTTACTGTTTCAACAAGGTTTGGAACTAAGTCGTTACGACGTTGTAATTGAACATCGATTTGTGCCCAAGCTTCTTGAACCCAGTTTTTTTGTTGTACAAGTCCGTTGTATGCAAACATTGCCCATAAAACAATTACTGCTAAGACTCCTAATACAATCCATACTACTGTCATTTTTTGACACTCTCCTTTAGATTTAATACCCTCATTGTACCATATTTTCCTAAATGTGTGTAAAATAGTAGGTAAAGATAGAGTAGCAAAGCGTAAAAATATCTGCATCCATCCTAAGACGGATTTTGCAGTAGAAAGGAGCCCCATGATTCAGCAACAGTTATTCTCGCCGATTCCACAAACTAAGGAGCATTTCTCTCGTTTTCCATTGCCACAGAGCTATGTGGATTTTCTTTTGGAAAATGGTGCCGGATTCTTCACGAACACTAAAATCACAACGGAGGAACCAACGCGCTTCGGCCTCGACTACGCCCTCTGTAATGGACTGAGTGGCTACTCAGAAGGTCCGTATTTCCCAAGCATTCTGGATGCTGCATGGTCTCCAGAAGTGACAGGGTTGCCCGAGTACTTTGTAGTCTTTTTCCAAGACGGACCTGTCTATTACGCCTTCGATTATCAAAACGGCCCTGACCAGGAACCAAGCATCCGTCTGATTGACGTTGAAATGGATCAGTGGCTCGAAGTGGCAAACTCCTTTGACGATTTCCTCTCTCAGCTGGAAGTAACAACCGAAGACATAACGTATGATATGAAAGATTGGATTTCCATCCATACCTTACTGCAACAAATTGGGCAAGAAAATCTCGATACCTTGGAGGGACTCCTTGAAATCTTGCAAGACACGCACCCACAACTGCTCTTGCAGGTAATGGCCTATACCATAGAACATACAGAGTCCGAAGTCATTCGTTCGATGGTTAAAGAACGCTTTGACTTTATCGAAGACTTCCTCAGCGCAGAATTCTCTTTATATCCAGAGTACGAGCACTGCCGTACTTTATTATCATAAGCACAACAATAAGACCAACATTTCTGTTGGTCTTATTTTCTTTCTCTATTCATCCTCTTTTTTATAAGCATCACCAAAAAAAGTGTTCAAAACGAAGAACCCCGAGGAGTCCATAGTATTAGCAATGAGACTTAGCATTCAAAGTGAATTATGGACTCTTAAAAATTTATTTTTTAGAGTCCGTTTGAATCTTGAAAGAGCTTGAGACTTTGGCTCAAGCCGGTGCCTCATTGCATATACTATAGAGATATCCTCGAGGGTTCGAAGTTTTGAACGAAGTTCTCTTTCTTGAGTAGACACCTTGCGGTGTTTTATTCCAAAAAGAAAAAGAGGGGTGAAAAACTTTCACCCCTCGTCCTTTTGAATTACATCATACCCATGCCCGGATCCATCCCTGGCATTGGTGGTGCTACTGGAACTGGTTTGTCAGCTACCACAGCTTCTGTTGTTAATAATAATGCTGAAACAGATGCAGCATTTTGTAATGCAGAACGTGTTACTTTTGTTGGGTCCACGATACCTGCTTCGATCATGTTTACCCATTCATCTGTAGCGGCATTGTATCCAATTCCTTTTTCTTCAGATTTCAAGCGAGCAACAATGACTGAACCTTCAAGGCCTGCATTTTCTGCGATTTGACGTAATGGTTCTTCTAATGAACGAGATACGATTTTCGCACCTGTAGCTAAGTCGCCTTCTAATTCAAGAGCGTCTACTACTTTTTGAACGTTCACAAGAGCTGTTCCCCCACCTGAAACGATACCTTCTTCAACCGCTGCGCGAGTTGCGTTTAAGGCATCTTCAATGCGAAGTTTTTTCTCTTTCAATTCTGTTTCAGTAGCGGCACCGACTTTAATCACGGCAACCCCACCTGATAATTTAGCAAGACGTTCATGTAATTTTTCACGGTCGAAATCACTTGTTGTATCTTGTGCTTGTGCGCGAATTAAAGCAACACGGTTTGCGATTAATTCTTTAGAGCCTGCACCTTCAACGATTGTAGTGCTGTCTTTAGAAACTACCACTTTACCAGCTGTCCCTAATTGAGCTAATGTTGCGTCTTTTAATTCTAAGCCAAGGTCTTCTGTAATGACTTGAGCACCAGTTAAGACCGCGATATCTTCTAACATCGCTTTACGACGGTCACCGAATCCTGGAGCTTTTACAGCTACCACGTTAAATGTTCCGCGTAATTTGTTTAATACTAATGTTGGTAAAGCTTCGCCATCAACGTCATCCGCGATGATTAATAACGCACGTCCTTGTTGAACGATTTGTTCTAATAATGGAATGATTTCTTGGATGTTTGACACTTTCTTATCTGTGATTAAGATAAATGGATTGTCTAAAGTCGCAATCATCTTGTCGTTATCTGTCACCATATATTGTGATAGGTAACCACGGTCAAATTGCATTCCTTCTACAACATCTAATTCCGTTTCAATCCCTTTAGATTCTTCGATTGTGATAACGCCGTCGTTTCCCACTTTTTCCATAGCTTCAGCGATTAATTCACCGACTTCAGCTGAACCTGAAGAAATGGCTGCAACTTGTGCGATGGCTTCTTTTGATTCTACTGGACGAGAAATGCGGTGTAATTCTTCAACCGCTGCTTTTGTTGCAAGTTCAATCCCGCGACGGATGCCTACTGGGTTTGCTCCAGCTGTTACGTTTTTCAATCCTTCACGAACGATGGCTTGTGTTAAAACAGTGGCTGTTGTTGTACCGTCACCGGCAATATCGTTTGTTTTTGAAGCCACCTCAGCCACGAGTTTTGCACCCATGTTTTCGAAGTGATCTTCTAATTCGATTTCTTTGGCAATTGTTACCCCATCATTTGTAATCAGTGGAGAACCAAATGCTTTTTCTAATACAACATTACGTCCTTTTGGTCCTAATGTTACTTTTACTGTGTTCGCTAAAACGTCCACACCACGTAGCATGGCGCTTCTTGCGTCTTCTGCAAATTTAATATCTTTCACCATAGTTGTATCCTCCTTTATTCAACAATTGCGATAATGTCTTTTTCTTTCACGATGATATATTCTTGACCATCTAATTTAACTTCTGTTCCTGAATATTTCTCGAATACGACTTTATCGCCAACCGCCACTTGACGGTCTTCTGCAGCAGTGAATTCGCTTGTTGCGATTACTTTTGCAAATTGTAATTTTTCTTGAGCAGTTGTTGGTAGGAATAATCCTCCAGCAGTTTTTTCTTCTTGCTCTACCATTTGAATAACAACTCTATCTTTTAAAGGCTTTAACATATGAAATCCTCCTTCATCTTTTTTAGCACTCAAAAACACTGAGTGCTAACTCATAGTTTTATGATACTCATTTGGTCAGGAAAAATCAAGAATAAATACTTGCTTATTTGTCTGGAATTTTGTAAGATTTTGACAGGAAAGGATGATTGCTATGACCCGAAAAAGTTTCTTCAGAAAACTATATTTTGAAATCATATTAGCCGTCTTCTTTATCTTTCTAGCAACGACGCATTATCCTGGAAATGGATTTGACTTTATCACATTATTCTGCTGTCTATTCGCAACGACAAGCATCGTAACAAGTATCAACATGCTTCGCACCTACAACGAGTTAAAAAAACTCGCTAACCTCATCGAGAATCTTCCCGATGATGAGGATTCACTAGACGATAAAGAACCAAAAGAAAAGCACTAATCGCTCCGCAAATCGGATTGGATTAGTGCTTATTTTTATATACAAAAAAGGCACCCTATAAGGATGCCTTTCAACAGATTATTTTTGGTTGTCCAAGAAATAAATTAGTGTTTGAAGTTCGTTTGTTAAGTCCACGTTTTGAACTCGAACGTTTTCTGGTACGTCTAAGCGGATTGGTGTGAAGTTCAAGATTCCGCGAACATTTGCTTCTACTAAGCGATCTGCTGTTTCTTGAGCTACATCTTGTGGCACTGTTAAGATAGCCACTTGGATTTGTTGAACTTTCAATTGTTCTACCATTTCATCCATTCTGTAAACTGGCACACCTGTTTGGATAGTTCCAACGATGTCTTCGTTTACGTCGAACGCTGCGCTAATACGCACATTGTTGCTTTGGTGGAAGTTGTAGTTTAAGAGCGCTTGTCCTAATTTACCAACCCCTACTAAAGCTACGTTTGTTAGGCGATCTTGGTTTAAAGTATGGCTGAAGAATTCTAATAAGTATTCAACATCATATCCATATCCACGTTTTCCTAAAGCTCCAAAGTATGAGAAGTCACGACGGATTGTTGCGCTATCTACTTTTACGGCTTCACTTAATTCTGTTGATGAGATGCGACGTTTTCCTGCATCGTGCAAGAAACGTAAGTAACGATGATAAATGGCCAAACGTTTCGCAGTTGCGCGTGGCACTTCGATTTCCTTCATTTCGTTAATATCTTTCATGAATAAAACTCCCTTTTTCTTTTATATCCATGCGTATTCTATCACAACAACTTTTTATTTCACAAACACTTTGCCTTGCTCTCACGAATAATTATGAATTTCGCTTATATACAGCAAGCCTTGTGCTTTTTTCTTCACAACCTCTCTATTGTGAATGTGAATGCAAAGGAGAACGCGTATCAATATTGTTCCCCTTCTTTTTTATGCTAAAATAAACTGAAACTACATTGAAAGGACCCGTCATGATTTTACTACAAGGACAAGGACTCGCGCGTACGTTTGCGGATGAAGTCCTATTTGAAAATATTACAATTCATATTCAAGAAAATTCACGCATTGCCATCGTTGGGCGAAATGGTACTGGAAAATCTACGCTATTAAAAATGTTGGCTGGCATCGAAGAACCTTCTCTTGGCGCTGTGTCAAAGAAGAAAGACCTCTCGATTGGCTACTTAGACCAATACGCTGCCATCCAGTCTTCCCGCACCGTTTGGGAAGAAATGGTGCTTCTCTTCGAAGATGTGGAAACCTTGAAGAAACAAGCGCAAAAAGCGGCTGAACAACTCGGTGACCCAGACCTTCTAAGTGACCCCGTTGCGTACGAACTCGCCTTAAAACGATACGACCAGCTTCAAGAAGAATTGAACCAAAAGAATGCGTATGGTTACGAGTCTGAAATTCGCACCGTGCTTCATGGATTCCGTTTCTATCCAGAGGACTACGACCAACCGATCCAATCGCTCTCTGGAGGTCAACGCACTCGTTTGGCACTAGCTCGTATTTTATTAGAAAAGCACGACCTACTCATCTTAGACGAACCGACCAACCACTTGGATATCGAGACATTGACATGGCTTGAAGACTATTTACGCTCTTCTAGTAGCGCTCTAGTCATCGTATCCCACGACCAATACTTCTTGGACCGTGTGTGTAACGAAGTCTATGAAATCAGTCATAAGGCCTGCGAATATTACAAAGGAAACTACTCGCACTACTTAGAAGAACGCGAGCAACGCTATTTACTTAAACAAAAAGCCTACGAGAAACAGCAACAAGAGATTCACGACTTAGAAGAATTCATCGCGAAAAACTTAGTGCGCGCCTCAACCACAAAACGTGCGCAATCACGCCGTAAGAAGCTCGAGAAAATGGAACGCTTAGAGAAACCAAAAGGCGATCAGCGCTCTGCTCGTTTTGAATTTACCGTGGAACGCGAATCCGGAAACCAAGTGCTGCAAGTAACTGATGCTTATATCGGCTACGACCACGAAGCCTTGAGTGGTCCGATTTCCTTCCAGCTTCGCAAGCGTGAGGCCATCGCGATTGTGGGGCCTAACGGTGTTGGAAAATCTACTCTCTTGAAGTCTATTACGGGTGAATTACCTTTAATCGAAGGTTCAATCGACTTAGGTGCTGGCGTTCAAGTCGGTTACTATGACCAAAACTTGGCCGGCCTCTCATCGAATCAAACGGTTCTAGAAGAACTCTGGTCTCGTCACTCAACGATGCCTGAAAAAGACATCCGTTCGATTCTTGGCAGTTTCCTTTTTTCAGGCAACGACGTCGAGAAAACAACCGCTCAACTCAGCGGGGGTGAAAAGGCCCGTTTGGCGCTTTGCAAACTGTCTCTTGAACATGATAATTTCCTACTGCTCGACGAACCAACCAACCACTTGGACATCGACAGTAAAGAAGTCCTCGAAGATGCCCTTATCGACTACGACGGCACGATTTGTTTCGTGTCGCATGACCGTTTCTTCATCAACAAGGTCGCAACGGCTATTCTTGAAATCGAAGAAACTGGCAGCACGCTGTATTTAGGCGACTACGACTACTATCTCGAGAAAAAACAAGAGAAAGAAGAAATCGCCGCTTTGCAAGAGGCTAAAGATGCCCCACTAGCGACGGCCCAGCCGATGACAGAAGCTAAAGCCAGCTACCACGCTTCTAAAGAAGAGCAACGTCAAATCCGTACGCTCACACGACGCATCGAACAACTAGAAACGGAGATGCACGATATCGAAACTGCACTCGAACAAGTGCATGAGGCGATGACGCTGGAAGAAAACTATTCTGACCCAGATAAATCCGCGGCCCTCTCTACCGAAGAAGGCGCCCTTCTCGAACGCCAAGAAACACTTCTTGCTGAATGGGAAGAAGCCTCTCTAGCGCTAGAAGAATTCAATTCATAATCTTTTGAAATTATCATATATGATAATTTTGTACTTGCAATTCATCTCTAGCTCTAGAAGAGTTCAATCCATAATCGTTTGAAATTATCATATATGATAATTTTGTACTTACAATTCATCTCTAGCGCTAGAAGAATTCAATCCATAACCGTTTGAAATTATCATATATGATAATTTTGCACTTTCAGCAATTCAAAAAAGCGTAGACTCTTTTTATAGAGCCTACGCTTCTTTTTTAGTTTACTGTTGCCACTGACTTTGATAGAGATTGTAGTAAAATCCACGTTGCTCCATCAAGCTGGCATGATTTCCTTTTTCAATGACATGTCCGTCTTTTAAGACGAGAATCACATCCGCGGTACGAATGGTCGATAAGCGGTGCGCCACGATAAAACTCGTGCGTCCTTCCATCAGATGTTGGAAGGCTTCTTGAATCTTCAACTCGGTACGCGTATCGATGGAAGATGTTGCCTCATCGAGAATCAGCATATTGGGTTGTCCCATCATCACACGCGCAATGCAGAGCAATTGTTTTTGCCCTTGCGAGAAGTCCCCGCCGTCATCCGAAATCACCGTATCATACCCTTGCGGCAGACGGCTTACAAATCCATGGATATGACAGAGTTTTGCGATACGAATCATCTCTTCTTCACTAATGGTTGGGTTCCCCATCGTGATATTTTCACGGACCGTCCCCGTTTGAAGCCATGTTTCTTGAAGCACCATTCCAAATCCATTTCGCAGTGAATGACGCGTGATGTCTTCAATCGAATGGCCATCGATGGCTAATTTTCCACTATTAATATCGTAGAAACGCATTAATAAATTAATCAATGTCGTCTTTCCACTTCCGGTTGGACCGACAATTGCCACACGTTGCCCCGGTTTGACATCCAACGAGAAGTCTTCAATCAGCGGTTGGTCTTTCACGTAAGAGAAGTCCACATGGTTAAATTCCACCGCACCGTTGAAACTTTCAGGAGATACCGCATCCTCACGTTCTGGACGCTCAGAAGGTTGTTCCAACAGTTCAAACACTCGGTTAGCACAGGCAATCGCATTTTGCAATTCGGTAATCACACCTGAGATTTCATTGAATGGTTTCGTATATTGGTTGGCGTAACTTAAGAAGGCCGATAGTTGCCCAACCGTCACGCCACCACTAATGACGAAGAACGCCCCGAACACGCCCACACTGGTGTAGACAATACTATTAACAAAGCGCGTTGCCGGATTCGTGATGCTCGAGAAGAAAATAGCCTTAAGCGACACATCCGTTAGGTTCTTATTAATCACCGAGAAGTTCTCGATGACTTTTTCTTGTTGCTGGAAGGCCGTCACCACTCGTGTCCCCTCAATCATCTCATTCATATAGGCGGTTTGGTCGCCCCGAATTTCCGATTGTTGTTTAAAGAAATGATAGGATTTCTTCGCAACGAAGCTGGCCATGACAAAGGATACAGGCGTCACCACCACTACCACGAGGGTCAGTGTCACATTTACGCTGAGCATAAAGATTAACGTTCCTAGAATCGTCATCACACCCGTAAATAACTGCGTGAATCCCATCAATAGCCCGTCCGCGAATTGATCCGCGTCTGCAATAATACGGCTCTCGATTTCTCCGGCTGGATGAATATCTAAATAACTGAGCGGTAAGGTCTCGATTTTTTCAAGCGCATCTCTTCGAAGGTCACGCACAACCGAGTACGTCATCTTGTTATTGCTGAGGTTCATAAACCACTGCGCGATGGCTGCCATTTCCGTAAAGAGTGCAATCTGCCAAAGGATGGCAAACAGACCTTCATAGAACACTTGGCCCGTGTCCAGCATTTGGTCCACAGCTTCCCCAACTAATTTTGGAATCATTAACGTTCCGAATACATTCACACTCGCCAAAAGAATGGACACTACTAAATAAATACGGTAGCGACGGATGTAGCGGAGAACTTTACGGATGGTTTCCCATTGAGTGTTCTGTCTCATGCTTCATCCTCCTTTGGAAATTGTGAATAGTAAATTTCTTGATAAATCTCATTGTTAGCTAAGAGCTCTTCATGCGTGCCTTTACCGACAAGATTTCCTTCATCGAGTACAAGAATTAAGTCTGCATACTGCACAGACGCCGCCCGTTGCGACACGATAAAGGTCGTCGGACGTGGCGTTTGGTTCTTAATGGCCTCACGCAATTTCGCATCGGTCGCAAAGTCTAATGCTGAAGCACTATCATCTAAGATTAAAATCGGTGCTTGTTTAGCAATCGCACGTGCAATCGTCATCCGTTGTTTTTGTCCACCGGATAAATTGCGACCATTTTGTTCGATGCCATAATCAAGTCCGCCTTCTTTTGTTTGTACAAACTCACTGGCTTGAGCGACATCGAGTGCATGTTCTATCACTTCACTGGAAGCAGATGCATTTCCAAAACAAACATTGTCAGCAATCGTCCCCCGGAAGAGTTGCGCCTTTTGCAAGACCATTCCGACCGCTCCACGAAGCGATGCAAAACGGTAGCGACGAACGTCTTCTCCGAACACCTCTACACTCCCTTGGCTCGCATCATAAAAACGAGGAATCATATTCACAAGAGACGATTTCCCGCTACCAGTTCCACCAATCACGCCGATGGTCTGTCCTTTCAGCGCGGTAAATGAGATATGGTTCAACGCTGCATTTTGGTCTCCTTGATACGTCAACGTCACGTCTTTAAACGCCACCGCCACTTCCCCTTCAGGATGAACGTCTTTCGTACCTTCGACCATATCCGCTTCAATCGATAGAATATTGTTAATACGCTCTGCACTCGCCACTGATTTTGTCATCAATACGACAAGGTTTGCGAATTTTACAAGCTCCACTAAGATTTGAGACATGTAGTTTGTTAAAGCGATGACTTCCCCTTTCGTTAAGGTGCCTGTATCCACTTTAATTGCCCCGCCATAAAGAATGACGATGAGCGCCACATTCACAATCACAAACGTAATAGGATTCATGGCTCCTGAGAGGCCACTCACCTTTTGTTGCGCTTGATTCAACGCTTCGGTATCTTCTCTAAATGACTGAATTTCTTTTTGTTCTCGGTTAAATGCACGAATCACACGCACACCGAGTAAGTTTTCATGTACGAGGCGCATAATGCGATCTAGTTTTCCTTGCACACGGCGATACATCGGAATCGTCCAGTAAATAATCCCGAATACGACGACTGCTAAGATTGGAACTGTGATGGCAAACGTCCATGCCATTTCCACATTCACAACAAAGGCCATCACAATCGCTCCACCGACGATAAACGGCGAACGTAGCAATAGACGAAGCGCGATGTTCAACCCGTTTTGCACGAGATTCATATCACTCGTCAATCGCGTCAGCAAAGTGTCATTTCCAAGCGCATCGAGTTGCGAGAAGCTAAAGTATTGAATTTTGGAAAAGAGTGCCTGTCTCACGTCGGCGGTAAATCCAGTCGCCGCCTTTGCCGCAAAATATTGAGCGGTAATCGACACGGCTACACCAACCATTCCGAGTCCAATAAGAATCGCTCCTTGTTGGAGAATCAGCGTAGTATCTTTATTACCGATACCTTTATCGATAATGACCGCCATAATGAGCGGAACAAACAACTCCAGAATTGCTTCGAATAATTTGAATAATGGTGCCAATATCGTTTCTTTCAGATACGGCTTTAAATAAGGTTTTAACTTGTTCACACGCGTACTTCCTTTTACATCCATAGTACTTTTATTGTATCACATTTTAGCCTCTTCAAAAGCGGAAAAAGTTGCTTCCTGGTTTTGATTTTTCAGAGTGTAACAATTATGTTACGTAACAAAAATGTTACACTCACTTTTTTACTTTCTAAAGATGTATCATTAATGATACAAAACTATTTTTTCCCACAGTGAGGTATAACGGAGTAAACAATTATTAGAAGACTGGGTATCCCCTTCTTATGAAACGCGTGATTCCGAAAAATCTTACGGATTCTATAATAGCCATAACGTGGGATAGCATTAAATGCGAGGGAGAAAGACAGAAACACCCTAGATACAGTATTGTATCTAGGGTGTTTCGTTTTCTTTCCCCCACAAAGTTGAATAGGTATGAGCAAGCTGTTTACAGTGCAGCTCATACCATTCAACCACTGTGCTTAGAGGGAGCGTAGGAATTTAATTCCGTAACTAAAGAACTTATAAAATGTGACGCAGTAGCTGATTGAATTAATCTTCATCACTCGTGATTTGCTTAATTCTAATCAGCCTTGCGGGGGTAAGACTACAAAGCAAAACGGACTCACACTGTGAGTCCGTTTTTAGCTTTTGTCTTACTCCCTATTTACGTAAACCGTGCTCCTCGATATACTCCGCAATTTGGATAGCATTGCTTGCTGCACCCTTACGAATATTGTCACCCACACACCAGATGTGGAAGCTGTTAGGTTGAGAGATGTCGCGGCGAATACGTCCTACATACACTTCATCATGTCCAGTCGCTTGTAATGGTGTTGGATATACATTTTCCTCAGGTTTATCTAATACGATTACGCCTGGTGCTTTTTCTAAAATCGCACGAATTTCTTCAGGTGTTGTTTCTTTTTCGAAAGTCACATTGATTTCTACAGAGTGTGAGTTGAATACAGGTACACGCACACAAGTAGCTGTGATGGCTACATCCTCTGATAACCCTAGAATCTTGCGAGTTTCTTGAATCATTTTCATTTCTTCTTTTGTATAGCCATTTTCTAAAAATACATCGATATGTGGCAATACATTATTGTAAATTGGGTGTGGGTAATTTGTTGGAGCTTCCCCTTTTTCTCCATTTCTTAAATCGTTAATCCCTGCTTGTCCAGAACCTGAAACAGCTTGGTAAGTTGTATACGCCACACGTTTTAATCCAAATGCATCATGCAATGGACGTAATGGCACAACCGATTGGATTGTTGAGCAGTTTGGATTTGCGATAATCTTACGCTCTAATGTTGGTGCGTTACATTCTGGTACGACTAAATCAATCTCTGGATCCATTCTCCATGCGCTTGAGTTGTCGATAACAATTACGCCGTCACGTTCTGCGATTGGCGCAAATTTCAATGAAGTGCCGCCCCCTGCTGAGAAGATGGCGTAGTCAATATCACGCTTGAAGGAGTCTTCCGTTAATTCTTCGACTACATAATCTTTTCCTCTAAACTGTAGTACTTTCCCTGCTGAACGCGCTGAAGCAAGTAGATATAAGTGGTCTACTTGTAAGTTACTTTCTTCTAAACGTTCAATCATTTTTGTTCCAACGACACCTGTCGCTCCTACAATTGCAATATTTACCATAAAAAAATCTCCTTTTTGCTAAAACGCTATGTTGAAAATTATAGCGAATCTCTCGTTGAAAGTAAAGAATTGTCTTTCTTCGCAACACATTTGTAGCTAGTATAGATACACTCTTTGATGAGTGCATCATCTGTGCACACATTCAGCGCAATTGAAATCCAATGTTTCTTATTCATATGATAGGCTTCATAAATCCCGTCAGTCGATAGGAGTCGTTCCTTGTCTTCCGGATGAATCTTCACGTTCAAAATAAGGGCGTTCGCCTGGGAAGCCACTCCTAGTTTTTGAAGCGGCACTTCCATCATGAGCCCATACCATTTGCCTTTATCTTCGACCATAAAGCCCATTGCATCTGTCTTCTCAAACGGATTGTCATGATACGGGACGATATTTTCGGTCATCCATTTCGTCCACTTCTGGTGTGCTTCTTCGATATCCGATTGCTCAGGATGCAACCAAAGGAACGCTAGCTCACTTGCCTCTTCGCGCAAGGCTTGAGCGATACTACTACTCGTTGTTGAGATTTCAAATAACTGATAGCGCTCGTTTACATCATCGAGCGCTATCAGTTCTAAGCCTAGTTTTTTGCTGGCACTCACCACCTGAAAGTAAAATCCCTCCGTTTGACTTGGAAAGATTTTTCCATTCAGTTCTGGCAAGTCCTTTGTTAATTTCCATTTCATAAAGGCGTCCTCTTATAAGCGATACTCCGCACGCAATTCGAGAATCACGTCACGTAAATCTGCTGCTTTCTCGAAATCGAGGTCTTTAGCTGCTGCACGCATATCCAACTCGAGTAACTCAAGCGCTTCTCGGCGTTGTTCTTGCGTCATCTTCTTGAAGTCTTTTGCCGTTGTTGGCGCATCTTCTTTTTCGACCTCGTGCGTAATCGCAATTAAATCGCGGATATTCTTCACGATAGTCTTCGGTACGATACCGTGTTCTTTATTGTACGCTTCTTGAATGGCACGGCGACGATTCGTTTCATCAATCGCTTTTTGCATCGAATCCGTAATCTTATCGGCATACATAATCACACGACCGTTCGCATTACGCGCAGCACGTCCAATCGTTTGAACCAGAGCACGTTCACTACGAAGGAAGCCTTCCTTATCCGCATCGAGAATCGCCACAAGAGACACTTCCGGCACGTCTAACCCCTCACGAAGCAAGTTGATTCCGACCAATACGTCGAATTCCCCGAGTCGTAAGTTACGGATGATTTCCGTACGTTCCAATGTCTTAATGTCACTATGCAAATACTTCACCTTAATGCCCACTTCTTCTAAGTAGTCGGTCAAGTCCTCAGACATCTTCTTCGTTAAAGTCGTAATGAAAACACGCTCGTTTCGTTCTACACGTAAATTAATTTCACTAATAAGGTCATCAATCTGTCCTTTAATTGGACGAACTTCCACAGGTGGATCTAATAAGCCAGTTGGACGAATGATTTGCTCGGTAACTGTTGGCGTATGTGATAATTCATAAGGCCCCGGAGTAGCCGAAATGTAAATGATTTGTGGCACGCGTTCCTCAAACTCTTCAAAGCGCAATGGACGGTTATCTAAAGCACTTGGTAAGCGGAAGCCGTATTGAATCAACTGCTCCTTACGAGCACGGTCCCCGTTATACATTCCACGAATTTGTGACATCGTAATATGCGACTCATCAACCACGAAGAGCGAATCTTTCGGGAAGAAGTCTAATAAAGTATACGGTGGTTGTCCTGGACGTCGGCCATCCATATGACGGGAGTAGTTCTCAATCCCGTTACAGTAGCCCATCTCTAGTAGCATTTCGATATCGTAGTTCGTACGTTGCTCCAAACGTTGTGCTTCTAGCAATAAGTTATCGTCTCGTAATTCCTTGAGTCGTTCCGCAAGTTCTTCTTTTATCGATGCGACCGCCCGTGAAATTTGGTCTTCATTGGCCACAAAGTGCGTTGCTGGGAAGATTGGTACATGTTCCACAGTGGCTTTGATTTCACCCGTCAAGACATCGACTTCTTTAATGGCTTCGATTTCGTCTCCGAAGAACTCGATACGAAAGGCCGTCGCATCATTTCCTGGTAGGAAGATTTCAACGACATCCCCACGAACACGGAAAGTTCCGCGACGGAAATCATAGTCGTTACGCTCAAATTGCATTTCGACCAATCGTCGTAATAAGTCATCGCGTTCGATTTCCATACCTTCACGAAGCGACAATACATGGTCGCGGTAATCTTCTGGATTTACTAAACCATAAATCGAAGACACCGACGCCACAACAATCACATCGCGACGTTCTAGAAGCGCGCTTGTTGCCGAGTGACGTAATTTATCAATCTCATCATTGACGCTCGATTCCTTCTCGATATACGTATCGCTAGAAGGAACGTACGCCTCCGGTTGATAGTAGTCATAGTACGACACGAAATATTCGACCGCGTTGTCCGGGAAGAATTCTTTTAACTCTCCGTACAACTGGCCGGCTAATGTTTTATTATGTGCTAATACGAGCGTTGGTTTATTTACTTCTTGAATCACATTGGCAATCGTGAACGTCTTCCCTGTTCCGGTTGCCCCAAGTAATGTCTGTTCTTTGACCCCATTTTTGATGCCATCGGCGAGTTCTTTGATGGCTTGAGGTTGGTCTCCATTTGGTGCGTAAGGAGCCACTAATTTAAATTGATCCATGACTTCACCTCTTTCTTTTCTAGTATACCATCATTACGGGAGTTTTACCGTTTGTCCGTCTTGTTCTTTCGCAATACCTTGCTTGCAATTCAAGTAGGACTTTTGTATAATAGTTCGTGTTGGAAACAACTGATCAGTAATTATACATGTTAAATGAAAGAGGGGTGAACCCATTGCCAAATATCGCATCACAAATCAAACGTGTTCGTACTAACAAAAAGTCAACACTTGCTAACAACGCTCAAACTTCTGCTATGCGTACAGCTATCAAAAAATTTGACGCTGCTGTAGCTGAAGGTGCTGAAAATGCTGAAGAATTATTACGTGCTGCTCACAAAGCAATCGACGGAGCTGCTTCTAAAGGATTAATCCACAAAAACAAAGCTTCTCGTGATAAATCACGTCTTGCTGCAAAATTAAGCAAATAATATGTAGCCTGAGAATTGATCTCGGGCTCTTTTTTTATGCTCTGAAATAGAAGTGGTGCTTCTTATTGGTTGGGTAAAATCCTTACGGATTTCTTCAAGGTAGAGTGTTATATCGGATAAACTGAAAAGAATCAGTTTTGATATTGAAAGAGTTATAGCGGGGCAACGGCTCGAGCCTAGGTCTCTCGCCTTTAAAGCCTCAAAGCAGGAGTACGGAAGGACTTCCTACTCCTGCTAATTCGCATTTAATGCACTTCCCCGCTATTCTTTCAATAAACTGATTCTTTTTTTGTTTATCCTCTATTTAAATTTCACCCGTAGAATCCGTAAGAATTTTACCCTCCATGCTTTATCTCAGAGATAAAAAAAGAAGCCCGATCAATTCGAAGGTGGAGGGGAAAAAGAAAGGGTGGCCGGGGTAGGAAAAGGTGCCAAAAATATTCCCCGAATAATGTAAAGGGTCCGAAATAAAAAAAGAGTGCCCGAGGGAGGTGTTTAGTCTCCTACTCGGGCACTTTGTTTTGTTAAATGATAATATCGTCGACAAATTGTTTGGCTTCTGACAAGCTCATTCCTGTTACGTTACGTAATTTTTGAATGGCTTTAATCGATTGTCCATTGCGTTTCAATTCGCGTAAGTATTCTTCTAATTCTTCTGGGATGTACGCTTCTTCTACTGGTGTACTTTCTTGTGTTGATGGTGTTTGTTCCACCGCTCCGCTGGTATTTAGTTTTGTGCGGAACGCAAGGGCGATTACCGCTACTAAAACAACAGCGATGATAACGATTAGTAATTCCATGGGTTTCTCCTATTTAATAAATTTGTAAACACTGCTTCTATGCGCAAATTCAAAGGCTATAATTTTTAATTGGTCATCTTCGATTTCTACAATTAATCTATAATTTCCAACTCTATATCTCCAATATTTTGATAAAGTTCCACTCAGAGGTTTCCCCTTACTTCTTGGATCTTCACAGTCTATCAAATTTTTTTCAATCCATTTTTTTAAGATTACTTTTGTTCCATTATCTAATTTTTTAATTTTCTTTTTGAGACGTTCATCATAAAAAAGTGTGTACCTCATTATAAGTCTCCCCAGAATTCCTCATGGTCAACTAATATAACTTCTCCATTTGCTTTAGCACTTTCGTACTCTTTTACAGCTTGTAAATCATATTCTTCTTCAATTTTTTCAGTTAATGCTTTCTTTAATAGGGTCGTTAACCCTTCTCCGGTAAAGTCTGCATAATTTTTAAAAAGGCGCTCTTCTTCTTTATTTAAACGTAATGAAATTGTACTCATTTTAACCCCTCCTTAATTGTATATACATTGTACCACATATTTTTATTAATTCAACTCAAATTTTAATTAAAATTAGATAATTATTTACAAACAACTCAACGCCGAAATCTTTAATAAGATATCGACGTTTCAAACAGACTAATTATAACGTTCTTTGACCGCAAAATTGGAGGATGAACCATTCCAATTGCATTTCTTTGATGCCGACGCTGGTCTTCAATGCGTACTCGGTTTCGACTAATTGCTGGAAGGCTGCTTCCAATAATGGCGTTCCGTAGCGGCGGCATTGGTTGAGTGCGAGTTTGACCCGGTATGGGTGCACTGCGAGTGTCTTTTGAATTTCGGGTTCTTGGTAGCCGGCTTTTTTCAAATACGACACTTGAAGCAATAGGCGGAATTGGCCTAATAGAATCGCGTTCATTTTGATTGGGTCTTCTTTTTGCAATAGCATATCATGATAAATTTGAAGGGCACGTTTGCTGTCTTTATTGAGGATGGCTTCTCCAAAATCAAAGATGCTTTGTTCCAAGGTTTTAGCCACTAATGCCTCGACCGTTTCAAGTCGAATGGAATACGTTCCAATTTCGGCAACCATTAATTTATCAAGCTCTTTCATACAAGTCGTAAGCGAGTATTGTGTTTTGAGGAGTAAGGTATTTAACGCCTCTTCGTGAATGCCATATTGTTGCGAACGTAAATAGTCCTTGATGTATTGTCTCACATCGCGTTCTGAGAGTTCGCTTGCATCGAGTAGAACGGCAACCTTCTTCAACTGTTTCACGATTTTCTTACGTTGGTCCAACTTTTCGTACGGCGCAAAGAAAACCATCACCGAACTGTCCATCGGATTCTCTAAATACGCTTGTAGGCGGTCCAACTGATGGTCGATGGATTTCTTTTCCTTCTCCCCTGTTAAAAATGTTGGATTATCAATCATAACCAATCTGCGGTCTCCAAAAAATGGCACAGACTCGGCATCTTGAACCGCAGTTTGAATGGACACTTCATCCATATTGAATCGTCCCACGTTCAAATCTTGATCTTCAGGAGCGACAATGGTGTCCAAAAATACTTTACGCGCAAGCTCTTGTAAGTACGGTTCTTTCCCTTGAACGAGATAAACCAGACTGACTTGCCCTTTTTTAATTCGATTGAGCTGTTTCTCAAATTCCATTTCTTCGCCTCCTGTTGTTTTAGTTTATCTTGAAAACGAGTCTTTGTCTATTGTTTCAATTCTTTTTTCCGTTTCGTAAGCCTTGTTGTGACTTCTAATTTTTCGCGGGTAAACCGAAGCCGAATTTGCCCGTCTTGGTCCGTCCGGAAAATGATAGCGCCAGTAGCTTTCAAGCGCGCCAAAGTCTCTGGACTGGGATGCCCATAGTGATTGTGCTTCCCACACGATATGAACGCGAGTCTTGGCTGAACAAGTTTGAGAAGCGCCTCGCCACTCGACGTCCTGCTCCCGTGATGCCCCGCTTTAAGAATAGTGAACTGCAAATGTGGATTGTCTTTAACGACAGCCTCTTCCACCTTCTCTGAGGCGTCTCCTGTGAGAAGAATGGTCTGCTTCATCACTGTCACTAGCGCCAGTATCGAGTCTTCGTTTTCCGCATGAGACAAACCTTTTGGCCATAGCACCTTCCACTTCATCTCATTCCATTTCCACTCGTCTCCTGATAGTACCAACCGCCACTGAATCTTTGGATACTTCTTTTTCATTTCCTGCATCAGCGGAATCTTCTCCATGCCCTTTCCGATAATGAGTTGCCGGATAGTGATGTGCTTTGCGATGGTTTTTAAGTTTCCGACATGGTCCTCGTCTCCGTGAGACAACATGACTTGTGAGAGCTCCGAGAGCCCCTCTGCTTGCAAGGCAGGCACAACTGTCGTAATTCCTTGGTCTTTTTTCTTTCGGTGCCGCCACGCCTCTTTCTGTTTAAAATCCGAGAGACCCCCTGTATCGATAAGCGTCGCCTGATTCCACCCTGGCGCTAGTAAAAGGATGGAGTCCCCTTGCCCAACGTCCACCATCACAAGCTCTGTCCCCCAGTGATACGGCACTTCAATTAATAGCGCAAGTATTGCTAGTATCGAAAGGACTCCTTTTTTAATCGTCATTTTTCGTCGCTCGAATAAAATCCCGACGACAATAAGGATTGTAAGAAAGAGAACTACCTCCCACTTGTCCCAAATCCCCAGTGTGAATTTTGTAAAGGACAACTGCTGGCAGAACGTGAGGGTGCGAGAAACTCCAGAAAGAATGAATTCTCCAAAAGTTGTTAGAAGTTCTATCAGTGGATTAAAACTTATCAGTACCGCGAATAAATACGCTGTTAACAATGGAAATAGCAGCATCTCAAACAACAGCGAAAAGAGCGCAGTCAGAAGAATACTCAGCGCATTCCAATAAAAGAAATACTGACACAGAAGCGGCAATGCGATAAGACTCATCCCAATCGGTACCCACACATTAGCACGAATGCGAGGCAAGACAGCGCGTTGCCATTTCGAGAGAAAAATAATAATGGCCGTTAATCCATAACTTAGTTGAAAGGCTACATTTAAAAGAATAGCTGGCCAAACGAGAATGGAAGCAATCGTCATCCAGAGTAAGCAGTCCATCTGTATGCTCCCACGTTTTCTAATGAACGGTTTGGATAAGGCGGCTAACACGACCATGCCAATCGCACGCGTGCCGCTAATATTCCAGCCAATCACAAATCCGTAGAGCACTACAAACAGTACCAGTAATCCACGCGTTTTCTCTCTGGTAATGCCGATTCGCCACGAGAGCCGTTCAATGCAAGCGACCATTAAGGAGATATGTAATCCAGAAATCGCTAAGAGATGCAAGAGGCCAAGCTGTTTATATTGCTCCCACTCTTCTTCGCTAAAACCCGTTCGGTCCGCTAAGAGTAAGGCTCCTGTATATTGTTTAATTCGACTATCTTTTTGAACATGCAACGTTTCTAACAACTGAGATCGAAGATGCTCCACAAAGCTCCAGAATCCTGTGACAGGCTTCATACTAGAATTCAAACGCTCGACTTTTAAGGCATGAAGCACACCAAGACTCAGATAGTAATTTTTCGCATCGAAATTCCCTTTATTGCGTGCATGCTCGATTTCTTCAATGGTCCCTTCAACCGAAATCCGAACCACTTCACGCAACTGCAAGAAAGTTTGTTGCTCGGATTCCGACTCCAGTACATAGTAGAAAAAGACTTTCTCGTGCTTCGTTCCTGCTTCCAGCGTGGCCGTTCCGGTTACTAAATCCCCATTCACCTTCAACTGATTTGGGTTTAACACGAGTTGCCCCTGTATCGCATCATCGACCGTATAAGCAGGTTGTGTCACTTCACGCATATACAAAAACAGACGCAGTCCAACCGCCACACATAGCACAACACCGACCACTCTTTTCCATGCCTCGTGCCCCCGTTTCCACGCCACGGCAACCATGAATAAAGGGACAATCCACCACGCGACTGTCCCTTCAAACACAACGATGCCAGACGCTACGAGCACTGCTAGTATCCAGTAACTCATTGTGTCACAATCCTTTCCTCAAAGGACTCGAAGAGCTTCTTGCCAATGCCGCGGACTTTCATCAAATCTTCCTTCGTTTTAAACGAACCATTCTTCTTGCGGTATTCGATAATTGCCTCGGCCTTTTTCTCGCCGACACCCTTCAATGTCTTCAACTCTTCCACCGTTGCCGTATTTATATTCACTTTTCCTTCTTTGGATGCTTCTTTACTCGTTGCCCCTGCCGGGATTGCCTCTGCTTCTTCCCCCACTTTGGGCACAACGATCACCAACTGATCTTCTACTCTTTGCGCCAAGTTCACTTTCTGGCTATCTGCCTCCGCCGTCAATCCTCCCGCGGCATCAATCGCGTCTCTCACACGGTCCCCAACCTTCATCTGATAGACTCCCGGCTTTTTCACTTTTCCTTTAATATCAACGAAAATGACCGCTTCTAGCGTCGTACTTTCTTCCATTTTCTCCGCCAGTACTGTCGTTACCACCGCTTCACTTTCTTCCACGGCTTCTTCTTTTTTAGGCAGCAGTCCACCAACAGCTACTAATAAAAGAAGTACTACAGCGATAACAGCCCCCTTGACCGCTAGACTCCACGACTCCCATTTTTCTTTCCACTCATCAAAAAAAGCCATTTCTCTCACTCCTTAAAAAGATTTCTCCAATTAAAGATATGAGAAAAATGACTCATTGGTTATAGATTTTTTAGAATTTCAATGGCTTCATCCAAAGTCTTCACAGGATAAATTTTAATATCTGTCCCTAACTTCGCAGCCGCTTCTTTGACTTCTTCGTAGTTCGATTTAATATCTGGATAACGAGCACGCATTTCGTCCGTGATTTCATCATCTGGGGCTAAAAAAACCGTCGCACCTGCTTCAATCGCAGCTACTAATTTCTTATCAATTCCACCGATACGTCCAACCGTTCCATCTAATTCAATCGTTCCTGTTCCGGCAATATTATGTCCGTTTTTTAAATGACTATTCGTAATTTGGTTATAAATTTCAAGCGTGAACATCAAACCACCTGAAGGGCCACTCACACCATGAGGGTCAAATTCAACGGATGGGTCAGAAGTCACATCTTCATCCACTTCCCCGCCAAATCCAAGACGGATACCACCAGTACGGCTATCCATTTTCAACTGACCTCTGATCGACATTGTCGCATCATCACGTTTCACTTGAAGGACGAGCGTATGTCCTGGTTCAAGGCTTGCTAAATAGTCTCTTAATTCTTCGAAGCTCTCATCCGTATTCCCTGGACTCTTTCCGTCAATCGTTTCGATAATATCTCCGACTTTTAACTTATCACGGAAATTAGAGTTTGGATCCACACGTGTGACGAAAATACCATTTACATGTCGTTCGACCGTTTTTCCAGCAGCTTCAAAAGCAACTCGAACCGCTTTTGATCGTGCATTACGCATACTGAAATCTTGCAGGGTATCGAATTCTTCTGGCGTATAATCCCCGAATACCTCTTCAGACGGAACCATTTCGTGATGCTTCAAGAACTTCTTAAAGTACGTTAAAACGGTCGCCTGCTCGACATACACCGTCAGCACCCTGAGAGAACCTGGATCCTCATCTTTTGCTCCACTAATCGTTAAAAATTGGGATACTTCTTCTGCAGTCCCTGGCGATTCAATCACATACGGGATTGGAATCATCGCCACAATCGCTAATACAACGAAAATTAAGGCCGCAATAATAATCTTCTTAACCTTTGACATCTGTTATCTCCTCATCCATTTTTATTGTGCGTTCAGGCGCATCTTTGTATTTTTCTTGTAAGGCATCTGCTACTACAGTTGGAACAAATGGCGTTACGTCCCCTCCAAAGCGAGCCAACTCCTTCATCATTGACGAACTTACAAATCTGTACTCTTCTTTGCTGAGTAATAATACTGTCTCAACATCACCATTTTGAACACGGTTATGGGATGCAAGAGTCGCTTCATATTCAAAGTCAGTTGCGTTTCGTACACCACGGACAAGAACGCTAGCTCCTAATTGTGCTGCAGCCTCTACAGTTAATCCTCCGCTTACGGCTACCACTCTGGCATTCGGTACATGCGCAATCACCTCTTCAACCAGTGATTTTCGCTCATCTAAAGAAAATAAATAATTTTTCTGAACATTATGCGATAAAACCACAATCACTTCATCGAAGAGCTCACTACTTCGCTCGATAATATCTAAATGCCCATTCGTAATCGGGTCGAAGCTTCCTGCTACTACCGCTTTTCTCATCTTAAGCCTCCTCTTCGCTAGTCGCACGGTCGAAAAACACTAATGCTGTAATCCCGTACTCCACACGCTTATATTGCTCAAAGTCTAAAATTCGCTCTGGAAGTTGGACTTCCTTATCCACCTCGCAGACAATCACGCAATCTGGAGAAACTAGATTCAACTCTTGCAACTGCTCAATGTCCTTTACAATTTCTTGTAGGCGATATGGCGGATCCATAAACACCAACTCGAACGGTTCAAACGCCGGGTCACTTGCAATCGTTTTGAGTCCTTGTTTCACATTTTGTCGTTTTAAATGAAATTGTTCGGGTGATTTTGTAATCTCAATATTTTGCTCAATCGTCTTTTGTGCCAGGCGATTGTTCTCGAATAGAAATGCACGGTCCATCCCACGAGAGACGGCCTCGATGGCAACGGCTCCGCTTCCGCTATACATGTCGAGCATGACTCCTCCGTCAAAATAACCGCCAAGAATATTGAAGAGCGATTCTTTTATCTTGTCAGTCGTCGGACGAGTATTTTGGCCCGGTACTGCCTTTAACCGTCTTCCGCCAAATTCTCCTGAAATAATTCGCACAGTGCATTCCTCCTTATTCCACTATAATACCATATTCCAGCGCTTTTTCGTGAGTTTTTTATAAAATAATAAGTGCAACAACGGCTTGAAGGATTTCTTTTAGTGCTTCTTCAGGGTTAGGGATGTGACGATGAATCGAATCCTTGCGGATTTTTTTATAATAGCTGTAATGGGGCACCGGCTTGAGCCATGGTCTCAAGCTCTTTCAAGATTCAAACGTACTCTAGAAAATAAATTTTCAAGAGTACGTAATTCACTTTGAATGCTATCCCCCATTACTGCTATTATAAAATCCGCTAGATTCTCCTCATCGTCTCATTCAAAGAGAAATTCTTATGCAGTAGTGCTCTCATTTCTATAAATACACGAAAGAATATGGAATAATAAATGCGCTGTGTGATTTTAGGTAATTTGGCGCAGCTTAAAGGCTACTGGTAAAATGCTCTCCTCCTTGGAAGGGAAACAGTCGCGGGAACGAAAAAAGTCCGCTACAACTGTAGCGAACTTTCCATTGCTTTATAACGGGATAATGGTGTCATTATCACTAGTAGCAGGCTCGGTTGAGACAATCTCAATCATCAGCCCATGTGGCAAGCAAATACTTGTCTGACCCGGCTGGGAAATCCAACCTGTTTGCACCGCGATTTGGTCTGGACTATTATCCTCCTTGTCACGGATACGCGTTCCATCGATTTCAATAATATTATATTGATCGTCATGCGGGAAGTAGATGAACTCATCATGTGGTGTATTTTCACTGAGTTCAAAACGCTCAATTTCTTCCCCATCAATTGTGAGAATCGCGTAAATTTTTACTTCTTCTTTTCTCGTTGCTTGTTGATAAGCAAAGATGGCATTTGGTAAAAATGATAGTGCCAATAACACGAGCACAATAATAATGTCGAATGGCTTTATCAAATGGGAATACTTCTTAACTATCGTTCTCATCCTTTAACTCTAATAATGTTCTACGTACTTCTAAGGCAATTTTTGAACCAATCACGAGTAATTCATACAGCGTAAAGGTCTCAAATGGAGTTACTCTCCCCACATAGCGAATAAAGAGCTCGCCGTCTGAATCAACGAGTAGCGTATAATATGCCACTAACTCTTGGTTCAATCGATTAATGGAATAGAGCACCTCGAATAAATCTAAGCCAAAGTCTCTTCCATTCCCGATTCCTTCATAAGTAATCTGGTAATCTGTACGGTCCTGGCTATCATCAAATACGACGCTAAACGGAAACTCGCCTTCTCCTTCTGAATAGAGGCCAAGAAACGCGATTCCACCATCGCCTAAATCTTTCTTATCCAGTTTCAATTCACGGTTCTTTAACACTGTTTCAAATGATTCACTTACGTACATCGTGGCCACCCCTTTCGCCATTTGTAACCTCTATTTTACTAGATTCCCTCCTATTTCACAACCAAACACCGAAATCCTACACTTTTATTCTCTATTAGATACGAAAAATTTTTCTATTTGGCTTTTTCTGCACAAAAAAAGAGACTGAAGTTTCCTTCAATCTCTTTTGCAAATTTATGATTAACCTAAACGTTGGCGAGAGTCCGCTGCACGTTGTAGGGCTTGACCAACATAGTTGATACATAACATCATGATTAAGATTAAGATTGTGGCTGGTAACCAAACCCATAATTTGTTTTCGATGATGTCCGCATTTTTCGCTGCAGAGATTAATGTACCAAGTGATGGTGTTGTAAATGGTAAACCGAAACCTAAGTAAGTTAACCCTGTTTCAATACCGATGTTCCCTGCTAAACGTAAGATTAAGTTAACGATAATTAATGAACTTAAGTTTGGCAAGATTTCACGGAACATGATACGGATATCACTTGAACCTAATGTCTTAGATGCATTTACATAGTCTAAACTTGCTTCTTGAAGAGTACGTGTTCTGAATAAACGAGCAGAACCTACCCAATAGAAGGCTGTCATGATAAATACGAAGTGGAACATTGTGTAGTTTGGAATCACTGTTACGAACACGATGATGATCATCAATGTTGGTAAGATCATGATAAAGTCAACGATACGCATTAAAGTTGTGTCCACCCATTTACCGTAGTAACCAGAAATCAATCCAACGATGATACCAATGATACATGTCAAGATTGTAACTGAGAAACCGATTAATACTGAGTTACGAGCCCCGATAATTAATAGGGCTAAAACGTCACGACCACTTTCGTCAGTCCCTAAAATGTGCGCATTTGATGGGGCTTTATAACGACCTAAGATATTTACTTTAAGAGCAGTTTCTTGGTCGATGAAGTATGGTCCGATAAAGATGATTAAGAAAATCAACGCTAGTAAGATTAACGCGAAAAGCGCTATTTTATCTTTTAAAAACTCCCGTACAATAACCTGAAAACCAGCAGGCGGTGTAGATACGGTGCTTTCTTCAACGACAGTTTCTTCAACTGTATTTACATTATTTTGCTCCATTTGCTACTCCTCCTTTTATTATTGTACACGAACACGTGGGTCTACAATACTCATGATAATATCAGATAATAGCGTACCTAGAAGAGTCGCTGTACCGAAGAGTAATAGTAACGCTAAGATTACTGAGTAGTCACGTCCTGTGATTGATGTTACGAATAAGTTCCCCATTCCAGGATATGAGAAGATGTTTTCAATGAACACTGAACCACCGATTAAACCAGTGAATTCATATCCTAAGAAGGCTGCGATTGGTAAGATTGAGTTACGGAAGATGTGGCGGTTGAACACAACATTTTCAGGAACCCCTTTCGCACGTGCTGTACGAACGTAGTCTTGGCTCTTCGCATCGATAACCCCAGTACGTAAATATTGAATCGTACCAGTAGTTGAAAGAATCGCCATCGTAAACGCTGGTAAAATCATGTGATGGAATTTGTTTACATAATAGCCAAGTGTTCCAGCAACTACATCTGAATCAACAGATCCACGAGTTGGGAACCAACCTAATGTATAACCAAACAACCATAATAAAACTAACGCGAATACGAATACTGGGATTGAGTAAGTAATGAATGTATATACTACGATTGCTTTGTCAGCCCAAGAGTTTTGGAAACGACCTGCAATCATCCCTAATGGTAATGCAATTAAGTAAGTTAAAATCAATGTTAATAATGATAACCATACTGTGTTACCAATACGTTCACCGATTAATTTTGTTACTTCATATTTGTAAGTATAACTTTGACCGAAGTCTCCGCGGAATGCTTTTGAAATCCAGTTCCAATATTGAACAGGAAGTGGATCATAGAAACCAGCTTTCACACGTAAAGCTTCAATTGTATTTGGGTCCGTTTCTGGAGTAATTAAACCTGTAAATGGATCCCCTGGCATCATCTTCGCGATTAAGAATGCTAGCACACTAAGGATGAAGATTTGTGGCAACATTAATAACACACGACGTAAAATGGTTTTCCACATAATTATTTTCCTCCTTTTGGATTTAATGCAACAAAGTGTGAGTCAGAGATTTTTTGTAAATCAAACACACGACCGTTTTCATCGTAGTAAAGTTTTTGATTTTCTTGGTAGAATTTCTCAGCTTCTTTACGACGTAGTTTGTTTGCTTCACGGTTTTCTGGATCGATAACCGGAATGGCAGACAATAGACGTTTAGTATAGATATGTTGTGGGTTCGCGTAAATATCTTCCGATTTCCCTGTTTCAACGAAACGTCCACGGTACATGATGAATAACTCATCACACATATGTTTCACAACCCCAAGGTCATGGGAAATGAATAAGTAACTTAAGTTGAACTCATCTTGGATACGTTTCATGTAGTTTAACACTTGCGCTTGTACAGATAAGTCTAACGCTGATACTGGTTCGTCGGCGATGATTAAACGTGGGTTACTTGCTAAGGCACGAGCAACACCGATACGTTGTCTTTGACCACCTGAGAACTGGTGTGGATATTTTAATAATGCTTCTTCAGATAATCCGATGATTTCCATTAATTCAATCACGCGTTTTCTCTCTTCATCTGGAGATAAACGTTCGAAGTTTCTTAATGGTTCAGCCACGATATCTAAGATACGTTTTTTAGGGTTAAAACTTGATAGTGAATCTTGGAAGATCATTTGTACGTTACGGTTGTAGTCTGAAGTACGATGACGTGCTTTGTTTGTTACGTCTTGTCCTTCGTAAATAACTTTACCGCTTGTAACGTGCTCTAGACCAATAATCGATTTTCCGATTGTTGATTTACCAGAACCTGATTCTCCAACAAGACCGTAAGTTTTTCCTTCTTCGATTTCAAGTGATACTCCGTCTACCGCATAAACATGATCCGTTACTCGGTTAAAGAAGCCACTACGAATCGGATAGTGAACTTTTAAATCTTCAATGGTTACAAAACCGCTCATTATGCTTCCTCCCCTTCAAAATGGAAATGTTTATAACATGTACAACGAACGAAGTGGTTTGGTCCAACTTCATGTAGTGTTGGATCCTCTTCGTGAGCGTCCGCTGAAATCCATGGAATACGTGGTGCGAAACGGCAACCTTTACGTGGTAATTTTGGTAATGGTGGCACTGTTCCTTGAATCACGTGTAATTCCTCGCCTTCTGAACCCGCTTGTGGGATTGATTGTAGTAATGAACGTGTATAAGGATGTTTAGGGTTTGTGAATAGCTCTTCAACAGGTGCTACTTCCACAAATTGTCCAGCATACATCACGGCTACACGGTCCGCAGTTTCTGCTACTACGCCAAGGTCATGAGTGATTAAGATGATACCTGATTCTGTTTCTTTCTGGATATCATTTAATAAGTCTAAGATTTGCGCTTGGATTGTTACGTCTAAGGCAGTTGTTGGTTCATCGGCAATGATGATTGGTGGTTTACATGATAAAGCAATCGCGATAACCACACGTTGACGCATCCCACCTGATAATTCGTGTGGGTATTGTTTGTAAGTACGTTGTGGGTTTGGAATCCCTACTTGTCCTAACAATTCAAGTACGCGTTCAGTACGTTCTTTTTCATTTAAGTCTGTATGATAATAAAGAGCTTCATCGATTTGAGCACCAATTGTCATTAATGGGTTTAACGAAGCCAATGGATCTTGGAAGATCATACCGATATCATTCCCGCGAATTTTGTTATATAACGCTTCGTTTAAGTTTACTAAGTTCACATCGTTATAAATGATGTCCCCTGTAATCTTTGTGTTATTTTTGTTGTGTAAGCCCATGATGGTTGTCGCTAATGTAGATTTCCCACATCCTGATTCCCCAACGATGGCCAAAATTTCATTCTTTTCTAATGTTAATGACACATTATCTACTGCATCATAAAAATCATCTTTGATACGGAAACCAACGTGTAAGTTATTGATTTCTAATAGTGGCTTATCAATTGTCAAATCCGATTCCTCCTTATTTTCTTTGGTTAACTATTTCAATATATAAAATAATAAAACAACGTTTCTATTATACGTTGCATGCTCTCTGATTGCAAATTGTATGACAATTCGAGCGCAGATACAGCGTATTTTTAGTTTACCATGAATCCTGCGTGATTACCATTATTTATGAGCAAAAAATTAACTTTTCTCATGTTATTTTAATTTTAAATTCAAATTTCACTAAATTCCCGTCATTAATGCGTTTTCATTGGTTTTATAGATTTTGCGCAAACAAAAAGAGACGAACCGAAGCTCGTCTCCTTCCAATTCTTATTTAGCACCAGTATCACTTGTTAATTCAACTTGGTAGAGCGCTGATTTTTGGCTACCTAAGTTTACATCGTAGTATTTCACACGTTTGTTTACCGCTGTAATAGATTCTCCGACTAACGTTGGGAAGATGAATGCTTTATCGTGAACGTATTTTTGCCATTCTTTATAGAACTCAACATTTTTAGCTGAATCAAATGATTCTGTTGAACTAATTTTATCCATGATGGCAGTTCCTTCAGCATCTACATAACGTTCGAAGTTGAATTGTGCTGTTTCACCAAATAATCCTGATGGGTTTGGATCGTAACCTGTAGACCAACCACCCGCGAATACATCAATTTCTGGGTCGTCCGCTTGAACTTTATCGTAGAATGAGTTCAATTCAATAGTACGTCCTGTATAAAGTTTTACATCTAACCCGATTTCTTTCCACCAGTTCAAGTATTGTTGAACAAGTGATTCATTCGCTTCATCACGAGTACGTGCAGCGAAGTTAATGGTCAATTTAGAACCATCTTTGTTCTCACGTAAACCGTCACCATCAACGTCTTTATATCCCGCTTCATCTAGCAATTGTTTTGCTTTTTCTGGGTTATAAGTGAATCCTTCTTGTTCTTTGTTATAAATATCGTTAAAGAACGGAATGATGATTGAGTTTGAAGAATGTTGCAAGCCGTTATACAAGTTTTGACCTGCCGCATCAATATCGAGCGCGTATGCCATTGCTTGACGAAGGTTTACATCGGCCATTTTCGCATTTGGATCTGTTACGTTTTTACCAGTTTCTTTATCATATTTCCCTAAGTGGAAACCGATATATTCATACGCTGACGCTTCAGAACTGATTAACGTTACGTTTGTTAAATCTTTATAAGCTTCGTATTGTGAGTTTGGCATTGTAGCAATATCGTAGTTACCAGCTTTCATTTCTGAAACGATGTTATCTGGAGATACAACTTCCATTACGACTTTATCAACTTTTGCTACACCTTTGTAGTAGTGTTCATTTGGAACTAATGTCACAGATTCCCCTGCTACGATGGATTCAATCTTGAATTGACCTAAACCAACGAATTTGGTTCCACGAACATACTCACTTTTTTCCCATTCAGCTTCTGGGATATCTTTAAAGATGTGTTTTGGCATGATGTATGCACACACAGAACCACCCGCTAATTGCATGGATGGGCTCATTTCTTTGAAGTGAATTTTTACAGTGTAATCATCCACTTTTTCAAGACCAGAAACGCTATCTGCTTTTCCATCGTGATATTCTTCCATACCAACTACATTTTTATAATCATCATCGTAACGAACACCTGTATAATCTTTATTACCGATGGCTTGATAAGCAAAGATGTAGTCATCAATCGTTACGGGTTGTCCATCAGACCATTTATAGTCTTTTGAATTTAAAGTAACTGTTGCTGTTTTATTTTCAACGTCAAATTCGATGCTTGCAAGACCTGTATTTGTTAACTTACGGTTTTCATCATATTCAAACATACTTTCATCAACCAAACCACCAATCGTTGAGTCGTTTGTATCCGCAGACAACTCATCTGCAAAAATACCAGAGAAAGGTGAAGAAGATACAATCGCGTATTTTAATGTTCCACCCTTAATTGGAGTCCCGTCGTGAGTGACTTCAGAAGCGTATTTCGTTTTTGCGGCATTGCTACTTGTTGAAGATGATTGTTCTTTACTACCACATGCTGCTAACGTTAGCGCAACCGTTGCAGAAAACAGAATCATCACATTTCTCTTTTTCATCATAATCAGTCTCCATTCTTTTATTTTAATGCTTTTGAGTGTATCCATAAATTTATGTTGGACTTATCATACTCCAACTTTTTAATAATTGCAATACTTTTTCTAATCTTTTTTTAATTTTCATAATTTATTTCTCATTTTTGGAAAGTTTTTTCATAATGAAAAAGCCTAGGAGGATTCCTAGGCTTTTTGAATTTATTATTTAGCTGGTGTATCAGAAGTTACTTCTAATTGGTATAATTGTGCTTTTGAATCTTTAGTTGCGATTGAAGTGTCATAGTATTTCACACGTTTGTTAACCGCTGTTACGCTGTCCCCTACTAAAGTTGGAATAATGAACGCTTTGTCTTTAGCGTATGCTTGCCATTCTTTGTAGAATTCTACGTTCTTAGCTTCATCAAATGCTTCTGTAGAAGCAATTTTCTTGATGATGTTAGTACCTTCTTCGTTTACATAACGAGAGAAGTTGAACTTAGCAGTTTCACCGAATAAGTTCGCTGGGTTTGGATCATAACCAACACCCCAACCTCCAGAGAATACATCGATTTCTGGATCATCTGCTTGGATTTTTTCGTAGAAGTTATTAGATTCGATTGTACGACCTGTGTAAAGTTGTACGTCTAATCCAATTTCTTTCCACCATAGTAAGTATTGTTGAACTAATGATTCGTTGGCAGCATCACGAGTACGTGCAGCAAAGTTGATTTGTAATTTAGAACCATCTTTGTTTTCACGAATTCCGTCGCCGTCTACGTCTTTATATCCAGCTTCATCCAATAATTGTTTTGCTTTTTCTGGATTGTAAGTGAAGCCTTCTTGTTCTTTGTTATAAACGTCTTTGAAGAATGGTAAGATGATTGAGTTTGTACCATAGTTTAATCCGTTATATAAGTTTTCACCGGCTGCGTCGATATCTAATGCATAACCCATCGCTTGACGTAAGTTTACATCAGCCATTTCGCATTTGGATCTGTAACGTTTTTACCTTGAGCCTTGTCGTATTTACCTAAGTGGAACGCGATATATTCATAAGAAGGCGCGAACGCACTTACGTAAGTTACGTTTGTTAAATCTTTAAATGCCTCATATTGAGCACTTGGCATTGTTGCAATATCGTAGTTACCAGCTTTCATTTCTGAAACAATTGCATCTGGTGATACAATTTGCATTACTACTTTATCTAATTTTGGACGACCTTTGTAGAAGTATTCGTTCGCTTTCAATGTTACAGATTCCCCTGCAACAACTGATTCGATTGTGAAGGCACCAAGACCTACTACTTTATTTCCACGAACATAATCACTTTGTTCCCATTCTTTAACTGGGATATCTTTAAAGATGTGTTTTGGCATTGTGTATGCTGGAATTGCACCACCTGCTAATTGCATTGATGGTAACATTTTTTCAAAGTGAAGTTTTACTGTGTAATCATCCACTTTTTCAACACCAGAAATTTTATCTGATTTGCCTTCGTGGAAATCTTTCATCCCTACGATGTTTGTGTAACGGTCATTGTAACGAGAACCTGTGTAGTCTTTGTTACCGATCGCTTCGATAGCGAAGATATAGTCATCGATTGTGAATGGTTGTCCATCTGACCATTTGTAGTCTTTTGCATTTAAAGTAATTGTTGCTGTTTTTCCTTCAACGTCTAATTCGATAGAAGCTAAACCAGTGTTTGTTAATTTACGGTTTTCATCGTATTCAAACATTGATTGGTCCACTTGACTCGCAATTGTTGAATCAGTTGAGTTTGATGCTAATTCATCGATGAAGATACCACTGAATGGTGAAGCAGCAACAAGTGCGTATTTTAATGTTCCGCCTTTGATGGCTGTTCCTTCATGTGTCACTTCTGAATTGAATTTTGATTTTGAAGAAGCTTTTGATGCTTCTGATGAAGTGTTACTGTTGTTTGCTGAACCACATGCTGCTAATGTTAGCGCTGCTGCAGCTGATAAGAATACTAAACTCTTCTTTTTCATTTTTCCTCCACTCTCAGACACCCGATTCAACTTTCTTTGTATGTTGAATTGTCTGACAAATTAATACTTGATGTTAATTTTAACATAATTTTAATTTTTTGCAAGCAAAATCTCTAAAATTTTTAAGTTCATTTTAGTTATCTTTTTTAAACTGTCTATAATCATTGGTTTTATCATATTTCCACCCTTTCTATGGGCAACAAAAAAGGCCTCGCATTTGCGAGACCTTAAGATTGAATAGTATTCAATTATTTAGCAGCTTCACCAGTTTCAGATAGTAATTCTACTTGTTCCCATCCAGTTTCTTTACCTTGAGCAATATCTACGTGTTTCACACGTTTGTTTACTGCTGTTAATGAGTAAGTGTTGAAACGTGGAACTTGGAATGGATTTTCGAATACGAATTTTTGCCATTGTTTGAATAATTCAACACGCTTAGCTGGGTCGAATGAAGCTTCTGAAGCAATTTCACTAATTAATTTAGTGTGTTCATCGTTTACATAGTGTGAGAAGTTGAAACGAGCAATTGGTCCGTATAATCCATCTGGGTCAGGGTTGTAACCAATTACGAACCCACCTAACCACATATCGAAGTCATCAGCATATTTCGTTAATTTTTCAGCATATGCGTTAAAATCTAATGTACGGCCGTTTAATAACTCTACGCGTAGACCAACATTTTTCCACCATTCGATGTATTGTTGGATAACAGCATCATCTGTTTGGCTACCAGCTGGAGCTAATAATGTGATTGTTAATTGTTTACCGTCTTTGTCTTCTACATAACCATCACCATCAGTATCTTTATAACCAGCGTCTGCTAAGATTTTCTTAGATTCTTCTGGGTTGTATGTGAATCCTGGAACTTCTGATTTATCCGCATAGATTTCACCAAAGAATGGCGTTAATAATGTGTTTGCAGCGATACGTAACCCTTGGTAAGTTTCGTTAGCTACTTGTTCATTATCTAATGCATACGCAAGTGCTTTACGTAAAGCAGGATCACTCATTTTCTTACCAGGTTCGAATACGTGTTCACCTTTATCTTTGTCAAAGTGACCCATGTTAAAACCCATGTAAGAAATATTGTTTGTGATGTTACCGATTAATGTGATGTTGGTGAAATCTTTATAAGTATCATATTGATCAGCAGGCATTGAAGCAAAGTCATATTTACCGGCTTTTATTTCTTGAACGATTGAATCTGGAGATACAATGTCCGCTTTTAAGCCGTCCACTTTAGGTTCGCCTTTATAGTAGTAAGGGTTTTTCTTAAATGTTACAGATTCACCTGGAACTACTTTATCAACGATGAATGGTCCGTTACCTACCACTTTTGTACGTGCAGCATCTGAAGCAACAGCTTGATCATAAGTCATACCCTTGAAGATATGTTTTGGCATGATATTTCCCATAATCGCATTTCCACCTAATTCTAAAGCTGGATATACTTCTTTTAAGTGAATTTTAACAGTTTGGTCATCTACTTTTTCAAGACCTGAGATTTTATCTGCTTTTCCGTCATGGAATTCTTCCATACCAACGATGTTTGCAGCATTTTCATCGTAACGAACACCGTTATAGTCCTTATTACCAATGAATTCATAAGTGAAGATATAGTCATCAATTGTTAATGGTTGACCGTCAGACCATTTGTAGTCTTTAGAACGTAATTTTAAGGTTACAGTTTTGTTTTCTCTATCTAAAGTGAATTCCATCATACCGCCATCTTTTTTGATGCGTTGGTTTGCATCGTATTCGAATAAGTTGGCATATGCAAAGTCTTCTAATTGACCATCGGAATTGTCTACTGATAGTATTGGGTTGATTAACCCTTTAAATGGTGATGCAGATACGATTGCATAGTTAATTGTACCGCCTTTGATTGGTGTCCCTTCATTTGTTAGTTCTGTTGGGAATTTACGTTCTGATGCTTTTGCAGCAGACTCCCCACCAGCGTTATTCGCTTTGTTGTTATTACATGCAGCTAAAGTTACTAATGAAGCGGCACCTAATAAACCAGCAATTGCTTTTTTGTTCATGTGTTTCCCTCCAAATTGGAATGATATTAGAATAACTTAAATAATACTCCCATTCCCACCTTACTGCAACCTTTATTTCGCTTTCTCACCATTTTTTTATCGAAAATTCATTTACTTTTAATCATAAAAACCGCGTCATTATAGCGATTTCAGCACATTATGGCTCATTTGTCCACGAAGAGGGGACATTTCTTTCTTCTTTTTTCTCAACATTCGCATTCTATCAACGTTTCTAGCAGAAGCACAAAAAAAGCCGGAAGTTTTTTACTTCCGGCTTTCCCATTTTCTTATTGATGACTTGCAATATAATTTACTGCGTCTCCAATTGTTGAAATGTTTTCTGCATCTTCGTCAGAAATTTGAACACCAAATTCGTCTTCTAATTCCATAACTAATTCCACAACATCTAGTGAATCTGCACCTAAGTCTTGTTGGAATGTCATGCCTTCCGTTACTGTTGAAGCATCTACGCTAAAACGGTTTGCAATCAATTGAGCTACTTTATCAAAAACTTCTTGATTAGACATAACTTTCTCTCCCTTCTCATTAAGGTCTATATTAGGTACTGCACCGTTTCGGGCAGATCCCGTCCCTCCGCTACGCTGTGCGGGCTATCCTCTTAGTGGATAGTACTGTTATTTTACAGAATTCTTTCGAAAATGTCCATACCTTCAATGAAAAGTACGATTTTCTTAGCGTTTTCTTATTAATTAACGAAGGACATAATGCCCTGGTTCCACCTCTTGTAACGTGGCTTCTTCACTAAATTCTTCTCCTTTATATACCAGACGCTTGCGATTTTTTTCTTCGCGTGGATCTGGAAGTGGGATGGCTGAAAGCAGGCTCTTCGTATATGGGTGTTGCGGGTTGTTATACACGCATTCTGCAGAACCCATTTCCACAATACGGCCACGATACATCACTGCGATACGGTCGCTGATGTATTTCACCATGGATAAGTCATGGGCGATAAATAAATACGTAAGGCCGATTTCTTTTTGTAATCTCTTCAGTAAGTTCACAATTTGCGCCTGAATCGATACGTCTAAGGCTGAAATGGCCTCATCACAGACAATGAATTTTGGATTCACGGCTAACGCACGAGCAATCCCAATCCGTTGACGTTGGCCGCCTGAGAATTCATGCGGATAACGGTTGGCATGTTCTTTATTCAATCCAACTGTTTCAAGCAGTTCATCCACCATCGCATCGCGTTCTTCCGCCGTTTTTGCCAGTCCGTGAATATCAATGCCTTCTGCGATAATATCACGCACTTTCATACGACCATCAAGGGACGCATATGGATCTTGGAAAATCATTTGCGCTTCTTTACGAAACTCGAGCAACTCTTTTCCTTTTTTCAAATTCGCGATGTCTTTTCCTTCGAAGAGAATTTCGCCATCAGTTGGTTTATATAAACGGAGTAAGGCACGCCCCGTCGTTGATTTTCCCGAACCAGATTCCCCAACGAGACCGAATGTTTCCCCTTCGAAAATCTCAAAGGAAATATCGTCGATGGCTTTCACCACATTTTTCTTCGAACCAAAATACTGTTTTAAGTGTTTCACTTCCACCAGTTTTTTTCTGTTTTCTGTATTAGTCATGCGCCTGTCCTCCTTCTCCAAAGAAGATTTTGCGTCTTCTTACGATTTCTTCTGGAACAGGTACTTTTGGAGCACGAGGATCCAAGAGCCATGTCGCTGCAAAGTGCGTTGGACTCACTTCAAACATCGGCGGTTCCTTCACACGGTCAATCTCGAGCGCCACATCACTACGAAGCGCAAAGGCATCTCCTACTGGTGGGTCGAGTAAGTCTGGTGGACTTCCAGGAATCGCATAGAGCGTATCTCCTGTATGCAATGTTGGCATTGAACGAAGCAATCCCCAAGTATATGGATGTTGCGGATTGTAAAATACTTCATCCGCGGTTCCGACTTCAACGACTTTTCCGGCATACATGACGGCTACACGGTCTGCGACATTGGCCACCACACCAAGGTCATGCGTGATAAAGATAATCGCCATTTGGAATTGCTGTTGCAGTTCTTTTAAAAGCTCTAAAATTTGTGCTTGAATCGTTACGTCAAGCGCTGTTGTCGGTTCATCGGCAATCAGCACATCTGGATTACATGCTAAGGCAATAGCGATGACAATCCGTTGACGTTGCCCACCAGAGAATTGGTGAGGATATTGCTTCATACGTTCTTTGGCATTTGGAATACCTACAAGCTCTAGTAATTCTTCAGCACGTTTATCGGCTTCTTCTTTTGAGGCTTTCTCGTGCTTTATAATCACTTCTGTAATTTGTTTTCCAATCTTCATCGTAGGGTCGAGTGACGTCATTGGGTCTTGGAAAATCATGGCGATTTTCTTCCCACGAATCGATTGCATATCACGTTCGCTCTTTTCGAGGATATTTTCACCTTTAAAAATGATAGTTCCCTCTTTAACGACCGCATTATTCGATAATAGTTTCATGACACTTTTGGCAGTCACACTTTTTCCTGAGCCGGACTCACCGACAAGAGCAAGTGTTTCGCCTTTTTCTAACTTCAGATTCACTCCACGAATCGCCTGTACTTCTCCCGCAAATGTTTCGAAGTGGATTCGTAAGTTTTCAATCGATAAAATAGTTTCGCTCATTCGAATCCTCCTAGTCTTTCATTTTCGGGTCAAAGGCATCTCGTAAACCGTCTGCCAATAAGTTAAAGCTAATCATTAGAACACAGAGTACTCCTGAAGGGAACCACATCAAGTGTGGATATAAACGGAATGTTTTGTACCCTCCATTAATAAGAGCTCCAAGAGAAGCATCTGGGCTTGGGATTCCGATTCCAAGGAAGCTTAAGAAGGCTTCAAAGAAAATCGCTGATGGGATAGAGAACATTGTCTGAATGATGATTAAACCTGCCATATTTGGTAATAAGTGTTTAAAAGCAATCTTCCAGAAATTCTGTCCTAGTGCACGAGATGCTAAGATGTATTCTAAATTCTTTTGTTTCAGGGTTTGCGCACGAACGACACGCGCCATTGTTACCCAGCTAGTAAATCCAATCGCGATAATAATCGACACGAGACCTGGTTTTAACACGAGTAACATCAATACAAGAATAATTAAGTTTGGAATCGCTGAGATGATTTCTAAGAAACGTTGCATCACGGTATCCACACGTCCCCCGAACCATCCAGAAATAATTCCGTAAGTCACACCAATCGTAATATCAAACAACGCTGCCACAAAAGCGATAATGAGCGATGTTTGTGTCCCGTAAAGCACACGTGAGAATAAGTCACGGCCAAGGTTATCCGTTCCAAAGAAGAAGTTTACGCCTTCTGGAACCCCTTGTTGCGCATACACATCGACGCCGTTACGGTATCCGTTAAAGAGACCTGGAATACGCGCTGGTAAGTTCGCAAATTCGGTGTTTTGTTCCAATGGATCAAATGGTGCAATAACCGGCGCTAAGACCGCTAGTAATACAATCACTAGAATAATAAAGAGCGATACTAAGGCTCCTTTATTTTTCGTCAATCGTCTCCATGAATCTTGTAAGAAGTTGAGAGAAGGTGCAGCGATTTTTTCACGGTCAGCACTATGCGTTAAATCCACACGTTGGAATAACTCTTTTTCTGTTAATTCTGCCATTACGCTTCCCCTCCTTCATCAGTAATACGAATACGAGGATCAATCCATCCGTATAGCAAGTCTACAATTAAAATCACAAATACGAGTAATGCAGAGTAAAGCATTGTTACTCCCATAATCGTTGGGTAGTCATTCGTTAAAATTGATTTTACAAACTGTTCCCCAATCCCAGGAATCGCGAAGATGTTTTCGATGACCATAGACCCTGTCATGAGTCCAACGAGCATTGGTCCAAGAATGGTCACCAGTGGAATAATCGCATTTCTAAATCCATGCTTGAACGCGACTTCGAAACGGCTTAAGCCTTTTGCACGTGCCAATTCAATATAATCGGAATGCAATACTTCTACCATTTCTGTTCTGACAAAACGCGCCGAATCGGCAATTGGTGAAATCGCAAGTGCCATTGTTGGGAGAATCGAAGAGATAAATCCTTGATTCCATAGCGCAATTGGTAGAATTGGGAAAATCACTCCAAAGATTAATTGAAGCACAACGGCAAACACGAAACTCGGTACCGAACGTCCAATAATCGCAAAGAATGTTGCGAGTGTGTCCACCCATGTATTTTGTTTCATGGCCGCAATCATCCCTAGTAGCGACCCTACCACTGTTCCGAAGATTAAGGCTTGGAACCCTAATTGGAAACTTGGCCCTACACGAGAGAAAATCAAGTTTGCGACTGTCGAATTATATTGGAATGATTGTCCAAAGTCCAAACGGAATAATCCAGTAATATAAATCAAATATTGAACAAATACAGGCTTGTCGAGGCCGTACTTGGCATTCATAATTTCTAGTTGTGCCTGCGTTAACTGTTCTTCATTGGCATATGGAGACCCAGGTAATAGTTTCATTAGAAAGAATGTAATCGTCGCAATCAGAAATAAGGTTAGGAACATGTAGAAAACACGTTTCCCGATATATTTTAAATAGTTTTTCAACTCTGCACCTCCATCGATATCTTAATTCTGTTTCATCATACTATCTAAAGAATTAAAGTTTCAACTAATTAGTATCAACCTAGTCGTTGCGCATTGCCAAAAGTTCTGCTACAGTGAAAAGAACGACATGAAAAGGAGGAAGTTTATGTCATTCGACTATAAAAAAATAGGACTCATTTCTGGAATCCTACTATTATTATGCGCATTGTATGTAACTTTAACTAGCGGCTTTAGTCTCCTCGCCCTTAGCAACGCTCTTTTTATGTGCGCACTTGTTTGTTTAATGATTGGTATTTTTGCGTATTTAAGTCGCACCGACTTCTTCACTCTTTTTCTAAAGAGCTTCACTCCTAATAAGGAGCATAAGAAGCACACCCTCTTTACCGCATCATCGACACTCCTCTTTTTAGAGGTAGCCGCACTTCTTGGAATTCTATCCATAATATTGGGAATCTTCCTATTATAAAATGAAAAGCCGTGTCCTCCTAGAAGGGCACGGCTTCTGTTTTGATTATAGTTCTGCAGCTTTTTTCTCTGCTTTTTCTTTTTCGATTTCCTCGCGTAATTCTGGAAGAATCTGCGTGAAATCCATACGAAGTTCTTGTCGCAATGATGGCTCCACTTTACGAACGAAGTGAAATGTCGATAAGCGTTCCATGACGCTTTCGGCTTCATCTTTTGCAACATATAAATAGATGTATTTTAAGCGTTTTGAAATATAGTGAATATTCCCAAACTTCTTCAACTGTTTAATTGGTTTCAATGTATACAACCAAACAACGAGTGCTTGTCTTTCTTGTTGCTCCATTGTTTCTCCCTTCTACATAGCTTTTAATTCGATAATTTTTTCTTCTTCCTCTTCTGGAAGACCTTCTCTTGTTGGCGGCGGCGTTTGTTCGCGGCTTTCTTTATCACGTCGAATGGCCCATAGTACTAGACCAATTCCGGCACTGGATGCAAAGAAGCTCGACCCACCATAACTGATTAGCGGTAATGGCACCCCTGTTAAAGGCGCTACCCCAACGAGTGCTCCAATATTAATTCCTGATTGAATCAAGAATAAAATCGCCACACCGTAGCATAAATATTTTCCAAAAAGATTACGACATTTATTTCCTTTGCGAATAATCGCGATGATTAATCCAAAAATTGCAAGAAGGAGAATAAAGATTGTAATAAATCCTAACTCTTCTCCGACAATCGCTAAAATAAAGTCGGTATGGGCTTCTGGTAGGAACCCCGTTTTTTGAACAGAATTCGATAACCCTGTTCCAAGCCAGCTACCTCTGGATAACCCAAGATAGCCTTGAATCGATTGATAACCAGCACCTGTTGGATCGCTCCACGGATTATGGAATGATGTAAAACGGCTTAATTGGTACGCTTTTAATCCGAATTTTTCAAAAATCGAAGCGTCTAAATACGTGAGGCCATATAGTCCAGCAAAGACAACGCCCCAAATAGCTAGCGCGCGGTTTGAGACACCTGTCATAAGGCCAAGTAGTACGGCAACTCCCGCAATAATGATGGACGTTCCTAAGTCCGGCTGAAGCATAACCATTCCGATGAAGAATGCCGTAATTCCAGCTGGGATGAGATAGAATCTCCAATCACGTTTACTACGTTCGTTCTTACTATAAATATAAGCCGATGTCCAAATCACAAATAGTTTAACCAATTCGGACGGTTGTAAGCTAAAGAGTTTCAAGTTAATCCAACTCTTCGCCCCGTTTACACCGGGTGTAAATAATACAATCACTAGCAGGATAAAGATTACTCCTGCGACTCCCATCATCACTTTTTGATCCTTCAAGAATTTCTCAGGAAGAACGGAAATCCCAAGCGCCATAAAAATCCCGATGATGATAAAGACAAATTGCTTCACCATAAACGCTTCTGAGTTTCCTTGATTGGCAAGTGCGTAATAACTACTTGCACTATAAATCATGACGAGTCCGAAAATTGAAAGTACCGAATACAATCCCATAATGAGCGGGTCCACATTGAGAAGGTGCTTCATTTTTTCATGAAAGTTTAACACGTCAAGCCTCCTCTAATTTTGGCGCGACTCTTCGTACACTTGCGTATACATGTCGTTTAATGCGTATTCTAAATCAGCCATAATTTTGTGGCCTTCGTTCGCGTGAATTAATCCAAGTGACACTGCGAAATCCACTTGCTTCGATAAACCGAATAATTGTGTATCGATAATTTCTTCGAATGCTGGGCATTTTGCCAAGCAAAGATGTGTTTTTTGTTTTGAAATGAGTTGATAAATTTGGTTGGCATTTTCTGTCAACTGAACTAAAGCAGGATTTTGAGTCATCTCACACTCCCCTTTCTATATTCCATGCTCAAAGCATATACTCTTTTAGTATACTTGCATCCACAAAAAAATACCACTAATGCAAGTGGAATTTACTGAAAATTTAGAGTTCGCTTGGATGGGAAGATGATTCCTCTTCGACTATCGGATATCTTCATAATCACGGTAACGTTGCACCGGTTCGAGCCGTTCCGTCTCTCACCTTTAAAGCCTCAAAGGAGGTGTACGGAATGAATTCCTACACCTCCTAATTCGTTTTAATGCGTATCACGTTACTGTGATTATAGAATCCGTTAGTCTTTGCGGAATCATCTTTATGCAACTACTTATTTTTTACTTTCCACTTTGTTAGTATTTTTTGTGTGCATGCAACTAAAAGAGAATGCTCCCTTTTCATCTAGCTAAAGGTGTGCACTCACTCTCCCGCTTTATCAGTTCACAAAAATGGAGTGAGACTACAGGCTCACCCCGGTACAGCTATTGTCGCTACTATGAAGACTTCCTGCAGAACGCAGTAATAGCAGCGTAATTATTTGTTTTCCGGTCCAATCATAGAGAGGCCGACACGACCTTTTTTAAGATCAAGCTCCGTCACCCAAACCGTTACGATATCCCCAACCGCAACGACATCACTTGGATGTTTTACGAAGCCTTTTTTCAATTTCGAAATATGCACAAGGCCGTCTTGTTTCACACCGATATCCACGAACGCGCCGAAGTCTACTACGTTACGAACGGTTCCTTCGAGTTCCATTCCTACTTGTAAGTCTTCCATCTTCAAGACATCGCTACGTAAGATTGGGCCTGCCACTTCTTCACGTGGGTCACGTCCTGGTTTCAATAATCCATCTAGCACTAATTCCAGCGTTTCTTGTCCGATGCCAAATTCTTCTTTCAACTCTTTCGCATTCAGTCCTTTTAATGCTTCTTCTAACTCTGGCGAACCAAGCGCTAATTTTTCAGCATTGGCTTTTTTCAAAATGGCTTTAGCAACATCATAAGACTCTGGGTGAATGTCGGTACCGTCAAATGGGTTCGTTCCATCGATGATTCGTAAGAACCCAACGGCTTGCTCGTAAGCTTTTGGCCCTAAGCGAGGTACTTTCTTCAATTGCGTACGGTTTGTGAACTTACCGTTTTCGTCACGGAAAGCGACCACATTGGCTGCTGTTCTTTTCGTTAATCCGGCAATGTGCTCCAAGAGAGCGGCACTCGCAGTATTCACGTTTACCCCAACCTTGTTTACTGCTGTTTCAACGACAAAGTCTAATTGCTCATCTAATTGTTTTTCTGGAACGTCGTGTTGATATTGTCCAACCCCAACGGCTTTTGGATCGATTTTAACCAATTCGGCTAATGGGTCTTGTAAGCGACGAGCGATGCTGACTGCTGAACGCTCTTCGACTTGGTAATCTGGGAATTCTTGGCGTGCGATATCGCTGGCAGAATAAACAGAGGCCCCTGCTTCGCTGACGATAGTATAAACCACCTTGCGAGGGATTTGTCGTAACTGCTCCGCCACGAATTGTTCAGACTCACGGCTAGCTGTCCCGTTCCCAATCGCAACCAGTGTTACGCCATATTGTTCCACGATGCGACGGAATTGTCCGCCTGCTTGTGCGCGTTTTGCTTCTGAAGCTCCTACGTGAGGGTAAATCACAGACTTGCCGAGTACTTTCCCTGTTTCATCGATTACCGCTAATTTACATCCTGTACGGTACGCTGGGTCAAGACCTAAGATGACTTGGCCTTTCATTGGCGCTTGTAATAATAAGTTCTTCAAGTTTTCCCCGAAGATCGCAATCGCTTGTGTTTGCGCCTTTTCACTTAATTCATTACGGATTTCGCGTTCAATCGCTGGTCCAATGAATCGTTTGTAACTTTCTTCAATCGCGCCTTCGACAATCGGTGCAGATGGTGACGACGGATTTTTGATTTTCTCTTCTTTAATTTTTGTAAGAGGGTTTGTCACGTCGACTTCAATCGTCACGCGGACTACATCTTCTTTTTCTGCACGGTTTAAGGCAAGCACGCGGTGAGGAACAATGGATTTCACTGGCTCTTCGTAGTCATAGTACATTTCGTAGACTTTCTTCTCGTCGAGCTCTTCCTTCTTCACGACAGATTTCACGACACCGTTCTTTTGCGTAAATTGACGTAATTGTTTACGGTATTTCGCTTCATCGGAAATCCATTCAGCAATAATTTCTACGGCGCCGTTAATCGCATCTTCGACCGTTAGAATTCCTTTTTCTTCATTGATAAACGTTGCTGCTTTTTCTTCTACAGAATCTTTTGTCGTCATGAGTAACCATAATGCAAATGGCTCTAATCCAGCTTCTTTAGCAATCGTTGCCTTCGTGCGGCGTTTTTGTTTATACGGACGATAAATATCTTCCAACGCTGTTAAGGTTGTCGCCTTGCTTAATGCTGCCGTAATCTCTGGCGTGAGTTTACCTTGTTCGTCAATCAGGCGGCTAATTTCTTCTTTACGTTTTTCGAAGTTTTCCAAATAACGTTGGCGCTCTTCGATTTCACGGATTTGCACTTCATCTAAAGAACCGGTTTGGTCTTTACGATAGCGCGCAATAAACGGTACCGTATTGCCGTCTTGCAAGAGGCCTAATACCGTATCGATTTGTTTTGGTTTATATTGAGTGAGTTCTGCCTTCACAAGCGCTACGGAACGCTCGTAAGCAGTGATTTCAGTTGTTTGTTCTGTCATAGTCAACTCCCTTTCTGTCTCCTCTATCCTATCATGAAATAAAAGGAAAAGCACCTAAGCAAAAATACTTAGGTGCCCTATTATGGCTAAAGTTTAAATAAGTGTGTTCACTATCAGCTGATGTTTACTCTTATAAAAGAGCTAAGATAATGAAGTTAAGGATGAATAATCCTGTAGCGACCCATAAAATTGGGTGAATGTCTTTTGCTTTACCAGTAATGACTTTCACTAAGCAGTAGAAGATGAATCCTGCTGCGATACCGTAAGAGATACTGTAGCAAAGTGCCATGAAGATGCCGGCAAAGAACGCTGGAATCGCTTCGTCCAATTCGTCCCATTTTACATCTGCGAATGAAGAAAGCATCATCACCCCAACGATAATTAACGCCGGTGCTGTCGCTTCTGCAGGAACGATTCCCACGAATGGTGCTAATAATGTTGATAATAGGAAGAGTCCGGCTGTAACGACTGCTGTTAAACCAGTACGTCCACCCGCACCGATTCCGGCTGCACTTTCAACATAAGTTGTAGTGTTTGAAGTACCGAAAATTGCCCCGATAGAAGTACCAATCGCATCTGCGAATAAGGCTTTGTCCATCTTAGAAGAGAAACCAGATCCGTTTTCAAGTTGACGTTCGTCTTCTTCAGAGAAGATACCTGTTTTACGACCTGTACCGATGAAGGTTCCAAGAGTGTCAAATGTATCAGATAAGCTGAATGCAAAAATCGTCATTAATACTAAAGGTAAGCGCGCTGGGTCAGAGAAGAGTTTCACGATTCCTTCTGAACCAAAGGCAGCCAAGAATGTTGTGCCTAAGTCGTTGAACGCTGCTCCAAGAGAGTTACTTTCAAAACTTACTTTTGATAAATCGACAACCCCCATTGGAATCGCTAAAAGTGTTGTTAAAACAATCCCAAGCAAGATAGCTCCACGAACTTTTTTCAATAATAAGACTACAGTAATGACTAAACCAATCACTGCAAGAAGGGCTCCTGGAGACGTGAAGTTTACAAGAGATGGAACGATTCCACCATTTGAATTCACGCTGAACACGCCGCCTTTGTACGCTTCTGTTGCGACATTATACGCAGCACCATTGACTTGAGTGATCGTTTTTGAATCAGAAAGAAATTCTAATAGGTTTGCATTTTTTAAACCGATATAAGCGATGAAAATCCCAATCCCGCCCCCGATGGCATGTTGCATACTGACCGGAATGGCTTTAATAATCATCTTACGAACTTTTGTTACAGTAATGAAAATGTTTAATAAACCACAAATGAATACCATTGCTAATGCTTCTTGCCAAGTGAATCCAAGGCCGAATACAACTGTAAATGTAAAGAACGCGTTTAACCCCATCCCTGGTGCTAATGCGTAAGGTACGTTTGCGAAAAGACCCATCACTAATGTACTGACAACTGTTGCGATAATCGTTGATAAGAAGACTGCTTGGAATGGCATCCCTGTTTTACTAAGAATGTTCGGATTGACAAAAATGATGTAGGACATTGCGAAGAATGTCGTTAACCCAGCCAAAAACTCCGTTGAAACGTTCGTGCCGTTCTCTTTCAGTTTAAAAAACTTATCCATTGAAATGATAACTCCTTTTTATTGGTTTATTTGACGACTTAAGTATACTAGAACTATTTTTATTTTACAATATAAAACACGTACATTTTAGTTCGCTAAATTTATTTTCGTTCGTTTTATTTAACTTTATTTTATTTCAAGATTGTCATACGAGCGATTCTGTTTCTAAACACGAATATTAGCAACAAAAAAAGAAGTGGCGTTCGCCACTCCTTTTTCTTTTAGTTATTCTTCTATTATTTTGATTCCTTTACGCCCTTTTTCCACCGGTGTCATAAAGTCATGATAATCCCCAGGTTCATCCTCTTCTAGCCCTGCTTCTGAGAGTCCTACATAATAAGAACCTTTGACTTCTCCTGCATTTGAAGCAAAGAATCCTTCTCTCAAATTTTTTTGAACTCTTACATTCAGATACTCCATCGACTCTTTAGCAAGTTCTTGCACCTCAAAACTTACAATCAACTGTGTTTTATTTTTGTTATACTTGTCTTCGTCGTATTTCCCAAAGGAGTAGCTGACTGGCGAAGGCTTTGGACTTTCGTATTCTGCGAAATCTACAGCATTGAATTGTTCTCGTAAATCTTTAATTTTTTCATCTATCTTTTTCAATTTTTCTCGGACTTCCTTAGAATTTCCCTCCCACGATACTTTAATACCTTCCTTTCTCAGCACCTCTAATTGGACTTCTAATTTTTCTCGAAGTTGTTGTTTATGGCGATAGAAATTTCGTTCAAATTGTTTTTGGGCTAGTTCTAAAATTTGTTTTTCATTCTTCCCTCCTAAATCCCCGAGGTCCAAATCCAATCCTGTATAGGCAAGCACGTTTCCTTTTCCATCAAAATGATAGACAGCCGTCACCGTATTATGTGGATCTAACTCTCCTCTCTCTCCGTGATGCACATCCATCCAAATCCTATCTGACTGCAACGCATATGGTAGAGGGATTTTTTCCTTTTCTCCGCATGCTGCAAGCATAACAGCTACTACCGACAGCAACGCTAGTTTTATCCATGTCTTCATCATTCTTCCTCCAACGTTCGAACTTTCACTTTCATTATACTACACGCAATCAGAATCTGCTCCTATTCCAAACAAAAACGCCAGAGCACCATTGTACTCTGACGTCTAAAGGGATTATTTATCTGAATTCCACACTGGGAAGTATTGTCCTGGTGCGATTTCATTCATTTTTTTCGCTACATCGTCTGTTTGATATAATTCAACGATTTTTTTGTATGTTGGGTTGTCAGCATCTGCTGCTTTAACAACGATGATGTTGTAACGATCTTTAGGAATTGTATCTAAGTGGTTTGCATCTGAGAAGATGTTGTCTTCGATTTTCAAACCAGCATCTTGTGCCATAGAACCATTAATTGAAGCTGCATCAACGTCTTGTAATAAACGTGGTGCTTGTGCTGATTCTGCTTCGATGATTTCTAAGTTACGAGGGTTGCTTGTGATATCCGCTAACGAAGCTTTTGTTCCAACGCCATCTTTTAATGTGATTAAGCCTTCTGTTTGTAAGGCTACTAATGCACGACCTTGGATCGCTACTTCTTTAGGAACTAATACTTTTGCTTTCTCTGGTAAATCTTTTAATGATTTATATTTCGTTGAGAAATAATATAATGGCGTGATAAATGTTGTACCAATTTCTTTTAAATCAGTTCCTTTATCTTTGTTCCATTGTGCTAAATACGCACGGTGTTGGAACGCGTTCATTTGAACTGAACCTTCTTCAAGAGCTGTATTTGGTAATACATAGTCGTTCATTTCTACAACTTCGATATTGATGTTTTCTTTTTTCGCTTTTTCAGCTACGTAATCCCAGATTTCGTGTGCTGCGCTACCTACTACGGCAACTTTAACTGTTTGCGCTGGAGCTTCAGTTGCTTTAGAAGCCTCGCTAGATTGTTGTGAACTTTGATTTCCGCACGCTGCTAAAGTGATTGCTGCAACGGCTGTTAAAAATAAGTGTTTAATTTTCATTTTGTTTTTCCTCCGATTTTAAAAATTGTTGTGTTGGTTGCGAATTGATTTGAAACATTCCTCCTTAAACTGTCGAACACAATAAAAAATCCTTTGCCCAAATAGGACAAAGGACGATCATTTCAAAAATACCGTGTTACCACCTTTATTCGTTTATCCATCACTAGATAAACCTCACCCGATTCCACGTCTCTGCGTTGAAATCGTACCGCTATAACGGGCGCCCCGTACTTCCCTTACAACTGTTCAGAAAGTCCGCTCAATGGCCATCTTCCTCATTTCGTCACTACTTAGTTCCACCAACCCTAAGCTCTCTACTCAGTGCTCCGATGAGTACTCTCCATCTCTATGCGTTATGGATTCCATTATACGCCCATTCTTTTCGATGTCAACAAAACTCTTCTATTTATAGACATTTGTTTTCGAAATAGAAACAAAACCACCAAACTGACTCTAGCATAAAGAAAACCTCCACACGAAAGTTCGTGCAGAGGTTAAAACAGTCTTATTTAGCAGCAGTTGTTGTTGTTTCTGAATCAGCTGCTTTTAAGAAATTCTTCAAAGCGTTTTGTAAGCTTTCATCTGTGATTTTCACGTCAGCAGCTTTCACTAAATCTACCATTGTTTGGTGTAAGTATGCAGAATCTTTCAATTTCGCATCTAACATTTCTTTTTCCATTTGTTCTTTCATTTCATCAAATGGTTTCTTCTCTTCTTTAGATACTAACTTAATGATGTGGTATCCAAATTGAGTTTGAACTGGTGTTTCAGTGATATCTCCAACATTCTTCAAGTCATAAGCTGCTGTTGAGAATTCAGTTACCATGTCTGAACGTTTAAATGGTCCAATTTGGCCGCCTTTTGCAGCTGTACCAGTATCTGCAGAGTTTGCTTTTGCTAATTCCGCAAAGTCAGCACCATCTTTTAATTGTTTGATTAATTCTTCAGCTTTTGCTTTAGCAGTTGCTTTTTCCTCATCAGATGCATCAGATTTAGCTGCAATTAAGATATGTTGAACTGTAATTTGTGGTTCCCACGCATCATAGTACGCTTTGATATCTTCTTCTGAGAAGTTCGCAGCTTTCTTCACTGCTTCTGTCATTAATTTATTTAAGTACAGTGTTTGACGGTATGCGTCTACAGAAGTAATTCCGCTTTGTTGTAAAGCCGCTAATAACCCAGGTTCGCCACCGTATTGAGCTACTAATTTAGCCACTTCTTCATCTGCAGCTGTTTTAAGAGCTTTTGCATCTTCAATAGATCCTTCTAGTACTTTTGTTAATACTAAACGTTGTAGTGTTTGTTCTCCAACTGTGTCTTTCATTGCTGTAACAAATTCATCTTTTGTAACGTTACCGTATTTAGTAGTCGCAACGTTTTCAGATGATCCATTTGAGCATGCCGCTAATGCGAAAGTTGATGCAAGCGCTAATGCTCCTACGAATTTTTTCTTCATAAAATTCCCTCTCCAATCGGTTTTCTTTTTAATCGATGTTATTAATATACCACAGTTTTAAGCTGTTTCCTAATTTTCCACCCATCTCTTACTTTTTCTTAACTTTCTAAAAAAGCAAAAGAGCCAGGAGCTATCTCCTGACTCTTCGGTAAGTTAAGTTTAGTTCAAAAAATATTGTGATTATTGTAATACACGAATTGTGATTGTACGACGTCCGAAGTTGTAAACATCATTCAAGTTTACTAAGTGAACATCAATTCTATTTCCATAAATGGCGCCACCAGTATCTGCAGCACGGAATACTCCATAACCTGGAATTTCAACATATGATCCTAATGGAATAACGCTTGGGTCAACCGCAATCACGTTTGGTTCACTAACAAGGTTTGTTCCATCAGCTGTGTAGTTTGATAAACCAGCTTCGTTATATGAGTACGCTGTTGCTTCAACTGTTAAGTAGTAACCACCTTGGCTTGATGAAGCTGCAGCAGCTTGAGTTGTTTGAGTTGCCTCTGTTGCTTGAGCAGCTTGAGTAGTTTCTGCTGCTTGAGTAGTTTCTGCTGCTTGTGTTGTCGCTTCAGTTGTTTCTACTTCTTTCACTTCGTTGTTGTTTTGAACACGGTATGAGTGTTGTTCTGTTCCGTTATCAACGGTTACTTCTTTTTGGTCCGCTGAGAAACGTAACACTGTACCTGGGTAAATAAGGTTTGCATCTTGAATTTCGTTCACTTGAACTAATGTATCTAATGATGCACCAGTTGCTTCAGAAATTACTGATAATGTATCTCCCCATTTAATTGTGTACTCTTGTACACCTTTATCGTCTGTTTTAACATCTTGTTTTACTTGTTCTACAGTACGTGCTGTCCATTCTACTTCGTTTGCACTTGCTGTAGTTGCTGAAAATCCTGCAAAACTAAATAAAGCAAGTGATGCTGTCACCATCATGAATTGTTTCTTGATTGGTTTCATATTTTCCTTTCCGATTTCCGACTTTTTCTAAAGTCAAAAACCTCGTTCGCTTGGATTTTTTGGGTTGCGAACTTATTTGATGCTAATAATGTTACCACGAAAAAAATTGAAAATGTTGATTTTATGCGGTTTGTTAAGGTCACTTAATTTTTTTGACTTTTTCTGATGTTATTATGACAAAAAGATGACAAGAACATATGTTTTCGTAACATTTGACACCATTCTGTAACACGTTCGTAGAATTTTCTTACATTCTCGGTCATACTTTCTTCATTTATTACACTGTTTTTCGTTCCTTTTTGAGGCAAAAACCTATCAAATCGCACTTTTTCATGCATTCGACACATCAAAAAAGACCTCCCTATTCATCCATAGGAAGGTCACTAAACATTCGTTAAGCTGTTTGATTTAATTCACTCATTTGAATTGTTTGATCGATATTCTCTTTTAACGCTTCAGGAAGATGGTGTGTTACCCATAGAACGGTCACGCTCTTATCTTCTAGGATTGGTTTCAACACCTCAATGGTTGTCTTTTCATCTAAGTTGGAGCTGACTTCATCGAGCAAGAAGACTTTTGGTTGTTTCATCAATCCACGTGCAAAAGCAATTCGTTGCAACTGCCCGCCGGATAGATTTGAATCACCATCGCCTAAAACTGTATCTAATCCCTGCGGCAAGTTTCTTACGATAGAAGCAAGTCCCACTTTTTCTAAAGACTCCCAAACCTCTTCATCCGTATACGCTTCAGTGAGCGTTACGTTTTCGCGAATGGTTGTCGTGAAGATATGTGGTTTTTGAGCGATATAGACCATTTGACGATATAACTCATTATAGGATTGTTTCTTCACATCGACTCCAGCAAGATTCACTTCGCCTAAATACTCCGTTAATTTAGCAGCGATAATATTTAACAGCGTTGATTTCCCTGTTCCACTTTCGCCAGTAATCGCGTATTTTTGTCCTTCATTAAAACCAAGAAACACATGATTTAAAATCACTTTTTCTCCGTAGTTAAACGAAACATCACTCACTTCAATAAGAGTACGCGGTGCTTCTTCCGGGACTTCCTCTACAAGGGTTGCTGGTTCTAATTGCTCATATTTGTTAAACAATGAGTCCGCACTCTTAATCGAACCAATCTTTTGACTAATATTTCCAAGCACGTTGAAGATGGTACTACTTAATGCCATTGCTGCTAGAATACTCCCGATACTCACTTCGCCAATATAAGCCAAGTATCCCGTTAAGATGAATACTGAAATTTGGCTAAAGACATTCCCAATACCACCACTAACGGCAACTTTGGCCATCGACTTACTAAAATCGCGATGCGTATCTCCTACTTCAACCGATTTTTCATGAATTTTGTCTTTTAAATACGCTAGCTTCCGAAAAACAAATAGGGTATCATATCCGCTCAATAAATCCGAAATGGATTTTGCAAATTTTTCATTGGCTTCTGACACTTTGATGGTCTTTTCCGTCAGTTCTGCTGAGAATAAAGCCGGCAACACGGCCATGATGACAATACAGATAGCCGCTAGTAAAACGATAGACCAATGATACATAAACAATGCTACCGCAGAAATGACCGCAGAAATAATTCCTCCAATGACTTCAAAGGTTGGATTCATCGCATTCCCTTTAATCTGCTCCAAATCACTTGTAAACCACGAGATGTACGTTTGACTATTCTTTTCATAGAAGCGACCATAAGACGTCGCTTCAATAGAATGACTAATACGGTCCCTTAACCATGTCGCTACCTTTTGATTAAAGTAGGCTTGATAGCGAATCAACATATAGGTAAACAATAGATAAAATGCAAAAATAACAACTAAACAAATCGCCTTATAAAAGAAATTATGAATATCCATGTTCACTAAAGTATCTAAAGTCTGCGCATTCACGATACTGGATACAAGCTCCGCCCCTGCAATGAGGGTGAGCAACGTAATCATGATGAACACTTCTTTTTTAAATTTCTGAAAAACAACCTTCATATATACTCGCTCCACTTCAAAATCTGACTATGCTCATAGTGTACCATTGTCTTAATCCAATGTATATAGGACTTTTGGCGGAAAACAAAAGAACTTTCCTTTTTTGCACAAAAAAACCACACCCCTATTTTGAGGTGTGATTCATCAATTTTATTAGGCTTTTGTTTTTTCAGCGCGGTCACGTTTCATTTGGCTTGAACGTAATTGTCCGCAGGCTGCTTCGATATCATGTCCGAATTCTTTACGAACGACACAGTTGATGTGGTTTTTCTTCAAAACATCGTAGAAGGCTACTACGCGTTCTTTTCCACTACGTTCATATTGGTCATGTTCACGAACTTTGTTATACGGAATTAAGTTGACGTATGAAAGACGTTTCTTATCCGCAAGAAGGTCGGCCAATTGTTGCGCTTGTTCCACAGAGTCATTCACGTGATCAAGCATGATGTACTCGAAGGTTACACGACGGTTGGTTTTAGCAATATATTCATTAATCGCATCCATCACGACTTCGATTGGATATTTACGGTTGATACGCATGATACGAGAACGTGTATCGTTATCTGGTGCGTGAAGTGACAATGCAAGGTTCACTTGTAATCCTTCGTCTGCGAACTCGCGAATTTTTGGAGCCAAACCACTTGTAGATACAGTGATATGACGAGCCCCAATTCCAAGCCCTTTATCAGAGTTGACCACTTTCAAGAATTTAATCACGTTATCATAGTTATCGAATGGTTCCCCGATCCCCATGACTACGATATGGCTGACACGGTCCCCAGGAGACACTTCGTCTAATGTGCGTTGTACGTGCATGACTTGCGCTACGATTTCCCCAGCAACAAGGTCACGTTGTTTTGCGATAATTCCGCTCGCACAGAAAGTACAGCCGATATTACATCCTACTTGTGTCGTCACACAGATGGATAAGCCGTATTCTTGTGGCATTAATACTGTTTCGATTAAGAGACCATCTGCTAATTCAAAGAGGAATTTACGTGTTCCGTCTGTTGATTGTTGTTTGATACGTTCATTTAACACTGGGAATGTGAACTCTTCTTGTAACTGTTCAATCAATGATTTTGGCAAGTTTGTCATTTCTTCAAAACTGGTTACACGTTTGCGGTAAAGCCAGTCCCATAATTGACCTGCTCTGAATTTCTTTTCGCCTTTTTCTTCAAACCAAGCTGTTAGCTCTTCTAGTGGCATGCCATAAATAATCGGTTTTCCTTCATATTGTCGAACCACTCGTCCAATTTTTCTAACCATATCTATTCCTCTTTCCTATACTTGAAATGCTCTAATGATTGTTTCTCTGTTTGCATGAGCGCTTAATAACACCGATAATTTCACACGAGCCTTTTGTCCACTAAGCCCTGTTGTGAAAATCACCCCTGCTTCGTGAAGCTGTTTGCCTCCACCAAGATAATTATATACATCGTAAGTCACACCGTTAAATGCACGCGATACAAGCACGACTGGAATCCCTTTATCTAAGCAACGTTGCAATCCAGGAAGTGCCATTGGTGGGAGATTCCCTGCTCCAAGAGCTTCGATGACTACTCCATTGGCGTCTGAATCGGCAATGGCATCAAATAACATGGAATCCATTCCAGCATATGCTTTTAATAAGTATACCTTATCCAAGAGTTCTTTAATTGGATAATATTCATGATGTAAGAATTTTTGGAAGTAAATGACTTCACTCTTTGATACTAATCCAAGCGGTCCAAAGGTTGGTGTTTGGAAAGTCGCAACGTTTGTAGTATGTGTCTTTGTCACATATGTTGCCGCATGAACTTCATCATTCATCACGACAAGAACGCCTTTATCCACACTCTCTGGACTCGTTACTGTAATAATGGCACTGCGTAAGTTCGCTAACCCGTCCGCTCCAATTTCATTGCTGGAACGCATCGCTCCCGTTAAAACGATTGGGAATGTTCCATCTGTTGTTAACTCTAAAAAATACGCCGTTTCTTCTAATGTATCAGTTCCGTGAGTCACCACCGCTCCGTCAAAGCCTTCCTGTTGCGCTTGAACAATTCGCTTTTGAACTTCCCACATTTTTTCCTCAGTCATATGTGGAGACGGAAGGTTAAATAGATCCTCTACGACGACACTTGCGATTGGGGCAAAAATGGTGTCGGAGTTGGTTAATGGGTTGGTGCTTGTTGGGGTTACGTTACCGGTTGAGCGGTCTTCACTCATGGCAATCGTACCACCGGTATTGATAACGATAATTTTCTTCATGGCGCTACTACTTTCTTTCATTTTCTCTTTACATAGGATACCACAAAATAGCAAATGCTGACTATAAAATACGCACAAAAAGATGATACCTTCGAATCCTTGCGGATTATTTTTATAATCGCTGTTACAGGGCACCAGTGCAAGCCTTGGTCTTGCACCTTCGAAGCTTCAAACGCGAAGTACGGAACAAGTCCCTACTTCGCGTAAGCACAGTGGTTGAATGAAATGAGCTTCACTGTATCCAGTTTGCTCATCCCTATTCAACTTTGTGGGGGAAAGAAAACGAAATACTCTAAATACAATAATGTATTTAGAGTATTTCTGTCTTTCTCCCTCACATTCGATGCGATTCCCTGTTACTGCGATTATAAAATCCGCAATTTTCTTCGGTATCATCTTTTTATGCGTTTTGTTCAAATCCTTTATAAAAAAATGAAAAAAGTGTTGCGCCACTCAGTTTGAAGGGGACGGTGCAGGGTGTTAGAAAGTGTATCCCATAGGGGTTTCTGAGGCTTTTTGGCGATTTGAAGTAGGGCGTGACTGAAAAAAATTTTTTGATTCTTTCTCGGAAAATTTACTACACAATTCCGAATTTGTGCAACTGACCTAAAAAGGGGTTGTTGAATATACCGCTAAAAACCGCATCATTTCAACGTTTATATTTTATTTTTAATTTTAAAATTTGAAATGTAACATATATGCTACATTTTTATTTTTTGCATCTTCAACAAAAAAACCGCAGCCTTATACGGGCTACGGTTTGTGCTTTATTTGATTGTGTATTGACGTTGATGGTCAACAACGGCTGTTAATGTAATCGGGCTGTTGTCTTCACGTGTGAAAGTTTGTTCACCGCTTGCGTCCACCACTTCTGTGAAGATTTCTTCGTATTCTTCTACTGTCAACATTTTGCGGTTTTCTAGTAATGCTTTATGTTCTGCGATATGCAATTGGTTTTCGAACCCTTCGACTAATTCGCCGGCGAAGAATTCACCAACCGCTCCTGATCCATAGCTGAAGAATCCGATGCGGTCTCCGGCTACTAATACAGAACTGTTTTCTAATAATGAGATGAAGCTTAAGAATAACGAACCTGTGTAGATGTTTCCGACTTGGCGGTTATACACGGCTGCTTCTTGGTAACGCGCTGTGAAGCGTTCTTGTTCCTCTTCGCTCATTTCTTCTAAGAATGGCTTGAAGGCTTTCATCCCCATTTTTGTATATGGTAAATGGAAACAAATTGCGTCAAAGTCTGAGAACTGTGCATTTGTTTTTGCTTGATAGTCGTTCCATACTTCTGCAAAGAAACGGATGTATTGCTCGTTTGAGAATTTTCCGTCTACCATTGGATACGCTGCATAGTTTGGTCTCCAGAAGTCCATCACATCATCTGTGAATAAGCTTGTTTCGTTATCTAAAACGAGTAAACGTGGGTCACTAGAAACAACCATTGCGACTGCTCCAGCGCCTTGCGTTGGTTCTCCGCCAGAGTTTAATCCGTATTTAGCAATATCGCTTGCGATAACTAGTACTCTTGAAGTTGGATTTAAGGCAATATGCCCTTTAGCTAATTGTAAGGCAGCTGTTGCTCCGTAGCAGGCATGTTTTAATTCTACACTACGAACACGGTTTGATAATCCAAGCATGCGTTGCATATAAACCGCAGCTGATTTCGATTGATCGATTCCTGTTTCTGTCCCAAATAAAATCATATCAATATTTTCACGGTCTTTATCATCAATGATTGATAACGCAGCATTTGCGGCTAAAGTCACGATATCTTGAGTCACTGGTGCTACTGCCATTGTAGACTGGCCAATTCCAATCGTGTATTTAGCTGGCTCTACTCCACGCGCGGCTGCTAATGCTTCCATATCTAATGCAGTCGGCGGTACGAAGAAGCCAATCTTATCTATCCCTATATTCATTATTGTTCTCCTTTACGAATAAAGCTCTCCAAACACAAATAGAGCTTCCTGTTCTTTCTTAGCACACACTATAGTAGCAAAAATTCGCCGTTAGGACAATTGAATTCACCAAATGTTAGGGAATTTAAACAATTCTTTACTAATTATTTGTACTAAATTGATAGGTTTCTTATGCAAAATCTTATAGAATAGAAACGAAATAGGAAATATAGACTGGAAAGGAATGAAAATATGAACGGAAATGATATCGTCATCGTGAGTGCCACACGTACTGCGATTGGTAAATTTGGCGGGCAATTTGCTACTACTTCCGCTATCGAACTAGGAACAACGGTCGCAAAAGCTGCCATCCAAAAAGCGAATCTTTCACCTGAACAAATTGATACAGTCATCTTTGGAAATGTCTTACAAGCAGGCCTTGGACAAAATCCAGCACGCCAAGTCGGACTTGGTGCTGGACTGAATCATGCAAGTACTGCCGTAACCATTAATGAAGTCTGTGGTTCTGGACTAAAAGCCATTATTTCAGCCGCCCAAGCCATTCGACTAGGAGATGCCAAAATCGTCTTAGCCGGCGGTATGGAAAACATGAGCCTTGCACCGCATTTATTACAACAACGCTTCGCTCCAAAAAATGGTCCTGTGACATTAGTCGACTCTTTATTCAATGATGGGTTAACGGATGCCTACTCACAAGACGCGATGGGCATTACTGCAGAAAACATCGTCGAAAAATACGGATTTACACGCGAAGAACAAGACGCTTTCGCTGTGGCCTCTCAACAAAAAGCTGCTAAAGCGCAAGAAGAAGGACGTTTCGACAACGAAATCACTCCTGTAGCAGTCTTCAATCGTAAAACAAAATCCGATGACTTAAAATCAACGGACGAATTTATCCGCCCAAACACGACGCTTGAGAGTCTTGCAGGTCTTAAACCAGCCTTCAAAAAAGACGGAACCGTGACAGCCGGAAACGCCTCTGGTATTAACGACGGTGCCGCTTGTGTCATTATGACAACGCGTGAATACGCAACAGAGCTTGGCCTTCCAATCCTTGCGACATTGAAAGGTTATGCCGAGGCCGGTGTTGATCCTTCGATTATGGGAATCGGACCTGTCCCTGCCATTCAAAAATTAGTGGCGCGTACACGTATTCCGCTTGAAAAAGTAGATGTCTTTGAACTGAACGAAGCCTTTGCCGCACAAAGCATGGCCGTCATCAAAGACTTGAAGATTCCAACTGAAAAAGTAAATCCATTCGGTGGTGCCATTGCGCTAGGCCATCCAATCGGTGCTTCTGGTACCCGTATTGTGGTCACACTTATTAATGCCCTCGAACAACTCGACGGTAAAATCGGGGTCGCTTCCCTCTGTGTAGGTGGCGGTATGGGTGTTGCTATCGCGATTGAACGCGAAAAATAAGAAAAACAATAAGAGTTGCCCAAAATTCACTTATAAGTGAATTTTGGACAACTCTTATTTTCTTTTTACTGTCCACGGAACGAAGAAAAGAATCAATTTCAGGATTACAAAGAATCTGACGGATTCTATAATAGCAGTAACGTGAATCCTCATTAAAACGAGGGAGAAAGACAGAAATGGCATAGATATAATTGCATCTATGCCATTTCGTTTTCTTTCCCCCACAAAGTTGAATAGGAATGAGGTAGCTGTTTACAGCTAAACTCATTCCATTCAACCACTGTGCTAAAAGGGCGTAGGAATTTATTCCGTACGCCCTTTTTGAGGGTTTAAAGGTGAGAGACATCGGCTCGAACCGGTGCAACGTTACAGCTATTATAAAGATATCCGTGAAGATTCTAAGTAATCCTGTAACTTTATTTCTCTTCATGTTTCTTTTGTTCGTGACGCTGTTGATAGTACGCGCGAATCTCTTCGTTTTCTTCAGTAGCACGATAATGGACCTCAAAGCCATTCTTCTTCCAACTTAAAGTCGTCATGAGTTCATCCCATGTTGGTAATTTTAGATCAGGCATTTCAAACTGCACTAACTCAGACATATCTAACGAGTCTTTCCAAACTTCAAAGCGAGTTGAAACGAGTAATAACGCAATACGTGTTAACAATTCACGTTTTTCTTCGTCCATATTCCCTGCTGCCTTCAAGAACTCTTGCACATAATGCATAAACTGTCCGTATAAATCATTCACCGTATCAATTCCAACAGAAAATAGTAGTTCAAAGAACACATTCCAGAACAATTCAAATTCTTCATCGCTCACCGATTCTGTCCATTTCTTGAGTGTTTGATCATTCAACTGACTATTTTTGGTTAATTTTTCCATCTTAATAAATTGACCGTCTTCAATCTCCCATGTCATGGCGCTATGTTGCATCGCACCGCTGGCATTACTTTTGACAATGACATACGGCACTTCGGATTCTAGCATTAATCCAACAAGTGAATCTTGTGGAATATAACGCATCGCTAATGGCACTATATTTTGATATCCTTTTGTTTCAAGTACAGAACGGTACAGTCCAGGAGAATCAAAGCAGAAAATATCGACAATGCGCAGTTGCACGTCTTCTGCTTGAGTGGCTGCAGCATAAATGGCTAAGTTACCACCTTTTGAATGTCCTGAAATCATTAAGTCCCCATCCCATAAACTGGCTTGTTTGGCTAAATACTCCTTGGCATCCGTCTGAGCCGCAACAAGTGGTGAATACGTCATTAGGAAGTCTTCCTTCCAGCCAATCAGCGTTTCATCCGTCCCTCTAAACACAACAAGTCTGACACTAGGTTCTACTTCCACCGTGACAGCTGCGAATTGTTTTGTTGTATCTTTATCCCATTCGCTCACCACACCGAAGAATTTCAACGATTGATAGCGAGGTGCATCCGCAATCACTTGCGATACTTCATGTCGCTCCTGCGTTATCATCATTGGATTCTCATCGAATAATTCTTGTTTATGTTCCTGCATATACTCAGCGATTTCTTTCACTGTGACAAAATTCTCCCCATTTTCATCGCTTGGAACAACTTTTTCAAGTGGTAAATACTCTAATTCCGTTAAAACTAATGCGTCGATTTCAGAAAAGGCTCTTTCTTCAAACGAAACGTGCCCAAACTCTTTGATATAATCCAACATGTTCTTCATACGAAAATCCTCCGTTATTTTGAGTGAGTCCATTACTATTCTACTCTGTCATTATGGCGCTTGCAACTCTTTTTCCTGTGTGGCAAAAAGCCGTCATTTTCTATAGAAATCCCCCTTTTTTCGTGCTATACTACTGAAATGAAATTAAGGGGGTTGTTCTATGAAATTAGGATTCGATAGCGAGAAATACCTTGAAGAACAAAGTCAATACATTCTTCAACGAGTAAACGCATATGACAAACTATACTTAGAGTTCGGAGGCAAATTAATTGGTGATTTCCACGCGATGCGCGTATTGCCAGGATTCGATCCAGATGGAAAAATCAAATTACTTCACCGCCTACGCGACCAAGCAGAGATTATTATCTGCGTATACGCAGGAGATATCGAACAAAATAAAATCCGCGGTGACCTTGGAATCACATATGACCAAGATGTTCTTCGCTTAATGGACGACCTTCACTATTGGGACCTTAAAATTAACAGCGTCCTCATCACTCGTTACACAGGACAACCTGCAGCAACACAATTCAAAAACTCACTCGAACGTCGCGGCATTAAAGTGTATACGCACGGCTACACAGAAGGCTATCCGATGGACGTTGAAACCATCGTTAGTGACGCAGGATATGGCGCAAATGAATTTATCGAAACGACTCGCCCGCTTGTCGTCGTAACAGCTCCTGGCGCCAACAGCGGAAAACTAGCGACATGCTTAAGCCAGCTTTATCACGAAACCAAACGTGGTCGTCGTGCCGGCTATTCTAAATTCGAAACATTCCCTGTATGGAATTTACCATTAAATCACCCTGTGAACGTGGCCTATGAAGCAGCCACTGCAGACTTAGAAGATGTCAACATGATTGATACCTTCCACCTTGCAAAATACGGCGAAACAACCGTGAACTACAACCGAGACATCGAAGCCTTCCCACTTCTCCGTCGTATTTTGACGAAGATTTACGGCGACGCTCCAATCCCTTACAACTCTCCTACAGATATGGGCGTGAACCGTGTCGGATTTGCTATCACTGATGATGAAGTCGTTCGCGAAGCTTCCAACCAAGAAATCATCCGACGTTACTACGCAGGCCAATGCGACTACAAACGCGGCATCGGAACACTGGAAGCAGCTCAACGTGGCAAGTACATCATGGAAGAAAGTGGACTCTCTCCACAAGACCGTCCAGTTGTAAAAGCCGCTCTTGAAAAAGAAGCCGAAGCGAAAGTTCCAGTAGTAGCCTTACAACTTCCAACCGGCAAAATCATTACAGGAAAACAATCAGACACCATGACAGCCAGCGCAGCCTGCCTACTCAACTGCATTAAAGAATTAGCAGAAATTGGTGACTCCATCCATTTATTACCACCTGTGATTTTAAATGCGATTGGCCAACTCGGAAGCGACGTTCTAAAACACCAACGCCGCTCACTCGATAGCAAAGAAGTGCTCATCGCCCTCAGCATCTCAGCAGTCACTAACCCTGCCGCAGAAGCTGCCAAAAATCAATTACAAAACTTGCGCCACTTACAAGCACACAGCACTGTCATCCTTCAAAAAGCCGACGAAGAAACCTTCCGAAGCCTAGGAGTAATGGCGACTTGCGAACCACAATTTGCTGGCACAAACCTTTACTACACAAACTAACCCCAAGCCCTCTCCACTCGGACGAGGGCTTTTTTATTAGCACAATCATCCTCCTAGCACCCGTCTCAGCACTCTCCCTGTTCCCCTAGCTGTCCCTAAGACCTATTCCTCTTTCCAACACCTCTTTCTAGAAGCAGAACTATAAAAGTCTGCACACTCTCCTTTTTTCAAAATAATCTTCGTCGCTTTGAAATTCGGCCTCTCGAAATAATTAACACATCAATACATCTATAAAAACGGAGAACTCCCCGGATTCTATGATAGTAATAATAGCGAGTGTAATCGATGCGAATTAGTGACTCTGGAAATTTATTTCCTAGAGTCACTTTGAGGCTCGATAGGTGATGAGACGTAAGGCTCACACCGGTACAGCTATTATCACTATCATGAAGATATCCGAGGAGAGTTCGTAGTTTTTATACTTAATTTGATGTTCTAAACTTATTTCTCTGCACCAGAATTTCAAAGGAACGAAGTTCCTTTATTCATTTTTTTGCACAAAAAAAATCGAGAGCGTGTCTCGATTTTTCTTAGTTTCTAAAGATCTTGGCTTCTAAAAAGAGGTCGTTGTAAAGCGATAATAGGTCGGTTCCTAAATTCTCGTAAACCTCCATCTTTTCTATCGCTTCCTCACTCGGATAGAAGCTCTCATCCGAAGTAATGTCTTCTGGTAAGAGCGCTATCGCATCCTTGTTTGGCGTTGCATAACCAACATACTGAGCATTCTTCGCTGCGATTTCCGGACGCAACATGAAATTGATAAACGCATACGCGCCTTCCTTGTTACCAACCGTTTTTGGAATGACGATATTATCAAACCATAAGTTCGTTCCTTCGCTAGGAACCACGTAGGCTAAATCTTCATTCTCACTCAACATTTTAGAAGCTTCCCCTGAGAAAGTGACGGCTATGTTGGCCTCTCCTTGAACCATATAAGTCTTCATTTCATCAGCGATAATCGCTTTTGCATTTGGCATCAATGTCTTCAAGAATTTACCAGCTTCTTTAACAATGGCTTCGTCTTTTTCATTAAGAGAATAGCCTTGTGTTTGTAAAGCAATCCCCATCATTTCACGAGCTCCGTCAATAAATAGAATGGAATCTTTTAAATCCGCATTCCATAAATCGCGCCACTCGCTAATCATTCCTTCTGGATAAACTTTCTTATTATAAACAATTCCTAGCGTTCCCCAGAAATAAGGAATGCTGTATGAATTATCAGGGTCAAAGGATTGATGTAAGAAACGTGGGTCGATATGTTCCATACCTTTGATTTTTGAATAATCTAATTTTTCAAGTAAGTTTTCTTCGACCATTTTATGAATTGTATACTCACTTGGAATGGCGATATCATAGTTCGTTCCACCTTGCTTAATTTTTGTCAGCATGGCTTCGTTTGAATCGAACGTTTCATAAATGACTTTATAACCTGTTTCTTGTTCAAATTGTGTAATGAGTTCTGGATTGATATAGTCTCCCCAGTTATATACGATAATGGTTTGAGGGTCCCCTGCCGTTGCTGTTTCAAAACTCTTACGGAATCCAAACAATACTAGGCAAGAAACTACGATCGTCCCGATTAACATCGTTAGTCGCTTCATAGTGTGACTCCTTTCAATAAGTCACTCTCAGAAGCCTTCCCATTCAATCGTTTTTGTTGGAATTTTTGAATGAAATAATATCCAATTACGAGTGATAATGAGAATAGGAACATCAATGTGCTTAAGGCATTGATTTCTAAACTGATTCCTTGGCGCGCACGTGAGTAGATTTCAACGGCAATCGTTGAGAATCCATTTCCTGTTACGAAGAATGTCACGGCGAAGTCGTCTAATGAATACGTAAATGCCATAAAGAATCCACTTAGAATTCCTGGTGTAATCGCTGGTAAAACAATGCGTGTTAATACTTGTGAGCTTGTTGCTCCTAAGTCACGAGCCGCTGTAATCATCGATGGGTTCATTTCTGATAATTTTGGTAAAACCATCAATACAACGATTGGAATGTTAAACGCGATATGCGCAAGTAATACCGACATAAAGCCAAGTTTGAATCCAACCACTGTAAAGAGAATTAAAAGGCTGGCACCGATGATAACGTCTGGCGATACCATCAAAATATTGTTAAAGCCTAATAATACTTGTTTGCGACGGTTTGAACGGATGTAATGAATCATGATGGCTCCAAGTGTTCCAATCATTGTCGCGATTAATGAAGATAAGAGTGCAAGAATTAATGTATCGAGCACAATTCCGATTAAACGTGTGTCAGCAAGAACGGCTTTATAGTGATCAAGTGTGAAACTCTCGAATCCGTTCATGATACCAGCACTGTTAAATGAGTAAAAAATCAAATAGAAAATCGGCGCATATAAGACTACAAATACAAACACTAAGTAGAAATTACTCCACTTACTATTATTTTCTAATTTCATTCAGATACGCCTCCTTTTCTACGGTCTCTTGTAATAAACATTAAAATAATCATCGCTACAATCAATACAACCCCGATTGTAGAACCCATTCCCCAGTTTTGCGTTACTAAGAAATGTTGCTCAACCGCTGTACCAAGTGTAATCACGCGGTTTCCTCCAATTAAACGAGTCAACATGAAGAGTGAGAGCGATGGAATAAATACGGCTTGTACTCCACTGCGCACCCCGTTCATCGATAATGGAACGATGACACGTCTAAACGTATCCCATTTTGTTGCACCAAGGTCGCGGCTTGCCGCAATGAGTGAACCTGGCAACTCTTCGATAGAGTTGAAGATTGGCAAAATCATAAATGGTAATTCGATATACGCTGCTACCGTTAAGAAACTAAAGTCAGTGAATAGGAATTCTTGTGGCGCCAATCCGAATAATGAAAGGAAGCTGTTCACTGTTCCTGTTTGGCTAAAGATTCCGATAAATGCGTAGGCTTTTAATAGTAAGTTTACCCATGTCGGTAAGATAATTAATAAAAGCCATAATTGTTTATGCTTTGTACGACTTAGGAAAAGTGCTGTTGGATAACTCACGAGTAGCGTTACGAGTGTTACTAGAAAGGCGTACCACACAGAGTTGAATGTCATTTCTAAGTAGTTTCCTGACGCGAAATAGTTCGTGTAGTTTCCAAGCGTTACTTGACCATTGATGTCGAAGAATGATTTATAGAAAATCATTCCAAGTGGCGTTACTACGAATAATAACAACCAGATAAAGTATGGAATGGAAAATAAGAAACGAGATTGTTTAGTCATTTTCTTCTACCTCGTCTTCGTAGCTTTCTAAACGAGCGTCGAAGTCTTCTTCACTTTCTCCAAAACGCATTACGTGGATGTCGTGTGGTTCGAAGTATAAGCCCACTTTTGATCCAACTTCTGCTTTACGAGTTGAGTGAATCATCCATTCGTTGCCATTTTCGTCATAGCAGATGATTTCGTAGTGAACTCCGCGGAATAATTGAGTATCCACTTCAACCGTTAATTTTCCTTTGTCGATAGACGTTAACGATAAGTCTTCTGGACGAATCACGATTTCAACTTTTTCATTTGGACGCATTCCGGCATCGGCACACTCGAACTCTTTACCAACGAATTCTACAAGGTAGTCTTCCTTCATAACCCCATCAACGATATTACTTTCACCGATAAAGTCCGCAACGAAACGGTTGATTGGCTCATCGTAAATATCTACTGGTGTTCCTGATTGAACGATTTCTCCTTTACTCATAACGAAGATTTCATCACTCATCGCTAACGCTTCTTCTTGGTCATGCGTTACGAAGATAAATGTGATTCCTAGACGTTGTTGCAATTCACGAAGTTCGTATTGCATGTCTGTACGAAGTTTTAAGTCTAATGCTGACAATGGTTCATCAAGTAATAGCACTTCTGGTTCATTGACAAGCGCGCGGGCGATGGCCACACGTTGTTGTTGTCCACCAGACATTTGTGAGATTTCACGGTTTTCGTATCCAGATAATTGCACCATTTTTAAAGCGTCTGCCACTTTTTCTTTAATGATGTTTTCTGGAGTTTTCTTTAAGCGTAATCCAAACGCGATATTTTCGAATACGTTCATATGTGGGAATAATGCGTAGTCTTGGAAAACAGTGTTCACTTTACGTTTGTTTGGAGGAAGGTTAGTAACGTCTGCCCCGTTTAAAGTCACTTTTCCGTTTGATACATCTGTAAATCCAGCGATAATACGCAAGATTGTTGTTTTACCGCATCCCGAAGGCCCTAGTAATGTATAGAATTTTCCTTTTTCGATTTCGAAGTTAATATTTTTTAATACATGAGTGTCCTCATAAAATTTGTCCACATTCTCAAATGAGATAATTGTGTTGTTTGACATTGCTAGCACCTAACTTTCTTAATTATAAATATGAATCTGTCGCCACGACTAAAACTTTCGATGTTGTCTTAGCGGCGTTGCTAATTTGGTGTTTGGCTTTCGCCTCAAAATAGAAGGACTCTCCCTTGGAAACTACTTCAACTTGTTTACCGACTTTGACCTGAATAGAACCTTCGAGCACATACCCAAATGTTTCTGCAAGTGACGGTTGGAACGCCTTGTACGCTCCCCCAACGGCAAACTCTAGAATCACGGGTTCCATCTCATGCTCGTTCGAGTCTGGATTGAGCCACGTTACCGTCGTTTGGTGCTTGGCGTCTTCCATCATCGTCATATCCTCTTCGCGGTAAATCGTGAGCGCCTCTTCTGGCCCCTCATCGAAAAAGTCCGCTGCAGGGCATCCTAACACTTCAAGAATATCAAAGAACGTATCCATTGATGGCGAGCTCAAATCATTCTCTAATTGCGAGATATATCCCTTTGACAAATCTGTTCTCTCTGCTAACTCTTCTTGCGTTAAACCCTTTTGAATACGGAGGGCACGCAGTTGATGACCGATTTCCATTGTCTTCTCCTTTTAAACTAATTGTTTACTAACACAAAGACCATTATACATTAAGTTTAGTAATAGTCAACAAATCAACCTCAAAAAATAGGACTTTTTTGAGAGTATATTTTTTCGCATGATAGTGCGGGTTTTGTGCTTATTTTTTCTCGTGAAAAAAGCTGAAATTATCATATATGATAATTATCTTTTATGATAATATTGCATCGTTTAAAAAATCAAAATTAACTTATAAGTTAATTTTGAGTAAACAAAAACAGGATTCGATATCGAATCCTGTTTTGGTGTCTGCATCTATTTGTTCGGAGTGGTTGGTTGCGTTTCTAACCGCGATGTCTCACATACTATGGAGTTGAACTCGACCTCACAGAAATGGCGTGCGTTTCCTGAAACATCCGCAGAACGTTGCACGTTCCTTCCGGTGTTCCAGTCCAACGTTCCATTTCTGAGCGTTCGGTCTCGTATCCTGTGTAGTTGAGTTCGAAAAGGCATAGGCTCAAGCCTTTCGAGTTTAGTCCGCACGGTCTTACAGACCGCTTACGGCTAAACTGCGAACCGTCATCGCCTATGAACGCCTTTTCTCACATCCTGTTTTTTAGTGAGCAACCATCTCTTGTGCAATTTCCAACCCTGTCAAGTTTGATGGGTAGTATGTTGGCCAGTTGTCCATTTCTTCTAATAGTTTTTCTTGGCTTTCATTTCCCATAAAGATGTGGAAGTGTCCTGTTTTCACTGGAGCGATGTTGTGGTCGCTGAATTGAACGTATTTAGGAGCACCTTCTACTGGGTTCACGGCTTCGAATAAGTAGCGGACGCCGCGGTTTCCTTTTTTGTAAGTTAGAATTTTGTATCCTACATATTTGTATTCCGCTTTAGCTGTTGTCCCATCTTCTTTTTGGAACTCCATTGTTGTATCTGTGATGTTGATATTTTTGATATCTGTTTTATATCCCTTTGTGTAGTACTCTTTGTACTCTTCTTTTGTCATCTTTTTGCCAATTTTTGCTTTGTAGTCAAAGACTGGATCAAGAGTGCCATCTACTAAGTAAGGATATACCGATTGCCATTCGCCAGCGTAATCAGACAATGTGCGGTCTTTTACAGCACTGTCCTCGAAGTAGCCTTTTGAGACTGTCTTCTCGTCTTCTGCGTGTTCTGGTTGGATATCTTTTCCTGGTTGGTCTGTTGTTTTCTTCAACGCTTCAAGGTTTTCGCGCATTACTGAGATGTAGTCTTCTCCTTTATCCATTTCCTCTTTTGTTAAAGATTCGATTGGATTTAATACGGCTAACTCCACTCCTGCTTCTTGTGCTAATGTTTTCGCGATTTTCTCAGAAGCATTTTCCTCAAAGTAAATAATCTTAATGTCGTTTTCTTTCACGTATTTTGTTAACTCTGCTAAACGTGCAGCACTTGGCTCAGCTTCAGGTGAAATTCCAGTAATTCCCACTTGGTTTAAACCGTAGTCTAATGCTAAATAGTGGAATGCTGTATGTTGCGTTACAAAGTTCTTTTGTTTGGCATCTTTAAATGCATTTGTATAGTCATTATGCAACGCTGTTAATTTTTCGATGTATGCCTTAGCATTTTTCTCGAAAGCTTCTTTACGCTCAGGGAAAGCGTCCGCTAGCTGCTTCGTAATGTTTCGAACCATTTGAATCGCGCGTTCTGGTGATAACCATACATGTGGATCGTATTCATGGCTGTGGCCTTCTCCAGCGTGGTCATGGTCGTGTTCTTCCTCTTCACCGCCAGGAAGGAGTACCATATCTTTTGTTGCGCTGATGGCTTTGACTTTGCTATCAGATTCGATAGTCTTTAGAACTGCAGGAATCCATGTTTCCATATACTCGCTATCATAAACAAGTGCATCTGCTTCGCTCATTTTTGCGATTTCTTTTGCAGAAGGCTCGTAGTCGTGTGGCTCTGTTCCAGCACCGATGACAAGCGATACGTCTCCTTCATCCCCTACAATGTTTCTTGTAAAATCGTAAATCGGAAAGAAAGTCGTTGAAATTTTTAGCTTTCCTGATTGTGTTTTGCTATTTGAATTACTTGGCGCACATCCAACGGCAACCAGTACAAACATCAATAATAATCCAATAAATGTCGTTTTTTTCATGATATATTCTGTCTCCATTTCTTAAATCGTAATTCTTACGTTTTACATTGTAGCACCTCACATGATTCATTGCAAGGATTTTTTCTGTAAACATTTTGCTAACATTCTTTGACTTTGTTAGCATTTCGTTTACATTTTTTCAACCCACAAAAAAAGCCTTATCCGCATCATCGCAAATAAGACTTTTCTCCTATTAGATTAATACTTTTGATAAGAACGATTGTGTACGCTCCATTTGTGGATTCTCGAGGACTTCTTTTGGATGGCCTTCTTCTACAATCACGCCACCGTCCATGAAGATTAAACGCGTTCCTACTTCACGGGCAAATCCCATTTCGTGCGTTACGACAACCATGGTCATGCCACCTGCTGCGAGTTCCTTCATTACGTTTAGCACTTCGCCGACCATTTCTGGGTCTAGCGCTGACGTTGGTTCATCGAATAGAAGCACATCGGGTTCCATCGCAAGGGAGCGCGCAATCGCGATTCTTTGTTTTTGTCCCCCAGATAAAGAGTTCGGGTAAACATCCGCTTTATCGGCTAAGCCCATTTTCTCTAAAAGCTCGTGCGCTTTTTGTTCTGCTATCGCCTTGTCGATTTTCTTCAATTGGATTGGGCCAATGGTGATATTTTCTAAAACGGTTAAATGCGGGAATAAATTGAAGTGTTGGAATACCATTCCTAAGTGTTGGCGTACGCTATCGAGGTCCACTCCTTTTTCATTGATGCATTGGTCTTTGAAAAATACCTTCCCGCTAGTGGGTTCTTCTAATAAATTCAGGCAACGTAAGAAAGTCGATTTTCCTGATCCAGAAGGACCGATAATCACGAGCACTTCCCCTTGTTCAATATGAGTGGAAATTCCGTTTAAGACTTGCTTGTCACCGTATTGTTTTTTAATCTCTTCTGTTCTAATCACTGGCTTGTAACTTCCTTTCTAGTTTGTCCATAAAGAATGCAATCGTCGTTGTCATGACGAAGTATAAGAACGCCGTCATTAACAGTGGGATAAATACCGTAAAGGTTGCTCCACGAACGGTATCAGAACTGTACATTAGATCGTGAATACCGATTAAAGAGACGATGGATGTTTCTTTGATTAATGTCGCAAATTCATTCCCGATGGCTGGTAAAATATTTTTCATCGCTTGTGGCAAGATAATTTGGCTCATGGCCATTCGTTTCGGCATCCCCATTGAACGAGCGGCTTCCATTTGTCCTTTATCCACCGATTGAATCCCGCTACGGATGATTTCAGCGATATAAGCTGTCGTATTAACGGACACGGCAATGACTCCTGAAACGAAGTCGTTTAAATCTAGTACCGTCGCAAGTCCAAAATACACTAAGTACAATTGCACAAGAAGTGGCGTTCCACGAATAATGTCGATATAGACCTTCGCTGCTTTTGACAAGAACTTGTTCGAGCTAAGTCTTGCGAGTGCCATTAACGTTCCACATCCTACCCCGACAATTACAGAGAAGAATGACAGTAACACGGTTGTCGTTGCCCCTTCGAGAAACAGAGGCCAATATTTAATGATTAATTCCATTCTCTTTCCTTCTTTCTATTCTGACATTAAATTCGTATTGCGAATAATCGATTCTTTTAGTTTCCCAGAAGACTCTAACTGATCGAGCACCTCTTGTACTTTTTGTACAAACACTTCATTGCCCTTTTGCGCCACGGCTGCAGTTCCGGCATCTTCACTTGGGATTTCTACCGAAGCAACGGTTAAATCCGAATTCGCCTTCACAAACTCATCCGCTGCAATATTATCCATAATCACCGCATCGAGTTTTCCTTGTTGCAAGGCTAAAATCAAGGTTGGATTTTTCGGTTGTGACGTAAGTGTTGCGCCTGTCAGTGTATCTTTTACAATTCCTTCTTGAGAGGTTCCTTTTTGCGCTCCGACATTTGCGCCATTGAAGCTATCTAGCGACGTGAACTTACCGGCATCTGTCTTCTTCACGACCGCTACCATATGTGAATCATAGTAAATATTCGTGAATGCTACTTCCTTACTACGCTCTTCGGTTGGCGTAATCCCTGCAAGAACGAGGTCTACTTTCCCGGACTTCATCGCCGCAATCAAGAAGTTAAATTCCATCTCTCGAATCTCTACTTCTACCCCCAGGGCTTCACCGATGGCATTAGCGATATCAATATCGATTCCGACAACAGAGTCTTTACCATCGTTAATATAATGCCATTCAAACGGCGGATAGTCCGCTGTCGTTCCGATGACGATTTTCTTTTTGGCATAAATTCGGTCTAACACAGCCGAACCTGTACTATTTTCTGTTGTTGTTTGATTCGTACATGCTGCTAAGAAGCCGACAAGCACGATGAGCATCGCTATAATTTTCTTCATTTGAAACCTCCTTATAAAATAAAAACGCCTCTTATGCTAAACGCATAAGAGACGATGTCTGTCGTGGTACCACTCTATTTTGACGGGGAATTGCTTCCCGATCCTTTTCCTTGTTAACGCAGATTTCTGCGAAGATAGATACTAATTTCTCCATCTTTTCTACAAAGTGCGCTTCCAGAATTTCTAATCCGATGAGCTTCCACTCTACCTCATCTCGCTTGCGACTCCAAAATTCTGTACTCTCTTTGTCAATGAATTTATGTTCTTAAGTTGTTTTGTATTTTAGACCCATTCTTTTCGCTTGTCAACTAGTGAGTGTAAATTTGCATAAAAAAAGATAAACCCTACGGATTCATCTTTTCCATTTTGTCTTGAAGATACCAACCAACTGCCCATCCTACAACAAGAAGGTAGTTTTCAATGGCTCCAACGAGATTTACTGAAGAAGCCTGAGCTAAATACGTTAACAAATGATTGGTTCCAATGCCAATTCCTCCAACCATCAGTGCTGCCAATACCACTCGCAAATAAAACCAATCATACTTCACATTTACAGCAATCAAAATCATAAGGACGGCTAGATTCCAAAATCCGATTTCCCTTTGCCAACCGACTGCAACTCCGTATCCCGAGTGTGAACCCATCACCTCTGGAAAGAAAATTTGGAAAATCATTGCTCCTGTCATCGCAATGATTAATACGATAAACATCCCTTTTAAAAATTTATTCATTCTTCTTCACCTCGCTGTTTGTTATTCTCATTCAAAACTCAAAACAAAAGAGCTCCCGGTTTCCCAGGAGCCCCGATTCACTATTTGCTTAAACCTTCGATAATTTTATCTAGGTTCCATTTCATCATGCTGTAGTAGCTGTCTCCATCTTTTCCTGCTTCTGCAATAGAGTCAGTGAAGATTGTTGAGAAGATTGGTAGACCAGTTTCTTGAGAAACAGTCTTCATTGGACGGTCATCCACACTACTTTCTACGAATAATGATGGAACTTTTGATGCACGTAATTGACGAACTAATTTCGTGATTTGTTCTGGAGTTCCTTCTTCTTCTGTGTTGATTTCCCAGATGTACGCTGATGGAATATCGTATGCTTTAGAGAAGTACTTGAAGCAACCTTCACTTGTTACGATTAAACGTTTTTCTTCAGGGATTTTCGCGATACGTTGTTTAGCATCTTTATCTAATGCTTCTAGTTTTTCAACATATGCTGCTAAATTCTTTTCGTATGTTTCTTTGTTCTTTGGATCTTTTGCGATTAATTGTTTTGCAATGTTCTTCGCATAAATAACCCCGTTTTCGATGTTTAACCATGCGTGAGGGTCTTCTTTTCCAGCTTCACTTTGGCCTTCTAAGTAAATCACTTCAACGCCATCACTCACTGCAAAGTAGTCTTTATTGGCTTCTTTCTTGGCATTATTCACCATCTTCGTGAACCAAGCATTCCCACCGTTTTCTAAGTTGATTCCATTATAGAAAATCAAGTCTGCTTTTTGAACTTTTTGAACATCTTCTGGTAATGGTTCATATTCGTGTGGGTCTTGTCCTACTGGAACAATACTATGTAAGTTTACTAAATCGCCAGCGATATTTTTTGTCATATCATAAATAATAGAGTTAGTTGTCACAACATTGATTTTTTCAGTATCTGCCTTTGAACTAGTATCTTTACTTGTATCTTTACTTGTAGCGCATCCTGCAATTCCTAATACCACAAGAGCGGCTACTAAAAGTTTCTTCATGCTATTCATGAGATTTCCTTCTTTCTCTTTGTTTTGGTGAAACGATAAAACTTACGACAAAAAGTGCTGCTGCGGTTAATACGATGGTTGATCCAATCGCGATGTTAAACGTATATCCAATATACAATCCTAATACTGATGACAATGAGCCAAACGTTGCGGCTAAAATCAGCATTGTTTTAAGACGATTTGAATATAAATACGCTGTTGCTGCAGGTGTGATTAGAAGAGCCACAATCATGACCGTCCCTACACTTTGCATCGCTGTAATCGATACAAGCGCTAAGAGGAACATCAATAAGTAGTGGTAAAATTGTACATTCATCCCTGCAGATTGTGCGAAGACTGGGTCGAAACTTGTAACTTGTAATTCTTTAAAATACGCTAAAATAACGACGACTACAATCACGCTCACCACCAATGTAATGAGTAAATCAATATCTTGTACGGCTAAAATATTCCCGAATAAAATATGGAATAAGTCTGTTGAACTCTTCGCCACACTAATCAAAATAACTCCCAATGCCAAAAACGAACTAAAGGTAATCCCGATAGCAGTATCGCCTTTGATAGTACTATTTTGATTCACAAATGCAATAAGGAACGATGCTAATAACCCGAACACGAGGGCTCCAATAAAGAAGTTAATGCCTAAAATAAACGACAACGCTACACCCGGTAATACCGCGTGAGAGATAGCGTCCCCCATTAATGACATCCCTCTTAGAATGATGAAGCATCCTAAAATTCCGGCAACCGCACCAATCACGACTGCTGAAACAAGCGCATTTTGTAGGAAATGGAATTCCATTAACCCTTCAATGAAATTATGCATGTTGCTCACCTCCTTGTGGAATATAAACACTTCCGCCGTATACATCATCTAAGTACTTCTTAATGAATACGTCTTCTGTTTTTCCAGAGGCTACAATCGCGTGTTTGACAAGAATCACATGGTCAAAGTATTCTTTCACCTTCGATAAGTCATGGTTGACCATTAAAATAGTCTTCCCTTCCTCTTTCCATTTACGGAGAATTGTCATAATGACTTTCTCACTAAGCATATCAATCCCTACAAATGGTTCATCAAGGAATATATATTGTGCTTCTTGAACCATACAACGTGCTAATAGCACACGTTGGAATTGACCACCAGAAAGAGCCCCGATTTGGCGAGATGCTAAATCAGTTAATCCCACTTCTTCAATGGCTGCATCGACCTTTTCCCAATCTTCTTTCGTCAATCGTTGCAATGGTTTCTTTTTAACAGTTCTTCCTAAAGCAACGCACTCACGAATGGTGATTGGAAATGTAAAGTCAATCTGGCTTTTTTGTTCGACATAGGCGATTTTCTGTAATACTTTTTTTGCGGGTTCTCCATCAATCAGAATTTCTCCTGACGATTGAATAAGTCCTAATATTGCTTTTAATAATGTTGATTTACCTGCACCATTGGGCCCAATAATCCCAGTAATGGTTGGTCCTTCAATGGTTGCATTACAATCTTTTAAAACATGTGGTTGCATCGCATACGATACCCCAACATTTTTAATCGTAATCAATGAATTCATCCCCTCAATTTATGTAGATTCTACATTTATTAGGTTACCCTAAAAAAATAATTTCGTCAAGTGTTTTTTTAGGTTTACCAAAAAAATTTCAGAAAATTTTTGAAAACAAGCCTTTACACGCTTAAATCAGCTGATTAACTCTCTTTTAAAAGCGCAAAAAGGCGCCTTCCGTTGCCCGGAAGACGCCCTTTCAAACTCTTTATTTTGTTAATAATTCTGCAGCTGCTTCATCACAAATGACGGTCACTTTCGGATGGTTTTGCAAGATACTTGCAGGAACTTCCTCTGTGATAGGACCTTCCACTAATCCTTTAATCGCATGGACTTTCTTAGGTCCGAATGCAATTAGCACGATTTCTTTGGCATCCATGATGGATTGTAGGCCCATTGAATAAGCGTAGCGTGGTACATCTTCTTCTTTTTCGAAGAAGCGTTTGTTCGCTTCAATGGTTGATTCTGTTAAATGAACCTTATGTGTGCGTTGAGTGAATGGTGTACCAGGTTCGTTGAATCCGATATGTCCATTACTTCCGATGCCTAATAACTGCAAGTCTACTGGATTTTCTTGAAGAACACGTTCATAACGTTCAACTTCTGCATCTACGTCTTTTGCAATCCCATCTGGTAAATAGCTATGTTTAAATGGCTTCGCATTGAAAAGATATTCATTCATGAAATAAGCGTAGCTATGTTCGTCCGTTGGTGCCAATCCAACATATTCATCTAAGTTCACTGAGATACGATCTGAAAAATCTAAATCGCTATTTCTAAGTAATTCATATAATCCAATTGGACTTGAGCCTGTCGCTAGTCCAAACACTTTCGCTCCTTCGCCGTGTGCGCGTTTAAAAATCTCAAAAGCGGCTAATGCGCCTTCTTCTTGAGTTTTAACAACAATAACTTCCATTAACAATACCTCCCTGAATTCCCTTTCATAAAAGGGTACTAAAAACATGAACAGCTGTTTAACTATATTATAACAAAAATTCAGAGGTCTTTAAATAGCTAAATTCATTTTAGTTCATAAAATCTTCGTCATACATCACCCATTGTTCGTAATGTTTCGCCTCGAATGCCTCTGTTGGTCGAGCGACTTCTATTACAAGTGGAGACGCATTTTCAACGCTCACTTCTTCTAGTGGAACCCACACAATTCCCTTCGAATCGTTCTTCTCTTCACTCGTCACGAAGTCCTCTACCGTTTGAGCGTTCTTTTCTTCAATATCGATGGTAAACAACACGAACTCATGATGAACGCGCGCAATTTCTGGAACGGTCACAAACACATCACGAATCGTATTTTGGTATATGGCAGATACTTGGAATCCAGTCTCCTCTAACATTTCTCGTCGCAATGTTTCTACCAGACTCTCGCCTTCTTCCGGCGTTCCTCCCGGCAAATCAAATCTCCCGCGGTATGGTCCACGCGTCTTACGAATACAAAGGATGCGTCCCTCGCGAATGCAAACACCATACACTCCAAAATGGTTCATTTCTTTCATTGTCTTCCTCCACGAAAATAGAGGTGGCACGCCACCTCTATATCTTTTTTCTGAAGCCGTTAATGTGACTTCCTTTGTTGGGATTCTACTCCATGTTTTACGGCCAATCGGATGATCCAGTAAAACAAATATAAGGCAACTCCCATCAGTGCAAACGTCCCCAGAAACATTGGTAATACTAAGTCCATAAAGACCACCTCCAATGAAATTGAAAACTATTAACCGACTATTGTTACCTTCATTATAGCACTCCTAATTTGAAATTCAATAGAGGGTTTGCTTGAAATAACAAAAAAAGCCATTCCTAACAGTTGCCTGATAGGAACAGCCTTCGAATCTTTATTTCCAGAAATCATCGTAGATTGTAATTGGTAAGTGACGTTTATGTTCTGTCTTTTGATACCAATTTTCAATCGTCTCTGCAGCTTTTTCGTTGATGTCTTTTCCTTCGAGATAATCATCAATCTCTTCGTAAGTAACCCCAAGCGCTACTTCGTCTGGAAGCGATGGACGATCTTCTTCTAAGTCTGCCGTTGGAGCTTTCAAGTATAAATGGTCAGGAGCACCTAGTACTTGTAACATCGCACGGCCTTGACGTTTATTGAGACGCCATAACGGAATGATATCCGCAGCACCATCCCCAAATTTCGTATAGAAACCAGTCACCGATTCTGCCGCATGGTCTGTTCCGATAACGGCACAGCCCGTTTGGCCAGCAATGGCATATTGAGCCACCATACGTTCACGCGCCTTGATATTTCCTTTATTGAAGTCTGAAATTTCCATTCCTAAGGCTTCAATACTGCGTTCAGACGCATCTACTGCATCCTTCACATTCACGCGAAGCACATCCGTTGCCTTCATAAAGGCAATCGCGTCCATGGCATCTTGTTCATCAGCTTGCACGCCATAAGGAAGGCGCATAGCATAGAAACGATACACTTTTTGGTCTTGTTCTTCGTTCAATTCATCAATCGCCATTTGTGCGAGTTTCCCAGCAAGCGTTGAATCTTGTCCGCCACTAATCCCAAGGACATACCCATTCAAGAAGGGATGCTTTGCAAGATACGCCTTTAAGAAATCGACGGTTTTACGAATTTCTTCTTCAGGATTGATAGTTGGTTTGACACGAAGCGTTTCGATAATTTTTTGTTGTAATGGTCTCATAACGTTCCCCTTACTTTGCGTTTTCTTTGGCCAACTGTTCTGCTTTAAGACGCACTTCTTCTCTGATTTCCGCAATACTTGCCAATTTTTGGTCGTATGTCTTTTGAGAGAGATCGACTGGATATTGCTCTGGGTTCAAGATACGTTTATATTCGTCCCATAGCGCTTCGATTTGCTCGTCTTTATACGCTTTAATATCTTGAAGTTTTGGCAATTCATACACTAATTTTCCGTTATTGAAAATCGGTTGTAAAATTGGACGCGCAGTAAAGTCTTTCACTGTTTTATTAATATAAGTGTAGACTGGATGGAACATAAAGAGCTCGTCTAATTGATCTGGACGTTCATCCCATAGCGCAATGTAGTCCCCTTCAGATTTTCCGTCTGAATTACGTGTAATACGCCATACTTGTTTCTTACCAGGTGTCGATACTTTTTCAGCGTTGTTTGAAATCTTCATTGTATCCACCATTACGCCGTTTTCGTCTTCGATACTTACAAGCTTGTACACACAGCCAAGTGCTGGTTGGTCATACGCTGTAATTAAACGAGTCCCGATTCCCCAAACGTCAATTTTAGCGCCTTGCATCTTCAAGTTGAGGATTGTTTTTTCATCTAGGTCGCTTGACGCGTAAATTTTCGCTTTTGTAAATCCAGCTTCGTCTAATTGTTGACGAACTTTTTTCGACATATACGCCATGTCACCACTGTCGATACGCACGCCTAAGAAATTAATCTTGTCGCCGAATTCTTTGGCTACACGGATGGCATTTGGAACACCAGATTTTAAGATATCATACGTATCCACTAAGAACACGCAGTCACGGTGACTCTCAGCATACGCCTTAAACGCTTTATAGTCATCACGGTATGCTTGTACTAATGCGTGGGCATGTGTCCCAGAAACTGGAATGCCAAACATCTTGCCGGCACGAACGTTACTTGTCGCATCACATCCACCGATGTACGCTGCACGTGTTCCCCAAATTGCCGCATCTAATTCTTGCGCACGACGAGTTCCGAATTCTAATACTGGATCGTCTCCTGAAACCATGCGCACACGGCTCGCTTTTGTTGCAATCAGTGTTTGGAAGTTGACGATATTTAATAAGGCTGTTTCAATTAATTGGCATTCCGCAAGTGTTCCTTCTACTTGCACAAGAGGTTCGTTCGCGAAAACGAGTTCTCCTTCTACTGCTGATCGGATGCTTCCTTTGAATTCGAAGTTTTCTAAGTATGTTAAGAATTCTTCTGGATAATGTCCAAGTCCACGTAAATAGTCAATATCCGTTTTTGAGAAACGTAATTGTTCAATGTAACGAACGATGCGTTCTAGTCCAGCAAAAATCGCATATCCATTTTCAAATGGTAATTTTCTGAAATACGCTTCGAAAATTGCTTTTTTCTCATAAACGCCTGTTTCCCAGTAGGTTTTCATCATATTAATTTGATATAGGTCTGTATGTAGCGTTAAACTATCATCATTGTAAATTGAGCTCATCTGTCAATACCCCTTTTTTATTGTAGTTACCTCTTTATTTTACAACAGTTCTTGGGTAATGTACATGGTTGGCGACTTGAGGGCTGTCAAAACGCAAAAAAGGACAAGCCTTTTCAGCTTGCCCTATAAATGATTCGTCTATTAAACGTCTAAGAATCCTTCGTGCGGAGTCATGTTAAAGTATTCCGCAATTTCTTGTAATTGTACATCTGTAATTTCTTGTAGGATTTTTCCGCCTTGAGCCCCTACTTGAGAGTAAATCATCGCAGCTTTCTCAATTACTTCGATTAAACCATATGTTTCATCCAAAGTATCGCCTGCCGCAAATAATCCATGATGTGGCCAAATCACAGCTCTAAACTCAGCCATTTTCGCAGCCGTAGCTTCCCCAATGGCGTTTGTTCCAGGTGTCATATAAGGAATCACACCAATCCCTTCTGGGAATACCACAATCGATTCAGCTTGCATTTTCCAAAGAAGTCTTGATAAATGACGTTCATCTAATGGTTGTGTGAAGCTTAAGGCGATAAGGTTTGTTGGGTGGCAATGGAAGACCACTTTATGATTTGGATTCACTTTGAGTCGTTCGATGTGGCTCATTAAGTGGCTCGCGAATTCTGAGGTTGGTTTCCCACCATCTTCGAATCCCCATAATAATTCTGCTTTTTGTCCGTCTTCTGAAATACGAACCAAGCCTAAATCAAGAAGCGGTTGGTTGGTCACGTTTCTGAAGTAACGGCCTGTACCGGTTACTAAGTAATAGTAGCCCGCAAGTGTGGAAGCATCGAACCCTAAGTCAAGGACGCGTTTCACTTCCTTCACATCTTCATACACTTCTACTTCACTAGCTTCTAAACGTACGGATACGTTCCCGCCATTACGTTCATCCCAGTAACGCAAGTACGATTCTTTTGTTAGTTCACATAATTTTTTTACCGCTGGTGATTCAATAAATCTTGTCATTTCTCAGTTCTCCCTTAATTTCTTTTTGATAACACTTGTTCTTCGTATGCTTTGACTTCATTATACCATGCAAGTCCGACTGGAACACCATTAATTTCGCAGAAATAATTCCAAACATCGGCATATGGGAAGTCTTTTAACTCTTCTGTTACAACTAAACGTTTAGTTAAATCTTGCTCGAGTTCAATTGCTCTTAAGTCTTCTGTAGGTTCTAATAAAGCTTTCAATAACGCTTTTTGCGTATTTCGCATCCCAACAACCCATGCAGCGATACGGTTAATCGTCGCATCGAAGAAATCTAATCCGATAACTGCTTTATCGAGTAAATCATTACGAACGATTTCTTTTGCAATTTCTTGAAGCTCGTCATCCATAATGACTACATGATCACTATCCCAACGAACGGGTCTTGAAACATGAAGCATCACACCTTTACTAAATAATGCAAGTGAAGATAATTTATTAGAGATCGTTTCTGTTGGATGGAAATGTCCAGCATCTAATAAAATCATCTTTCCACGTGTGAGACCGTATCCCATATAGAATTCGTGAGAGCCGACTGTGTAGGCTTCGGCACCAATACCGAATAATTTACTTTCTACGGCATCTTTGTTATAACGTTCGTCAATATCTTCACTGAAAATTTCATCCAGTGATTCCATCAACCGTTTGCGTGGTGCTAAACGATCCACTGGGTTATCTTTGAATCCATCTGGAACCCAAAAGTTTGTGTAGCAAGTTTCTCCAAGTTCTTTACCGAAATATTCTGCGACACGACGTGAACGTTTACCGTGTTCAATCCAAAAAGCACGCACTTCTGGATCTGAGCTAGCTAGCGTAAATCCATCTTTCATCATCGGATGTGAGAAGAAGGTTGGGTTGAAGTCTAAGCCTACTTGATGTTCTTTGGCCCAATCCACCCATTTTTGGAAATGACGTGGCTCGATTTCGTCTAAGTCTACTTTTTCATCTGTATCAAGGTAAATCGCATGCAAGTTTAATTTATGCTTCCCTGGAATTAATGAGTAAGCTTTCTCGATATCTTGACGTAATTCCTCTGGAGTTCTTGCAGCACCAGGATAGTTCCCAGTTGATAAGATTCCTCCTGTTAATTCTCCGTCCGCATTCCAAAATCCGTGAACGTCATCTCCTTGCCAGCAATGCATCGAGATTTTAACTTCTTGTAATTTTTTGAGTACGGCATCTGTGTCAACGCCAATTGCGGCGTATCTTTTTTTCGCTACTTCATAGGCTTGTTTTACTGCTGATTCAACCATTGTTTTTCCCTCTTTCTGTTTGTTGTTTCCATTGTTGTAATAATTGTTTGTTATCAATTCCCTCTGGTTTGAATGTATTTAATTCAATTTGTTCTCTTAGGAACTGACGAGCATACTGCAGAGATTCAAGTTTTCCATCTGCAATCATTTGGACTAATAGATTTCCTAGAGCTGTTGCTTCTCCTGGTCCTGCCACAACCGTTTTTCCCGTAACCGTAGCTGTCAATTGGTTGAGGATGGATACATTTGACCCTCCTCCAACAATATGAATCGCGTCAAAGGAATGTCCCACGAGTCGTTCTAAATACTCTAATTCATAGGCATATAATAGCGCGAGATTCGAATACACACACATGGTGAGTTCGCCAACCGTCTCTGGCGCCTTCTGATTGGTTTCTTTACAATACGCTTGAATTTCTTCGATCATATTTTGTGGATTCGTAAATCGTTCATCATTTAAATCGACAAACTGTTCAAACGGTGGCACTTCTTTTGCCGCTTTAGCCATTTCTTGATAGGAATATTGATAGTCCAACATACGAGCAATTTCTTGAATGCTCCACATACCCGTGATGTTTTTTAAGAAGCGAATCGTTTCGTACGCTCCCCATTCATTCGTATAATTCTGTTTCTGTGTTTCTGCGGTAATGAGCACTTCTTTCAGCTCCGTTCCAATTAACGACCACGTCCCACTTGAAATGTAAGCAAAATGCTCATCGGTAGCTGGAACCCCAACGACCGCAGATGCTGTATCATGTGTGGCTACTGCATATACATGAGTCAGTGGCAAATCGTAAGCAGCTCTTATTGCATCGGTTACGTCTCCAATATACGTTCCAGCAGCTACCAACTCTGGTAATTGATGCGCTTCTAATCCAGCAATTTCGAGTAATTCTACATCATACTTTTTGTGATGCGGATTTAATAATTGAGTTGTTGAGGCGTTCGTCTCTTCGGCAACCATCACTCCTGTTAACTGATATGCGAGGTAGTCCGGAATCAGTAAGCTCTTCTCCGCGTTTTGTAGTACCTCTTTTTCTTCTGAAGCATATTGGAACACCGTATTGAACGGAAGAAATTGAATTCCTGTTTTTGAATAAAGGTCTTCTTTTGAAATTTTCGCAAAGACATTTTCCACACCCTTTTGTGTGCGAGAATCTCTATATGCAATCGGATGTCCTAATTTTTCTCCATCCTTTACTAGAACATAATCGACTGCCCAAGTATCGATTCCAAGGGTGCATTCTTCAATGCCTCGTTCTTTTACTTTTGCTAATCCCTTCAAAATATTGTCAAATAAGTCATCAATATTCCATCGGTCATGCCCATCTACTTGACCAAAGCCATTTTTAAAACGATGGACTTCACTTACTTCGAAATGATTATCTTCATATTCTGCTACAATGACACGTCCACTCGAAGCGCCAATATCTACTGCTACATGCACACTCATAACTTCACTCCTTTACGGTTCTCTCAAATTCATTTAACTATGTTTTGACTTATGCTACAATAACAACAAGTTATTCAAATCGTATCAAATATACAGGAGAAGAAAATGCTTTCAATTATCGATTATTTAACCAAAGAAACAGACATTGAAACAAAGCAAAAAGAAACTGGAAAACATATCCCCGATTATGACAGTCGATACGCGGGTCTTCCTCGTTTGACAAACGATTTATTTCTAGCCAATCGCTCGATTTATATTAGCAAACATAACCGTTACGCTCCGTATCCAAAACACACTCACCAATTTTTGGAGTTGAACTATGTACTACAGGGCCAATGCCAACAAATTATTAACGATACCCCCTATACGTTTTACGAGGGGGATATCCTGTTGATGGATGCCGGTAGCGCGCATGCAATCGAAGCACTTGGAGAAGACGATTTGTTAATTAATATTGTTTTTAAAGATACTCAAATTTCCTTGAAGAACTTGGAAGAATTGCAGGGACAAAATAGTATTTTGTATCAATTTCTCTTAAAGAGTCATACACATATTCAGTCTGCGGAAAACTTTATCGTTCTTCAGTCGGATAAGACAAATAAATCAAAGAACTTAATTGAATTAATGCTGAATGAATACTTTGATCCAAAACCATTTTCCAACCAAATCTTGGAACATTACTTAAGTATTCTCTTATTCGAGCTTGCCCGTTCATTGCCAACGCTAGGCGATACCGTTCGTGATGCGAATGACCCATATGTGCAAGTACTTGAATTAATCGACCAAGAATACTCGACGCTGACTCTTGCCAAGGCAGCGAAGGAATTGAACTTTAATAAAAACTACCTCAGCAATCTGATTAAAGAAAAAGGAAATGTTACCTTTACCGAACTGCTCAATCAGAAAAAAATAATGATAGCCCAGTTGCTCTTAAAATCAACCAACTTCTCGATTGAAAAAATCTGCCAAACAGTTGGTTATTCCAACAAGACTTACTTCTATAAACAATTCCAAAATCAGTTTGGAAAACTGCCTTCACAAGTACGAAACACAAAAGAGCTGTCCTGACAGAACAGCTCTTTCACTTTATATTTTTTCTTCCACAAAATTATCCCATGCTTCTTTAAGTAGCGTAACAGTTAACTCCTTTGTGCTTTCGACTCTTTTAAATGCTTGAGAAAGAGTTTCGTCTCCAACACCTACAGAACAACTTCCTGCACTATTAATAGCTGCTATACCTGCAATCGAATCTTCAACACCAACACAGTCGTTTGACGCTAGACCTAATTGTGCGGCTGCCACTTCAAAAATTTCAGGATTCGGCTTGCCTTTAGTTACTTTTCCTGGATCTACAATAGTATCAAAAAAATAGAGTAATCCGATTTTTTTAAGTATAAAAGGTCCATTATGGCTTGCTGACGCCAGTGCTATTTTGACGCCTTTTTGCTTCAAGTCATTTATTAATTCTTGAATTCCTGGCAAAATATCCTGATCGGTTAATTGCTCTAATGATTCAATATAAAATTGATTCTTTTTATTCGCTAAATACTGAAATCTTTCTTCATCTACAGATATATTCAATTCATCAAGAATAATTTTTAGCGAGTCCTCTCTACTGACACCCTTCGTGCGTTCTTCAATATTTTCTGGCAATGTGAGGCCGAACTCATCTTTAACGAGTTGACTCCACGCAGAAAAATGATAGGTTGCTGTATCTGTAACGACACCATCTAAATCAAATAATACACCTTTCATTATACAATCACATCTTTCATTTTATTATGACCTGGTTTAAGATAGATTTCATCTCCATTTGAGGATACATACTTGGCAATTGTACGTCCTGGTAATATAACATCGACTAATACCTCGTCGCCACTGTATCTCCAAGAAACCGATAATTCACCATTAGCAGTTTGAAGAGCTCCTTTCACCCATTCTAGACGGTTGGTAAAGTTTGGTTGAATCACATACGTCTCTGTATCGTCTAACACATTTGGCAATTGAATTCCCACTAGTTTTTCTATGATAAAATCTTCTACTGCACCATAAGCGTAATGGTTTAAACTATTCATGTCAGTACCACTAATTTCACCATTAGGAAGTATAGAATCCCATCGTTCCCATGTTGTAGTTGCGCCCATTTTCACCTCAAACAACCAGCTCGGTGTTTCCTTTTTAAGCAACAGATTTATAGCTTCTTCACGTAGCCCCGCGTCTAGTAATGCATGTGGTAAATCTCCTGTCCCTGCAAAACCAGTTGTTAAATATCCATTATGTTCAACCATTTTTTCTTGAAGTCGTTTTGCCAGTTTGTCTCGTGCAACTTCATTTGGATATAATCCATGACGGAGCAATATCGCTAATCCTGTTTGAGTATCGATTGCAGTTGGAATTGTAACTCCTCCATAATTTTGTGCCATAGATTGACGGATATTTTCTACCTCTGATTGCAACGTCACAGGATTTGTATTCAATTCATCTCCATTAAAGTAAGTATTAATTATTTCTTCACGAACTTCTTTTGCTAAAGTTCGATAAAATCCACTTCGGTTATCCTCCAACACAGACAACATTTTCGCAGTATAATCTGCAGAAATATAATAATAAGCGGAGGCAATTAACGCAGAGTCTGTCGCACCAAATACTGAACCTTTAATACCCGTATCTAAAGCTAACCAATCTCCTAATTGCCACCCAAAATCCCACAGTCTATTTCCACCACGTGCTTCATCTTGTCTATAAATCCAATCCACCCAATCCGTCATCAGATTCAAATATTGTTTTAACAATCCCTTATCTCTAAAATGACGATAGAGATTAAAAGGAATGAATGTTGCGGCATCTCCCCAGACGGCTGCACCTGCATTTGTTAAGAATGGATTTTTTGCATCCTCCACTTTGGGAACTGGAGCAAAAAACGGCGTAGCCCCATCAAGTAAACCTTGCTCTAATTTCAAATTTTCCATAAAGTGAGCAAAAAAGGCTCTCGTTTCCATGTTGTAACAAGCTGTGTTTGCAAAAACTGTTAAATCCCCTGTCCATCCCATGCGCTCATCTCGTTGCGGACAATCAGTTGGGATACTCAAGAAATTATCTTTTTGACTCCAGCGAATATTACTTAGTAGTTGATTCAACTCACTATTAGAGGAGCTAAATTCAAAGGTTTCATCCATCTTACTTTGCAATGCCTGTGCAACCACTAAATCCGCTTCTTCTTGACTCAACCCCTCTACTTTTACATAACGGAATCCAAAAAAAGTAAAATGCGGACGCAGTTTCATACCTTTGACTCCATTTTTTATTATAAATTCTTGTTTTGCAGTTCTAAGGTTTTCTGTATAAAAAGCTCCATTCTGTAATAATTCGCCGAATTGGAATCGCACACTCTCTTTATTTTCAAGTAACTCGGTACAGATCCAACCTGTTATTTCTTGCCCAAAATCTAAGATCATTTGATTTTTTGTATCGAAAAATATCCGTGGGGAAAATTCTTCCACTACTTCAACAGGCAAATCCAAACGCGGTGTTAATAACGCTGTGTTGCCGTCAATCACCTCAGTTGTTAACACGTTTTTTTCATAAGTGAAGTCAATGATTTCTCCATCATAAATGGAATTTTCTTGAATGCAATTTGTTTCTACTAACCATGTTTCATCTGACCCAAATCGCTCCCAAGTCCCATCTGTATATTCCACTTGCAACTCTGCAATTAGTTGCTGTTTATTTCCGTAAATATTTTCAAATCCACCTTCGAAAATAAAACGACCACGATACCAACCATTTCCTACAATAAAAGAAACCTCAGTATCTTCTATTAAGAAATCTGTCACGTCATAGGTTTGATATTGCTGTAATAAATCATAGCTATGATACCCAGGTGTTAAATATTCATCACCTAATTTCACTCCGTTTATATACACTTCATACAACCCATGAGCCACAGTATATAATCTTGCCTGTTTAATTTTCTTTAAAAACGAAAATTTCTTGACGAACGATATCGACTCTTTGGTCTCCTCTTTATATGAAAGCCATTTAGCTTCCCAAGGTTCATTCATTTTTGAAGTTTCAAAAGTACTAATAGCTTCAATCTTGCCAAAGCATACTCTCCAATAATACTTTGTTTTTGGTTCTAAAAAGTTTGCATTCGTTGAAATAGTATTAAAACTACTCTTGGTTGTTCCACTCCATAAAATTTCAGCAAAGGTTTCACTTTTAGAAATTTCCACGCTACATTCCTCTAATGGTTCTAACTGACCTTCCAATCTCCAAGAAAATGTCAAGTAATCAAAACGATACCCTAAAGGAGCCTTCACTCCATTCACTTTTAAATAACTAATCTTCATTTTTTAACTCCTCCAAAAGATTGTTCTCACAAAATGGATTTACTGGACTTACACCTTTAAACGAGCTTTCTCCTGTCACTTTTTTAATAGCCATTTTAATAAAATGATCGTAGTTACAATATGCATTAATCACCGTATCGACCATTGGCAAATCGTACAAATGGTATGGATTCCCAAAACTGAGGAGCATCGTAGGAACTTCTTTTGTAAACCAAGGTAGGTTATTCCCTAATCCAAATAATGTGTGCCAATGAACACGAGTAACTGTCTGGTTACTTGCATTTTGTATATTCGCAACATATAACACCGCATCATAATCATTTGAAAATGAAGTTACCGTTCCTAAATCGAAAAAGTTTGTTTCAGGTTCATAAACTGTAATCTCAAAATCTCGTTTCTCTAATTCCGCCTTAACCTTTTCTAGCACTCTCTCATTCGAATCAAACGAACCTAATAATTGTAAAAGGACTCTCTTATGCTTCTCAACACTTAACGGAAGCATATTTTGTGTATCTTTTACAAGAGTTATAGATCGATCTGCCAAATCTAGTTGCTCTTCTCTAAAATCTTCAAACTTTGCTGTCCCGTGGTTAATTGTTTGATGCAACCCTAACGATGCCTTTGTTGCTAAAATTCGAGTAACAGCTTCATCTAATCTTTCTTTTGTTAGAATTCCTTTCGACAATCCATCTTTCATATATTGGATATCTTCTTCTAAAACACGGTTAAATAGTAACATGTCACAACCCGCTTGAATGGTATATGGTACTGCTTCACTTCTCTTCATCGCTGAACAAAATCCAACCATCGGAGTTGCATCTGTAATCGTAAGTCCATTAAATCCAAGTTCATTTCTCAATAAATCTTGAAGTAATTGAGGACTTAACGTTGCAGGCATTTCATCCCCAGAATATGCAGGAAACGCAATGTGCCCAACCATAACTGCTTTCGAACCAAAATCAATTAACTCTTGATACACTTTACCAAAAGTTTTTTTCCAATTATCTACTGATAAAGAATTAATGGAAGTAAGTAAGTGCTGATCTCGTTCATCTACTCCATCTCCAGGAAAATGTTTAATCGATGTCATGATTCCATTATCATGAAACGCTTGTATATACTCTTTAGCATTCTTAATCACTCGTTCTACATCGCTTCCATATGTTCGAACATTTGTAATTGGATTTCTAAAGTTCAAATCTAAATCTACAACAGGCGAGAATCCAAAATTTACACCTACCGCTTTCCCTTCAGAGGAGGCAATTTTCCCTAATGTATATGCATCGCTTGTTTGATTTGTTGCTGCAACTGCCATTTGATTTCCGAAAGCTGTTCCTTCTATAGACGAACCATTTCCACCATCTTCTAGGTTGGCAGCTGTTAATAGTGGCACTTTACTTGTTCGTTGCATATATTCATAAGTTTGTTGTACCTCTTCAGCCACTCCAGGTCTGAAAAATAAGCCGCCAATACCGAGACTTCTCAAATGATTCAGATATTCTTTTTCAGTTGAAAATCCAATTGGAAAAAATAATTGCCCAATTTTTTCGTCTTCAGTTAATTCATTTAGGGTATTATTTACCCACTCAATAGCAGTGTCATCTAAATAAAATGGTTTTCTTTTTAAATCCATTATCTTTCTCTCCTTATAGCACAATTAGGGAGAATGCAATTTGCATCTCCCTCAATGTCTTATTGTTCTGATAGGCCTTGCGAACGTTCTTGAAGATTTTTTACAATCTCAGGTAATTTTTTATCTAAATCATAGAAGAACATCAACACAATCGAAATAATACCTAGTAAAATTGGAATATATGCAAATAATGCTTTAATTGCAAAAATCGTTCCAGGTGTTTGAGCTGCTGCACCTGCTACATATCCCCCGATTGACATTACAATCCCAATCAATAATCCTCCTAAACCTGAACCAACTTTTTCTCCAAAAGTTCCAGCAGAGAAAATTAATCCATCTGAACGAATCCCAGTTTTCCATTCACCATAGTCTGCTACATCACCTAGCATCGCATAACTAGCTACAGCAGTTGGAGCTAAACCAAGACCACGAACAATTAATCCCACTTTGATAAGGTCATAATTTTCAGGGAATAATGCTAAGATTATTGTTCCTAAAATAACAATTGCGTTCCCAAAAATCATAGCATTGCGTTTTGACATTTTAGCCATAATAATAGGTGTAAAGAATGAACCAACGATAATTGGTGCAAATGATAACATCCCAATAACTGCTACTTTTTCAATATCTCCAAGAATATATTGGGCATAGTAAATATTGATACCACCTAGTCCTGCACTAATAAACCCAATTAACATTGTTGTAATCATAATAATCCAATATTTATTTTTAAATAATGCTTTTACATTATCCATGACAGGTACTTTTTCAACTTGTCCATCTACATAATCCTCATTCGTTTCTAAGACACGTTCTTTTGAGTTTTTATATAAGATTGTTAATAATACAGCGGATACAAGTGCAAATACTGCAGCCATTTTAGTCCAAGATGATGCTTCGGTCACATTTCCAAACATACCAACTACTTTTAATACAATCCCATTTACTAGAAACGCTCCTAAGAACCCAAAAATTGTTCTTGATGTTGATAAAAATCCTCGTTCTTTTGAATCAGAGGTTGTAGTTCCTAACATTGTATTATATGGAACCATTGTCATTGTATAAACACCTGCTAAAGAAATAACATAAGTAGCAAATGCATAAACAGCCTTCATTTCTTGTGGTAAGAACGACGGTGAAGTAAATAAAAGGATAAGTGCAAGTGCGTATGGAAGAATCATTCGTTTAATCCATGGACGTGCCTTTCCTTTTGCAGTTGATGTACGGTCAACAACCGCTCCCATTAGAATATCAGTAATACCATCAAATACTCGAGCAAATAATAAAATTGATCCTACTACTGAAATTGTTAAGCCAACAACATCTGTATAGAAATAAGTGATAAATCCATTTGCTGTAGTAATCATCAGATTAGCTGCTAAATTACCAAATCCATATGTTATTTTCTCTCCAATTGGAACGCTTGATACATTATTATTTTCTGTCATTGTTTATCTATCCCTTCTTGATTGAATTAAAGCGTTTTACTAAAATCATATTACTTTGATTTCAATCTATTCACAATGCATTAAAAACAGGTTATAATGAACTATCCACAGTTATTAAGAGGGGTTGTTTATGAATTTAGAAGAATTAGATATTTATTTACGACATATCAACGTATTTGAACAAAAGCAACGTGAAACAGGTAAATCCGTGAATGATATTTCTAGAGCTGACAAAAACTTTGACACCTATGTCGATCCCAAATTTAATATTTTTCGTTTTCCAAAATCACTATTCTTTAGCGAAGGTGAAAATATTTATATTAATAGACACAATCGTTTCGCTCCGATGATTGAACATCTTCATGATTTTATTGAGATGACCTACATTTATTCTGGCACTTGTACTCAAACAATTAACGGAAAAACAGTACAACTTACTAAAGGAAGTTTATGTGTATTAGATAGAGATGTTCCTCATTCTATTGATGCTTTAGGAGAAGATGACATAATGATTAACATTTTGATTAATGAAGAAACATTTTCTTCTCTTTTTCTTTTTAGAAACCAAAACCTCACTAGTCTGGAAGCAAACATTCTTGCAGATGTTTTTAACAAGCAAACTAATCATGACAGATATGTCATTTTTGATACAACTCAGAGTATTGCTATCCATTCATTAATTCAATTATTATTGACAGAGTACTGGTCTTATCAACATCAGGGATCCGAATTCCTTTCTCACTATATTCATTTAATAATGTTGGAACTCGTTAGAATTTACAGCATAAACGCTACAAAGAATTATCATTCCTCTAAAATTAAGATTCATGAAATTCTTGCTTTTATCGATAATAACTTTAGAAACTTAAAATTAGAGACTCTAGCTAGACATTTTGGGTATAATCCGACTTATTTAAGTAATACTCTCAAAAAAAGTACTGGAAAAAATTTCCAGGAAATTCTATTGGAAAGACGACTAATGCAAGCTGCTGATTTATTAAAATCTACAGACTTCACTATGGATACCATTGCTTTCGAATCTGGCTTTTCTTCAACAAGTTATTTCTTCCGACAATTTAAGAAATACTATAATCGCACTCCTAAAGTTTATAGAAAAGAGAACTAATTTCTAATAAGAAAAGCAATGCTCCGTCGAGCATTGCTTTCCTTATTTTTTCAACTCTTCAATTAATTCTTGAATATCTTCTCTAGCTTCTTTAATAGGGAGCCCCACATACACATGATTCATCTTTTTGCGTTCAATATATCGATGATTGATTCCTTCTTTAAGAAGCTTTTCATGTAACAATCGATTATCCGGATAAAGGATATCATGCGTCCCAATATAAATACTAATTCTTCCTAATCCTGATAAATCTCCAAATAGCGGACTCACTAGTGGTTGTGTCAAATCTTCTCCTGCCCAGAACTTTGCCACTTCATGAACCCCGCTCTGTTTAAGGATTGGGTCAAATGGTTCATAAGAGGCGATCTCAGGATTATCCGTTGCAATATCCACCCAAGGAGAAAACAGAACGAGTTCCTTTGGCTGTGGTAAAGAAAGTTCTTTTAAGTAAATAGCAAATCCTAAGGAGAGCCCTCCTCCTGCAGAATCCCCCATGAAAATAATAGAATTCGGATTTGTATGTTCTTCTAAAAGTCCGCGATATAACTTTTCTAACTTTTCATACGTCTCGCGGTATTGATGCTTTGGAGCCTTTGGATAAATTGGAAACACCACTTTTGCATCTATCGCCTGCGCTATTTTATGCACCATGTTAAAATGCATCATAGACGGTTGCAGAACATATGCTCCACCATGTAAAAATAGAATTACTTTTTGGTTAGCATCTTTGTTGTCATTCCACACAAACACTTGCATGCCATCTACATCTTTTTCTTGGACATCTACTTTAATGTATTTCTTTGGATTTGTGATAGGAACGTCATTCCCCTTGGCCAATTTATTTAATTCTTGCTCAAATTTTTCTGGATTATCTTTTGAATATATCAGTGGTTTGACAAATAGAAAGAGTAATCGTTCCATTAGATAACTTAAAAAAGAACGCTTTTCAACTTTTCTCACATAAAGAATTCCACAATAGATTATCACAGCACCTATAACAATCCCTATTAAAAATCCACTCATCTTGATACCTTCTTTCATACAAAAAAGGAGCTAAAATGCTCCTTTTCATTATAACTTTATTGATTAATATAAGCTAGCAGACCCTCAAAAAAATCTTTTTCAGGTAATTATCTACTTTATTCAAATTTTGCTTTATTCGCTTCGTTTGCTGGCTTCATATCGATTTGTAGAAGGTTCACTAAATTCTTATCATCGATGGTTGCATTGCCTTTGTCATCCACCTTAATCGCTAAATAGTGTTCGTTTCTATCGTAATAATCCATTCCTTCTAAGTTGACATAGCCATCTCCTCTAAATCCAACGGCAGCTAAGCGGTAAATAAATTTATACAAGAGCGCTTTTGTAAAGTCTGTTTGTGCGACTTTTTGTGCTTCTTCAACAATCCCTTGAAAGAAAGCTTGATTATTTCTTTGATAACTTGCTTGTACTTCATATTGGTATAAATCAACACGTGGTGCTCTTAATTTCAAATACACGGTATCGCCTTCCACTTTATAATCTTCAAGCGTATAAGCTGCCGCTCTTCCTAAGGCATTTGTATTTACCTTTAAGTACATTGGAGCATAGACTTTAACGGGATACTTCACTCCTTGATACTCCACTTCCCCGTCATTTGTAAATGTTGGGCGTGCTTCCTTCAAGAAGTTCACCATGTAATCATTCCAAATACGTGTAAAGAATTCCTCTTGGCTTGAAGTCCCTGTTGCTTTTAGAAGCACATCAAAGTTTTCTTGGTTCACAAATACTGCATCCACGAGTTTTAATGCTTCTAGAACTTTTGTATCAGTGATGCTCTTTTTCTTTTCATTCAAGGCCTCTACTGCTTTTTGCACACCCTCCAAGTTCATCGTAACGGTTTTTCCGCTATTTGATTCAACATACGTTTGTTCGTATTTTGTCAGTGGTGCAACCTTTGCATTCCAATCAAATGATGCTGCTGGACTATTAGCATCCTTTTTTGTATTAGAAGCTACCTGTGTTGTTACTTCACTTGTTGCTTCTGTTGTTTCCTTTGTTGATTCTGATGTCGATTTAGACTGAGAACATCCTGCCACTACTAGTGATAGGAGGGCTACACTCCCTGCTAAAAATCGTTTCGTTCCTTTTTTCATAAATGACTCCTCTCATCTCATATAGAGAATGTTTTCACGATCACTTTCATTCATTGTACCACAATTCTTTGAGCTTCAAAACAAATTTCCGCAAAATCCAATCATATTAACGAAACAATCGCATTAAAAAAGCACCCTCACCATCGTGAGAGTGCTCGCTTCATTGATTATTGTAATTTTTCTAAGTCGGCTTGTAAGGCTGCAACTTTTTCTTTTGCCGCTTCTTCGCTATCCGCTTTAGCACCGATGTAGAACTTGATTTTTGGTTCTGTACCACTTGGGCGAACCGCAATCCAAGATCCGTCTTCTAAGATGTATTTCAATACGTTAGAAGTTGGAAGTCCGATTTCAGAAACGACTCCGTTCGCATCTTTTTGTTCATTTACTGCGAAGTCTTGTGCTAGAGCTACTTTCAAGCCTCCAAAGCTTGTTGGAACTGAAGCGCGTAAGCCGTCTAATAAGGCTTTGATTTTTTGTGGACCTTCTAAACCAGCTACTGTTACAGAAATTGTTTTTTCTAAGAAGTAACCGTGTTTTGCATATAATGCTTGAAGTCCGTCGTATAAAGTCTTGCCTTCGTTCTTGAAGTGTGCTGCTACTTCTGTAAGTAATAACACTGCTTGAACGGCATCTTTATCACGTACGAATGATTTCACTAGGTATCCGTAGCTTTCTTCGAAACCGAACATGAAAGTATGATCTCCAGTTTCTTCGTCATGTTGGATTTGTTCTGCGATGAATTTGAATCCTGTTAATACATTCATCATTTCAGCGCCATAACTCTTAGCAACTGCTGTTGGAAGTTCGCTACTTACGATTGATTTCACGACAAGCGCATTACTTGGAAGAGTTCCTGCTTGTTGGTGAGCGTATAATAAGTAATCAACTAAAATTGCCGCGATTTGGTTTCCTGTAATCACTTGGTAGCTTCCATCTGGCAAGCGTACGGCTGCACCCATACGGTCCGCATCCGGGTCAGTCGCTAATAATACGTCAGCGCCCACTTTTTTCCCTAATTCTACTGCATATTCAAATGCACCTGCTTCTTCAGGGTTTGGAGATTTAACTGTTGAGAAATCTCCATCTGGCACTGCTTGTTCTTCAACAACGTGCAATCCTTTGAAGTTTGCTTGTTCTAATGCTTTTTCTACAAGCATTAAACCAGTTCCGTGTAATGGTGTATACACCACTGATAATCCTTCCACATCGCTAAGAAGTTTGGGATTTACAGAGACTGTTTTAATTTCTTTCAAGTACGCATCATCCACGTCTTTCCCGATAATCGTTACAAGTCCTGATGCTTCTAATGCTTCATCATCTAACACTTTAAGTTCAAGCGGATTAGCCACTTGGCGAACGTACGCTGTTAATGCATCCGCATCTTTTGGAGGCATTTGACCGCCGTCTTCACCATATACTTTATATCCGTTGTAAGCTGCTGGATTATGACTAGCTGTAATCATAATTCCGGCAAATGTATGCAAGTGACGTACTGCAAATGATAATTCTGGTGTTGGACGTAAGCTTTCAAATACATACGAAGCAATCCCATGAGTTGCTAAAGTACGTGCAGACTCCATTGCGAATTCTGGTGAAAAATGACGTGAATCGTAAGCAATCGCTACCCCACGTTTTTTCGCTTCTTCCCCGTAACTTTCAATTAAGCGTGATAATCCTTCTGATGCCTGACGCACTGTGTAAGTGTTCATGCGATTAATCCCAGGCCCCACAATTCCACGCATTCCCGCAGTACCAAACTCTAATGGTGTATAGAAGGCTTCCTCTTTTTGTGTGTCATCCATTGATTGTAATTGCACTTTTAATCCTTCTTCAAGTGCCTCAAAAGATTCCCATAATTTTGCTGTTTCTTTCCAACTCATTTGCATTCGTCTCCTTCTACTGAGTAATCATTTCTTACGTTCTTTTATTATCCCTGATTTTCCGAATAGTTTCAACTTCTTTGTGAACTAAAAATCAAGATTTTGAACTTCGAAGCCGTATTCCTGAATATGTGTTTTCAGCATATGCAAGAATCGCCCTGCTTCTTTGGATAATTTGCGTTGATCGTGTTGCAGGATTCCGAGTTCCATTGTATCTTCTACGTCCAGCGGCACCGCAACAATCTTATCATCATTTAGCTTACTACTAATAATCCCTGAACTGATGGTGTATCCATTTAGACCAATCATTAGGTTAAAGATGGTCGCACGGTCACTTACCTTAATGCTCTTCTTATGCTCCATCGTGCTGAGGATTTCCTCTGAGAAGTAGAATGAGTTTTCTTCCCCTTGCTCATATGACAAATAAGGGTAATCTTCTAGTTCTTCTAGAGTAATGCTCTCTTTTTCTGCAAGTGGATTTTGTGTGCTTAAGAACACGTGTGGTTTCGCTGTAAAGAGTGGCGTGAATACTAAGTTCTTTTCTTTGAATAATTTTTCCATGACTTTGCGGTTGAAATCATTCAAATACAAGACACCAATCTCACTCTTATAGTTCGTGATGTCTTCTAAAATGTTTTGTGTTTCTGTTTCACGAAGCGTGAATTGATATTCGTCTCCTGCTTCCTTTTGAATAAAATCAACGAAGGCATGCACCACAAACGCATAGTGTTGCGCGGATACGGAGAATGTCCGTTTCCGTTTTGTTTGTCGTTTATATTTCTCTTCCATCAAATTGACTTGGTCTAACACTTGGCGAGCATAGACAAGAAACTCACGCCCTTCTCCCGTCAATGTAATTCCGGTATTCCCCCGTTGAAAGAGGGTAATATCCATTTCTAATTCCAACTCACGAATGGCCTTTGATAAACTTGGTTGGCTGACATATAAGTCTTTTGCGGCTTCATTCATGGAGCCTTTTTCAACGATCTTCTCAAAATAAATTAATTGTTGAATTCTCATCCGACCACTCCCTTCTATTACGCTTATTGTACCATCTTCTAGCGAAAATAAAAATAAACTCCTCCATGCAAATGCATGAAGGAGTCGATAGGAATTACATTGATTACTCTTGGAATTTGAATACTACTGAAGAATCGTATAATTTTAATACATTTTCAAATAAAATTTTGCTTGCAATCGCTGCTGCAATTGGAACAACGAACCATACAATAGCTGCTAAGGCAACATTCAATCCAGCATCGATAGAAGCTAACGGTCCTACCAATCCTACGATACCGAACCCTGCAGATTGTGGAGTACCACTTACTGAGAATAGCGCTACTGGAATCGCTGAAAGAATCGCTGTTGATAAACATGGAATCAAGATTACTGGATATTTGAATAAGTTAGGCATCATTAATTTCATTGCCCCTAGAGCGATGGCTAATGTTACCCCTGAGTTATTGACCTTCCATGAGTGTACTACTAATGCTACGGCTGTTGCGGCAACCCCCATAGCAGCCGCCCCGGCAGACACGCCGTTTAATTGAATCGCTAACCCAATTGCTACTGTAGAAATTGGAGAGATAATTAATGTTGCAAATGAGCAACAGATTAAAATTGACATCAAGATTGGTTGTAATGTTGTGAACTCGTTGATAACTGTACCAATAGCAGTAGTAATCATTTTAACGTGTGGTAATAATAGCAACCCGATAAAGGCAGAACCCACACCGACAACGATTGGCATTGCTACAACGGCTGTTGAACCAAATTTATCTTTGATCAGCATTAACATTCCAACAGCGATACCAGCAGTGACCATTGTATTAATTAAGTCCCCTGTTCCAGCACCAACATATTTTTGAAGTTCTGCATTATACGTAACAACCCCACTGGCTACGAAGCAGGCCCCTGCAACAACCATCATCGGCATTGGTTTGAGGCCGAATTGTAATCCGATTAAGCCTCCGATAATGAGTGGTGTAGCTAATTGGAAAATAACCGCGATTTGTGTAATTGTTACTGCGATAGGATATTGACTAAAATATTTTAAAATTGCTGAAAGAACGGCATTTGGAATCAGTCCGACGATAACCCCGAGAGCTGTCCCTGCTAAGATTTTATTGATAAAAACTGAAGCCGTCATTTTTTGTTTTGCTTGTGCTTCCATAGTTTTGTCCCCCTCTACTGTGAGCTATTTAGCTCCAAGAATTTGTTCTTTACAATGAACCAATGCTGTTAAAAACTCACAATATGGTGTTGGAACGCCATATTTTTGTCCTTTACGCACTACCGCTCCATTGATATAATCGATTTCTGTTAAACGATTGTTTTCATTTAAATCTTGATACATCGATGGGTGATGAAGCCCAATTGTTTCACGATTATAACAATTATTTTCAATAAAATCTACAATTTCTGAAACATTTAACAGAATGTTTTCATTTTTTGCAACTTCTGAAAATTCTTTCACAATATTTTCAACTATCATATGAGCAGGCGTTGTAGAGCCAAATTCATACATATTACTCATCAAGATAGTGCAAAGTCCGTTCATCGTTCCATTCACACATGCTTTCTTATAAATGGCAAATAGAATATTTTCAGAATAGCTTGCATTCAATCCTCCACTATTCAAAACATTCACGATTTCTTCGGCATTGGCTTGTGCTTTTGGTGTATCCACCAAGTTCTTCAAGGCGACTGTTCCACTACCAAAGAGTTTCACGCGACCTGGCCCTTCCATTCCAGCCGTCCACATCGTGTTCCCAATAAAGATATCTTCTTTTCGAACAAACTGTTCAATCACTTCTTCATGTCCAATTCCATTGAGTAAGCACAGCACTCTTGTTTCATCATGAATGACTGGTTTCAAGTCTGTTAGCATGCTTTCTAATTGCATCGCTTTTGTAAATAAAATGATTAGGTCACTTGTCATCTCTTCTGTGACTTCACTTTGAAGCACAGCAGGCAATTTCACAACGATTTCTTCTCCATTATAGTTTGCCTTGAGCCCCTCTTTTTGAATGGCCTCCACATGATCTTTCCATCCATCAACTAGGAGCACTTCATGCCCTGCTTGATGGAGCATTAACCCAAAGCGACTTCCCATGGCGCCAGCACCTGCAATTGTAATTTTCATCGTAATTCCTCCTTTATGTTTTAAAAACCTTATTGTTTCCGTCTTTATTCTTTGTTACAATTATTGTGTAACAGTTCACTTAAAAGAATAGGAGATGCCCAATGGACATTAAACACCTACACTACTTTATTAGTATCGTTGACCATGGCGGATATTCCAATGCCGCTCGTAGCTTATTCATTACGCAACCGACCCTTTCTCAAACCATTAAAAAATTAGAATCCGAATTACATACTCCGCTTTTTATTCAGCAAACTAACAATAGTATTCGACTGACTGAAGCTGGACAGCTCTTATACGATAATGGTAAGAAAATCATTTCTCTAATGGAAGGGACCGTGGCTCAAATTCATGAGCTCAATCAGCCTCAAAAAGAAACGATTCGAATTGGGCTACCGACACTTTTTGCGATCAAATTAATGCCTGAGTTCTCGCGTTTTATGATGTCTCATCCTTCGATTCACTTAACGATGGTACAAGGCGGTTCGCGTGAGCTTCAAAACGCTCTTGTCAACGCAGAAATCGACCTTGGTGTTCTCTCTTTTCCAAAGATTGAGTCCGACATTGTGATTGAACCATTCCAACAAAACTTCGCAGGTTATCACGCAAGTCTTGTCGTTCCTAAAGGGCATCCATTGGCGACAAAAGACTCTGTGACCTTCGAAGATTTAAAGGGTGAACGATTCAGCACTCTGTCAAAACACTTCATGCTTGGAAAGTTATTACACCAACGCTCAAGACATTTTGGCTTTGAACCGAATATTGTTTATGTGGACGATAACTGGGAAGTACTGCTTGCCAGTCTTGCAACGTTTAACTCCGTCTGCATCATGGCTTTAGAGTATAAAGAATTTTACCCAGACGACAATCTTATTTGGATTCCACTGTTGGATAAAAATGGATTCTTCCCTATCGGAGTCGCTTATCGTCCAAACGAAAAATATTCGCAAAACATCTTAGAACTCATTGAATTATTACGAACTTTATAAGGATTCCTCTGTTTTCATTGTACCCTCCTTGTGAAGTTTTTACCAATTGAATTTTCTTATAGACGTATTAATTTTTCTTATAACAACAAAAAAGGAACGAACTTTTCTCAAAGTTCGTTCCTTATATTTTTTAATTCATTGAACTAGATAGCCCAGTCTCCGTTACGGAAGATTGGAACAACAGTACCGTCTTCACGGATACCGTCAACGTTCATTTCTGGTCCACCAATCATGAAGTCCACGTGAACATCAGCACGGTTTAATCCAGCTTCTCGTAATTCTTCTTCCGTTTCGAAGTTTTCTCCACCTTTAACGCTTGTTGCATAAGCAGAACCGATTGCTAAGTGGTTTGATGCATTTTCATCGAATAATGTGTTGAAGAATGTAATGCCTGATTGTGAGATTGGTGATGGGTCACTTACTAACGCAACTTCACCTAATCCACGAGCACCATTGTTTTCGAATACTAAGTCTTTCATTACTTGGTCGCCTTTTTCAGCAGATACTTCTGTGATTTGACCGTCTTTGAAAGTAACTTTGATTCCTTCGATAATGTTACCGTTGTAGCTTAATGGTTTTGTACTTGATACATATCCGTCAGCGACGCGGAAGTCAGGAGCTGAGAAGACTTCTTCTGTTGGCATGTTTGCGATGAAGTGTTCTCCTTGAGCGTTCAAGCTTCCAGCACTTTCCCAAACATGGTTTTTAGGCATTCCTAGGGTTAAGTCAGTTCCTGGTGCAGTGTAGTGTAATTTCACGAATTGTTCTTTGTTTAAGATAGAAGCTTTCGCATCTAATTTTTCTTCGTGTTCTTTCCAAGCTGCCACTGGATCATCAGCGTATACACGGCAAGTTTTGAAGATTTGATCCCATAATAAATCTACTGCTTCTTCATCAGTTGCAGCGTTAGGGAAAACTTTCTTCGCCCATTCTTTACCAGCAGCTGCTGCTACAGTCCAGCTCACTTTGTTGGCTTGTGTCGCTGTACGTAATGGTTTTAATGCAAGGCTTAATGCTTTTGTTGATTTTTGAAGGCGTTCTGCTGATACTCCAGCGAATGCATCTGGGTCAGCTGAGCGAACGTTTAAACGGCTTGCTTTCTTCTCTAATAAGTAGTTCATTTCTGCTACACGGTATTCTGGAACGTTTGTGATACGGTCTTCTGCAGCGTGTAATAAGCGTTCACGGCCTACGAAATCGTCTGCCCATGATACGATTACTTCGCTTGCTCCGTGTGCATAAGCTTCTTTTACTAATAAACGAGCTAAAGGTGCTTGGTCTACGTCAATCACAATATTCACTGTGTGACCTGGTTGCACGTTAATCCCTGTTGAGATTAATAATTTAGCGTATTTTTCTAAGTTTTTGTCGAAATCTTTTAATACCATATTGACACTCCTTTTAATATAACTACTTTCATCCTATCATATTTCTAGTCGAAATTCTTATAAAACACTTCATCTAGGTATAAACCATGAGCAGGAGCTGTTGGTCCTGCCGCATTTCGATCCATCGCTTCTAGAATTTGCTTCATCTCTTCCACTTCACGTAATCCGTCTCCAATTTGAAGCGCCGTTCCAACTAAAATGCGAACCATATTGTAAAGGAAACCTTTACCCTCAAAAGTGAAAATTAATTCATCACCGTTTCTCTTCACTTCTGCTTTCGTCACAACGCGAACTTTGGAGTCTTTATCGCTTTTTGTCGAACAAAAACTTGTAAAATCATGTTCTCCAATCACTGCTTCAAAAGCCTTGTTGATGCGGTCTACATCCGTTTTGAATGGGTGATGCAGCTCATACTGACGACGAAACGGGCTCTGTATAGCAGCAGTCGTTACTTTATAGATGTATCGTTTCCCTGTCACACTATAGCGCGCGTGGAAGTCTTCTGACACTGCCTCGGCCGAGACAATCCGAATTGACGTCGGTAATAAACTATTCATCGCACGAACAAGAGATACTGCTTCGATAGCTTTGGGATAGTCGATATGAACGACTTGTCCGTTGGCATGCACCCCAGAGTCTGTACGACCAGAGCCACTAACAGGAATATATTGGCCCTTTGTCATCTTCTTCAGCGCTTTATTCAGTTCTGCTTGAATGCTATTCCCATTCTCTTGCACTTGAAATCCAACATACGGCGTACCATCATATTGAATGACGAGTTTATATCGCTGCATCCTTTTCCCTTCTTTCAAAAAAGAGCTTGACAAGTCAAGCTCCTTATTTTTTTATGCTTTTAATACAAATAATAAAATCGTTACGGCCACAAGGGATAATCCCGCAATGGCATCACGCATTTCATAGTTTAGAACACGGTACTTACTGCGTCCGTCTCCGCCTTGGTATCCACGTGCTTCCATGGCTGTTGCCAAGTCTTCGGCACGGTTTAATGAACTAACAAACAGCGGAATTAAGATTGGGATAATCGCCTTCATTTGTTCGAAGAGATTTCCTTCTCCAAAATCAACCCCACGAGCTCGTTGCGCGTTCATAATTTTTTGTGCTTCGTCCATTAATGTTGGTACAAAACGTAGTGCAATAGATAACATTAACGCCACTTCATGCACTGGGAATTTCACAACCGCTAATGGTTTCATCACTGCTTCAATCGCATCCGTTAATTGTAGTGGTGCGGTTGTCAGTGTTAATAGCGTTGAGAACGAGATGATTAATACGAAACGTAAGAAGATGAATACCGCATTAATAATCCCTTCAGACGTTACTTGAACGAATCCCCATTGGAAGTAGACGTCTCCACCACTTGTAAATAAGATTTGGAGCGCTACCGTAAACAGAATCACCCAAATTAACGGTTTAATCCCTTTCCAGAAGAAACCTAATGGAATCTTGGATAAGAGTAATGCAATCAGTGTATAAGCAATTAATAAGACATATGTCACCCAGTTATTCGCTAAGAAGATGACTAACACGAATGCAAAAGTTCCAATTAATTTAGTTCTTGGATCGAGTTTATGAATCCATGAATCGCCTTGTAAGTAGCGACCTAAAATAAGTTTATCGAGCACTTGTGTCACCTCCGTTTTTCGAATGTGAAACAAGTAAGTCTGCTAAAGCTTCCAAGTTCATTGGACGAGCGTCTGTTTGGAATCCTTTTGCTTTTAGCTTTTCGACAAATTGAACAGTCGAAGGCAAGCCTAGTTGTTTTTCTTGTAACCAAGCAGCATCTGCAAATACTTCTTCAGGTGTTCCTGTTTTTACCACCGTTCCCTTTTCACACACAATCACGTAATCCGCATAATCGCTAACATCATTCATTTGGTGTGTTACAAGGACGATTGTAATGCCTTTTTCACGTTGGAGTTGCGCAAACATCTCCATCATCTCAAAGCGTCCTTTAGGATCTAATCCAGCTGTTGGTTCGTCTAAAACTAATACTTCTGGTTGCATCGCTAACACGCCAGCAATCGCTACACGACGCATTTGTCCCCCAGATAAATCAAATGGTGACTTATGTAAAACCTCTTCAGGAAGTCCCACAATCTTTAGCGTTTCTTTCGCTAGCTGGTTTGCTTCTTCCTCACTTGCTCCGAAGTTTTTTGGCCCAAAAGCAATATCTTTTTCAACCGTTTCTTCAAAGAGTTGTGATTCCGGAAACTGGAATACGATACCGACTTTTTGGCGCAGTGGTTTCAAGTCTTTATTGCTCGTTTCAGAATCTACTACGCGATCCCCAAGTGTTACCGTACCCGATGTTGGTTTCAGTAACGCGTTTAAGTGTTGTAAAATAGTCGATTTCCCAGAACCTGTATGTCCAATGATGGCCGTGTACTTTCCTGATGGAATATTGAAGTTTACGTCGAAAAGCGCACGTGTCTCAAAAGGTGTGTTTGCTTGGTATGCGAAATTTACTTCGTTAAAACGGATGTCCATAACCATTCCACCAACCCTTCTTCATCAAGATACGCTTCAGGAACTTCCAATCCCTTTTCGCGAAGTACTTCGATTAATTTCTCTGCAAACGGCACATCGAGTCCCTTTTCAACAAGTTTCGTACCTAATTTGAAGATTTCTTCAGGAGTCCCGATTTGTTGAATTTGACCTTGTTCCATTAACACAATTCGGTCTGCTTGTGCTGCTTCATCTAAATCATGTGTAATCGAAATTACAGTAATGTTTTTCTCTTTGTGTAACTTTTGAATCGTCCCGATAACTTCCATGCGCCCCTTAGGATCAAGCATAGAAGTAGCTTCATCAAGAATAATGACAGAAGGTTCTAATGCCGTCACACCAGCAATCGCTACACGTTGCTTTTGACCTCCTGATAGTCGTGCAGGTTCCTTCGTTCTGAAGTCACTCATTTTCACCATTTCAAGAACGCGAGTCACACGCTCTAACATTTCTTCTCGAGGGAGCCCGATATTTTCTAATCCGAAGGCAATGTCATCCTCCACCGTTGTCCCAACAAATTGGTTATCTGGATTTTGGAAGACCATCCCTACTGCGCGTCTAGCGTCATATACAGTCTCGTCATTTAAAACAACCCCATTAATCAGAACTTCTCCGCTACCTGCTTCGATAAGCCCATTCATGACTTTGGCTAATGTTGATTTCCCAGAACCATTATGCCCGATGATGGCTAACCATTCACCGCGTTCGACCTTTAAAGATACTCCAGCCAACGCTTCACGTTCATCCTCTTCATGATAACGGTAATGAATATTATTTAACTCAATAATTGTTGATTGCAACGGGGACACCCCTTTCCCTTATAACTATGTATAAAAATATGTATAAATAAAAAAACACACTTTTTCATGATGAAGTGCTCCCCCGCCAAAAACTTGGCGGGAAAACAACGAGCTAGACTAAATAATCTGAGAAAGAATAAGGCTACCTGTTCAGTAGCCCCAGACTTTCCATCTTAATAAGCAAAGATGATTATTACCATCATGACGCTCTTTTCAACCATCGAAAAGTGTTCGATTGAATGTTTATTAAACTAATTCAATGATAACCATTGGTGCAGCATCGCCACGACGAGGTTCAGTTTTAAGAATACGAGTGTATCCACCTTGACGTTCGCTGTAACGTGATGCTAAATCATTAAATAATTTTTGTAACGCTGTTTCAACAACGATTGATTCGCCTTCTTCACGAACATCTGCTACTTCGTTACGTACAAATGCAGCTGCTTGACGGCGAGCATGTAAGTCACCACGTTTACCTAAAGTAATCATTTTTTCTACAGTAGAACGGATTTCTTTAGCACGAGCTTCAGTTGTAACGATACGTTCGTTAATAATTAAGTCAGTTGTCAAGTCACGTAATAACGCTTTACGTTGTGAACTTGTACGTCCTAATTTACGATAAGCCATTTTTAATATTCCTCCTTCTTAAGAGTTTCTATTAGTCTTCACGACGTAAGTCTAAATTTAAATCGATTAATTTTTGTTTCACTTCTTCAAGCGATTTACGACCTAAGTTACGAACTTTGATCATTTCCGCTTCAGACTTGCTTGTTAATTCATGTACTGTGTTAATTCCAGCACGTTTTAAGCAGTTATATGAACGAACTGATAAATCTAGTTCTTCAATAGTCATTTCAAGAAGACGTTCTTTTTGAGTTTCTTCTTTTTCGACCATGATTTCCATAGGATGTGCTTCATTTGTTAAATTAACAAAGATATTTAAGTGCTCAGTTAAGATACGAGCCGCTAAACTAACAGCATCTTGAGGAGCGATTGAACCATCTGTCCATACATCAAGAGTTAGTTTATCATAAATATTTTTTTGACCAATACGAGTGTTTTCGACTTGGTAGTTCACTTTACTAATCGGAGTATAAATAGAATCAATTGGGATTACACCAATTGGCATATTATCAGATTTATTGTAGTCAGAGCGAACATATCCACGACCATTTTTAGCATTCATACGAACATGGAAGTGATATCCTTCAGCTACTGTACAGATATATAAATCAGGGTTTAGAACTTGAATGTCGCTATCATGTTTGATATCGCCTGCAGTTACTACCGCTGGACCTTTAACATCAATTTCTAATACTTTATTTGCATCTTCAGTGAAAGACTTCAATGCAATTTTTTTAATGTTTAAAATGATTGCAGCTACGTCTTCAACCACGCCATCTATTGTTGAAAATTCATGTAAAACGCCATCCATTTGGATATCTGTTACTGCAGTACCAGGGAGAGACGATAATAAGATTCGGCGTAATGAGTTCCCTAAGGTAGTACCATAACCGCGTTCAAGTGGCTCAACAACGAATTTACCAAACTTTGCATCTTCGCTGATTTCGATCGTTTCAATTTTTGGTTTTTCAATTTCGATCATGTTTTTTACCCCTTTCAAAACGTACGTTCAATGTGCGATTGTCCGACAAAATTCAACAATAACAATCCATTACACACGACGGCGTTTTGGAGGACGACATCCATTATGAGGGATTGGTGTTACGTCACGAATTGCTGTCACTTCTAATCCAGTAGCTTGTAATGAACGAATAGCAGCTTCACGACCTGAACCAGGACCTTTAACAGAAACTTCTACAGTTTTCATTCCATGCTCCATTGAACCTTTTGCAGCAGATTCAGCAGCCATTTGAGCAGCAAATGGTGTTGATTTTTTAGAACCTTTAAATCCTAAAGCACCTGCAGAAGACCATGAAACAGCATTACCATGAACGTCTGTAATCATAACAATTGTATTATTAAATGTTGAACGGATGTGTGCTACACCAGATTCAATATTCTTTTTCACGCGGCGTTTGCGTACAACTTTCTTTGCCATGAAGAATTAACCTCCTTCTTCTCTAAATTATTTTTTCTTACCTGCAATGGCCTTAGCTGGGCCTTTACGAGTACGAGCATTATTTTTTGTGTTTTGACCACGAACTGGTAAACCACGACGGTGGCGAACTCCACGGTATGAACCAATTTCCATCAAGCGTTTGATGTTTAAGTTCACTTCACGACGTAAGTCACCTTCAATTTTTAGTTTATCCACTTCAGCACGGATACGGTCTAACTCATCGTTCGATAAATCGCGAACACGAGTATCTTCACTAACGTTAGCAGCTGCTAAGATTTGTTTTGAAGTAGTAATACCGATACCGTAAATATAGGTTAAAGAAATAACAACACGTTTTTCACGTGGAATATCCACACCTGCAATACGAGCCATACTAATGAGTACCTCCTTATATATTATCCTTGACGTTGTTTATGTTTGGGATTTTGACAAATCACCATAACTTTACCATTGCGTTTAATTACTTTACATTTTTCGCAAATTGGTTTTACTGATGCTCTAACTTTCATTTAAGTTCCCTCCTCTATTTCATTAACGGAGTCCATTATTTAAAGCGATACGTGATTCTTCCGCGCGTTAAGTCGTACGGTGATAATTCAACCGTTACTTTATCGCCCGGTAAAATTTTAATGTAGTGCATCCGGATTTTTCCAGATACATGCGCTAAAACCTCATGACCGTTTTCAAGTTCGACCTTGAACATCGCATTCGGTAATGTTTCATTAACAATACCTTCAATTTCAATTACGTCTTCCTTTGCCATGTCTCATCCTCCTTACTTGTAAAAAGTTTTTACGGATTATTTGACGGACTTCTACCGTTATCTAACTTTCTAAGTATACCATTTTAGCTACCATAATTGCAAGATAACAGGCAGTTCCTAGCGAGGTTCGCCCATAATTGATTGAATTGTTTTGAAGAGATTGTCAATGCCGCTTTCTCCATCAACATTACGTAATAAGCCTTTTGCATTATAGTAGTTTAAGATTGGTTTTGATTGTTCAATGTTAATTTGAATTCGATTTTCCACTGTTTCAGGTTTGTCGTCTTCACGTTGATAGAAATCATGAGAACCACAACGATCACATGTACCTTCTACTTTAGGTGGATTATTTGTTTTGTGGTAAGTTGCACCACAGTTACGACAAATAATTCTTCCTGTTAGACGTTGCATTAAGATTTCTGGGTTCACTTCGATGTTAATTACTGCATCGATTGAGCGGTTTAATTCCGCTAAGATTTTATCAAGTGCTTCCGCTTGTGCTTGAGTACGTGGGAAACCGTCCAATAAGAATCCTTTTTTTGTATCGGCTTGTTGTAAACGTTCCTTTACAATGCCGTTTGTTACTTCATCAGGTACTAATTCGCCTTTATCCATGAATGATTTAGCTTTAAGACCTAATTCAGTTTCTTGTTGCATAGCAGCACGGAACATATCTCCTGTTGAAATATGTGGAATTCCGTATGTAGCAACGATTTTTTCTGCTTGAGTACCTTTACCTGCTCCAGGTAAACCCATTAAGATAATGTTCATAGTTGCCTCCTAGAATCATAACTGAAGAACTGACAAAACGCATTGCTGCATCTTGTCAATTTCTCCCATTATTCCTCAATAAATCCTTTATACTTACGTTTAATTGTACGTCCTTCAATTTGTCGGCTTAACTCTAACGCTACCCCAACAACGATTAGAAGGTTTGTACCACCAAGCATCAATCCTCGTGGTAAGTTCCATAAAGCTGAAGCTACCATCGGAAGAATTGAAATACCACCAAGATAAAGAGCACCAACTGTACTTAATCGTAGTAAAGTACCTGAAACAAATTGTTCTGTATCTTTACCTGGACGGACACTTAAAATATATCCGCCTGATTTTTGTAAGTTTTCTGCTACTTTCTCTGGGTTCACTTGAACGAAAGCATAGAAAAATGTAAATACAACAATTAACACTGTGTATAATGTTGCACCAGCAGGTTTTGAAAAATCAAAAATGTTAGTGGCAAGTTGGTACCAGCCAGATTCACTATGATCTTTTGCGTATAAACTTAAAATAGTTGATGGCAATGTCATAAATGAACTAGCGAAGATAACCGGAATTACCCCTGCAGAGTTGATTTTTAAAGGTAACCAAGATGTTTCACTTGAACCAGTTGCACGTTTTGAGTATGAGATTGGTAGGCGACGTTGCGCTTGTTCAATATATACTACTAACATAACGACTAAAACAATCGCTACGATTAATGCAACTGTGAATCCTACTGCACGATATAAGTCAGTGTCTGTACGACCTTGAATTTGATTTACATAGAATTCATAAATATCATGTGGCATTCTTGCTACAATACCTGCGAAGATTAGAACGGAAACCCCGTTACCAATCCCCTTAACGGTAATCATATCTCCCAACCATGTTAGGAACATGGAACCAGCTGTTAACACAAGTGCAATCATTAAGAATGTTTTGATCCCTGGGTTGTTAATTAACCCATAGTTTGACCAAACATTAAATCCAAAAGAAATTGCATAAGCTTGGAAAAATCCAATTAAAATTGTTAAATAACGTGTTGCCGAATTTAATTTACGACGACCAACTTCCCCTTGTTTAGACCACTCAACAAACGTTGGTAGAATATCCATTTGTAACAATTGGACAACAATGGATGCAGTGATATAAGGCGAAACTCCCATTGAGAACAATGAGAAGTTCGATAAAGCCCCACCACTAAATGTATTTAACAATCCGAAAATTCCTGTAGTTGCAAATGTCTGAATCGCTCCAGCATTTACACCAGGAACAGTAACTTGTGATCCAATACGAAAGATAATTAGAATCGACAATGTAAATAACAGACGTTTTCTAATATCTTTCATTTGAACAGCATTCTTTAGTAGAGTGAACATTAAATCACCTCTACAGTTCCACCTGCAGCTTCAATAGCTTCTTTTGCTGCTTGCGAGAATTTATTTGCTTTTACAGTTAACTTGCGTTCAAGTTTACCATTAGCTAACACTTTGATACCGTCTTTTTCGTTTTTAACGATACCAGCCTCAACTAGTACAGCCGCAGTTACTTCTTGACCATCTTCAAAACGGTTTAATGTTCCAAGATTTACAACTGCATATTCTTTACGATTAATATTTTGGAAACCACGTTTTGGAATACGACGGAATAATGGAGTTTGTCCACCTTCGAATCCTAATCTAACGCCACCGCCTGAACGAGCTTTTTGTCCTTTGCTTCCGCGTCCAGCAGTTTTACCATTTCCTGAACCTTGACCTCTACCAACACGGTTACGTTCTTTACGAGAACCTTCAGCTGGTTGTAATTCATGAAGTTTCATGTTCTGGGCACCTCCTCTTATAAGTTTTAAATTAAACTTCCTCAACATCCACTAAATGTGAAACTGTGTTAACCATGCCTTTGATAGCTACGTTAGCTGGTTTAACAACTGTTGAACGAATTTTTGTTAAGCCTAATGCTTTACAAGTATCGATTTGGTTTTGAGGACGTCCAATCAAGCTTTTCTTTAAAGTAATCTTTAATTCTGCCATTTTAATGTCCTCCTTATCCTAAAAGTTCTTCAACTGATTTGCCACGTAATGCAGCAACATCTTCAACACGTTTTAATTGTTTTAATCCTTCGATTGTAGCACGAACCATGTTAACTGGTGTGTTTGAACCTAAAGATTTTGAAGTTACGTCTGAAATACCTGCTAATTCAACAACGGCACGAACTGGTCCACCTGCTGCAATTCCTGAACCGGCTTGAGCTGGTTTTAACAATACGTTACCACCGCAGAAGCGACCGATAACTTCGTGAGGAATTGTAGAACCACTAGTTGGAACTTCAATAAGGTTTTTCTTAGCATCTTCAATAGCTTTACGAATAGCTTCTGGTACTTCTTGAGCTTTACCAGTACCGAAACCAACATGTCCATTATGGTCACCGACAACTACTAAAGCAGCAAAACGTAAACGACGTCCACCTTTTACAACTTTTGTAACGCGGTTAATCGCAACAACACGATCTTCTAATTCTAAGTTTCTTGCATCAATAATAACCATGAAATGTGGATCCTCCTTTTCCTAGAATACTAGTCCATTTTCACGTGCAGCTTCAGCTAAAGCTTTTACACGTCCATGGTATAAGTATCCACCACGGTCAAAGACTACTTCTTTAATATTTTTTTCAAGTCCGCGTTCTGCAATTAATTTACCTACAGCAGAAGCTTCCTCAGTTTTTGTTCCGTTTTCTACATTAGTATCTAAAGTAGAGGCACTTGCTAGCGTCACACCCGCTACGTCATCAATTAATTGAGCGTAGATGTTTTTGTTAGAACGAAAAACGTTCAAGCGTGGGCACTCAGCAGTACCAGAGATTTTACGACGAACACGTGCGTGACGAGTTTGACGCACTTTATTTTTGTCTGGTTTTGTAATCACAATTTTCACCTCTTATTAATTAATCATGCTGCGATAAGCGCAACAAAAGGTAAATAATCACTAAAATTATTTACCTGTTTTACCTTCTTTACGACGTACAAATTCATCAACGTAACGAATTCCTTTACCTTTATAAGGTTCTGGAGGACGTACGCCACGAATGTTAGCAGCTAATTCGCCAACTTTTTGTTTGTCATAACCTTTAACGATTACTTTTGTATTAGAAGGAACTTCGATTTCTACTCCTTCTTCTGGAGTGAACTCCACTGGATGAGAATATCCAACGTTTAATACAAGTTTTTTACCTTGTAATTGAGCACGATACCCAACCCCGATTAATTCCAATTCTTTTTGGAATCCTTCAGTAACACCAACTACCATGTTGTTGAAAACTGCGCGAGTTGTTCCGTGGATTGTTTTGTTTTCTTTTGAATCATCTGGACGAGTGAATACTACTTCACCTTCGCGTTGTTCTAAAGAAATGTTTTGGTTAAATGTATAACTTAATTCACCTTTAGGACCTTTAACTGTTACTGTATGGTCCTTAACGTCTACTGTTACTCCAGCTGGAATAACGACTGGTTTATTACCGATACGGCTCACTTGGCTGCACCTCCTTAATTTCTAGATTACCAAACGTATGCTAGAATTTCTCCACCTACGTTTTTAGCTCTTGCTTCTTTGTCTGTAATAACACCTTCAGATGTTGATACAATAGCGATTCCTAAACCGTTTAATACTTTAGGAACTTCACCTGTTTTAGCATAAACACGTAAACCAGGTTTAGAAATACGTTTCAATCCTGTAATTACACGTTCGTTATTTTTTCCATATTTCAAGAACACTTTCATGATGCCTTGTTTACCATCTTCTTCAACTGAGAAGTCTTTAATGAAACCTTCAGATTTTAAGATGTTCGCAATAGCAACTTTCATGTTTGATGACGGAACTTCTAGTGATTCGTGACGAACCATGTTCGCGTTACGAATACGAGTTAAGAAATCCGCGATTGGATCTGTCATAACCATTAATGAGTACCTCCTTTATCAAGTAGTAATGATTACCAACTTGCTTTCTTCATTCCTGGGATTTGCCCTTTATAGGCAAGCTCACGTAAACAAATACGGCAAAGTTTGAATTTACGATAAACTGAATGTGGTCGACCACAACGTTCACAACGAGTATATTCTTGAGTTGAATATTTTTTTGGACGTTTGTTCTTTGCGATCATTGATTTTTTAGCCAAACTACTCGCCTCCTGTGAGTTTTATTTTTATTTTTGGAAAGGCATTCCAAGTTGAGTTAATAATTCTTTTGCTTCTTCGTCTGTATTAGCTGTTGTAACGATAACAATATCCATACCACGAACTTTGTCTACGCGATCGTAGTCAATTTCAGGGAAGATTAATTGTTCTTTAACACCTAATGTGTAGTTACCGCGTCCGTCAAAAGATTTTTTAGAAATCCCACGGAAGTCACGTACACGAGGTAATGAAACTGTTACTAACTTATCTAAGAAGTCATACATACGTTCACCACGTAAAGTAACTTTAGTTCCGATTGGCATACCTTCACGTAAACGGAAACCAGCGATTGATTTCTTCGCAGTTGTTACAACTGGTTTTTGACCAGAGATTAATGTTAACTCTTCAACTGCTTTTTCTAAGTTTTTAGCGTTAGATGTTGCATCACCAACACCCATATTAATAACGATTTTTTCTACTTTTGGTACTTCCATAACTGATTTGTAGTTAAATTTTTCAATTAATGAAGGTACTACTTCGTTTTTGTATTTTGCATTTAAGCGATTCATGCAGGATGGTCCTCCTTCCTCAAATTACTGAATTATGCTTTGTTACGACCTTTAGGTACGCGTACCTTTTCACCGTTTTCTACTTTAAAGCCTGTACGAGTTGCTTTACCTGTAGTTGGGTCTACGAACATTACGTTTGAAACATGAATTGGAGCTTCCACTTCAACGATTCCCCCTGTTTGGTTCGCTTGAGATGGTTTTTGATGTTTCTTAACAATGTTAACACCTTCAACGATTACACGGTCTTTTTTAGGAAAGCTCTTTAAGATTTTTCCTTCTTTACCTTTGTCTTTACCTGAGATTACTTTTACGATATCACCAGTTTTTACGTGCATGTGTTACACCTCCTTCGATTTTGATGAGAATTATAATACTTCTGGAGCTAATGAAACGATCTTCATGTAGTTGTTGTCACGTAATTCACGTGCAACTGGTCCAAAGATACGTGTTCCACGAGGGCTCTTGTCATCACGAATGATTACACATGCATTTTCGTCGAACTTAATGTATGAACCGTCTTTACGACGTGCACCTGATTTAGTACGAACGATTACAGCTTTAACGACATCCCCTTTTTTAACAACTCCACCTGGTGTTGCTTGTTTAACGGATGCAACGATTACGTCACCGATATTAGCTGTTTTGCGGCCAGATCCGCCTAGAACTCTAATTGTTAACACTTCACGAGCGCCTGAGTTGTCAGCCACTTTTAGTCGAGTTTCTGTTTGAATCACTATTGGTTCCTCCTTTCAAATGTATACACAATTTGAAATTAAATAATTACTGCTTCTTCAACAATTTCAACTAAGCGGAAACGTTTTGTTTTTGACAATGGACGAGTTTCCATAATCTTAACAATGTCCCCAACTTTTGCTGAGTTATTTTCATCATGAGCTACAAATTTTTTCGTATATTTAACACGTTTACCGTAAGTTGAGTGACGTTTGTAAGTTTCGATTGCAACTACTAACGTTTTGTCCATCTTATCTGAAACAACGCGTCCTTGATATACTTTACGTTGGTTACGTTCTACAGTCATGTTCATTGCCTCCTTTGCTGATGATTATTTTTGCAATTCTTCTTGACGCAATGCAGTCTTGATACGCGCAATTTGTTTACGTACTTCACGAATGCGTGCTGTACCTTCTAATTGCCCAGTAGCAAGTTGGAATCGTAAGTTGAATAGTTCTTGTTTTAATTCATTTTCTTTTTCAACAAGTTCAGCAGTGGATAACCCTTTAAGTTCTTTCTTAAGTTCATTAACCTTCATTCGATTCACCACCATTTTCTTCGCGTTTCACAAATTTTGTTTTAACTGGCAATTTGTGTGATGCCAAACGTAAAGCTTCGCGTGCTACTTCTTCTGATACGCCAGCGATTTCAAACATCACTTTACCGCGTTTAACTGGTGCAACCCATCCTTCAGGTGCCCCTTTACCAGATCCCATACGAACCCCGATAGCTTTAGCTGTGTATGATTTGTGAGGGAAAATTTTAATCCATACTTTCCCACCACGTTTCATGTAACGTGTCATAGCGATACGTGCTGCTTCGATTTGACGGTTTGTAATCCAGTGAGATTCTGTTGCTTGTAAACCGTATGTACCGAATACTACTTCTTTACCACCTTTAGCTTCCCCGCGCATTTTTCCACGGAACTCACGACGGTGTTTTACACGTTTAGGTACTAACATGTTTATTTCCCTCCTTTCTCAGAGTTTTTGTTCTTTCTTGTTGGTAATACTTCATCGCGGTAGATCCAAGTTTTAACACCTAATTTACCGTATGTTGTATCTGCTTCTTCCCATGCGTAGTCAATGTCCGCACGTAATGTATGCAATGGAACTGTTCCTTCTGAATAGCTTTCAGAACGAGCGATATCGGCACCGTTTAAACGACCTGATACCATTGTTTTGATTCCTTTAGCACCAGCGCGCATTGTACGTTGGATTGCTTGTTTTTGTGCACGACGGAAAGCAATACGACGTTCTAAGTCGCGAGCGATTCCTTCAGCAACTAATTTAGCATCTAAATCAGGTTTTTTGATTTCAACAATGTTGATGTGAACTCGTTTACCTGTTAGTTTGTTTAAGTTTGTACGTAATTTATCTACTTCAGATCCACCTTTACCAATTACCATACCTGGTTTAGCTGTGTGGATTGAAACATTAACACGATTAGCAGCACGTTCAATTTCAATTGTTGAAACGCTAGCTTCGTTTAATTGTTTACGGATATAATCACGGATTTTTAAATCTTCATGTAAGAATTCTGCGAAATCTTTTTCTGCGTACCATTTTGAATCCCAGTCACGGATGATTCCGACACGCATTCCTAATGGATGAATTTTTTGACCCACTGATTATCCCTCCTTCTTCTCTGATACCACTACAGTGATGTGGCTTGTGCGTTTTAAGATTTGTGAAGCTGAACCTTTAGCACGTGGACGGAAACGTTTCATAGTTGGTCCTTCGTTCACGTAAGCTTCACTTACATATAAGTTTTCAACATCTAAGTCGAAATTGTGTTCAGCGTTAGCAATTGCAGACATTAAAACTTTTTCTACGATTGGTGATGCAGAACGTGGTGTAAATTTCAAGATTGAAATTGCGTCACCGATTTTTTTACCTCTAATTAGATCGACAACAAGACGAGCTTTACGAGGTGCAATACGAACTGTTTTAGCAACTGCTTTTGCAGATGTGATTTGTTCTGACATTTTTCAAGTCCTCCCCTCGTTATTTGCGTTTAGATTTCTTATCGTCATTCACGTGACCACGGTAAGTTCTTGTTGGTGCGAATTCACCTAATTTGTGACCTACCATGTCTTCTTGAATATATACTGGAACATGTTTTCTGCCGTCATATACAGCAATTGTTTGTCCAACAAAGTTTGGGAAAATTGTTGAACGACGTGACCAAGTTTTGATCACAACTTTTTTGTCGCTACCTTGAGCAGCTTCAACCTTTTTCATCAAATGATCATCGACGAAAGGTCCTTTTTTCAAACTACGACCCATTACGGAAATCCTCCTTCCAGAATTTTAATAGAATCAGATTTGTTATCTAGTTAATTATTTTTTACGACCACGAACAATAAGCTTGTTAGAACGAGCTTTCTTGCTACGAGTTTTGTATCCAAGAGCTGGTTTACCCCATGGAGATACAGGTGTTGGACGTCCGATAGGAGCGCGACCTTCACCACCACCGTGTGGGTGATCGTTAGGGTTCATTACAGAACCACGAACTGTTGGGCGTTTACGTTTCCAACGAGAACGTCCTGCTTTACCGAAGTTAATTAATTCGTGTTGTTCGTTACCAACAGTACCGATTGTTGCACGGCAAGTTGAAAGAATCATACGAACTTCACCTGAGTTCAAACGAACTAAAGTGTATTTACCTTCTTGACCAAGTACTTGTGCACTTGTACCAGCTGAACGAACTAATTGTCCACCTTTGCCTGGTTTTGTTTCAATGTTGTGGATCACAGTACCCACTGGGATGTTTGCTAATGGTAAAGCATTACCTACTTTAATATCAGCATTTTCTCCTGATTCGATACGTTGTCCTACTTGTAAACCTTTTGGAGCAATGATATATGCTTTAACACCATCTACATAGTGAATTAATGCAATGTTTGCTGTACGGTTTGGATCGTACTCGATTGAGTGAACTACACCTTCAACGTTATCTTTGTTACGTTTGAAGTCGATCACACGGTAAGCACGTTTGTGTCCGCCACCTTGGTGACGTACAGTGATTTTACCTTGGCTGTTACGACCAGCGTTGTTTTTTGATGATTCCAACAAAGTTTTTTCTGGTGTTGACTTTGTGATTTCGCTGAAGTCATAACCTGTCATATTACGACGGCCGTTTGAGGTTGGATTATATTTTTTAATCGCCACGTCTATTTCCTCCTATTATTATAGTAGTTTTTTCTTTCTGAAGATTAAGCTTCTTCAGCGAATAATTGAATATCTTTTGAATCTTTTGTAAGCTTCACAATTGCTTTACGACGTTTGTTAGTGTAACCACCGTAGCGGCCAACACGTTTGAATTTAGCACGTACATTTAAGATGTTAACTTTTTCAACTTTAACACCAAAAATTTCTTCTACGGCTTGACGTACTTGAATTTTGTTAGCACGTACATCAACTTCAAAAGTGTATTTCTTTTCGTCAGTAGCAAGCATTGAAGCTTCAGTAATGATAGGGCGTTTGATTACGTCACGTGCATCCATTATTGAAGTCCCTCCTCTACTTTAGAAAGAGCTGCTTTTGTGAATAATAATTTGTCGTTGTTTACAACGTCTAATACAGTAACATCTGTTTCGTCAACGATTGTTACGTTTGGAATGTTACGAGCTGCTAATAATGCGAAATCGTTTGAAGATTCTACAACTACTAACACTTTTGTATCAACGTTTAAGTTAGACAATACTTGTGCAAACTCTTTTGTTTTTGGTGCGTCAAATTGTAATGCTTCCACTACAACAAGCTTGTTATCCAATACTTTTTGTGATAATACTGATTTAATCGCTAAGCGACGTACTTTTTTAGGTAATTTGTAACTATATGAACGAGGTGTTGGTCCGAATACAATACCTCCGCCACGCCATTGTGGTGAACGGATTGATCCTTGACGAGCACGACCAGTTCCTTTTTGGCGCCATGGTTTACGGCCGCCTCCGCTTACTGCACTACGGTTTTTCACAGCGTGTGTCCCTTGACGTAATGAAGCGCGTTGCATGATTACTGCGTCGAATACTACATTTTCGTTTGGTTCAATTCCGAAGATTTCTGAGTTTAATTCGATTTCTCCGTTTGTTGTTCCATCTTGTTTAAATAATGTAACTTTTGTCATTCTCTCGTTCCTCCTTCCCTATTTATTATTTAGATTTAATTGCTGTTTTAATTTCTACTAATGATTTCTTAGATCCAGGTACGTTACCTTTGATTAAGATTACATTGCGTTCTGCATCAACTTTCACTACTTCTAAGTTTTGAATAGTGATACGGTCGCCACCCATTTGTCCAGGTAATGCTTTACCTTTGAAAACGCGTGATGGGAATGATGCTCCACCCATTGAACCAGGACGACGGTGGTAACGAGAACCGTGAGCCATTGGTCCGCGAGATTGTCCATGACGTTTGATAGCACCTTGGAAACCTTTCCCTTTAGATGTACCTGTTACGTCAACGATGTCTCCTGCTTTGAATACATCAACTGTAATTTCTTGTCCTACTTCGTACTCGCTAAGCTCGACATTGTTGAATTCACGAATGAAGCGCTTAGGAGTAGCATTTGCTTTTGCTACATGACCTTTAGCAGGGCGATTTGATAAAACTTCACGTAAGTCATCGAAACCTAATTGAACAGCTTCGTAACCGTCATTTTCGATTGTTTTTAATTGAAGAACAACGTTTGGAGTTACTTCAACTACTGTTACAGGAATAAGTTCACCTGCTTCTGTAAAGTATTGAGTCATCCCTACTTTTTTGCCTAAGATTCCTTTGGTCATGGTTACACCTCCATTTTTCTATTTATTATAATTTGATTTCGATGTCAACGCCGCTTGGTAAATCAAGCTTCATTAAGGCATCAACAGTTTTTGGCGTTGGATTAACGATGTCGATCAAACGCTTGTGTGTACGCATTTCAAATTGTTCGCGAGAATCTTTATATTTGTGAGTCGCACGAATAACTGTGTAAAGCGATCTTTCTGTTGGCAATGGAATTGGACCAGCTACGCTAGCACCAGTTCTTTTTGCTGTTTCTACGATTTTTTCCGCTGATTGATCAAGCGCACGGTGTTCGTAAGCTTTCAAACGGATACGGATTTTTTGTTTTGCCATTGTCTTTCCTCCTTCGTCTAATGTTGTCATAAGACTAGCTCCACGCGAATTTCCGACTTGACCCTTTCGTGGCAAAGCGTCCGGGCGTGTCGCAACCTCTCGTTTCATAGCTCCCCTTCTTATTTTAAGAGGGGGTATGCTGCTTCAGAATTTACATTCCTCTGCGGCACTTTTAATAGTATACAAGATTCTCTTTTTGATTGCAAGCGAAAACCGTTGATTTAACAACATTTATTTATGCACACGCGCCCGTGTGTTCCATTTTGTTTTAAACCCTTTACAAATATTGTTAAATCAACGTTTTTGACATTTCACTACTATTTTTGTTTTTCGCTTTCAATTGTCTGACATTTTAATTTAAAAAATTTTAACAAAAAAAGACTATCCAAAATTGGATAGTCTTGAAAATCAATTTTAAGAAAAATTATTTTTCGATAGAAGCTACTGAACCAGCACCTACTGTACGTCCACCTTCACGGATAGAGAATTTAGTACCGTTTTCGATAGCAACTGGGTGAATTAATTCAACTTCCATAGTTACGTTGTCACCAGGCATTACCATTTCAACGCCTTCTGGTAACAAGCAAACACCAGTGATGTCTGTTGTACGGAAGTAGAATTGAGGACGGTAGTTAGTGAAGAATGGAGTGTGACGTCCACCTTCTTCTTTAGTTAATACGTAAACTTCAGCTTTGAATTTAGTATGTGGAGTGATTGTTCCTGGTTTAGCAAGAACTTGTCCACGTTCGATGTTGTCACGTGTAACACCACGTAATAATGTACCAATGTTATCCCCTGCTTCAGCATAGTCTAACAATTTACGGAACATTTCAACACCTGTAACAGTTGTTTTAGAAGTTTCTTCTGAAATACCAACGATTTCAACTTCGTCACCAACACGAACTTGTCCACGTTCAACACGACCTGTAGCAACAGTACCACGACCTGTGATTGAGAACACGTCTTCGACTGGCATCATGAATGGTTTGTCAACGTCACGTTCTGGAGTTGGGATGTATTCGTCAACTGCAGCCATTAATTCTAAGATTTTTTCTTCGTATGAAGCATCGCCTTCTAAAGCGCGTAAAGCAGAACCTGAAATAACTGGAGTGTCATCGCCTGGGAAATCGTATTCTGATAATAAGTCACGAACTTCCATTTCTACTAATTCTAATAATTCTTCATCGTCAACCATGTCAACTTTGTTTAAGAATACTACGATGTAAGGAACACCTACTTGACGTGATAATAAGATGTGTTCACGTGTTTGTGGCATTGGGCCGTCAGCTGCAGATACTACTAAGATAGCACCGTCCATTTGAGCAGCACCAGTGATCATGTTTTTAACGTAGTCCGCGTGTCCTGGGCAGTCAACGTGAGCGTAGTGACGAGTGTCAGTTTCGTACTCAACGTGAGCTGTGTTGATTGTGATACCACGTTCACGTTCTTCTGGAGCTTTATCGATTGAACCGTAATCTTGAGCTTGCGCGAAACCTTTCTTAGCTAATACAGTTGTAATAGCAGCAGTTAATGTTGTTTTACCGTGGTCAACGTGGCCGATTGTACCAATGTTAACGTGTGGTTTTGAACGGTCAAATTTTTCTTTTGCCATTTAAATGATTCCTCCTAATAATTGAGTTTTGTTAGATTCTATAACAGTATCTACCGATTGTAATTATACCAAAGAACTCTCTTAAAAATCAACTGGTTATGACTGACATAACCAGCCGATTCAGTTCATTTGATAGGATGCAGTGCTAGAGATTATTCTCCGTTACCGCCGTTTTTCTTAATGATTTCTTCTGCAATGCTCTTAGGAACATCTTCATAGTGGTCAAATGTCATACTGAAAGTACCACGACCTTGTGTTGCAGAACGTAATGTAGTTGCGTAACCGAACATTTCTGATAAAGGAATCATACCTTTAACGATTTGTGCGTTACCACGAACTTCAGAACCTTCAACACGTCCACGACGAGCGTTAACGTGTCCCATTACATCTCCGAAGTATTCTTCAGGAACTGTAATTTCAACAGCCATCATAGGTTCTAAGATAGCAGGTTGAGCTTTCTTAGCAGCAGCTTTCAATGCCATAGAAGCGGCAACTTTGAAGGCTGTTTCAGATGAATCGACATCATGGTATGATCCATCGTAAAGTTTAGCTTTGATGTCAACTAATGGATAACCAGCTAATACCCCGTTTTCCATAGCATCTTTCAATCCAGCTTCAACTGCAGGGATGTATTCACGAGGAACTACCCCACCGACAATAGCGTTTTCGAATTCGAATCCAGCACCTTCTTCGTTAGGAGTAAATTCAATCCATACGTGACCGTATTGACCTTTACCACCTGATTGACGAACGAATTTACCTTCAGCTTGTGTAGAAGCACGGAATGTTTCACGGTAAGATACTTGAGGAGCACCTACGTTAGCTTCAACTTTGAACTCACGACGCATACGGTCAACGATGATATCCAAGTGTAACTCACCCATACCAGCGATAACTGTTTCACCAGTTTCTTGGTTAGTGTAAGCACGGAATGTTGGATCTTCTTCTGCAAGTTTTTGTAAAGCAATACCCATTTTATCTTGGTCAGCTTTTGATTTAGGTTCAATAGCAACCTCGATAACTGGATCAGGGAATTCCATTGATTCTAAGATAACTTCAGCTTTTTCGTCACATAATGTGTCCCCTGTAGTTGTATCTTTAAGACCAACTGCAGCAGCGATGTCTCCTGAGAATACTTCTGGAATTTCTTGACGAGAGTTCGCGTGCATTTGTAGGATACGTCCTACACGTTCACGTTTACCTTTCGTTGAGTTCTTAACGTATGAACCTGATTGTAAAGTACCAGAGTACACACGGAAGAATGTTAAACGACCTACGAATGGGTCAGTCATAACTTTGAAGGCCAATGCTGAGAATGGTTCTTCATCAGATGAATGACGTTCTACTTCTTGGTCTGTGTTAGGGTCTACCCCTTTAATTGAAGGAACATCTAATGGAGATGGTAAGTAGTCAACTACTGCATCTAACATTAATTGTACCCCTTTGTTTTTGAAGGCAGAACCACATAATACTGGGTAGAATTCTACCGCACATGTAGCTTTACGGATAGCTGCTTTTAATTCAGCTTCTGAAATTTCTTCACCTTCTAAATAGCGTTCCATTAAAGCTTCGTCAGTTTCAGCAACTGCTTCCACTAATTTTTCACGCCATTCTTCAGCTAAATCTTGTAAATCTTCAGGGATATCTGTTTCTTGGATATCTGTACCTAAGTCATTTGTATAGATTTCAGCTTTCATTTTGATTAAGTCAATGATACCAGTGAAGTTGTCTTCAGCTCCGATTGGTAATTGAATTGGGTGTGCATTCGCTTGTAAACGTTCGTGGATTGTACGTACTGAATATAAGAAGTCAGCACCGATTTTATCCATTTTGTTTGCAAATACGATACGTGGAACTCCGTATGTTGTAGCTTGACGCCATACAGTTTCTGTTTGAGGTTCTACCCCAGATTGAGCATCAAGTACAGCTACCGCACCATCTAATACACGTAGAGAACGTTCTACTTCAACTGTGAAGTCCACGTGCCCTGGAGTGTCGATGATGTTGATACGGTGACCTTTCCATTGTGCTGTTGTAGCAGCTGATGTAATAGTGATACCACGTTCTTGTTCTTGTTCCATCCAGTCCATTTGTGAAGCTCCTTCGTGAGTTTCACCAATTTTGTGGATCTTACCAGTGTAATAAAGTACACGCTCAGTCGTTGTAGTTTTACCTGCATCGATGTGGGCCATGATACCAATATTACGAGTGTTTTCAAGAGAGAATTCTCTTTTTGCCATCTTCGTTCTACACCTCTTTCTATATTTCTAACAATAAGTGAGACCAAAAAGGTTGAAAAACCTTTTTAATCTTACCAACGATAGTGAGCAAACGCTTTGTTCGCTTCAGCCATTTTATGTGTATCTTCACGTTTCTTAACAGAAGCACCAGTGTTGTTCGCAGCATCCATAATTTCTTTAGCTAAACGAACTTCCATTGTGTCTTCACCACGTAGACGTGAGTAGTTTACTAACCAACGTAAACCTAATGTAGTACGACGGTCTGGACGAACTTCCACAGGAACTTGGTAGTTAGAGCCCCCTACACGACGAGCTTTAACTTCAAGAACAGGCATAATGTTTTTCATTGCTTGTTCAAAAACTTCCATTGGATCGTTTCCAGTTTTTTCTTTAACGATATCAAATGCGTTATATAAGATTGTTGCAGCTTTACCACGTTTTCCATCTACCATTAAACGGTTGATTAAACGAGTAACTAATTTTGAATTATAAATTGGATCAGGTAAAACATCACGTTTTGCGACAGGACCTTTACGAGGCATTTATAATCCTCCTTTCATTTAATGAGTGTTTTATTTTTTAATTATTTTTTAGGACGTTTAGTACCGTATTTAGAACGACCTTGCATACGGTTGTTAACTCCTGCAGTGTCTAAAGCACCACGAATGATATGGTAACGTACCCCTGGTAAGTCTTTTACACGTCCACCACGGATTAACACAACGCTGTGTTCTTGTAAGTTGTGACCGATACCTGGAATGTACGCAGTTACTTCGATTAAGTTAGATAAACGTACACGAGCGTATTTACGTAACGCTGAGTTAGGTTTTTTAGGTGTCATAGTACCTACACGAGTACATACACCACGTTTTTGTGGAGAGTTTGTATTCGTTTGTGATTTTTTGAAACTGTTATAGCCTTTACCTAACGCTGGAGAAGCTGATTTCTCAACTGCAGATTTACGAGGTTTACGGACTAATTGGTTAATAGTTGGCATTAAGCTCTTCCTCCTTCCCTAACGGGTTCTTCTTGGTCCACACTTCCGGGCGGACCATTTTTTGTTAAAAATTAAAAGACATCACTGTCTCATAAAATGGCCTTCTTACCAGTCAGCACGACTGATTTGATTACTTATCAGGAATCAGGTATAAAAGCACCTCTAATAGAATAGCATTTCTCCTTCAACACGTCAAGAATTTTCTTAAGAGAAAATGTTCCCTTTTATTCGGTACAATCTATATAGAAGTAACTTACTCCACAAATAAATATCCACCGGCTTAGCTGGTGGATATTTATTCGATTATTTATTGTTGTTAAAGAAAGACATCCACTCTCCGCGTCTTATAATAAGCATCTCTTCGGCCTTCATACAATTGTACTCCGTCTTTTTCAAAAAGATTAGCTCCTATAATACTCTCCATTGCTATATTAGCTGAATCCTTCTTCAATTTATCCTTAGGACGTGAAATAATCAGGTTCTTTGTTTTTCTGTCACTCCCTTTGAATCGTAAATGCAGTTTCTTCTCAACAAATGTATGATGTGTCATAATTTTTCCTCCTCATTTCTATTCATAATCTAATAAGTCTTACACTTATAAAAACAAATTTAGGAGTTAAATTGCTATGCTCTAAGAGATTTTTTCTGTGAACAATTGTAATTTTGTAATGCTACTTAGGCAGTTTTTTCTTTTTCACTTTCACTTCCACTTCGTAACCACAACGATAGGCTAAATCCAACAGAGTAAGAATAGTTGGATTATGGTCTCCACTCTGCAATCTAGAAAGATTTGACGCTTTAAGATCGACTTCTTTTGCAAAATCTTCTAAAGAAAGTCCTGTCACCGTTTGTAACTTTGTCATTTGTAACGCAACTCGCTGCATCATCATTTCCTTTGCTAAATCATACTCAAACGTCGGATATTCTGATGAAAGCTTGCAAAGTTTTGAAGTTAGGTACGTCCTCATCGTCCATCACCTCCTTAACATTTTTTGAAAGGGTTATTAGCAATCCGTGTTTCCCTTTATACCATCGGCCCCATTTTTGAATCATCTCTTCTGTTAATCCATCTTCTTGCAGTATTTTTAATATGGCTGCATACTTTACTTTTTCTTCGTATGAATACTCATCTAGCTGATCTACCATATCTTTTTCGATTTTAAACTTGCGCTTCATCTCTCCCACCTCCACACCTTAAAATTATCATATATGATAATTATCACATATGATAATCTTGCTCTTTTATAGTATTATTTTGCTCAAATAAATATCCACCGGCTTAGCCAGTGGATATTTATTGGTCTAATTAAAAAGAGACAGGCGAAATCGCCTGCCTCAAAATAGTGATTATTAAGCTTTTCCTGTTGAACCGAAGATGTCCATTGTTTCTTTTGTAATCTTAACGATTGCATCGAAACCAGGTTTGATAATTTTACGTGGGTCATAAACACCAGCGTCTGCATTTAATTTAGCACGAACTGCTGCTGTCCATTGTTGTTGTAATTCAGTGTTAACGTTGATTTTAGCATGTCCACGTTCGATTGCTTTTTTGATTTGGTATTCTGGAATACCTGATCCACCGTGTAATACTAATGGAGCACCTGTAGCTTCTGAGATAGCTACCATTTCATCGAAACCTAAAACTGGTTCGCCTGAGTAAGTTCCGTGAACTGAACCTAAAGCCGCTGCTAATGCATCAATTTTAGCTTCTTTAACCATACGTACACATTCGTTTAAGTCAGCGTAGTTGATTCCTCCAGTTACGCCATCTTCAGTACCACCTACAGTACCTACTTCAGCTTCAACTGAAACTCCTTTTGGATGTGCATACTCTACAACTTCTTTAGTTAACGCGATGTTTTCATCGATTGGGAAGTGAGAGTGGTCAAACATTACTGAGCTGAATCCAGCGTCGATGTATTGTTTACATACTTCTACTGAAGAACCGTGGTCTAAGTGTAATGCTACTGGAACAGTGATGTTCATTGCATCTAATAATGCATTTACCATAGCAGAAACAACTGCAGGGCCACCCATGTATTTTCCAGCGCCTTCAGATACACCTAAGATAATTGGTGAGTTAGCTTCTTGAGCTGCTGTTAATACTGCTTGTGTCCATTCTAAGTTGTTGATGTTGAATTGACCAACAGCGTATTTACCTTCTTTAGCTTTTTGTAACATTTCAGTCATGCTTACTAAACGACTCATGTTTTAGTTCCTCCTTGATGCTTACAGCATTTATTTTTAACGGTTTTATTATAGCGTATTTCCTTTTATTTTTCCACCCTTTATCGTTTTATTACAGTTTCTTAAGGATTATCAGGCTTTGGTTGCGCTCTCTTTTTTCGAAACAGTTTATAAAGGATGAATCCAGCAACCCCTATACCTACCACAACAATGGAAGACTCTTTCCACGGAAGGACAACACCATTCGGTCTTGCATCGCCATTCGTCGAAACTAGCTGATGTTCCCTAGCAAACTCGCGCACTACTTCTTTAGCCTCGTTAAACGGATAGAACCGATCCAGAGATAACTCACCTTTTACATTTGAGATACCTCCTTCTACTAAAGGAAACTCATGAAACATCACTTGGTAGTCCCCGTCAACTTTTATAAGCACTACCGGAATTTGTAGTTCTTTTGGCACAACAAACAAAATCTTTTCAACATTCAAGTTCTCTCTGGCAATCACTTCCTGTGCCACTTTCAAAACCGAATGCTTATTTTTTTCATAAGTGCTCACATATGCAACTGTCCATTTCCCTTGTGACTGAATCAGTTTTTCTCCTTCTTCTTTTGTCAAATATCCCTGCTTCACTTTGGTCTCTATTTCCGAAGAATTGGCTGGGCCTCCTATATAAAGATACGCCTCTTTCTCCAATGAAGGATTCTTTATCGGGACCACCCATTTGTAGTGACTATCTGTTACGAGACGTTCAATTTCTTCGCTATCTAGATTCTTTTCCTCTTTAAACAGCGGAACGTCATAATACATCTTGACTGCATGGTCAAAGTCAACACTTTCTATACGTTCATCCCCGTCTCGAGACATATTAAGAATTTCTTCTTCTAGATGAAGGATTTCGTCCTTAGACTGAATCGAGGTTACCGTATCGCCATACACACTAGCGAATCTAAACTGCAATAGCAATAAAATTATCAAAACCGTAAAACAACAGAAGATTCTTAGCAGACACCTATTTGACTTATCCATCACCCTACACCCTTCCTATAACAATTTCCTACAAAAAACTATCAACTACTGCCTTCAACTAAATTATATAGCTATCCACCGAGTAATTCTAGAGGGATTGTGATTAAATTATTTATTTCTTCATATTCCAAAATTACTATTTAAATAGGAATTAATTCGGAGTATAATACAGTTACAACAGGTATTGGAGGGGAATTTATGAGAGGTAATTCACAGAGCGACAAAATAAAGCGAATGGAATTTTATGGGATTTGTATCTTATCTGTATTTACGATTGCAGCAGGATTTGTTACGCGCCCTTCTGCACAAGAAAATATAGAGACCGTTCAAACCGCGAAACCATCCTCTGAACAAAATCAAGATGCTTCCACACCAAATAACCCGCAGTCACCACCAACGAATAAGCAAGTTGCTCGCATCACCGCAAGCGGAGATATGCTCTATCATGATATTGTTTATGGAAGTGCATTTGATGGGACATCATATGATTTCAAAAACGACTACGAGCAAATTACACCTCTCGTATCCAGCGCAGACCTTGCAATCGGCGATTTCGAAGGAACCATCAATCCAAACGAACCTCTTGCTGGTTATCCGATTTTTAACGCGCCCGAAGAAGTGATTCAGAGTATTAAGGACGCCGGATACGATGTACTCGACTTAGCGCATAATCATATTCTTGATACAGGCATCGAAGGGTTGAAATACACAGCCAATGCTTTCCGCAAAAACGGACTTGATATTTTCGGGGTAAAAGTCGACCCATCAGAAGGCATTCTTGTAAAAGAAGTCAATGGCATTAAAGTCGCTATCCTTGGATTTGCGTATGGCTTCAACGGAATCGAAGCAAGCCTTACCGACGAAGAATACAACAATCATCTATACGATTTGAATATGCAAAGGGTGAAGCAGCTCATCCAACGCGCTGAAAAAATTGCTGATTTTACGATTGTGTTGCCACAAATGGGAGAAGAATATCACCTTCATCCAACTCAAGGACAAATTGATACGTATCACCAAATGATTGAATGGGGTGCCGATGTCGTTTTCGGCGGACATCCACACGTCATTGAACCAACCGAAACGATTACAAAAGACGGTGAAAAGAAATTCATCATCTACTCAATGGGAAATCTCCTTTCGAACCAACGCGTCGAAACGTTGGAAAACATCTGGACCGAGCGTGGCGTGATTATGGATATCACCATCGAAAAAGAAAACGGCAAGACGACCCTCACAAGTGTTAAGGCTCATCCAACATGGGTTTCGCGTACTGAAATCGACCGCAGCTTTATGGGAGGACCAGCTTACGACTATCAAGTCTTTCTCGCAGAAAACTATATGCCAGGCGGACCTCTAGAACATACCGTAGGCAAAGAAACACTCGAGCGAATTCAGTCCGCTTATACAGAAGTCAACAAACTGTTAAATATTAAATTCTAAGTACGCAAAAAGGCGCCTCCTACTCGACAGGAAGCGCCTTTTACTATTTTAAATTAACCAACACGTTCTGAAACGTATTTATTAATTTTATTTGGAGTATCGATTTCTTCATAAGTAACTTCTGTTGGAGCCACTTCGATACCAAACTCTTCTAAGCGAACAAGAAGTTCAACGAACGCTAATGAATCCATTAACCCTTCTTCTTTTAAATTGATGTCTTTATCTTCGTATACTACTTCATCTTCGCAAATTTCTTCTAGAATTTCTAAAATTCTTTCTTCCATGGAAATCCCTCCTATTGCATTGAAATTAATTTACTTATCCATAATAATGGTTTTCCTGAAAAAATCAAGAACCCAAACATCACTAAATGCATTGTGATGATCCAACTTGTAATTTTATACCAAGTCTTATTCTTGTTTTTCTTATAAAACTTCGATTTCTTCTGATACCATTCAAACGACGCCATCAGCACTCCGTGATACACACCGTAGATGATGTAGTCCAGTGTCACCCCATGCCAAAAACCCATGAAGGTCATATTAATCATATAAGCCACCATCGCCGTCGTCAGCCTCTTCTTAAAGACTTTCTTACGCATGAATCGCATTACAACACGCGAGAAAACAAAGTCACGTAGCCATGTCGAAAGCGTAATATGCCATCTGTTCCAGAAGTCTTTAATGTCGATACTGATAAATGGGAAGTTAAAGTTCATCGGCGTTTCAACACCTAGAATATTACTTGCCCCTACTGCCATTAAACTGTATCCAGCAAAGTCAAAGAACAAGTATGCGGTGTAAAGATACATATACCCGACGAGATAGGTCACATCTTTCCCCATCGGTCCATTCATCTGTTGGAATACCATTCCGGATAATACCAGTTTATAGAATAAACCTAAAACTAATCTAAAAACACCTGTACCTGCGAGTTCTAAATACTCCGCTCGACTTCTTTGCTTATGCCAATCGTCCATAAAACGTCGGCTACGGTCAATCGGCCCAGAACTAAGCGCTGGGAAAAATAACAAGAAATGCGTGTAATCGAGAACAGACATTGGTTTTTCAATCAACCCGTCATACATCTCAATAATGATTTGGACTAATTTGAAGGTCATATAAGAAATTCCTAAAAATCCAAATCCATTCACATGAAACACAGGTAAAACTTTCACCACAATTAACGGCAATCCTGCTAACAACACCATCATCGGCATTGTCTTCTTGCGATCCTTCAGCTTAGAGGTCATCTGCATCAAAATGTACCCTAACACTACAAATCCCAATAGCGCAATCAGTTGGTCCGGCGTTTTAATAAACACGAAATAGACCATCACTACTGAGAATAGTAATGATAGATAATACGTAGATTTTTGAAAGACATTTAATATGAACGCTACGATTAATACGAGTCCTAGCGTCATGAAGAAAGAGAGACCTTCAAAATAATGCATCGACTACACAAGCTCCTTTAATTGTTTTTTATCAATTTTCCCGTTATTGTTCAACGGCATTTCGTCTAAGAAGACGACTTTCTTTGGAATCATATATTCCGGCACATGTTGCGCCAATTCTTTTTTCACGAGTTTAACTGTTTCAAAACGTTTTTCGATTGGTTCATTATACACGACAAATGACGTAATCGATTTTACTTTTCCATCCGCCATCGAAGGAACCGTTGCGGCCTGACGGATTTTCGGATTCTTCAATAAGTTATTGTCAATATCTTCCAACTCAATACGGTGACCATGTAATTTGATTTGGAAATCGATTCGTCCTTCGCAGAATAATAAATCTCCTTCGAAATGTCCCACGTCCCCTGTACGGTATGCACGATCACCATCCACTTCAAAGAAATGTTTCGCATTCATTTCAGGGTTTTCATAATAACCTTTTGCCACTGTATTTCCGTAAATGATGATTTCTCCGCTTTCTGGACCATCAATTAACACGGTTGTTCCAGGCTTAATCACACCCACTGGTAGATTATCTGGATACTTCTCTAACAATTCTCTTGTTAATGGCATCCAAGTGACCATAACCGTCGATTCCGTTGGGCCATATGTGTTTACCACTTCTGCGCGTGGGAATCGTTCCATTAATTTTTCAACGGTTGTACTGAATAACTTCTCTCCGCAGAACACGAACTGTTCTAATTCAGGAAGCAAATCTTGGTTGAAACTTGGATCCACTAAGCACATTTCCGCAAACGATGGCGTTGAAATCCACACCGTTGCTTTAGACACTTCTAATGTTTTAAATAACACTTTGAAATCTTGCAAGTGCTCTTTATCAATTTGAACAAGTGGCGCATGCATATAAAGTGCTGGCCAAAGTGACATCACTGATAAATCAAATGAGAACGGCGGATGTCCAAGAAAAACTTGAGGTCCTTTCTCTTTGTAATAACCCGTATACCAATCTAAGAAGTGGTTCAAGTTATTGTAAGTAATCGAAACTCCTTTTGGCTTCCCTGTACTTCCAGAAGTAAAGATAATATAGAAAATATCTTCCCCTTGAACATAATGCTCTTTTGAAATACGTTCCGTCGTTGAAGCAATCACTTCTTTAGCTTCAGGAACTGTCAACGTTGGTACCTCTAGCGTTATCTCTTCACTCACGAGCACGACTGGACTCTTAACGGTTGCGATAATATCTTCAACGCGGTCAATCGGTGTATTCACATCAACCGGACAATAAGCATGACCTGATTTTACACAAGCCAAGAAGTACACCAACATAAATGGATGTTTATGACCATAAACCACGATTGGAGATTTATTCCCTTTGTATGTTTCATGTAAGTATGCTGCTAGCTTATCTGAGTACTCCCAGACAAGACTTGCTGTCAACTCTTCTTCCGGCATTAAATCGTGTCGGTAAATGATTTTATCTTGTTTCGTATTTAGTTCTAATTGTTCTAATAATGGTTTCATAACTCGCTCCCGAACACCTTTTCAAAATCTCTTTCTGAAAAACAACTGTTCTATTTTCAGATACAAAAGAATTATAGCATATGGCTTCTTTCTTGCCTATGACATTTCAAGAAATATTATAGTTTTTTAACGTTTTAAAATGAAAAAGAGGGCGAAAAACATTTCGACCCTTTCCACTCATTTTTTAAGCAAGTCTGCTTAAGAAATACTTCACTTCAATTTCAACACCAAGCGCTAATACACGCTCATCGATATCGAATTTTTCATGGTGATGCCCATAAGCTGTTTCTTCTCCAGATTGGCTACCAAGTAAGCCATAAACACCAGGTTTATTCACTACGTAGTCCGCAAAGTCATCGGCACCCATAGATGATTCGTATTTTGTGATCAGGTTGTCGATTCCTTCTACTTTTGCAACTACCTTTTGGAATTCTTCTGCTAGCTCTGGAGTGTTAATCACTGGAGCTGCTGCATCATACCAATCGATTTCAAATTCGCAACGATTGAGTTCAGCGATTCCTTTAGCGATACGCGTTACCGCTTCTTTCAAATGCGCACGTGTCTCATGGCTAAACGCACGAATCGTCCCTTCGATTTCAGCGTCGTTTGCTACGATATTGTAGCGTGTTCCTGCATTTAATTTCCCAACTCCGACAACAGCACGGTCGATTGGATTCACTTCTCGAGCGACGATGGTTTGCAATGCAACAACAACTTCACTGGCTGTTACTAGCGCGTCATGTCCTAAATGAGGACGACCTACGTGAGCGCTCTTTCCTGTGATTTTGATTTTGAAAATATCACACGAAGCATTCACTGGTCCACCTTCCACCGCAAACGATCCAACGGGTAGTCCTGAATTGACGTGAATCGCAAAAGATTCATCGATATTATCGATTTTTCCAGAAGCGACAAATTGCTTCGCTCCCGCACCGATTTCTTCTGCAGGTTGGAACGCAATTAAGACAGTTCCTGCAAATGAATCTTTCAATTCATTCAAGACTCTAGCCGTTCCTAGCCCCATTGTCGTATGCGCATCATGTCCACAAGCATGGTTTAACCCAGGACGTTTAGACGCATAAGGTTTGCCAGTGCAGTCAGGAAGTTCTAGCGCATCGATATCTGCACGAAGTAAAACTGTCTTCCCTTCGCCTTTGCCCCCTTTAATAATGGCTAAAGTTCCTGTTTCAGCCACTTTTTCAAATAGGATTCCAAATGTAGTTAATTCTTTTTGAATGTAGGCAGCAGTATCGTACTCTTTTAAGCTTGATTCTGGATTTTCGTGAAAATGTCTTCTTGTTGCGACAAGGTATTCATTTAACGCTTGTGCTTTTTGTTTAATTTCGCTCATCGTCTTTGCCTTCTTTCATTGAATAAAGAGGCATGCTAAGCACGCCTCTTAAGGTTTTGTTATTTCAAAGTAGCTTTTTCCCAAACTGGTACGTTAGCACCTTTTGAAACTTCTTCGATTTTCTTAGCTGTTTCTGGTGATTGGTAGTATTCTACGATTTTTTTGTATACTTCGTTGTTTTCGTTACCTTCTTTAGCAGCGATTACGTTGTAGTAAGGTTGTGAAGAATCAGTAATTTGTTCAATAAAGATAGAGTCTTTTGTTGGTTGGAATCCAGCTTCAACAGCGAAACCGTTGTTGATTAATGAAGCAGCAACATCATCTAAAGCACGAGCTGTTTGTCCAGCAGGTAATTCTTTGATTTGGATGTTTTTAGGATTTTCAACGATATCATCTTTAGTTGCTAAAGTGTTGTTAGGATCTTTTAATTTGATTACGCCAGCTGCGTGTAGTAAACGTAATGCACGTGAGTTGTTTGAAGTATCTTCAGGAATAGCAATTGTATCGCCATCTTTTAATTCACTTACGTTTTTGATTTTCTTAGAGTAAACACCCATTGGAGCAATAACTGTGTATCCGATTGGTTTGATGTGTGTTCCTTGTTCTTTGTTGAAACGTTCTAAGTAAATAATTGTTTGGAATGAGTTCAAGTCAACGTCGCCGTTTTCTAACGCTTGGTTAGGTTGTACGTAGTCAGTGAATTCTACTAATTCAACTTCAATACCTTCTTTTTCTTTCAAGCGAGCAATTACATCGTCCCAAACTTCGTGGTTCCCTGCGTTAACCCCGATTTTAACGTGTTTGTTTTCTTGTTTTGCTTCTGATGAAGCTGAGCTTGATGAGTTTGATGTTTGTGCAGCTCCACATGCCGCTAATGTTAATGCTGCCGCTGCAGCTACGAATAATTTTTTAATGTTCATTTTGTTTTTCCCCTTTTTGTGTTGGTTTGATTTTTTGTTTTTGGATGAGATGTCTCACATCCTGGTGTAGTTGAACTCGGGCTGTTAAGCTCGAATTCAGTGTAGTTGAGTTCGGAAAAGCAGAGGCTCAAGCCTTTCGAGGTTAGTCCGCACGACTTGTTCCAAGTCCCTTGCGGCTAACCTGCGAACCGTCATCGCCTCTAACCGCTTTTCCTCACATCCTGGTTTTTATTTAGTAGCTTTTTTCTCTAAATAGTCACCGATTGCTTGGGTGATGAAGACGATGATTAACATGATAATTGTGGCTACCACGATAACGTCTCCTTGGAATCGGTTATAACCTCGTGAGATGGCTACGTTACCGATACCGCCGGCACCAAACGCTCCGGCCATGGTTGTTAAACCAATTAAGCTGATAATTGTTAGTGAGCTTGCACGGATTAAGCTTGGCAAACCTTCTTTTAAGTACACGCGGAAGATAATTTCTAGCGGTGTACATCCCATTGCTTCACTCGCTTCGATAACCCCTTTATCTACTTCGGTCAACGCTAATTGCACTTGACGAGAGTAGAATGGAACGGTTGCGAATACTAGCGGAACGATAGCTCCTGGAATACCAATGGTTGTTCCTACGATTGCACGAGTTACTGGAATCAGTAACATAGCAAGGATGATAAATGGAATCGAACGGAATAAGTTCACCACTTTATCAAGTACCAAATACAATCCTTTGTTTTCAAGGATGTTTCCTTCACGCGTAACAACCAGTGTCACACCTAAAGCAATTCCTAAGATACCCGCGATTAAACCTGTTAATCCAACCATGATTAATGTATCAAATGTGGCTTTTTGAATTTCCGCCCATACTTTTGCGTCGATGTTTGGAAACCAAGTTTTAAAATCGATAAAGGCTAATAAATTCATCTTAGGCACCTCCCTTTTCTTCTAAGACTTCTACTGAAACGCCTTGTCCTTTAATGTAAGAAAGTGCATTTTCGATGCTTTCTTGTTCGCCTGATAAACCAACCAATAATGTTCCTACTGGAGTTTCTTGGATGATTTCCACGTTGGCGAATAAGATATTCGCTGCTACTTGGAATTGAGTTGATAATTTCGTAATCAACGGTTCCCCAGTTGAAGCACCGACGAATGAAATTTTCACTAAGTAATCTCCATCTTTCAGATTCAATAACTGCTCGTGTGAGAGAACTGTTTCAATTCCTTGATTGATATGAGTTGCTGTATCGATGAAGTCTTTTGTTAAGTTGCGTTGTGGGTTTGTAAAGATATCAAGCACTGTTCCTTGCTCAATCACTTCACCGTCTTCCATTACGGCAACCTTATTACAAATTTCTTTAACGACTTGCATCTCATGCGTGATAATCACAATCGTAATGCCTAATTGCTCATTAACCTTCTTCAATAACTCTAAGATTGAGTAAGTTGTTTTAGGGTCAAGCGCACTTGTCGCTTCGTCACAGAGCAATACGTCTGGGTCGTTGGCTAACGCACGGGCAATCGCCACACGTTGTTTTTGTCCCCCAGAAAGTTGGCTTGGATAGCTGTTTGCTTTATCTTCAAGACCAACCAATTGCAGTAGAGAATCAACTTTCTCTTTAATTTCTTTCTTCGTTAATTTCACCAATTTTGGTTCCGCGTTTGGATCAACAGCTGTTTCTCCTTCTTCCACTAGCGGTTTCTTCGCTTTTTTCAGCGGGAAAGCCACATTGTCAAAGACGCTTAACGTATTCATTAAGTTGAAGTGTTGGAAAATCATCCCAATTTTCTTACGTGCGTCACGCAATTCATTTGGTTTCAATTTCAATAAATCTACGCCATTGACTTCCACATTTCCACTTGTAGGACGTTGAAGTAAGTTAATGGTACGAACTAGCGTACTTTTACCAGCACCACTATATCCGATAATTCCATAGATATCCCCGTCTTCCACATTGACAGAAACATTTCGAACGGCTTTTACGACTTTCTTACCTTGCGTAAAGGTCACGTCGATATTTTCTAATTTAATCATGTGTTCTCCTTTCTTTTGCTCAAACAAAAATCGTCCCCTCACTAACATGGATTAGCAAAAGGACGAGTCAAATTCTCGTGTTACCACCTTTGTTTATAGTATTCTCACAAATACTATCTCAGTCTGTTTCAATCAAAACAGAAAGCTGTATCGGGCTTACCCGTAATCATCTAATCATTCGACAATTAACACTCCGAGGCCATCTTCAAAGCTTCCACTAATGTCTCTTTTCACCAACCGAGACTCTCTACTAAAAAGTTCCACTTTTACTCTTCTCATCAACGTGTCTTATAAACATGTTAATAGGATACCAGCAAACCACCTTCTAGTCAATTAACACTTTTTTATCACTAGTTATAACTATTGGCTATACCGGGTTAAAAACTACTATATAATAGCTAACATTTTTCTACCCTTCTATTTTCTTGTACAATGAGAATGACAACCTCGAAAGGAGATTTCCTATGAAATCAGAATTAATTCCTTATAAAACAATGCCGACTTGGACGGCAGAAACATTACCAGAGCCATTTAGAAAAATGCATAATACAAAAGTGGGTACTTGGGCACACCTCACAATTTTAGAAGGAGCTCTTACTTTTTATGAACTCGATGAAGAAGGAAATGTTCTAGCAGAACACCTCTTTACGAAAGATTCCGAGATCCCATTCGTCGAACCTCAAGCGTGGCACCGCGTTTCACCTGCCAGCGATGACTTGAAATGTTACCTGACTTTTTATTGTACGCCGGAAGATTATTTTGCAAAAAAATACGACCTCACTCGTACGCATTCAGAAGTGATTGAGGCGACGCCAAAATTCCCTAAAGGAAAGGTGCTCGACCTAGGAAGCGGTGAAGGAAGAAACAGCTTGTACTTGGCGAAAAAAGGATTCGATGTGACTTCGCTCGACATCAACTCAATGAGCCTTGCAAAATTAGCACAGATTGCAGAAGCGGAAGGCCTTGATATCGATATTCAACCTTATAATATTGAGAGTGCGGATATTGCAGGCGGACTCTATGACGTCATTATTTCAACAGTGGTCTTGATGTTCTTAGATCCGTATGCAATTCCAGATGTGATTGAAAATATGCAATCCCATACGGCACCTGGTGGATTCAACTTAATCGTAGCGGCCATGTCGACAGAAGACGCGCCTTACCCAGTGAACTTTCCGAAGACATTTGCAAGTGGCGAATTGAAAGACTACTACGCAGGTTGGACATTGCATAAATATAATGAAGACTTTGGCCAACTGCATAAAACGGACGAAAACGGCAATCGTATTAAAATGAGATTTGTGACCATGTTGGCGCAAAAATAAAGATGTGAGCAATCACAATATACTAAATAAAATACGAAAAAGGACATCAGCAAATTTGCTGATGTCCTTTCTTTTATCTTGTGTAGTTGGATGGGAAGACTCACATCCTGGTGTAGTTGAGCTCGCAATCGCAGAAATGGCGTGCGTTTCCCGAAACATCCGCGGAACGTTTCACGTCCCTTCCGGTGTTCCGGTCCAACGTTCCATTTCTGAGCGCGATTGCTCACATCCTATAGTTGAACTCGAAAAGGCAGAAACGACGTCCACTTCGACAAATAGCCGCACGACTGCGAGCAGTCCCTTGCGTTATTTGTCTCCAGTGATTCGTTTCTTAACGCCTTTTCTCGTATCCTTTTATTTGATATACAATGTATCGCCTTTCAACACAAAGGTTGTACCTTCAGTGATGGTTTCACCTGTTAAGACCAAGACGTCTTTTCCATCTTTTGTTTCATCAACAACTCGATATTCGCCGTCTTTTTTAACAACTAGCACATTATATTTTAAGTTTTTCTCTTCTTCTGTAGTAGGAATTACAAGTGCTTCTGTTACTCCTGTTAATTCAACTGCTTTTGAGAAATCATTGTTTTTAACAATATAGAATTTACCATCTTTTTTGACAATATTATATCCTTCTCCGATTTCTTTATTCATTTCAGCACTCTTCAACTCTTCTGATTCAGTTGTTGAGTTTTTGTCTTTAACGCTATCCGCTGCTTGTTTAATTTTAGCAGCAGCTTCGTTTAATTTATTTTGGTTATCTTGCAAGGCTTGTTGCACCACTTGAGAATTTTTCACTTGCTCTTGCTGCGCTTTTTGGCGTTCCTGTTTTGCTTGAAAACGTTGGAAACGTAAAAATGCATACACTGCAATAATCACAATCGAGATAATAGCGCTTAAAATACGACGTCCTTTATTATCCACTTATATTCACTCCTATAATAAGATAAGCTTATTTTATCATAAACCTGCTTTGTTTCCTATCCTATAAGCACCAAAAAAGCACTTCGGCATTGCTACCAAAGTGCTCAATTTTATAAATGATCTGTTCCAGGCGTTTCGAACGTCTGTGCAGAAGTTGTTTCTGTTGGTGTAGGAGCTGGTGTGTAAGACTCAATTTTCGTTAAATCAACGGTTGCTGTCTTAGACCCGTCACTCCATGGAATTTCATACGCTCTTCCGGAGTAAACCCAATTTTGCTTTCCAGCTTCTTGATCTTTTGCTGATTGGTCTAACTCTTTCTTCATCCACTCTGTAGCTTGGTCCAACGTCGCAAACTCTTGACCCGTATTCCCTAACGGTTTCAAGCGGTGTGGTGGTGTTGCTACTGTTTCTGAACTTGAAGTAACTGTAGGAACTTCAGTTGGAGTTGCTTCTCTTGTCTGAGGACCATTTTCAGACTCTTCTCTTCTACGTTCTTGGCTTGGAGTTGCCTGAGCAACATTTCCTTGAACGTCTCTTGTGTTCTTTTCTTCTTCAGTGACCACTTGTTTTTCTGTGGTTACAGATTCAGTTGTTGGCGCTTGAGTTGTCTCTTGCTTTTTCTCGGCGACTGCTTTCTTTTCAGTACTACTTGAAGGAGTTGACGAATTTGTTGGCGCACTTGTTTGTACTTCTACGACTTGAGTGACTTTTTGCATCGGACTCATCGCTTGTGAAATACCATATACACCTGCTAGCATCGCTAAAGATAGGCCTAACGTAATTCCCAATTGACTCGCTAAACCTAATGATTTAAAACCTTCTTGTAATTTCACTAAAAATGCTTTCATCGTCCATCCCCTTTCTCCTTTTATTTTTATTCAAACTATTATACCATATTTTTTCATAATTGTTGAGTAAAAAAGATATATTATCACAAATTTAATTATTATTGCAATAGTATCTAGCAACTTTGTTTGTGAAATATTATTAATAAAAATTTCACAATTTATTTCACCTACTTTTACGCACTTACATTATATATGAAAGTTGTTTCAATTGCCAGACAATTCCACAACGAACGCTTGCCATGGAGAAAGCGTGTAAGCGTGTAAATCTGTGACCTCCTCCACTGTATTTGTCACCAAAACCCTATTAAATCGGGCATCTACAGAGATTTTTTCCTCAAAATTAGATAAATTCACGACCGTCAACCATCTTTCTTCCCCAAGCGTGCGATAATATGCGAACACATTAGAAGAAGTCTCAAGTAGCTCATAATCGCCCCAAACCACAATTGGATGGTCTTTTCTAAGCTGAATGAGTTTTCGATACGTATGGAATACAGAGTCTGGATTTTGGAGTTCCGCCTCTACGTTAATCTCTTTGTAGTTCGGCTTGAGCGCTAACCATGGCGTTCCTGTTGTAAATCCACCATTTGCTTCTGCACTCCACGGAATTGGTCTACGCGCATTGTCTCTACCCTTCGCGTTCAGCGACTCCATAATCGACTCCACACTAAAACCTCTCGCGATACGATCATGATACATATTAATAGATTCAATATCATCCAATTCTTCAATGCTAGAAACCGGCGTATTCGTCAATCCAAGCTCTTCGCCTTGATAAATATAAGGAGTCCCTTTCATCATATGTAATAGAATGGCGAATGCCTTGGCACTTCGAACACGATAGTCTTTATCGTTCCCCCAGCGTGACACGATTCTTGGTAGATCATGGTTGTTCCAGAATAACGAGTTCCAACCTTCCTCGCCAAGTTCTGTTTGCCATTTTGAAAGAACCGCCTTCAATTCGCTTACATCGAGCGGTTTAAGGTCCCATTTCTCTTTGCCTGGCTCATTGTCTAAGAGTGAATGTTCAAATTGAAAGACCATCGATAATTCATGACGTGCTGGATTTGAATAGAGCTTCGCGATTTCTGGCGTCGCTCCCCATGTTTCCCCAACTGTCAATAAATCTTTGTCTCCAAAGGTCGCTTTATTCATTTCTTGTAGGTATTCATGCAATTTTGGACCATTTGACGTAATCCCTTCTAAAGGAATCTTCCCGATTAAATCAATCACGTCCATGCGAAATCCGCCAACGCCCTTATCAATCCAGAAATTCATCATGTCATAGACTTCTTGGCGCACTTTTCCATTTTCCCAATTCAAATCAGGTTGTCTTTGACTAAATAAATGCAAGAAATATTGACCGCTTCCTTCATCGTATTTCCATGCACTACCTAAAAAGACTGACTGTAATTCCGTCGGTGCTCCGCCATCTTCGGCAGGGTTCGCCCACACATAGTAATCACGGTATGGATTATCTTTTCCTTTTCTTGACTCAATAAACCAATGATGTTCATCAGACGTATGGTTCACAACGAGGTCCATGACAATTTTAATCCCGCGTTTATCAGCTTCGGCGATTAATTCTTCCATATCCGCCATCGTTCCAAACTCGTCCATGATGTCTTCATAGTCAGAAATATCATAACCATTATCATCATTAGGTGACTTATAAACCGGAGAAAGCCAAATTGCCCCAATTCCTAGCGTGTGTAAATAATCGAGCTTCTCGATAATCCCTCTTAAATCACCAATTCCATCCCCGTTCGAATCCTTAAAACTCCGTGGATAAATTTGATAAACGACGACTTCTTGCCACCAATGTTTTTCCATAACGCTCGCTCTTTTCTATATGAAGTTTATGCAACTCCATCATAGCCCTAAATCTGCATAAATACTATATGCTTTTCGAATACTATTCCATTAAATTTGTATGACAAAGGCCAAAACAAAAGGAGAAAAAACAGAAATTCTGCTTTTTCTCCACTTCTTAAATAAACCCTGCAAAAATTTGTGCGCCAATAAGAGTAATAATCCCCGAAATTACGATGGATAGACCACTCATCGCACCTTCGACTTCTCCTAATTGCATGGCACGTGCTGTTCCAATCGCATGAGAAGACGTTCCAATCGCAATCCCTTTTGCGACAGGATGCGTGATACCTGTTACTTTACAGATGATTTCACAGAACATATTTCCTAGAACCCCTGTAAGAATAATCACCGCTACGGTAATCGTCACATAGCCACCGGACTCTTGAGACAAGCCCATCCCAATGGCAGTTGTAATCGATTTTGGTAATAAAGTTACGTACTCTTCGTGCGTTAATTGGAAAAGCAATGATAACACCCAAACCGTGCAAAGACTCGTCAACACCCCTGCCGTAATCCCTGCAAAGATGGCACCTTTATGCTTTTTCAATTGTTCAATTTGCTGGTACAACGGAATCGCTAAGCAGACCGTTGCGGGCGTCAAGAGATAGCTTAAGTTATCCGCACTCGCATAATAGCTATCATAGTCAATATTAAAGACATTTAATACAATAATGACGAAAACAATCGCTACAAGTAGCGGATTGAAGATCGGCCATTTGTATCGGTCACGTAAAAATACGCCAATTTCAAAACCGATAATACTAATCACGAGCCCGATTGTTGCTGTATTAAGAACGAGTTGATTCACCATCTTGGGCTCCTTTCTCGAGGACGTATTGCGTTACTTTTCCCGAAACAATCATCACTACAAATGTCGTAATAATCGTGATGATAGATACTGGCACAATAATACGATGCAATTGATCCCACGATTCGATAATTCCAACGGCAGCCGGAATAAACATTAACGACATAATCTCAATTAAAAACGTCCCTGCATGGTACACTTTTTCAATTTTAACAACTCCCGTCATTAATAAAGCCATCATTAGAATGAGGCCATAAATGCTTGCTGGAATTGGAAGAGGGATGTAATATTTCATGATTTCACCGATACAGGTCACAATCATAATCCAGCCAAATTGCTTAAAATATTTCATTAGATCTCCTTTAGTAAAAAACACCCCATTCAAGCCATGCTCGAATCGCGTGCAGGTCTCTTTCGTCTATAACATTCAGTCTGGAAAAGCTCTCTCTTCCAACTTGCCCTCATAGTATATTCAAATGTACGGAAAGTCAACTACAACCCTGTGAACATTTGTTACTTTTAGTGTTCTAAATCTGTCCTGTTTACGTGAATCACTTTTCGAAATTATCATATATGATAATTTGTACTGACCCCAAAAAGTTAGACAATTAATTTAAGCAAAGGATTTAGTTCTGTATTGCACAGGACTAAGTCCTTTTAATTTTACTTTGATTCGTTTGTTGTTGTAATAATCAATATAGTCGACGATTGCCCTCTCAAGTTCCTTTATAGACTTAAATGTCTGCTCATAGCCATAAAACATCTCTGATTTAAGAATGCCAAAGAACGATTCCATCATGCCATTGTCAGTACTATTACCCTTGCGGGACATAGATGGCTGAATGCCCTTATCTTCTAAAAAACTATGATAAAACTCATGCTGGTATTGCCATCCCTGATCACTGTGGAGAATAGTACTCTCATATTGTTCATCTCTAAAAGCTTGTTTTAACATATCTTTTAATTGGTCTAAATTTGGTGAAGACGAAAGGGAATAAGCTATAATTTCGCTGTTATAACCATCTAAAATTGGTGATAAATATAGTTTTTGGTTACTTGTTGGGATAGAAAATTCCGTAATGTCTGTATAGCACTTTTCCATCGGTTTTTCAGCTTCAAATTGACGTTGAATAATGTTTCCAACTCTCTTTCCAACGGTTCCATGATAAGAAGAGTACTTACGTTTTCTGCGAATACGAGCCTTTAGACCTAACATTTTCATCAGGCGTTGTACCTTTTTATGGTTTACGATGAAACCACGGTTTCTAAGCTCAAGAGTAATACGACGATAGCCATAATTTCCTTTATGCTCGTTATAAATAGTTTCTATTTCGTTTTTTAGGCCTGATTCTTATCTTCTAGGTTTAGCTGCTTTAAGTGATAGTAGTAAGTTGAACGAGCAAGTTTAATAATCTTTAGAAGAATATCTAAAGGAAACTCTGGCACTAACTCTCTGACAATCTGTGTCTTTCTTCTTTCTCTTTTTCCTCCTTCAAGCGGAGTTCTCTCAACTTTTTTAGAATGGCATTCTCCGCTCTTAAATACTCATTTTCAGCCTGAAGGCGTTCTTGTTCTGTCATCTCTTCTGATTTTTTCTTTGGCTTACGGCCCATATTAAGTAGTCTCCCTCTTGTTTTCTCAACAATAGTATACTCATTTTTCTTGTATTGTGCGAGCCAGTTATAAAGCATCGCAGGACCCGGAAGACCGTATTCAAGAGAAACTCTTTCTATACTCAAACCTTTATGTAAGACTTTATCAATCATTTCTTGTTTTATTTCTGGAGGATAATAAATTTTCTTCCCTCTTTTTACTATCTCTAAACCATAACGATCAATCAATTTAATCATATAGACAAGATTTCTCGCATTTATACCGAACGTATCTGCAAGTCGTGCGTAGCTAACTCCTTGTTTTCTGAGTTCATAAATTTGAACTTTATCCTCATAAGTTAATTTCATAAAAAAGCACCCCAAAAGTTAGATTTTCTGTCTAACTTTTGGGGTTCACTTCAAATTATCAAATATGATAATTACCATATTTGGTAATTGCGGTTAAACAAAAAACACCCCGTCTAAGGCGAACCTTAAACGGGGCACTAAATTCAATATTAGTCTAAGTTTTTCATTGTTGGGAATAATAGGACGTTACGGATTGATTGGCTGTTTGTAAGTAACATAACTAAACGGTCAATTCCGATACCTACCCCACCTGTTGGAGATAAACCATATTCCAACGCTTGGATGAAGTCTTCATCGTGTGGATGCGCTTCGTCGTTCCCAGCAGATTTTTCTTCTACTTGTTTCATGAAACGTTCACGTTGATCGATTGGGTCTGTTAACTCCGTGAAGCCATTTCCGTACTCTTTTGTACAGATGAAGCATTCGAAACGATCTGTGAAGCGTGGGTCTTCATCGTTTTTACGAGCTAATGGAGATACTTCCACTGGATGTCCGAAGATGAAGGTTGGTTGAATTAATGTTTCTTCAACGAATGTTTCGAAGAATTCGTTCACGATATGTCCGAATGTCATTGAATCTTCGACTTTCACGCCTTTTTCTTTCGCGATAGCGCGTGCTTCTTCGTCTGTCATATGTGGCCAGAAGTCAACACCTGTTACTTCTTTAATCGCATCGACCATATGAATTCTCTTCCATGGAGCTTTTAATTCTACTTCATGTTCGCCATAAGGAACTAATGTTGTTCCTAATACTCTCTTGGCAACGTCTGAGATGATTCCTTCTGTTAAATCCATGACATCTTTGTAGTCTGTGTAAGCTGTATAGATTTCGATTGAAGTAAATTCAGGGTTATGAGTTGTATCGATACCTTCGTTACGGAAAACACGTCCGATTTCGTATACACGTTCCATCCCACCTACTACTAAACGTTTTAAGTGTAACTCAGTAGCGATACGCATGTATAATTCCATATCTAACGCATTGTGGTGTGTGATAAATGGACGCGCATTTGCCCCACCCGCTAATGTGTGTAGTACTGGAGTTTCAACTTCTAAGTAATCACGTTCGTCTAAGTAACGACGGATTTCACGGATGATTTTACTACGTGTAACGAAACGGTCAAAGCTTTCGCGGTTACTGATTAAGTCTAAGTAACGTTGACGGTATTGTTGTTCTACGTTTGTTAATCCGTGATATTTATCAGGAAGTGGACGAAGTGCTTTTGTTAAATGAACGAATTGCTCTGCTTTAACAGATAACTCACCAGTGTTTGTGACCATGACAGTCCCTACAACACCAACGATGTCTCCTAAGTCTGCTTTTGTGAAGACTTCGTACGCATCATCTCCAACAGCATCTTTACGTACGTAAATTTGGATTTGGCCTTTGCCATCTTGGATGTGGGCAAAACCAGCTTTCCCTTTTCCACGTTTTGTCATCATACGTCCAGCAATTTGAACTGTTACAGGCTCTTGTTCAGCAAGAGATTCCTTAGTAGCTCCTTCAAATTGTTTGTGGATTTCTTCAGTTGTATTTTTTTGTTTGAAGCCAGTACCGAAAGGATCGATTCCTTTTTCGCGTAATTGACTCATTTTTTCACGACGAACTTGTAATTGGTCATTTAATGTTTCTTGTGTTTCTACTTCGAAAGACACGTTTGTTCCTCCTTTGAACGCTGCTTGTTCTTCATAACTCTCCTTATTGTACCAAAAGAAGAGGCTTTATTGAAAGTATTTCAAGGCTTTTTGCTTAAATTTCTGCCAAGCGTTGTTTTTGACGTTCTTCACGCTCTAAATGTTCGACCACGAATTGGTCTAGTAACGCTTCTACTGTTTGTAAATTCTCCGCTTCGTTAATGGCTACTTTTGTTTTAGAGGCACGTGGCACTCCTTTTAAGTAGTAGCCTGCAAGCTTGCGGAATTCTTTTGTTGCGACTGCTTCGCCTTTAAGGTTCGCAAGTCGTTGTAAGTGTAATTTTGCAATTTCAATTTTCTCTGGAACGGTATTTTCAGGAAGCAATTCGCCTGTTTCTAAATAATGAACCGTTTGACGAATCATCCATGGGTTTGCTAAGGCTGCACGTCCAATCATAACACCATCCACGCCTGCAATATCAATCATACGTTTGGCATCTTCTGGAGAGCGAACGTCCCCATTCCCGATTAAAGGAATGCGTGTTAAGTTCTTCTTCACTTCACCAAGGATTTCCCAGTCGGCTTTCCCGTCATACATTTGAACACGAGTACGGCCATGCATCGCAACAGCACTAGCACCCGCACGTTCTGCAGCAAGGGCATTCTCCACTGCATATAAATGCTCGTGATCCCATCCTGTACGCATCTTCACGGTTACAGGTTTATCCACTGCGTCAACTACTGCCGCAACCATTTCGTATACTTTATTTGGGTCGAGTAACCATTTCGCTCCGGCTTCTGCCTTAATCACTTTGTTTACAGGGCATCCCATGTTGATATCGATAATCGCCGCTTCTGTATTCTCAGCCACGTATTTGGCCGCTTCGACTAAAGTATCTTTATTACCACCCATGATTTGAACGCTCAGTGGATACTCGTTTGGCTCGATATGAAGCATGCTTAATGTTTTCTCATTACGAAATTGAATCCCTTTGTCGCTAATCATTTCGCAAACGACTAAACCGGCACCGAATTCTTTTACAGTGACACGGAAAGCAGAGTTCGAAATTCCAGCCATTGGGGCCACAACTACGCTATTATCAATTTGAATATCTCCAATTTTGAAACTCATCTTAATCTCCTTTTTCAATCTTTAAATCGTCTATTAAGTGAACGACTTTTTCTAAATCAATCGAAAAGCACGAGCTGCATCACCAATAGTGAGTGCGACTCGTGCGCTAAGTTCACTTATTTCTTGCCGGATTATTGTACCATAACCCGCGCCTTCTTGCATTTGATTCCCCTTATTAAAGGAGTCTCATCGAAAGCAGCAAGAACGTAATAAGGAATCCACCTGTTAAAAGTAACTGCCATCCCGTTTCGTTCAGTGTTTTTAGTTTAAACGAAATCAAACTAAACAATGAGAAACTGAGAAGCAACCCCACTGCCGCCACTCCAAGAATATACAGCATCACAAGGATCAGTTTCTCCCCTACTAAGAAATAGTTAACCGCTCCTAACATCGCCACAAAGAAAAGGGCCCACGAAATCCACATCAAGACTGTAGCGACCTTATGCATTTTTACTAATCCTGGTTGTTTTTCAAAATGTCGTGCTTCCATAAATCTCTTCCTCCTAAACCTTTTTGATCAATATCTAATGACTCCCGTGAAGAGCAATAACAAAAATGTGACCCAAGTGCCTGTAAGAAGTAGCTGCCACCAAGTATCTTTAACCGATTTTTCTTCGATCGCAATGAAAACATACATCATGAAACTGACAAACGTCAAAATCATGAGAATCGGCATAATGAAGATGGCAATCAACAGTCCTCCTGGTACACCACGACTGGTCATGAAAATCCATTGTGGCACTAATCCAAACCACATCAAGGCTTCTGCAATACTTTTTGCTTTCTCTAGTTTCATGAAAGACCTCCAACATTATCGAATATTTTGTTTCTGAATTTGTTTGGCAATTGACCTTGGAGCTAGCGATAATAAGCAAATGCAAATTCCAAATAGGAACACCACCAAACCAATCACTTCAATAATACTATTGAACTGCGAGAACACTCCAATCATGAGCGCCAATATGATGGCAGAAAAACCAACCCTGCGAACAGCCTTTGCGGTTGCTTGGTAATAGTCTTCAATCGTTTCAGGAGTGGCCGATGTATGTTGCAACTGCTCAAGATCCTGAAGCGTTTTACGCCAATATTTCATCCCCATCCAGAAGATTCCGCCGATGGTCATTGCTGAAAATAGCAATAAAAGAGCTGCACCGATTTCGTCCATATTTTCAATTGTTTTTACAGATGAATCCATCTCTTCAAACATCAGCAGTGTAATCACCCCACAAATAAATGAGATAAGAGTAAACCACCCTGCTTTATTTGACACTTTTTGTTCCATACGAACCTCCTATGTTAGATTCAGTATAAACAAAAATGAGCCAAGGCAATAGCCTCGGCTCATTTATTTTAACAATTCTTTATTAATCTAAAATAGTAAATTTCTCGATAAACAACGGACTCACTGAACGGTTTTCGTGAATACGACGAATCGCTTCCGCCATTAATTGGTCAACGCTGATTTGAACAATCTTGCCCCCTGTTTTTTCTTCAGGAACTTCGATTGAGTCTGTTACAACTACTTCTTTAATGACTGAGTCATTAATACGGTCTAATGCTGGACCAGATAATACAGCGTGTGTACAGCAAGCGTATACTTCTAGCGCACCTGCATCTTTAATCGCTTGTGCAGCAAGAGTGATTGTTCCAGCTGTATCAATCATATCGTCGATTAATACGGCAACTTTTCCTTTTACTTCACCGATGATGTTCATGACTTCTGCCACGTTTGCTTTTGGACGACGTTTATCAACAATCGCGATGGGTGCGTGTAAGAACTCAGCCATTTTACGAGCACGAGTTACCCCACCGTGGTCAGGAGATACAACAACGATATCTTTATCTTTGAAGTTGTTTTCTAAGAAGTGGTTCGCAAGAAGTGGAGCTCCTAATAAGTGGTCCACTGGAATGTCGAAGAACCCTTGAATTTGTGCAGCGTGTAAATCAAGTGTTAACACACGGTCTGCACCTGCTTGAGTAATCATGTTTGCAACTAATTTTGCTGTGATTGGTTCACGAGATTGTGCTTTACGGTCTTGACGAGCGTATCCATAGTAAGGAATAACAATGTTAATTGTTTTTGCACTCGCACGGCGTAATGCGTCCACCATGATTAATAACTCCATTAAGTTATCATTTACTGGATAAGAAGTTGATTGAACGATATACACATGGCAACCACGTACACTTTCATCGATGTTGATTTTGATTTCGCCATCGCTGAATTGAGTGACAGAAACTTTACCAAGTTCTAAACCGACTTCTTCAGCAATCTTTGCCGCTAAAGGACGATTTGAGCTTAAAGCGAATATTTTTAAATTAGGATCGGAATAATGTTCCACAATGATAACCCCCGAAGTTTATTTTATAGTACTATCATACCGTGTTTTTTTTAATTTTTGAATATTTTTGCTAAAAATTTTTGGAAAAATTTTTAGTCTTTTTGAGCAGATGGTAATTTTGAAGCGTAATCTTCTTTATTTACTTGACGGCTACGCGCAATCGCAAGCGCTCCTGCTGGTACATCTTCGGTAATTGTTGACCCAGCAGCGATAAATACATCATCACCAACTGTAACTGGCGCAACGATGTTCGCATTACATCCGATAAATACATGGCTACCAATTGTCGCACGATGTTTATTTTTACCATCGTAGTTTACAAACACAGTTCCGCAACCAACGTTAATATCTTCGCCAAGGTCCGCATCGCCGATGTATGTTAGGTGACCTACTTTAGTATCGGTACCAAGCGTTGAGTTTTTCACTTCCACAAAGTTCCCCACATGAACGCGTTCGCCTAATACAGCATTTGGACGTAAGTGTGCAAATGGACCTGCATTGCTGTCAAGTTTCATATGAGATTCTTCAATGTTCGCTGCTACAAGACGAACGCCGTCTTCTAACACGCTATCACGAACCACGCTATGTGCTCCAATGAAGCAGTTTGAACCGATGACTGTGTTACCTTTTAACATAACACCTGGTTCAATCACAGTGTCCGCACCGATTTGAACAGTCGATTCAATATAAGTTGCTTCTGGGTCGATTAAAGTAACCCCGTTACGCATATGTTCTTCGTTGATACGAAGGCGCATGTATTTCTCAGCTTTTGAAAGAGCTACACGGTCGTTCACGCCCATTCCTTCGTCGAAATCTTTCATTGGATAAGCAGAAACCACTTCTCCACGTTTCTTCAAGATTTCTAATACGTCTGGTAAGTAGTACTCGCCTTGAGCGTTGTCGTTACCAACTTCGTGTAACGCGCTGAAAAGAGCTACGTTATCGAAGCAGTAAGTACCCGTGTTGATTTCTTTGACTTGTTGTTCTTCAGGAGTTGCGTCTTTTTGTTCCACGTTTTTTAGAACAGAACCGTCAGCGTCACGAATCACACGACCGTATCCTGTTGGATCTTGGGCAATTGCAGTCAGAATCGTTGCTTTTGCGCCTGTACGTTCATGCTCTTCCATTAAAGCTGAAAGAGTTTCGCTTGTTAATAATGGAGTGTCTCCACAAATTACAATTGTTGTTCCTTCTTTTCCTTTTAGAAGAGATTCTGCTTGTAACACCGCATGTCCTGTTCCTAATTGCTCTGCTTGTACGGCATAAGAAACACGGTCTCCAAGATGATTTTGTACCATTTCAGCACCATGTCCAACGATAGCTACGATTTCAGTAGCTCCTGTTTTTTCAACTTGGTCGACAACGTGCTCTACCATTGGTTTCCCGCAAACTGGATGCATCACTTTGTAAAGGGAAGATTTCATACGAGTCCCTTTACCGGCTGCTAAAATAATTCCGAATTTTTGTTTCATAATAAGCTCCTTGCTCTTTGAATTTCTACCCTCTAATAGTATAGTAGAATGTTGTTTTTTTCAAGAAAACTCTGACTACAAAGAATCTTTTGCCCATAAAAAAAGGGTCCCAGCATGTTAGCCGGGAAACCCAGTTATCCAATAATGGTTTGAAGAATTGGGATGACAATAACGAATAGCACTGTACTTAAAGTCACGATATTCGTTGCGAATTCGACATCTCCATCCCCTTGGTTTGCTAAGATTGGCAATACCGCTAAGGCTGGTGTAGCAGACTGAATCATAAAGGTTTGATATTCTGCATTTACCATACCCGGCGCCATTAATTTCAAGACTAGAAACATTAATACAGGCGCAACAATAAATCGACCTATTAGCGCTACAATACTATCCTTATCAAATCGAATCGTTTTAATTCCTGCTTTCGCTAACACTATTCCGATATATACGAGCGAAAGCGGAGTTGTTAACCCTCCGATATATCCCAATGTACTAGACACAAAACTTGGGAGTGGAATATTGATTACTAAAAATACTACAGAAACAATAAACCCAAGTAATGGAGCTGGAAGTAATCTCTTCCAATCAAAATGCGATTCTTGTTTTTTCTTTCCATCTTTACTATCACTTGTCATTAAAAAGACACCTAATGTCCAAGTGGAAATTGTATTCGTAATATAGTAAATCAAGAAATATGCCAAGGCATCATCCCCAAAAAGTGCGATGTTTAAAGGTAACCCGATAAAGATTGTATTCGCATTGACGAATGTATTAATGACTGTTCCTCTTCGTCCTGGCGCTACTTTAAAGACTTTGACACTTAAAAATGCCACAATATATCCAAGAGCGAAAGCAACAAATGTATAAACGAGTCCTCCTGATAAGCTAATCAATTTTTCTAGAGTTAAATATTTTAACACGGAAACAAAAATTGATACTGGCATCGCTACGTTCATAATCAATTTAGACAAATCATTGCCAAAATCATTATGGAACCAGCCTCTTACTTGTAGGAAATATCCAAGCACAATTAGTGCAATAATTGGAACAATGGACTCAAGAGATGTTAAAAATAACATCAACATCGCCTCCTAATATTTTGGTGTCCATCTAAATTCACGAACTGCTTTTTCCATATCTTGTTCAGCAGCGCGTGCTAAGCCTTGTTCCTGTGCTTTTTTAGCTACAGCCGTTGCCACTTTCAACGATACTTCATTGACGTATTTGAACGGTGGTAATACAGGTGCCCCTGGTTTTGTAATATCAACGATGCCATTTACAGCATGAGCCGCTGCACCAATCATTTCATCGGTTAATAGACTCGCCTCAGAAGCCAGCATTCCTAACCCAAGACCAGGATAAATCAACGCATTGTTCGCTTGACCAATCACGTAGTTTACTCCGTTGAACTCAACATCATCTGAAGGAATTCCTGTTGCAACAAAAGCTTTTCCGTTAGACCATTCAATGATGTCTTTTGCTGTTGCTTCTGCTAATTTTGTTGGGTTAGACAATGGGAAGATGACAGGACGTTCTGCATTTTCACACATCGCTTCTACAACTTCTTTTGTAAATGTATTCGGTTGAGTTGAAGTTCCCACTAAGATAGTTGGTTTAACAGTTTTCACTACTTCTAATAAATCTGTTAATTTATCTGCGTTAGCAAAATCGCTACGTTTTTTCGCAAATGGTCGTTGTTCAGGTGTTAAATCGTCCATATCATCGAATAACAATCCTTGTTTATCTACCATGAAGAAACGTTTATAGGCTTCTTCTTCACTTAGACCGTCGACAACCATTTCACGAAGGACACGAGAAGCAATTCCTGCCCCTGCAGTTCCCCCACCGTAGCATAAGTACACTTGATCTGTTAATTTTTCACCAGCAATATCCATTGAGGCAAACACCCCACCAAGAGTTACAATTCCTGTTCCTTGGATATCATCATTGAAAGTTGGGATTTGAGTTTTGTATTTGTTTAAAATATTGGCCGCGTTCCCACGTCCGAAGTCTTCCCAGTGTAAGTATAATTTAGGGAAAAGACGCTCTGCCGTTTCCACAAATTGGTCAATAAAAGCATAGTAACGGTCCCCACGAACACGTTCATGACGGTTTCCTAAATAGTTAGGATCGTCTAATAGACTTTGACGGTTTGTACCGGCATCAATCACTAAAGGAAGAACACTTGCTGGATCGATTCCAGCCGCTCCTGTATAGACCATTAATTTCCCTACAGAAATATCCACACCGTTTGTACCCCAGTCACCGATTCCAAGAATTCCTTCTGCGTCTGTTACGACGATTAAACGAATCTCACGGTCTCCTGCAGCATTTTTCAATGTAGCTTCGATATTTTCTGGGTGATTAATATCTAAGTATGCTGCATATTGAGGGTCCACAAAAAGTTCGCTGTAGTTTTCGATCGTATCCGCAATCGTTGGATCATACACGATTGGGTTGAATTCTTCTAAATGTTGTGAGAATAAGTAATAAAATAACGTACGATTTGTATTGAAGATTTCCATCAAGAAAAGACGTTTTTCAAGGTCACTACCTTTTTGGTGCATATGCGCATATGTTTGCGCTGCTTGTTCTTCTAACGTTTGAACGTAAGGTGGTAACAATCCTACCAATCCTAATTCTTGACGTTCTTCTTGTGTAAATGCTGTCCCTTTATTTTTAAAAGGATTATTTAAAATTTGGTGTCCACGCATGGTGATTCCTCCTATAAAATAGTCATCTGCAAAATGGCGCTTAAATCCCATTGATGCTTTGTTTAAGAGCATAAAAAAACGGAGACAGAAAAGTTTATCACCAATAAATTCTATCTCCCCATCCTGTGCCCCTATTGACATTTTAAAGATTAACTTTTAGCATAGTCAAATAGAGGATGTGTTATAATTTTTTTAAATATGAGGAGTCTTACTTATGAAACTTCAACAACTCAAATACTTTAATGCTCTATGCCGTTTAAAATCTTTTTCAAAAGTAGCTTCAACTTTCAAAGTCAGTCAACCTACTGTCAGCTACGCCATTAAATCATTAGAAGAAGATCTCGGTGTGCAGCTTTTCCTACGGAACCAATCTCATACAGATGTGTCTCTTACTAAAGAAGGCGAACTTTTTAAAAAATATTCGCTCAATGCTCTTCAACAACTGGACATGGGAATAACGGCAGTAAAGAACGCTCATGATGGACGTATTAAAATCGGTCTTACCGCCGCCCTTTCGCGTTTCTTCGATTTAACAAAACATATTTCATCGCTAGAAGAGATTTTCGGAACTGAAATCGGCTTATTAGAAGATGGTTCGAAAGAAATCACAAAGAAAATTATTTCGAACAAATTAGATATCGCTTTATTCGGAACGAGTAAAGAAGTTTTTAGCAGCCAACATGATTTGAAAAAAATCGCAACTTTCCCGTTTAAATTAGCCGTTCCGAAAAAACATCCACTATCAAAAGAGTCTCATGTTCATCTCTCGCAATTAGAGCATGAAAAATTTATCCTCTTTAATGAACATTTTATTCATAATGAAGTGTTTTGGAAATTTATGAATTCATACGGAATCATCCCAAATATATTGGCCGAAGTTAGCGATATTCAAGGCTTCGAAAACTTTATCCAGCAGAAAAACACTATCGGCCTTCTCGTCGATTTTTTAAAACTGGACGGTATTCAACTGATTGACCTGGACGAGCCAGAACCTGTCCAATTTTATTTATATTTAGCTAAACAAAAAAATGGAAAAGTTACAGATGAGGCATTTAATGAGATGGAGTTGTATATTAAAAATCAAATGTACGCTTTAAAAAATTAATTCTAATAATCTACTTATTCACTTTAAAAGACAATAGATGCGAAAAGGAACATCTTTTATGAAGTGCACCCCAAAAGTTAGGCAGAAAATCTAACTTTTGGGGTGTTTTTATTATGAAATGAACTTATGAGGAGACCGTTTGAATCTAAGTAGAACCTAATGAATATAGCTTTCCTTTCGTACTTCCGTTAGAAGTCAGCAATCCCACTTTAACAAACAACGATAAGTAGCGTCGGACAGTTGCGGCACTTAACCCAGTGAGTTCTTGCGCCTGCTGATTACCGATATTGCCGTACTGCTCTAGATAAGCCTTTACTTGTTCAAAGACTTCTCGCTCTTTTGGTTTTAATGGTGGTAAGACGACATAATCGGCACTTTCTTCTTCGATACGGTCTTGTACTTTCACCTCTTCAAGAGTTTCCAAAATCACTTCGAGCATAAACTCAACAAAGACCGTTGCGTCATTTTCCTTGTTACTGATAGCAAGTGCATCATAGTATCCTTGCTGATGCGCATGAATCACAGACTCAATCGGAAGCCATTCAAATAACGGATTCCACCGGCTTAAGATAAGGCTTTGCCATAAGCGGCCCATTCGACCATTTCCATCTTCAAACGGATGAATGATTTCCAACTCAAAATGTACAAGACACGATTTCACTAAATCGAGTAAATCACTGTTCTTAGCCCAGGCGAATAACTCTTCCACTAGCCCTGGAACAAACTGCGGACGTGCGCCCACATGAACCACTCGCCCACTGCCATCATAAATACCGACATCACTGAATCTAAACTGACCTGGATGTTTTACAAGGTCGTTCGTCAAGAGTTCATGCGCTTTTAAGAAATCTTCTACACGATAGGGTTCCATTGAAAATACACGGTCGTACGCCTCATACGCATTTTGTACTTCATGAATATCCTTAGGTGGCCCCAGAACTCTTCGTCCTTCGATTACATCGGTTACTTGTTCTAACGTTAGACTATTATTTTCAATCGCTAGCGAGGACTGAATCGAGCGAATTCGATTTTCCTTGCGCAGTAATAGCGGACGTTTCTCAATCGAATATTTGGTCAGGAGTTCAGCAATATTGTGCACTAGCACTAACATTTTTTCGGTAATTTGAAAATTAGGTTGCATCTTTCACACCTCTCTTTTGTCCTATTGTAATGCCACTTCTTTATAGAATCAAGCGAAAAATGAGCGGATTATAAGCGAAAAATAATCTCGTATCGAGGTTTTCTTTTCATTTATTTTTTAAAATGGAGTTTTTGCTATTGATTTATTGTATACACAGAACTATACTACTGTATATACAGTAAACAGAGGGAGAGTTTTATTCTGATGAAAAATGTTCGTTTTATGACACTAACCGCACTATTAACCGCGATTGCCATCTTCATTCCTATCGCAATGCCACTGAAATTGGTAATTCCACCAGCTTCATATACACTCGGAAGCCACGTTGCAATCTTTATTGCGATGTTTATCAACCCGTGGATGGCTATCTTCGTCGTTCTTGGATCCTCATACGGCTTCTTTATTTCCGGGGCATACCCACTCGTTATCGTATTCCGCGCGCTTTCGCATATTCTCTTTGCGACACTCGGAGCCTTTTTCCTACAAAAATATCCAAAGACGCTAGAAAATCGCAAAGCGTCATGGATTTTCAACTTCGTATTGGCACTCATTCATGCAGTCGGTGAAGTACTAGCCTGCGTTCTCTTCTACTCCGTTTCAGGAACGGATCTGCAAAGCATGTTTTACGTCCTCTTCGTCCTAGTCGGATTTGGTACAGTGATTCACAGTATGGTAGACTATGAATTAGCACTAGCGGTGTATAAAGTTTTACAAAAAAGACGTTAAAAGAGGAAAACTATGCCAAAAGAACGAAAAGCTGAATTACTAAAACTGCTGAAAAATGCGCCAAAGCCACTCAATGGTCAAAGCCTGGCGGAACATTTCCACGTAACTCGACAAATTATCGTGCAAGATATCGCGCTTCTTCGCGCTGACGGAGCCACGATTCTATCGACCAACCGCGGATATGTCTACAAAGAACAAGAGAGTTCGCCGTACGTTCATCGCCTCTTCAAGGTCAAACATGATACCAAGGCTATCGAAAGTGAACTGCTGGCGATTGTCGACAATGGAGGTCGCGTTCAAAATATCCAAATCGACCATCCCGTTTATGGTGAAATCCAAACGCTCGTGAAACTGACCTGTCGCCGTGACGTTCAGCACTTCTTGGAGCAAATCCATCAAGCCGACTTCCGCCCACTGTCGTCTTTAACAGACGGTGTGCATTATCATCTGGTAGAAGCTGAGAACCAACAAGATCTCGACTATATTGAAGACGCCCTCGACAAATTAGGGTATTTAGTAAAAGAAGATTAAACGAAAGGAGCACCACACAAATTGTGTGGTGCTCTTTTTTCATTCTTTAGAGGTATGCCGTTTTCCTAACCTTTTCGCCTGCGCTTCTGTCATTTCTACAACATTACCCCAATTTGTATTGTGTGGCATGTTCCCTTTATTGTACCAATACACATCCGATTTTCCTTTTTTAGCTACATATACAGTTCGATACTCTTCTTGATTTACTGTTGTTTCGGTTACAGCTTCAGTTACAGCCTCAGTCTGGGCAACGGTTGTTTCTACTTTCTTCGCAAATAGCGGTTCCGCATTTCCTGTCGCATAGTCGATTTTTGCATTTGGTGAAATATTATCAAGAGTCACATGAGTTACGCCATCTTTATCGACATTCTCTTGTTTTGTTCCAAATGAAATCTTCATCAAAGTTCCATCGCTTTTAATTCCAGCATACTGCAACTCAATTTTTCGAGGAATCAGTTCATCCCCTTCGTAAATTGGCGTTACTTTATAATCCAACCAATCATTCGGATGCGCATTAATCCAATCTGCAAGATTGTTCTCATAGAAAAGCATCGCGGTTTGGTTTGCGGAATCCTTATCGGACAAACTACCTGTATTTAACAGGGCAGTCATCGGTGTTAAATTACGCAACTCATTATCAAGTCCGCTGAATTGGTACCCTACTAAGTGCCCACGGTTCATGAGCCACGCTTCTTTCCCACTTCCGGAATCATCAATCGGCATCTTGTAATTATGCCAACCAACAGGATCTACGCTAATTTTCGGTTCTCTTTTCGCTTTCGGTTTATCTTTGATATTCAGTTGAATATGAGCTGATGTCGAACGCTCTAATTTATCAAGGTCTCCCAAAACCAATTGCTTTTCCTTCTTAAACGGAAGTAACGAATCTGGCAACTTCGCAGGTGCCACTGTCGTCGTTTCAACCGTTGTAACCTTCGCTACCGCCTCAGTTGTTACCTTTGACTCTTCTTTATGTCCCCCACACGCTGCCAAAGAAACGCAAGCAACTACTAACAAACCCAATTTCCATTTCGATTGGCCCACGGTTCATGAGCCACGCTTCTTTCCCACTTCCGGAATCATCAATCGGCATCTTGTAATTATGCCAACCAACAGGATCTACGCTAATTTTCGGTTCTCTTTTCGCTTTCGGTTTATCTTTGATATTCAGTTGAATATGAGCTGATGTCGAACGCTCTAATTTATCAAGGTCTCCCAAAACCAATTGCTTTTCCTTCTTAAACGGAAGTAACGAATCTGGCAACTTCGCAGGTGCCACTGTCGTCGTTTCAACCGTTGTAACCTTCGCTACCGCCTCAGTTGTTACCTTTGACTCTTCTTTATGTCCCCCACACGCTGCCAAAGAAACGCAAGCAACTACTAACAAACCCAATTTCCATTTCGATTGAATCTTCACCCTAATTCCCCCTAATACACTTTGTTAAAAAACACACTAACTAGATTTAGTATAGTCCTCCTACATCCTGAATACAATAGAGTTATTATTTATTTTTCGTCCTTTCGAGTGAAAAAAACGTATAGGATATATTGCTAACAGAAAAAGACCCGGCATTTCTGCCAGGTCTTCTACGTCATCCATAATTCAAGCCTCTGATTGGCTAAACTAAATCATTATTTGCTTTTTCAGTTAGTTCAAATTCATATTCCATACTTCTCCCTCAATTTTAGAAGCGCCTCTTTCCCATCTAGCACACGACCTTCTTTAACATCTTCGAGTGCTTCGTTTAGTAGACTTGCTTCTTCATATTGTCTTTCTGCTTCAAAATCTGTCATCGGAATATCATTCATTTTTTATTCCTCCTTTTTATTGGTCTATTAATTGTACCATATCTTATCTAGAACTACACTTTTCCTCCGCAACAAAAAAGACCTGGCATTTCTGCCAGGTCTATAAAACTGTGTTATATTTTAAGGCACAGATTTATTGAGAAAAAACACGCCTCTCTGTACAGTTTATCCCTTGATTGAATACCACTGATTTGCCCATTCTAGCACCGGCAATTCGCGGTTTGCTAAGAGTACGCCCCACGGTTTCGCCGCGCACCGTTTGTACTCTTCGATGGCTTCTTCGTAAGTGAGTTTCAACGTCGACAACTCGAATTCCTCTAATTCTTTGGGAGTCATCTCTGTTTTCCCAAAACTTGTCACGAGGCAGAGGAAGTAGTGGTTCACATTATGACGGTGAATCTGATTGTAGTAATCGCTCACCGTTCCAATCTTGCACAGCACCTCCACGCTGGCGCCAAGCTCTTCCTTCAATTCCCGATGAATCGCCTCTTCGGGACTCTCTCCAACTTCGACGCCACCTCCAGCCGTTTCGATAAAAGCTCCGTTACCGAAAATATCGTCTCTACAGACACGGACAAAGTAGAAATAACCTTTCTCGTCCACAACAATCGCACGAGCAATATGCCGATCATGCGTAATTTCCGTCTTCTCCCACTGCGTATCTTCTAATGTTAATGCTAATTCCTTCACTGCCAAACTCACTTTCTACAGTATTTTTCTACGTAAATATCATTAATAACACAAATAGTACGAGTAAGCCAGCGCCTAAGCTTAAAGCAACCTTCCCAACACGAATCGCATCTGCATCCGTTTGACTCCCTACCTTCTTACGAGCTTCAAAATCATTGATAAGCCCAAACTTCTTTTTGAATACAATGAGATATCCAAAAACTGAAAATGTAATTCCTAGTGCGAGTAAGATTAATTTTAAAATTAGCATAGTTATCACCTCAGATTCTTACTAAAACCATCACGATTTCGACCTATTCACTATTATTATCTCTCCTACAAACTAAAAAAACAATTCTAAAACTTACATCCAATCCCTTCCTACCGCTTCTTTTAATATTATTTGGAACATGATAAAATAATAACAAATAACCATTTGGGAGGGTTTTATGAAAAACAAAATCGTATTAGGTTCTTTAACACTTTTATCAGCTTTAATAGTAGCGGCTTGCGGGAACGGGGAAAAGAAAGCACCTGAAACAACTGTGGCGCCAACAACTGAAGCAACTACTACAGCTCCTACAACAACTACCATCGCTTCTTCTGAAACAAAAGAAGTATCACTTGCAGACACTCAACGTGTAGGCCGTGAAGATGTTGGTTATTTCAACGTTCCTAAAGATTGGGTAGCATACAAAGACGCAAACGGTGGCCCTCAATTCCAATATGCTTCAAAAGATCCTTACAACATGATTACGATTAATGGGTATGGTAAAGACCAATTACACGTGAATGCTGGGGAAACTTTCGGGGCAGAGTTACTAGCTAACCGTTTATATGATGGGTGGCAATACAATCCTAAAGTCGAAAAAACGCAAAAGGAAAAGACAGAGTTTGCTGGCGAGGATGCTTTCCTTATTAAAATTCAATTGAAAGATGGCAAATACTTGTTCCAATGGGTTTTCCAAAGAGGCGAAAAAGTATATGACGTTTTACTGGAAGGAACAGAGAATACCGTCGCCACATTAAGACTTGTTTTAGAACAAACATGGAGCTTAGATCCAAAAACTCCAGCGCAATAAACAACAATCTGAACTAAATCAAGGAGATCAATCAGTATGAAAAACAAAATTTTATTAAGTTCTGTAACGCTTCTATCGGCTTTAATGGTAGCCGCATGCGGAAACGGAGAAAAGAAAGCGCCTGAAACAACGGTAGCTCCAACAACAGAAGTAACGACAGCTACACCAACGACAACTGCTCCAACAACAACTGCTAGCGCTTCTTCTGATGCAAAAGAAGTCTCACTTGGAGATACTCAACGTATCGGACGTGAAGATGTGGGCTATATCAATGTTCCTAAAGATTGGATAGTATACAGCAGCTCAAAATATCCTGATTTATTCCGTTATTCTTCACCAGATAAATACAATATTTTATTACTCAAAAGTTTTAGTAAAGAGCAATTTAAACTTAACGATGGGGAACCCTGGGGAGCAAAAGCAGTTGCGAACCGTATGTATGTTACCTGGAAAGATGACAAAAAACAGACTAGTTTAGAGGGCGTAAAGACAAAATTCGCTGGAGAAGAAGCTATCTTATTAAAAGTAACATTTACAGACGGAAAAACTCTATACGATTGGTTTTTCCTAAAAGGAGATCTCGTTTATCGAGTTGCAATTGAAGGATCAGAAGAAACAATCAACTCATTAAGACCTATTTTACAAAATACATGGAGCTTAGATCCAAAATTTCCTAGACAATACTAAAAGAGACTGATTCGCACATTTTCACAGTTCGAGAAAAATTAGCTCGCTATTTAAATTCAATCTAAAGAATGGTAAAATAGCCTTGTGACAACAACTTTTAAGGAGAACAATCATCATGAAAAACAAAATTTTATTAGGCTCTGTAACGCTTCTGTCTGCTTTAATGGTAGCGGCTTGCGGAAACGGAGAAAAGAAAGCTACGGAAACAACTGCAGCTCCAACAACAGAAGCAACTACTGCTACACCAACTACTGTAGCACCTACGACAACTGCACCTACGACAACTGCAGGGGCTTCTGGTGAAGTGAAAAAAATCCCAATCGAAGATACACAACGTATCGGAAATGCCGATAATGGTTATGTCAATGTTCCTAAAGACTGGGTAGAGTTCAAAGATCCAAACAACACCACTGAATTCCAATACGCTTCAAAAGATGCATACAATATTGTTACGCTGAACGCTTTAACTAAAGATAAAGTAGAACTTGGTAGTGGAGAAACCTTTGGTGCTCAGTTAATAGCGAACCGTTTGTATGATTCTTGGAACGGTGCCAAAGAAGTTAATCAAATGAAAGGTGTTAAAACTAAATTCGCTGGTGAAGAAGGTTTCTTGATTAAACTTCTATTAAAAGACGGCAAATACTTTTTCCAATGGATTTTCCAAAAAGGAGATAAAGTATATACAGTCGGCCTTGAAGGTACAGCAGAAACTATGGATTCCATGCGACCTCTTCTTCAAGACACATGGGGCTTAGATGCAAAAACTCCTGGACAATAATGGCTCTTTGTCAAATAGTGTTGATGAAGAATTTTAGGAAGGGATTAAGCAACTAATTGTTGCTTAATTCCTTTTTGTTTTGGGCCAAACATTTTTGTTATTAAGATAATCCTGTTTCTAAAATGGTAATAGTTTTTAAAACCGTAGGCATTTCTTTTAAGCACTTTTATTTTATTGTTTATTCCTTCGATAGGGCCATTTGTTCTAGTTGGATACTCACAAGTATTTTGAATATATGGCAAGTAAGTTATAAGAGTCTTTAATACTCTTTTTAAACCAGGAGATAGGTCTAATTGCGTAGCTGCTTCAATCGTTTCCTTGAATTCTATATAATCTCTATCCTGTATACATTCACGAAGTGAATGTACAACCTCATAATCATGTTTAAGAGATGGATTGTTTTCTAAGATATAATCCACAATTCCTTGGGTTGTCATAAAGCTTTCAAAAAGCTTATAACGATTATATTTATAGTTCTGAAGTTCATTAGGATTCTTTAAAATTAACTTCCAATAATATTTTAACTTTCGATATAATTTAGCGTCTTTATAACGATGCTGATTCATGACACGTACCCGAGTTCGATTTAATTCTCTATTTAAGGCTTGTACGATGTGAAAAGGATCAATGATAATTTTAGCGTTAGGAAACATTTCTTTTATTAATTGAATGTACGGTACGTACATGTCGATAGAGATAGTTTTTACCTTTAATCTAGTCTTAGGCTCAAAACGATAAAAATATTGTTTCAAACTGTAAGATTTTCTATCTCGTACAACATCGACCAGCTTGTGTGTAGTGCTATCACAAATAATGAAGCTCATATTACTATCGGAAGATTTGACGGATTTAAATTCATCAAAACACAAATGCTCAGGTAAATCGTGTAATGGTTTAATGGTCAATAATCGTGCTGTATCATCTATAATACGTCTTACAGTATGAACTGAAACATTTGTTTCTTTTGCGATATATGTTTCAGATACTGTTTCACTAATTTTTGATTTGATTTCATTTTTTAATCGTTTAGAGATATGACAGTGTTTTTCTACGATTCGACTAGTGTCTGCAGTAAATGAAGAGCCGCATTCTCTACAGAGAAATCTCTGCTTGCGTAGATGTAAGTAGGCCGGAAGGCCTGAAACAGAACAGAGAGTGATACGAGATGTTTTCGTGCCGTTTTTAACGATATTATTATTCTGACAAACACATCGACAGACATTACAAAATTCTGGTTTATGCGTATATGTAGCTGAATAAAATAAAGATTTTCTCTTTTTAAATATCTTCTCTTGAACTTTATTATCCCAAATAATGTTTTTATCTTTGATTTGTAGCGTAGCTTCTAGTATATTGTTCATATGGTCATCATCCTTTTGTATTAGGTTTAGCGATTTTAATATAACGGATGTTGGCCTTTTTGTATACACTAAAATAGGGTTGGTGGAAAATTTCCATCAACCCTAGAAATTATAGAACCACAATAATCACTAACATACTAAAAGAGACTGATTCGCACAATCAGTCTCTTTTTTATACTCTCCCTTTTTGATAAGAATGAATTTCTATTTAAACTAACAGTAAAAAATGATAAAATAACCTTGTGACAACAACTTTTAAGGAGAACAATCAGTATGAAAAACAAAATTTTATTAGGTTCTGTGACGCTTCTATCTGCGTTAATGATAGCCGCTTGCGGAAACGGAGAAAAGAAAGCTACAGAAACAACTGCAGCACCAACAACAGAAGTAACTACTGCTACACCAACTACAACAGCACCGACAACAACTACTAGCGCTTCATCTGAAACAGCAGAAGTTTCACTTGAAGACACTCAACGTATCGGACGCGAAGATACGGGTTATGTCAATGTTCCTAAAGACTGGGTAGAGTTCAAAGCTGCAAATGGTGGTCCTCAGTATCAATACGCCGCATTAGATGGATACAATATTGTGACATTAAACGGCTACACTAAGGATAAATACCAACCTGGAGAAGGTGAAACATGGGGTGCAGAAATGGTTGCGAACCGTTTATTTGGTTCATACAAAAAAAATCCTAGCATCGAAAAAATCCAAGGTGCCAAAAGAAAAGTGGTTGGAATGGATGCTTTTCTAATTCAAATCCTTACAAAAGAAGGCAAGTATTACTTCATCTGGGTCTTCCAAAAAGACGACAAAGTGTATTCAGCAAGCTTTGAAGGAAATAAAGAAACACTTCTAAAAATGATTGACTTGATTGAACAAACATGGGGCTTAGATCCAAAAACTCCTGGAAAATAATCACTAATTTAATAACGGAGACTAATCACTATGATTAGTCTCTTTTTTATACACTATCGTTTCACTTTTTCAGCAAAAATTCCCTAGTTGCTTTTTATTTTATAAGTGATATAATACAAATATAATAAAACCTATTAAGGAGAACAATCATGATGAAAAACAAAATTTTATTAAGCTCTGTGACGCTTCTATCTGCATTAATGGTAGCAGCTTGCGGAAACGGAGAAAAGAAAACAGCGGAACCTGCTGCTGCACCAACAACTGAAGTCGCTAAAGAAACTACAGCTGCACCAACAACTACTGCTCCAACGACTACTGCTAAAACAACAACTCCTGGGACTTCTTCAGAGACAAAAAAAGTATCACTTGAAGACACTCAACGTGTTGGGAAAGATAATATTGGCTATGTCAACGTCCCTAAAGACTGGGTAGTATTCAAAGCCTCAAACAACCCTGATAACTTCTATTATTCGTCACCAGATCAATATAATATTATGTATCTAGAGTCTTATTCTAAAGATAAAGTTAAACTTAATGATGGTGAAACGTTTGGCGCAGAGTTAATTGCCAATCGTTTGCTCAATGGCGTGAAAAATGATAAAGAACAAACTAGTGTTCAAGGCGTGAAAGCTGATTTTGCGGGAGAAAAAGCTTACTTAATAAAAGCAACATTCTCCGATGGTAAAACTATGTTCGAATGGATTCTCCAAAAAGGGGATATCGTTTATGTAGTCTCAATCGAAGGTACGGAAGACATGGTTAAATCGTTAAGACCAGTTTTTGAACAATCTTGGGGCTTAAATGCAAAAACTCCTGGACAATAATATAAAAACCAGGTATTAACCTAATCAAGGAGAAAAACAATATGAAAAACAAAATTTTATTGAGCTCTGTGACGCTTCTATCTGCGTTAATGGTAGCCGCTTGCGGAAACGGAGAAAAGAAAACAGCGGAAACTGCTGCAGCACCAACAACTGAAGTAACTACAGCTGCACCAACGACAACTGCTCCAACAACTACTGCCAGCGCTTCTTCTACAGAAAAAAAAGTATCATTTGAAGATACTCAACGTGTTGGCCGTGAAGAATCTGGTTATATTAACGTCCCTAAAGACTGGGCAACATACCAAGATAAAAACACTGGTTCTCAATTCCAATTTTCTTCACCAGATAAATACAATATTTTATCAATGAACGCGTACACTAAAGATTCCGTTAAACTAAAAGATGATGAGAAATTCGGTGCAGAATTACTTGCCAACCGTTTGTATAATAACTGGGAGAATAACAAAGAAGTGAAGCAAATTCAGGGAGTAAAAGCAAAATTTGCTGGAGAGCAAGCTTTCTTAATGAAAGTAGTATTTACTGACGGAAAATATATGTACGAATGGGTCTTCCAAAAAGGCGAGAAAGTATATGATGTCGCACTCGAAGGTACAGCAGATACAATCAATACTTTAAGACCTTTCTTTGAACAATCATTTGGCTTAGATCCAAAAACTCCAGGAAAATAATCATTCACATACTAAAAGAGACTAATCACACATGGATTAGTCTCTTTCTTTATCCTTATGCTCTTGTAGCCCACTCTTCGCGTAAAATTCCATACTTCACGCTGTCATAATACTGTCCTTGATAGTAACGGACTTTACGGATTTGCCCCTCTTTTAGGAACCCTAATTTCTCGGCAACGGCCATCATCGCACCATTTCCACTCCAAGTCGTCATGCCAATATGTTCAAGCGCATCAGTTTCGTGGAAAATGGCATCCACCCACTTCGTTAGCGCGGTAGTCGCAACCCCTCGGCTCCATAACTGGTCGTCATAAATCACAATCCCGATTTCTAGCCATCGTGTTGCTTCGTCCACCCATGATTTTGAAACCATCCCAACAGGCTGACCGTCAACTACAATACATCTGCAATCTTCGCTCATTAAAAAGTCCGCAATCGGGCTTGCTCCAAAACTTTTCGCATCATCAAACTTGCGATAGTCATTAAAATACGGCGCGTTAAACTTCGTCCACGCTGGTTTCTCGGTTGAAAAACCAATCTTCCAAATCGTTTCAAGGAAACTTTTGTTAAAAGGAACTAGTTGCACCTCGGTCGTTTGCTTTAAGCTTTCCACTGATTCATTCCCCCTTCAACGTTTACCACATCAAACCCTTTTGTCTCCAAGAACTGGCAGGCACGCTCCGAGCGCATCCCGCCTTGGCAAATCACATAATAGCGTTTAGACGCATCCAGTTGCTCGTATCCTTTATCTAACGTACTAAGCGGCACATTCACAGCACCTTCGATATGTCCTGCTTGGAATTCATCCACTTCACGAACGTCTAGAATCGTGATGTCCTCTTTTTGATGCAACGCTTGAAATTCTACTGGTTCAATTCTTTCCATTTTCTTACTCCCTTTCTCCTACTTCATTTTCTCTCACTTCCTACTGTATCGTATTCCAGCGAAAAAACAAAGCGCCATGCACAAATTCGTGCATGGCACTGTCATTATTTAATATTATGTTTGTTCATTTTTTGTTGGAAAATTCCAGTGATGATTTCACGCAATTCTTCGCGTTCTTTTTCAGGAAGTTCTCCTTCTTGTTTTGCGACTGCGTAAAGTTCAGGATTTTCTTTTGCGATACGTTGAACAGTTTTTGTTGTCGCATGGCCTCTAACTAAGAACGGAATTGCCTTAATCCATTCTTCCGGCACTAGCGCTAAAATTTTCTTAGCCGCTTCTTTGTCCGTCAACACCGCTGTGCTCAATCCTCTTTTAATTTGTTCTTGTTCTCTTTCTGTGAAATCTTTTATATCCATCTCTGATCCTCTTTTCTAATCTCTAATCTCTACCCTAGTTATTATAATCAAAGCGGATTACTTGTGCATCTACATCAACTTGGGCATGTACTCCAAAAGGAACAATACAGCGTGGTGTCGCATGTCCAACATTAATATTGTAAACAATAGAGACCTCTTTGTCCGTTAACTCCTCTAATAGTACTGCTTTGTATTCTTCATAATGAATTTCATTTTGAGGTTTACCAACCAAGATACCAGAAACTACATCAAAGATTCCATACTGTTTTAAAGCTTGAATCATCTTTCTATACAACTCAACACTTGGTAGTTCCTCGCTTGTTTCCAGCAACAGAATTTTCCCACTCCAGTCTTCAAGCGTTGGAAATAGCTTATATTTCTGAGTAAGCTGTACAGAATCTGCATATAGTGAAGAATCGAAACAATCATACATTGATTCTAAGCATCCTCCTAGAATCGGCCCGCTAAACTGGGCATTTCCTTTTAATAATTCAAACCCTTGATTTGGAAAACTTGGCGTCGAAACGCCTAATCCTTTTTCACTAAAATCTTTTCTCTCCTGATACCAAATCTCACTTGGGCGAATTTCTTTAATTCTTCCCGTTGTCAGTAATTCCTCAAAATACGATTTCGTATATGGGAGCATTTCCGTTGAAAGTTCACATACATCCGGTAAAAAAGCCTGCCCATAAAAGCTTTGAATGCCAACTTTATGTAACATTAAATGATTCATTGTTGTATCTGAAAAACCTAAAAAAATCTTCTGTTTAGCAACCTTTTTAAGTGCGTCCTGTTCAAATAAGTAAGGGAGTAGGCGATAAGTATCATCCCCGCCAATCGCAGTTAAAATCATATCAATCGAGTCATCTTGAAATGCATCTAGCAAGTCTTGCGCTCTACATTCGGGATGTTGCTTTATAAATTCTAGCCCCTTTAATGCATGAGGTAAAAACACAACTTCTATCCCATATTCTTCTAATCGTTTCTTTCCAAGATTGAGTTCATGTTGAATGAAGTTCTCTCCCATTATTCCGCTGGATAAGCTAACGATTCCTATCTTCTTTACTTTCATCAAACTCTCCTCTGTTTCCTATTTTCTGTAGTAATCTTCCGCTTCATCCCCCTAAATATTTAATATAGATTTGGCACGGATTCCATTCATCCCATAATGTCGGGAAGCATTCTAACTCCTTATACCCCATCGCCTTATAAAAAAGATTCGTGCGATCATACTGTTCGTAATGTCCCATTTTCACAGTCTTCACTTGGGAATAAGTGTATCCTAAACTCCGAGCTAGTTGCTCATACGCCTCATTCAATTTTTGGCCGATTCCTTGGCGGTGAAATTCCTTTTTGACTCCCATTACAAAAATATCTGCACAATCCTCACTCGTAGCATTCAACACAACATATCCTGCGAGCTTATCCTCTACAAAACAAGCTAGAAACGGTTTGTCCATCGCATCATCGACATATTCCTGCGTACTTTCTGGCATTCCAAACCATTCTGGAAGATCATATAAAACTTCTTTTGAAATCAATTCTTTTTCCTTTTTATCTATAATTTTTCTAATACTCATGTTCATCTTTAGTGTCCTACTTTCTTTAAAAAGTATCGCGCTAATGCGATTTGTCGTTTGTTTTCGGTTTCAAAATTCTACTTAAACTGTACCGTTATTATAGCAAATAACGGAAGAAGTTTATATTCCCATTCAACTATTTTTTCGAGTAAATCAAAAACACCTGTAGCATTTTGAAACTACTACAGGTGTTATCGTTACTTTATGGATTCAGAGGACTGCCGGCAAATCGTCCACCACTTGGCAACCTCCTCCAGCCATCATTTCTTTTTCTTGGGTTTAGGAGCCGCCAGTTCATCATAGATAGCCTTAAACAAATCCGTTAAGTACTCCTTATCTTCTACATTTTCCATCAGTAGCATTTCTTTTTTTCCTTCATATGTGCGTTCCAATGAAGCGTCAGGCATCATTCTCTGGCAGTTGTGTCATTTTTGATTAGGAATCGATCATCATAAATGCCGCCGACAACCTTTTCTCGGTAATACAAAATATATTCCCCCATCATTGCTCTATAGCGGATATCCTCTAATCTCGATATTTGTTCTGAAATATAGGCTAAGTATTCCTTGCTAGAAGCCATCCTTTCTTCCTCCATCGCTACTTCCAAATTCTATGTTCAAGACGAATAACTTATTTTTACTTCATCTCTACCCATTTATCGTTATCCATAATAAATGGCTTCGCTAACCCTTCTCCGGTATAGTCTTGATATTTCGTTTCAAGATACTTGTAGACATCTTCTTTCGTCTTGAACCTAATCGCTTGGTATGGTTCCTCGAAGGTGAGTTTTTCGACAAATAGGAATCCGTCCCCCGTTGGCACTAAGACTCCCACGTGGCCGATAAAGAGCGATTCCCCGTCCAAATTATCGTGAATCACGACTGAGAGCATACGCGCATTCTCGTCAAATGTAAATTGCGACAGAAACTGTTCCATCTTCTTCGCATGCGTCTTCACGTCTGTGGTGGCTTCCGTTTCCACACGCGAGAACAAACGATTCAAGTCTTCTTTTTCATCCGAACTAAAGAGATGTCCCTTATCAATCGCATCATTATCGATAAATAAGAGCTCACTATCCGCAGCAATCTTCGGAATCGTAATCTTATTCTTCAACAACGCATACGTATTGATGCGGCAGTTCGTTCCGACAAAATCGCCGTGTTTTGCAGTCCAAAGCGAACTGATTTTCTCAACGTCATACTCCGTTTTTGTAAACGACGCAAAATCCCCTTGCAAGCCCGTTTCGCCGACAGTCTCATTGTAGTCATTCACGAACTCAAAGAACTTCTCCACACTTTCTTTATCCAAGTACGCAGACAACAATGCCTTCACTTCTTCAACGCTTGAGGGATTGCTGATGTTGGTATAGGTCGCAACCCATTGCGGTGCTTCCTGAGATTGTGCCGCTACAGTTGTCGTCTCTGGTGCTGCCTGTGTCGTCGTTTCTTTTTGCGTTTGTCCGCATCCTGCTAAGCCAATCAGCACGGCTGCACAAAGTCCTAATGTTACTGTTTTCGAAATACTCTTCATTCTTTTCTCCCTTTCACTGTCGTTTTCTACGATTACCCAGCGATTCATCCTCAACTTTAACTTCTCCACGGCATTTGTGGATTTTCCCTCCAAGCCTCTTTCCCAAGAGGTAAGTCTTTGATTTCCCCGATTGACGGATCGAGATCGTAGGCTTGTTTCAAGGTCACTAACATCAAGTCCTCAATGGTATGCTCCTCGTTGCATAAAAACTGCCACATGCCATCGTCCTCGTCGTGACTTACATATAGAATCGGCTGTTCTCCTCTTGCAATATGCTTGCACAGTATCGTTGCCGTATTTGGATCTTCACGAAATGGAAAACTCATAACCATCCTCCTCATTCTACTTGTATCGACGAACCGTTGAATGCGGTTCCATCCCTCACTTATAATCTATCCTATTCTCTAGAAAAATACAATAAAACCTTTGTGAAATTTAGGAAAAGGATATAAAAAACGAGCACCCGAAGATGCCCGTTTCGTTTTAGAATAAATCAAAAATTAACTTGAAGTTTAAAATCGTTAGGATAACGGCTACCGCGTATCCAAGGAAGGTATTCCATTTGGCGTTGGTGAATTCGCCCATGAGTGATTTCTTCGAAGTGAAGTAAATCAATGGGAAGATTGAGAATGGTAACGCCACTGATAAGAATACTTGTGAATAAACCAAGAGTTGGTCCAATGTTTTTTCTTGCGAACCGAATAACATCGCTACGACGATTACCGGTAGTAAGGCGAATAAACGAGTCACCAGACGGATAATCCATTGTGGTAATTTCATATGTAGGAAACCTTCCATCACGATTTGTCCTGTCAATGTTCCTGTGATGGTTGAGTTTTGACCACTCGCTAATAACGCCACGGCAAAGAGTGTCGATAATGTAGAACTTGCGACCACGCCGGCAATCTTCGAATCTTGCAACGCATTGTACATTTGCGAAAAGGCAGAAATTTCAGATGCGTGTCCGAAGAATAACGCTGCCCCTAAGATTAATAGGAGTGAGTTCACGACGAACGCTAAGCTCAACTGGATGTTTGAGTCCCATGTCATGAAACGAACAGCTTTACGAACATTATCTTGATTTGTGTAATCCACTTTTCTCGTTTGTGAGAGTGATGAATGCAAGTATAAGTTATGCGGCATTACGGTTGCCCCGATAATCCCTAGTGACAATGTTAAAATGCTATCGTGTCCAGGAGTTGTTGGTTCGAATAACTGCGCCGTTGGTAGGAATCCTGTGAAAATTCCTGAAATACTTGGTTCTGCTAACGCTACTAAATACACGAAAATTAAAAGGATTGTTAAAATCAACGTTGATACAATTGCTTCGATTTTCTTAAATCCAAGCTTCATAATTCCAAGAAGCAAGAATACGTCCAGAACCGTAATAAAGATGGCCACCATAATTGGAATTCCAAACAAGAGGTTCAAGGCAATGGCTGATCCAAGTACTTCCGCTAAGTCTGTCGCCATCAGTGCTAATTCGACGATCACCCATAAAATGTGACGAAGCCATTTTGGTGCGTGATGGGCTGTTGCTTGCGCTAAGTCCATACGCGTTACAATCCCAAGTTTTCCTGCCATTTGTTGCAACTGCATTGCGATTAATGACGAAATAAGGATTACGAAGAGCAATGTATATTTGTACGAAGCCCCTCCGACCACGCTAGTAATCCAGTTACCTGGGTCCATGTATCCTACTGCTACGAGCGCTCCAGGTCCTAAGAAAGCTTTTAAGTTTTGCCAGAAATTATTATTCTTCGGCGTCTCAATCGATTGGTTTACTTCTGAAAGTGATACTTTTTTATGAGTAGACATTCTGTTCTCCCCTTTCTGTTGTAAATAATTTTCATTTTATGTAAATTCTCTGAAAACAAGTCGTGTCCAATAAAAAGCAGTACCTATTATAGCACTCATGCACTCATCGTGCAATGTGAGATGTTACAGTAGGTACTGTTTTTTGCAATTATTTTAGGGAAACCTTAATCGGATACCGCTTCACGGCTTGAGGCAACTGCTCCAGCAGCGCATCAGTTGCTTTGCTTTTCCCCATGAAGAACATGGTCGTTGTGCCGCCCTTTTGTTCAATGATGACGAAATAACGAGCGCCACCACCTTTTCTTCCTCGCATAAAATCAATCGAAATACGGCGAATCGATGCAAGAGGAATCCGACGCTTTTTAAAACAGAATGCCACATGAATGTAAAACATTCCTTTCGCAATATGAAACGGTGCAGTAAACGGTCCTCCACTCTGTTTTGCGGCTGTCCATCGGCGAACGAAAATGACAAGCACACATGTCGCTATGAATCCACCACTCACCAAGAAAAGCATCGGAATCCCGAATCTCGCTCCACTTTCTATTGTTGCCATCGTCGTTCCTCCTTTTTCATTTTTACTATCGATACATTTTATACCGTTTTTTATTTCTTCTTTACTATCTTACCGAGCTTTTTTATTTTTTTCCACCTCTTTTAAGTAAGTTTTAAGTTCATGGTGCAAAGTATAGTTATCCAAACGGAAAGGAGAAGCTCCCCCACAAGGCGAGCGGTGACAAACAATGAAAACTATCGTAATTATCCCTTCATATGAACCAGAAGAAAAATTAATCACTTTAACCCAACAACTAATCGCCAAAGACTTAGAAGTAGTCGTTGTCGATGATGGCAGCGGGGAGAAATATCTTCCTATCTTCAACCAACTCACAGGAGCGACCGTTTTAACGCATCCTGAAAACAAAGGAAAAGGTGAAGGCCTAAAAACAGCTTATCGATACATTAAAGAAACATACGCAAACGAGGAAGTGGCTATCGTCACAGCGGACTCTGACGGACAACACAGTCCAGAAGACATCATGCGTATCGCCACTAGGGCATCTCTTGAGAAAGATAGCCTCGTACTCGGCGTTCGAAACTTCGACGGAACCCACGTCCCACTTCGAAGCCGTGTCGGAAACAAAATCACCTTGAAAATTTTCGAACTCATAAGCGGCACGAAAATTAGCGATACACAAACCGGCCTACGTGGATTCTCAAGCACACATTTAGATAAAATGCTGGAGATTTCAGGATCACGTTTCGAATACGAAATGAATGTGTTGATGGTTTGGGCAAAAGAAAAACGCCCATTCTGCGAACTAGAAATTCAAACGATTTACGAGAATAAAAATGAGGGCTCACACTTTAATCCTCTTCGCGATTCATTCAGAATCTACAAAGAGATTTTCCAATTCGCCTTCTCATCAATTCTCTCGTTTTTTCTAGACTACACCCTCTACGCCTTCCAGATTTTTATCGGCGTACCTCTCGTGACCGCTAACGTGGTCGCAAGGGTGATCAGCGCAGGATTCAACTTCTTCGTGAATAAGAAGTTCGTCTTTGCCAGCGACAAACCGTTTCTAAAAGAACTCGGCGGCTATATTTTACTCGCCAGCTTCTCATTAACGCTGAACACATTGATTTTAATGGGCCTCAGCTACGGATTCGGCATCGGGCCACTCGTTGGTAAAATCATCACCGAAATCGGGATGTTCTTCTTTAACTGGTTTGTACAGAAGAAAGTCATTTTCGGACAAGAGAAAGGTGTGCATTATGTCAAATAACAAAAAAGGAAAATCACTCAGAAAAATCTTAACGACCGCTTATACGGCAGTCCTCATCGGGGCTTCGGGGATGGTCGTCGCCGATACGCTCTTCATCTCCAAGAGCCTGGCAAAGTTCAGTAACGAAACGGCGGCAACGAATACGGCCACAGGAACGAGCGCAAGCGGCACGGGAACGTCAGGGAACTCAAGTAGCTCTAGTAGCACTGGCACTTCTACAACGCCAACCGTAAGCACGGCAACGGCCTATGAGGACGATACAAAATCCATCACGATTGAGACGTACGAGCGAAACAATACGCAAATCCACGTCGCAACGGTGAAAATCAAAGGTAACGCGTCGATTAAGACCGCCTTGGCCGACGAAACGTACGGTCGAAACGTAACCGCGAAGACGTCAACGACCGCTAAAAGCGTGAACGCAGTCCTTGCGATTAACGGAGACTACTACGGCGCTAGAGACGCTGGATACGTCGTTCGTAACGGACAACTCTTGCGAAGCCAGAGCCAGAGTGCCGACCAAGAAGATTTAGTCATCTACAAGGACGGAAGCTTCGGCATCATCAAAGAAGGCGACATCACAGCTCAACAGTTAGTCGACAACGGCGCGATGCAAGTCTTGTCATTTGGCCCAGCGTTGATTGAAAACGGACAAATAGCCGTAGACAGTTCAGACGAAGTTGGGAAAGCCATGGCGAGCAACCCGCGTACCGCTATCGGAATCGTCGACGATAGCACTTATGTCTTCGTGGTGTCGGACGGACGTACAAGCGAAAGTAAAGGATTATCGTTGAAACAATTAGCTGATTTTATGAAAGAATTGAACGTCACAACTGCTTATAACTTAGACGGTGGCGGGTCATCAACCATGTACTTTAACGGACAAATCATTAACAAACCGACTACAAACGGTCGAAACATTGAAGAAAGAGAGGTGAGTGACATTGTCTACTTATAAAAAGAAAACAGGACTGACATTCTACACAGTCGCAACGGTGGTAACACTCGTCGTCGGAACGGTGTATGAATTCTTCAGCCACCAAGTCTACTCCCCATTCATGTACTTGCTATTTATGATTCCACTCGTACTTGGAGTCATGCCAAACCTCGTAGCGAAAATGACCGGGAAAACCTTCCTGGAGTCAGAAGACGCACAAGCAGCCTACAAGATGGGTGTCCTCACCTTCATCTTCGGCAGCTTCCTCAAAGGAGTCTTCGACATCTACGGAACAAGCTCAGTTTACCCAACCCTCTACTTACCAGTCGGTGCTCTGCTGCTAGTTGCAGCTCTGGGGTTAGAAATGTACTACAAGAAGGCAGTTGCTAAATAAAAAGAAAAGGCCGGAGCCCCTTACCGGGCTCCGGTTTGTTGTTGTTAATAGATAATGACTATGCAAAACTAAAAATAAGCAACCTCTGCATCTCCATAATCAATAATATTCATTGTATTTAATGACATTTTCAAGCCAATTCCATGCTCCGATTCTCTAGGAGAACCAAATACAAGTCCAAAAATAAAATCTGGTTCGTCATCTTCTGATAACAAATGTATTCCAAGTAATTCTAAAGGGATTTTTTCGCCAAATTCGTTAAAAACTTTCTCTTCTGCTTTATAAAACCACACTCCTGATTTCTCTAACAGTTGATGTATTTTTGTTTGATAACTGTTTGGAAGATTCGTTGCGAATTCAGATATTTCTAAATCATCTGATACCTCTAACCAAATTTTTCTACTCGCTTCTGGAATCGTTACATATGTCCCAAAATTTTCATCTAACACTATTTTAAACTCATTCATAGGTTTCTCCTTTAACTATTTCTTGGAATCATCTTTTCGGTCTTTCGCTAACGTTCCCCAACCTTCTGCAAACAATTTTACTTATAAAAAGCCTCTTCTGCTTTGGAATACGCTTCATCCGCTTTGTAGACTGCTTCATTTGCTAAGTTTAATGCAGTATCTACTTCCGAATCAATATTTTCAATTTTTTGAACTAATTCTTGAATTTTCATATTTTGCTCTTCTATAGCTTTTTCCATTTTTCTACGGTGTTCTGCAGCTAACCTTTCTTGTTCTTCTTTCCATTCTTCCTCATAATAAAGATTTATAGCCTCTTTTATATTTTCAACACGGCCCTCTTCGAAAAATAAAATTAATTTTTTAATAACAACAGTAGTACGTAATTTGTCAGGAAGAATTTTATATTGTTCCCAAACCTGATGAATACTATTTAAATCTTCATCAGCCTGCTTCACTCTAGACATAGCAATATTAATTCTGTTCGTCTTATCTGCTTCATCTTCCTTCCTCAATTCATCCCGTTTCTTTTGATTTAATTGATAATATTCTTTTTTTGCTTCGTTTCTTTTTTCGAAATATTCTTTTCTTAAACGCTCTATTTCTTCGCGCTTATTTTTCATAAGCTTTAACGGATTCCATTTTCCAAGCTCTTGTGGTTCTTCTCCGATTTTATTTTTTATGAACTCATTTTTGTATTTATCATCAAACGACTTTAGACGATTTGGAAAATAATTTTGAGCTGACAGAAGGGCCTCATCAGCATCTTCCTTTTGAGATAATACAGTTTCATATTTATCAGACAGGTTTTCCAGTTCTTTTAATTTTTCAATTATTACAGATGTTTCCATATAATATATCTCCTAAACAAAATTCTTAGTTCTATAACATCTAAAAATTAGTAAATTTTATTTGTTCAGGTGTTTTCTCATGCCAAAAAACCATCTGACAGCTCCTCGCACTAGTCTAAACATTTGTTTCATGTTGCACCTCCTACTCCAATTATTCATCTTTTCAATCTATTAAATTAGTTATTTTATTAATTCTTCAATTTTCTTTGATCTTTTTAGTATCATAGTGTTTACTCTGTCTAACATCTTATAAATTGTCTTTTTATCAAGTTGGTCTGTTATTTCCGGCTTACGATCACTTGTATTATTCCATTGTGGCTCTTCTGCACTTCCACTAAGAATATTAATCGGGCAACTCTTCTCATTCACAAAGTCTTGAAAACAGAAAAATTCTATATATGTTTCAAAAGTCTTAAAGTGCGATAACCACTTTTCCAAAGCGTCTGTTGCTTTCTCATCATTACCACTTGTCATTTTTATTACTTTTTTATTACTACTGTCGTTATTTTTATTATTTTCATACCAATAAAAAATTTCCCACAACGTTAAATCCACACGATCCTGTATATAATATTTTTTGGTGAACTAATCTTTCCACCCCTATTCAAATTATAACTTTGGTAGAACGGTGTTGGCCAAAGGAATGAACCTCCTATAGTTCTTGAAAAAGCAATCCAATCAACTACCTGTTTTAGTGCATCATCCTTATTTTCACTTTTCATTAAGTATAAATCATAAGGATAATCTCTTCCTTTTGTTGGAGCAGAAAAACCAAATTGATCCGACCTCAGAAAGAATATTCTTTTTTTGTTGCACTCGCAATCATTTTCAAAAACCTCAATTCCTTCTTCACAATCTTCGCATCTTCTTCTGGGTTTGCATTTTTCACAGTCTTTTTTCCTACTTCTTTCTTTGAAGCGATATTTATATTTCTTCTCTAACTTCGAATCTGGACTATTCCAAAACTCTTCTTCTCTTTTATTTAGAAATTGAGTTAATTGTTCAAAAAAATGATGGTTACATCCTTCTTTATACGTGGTATCAGGATCACAATATCTTGTTCTTACAGTGGATTTTACACTTGATAGAGAAAAATAAGACTCATTAAAACACTTTTTATATTCCTTTTTCCACTCTTTAATTTCACAACTATTAATTTTAGCAACAATATTTTTCCCATTTTCATTCAATGCACAATAAGTATACAGTTCGTTAATATCTTCCTCTGATAATTCTTTCATAATGAATCCTCCCTCAATATTTCAATTTATTTTTTGTTATCAGTATTTAATACGTCCTTCCCCATCCTCACGACATACAATCTCTCATCTTCACCGGCAAGTTGGTTAAGCAGCTCGTTTGCACGCACCGTATCGCCTTTAATCGCAGCATTCAACGCCTTGTAGTAGATGATTTCCAGTTGTGGGTACTTGTATTCGTTCGTTAACGTTTCGAAGTAGTCGTTGCTCTCGTGCGCAATCGTTAAGTCATAGAGAGCGACACTCATCTTTTTCGTTTTTTCGGCCAACGTAGGATCTGTTATCATCAGTTCTCCAATCATGTCCCCCAGCTCTTCTCGGCTCAACTCCGGCTGGCTTAGTACGACTGAACGGATTAGATAGCTTTGCAAGACGTTGCGGAATTGCGGTTGAAGTCCGTCCCGATTCAAGATTTCTTTGGCTTTTCGAATCGCCGTCTCGAAGTCCCCTGTCATGTATGCCAAGGACACTTCCGACGTTGCCGCGTCTAATCGGAGGATCGCTCTTTTAGCCTCTTTATTCGTCTCGATATATTGTTTCCATGATGTAAAATCCAAATCTATATGCAACAATTTCGCCACAGTGCTTAAATACCATTTATTAATCACATAGATGGCAAGGGCTAACCCGGCAATAATCACAAGAACACCCCCTGTTCGCATCGGAATGTCACTGACAGCGAACGTGACGCAAAGAATGAGGAGCATTGTCAAAATCCCCGCAACTCTCGTATAGAGCGTATATTTTTTTCGTACTGCTTGATAATCCATATCGTTCCTCCAAAGTCGCAACTCGTATATGATTGCGGTTACAAAAATGTTTATATCTTCAATCAAAATGACTGCTTTAGCCCATTATCTCACGTTCCCTTGGCTGCTTCAATGGTTTGTGGGAGAATATTTAATTCTGCACAAGTTATTTCTTATCTATATTGGACTTCTTACACTCTGAAAAACTATAGTAATTCTTATATGGAAGGCTTCCATGAGATATATTTAGAATTTTAGCAAAAATTCACTTACTTCTGTCATCCTATAATCTTCATAAAAAAAGTACTTGCTTTAATATAACAAGTACTTTTTCAAATATTATTCCGCAGATAATTTGTAATCAGATATTTTGTTTAAAAAATCAGAGGCCACAAAATAAGGATTATTACTATCACCTATTTTTTCGATAAGAACAGCATTCCCATCTCTTTCTAAAACTTTAAATGTATCTCCAACATGAAACTGTAAGCCTTCATTACTTACACCTTCTTCATAGACATTATAGATTTTTAATTGTTCACGAGCTTTCTTCTTTTTAGCAGCAGTATTTTTCACAGAACCAGCTACTCCATCAACAGCTTTAGTTCCTAATGCTCCTACTAGAATTCCTCCTCCAGCAACAAGGCCAAAAAGTTTCAAGGGGCCACCACACTTTTTTGCTACTGTAGTCATAATTTGATACCATCCTAAATTACTCATTTTTTCTTCCTCCTTTTTTATTCTTTTTCTTTAAAACTTTACCCAACCATGCTCCGTAAGAAGCTGCCAAAACCGGAGATGCAATAACTTCAGCAGCAACACCAGAAATTATTCCAATAGCCGCAATGACAGCAGCATTATCAAGCCCAGTTTTTTGCGCTCCAGATACGAGAGCCTGAATTTTTTTCTGGTCTTCTTCTGAAACTTCATCAGAGTAAAAAGCAAGATTTACTGCAGATCTAAGAAGTTCATTATTTGGATTTTCCTCCATTTCATAGTCAAGTACTGCTCGGATTGCTATATACTGTATTTTTGTCATCTCTGTTTTTTTGTTTTCTAAATTACTTATCGTTTGTTTCGTTACACCTAATTTATCTCCGAATTCTTCAGCAGTCCACCCACCGGCATTTCTAATAAGTAAGAGATTGTTCTGTAATTTTGTAATATCTTTATCAGAATATTTATCCATTAATACGACCTCCTATTTGAAATTATTATAACATAACATTTTTACTTGTCAAATATTTTTACAGAACCAAAAAATATAACTTGTAAACCACATCAATAGATTAACTCTTTTTTAGTTCTCTTATGAAGAGATTGATATTCACCATCCATAATCTCTGTCAGTAACTTGCTCTTTAGACCTTTTCTTCAAAAGAGATAGTTATTCTCCCTTAGTCGACATGATAATTGTCCTTCAAAACTATCACTCATATTCTACTTTCTATAAAAAAGATACTTAATTTACAGAAATGTGTAAATTAAGTATCTTTATAAATTAAATTTAAATATCAATATAATAATTCTATCATTTAATGACTATCTCTTCAGTTAAATGAAAATTGTAAATTCACTTAAAGTCCCTTATACCCTCTTTTGTGACCACTAAGCGACTGTTGCCGTCTTCTGCTTCAAGCCCGTTTGGCACTGACGTATCAATTTCAACGACGTTCCCTAAATCACGGACTACTTCAACCGCGATAAATTTTTCAACTGGAAGGCTCCTTACTTCCGCCTCTTCCAACCCAAACACTGGAAGCTTGTCCACGAAAGCATGCCTCACTCCGTTCGCATCCGTCAGAATCGCCTTGCACCAACCTGGAAACTGATCAAGGTCGAATGCCTCTACGATATTCACTTTACATTCAACCATCTCGTTCTCCTTTTTCCCGAAAGATTTACCTTCTCTCCTTGAACTCATCGAAGTATAGAACCTCGACTTGCCCAGACCAATCCAAGACGCAGCCAACGAAGTCCACAAGGTCTAGCCCTGGCATTTCATAAGTATCGCCGTCATTAACGCTTCCCGTTGCATCTTCAATATAAGTTACCTTATAGCCTCTGTCTGACGCGATAATGGCAGTAAATAAGCAGCAATATTCCGCGTTCAGTCCCGTAATCACCACTTCGTCTACCGGATGGTTCGCAAGAATCGTCTTCAACTCATCACTCTTAAAAATATTTGGCGAGTCTTTTTCTACGATAAAATCCGCATCCGCAGAGAGCTCTTCGTCAAGCTCTCCTCGCTCGTCGCCATTGTAAATAATGCTCTCTTCATTCTCATCAATATGACGCGTATGAATAATGAGATCCCCGCTGGCTTTAAACATCTCTTGTAACTTCAAAATATTCTCTCTAAGCAGGTCAAAATCCCCTCTAGCTAACATTCCTTTTTGACAATCTAAAACAATTAATGCTTTCACTAATCGTACTCCTTTATATGTTTTTAATGAGTTAATTTTCAATTTGATGTTCTTTGATATACAAAATACGGACCAGTATTTAAATATATAAAATGATCTACAACTACCCTAAATCAACTTATATTCATACCACTCTTCATCTACCTTCTGAAATCCCAAAGCCAAAAACATTCTTTGACTTTGAGTATTAAAAGGATATATTTGTGCAGAGACCTTTACCATTTTTTGTTCTTTCGCCAGCTGTATCATTTCAGAAATACATCGTCTTCCAATCTGTAAATTCTGATACTCTTTGCTGATAACTATAGAAAGTTCCGAGTTATCTTGGAGTGTCACATCTCCAACTAACACTCCTTCATATTGGATATAATAGCAAGAACCATGTGAAGTTAGGTAATCATACATTTTATGAAGTTTTGTTAGATCGTAAATCTGATCAGTATTATCTACTTGTTTGCATACCTCACTATCTTGATACCAAAGAAGGGAAATGTCATCATTTCTATAATAAGGAATAAGCGTTATCTGATCGTCTACTATTCTATTCAACTTTATTTTTCCTTCTTTCTATTTAGACGCTTCTTCCGATTCTTCAATATTCTCCACAAACCCTTCAACATCTTCAATCTCTACAAACAGCGGGTCTAAGTGACATAAGAAGTGCCAATCTTCGGCGCCTTTCTTTCTGTAGAGAATTGCTTCGCCATCTTCACTTCCAAAATAGCTTCTGTCGACTTCATATCCTTTACTTTCTAAAAAAGCTTTTGCCTTGCGGAAGTTTGATTCCCTGGCTTCGACATAAGCTTTCACTTCATCGTTATTCACAACATAAGCATCGATTTTTGTAGCTCCTTCGATCACTTTATCGTTTTTAACCGATAGATTCGAAATTTCTTTCCAAATAATGTCCACGTTTTCTTCAGGTTCAAACGAAAATCTAGATAAAGGGACAATGTTTCCGTTGAAGACAATCTCCATATAATCCGGTAAGTGTTTAGGATTCACATACTCCACTTCAAACCCATCTTCGTTTTCTAGAGTATACCCCGGGATTTGAGCGACAAAGGCTTTCCCTTCTTCTAAGGAATTAAAAGCGACTAAATCCTTTTGATAATCACCTTGATACAATTCCAATATAACCATCGATAACCCTCCTAAGCTTTTTCGTTCTAAATATTATTATGCTACCGTCAATAGGAATGAAATAAGCACTCACGATGTACATCCAGTAGCCCTGCATGCAATCTATAATCCTTTTAAAAGTACACAGAAGCTTTCGCAACAACGTATCAGACAGAAGAAAGAAGAGTTACTTATTTACGAAACGCCTCTATTTTGCTTTTATATTCATTTAGAAGCTGTTTGGAAAAAAATTTTTCATTCTTTGAATCTCGAACTTCCTTCCAAAGGATAGCAGCAACGGATAACTTGTTAACATACTGATGGCTACATTCATCTGTACAAAAATCTTTTAAAAATTGATTCCACTGACAAGCCGAATGATCATACTTGGCGTAATCTGACTCTCCATAATAAATTTTAATCATATCTTGAATCGTAAATTGTAGATCATTATCCCTTTTTACTTTTCGCCAAGCAGTTGCCATATCCGCATTAAATTTAAACGGACTAACCCCAGTTACCGCTGAAAAATAATCTCTAAACTTCTGGTTAAAAGAAAACCCACAGTTCAGGAGCGGAGTCTCTAAAGTGATTACTTCGGATTGAGTTTTACGGCTTTTCCTCACAGATTTCTCTACTTTATTTCCTTGAAAGTATTGTTCAATAATAAAAGTCAATTCTTTCTTCGTACCTCTGTACTCTAATCCAAGAGACTTACAAATTTGGGAAAGTTCCTCTCGATACCAATAGTATTGGTTAAATTCTTCAAACGATTTGATTTCTTTAAAACTAGGTCTATTTTCCGCCAAACCATCACCTCCACCCTTCAAATCTACGACAGTAACATCAATTCGCATGCCCTCTCAAAGTGTGGTCATACGGCTATATATACGATTATTTGATTACAACGAATTTTTCCCATCGTCTGAGCACATCTTTTAATGGTTCATCGAGATAGCTATAGGCCTTATCCTTAATCCACTCAGGAATTCCATAAGCTGCTTCGGCAATACTTCCTGTGATTGCAGCAAGAGTGTCGCTGTCCCCACCGAGAGAAATCGCATTTCGAATCGCATCTTCAAAATCTGTACTTTCTAGAAACGCAACGATCGCCTGAGGAACGGTATCCTGACACGTTTCATTGAAACGGTACGTAGGACGAATTTCATCCAGCGTTTGAGAAAGGTCATATCCATATTCTTTCTCGATATGTTCCTTAACGCGTCTTTTAATATCCGCAGGGTTGTCATTACCACCAAAGAAATAACGGCACATATAGATTGCATCCGCTGTAGCCATTGCGCCTTTGATTCCTTCGGGATGGTTATGCGTCACCTCTGAAGAAAGTTGTGCCAGATGTTTCCCCTCGGACGGCAACTCGACTGTTGTAGCTTCCATGACCCAAGCGCACGGAGAAACACGCATCGCAGATCCATTCCCAAAACTATTGTAAGGCTCACGGTTGTCGGTCATAAGCCAACGATTGAAACGAGCTCCGTAATCCGCGTTTGGATACATTCTGCCGTACTTCTTCATGGCATCAATGAAGTCATCCTTCTGTCCGCCGTTCATGATTGCTTCCGCCACAGCACAGGTCATCACCGTGTCATCTGTGAAAAAGCAGTCGTCCCTAAACAACGGAAAATCCTTCGTTTTAATATTGTTCCATTCATAAACCGAACCAACAATATCTCCCACAATTGCTCCTAACATATATATACCCTCCTTAATAAAATATCCATTTTAAATTTTCTGTACTTATGAATAAGCTCGCACAAACAGTGATTTACTTAAACAAAATCCACTGTTTCTTTGATAGACAGGTTACGTGTTCTGAGCGAAGAACACCTTCCAATGCACATGGAACATTCTCTTTTGTATGATGATAACGGAACCCACATTTTTCCTGAACTCTCTGTGACTTTGTATTGCCGTCAAAATAACCGCACCACAATTTCTCCAGATTCAAGTCATCAAATCCATGGCTCATCATCTCACGAACTGCTTCCGGTATCAGACCCTGACCCCAATAGAGAACTCCTATCCAGTAACCAATCTCCGCCTCAGTATCAGGAATCCCTTTATCACTTGCAGAGCCAATCATTAATCCGATGCTACCCACTGGCTGCATCGTTTCTTTTAAAACGATAGCGTATGTCTCGGGTGCGGATAAATAACTTTTAATAATCTCTCTGCTATTTTCAACACTAGTATGTACAGGCCAACCTGCAATCGGACCCACCTCTGGATGACTAGCATATTGAAATAAAGCACTGGCGTCTTTTTCTTCCCAGGGACGAAGAATCAATCTTTCTGTTTCTAAAATCATTTTTCTCTCCTTAAATTCCAGCTGTTTGTAACATTGCTTAAGATGAAAGATTTTTCATGATTTAACTCTTTTTTACAATAGCATAAGGTTATCATTAAAAAGGTTTACCTCCACAAACTGGAATTTGCGTATGGAATCAGTTTTTGCGAAGTTCCATATAGATTGAGGTTTTTTCCTCACCCTCGGAAATCAGGTACTCCGGAAAGTCTTTCTGCTGAAAGCCAAGCCTCTCATACAACGCGATTGCTTTCATGTTTTCCGGATTCGGATCGACCCATACAATCTCTGCACCGTTTAGGAACGCTTCTTTGATCGCATGGGAGAGCCCTGCCGTTGCAATGCCACATCCCCGTGCAAATCCAAACAATTTTATGTCCAGAGCGGCGCTTCGATGCTCTGCGTCGATTTCATAGAACGATTCTCCGCAGTATTTCCCGTCTTCGAAAATTGAATAGTGGTTTAAAGTCGGTCTGTTCGATTTAATCCATCGAAACCAATTTTGCATCCCTTCATCTGTTTGATGTAATCCGTCCGGAAAGCCGACGAACTTCATGACATCCCCATCAGCCCAAAGCTGTTGAACACATTTGATATCCTCAATCATTGTTTCTTTTATCTCAAGCATTTTAAGCCCCTCAAATTCGATTATTTCTTCGGTTTTGGTGCAGGCAACACATCATACATTGAATTGAATAAGCCGGTTAAAAATTCTTTGTTGTCAACATCATCTACCAATAACATTTCCTTTGCTCCATCATACGGCAACTCATATTTTGCATTTGGCATATATGCTATTGCAGATTTAACAGGCTTCACTAAAAACCTATCATCATAAATCCCACCAACAATTTTTCCACGATAATAAACAATATATTCGCCCATCATTGATCTATATGTTATTTCTTCCAACTCGGATAGTTGTTCTAAAATAAAATCTAAATACTCTTTACTTGAAGCCATAATCTATACCTCCAAAATTTGCATTTGTCTACCCCGATTTAATCCATGTTACCCGAAAACTTATGAGCATTTTTCCAAGTCTTTCCCTGGTTTAAAGATTCATAATTGGTTTGATTATTATTAATATCCGTAAATCTTAAATGTATTTTTCCTTCAGAATCAATTTCTCCCTCAACTTTAGGAGATGTATCCGGAGCATCAGAAATATAAATCATCCTATTTTCCTCAATTCTTACAAAATACCATAGACTTCTAGCCATAGCCCTATCAACCTCTATAAGTCCATAGTTAGAATTTGGTATTATGATAGCATTTTCAAGAGATAAACTATCTAATATTTCTTGTTTAGTTAGTGGTTTATGAATGGTATCTTTCGCAGGAAGCGTAGGAGAATAATTTTCCTCATAGACAATAGGCTTACCCTCAGAGTCTAAATTATCATGTTGAACATTCCTATCACTATCTCCTAAGGAAACTTTTACTACATCCCATGTCCCAGTCCCAAGTTCATCCAACATCGCAAGGCTAACCCTATTTCCATCCCACTTTATCCAGTACTTACCTGCTGAAATTGGTGAAAATCCATCATCGAGGGAGGTTTCTGCGCCTAAATCTTCAATAAATAAAGGATTTATCCTTTCAAATAAACTTACATTTGACAAAAGCAAGAACGAAGCCTCATCAACTACTAGCGTATGTTTTTTATCAGGGGAAATAAAAGTATAGTAGGTACTTACAAGATGACCACCTAAAAAAATTAAAGACCCAAATAAGAATCCTGCAATTAATAAAATCCAGCCTGTTACCAGAATAACTCTAGCAATGTTACTAGAATATTTCTTCCAAAATAGCTTTAGAAAAAAGATAAGCCAAGCTACAATCATCAGTAAAAGAATAAATAGGACATCTTCTTGCCTTAATTGTAACCCAAAGAAATCAATTAATATTCTATAACCAGTCCTACTTTTTATATATAAAAGTATCATGGAAACTGCTAGCCATATTAATGTTATTGCTGATAGAATGTATGTTTTTATCTTGTTATTTTTTACTTTTACCATGTTTTTATCCTATAAATTCTAATTTATATTTATTATACCATAAAAAATAAGCCTACAGATTTTACTCCGTAGTCTTAGTATATTTTTATATTAACTTATTAACTTCGTTTTGAACCTCTAAATATCCTCTTTTTTGTTCGCTTTTAGAAAATCAGATTTTTCCTTAGCTATCCGCTCTGCCTCTTGTTTAGCAAATAATAGCTTAATTGCCTTATCCCTACGAGCCGCTAAAGTACCAACATCGTGCCGTGTTTTACGCATAATTCCTTCATCAAGAATGAGAATTTCATTATCGTAATCCTTAATTTTTCGATAAGCTTTAGCATAAGAATCATATAGCGCAGGAGCATCATAGCCGTTATATCGAGCTTTATCAAAAAGTGCAATAGCTTCATCTACTTTGCCATTTTTCCTGCAGATCCCTCTCTATATCCTACGTGCATAATTACACCTCCATCAGGTGTTTATGTTATACAATAAAGGCATTGTTTTTTCAAGTATTAAAAATCCCGATTTGATAAATATTTAGAATAGTAAGCAGTTCAATGTTACGAAGAAACTTTGCCAATCATCTTATCAACTCACCATTATTTAGTCAACCATCTTATCAACTCACCAAATCAATAACCGTATCGGCTGATTACTTTTCAAATTCCCCAATTTCGGATATCTTCCCTCAAAACAAAAAACCGTGATTATCCTTCCGGCTTAAAACCAGACCTCAAATCACGGAAAGCCTTTATTTACTTATCTTATTACACTCTTATTTATCAACCCTTGACATTAATACTACCGCCTCAACATGTGCTGAGAGCTTTCTTCTATACTAATAGACGAAAGGGTGTGAAAATGATTTTTAAATGATACTGTGGAACGGAACAGTAGCCCTAGTATTGACTACTGTCGTTTCTATTCATATTGGCTATTCTAGGACTGAGATGAAAAAATCTATAAATGCTCAGAATAAAATTGAACCCGCAAATCTCCCCAAAACAATGGTGAGTCATGTACTTGTATTATTCCGAAAAAATACACCTCTGGTGCAGTGAGACAAATTGGTGTATCTTATAGTGGCTTCGTAGATGAAAGCTATACTCTACTATCACTCTTTGATGATGTAGAACAAATTGAAAAAGATAATAGACTTCAGACAGCTATTGATGTTGTCAGAGAACAGTTTGGTTTTTTAGCCATACAAAAAGGAACCGTCCTAACTGAAGGTTCCAGAAATATTGAACGCAGTAAACTTATCGGTGGTCATTCCGCGGGTGGATTGGAGGGATTAAAATGAAACAAGAAAAAAATACAGTACAATTTTCAGAAATCCGTAGCAAAGGATGTAATGATATTGAAATGCTTGAAAGATTTTTACATGGAATCGTTGAAACAGCAACTTCAAAACTTCGTCAGAGAAAACTCAAAACAACTGAAATATCGATACGACTAGTACATGCTAAATCTGAAAACCGATTACCATTGGAATTTACATTTAGCATTAAGCCAACAAGCTCATCTGTGATAATCTATACTGAGGTAATCAATCGCTTTAAAGAATGTTACACAGGTGGGGGAATTCAAGGTTTTACGATTCAATTTGATAAAAATACCCTTGCCTCTGCATAGAAAGGATTTGATATGATTGACCGTTCATATTTACCATTTCAATCAGCAAGAGAGTACCAGGATACAAAGATGCAAAAATGGATGGGCTTTTTCCTATCTGAACATGCATCAGCACTCTCTGATGATACAAACAAAGTAACGTACATGTCTGACTTATCACTAGAGAAGAAATTATTACTCCTCAGTCAAGTATACGCCGGGCAGCTACGCACACGCATTCAAGTGATTGAAAAAAACAAGCGTGTTTCCTACACTGGAACAATACCAAGTCTGACCAAAGATTTCATTTTGATAAAAACTACAACAGGTCACATCAATTTGAAATTAAAAGACATTATTAGTATTGAACTTGTCGAGGAGGTGCTCTATGAATCAGCTTGAGTTTCAGCGTAATCACCTACAAATGGACTATTATAGCGAGAGCTACCAAGATTTTGAACGTGACTTCTACCGCTACTCTAACATGAATATTCCATTGACCTTCCTAACTGATGATATCCTAAAAACAATGGCGACTTCACGTAAGAATTACTTTGTCCTCAATAAGGAAAAGTCCAGAGATAACCGCGATCACTTCTTCATATTTGAAGTAAGTACCGTAGATGAGAATCCGCTAATCTATCATTATACATATAAGAAAACTACAATATATTTAGCAGAAAAATAGGAGCAGTTCAATTGACTGTTCCTATTTTTAATATTCATAAAATCTAAAGTCTTTATACTCTTTAACAATGGAGTCGCCAACCAGAACAGACTATACTGACCAGCGACTACCTTAAATTTAATGTTTCAGATTTATTTTCTTATCTCTAATTTCATAAACTACATCTGCTACATTTTCGAGTAATCGTTTATCGTGGGTGATAAACACGATAGTTCCGGTGTACTCCTTCATTAGTATTTCCAAAGCCTCTAAACTTGGTATGTCAAGGAAGTTACTGGGTTCATCCATTATTAGGATGTTATATCTACCCATGAGCATTTTAGCAAGCAACAATTTTATAATTTCTCCACCGCTTAAAACAGATAAACTTTTTCCAATATCGTTCTGTTTGAACCCCATAGATGCTAGCACTGAACGAATTTCTGATATATTGTAGTCACAATCCTTCTGCATAAACTCCATAACATTCTGATTACTGTTGTACTTGTAACCATTCTGTGCAAAGTAACCTATTTTTGCCTTAGGCGAAATAGAAATTCCTTCTTCATGGTTTAAGATCATTTGGATTAAAGTTGTTTTTCCGATTCCATTACCACCAGTTAACGCCACTTTTGCTCCTAACGGAATTTGAAAAGATGCATTTTCAAACAGAGCCTTATCCCCAAATACTTTATTAATTTCTGCACCGACTATAGGGTATGGATTATGGAGCTCCAATGCTTTACTTTGCCTGAAACGAATTCTGCGAATGCCTTCCGGAGCTTCTACTTTTCCTAAGGCCGCAATCCTGTGCTCTAGGGTTTTAGCAGCATTATACATCTTTTTTTCCTTACTTCCTATTGATTTTTGATGAGCTAAACGCCCTCCGTCTTCAGTACTTTTTTTCTTTGAAGAACCTTTTGCCTTCTGTTCTATTTTACGAGCCTGTTTTCGCTTTTCCTCCGCAGCCCTTTCCAATCGGGCACGTTCCGCAATAAATTGTTCGTATTCTGCAGCTTGGCTCTTACGTTCTTCCTCTTTCTGACGAAGATAATCAGAATAGTTTCCCCAATACTCAGTGATTTTGCCATCTTTCAGTTCCCATATTTTATCTACTATT